>Ga0210409_10000072_pt1 | contig 231124 bp, 221 predicted proteins | sample IncBWH17MmetaG_FD_161649 | JGI IMG/M metagenome (GOLD analysis project Ga0210409, IMG submission 161649) | Forest soil microbial communities from Barre Woods Harvard Forest LTER site, Petersham, Massachusetts, United States - Inc-BW-H-17-M | ecosystem: Environmental > Terrestrial > Soil >...
ATCGGACGTACGTGTTCACGTACCAGGACCGGCACGGCCAGCGAAACCGCGTGGGCAGGATAAACAACAAGGGATGGCGGGCAGCACGTCGAAGGGCGGCAGCGCGGTACAAGGAGACGCTGGAGCGAGAATGTCCGGCGGGCTTCAAGAGTGTCCGGGTGCACGACCTGCGACACACCTTTGGCCGGCGCTTGAGGGCGGCTGGAGTGAGCCTGGAAGACCGTCAGGATTTGCTCGGACACAAGAGTTCACGGATGACGACGCACTACAGTGCGGCCGAACTCGGAAATCTCTTGAGTGCCGCCAACTTAGCGACGAAGTCCCGCGAATCTCCCGCGCGCACGGTGCTGCATGTCGTCGGAGGATAGGGTAACTGATTGAATGGAAAGGGAGGGACTCGAACCCTCGACCCCGGCATTATGAGTGCCGTGCTCTAACCAGCTGAGCTACCTTTCCACGAGGGGCGCGCATTGTCCTCAGCCGCGGCAGGGCGTGTCAAACCTGCGGCCGGCCGCGGGGGCGCCCGCCGCCGGGCTATTGCCGGAGCGCGCGAAAGCGGACAGTCTCAGCAGCCTTCCAAGCGTCTGGAGAGCGCCGCGATGACGTCCCGCCGCACCGTGCTGAAGCTCGCCGCCTGGCTGTCGACGGGCGCCGCGATACCCCCTGCCCTCGCAGCCAAAGAGCCCGGATCGCTGTTGATTCTCGGAGGCACCGGCTTCATCGGTCCGCACCTGACCGAGGAGGCGCAGCGTCGCGGTTGGAAGGTGACGCACTTCAACCGCGGCAAACACGCCGCGGGCGGTGTCGTCGGCGTCGAGACGCTGATCGGCGACCGCAAGGGTGAGCTCGAGGCGTTGCGCGGCCGCAGCTGGGACGCGCTGATCGACGACACCGGCTACATCCCCAAGTACGTCAGGATGTCGGCGCAGCTGCTCGCGCCGAGTGTCGGTTACTGCCTGTACATCTCCAGCATCTCCGCCTACGCGGGCTTCGCAACGGCGAACGACGAGCACTCGCAGCTCGGCAAGCTCCAGGATCCCGAGGCGGACAAGGTCACGGACGACGCCTACGGCCCGATGAAGGCTCTGTGTGAGCAATACTCGGCGGCCGCCTTCAAGGGGCGCATCAGCATCGTGAGGCCCGGCTACATCGTCGGGCCGCTCGACCCCACCGATCGCTTCACGTACTGGCCGGTGCGCGCCTCGCGAGGTGGCGAGATGCTGGCGCCCGGCACGCCGCACGATCCCATCCAGATCATCGACGTGCGCGATCTCGTGGCCTTCATGATGACCCTGGTCGAATCGCGGACCAACGGTACCTTCAATGCCGTGACGCCCCCGCGCGCGGTCACCATGGGAGACCTCGTCACGGCCAGCCTGCGAGCCTCACCCAAGGCCGGCACCAAGGTCGCATGGGTGTCGGAGGATTATCTCGCCGCGCACTGGAAGCCCGATGACCTCGACCTGCCGCCGTGGGCGCCTGCCAAGGGCGAGACGGCCGGCGCGTCGCTTACGTCGGTGGAGTCGGCGCGCGCGGCGGGGCTGCGCTCGCGACCCATCGATGTCACCGTGAGCGACACGCTCGCGTGGTTTGAGTCGCTGCCGGCGGACCGGCGCTCGAAGCTGCGGGCCGGCCTCGATCCGGCCAAGGAGACGGACACGCTTCGCGCCTGGCATACGGACCAGGCCAAGCGCCCAGCCTGACTCCGCCGGGCCGGCTCTCCGGCCCAATTTCTCGACCTCCCGGCCTCGGGGTCGGTGTTTCGCGGCCTCAAGACGCGGCCTTAAGAAAGGAGGCCAAATGCCGCTAAAGGGCTGAGAGGCCGACAGTTTCAGGACCGACGGATCCCCATGGTAGTAGCCACCCACAGCACCCTGCGAGCGGGGCGCCGCCCGCCCGACGTGCGTCCGCCCGACGCGGCGCCGTCGCTCACCCTCGCGTTGCTCGAGGGCGCGCGCGAGTGCATCGATCTGGCGCGCGAGTGCGTCCGGCGCGGTGTCGACCCGCGCCGGCAGTTGCGCTGGGCGACGGCGCGGATCCGCAAGCTCCCTGCGGCTCTGGCACCGCCGGGCGACAAGGAGATCACGGCCAGCCTCGCCGACCTGGCCGAGTACATGTGCCGCGAGCTGCGCTCCGTTCACGACGCCACGGGCCTTGGGACTCTCGAGCGCATGTATGATCTGCTGCGCGAGATCCGCGGCGCGTGGGTGATCGAGTAGGCCGCCATGCCAGTCCAGGAGATGCGCATGTTCGACGGCTCCGATACCGTCGTCCTCTACGACGAGCTCGCCTTCCAGGACGTTCTGCCGTTCGCCTGGCGGCCGCTGCCGCAGGCGGCCAGTCAGGATGTCGCCACCGGCTACATGGAGCGCAACGCGCGGCTGCTGCAGGCGCGCGAGGCCCTCGACCAGCTGGGCCCGGTGGCGGTGGAGAAACCGGACGAGAACTCCCCCCACGCGGCCGACATCCTGCGGCTCGAGCTTAAGGTAAATCTGCTGCTGGACCTCGTGGGTCAGGTGCTGGCCACCAGCCGGCCGCGTCCGCCGGCTGTGCCGGTGCGCTTCAATGCGCAAGGCGTCGTGTGGCGCAGCTCGGGGCCGCTGCCGGAGGCCGGCGCCCAGGGCATCGCGGAAATCTACCTGCACGATGCCCTGGCGGAGCCGCTGCGGCTGCCCGGCCGCGTGAGCAGCGTGACCCCGGACGGGCACGTCAAGGTGCGCTTCGTGCCGGTCGGAGAGCCGGTGGCGGACCTGCTGGAGAAACTGTGCTTCCGGCGCCACCGCCGGCAGATCGCCGGCGCGCGCCATCCACGCCGCGGCGCCTAGTTGATACACACGGCGCGTGATGCGGGTCACGGCGGCCCGCTTGTCTCTTTTCTCAAACATCGCGAACGCTTCACAGTATTCACGACATCCGTTCCAGCAACATAACCGCCGCGCTTAGGTCAAGGTAGTGACTCCGTAGCCTCCAGCAGGCACGGACGCTTTCACAGGGACGGGTGGCAACAAGAATGGTCGCGGCAGAAGTACTCGCGGGTTCATTCACCGGAACGCCGGTATCCCAGTCAGGCAACGCAGGCACCGCGCCGGATACACGTCCGTCGCGCATGCTGAGTGGCAACTCCCTCGCCATTCGCAGGATCACGACGCTGATCCGCCAGGTGGCCGCGCACGACTCCACGGTGCTGTTGCTCGGTGAGTCCGGCACCGGCAAGGAAGTCGCCGCGCGCACCATCCACGAACTCAGCCCGCGCCGCAACCGCCCCTTCGTGGCGGTCAACTGCGGCGCGATTCCCGCCGAGCTCCTCGAATCGGAGCTGTTCGGCCACGAGAAGGGCTCCTTCACCGGCGCCATCACCGCCCGTAAAGGGCGCTTCGAGATCGCCGAGGGCGGCACCCTGTTCCTCGACGAGATCGGCGACATGAGCGTCGCCATGCAGGTCAAGCTCCTGCGGGTACTGCAGGAGCGGGTGTTCGAGCGCGTCGGCAACCACGTCGCCGTGCCCTGCAACGTGCGTATCATCGCCGCCACCCATCGCAATCTCGAAGAGTCGATCGCCCGCGGCAGCTTCCGCGAGGATCTGTTCCACCGGTTGAACGTGTTTCCGATCGAGATGCCGCCGCTGCGCAGCCGCCTCGAGGATCTGCCGATGCTGGTGCGCGAGTTCACTGCACAGAACGTCGCCGAGGGCCGCGGCCGGGTGCAGTTCTCGGCCGGTACGCTCGCGGCGCTAGCGCGTCACCCCTGGACCGGAAACGTCCGCGAGCTCGCCAATCTCATCGAGCGTCTTTCGATCGTGTGCGCCAGCCGGGTCGTGGAGATCTGCGATCTGCCCGCGCGCTACCAGCCGAGCGATGCGGTTGCCCCTGAGCGGACCGCCGCGGGCGCGGACGGGCTGGCGGCATTCGCCGAATCCGCCGACGCGATCGTCGTCGGCAACGAGTCACCGGCCGATGCGGCCGTGATGCAGGTGCTCGAGAGCGGCAACCTCGATGTCAGTGCGGAGGCGGATGCCCCGGCAGCTGGCGCTGCGGCCGCCACGACCGCGGCTCACGAGGTGCAGTTGCCCGCCGCGGGCCTCGACCTGCGCGCCTACCTCGCGACGATCGAGCGCCGCCTTATCGAGCAGGCGCTCGACAGCGCCAACGGCACGGTGGCGCACGCCGCGCGGCTCTTGAACCTGCGCCGGACGACGCTGGTCGAGAAGCTGCGCAAGCTCGGCATCGGCACCGCGGAGTGCCTGACGGAAGATTGACGCTTCCGGCGGCAAGCGCCTGCCGCCAGTGTGACCCGCCGCACGTTTAGCCCGCCTTTCCCAGGCACGGCTCTTGCACTTCTTCCTCTGCCCGCACTTCAAGTGCGCGGGAGGTAAGAGATGAGCGAGAACGTGAGCGATTCCCAGCCCGCGGCCGACAAGGCCGCGCTTCCTGCCGCCGAGCCGGTCGCCTGCGCGGCCAACTCGCGCCGCCTGCTCGAGCTGGCCCAACGCGTCGCCGCCACTGAGTGCACCGTGCTCATCGTCGGTGAATCGGGCACCGGCAAGGAAGTGCTGGCGCGCTTCATCCACCGCAACTCCCCGCGCGCCGCGGCGTCGTTCGTCGCCGTCAACTGCGCGGCGATCCCGGAGACCATGCTCGAGGCGATGCTGTTCGGTTACGAGCGCGGCGCCTTCACCGGCGCGCATGCCAGTCACGCGGGCAAGTTCGAGCAGGCGCAAGGCGGTACGCTGCTGCTCGATGAGGTGACGGAGATGCCGCTCGGCGTGCAGGCGAAGCTGCTGCGCGTGCTGCAGGAGCGCGAGGTCGAGCGCCTCGGCGGCCGCGGCCCCCTGCCCCTCGACGTGCGGGTGCTGGCGACCACCAACCGGCGGTTGCGCGAGGAAGTGGCCGCGGGCCGCTTCCGCGAGGATCTCTACTACCGTCTCAACGTCTTCCCCATCGCGATCGGGCCGCTGCGCGCGCGTCGCGACGACGTGCTGCCGCTCGCCATGCAGCTGCTGGCGGGGCGCTGCCGGCCCGGCGCGCCCATCCCGGCGCTGAGCGCCGAGGCTGCCCACCTGCTGCTCACCTATCCCTGGCCCGGCAATGTCCGCGAGCTCGACAATCTGCTGCAGCGGGCCCTGATTCTCGTCAACGGGCCGGTGATCCGTCCGGAGCACATACAGTTCGAGCTCGCCAACGACGGCGTAGCCGAAGCACAGCCCGCGGCCGCATCCACCTCGCTCGCCGCCTCGCTCGATGAGCGCGAGCGTGACCTGATTCTCGACGCGCTGCGCGCCGGCAACGGCAGCCGGCGCGAGGCCGCCGAGACGCTCGGCATCAGCGCGCGCACGCTGCGCTACAAGCTCGCCCGGCTACGCGAGGCCGGCATCGAAGTCCCGATCGCGTGACCGGAGATTTGCAGCCATGAGTCAGATGGAAATCGACCGCGTACTGGCGCAGATCCGCTCGCTGTCCGCGCAGCTGCGCCCGGCGGCGACGCCGGCCTCGCAGCCCAGGGCCGCCGGAGTGAGCGAGTTCGCCAACATCCTGCGCGCCGGCATTGAACAGGTGAACCAGCAGCAGCAACGCGCCGGTCAGCTTGCCGACGCCTTCGACCGTGGTGCCCCGAACGTCGAGCTGCCGCAGGTGATGCTCGAGATGCAGAAGGCCAGCGTCTCGTTCCGCGCGCTCAACGAGGTGCGCAATCGCCTGATCAGCGCGTACCAGGAAATCATGAACATGTCCTTATGAAGAACCTGAGCCTCTCAACTGCATCGCTCGCGCGGAGTGCGGGCCGGATGAACCGCGATGGCCGCTGAAGCCGCCGGCGCCGCCGCCCCTGCCGGCTTTCCCGGCGGATTGAAACCGCTGCTGCTGCTGGTGGGACTCGCCGCGGCAGTCGCGGCGGGACTCACGATCGCGCTGTGGTGGCGCGGACCGAGCTACAGCCTGCTGTACGCGAACCTCGGCGCCGAGGATGAGGCGCAGATCGCCCAGGCGCTCGATGCGGCGCAGATCCCGTATCGGCTGCAGCCGGGCTCGAACGCCATCGAGGTTGCGGCCGATCGCCTCACCGACGCGCGCCTCAAGCTCGCCGGCCAGGGACTCCCGGAGAGCGGCGGCGGCTTTGCCGCGCTCGACAAGGACCCCGGCTTCGGCGTCAGCCAGTTCGTCGAGAACGCCCGCTATCAGCACGCGCTCGAGACCGAGCTCGCGCGCACCATCGCGAGCCTGCGGCCGGTGGAGGCCGCGCGTGTGCATCTGGCGGTGCCGCGGCAATCGGCCTTCGTGCGCGAGCATCACGGCGCCAGTGCCTCGGTATTCGTGCAGCTCAAGGCCGGCCGCCGCCTCGAGCAGCAACAGGTGCAGGCGATCATCAACCTGGTCGCCTCCAGCATCCCCGAGCTCGAGCCGGGCCAGGTCACCGTGGTCGATCAGCAGGGACGGCTGCTGTCGACGCCCGACGGGCACGATGAGTTCTCGCTGCGCGAGCAGCAGTTCGACCTGGCCCATCGCCTCGAGGACGACTATCGCCAGCGGGTCGAGACCCTGCTGGCGCCGCTGGTCGGCGCCGGTCGGGTGCGCGCGCAGGTCGTGGCGCAGATGGACATGTCGGTGACCGAGGAGGCGCGTGAGCACTACCGCCCGGACAGCCAGATCGTGCGCAGCGAACAGACCTCTGAGCAGACTACGCGCGATGGCGGCGGCGCCCAGGGCGTGCCCGGCGCGCTCAGCAACCAGCCGCCGCCGGCCGGCGTCGCCACGACGCCTCCGGCCAATACCGCGGCCACGGCCGGCGCGCAGGCGAACGCCACGAGTGGCGCCAACGGCACGAAGCCCGCCGGCGCTGCCAACACGGGCGCACCCGCCGCGGGCGCACTCAGCCTTCCGGCGACCGACAACACCTCCAAGGAAACGACCCGTAACTACGAGATCGACCGCACGCTGGCGTACACACGGCAGCCCGCCGGCAAGCTCAAGCGCCTGACGGTCGCGGTGTTGATCGACGACGCCCACACCGTCGATAAGGATGGCAAGCCGCACACCGTGGCGCTCACGGCGCAGCAGCTCGATCACGTCACCCAGCTGGTGAAGGACGCGGTGGGCTTCGACGAATCGCGCGGCGACGTCGTCAACGTCGTCAACTCGTCCTTCACCGAGGAGCCGGCCGCTCCCGCGGGGGACCTGGTGGCACCCTCTTTCTGGGAGAAGCCGCTGTTCTACGAAGGGCTGAAGATCGTCACCGGAGCCATCATGCTCATCGTGCTGGTGCTGACGGTGTTGCGCCCGCTGGTGCGGAGCCTCCTCGCCCCGCTGCGCAGCCCGCGCGCCGCCGTGGAGACGGCCGAGGGCGCGCCGGCGCTGGCCAGTCCCGCGGCCAGCGCGGCCGCCGTGATGGCGCACGAGCAGCAGCTCGCCGCGGCGCGCACGCTCGTCAGCCAGGATCCGAAGCGCGTGGCGCAGGTCGTGCGCGAGTGGGTGGATCAGGATGCCTGAGCGCGAAGTCACCCGTAACGGCACCGAACGGGCCGCGATACTGCTCCTGACTCTCGGCGAGGCGGAGGCCGCGCAGATCCTCAAGCACATGAGTGCCAAGGAGGTGCAGCGTGTCGGCGCCGCCATGGCCAAGATGAAGAACGTCTCGCGTATCGAGGTCGAGAAAGTGGTCGCCGAATTTGCCACCAACGTCGAGGCGCAGACCTCGGTTGGCGTCGGCGCCGACGAGTTCCTGCGCAAGGCGCTGGTGAACGCGCTCGGCGAGGACAAGGCGGCCGCGATCATCGATCGCATCAGCATCGGCCGTTCGACCAAGGGACTGGAAGCTCTCAAGTGGCTGGATGCACGCGCGGTGTGCGAGCTGATCCGGCTCGAGCACCCGCAGATGATCGCCATCGTGCTCGCATACCTAGAGTCCGATCACGCCGCCGAGGTGCTGCAGCTGTTGCCGAGCGGCATGCGCTCCGAGGTCGTCGTGCGCATCGCCTCGCTCGATGGGGTGCAGCCGACCGCGCTCACCGAGCTCGACGACATCATCGAAAAGCAGTTCGCGGGCAATTCCGCCGCCAAGACCTCGGTGCTCGGTGGCCCGAAAGCGGCCGCCGACATCATGAATGCTCTCGAGCCGAGCCATGAAGGCGCCATCATGGAGCAGATCCAGAAGTCGGACGAGGCGCTCGCGCAGCTCATCGAGGACCTGGTGTTCGTGTTCGACGACCTGATCGAGCTCGACGACCGCAGCATGCAGGAGTTGCTGCGGCAAGTGCCGGGCGACGGGCTGTTGCTCGCGCTCAAGGGCGCCGACGAGCCCTTGAAGGAAAAGATCTTCAAGAACATGTCGCAGCGCGCCGCCGAGATGCTCAAGGACGACCTCGAGGCCAAGGGTCCGGTGCGCGTTGCGGATGTGGAAGCCGCACAGAAGACCATCCTGCAGACGGCGCGCAAGCTCGCGGCCGCCGGCACGATCGCCCTCGGCGGCAAGGGCGAGCAGTACGTCTAGCGCTCGCGGGTGAGGTCCATCGACTCGGCGAGCGCGCACAGGCGCGCGGCGACCTGCCCGAGCGGCAGGGTTTCCGCCGCCGCGCCGATCGCCACCGCCTCGCCGGGCATGCCCCAGACGACGCTGGTCGCCTCATCCTGCGCGATCGTGGGACTGCCGGCCTCGCGCATCTCCTTCAGGGCCACGGCGCCGTCCTTGCCCATGCCGGTGAGGATCACGCCCACCGCATTGCGGCCGGCCTGCTGCGCCACCGAGCGAAACAGCACATCGACGCTCGGCTTGTGGCGATTGACCGGCGGCCCGTCGTCGAGCCTGCAGACGTAACGCGCGCCGTCCCGTACCACGAGCAGATGCTGGTCGCCCGGCGCGATGTAGACGTGGCCGGGCAGAATCACCTGGCCGTCCTGCGCCTCGTATACGGTCATCTGACAACAGGCATCCATGCGGCGGGCGAAGGGTGTGCTGAAGGCCTTGGGGATGTGTTGGGTGACGACGATGCCCGGCGTATCGGCCGGCAGCTGCACCAGCACTTCCTTGATCGCCTCGGTGCCGCCGGTCGAGGCGCCGATCGCGATGATGCGGTCGGTGGTGCGGAACTGGCGGCGCGTCGCCGTCTTGGCGAGCACTGCGTCGACGCCGAGGCGCGGCGCCACCGCGGCCGCGTTGCCGTTGGCCACGGCGGAGCCGGTATAGGGGCGCACGCGTGCCGTGGCGGCCGACCTGATCTTGGCGCGCAGCTCGTCGGCGTAGTCGGTCAGCGTCGCGGCGATGTCGATCTTGGGCTTCGGCAGGTAGTCGACGGCGCCGACGGCGAGCGCATCGAGCGTGACCTCGGCGCCATGCTCGGTGAGCGATGAGACCATCACCACCGGCATCGGCCGCAGCCGCATCAGATTGCGCAGGAAGGTCACGCCGTCCATCTTCGGCATCTCGACATCGAGCGTCAGCACGTCGGGGTTGAGCTGCTTGATCTTGTCGCGCGCCATGTAGGCATCGCTCGCGGTGCCGACCACTTCGAGTGCCGGATCGGCCGACAACACCTCGGTGAGGATGCGGCGCACCAGCGCCGAATCGTCCACGATCAGCACGCGCACGCGCGGTTTCGGGCCGGCGTCGGCCGCCGGGGGCTTGAGTATCTGCACGGGGTTCCTCCCTGGATCTGGCATTCCCTGTCCGCCCCTCAATCAAAGAGCTCGACGTCGCCGCCGCCGCTGTGGCGCGCGAGATCGCCCTGATAGCGGCGCTCGCGGTCCGCGATGGCGGTTGCCTCCAATGGCTGCAGGCGGCGCACCCGTACCTTGCCCGATTCGGGAAAGTAGATGACGCGCCGCGGGTAAATATCGCCGAGATCCTCCGCGGCCACCGTGAGGCCCTCGGACTTGAGGTACTGACGTACGAAGGCCGCGTTGCGCGCACCGACGTCGGTCATCGAGGCGAGGATGCGCCCGCCACCGAACAGCTTGATCTCGAAGTACTCGCGCCGTGCACCGAGCTTCAGCAGCTCGTTGATCAGGCACTCCATGGCGTGGCTGCCGTAGCGGGTCGCAAGTCCCGTCGCCGGATCCAGCCAGCCGTCGGACCCGCCGCCGCTCGAGTCCTCCGGAAGCATGAAGTGATTCATGCCGCCGCAGCCGAGCCTGCGGTCGGAAATGCAGGCGGCGATGCACGAGCCGAGCACGGTGGAGATCGCCTCGTCGTGGCGCGTGACGTAGTACTCCCCGGGGAGCACCTTGGCGGTCCAGCGCGCCGTGGCGGGATCCCAGAAGCGGTGGATACCCTGAAAGCCCGGGATGGCGGGCAGACAGGGTGTCGTGGCGGCGCGGGCGGCTGCCTCCACCTCAGTTCCTCCGGTAGATGGTCTTGCCTACCAGCGTGTAGGCCTCCGACACGCGGTACAGGCTCTCGGAGTGCCCGAGAAACAGCACGTCTCCCGGGCGCTGCAGCCGCGCCATGCGCGCGAACAGCTCGCGCTGCGTGTCCTTGTCGAAGTAGATGATGACGTTGCGGCAGAAGATCGCATCGAACGGGCCCTTCATGGGCAGCGCGTGCATGAGGTTCAGCTCGCGAAATGTGATCAGGTCGCGCAGCTCCTGCGTCGCCGCGTAGCTGGCCGGCGTGGCTGCAGCCTCGCGGCGGAAGAACCGTTCGAGCCGTGCCGCGGGCAGGCCCCGCACCCGCTCCTGGTCGTAGACGCCGCGCTGCCCCCTGCCGAGAACCTCGGTATCGAGGTCGGTCGCGAGGATCTTGATATCCCAGCGGCGTGCATCGGGCAGCGCTTCGTGGATGGTCATCGCGAGGGAGTACGGCTCCTCCCCCGAGGAGCAGCCCGCCGACCAGAAGCGCAGGCGGCGCGCGCCGCGGACATCGGCGGCGCGGGGAGCGAGCAGCTGCTCGCGCAGGTACTGAAAATGATGCGCCTCGCGGAAGAATGAGGTCAGGTTGGTCGTGATGGCATTGCAGAACTGCACCAGCTCGTCGCTGTCGCCCCGCTCGAGCAGCTGCCGATAGGCACGGAAGCTCTCGAGTCCCAGCGCACGCAGCCGCCGCGACAGCCGCCCGTACACCAGCTCGCGCTTCTGCTCGGTCAGGTGTATGCCGGTGTGCGACTTCACGAGCTCGCGCAATGCGGCGAAGTCCTCTTCGCCGAGGCTGAACTTGCGCAGCTGCAGGTCACGGCCCGCGGGTGAGGTCGTCTCCATGGCGCACCGTCAGAAGAGCTCGCTGGTGCCCTCGGCCTGCTCGCCGCCTGCGCCGTCGCCCGAGCTGACGCCGCCGGTACGCATCAGCAGCTCGAGCAGCTCGTCGTGGGTATCGGCGGCCAGCCGCTCGCGCAGCGCCGCCAGCAGCTCCTCCCAGCGCTGCGCGCCGAATCCCGCCATCTGCGGCAGGGGATGATCGGCGAGCCGGGTGAGGAGATTGCGGATCACGGCGAGCTGCTGCATGAGCCGGTCGTGAAACTGCAGTGCGCGTACGCACGCCGCCAAGTCCCGCGTCAGCAGCTCGCGCGCGGGTGCGCCCGCGCAGGGGCGCAGCCCCTGATCGATTCTTTCGAGCGCGCTGCCGAGCTCGACCGCCGGAGCCTCGCTCTCGTGCATCGCAAAGCTGAGCAGAATGGCGGCCGCCTCCGCCGAGACCTCCAGCGTCTCGCACCCGCAGGGCGGCTGCGCGTCGGCGGTGCCCATCAGGTGAGTACCTTGGCGACGATCGACAGCAGCCGGTTGGGATCGAAGGGCTTCACCAGCCAGCCGGTGGCTCCCGCTTCCTTGCCCTGCTGCTTGCGCTCGGCGGTGGACTCCGTGGTGAGCATCAGGAGCGGCACGAAGCGGTAGTTGGTGCGGCGCCGCAGCTCCCGTACCAGCGAGATGCCGTCCATATTGGGCATGTTGACGTCGGTGATCACGACGTCGAACTGCTGCTTCTCCGCGACCTGCAGCGCCTCGACGCCATCCGTCGCCACATCCACTTCGTGGCCCCCGGAGGACAGCGCCAGCTTGACCAGCTGGCGCATCGAGGGTGAGTCATCGACTGCGAGGATCCGTGCCATCGTTCGCTACTCCGTCTGTTCCGCGGCGATCAGAAGTCCTGCCAATCCGCATCGCCGCCGTTGGCGCGCTTCGCCCGCGCCGGGGCGGCCGCGGTGTGCGTGGCCGGCGCCTCGGCAGACTTGGCGCTGTTGGCGCCGCGCTCGCTCCAGGGACGATCCGCCCCGCGCCGCTCGAGCGTGCGCTCGGGCGTCGCCGCCTGTTCGTCCCCGCCGATCTGGTAGCGCTCCATCAGGGTGTTGAGCGCCGCGGCCTGCTCGGCCATCGACTGCGACGCCGCCGTCGCCTCCTCGACCAGCGCGGCGTTCTGTTGTGTCATCTCGTCCATCTGCATGACGGCCTTGTTGACCTGCTCGATGCCCGAGGACTGCTCGCGGGAGGCCGCGGCGATCTCGGCGATGATGTCCGACACCTTCTTGACCGAAGCGACGATCTGCTCGAGCGTCTGCCCCGACTGCGTGACGAGCGCCGAGCCGTCCTCGACCTTACGCACCGAGTCCTGGATCAGATCCTTGATCTCCTTGGCAGCGGTCGCGGAGCGGCCGGCGAGGCTACGCACCTCGGTGGCCACCACCGCGAAGCCGCGGCCCTGCTCGCCGGCGCGGGCGGCTTCCACCGCCGCATTGAGCGCGAGCAGATTCGTCTGGAAGGCGATTTCGTCGATGACGCCGATGATGTCGGCGATCTTCTTCGAAGACTCGTTGATGTCGGTCATGGCGCGCACCGCCTTGCCGACCACCGCACCGCCCTTCTCAGCCTGATCGCGCGCCGCGGTGGCGAGCTGATTGGCCTGGCCGGCGTTGTCGGCGTTCTGCTTGACGGTCGAGGTCATCTCCTCCATGGAGGACGCGGTCTCCTCGAGCGACGAGGACTGCTCCTCGGTGCGCTGCGAGAGGTTGGCGTTGCCCTGGGAGATTTCCTCCGCCCCGCGGTGCACGGCGCCGGCCGTCACCTTGATCTGGCGCACCATCTCGCCGAGCGACTGCTGAGTCACCTGCAACGCTTCGAGCACCTGCCCGATCTCATCCTTCGAATCGACGACGATGTTGTCCTTGAAGTCGCCGGCAGCGAACGCTTCGAAGTGCCTGATGATGCGCTGCATCGGTTTCGCGAGCGCCTGCGCCGTGACCAGCGCCAGCACGGCGCCGACGGCGAGCGCGATGCCGCTCAGGGTCAGGAGGAGCGCCATGCTCGCCCGATAGCTCGCGCCGAGCGCATCCGCGCGGGTCTTCACGGCGGCATTCTGGAACTCTCGATAGTCCTTAAAGACATCGAGCAGCGTGTGCTCTGCGCCGCGCATCTGGGCGTCCATCAGTGCGATGGCGTCGTGCTTGCGGCCCGCCTCGAAGAGCTGGAGGTACTCGGTCTCGAGCGGCGCGGTGATATCCTCCGCCGCGACGACGGGCTTGAGGGCCGCCTTCTCCTCGGACGTGACGGCGGCGGCGATCGCGGCCTGCTCGAGCTTCTTGCGGTCGGCGAGGGCACGGCGGGCGCCGTCGATCTCCTCCTGCACGTGATCCTTGTCCCGGATGACCATGCTGCGCGTGCGGCGCGCGACATCCATCACGTCGAGCGCCCAGGCGTCGGTCTGCTCGACGTGGGGCACGGTCTGCCCGGTGAGGATCTGCACCGCCGTGTTGAAGGCGGTGAGACGCATCACTCCGAGCGCGATGGCCGCGCCAAATACCAGCGCCATGACCCCAAAGGTCAGAAACAGCCGGGTCTTCAGTTTCAGGTTGCGAAGTCTCATAGGTCTGTCCTTAAGAAGGCGAATCGTTCAGTAGGAGATTGAGTAAAGGGGTGCTCGTGGGAGCGGCCTCATGCCGCGCAGGTCGCGGCGGCGGGGTCTGCCGGCACGCTGCCGAGCGCTTCGATCATCTCGGCACCGATCAGTCGATCGAGGTCGAGCAGCACGACCATGCGCTCATTGACCGGCACCAGCCCGCGAATGTGATCGGTGGCGGCACGGCAGCCGAGATCGGGAGTGGGCCGCACCGCGCTCGCCTGCACGTCGACCACGTCGGAGACGCCGTCCACCACCACGCCGAAGTCGCGCCGCCCGGCCTCGCCGCGCACTGACAGCACGATGATGACCGTCACCGCGGTGTACTCGGCCTGCTCGAGACTGAAGCGCTTGCGCAGGTCTACGACCGGCACGATCGAGCCGCGGAGGTTCAGCACGCCGAGCACGTGCGGCGGCGAGTTGGGGATCTTGGTCACCGCCGACCAGCCGCGGATCTCCTGAACGCGCAGGATGTCCACGCCGTAGGTCTCGCTGCCGAGCACGAAGGTGAGTACCTGGTAGGACTCGGCTTCGGCGGCAGTGGTCTTGGTGGCATTGGTGCTCATGATTCTTTCCTGGGTAGCTCGAAGTGGATGGCGGGGCGCACTAGGCGGCCTCGCGTCGCGATGATGTGGAGCGGATCAGTCCGGCCACATCCAGAATCAGCGCCACCGAGCCGTCGCCGAGAATGGTGGCGCCCGAGACACCCTGTACCTGCCCGTAGTTGGTCTCGAGCGACTTGATGACCACCTGCTGCTGGCCGCGCAGGTCGTCGACGAACAGCCCGACGCGCTGCCCGTCGCCCTCGACCACCACCACGAGTCCGTCGTGGATCGCGCGTGAGCGCGGCTCGATGCCGAACAGCTCGTGCAGGCGCAGCAACGGCAGGTAAGCGCCGCGGAAGGAGACGACTTCGCCCGCCATCGACAGGCGGTTGACGCCGCCCGCCTTGATCTGCAGCGACTCGACGATCGAAACCAGCGGCACGATGTAGGTCTCGTCCCCGACGCACACCGACTGGCCATCGACGATCGCCAGCGTGAGGGGCAGCGAGATGGTGAAGCGCGAGCCCTGGCCGCGCTGGCTGCGAATGTCGATCTTGCCGCCGAGGGACTTGATGTTACGGCGCACCACGTCCATGCCGACGCCGCGGCCCGAGAGATCCGTGGTCTGCTCGGCGGTGGAGAATCCCGGCAGAAAGATCAGCTCGTAGATGGCCTCCTGGCTCGGGGTCTCGCCGGCGCCGATGAGCCCGCGGGAGCGCGCCTTGGCGAGGATCCTGTCGCTGTCGAGTCCCTGACCATCGTCGCTCACCTCGATGATGATGGCGCTGCCGCGATGGAAGGCCTCGAGGTGCACGGTGCCGGCGGCGGGCTTGCCGGCCGCGACGCGCGCCTCCGGCATCTCGATGCCGTGGTCGATGCTGTTGCGCACCAGATGCACGAGCGGATCGCCGATGCGCTCGAGGACGGTCTTGTCGAGCTCGGTCTGCTCGCCGATGAGCTTGAGCTCGATCTGCTTGCCGAGCCGCTGCGCGACATCGCGCACGAGGCGCGGGAAGCGGCTGAAGGCGAAGCCGATCGGCAGCATGCGCACCCGCATGACGCTCTCGTGCAGCTCGCGCACGTTGCGCTCGAGCTGCGCGAGTCCGCTGCGCAGCCGCTCGGCCGACGTGCCCTCGGCCAGGGCCCCGAGCTGCGCCAGCATCGACTGGGTGATCACCACCTCGCCGACCGTATTGATGAGCTCGTCGATCTTCTGCGTGCTCACGCGGATCGAGCTGGAGTCGCCGCTGTTGGCGGCGGGCGTGCCTTCGGCACGCCCGGCAGCGCGGGATGCCGACTGCGGATCCCCGCCCGGCGACGGCGCAGCCGGGGCCGCCGGCGGCGGCTCGACGGCCGACGGTACCGGGGCCGGAGGTGCCGCCTCGGCAGGTGCCGCTGCGGCCGTGGACACCGGCGGCCCGGCCGCGTGCGTGATGCGGTAATCGCAATCGCCCTCGACCCATTCGAAGGCCTCGGCGATGCGCTCCTGCGTGACGGCGCTCGTCATTCGCAGCTGCCACTGCACGTAGCAGCGGTGCGCGTCGATCGCCTCGAGCGGCGGCAGCTCGCGTACGTCGGCCGTGACGGCGAGCTCGCCGTGCTCGGCGAGGGCCGCGAACAGCGCGAGCGGCTCATTGCCGCGCGACAGCATGTTCTCGAGCGGCCGCACGCTGATCAGCCACTCGCTCGGCGGGGCCTCGAGCGCAACCGGCACGGCAGTCGGCGGAGTAGCCGCGGGCGCAGGCGCTGCGGCCGCGGCCGACGTGGCCGGGGCCGGCGCAGGGCTGGCCGCGGCCGGCTGGGCGGGCTGCTGCACGGCCGTGTCCTGCGCCACCGCGATCACCTCGAGCTCGAACTGCAGGTCGGCGACGCGTTGCGGGTCGAAGGTCTCCTTGCGCTGGGCGCCGCGCAACAACTCGCGCAGCACGTCCACCGAGCGCAGCAGCAGATCCATCACCGGCGTCGTGAGGCGCGTGCGCCCGCCGCGCACGCCGTCGAGCAACGTCTCGAGCGTGTGGGTGAAGGAGCCGATGTCCGAGAAATTGAACATGCCGGCGCCGCCCTTGATGGAGTGCGCCACTCGGAAGACGGTGTTGATGATCTCGGAGTCCGGCGCGCTGACGTCGAGCTTCAGCAGCGACCCTTCCATCGACTCAAGCGCCTCGAAGCTCTCTTCGAAGAAGGCCTCGTGGAATTGCGCGAGATCGATGCCCATGGGGACTTCAGCCGGCCGGGGTCAGGGCCAGGGCGCCGGTGAGGCCGAGCGCGCCGGCGGCGCGCATCATGGCCTCGCTGCACTCGAGCCACACGACCGCACGCCGGCGCGCCTTACGGTCGCGCAGGAATGCCACCAGCAGCTGCAGCGCCGCGGTGTCGATCCGCTCGACCTTGGCGGCGTCGATATACACCGGCGCCGAATGCTCGAGACGCAACATCAGCTGACCGAGCAGCTGCGACGCGTCACGGATGGTGCACTGCGGCGGCAGACGCAGGACCGCATCCGGCGACAGGGCGACCGTTCCGATCGTGGTCGCGGAGGTGTTTTCCACGGCACTCATGACACACCTTTCATCGCCACGCCCATGGCGAGCAGCTCGTCCACGTCCTGTTGTCCGTCGACGGTACCGGTACTCACTCCGGGGATCGGCGGGCCGAGCCCGCGGGTGTGATCCTCGGCGCCGAGCGGCGCGTGGCGGTTTTCCGCCGCTCCCTGCCCGCTGTCCTGCACGAGCCGTGCCAGCTCGGCTTCCAGCTGCGCGACCAGCTCGATCACCCGCCGGATGATCTGGCCGCTCAGGTCCTGAAAGCCCTGCGCCATCAGCACTTCGACCAGGTTCGTCTTGACGGTCTCGCCATCGGCATGCGCAGCTGCAAAGTGGTTCTCGAGCCGTGCGAGCAGCTCGAGCGGCCGCGGCTCCGTGGCGCCGTCGGTACACGCCTCCCGGCATTCGGCCGCGAACGCCGCCGCGGCGGCGGCCGTGCGGGCCACCAGTGGCATGGAGCTCTCGACCAGGTCCATGGTGCGATGCGCCGCCTCGTCGGTGAGACGCAGCACGTGGTCGAGCCGCGCGCGGGCATCGGGCATTTCCGTGCCGGCGAGCCGCAACAGCCGTGGGTCGAGGCGAAACTGATCGAGCGCGGCGCGCAACCGCAGGTCGAGCTGGCGCAGCGAGTCCCACACTCCGCGCTCGCGCATGCCGGTGAGCGCCTCGACCGCCGCGAAGAAGCCGACTTCGTCGCCGGCCTCGAGCGCCTCCCGCAGGGAGACGCAGACCTCACCCCACCGCTGCTGCAGTGTCGCGCTCATGGATGTGGCGCTCACGCGAGGATCTTCTCGAGCTTCTCGGCCAGCACCTGCGCCGTGAAGGGCTTGATCACGTAGCCGTTGACCCCGGCCTTGGCCGCTTCGACGATCTGCTCGCGCTTGGCCTCGGCGGTCAGCATCAGCACCGGGATCTTGGCCAGCTTGGGGTCGGAGCGCACCGCCTTCAGCAGGTCGAGGCCCGGCATGCCCGGCATGTTCCAGTCGGTGATCAGGACGTCGAAGGATTCGGCCTGCAGCATCGGCAGCGCGGTTTTGCCGTCGTCGGCCTCCTGCACATTGGCGTAGCCGAGATCATGCAGCAGATTCTTGATGATGCGCCGCATGGTGGAGAAATCGTCCACGACCAGGAACCGCAAATCCTTTTTCATAGATCTCCTCACTAACCGCTACGGCGCGCCCCTTGGGTGTCAAGAACCCGGCGTGACGCCGCTCAAGAACGCCGCGCGGCTGCGATGTCGCGCAACAGGAAACATCGGCGTGCTGGAGGGAATCTTGAGTTGCGCGCACGAGTGCCGCAGGCGCCCTGCGGTCGCCTGTGAGGTCCGGCGCGCTCGCTGAGGTGTCAGCCCGCCGGGCGGCACGGCAGGCATTTACCGCGCGGGCGGCACAACCTTACCGCACGGCGGAATTCCTTCACGGTGCACCAACCTCCTCGACAACCGCGGCGAATCCTTTAGTGGAAAGGCACGATGCACTTCACAGTTCTGCGACAGCGCTTTCCAGCAACATGAGTTTCAGATTCATAGAGCGACCCGTGACGCCACCTCACAGGGAAAGCGGGTTCGAGTGAAGGAGCACGAAATGTCTGAGCCGCGCGGCGGCAGTGCCCATACGCGGGCGGTTGCGGTCACGCCGATCGAGCGCTGGCCGCTGCCGGCCGTCGACGGACCACTGGCAAACAGCCTGCGGGACGAGCGCGCGCGCGCCGCCGGCGAGCAGCGCGCCGGGCCGGAAGCCGCACGCGGCTACGAAGCGGGCCTCGCTCGCGCCCAGGCGGAGATGCAGCCGCGGCTGGAGGAGCTCGCGGCCCGGGTGCGGCGGCTCGATGCCGTGCTGCAGCTCCTGGCGCAGCCGCTGCGGGCGCTCGATGACGAAGTCGAGAAGCAGTTGCTCGAGCTCGCCTTCGCCGTGGGCAAGCAGCTGGCGCGGCGCGAGCTGAGCGCCGCTCCCGCACAGATCGTCGCGATCCTGCGCGAGTGCCTGGAGCAGCTGCCGCTCGCGGCCCGCGAGGTGCGCGTGCATCTGCACCCGGAAGATGCGGCGATCGTGCGCGAGCGGCTCGCCGCGCCCGCCGAGCAGCGCGCCTGGATCCTCGTCGAGGATCCGACGCTCGCGCGCGGCGGCTGCCTGGTGCGCAGCGACACCTCACAGATCGACGCCCGTTTCGAGAGCCGGGTCAACGCCGCGCTGGCGAGCGCGCTGGGCGAGCAACGGGCGCCGGAACGCGCCAACGCCGACCGCTCCGCTCCCGGTAGCCGCGAGTGAGCAATGCCACTGACTTGAATGGTGAGCGCACGCGCGTTTGGCGTGAGCGGCTCGGCCGCCTCACGCGCCGCGTCGAGCGCACCACGCCACTCGCCGTGGAGGGCTCACTCACCCGCATGGTGGGCCTCACGCTGGAAGCGGTCGGTTGCCAGGCCTCGATCGGCGACCACTGCGAGCTGATCGCGCGCGACGGCGCGCGCATCGAGTCGGAGGTCGTCGGCTTTGCCGGCGACCGCTTGTTCCTCATGCCGACCGGCGACAGCCACGGACTCGGGCCGCAGGCCCGGGTGATACCGCGGCCGGGAGCGGGGTTGGTGCCGGTCGGGCCGCAACTGCTCGGGCGGATCATCGACGGTGCCGCCCGGCCGCTCGATGCGCTCGGCCCGCTCGACTGCGAGGCGCGCGCGCGCCTGGCGGGCCGGCCCATCAACCCCCTGGCCCGCGCTCCCCTGTCGGAGCCGCTCGATGTCGGCATCCGTTCGATCAATTCGCTGCTGACGATCGGGCGCGGACAGCGCATCGGCCTGTTCGCGGGCAGCGGCGTCGGCAAGAGTGTGCTGCTCGGCATGATGGCCCGCTACACCAAGGCGGACGTGATCGTGGTCGGGCTGATCGGCGAGCGCGGCCGCGAGGTGAAGGAGTTCGTCGAGCGGATCCTGGGGCTGAAGGATCGAGCCCGAGCCGTAGTCGTCGCGGCGCCCGCCGACAACCCGCCGCTCATGCGCCTGCACGGCGCCTGGCTCGCGACCGCCGTCGCGGAATACTTCCGCGATCAGGGCCTCTCGGTGCTGCTTCTCATGGACTCACTCACCCGCTTCGCGCAGGCCCAGCGCGAAATCGGCCTCGCAATCGGCGAGGCACCGGCCACCAAGGGTTTCCCGCCGTCGGTCTTCGCGCGTCTCCCCGCGCTCGTCGAGCGCGCGGGCAACGGTCCCGCGGGCGGCGGCTCGATCACCGCCTTCTACACCGTGCTCACCGAAGGCGACGACCAGAGCGATCCGATCGCCGACGCCGCCCGTGCGATTCTCGACGGTCACATCGTCCTGTCGCGCCCTATCGCCGAGCTCGGCCTCTATCCGGCGATCGACGTCTCGGCCTCGATCAGCCGCGCGATGCACGAGATCACCTCGTCGCAGCACACTCAGCTCGCGCAACAGTTGCGGCGGAGCCTCTCGATCTACGAGCAGCACCGCGACCTGATCAGCCTCGGCGCCTATGCGCGCGGCAGCGATCCGCGGGTCGACGCGGCGGTGGCGCTCTGGCCGCAGATCCAGCAATTCCTCCAGCAGGATATGCGCACGCGAGTCGATTACGCGGCGAGCCTCGGCTCGCTGCAGGCGCTCATGTCCGAGTCCGCGGCCGCCGCCGAGGCGCCCGTAGCAGCGAAGGTATAAGCCGTGGCACGTATCCGGCAACTGAGGACCGCCCACGGCGTCTTCGAGACCGACGAGCGCCGCAAGGCCCAGACACTCGCGACCAGCGAGCGGCAGTTGCTCGAGAGCGAAGCGAAGCTCGCCGAGCTCGGCAACTACCGCGAGGCGTACCTGCGCGACTTCGCCGCGCGTGCCGGCGGCGGCATGAACGCCGCCCGCGCGCGCGATTACCAGGCGTTTCTCGCGCGTCTCGACCAGGCGCTGCGCGAGCAGACGGAGATCGTGGCGCGGGTCCGGGCGCAGCGCGCGGAGCTGCTCGCCAAGTGGCGCGGCGCCGCACGACATTCGGCCGCGGTCGACCGCGCACTTGAGCGCGGCCTCACCGAGGAGCAGCGGCGACTCGAGAGGCGCGAGCAGTCCGACGCCGATGAGCGTGCGCAGGGCCGCCGGTCTTCCGGAGGAACACGCCGTGTCCCCTAGCAGCGTGTCCCCCAGCAGCGTTTCGCCGGGCAGTGTGTCACCGGGCAGCGCGCCACCGCCGTCCGGGAACTCTCAGGCAAGCACGGCGAGCACCGACCTCGCGGTGCTGCAGGCGGCCCCCGCCCGCTCCGGCGGTGCCGCATCGCAGAGCGGCGTGCCCGAGGATCCCTCGCAGCCGGGTCTCAACTCGCCACCGGGACGCGCCGGGGGCAGCGCGATGCGCGCGGGCTCTGCCGCCCCCGCGGCGACGCCCGCCGGCACGGCGACGACTTTGGCTGTCGCGGGCGCGACGTTCGGGCAGACGCTCGCGGCGTCCATGTCCGCCGCCGCGACGCCCGCGCAGCCCACGGCCGGAGCGCAGCTCACGCCCGGGACGCAGCTCACGCCCGTAACGCAGCCCACGCCCGGAACACAGCCCACGCCCGGAACACAGCCCACGCCCGGAACGCCGGCGCGCAGCACCAAGGCAAAATCCACAGATTCAAACTCGGCGGTAGCGCCGACCCCCGGCACCGTCACTCCCGCGATTCAGCCTGTGGCCGCGGCGGTCCTCGCTCCACCGGGCCTGACCGCCGGTGCACCCGGCGCTTCAACTGCATCCCCCGAGGCGGCGGCCCCGAGCACCGCCGCGATCACGCCGGCGGTCACCGCCACCACCTCCGTGTCGCAGGCGGCCGCTGCGCTTGCGACAGCTACCGCGCTCCCTGCCGCGCGGCAAGCCGGTCCGCCGGCCGCGAGCGTGCCCGCGAACGCCGCCGACGAAGCAGACGGCGAGCCCGGATCGGACACGAACGGCGCCTTCACCGACGCGCTCGTGGTGTCGGCTCGCGCCGCGCTGCCGAGCGCGCTGGCGGCCGCCACTCGAATTCAGGGCGGCTCACCCTCCGACAGCGCAGCGAGCCAGGGCAGCGCGGATAGCGCGAGCCTCGCGGGCGCCAACACCTCACTCGGCTCCGCAGCGCCGCCCCCTGGTGCCGCGCCGCCGTCACTCACGCCCGCGGCGCCGCAGCCTGGCGCAGCCGCGAGCGCGCAGCTGCAGACGCCGGTCGGCAGCGGCGCATGGGCCAACGAGCTCGGTGCACGGCTGCATTGGATGGCGGGCCAGGGAATCTCATCCGCATCGCTCCGTCTCACGCCCGAGCAGCTGGGACCGGTCGAAGTGAAGATCTCGGTGCACCAGAACGCGGCGAGCGTCTGGTTCAGCGCTTCGCAGCCCGAGACCCGCGCCGCGCTCGAGCAGGCGCTGCCGCGGCTCAAGGAGCTGTTCTCCGCCCAGGGACTCAACCTGGCGCAGGCCGGAGTGTCGGACCACTCGGCACGCGGCGCGCAGCGCGAACCACAGGCAGGGGTCGCGCCGCGCACGCTCGCCGCGCGCGAGCTCACCGTGACTTCGCTCACATCCGCACCACGCGCTCACCAGGGCTTGATCGATACCTACGCCTGAGCGTGCCGCGGGAAGCGGCCGCGGCCGTCCCCGCCAAGTTTCCGTCGCATGCCGCGCAGTGCGACGTGGCTCACGCTTCGCAAACCGACGAAAACCCTTGCCGGTTCTCGACTTAGCGCGATTCCGGGGGGTATGGCATGCACGTTGCACTGAACCGAAGCGTCGCCGACGCTGCAAAACCCAAGGAGTGATGCAAGACGATGGCCGCTCAGATCCCGGTGCTCGAGGCTGCCGAAAAGACCGCTGCCCCGCAGGGCAAGAACCGACGCAAGCTCTTCCTGGTCATCATCGTCAGCGCTGTCGTCGTGCTCTTGAGCGCGGGCGTCGGCGCCGCCTGGTGGCTCAGCGCCAGCAAGCGCCCGGCGGCGTCTGCCCCGAAGGCCGCGCCACCGGCCGGCCCGCCGCTGTTTCTCGGGCTCGAGCCGCCGTTCGTCGTGAACTTCGATTCCGACCAGGCGGTGCGCTTCCTGCAGATCAGCGTACAGGTCGAGACGCGCGATCCGGCGACGATCGAGCTGCTCAAGAGCAACGACCCAGTAGTGCGCAACGACCTGCTGCTGCTGTTTGGCAACCAGAAGTACGCGCAGCTCGCCACGCGTGACGGCAAGGAGGCGCTGCGCAATGAGGCACTCGAGGACGTGCGCAAGGTAGTGCAGGCGGCCGGCGGGCATCCCGAGCGGCTCGAGGCCGTGTACTTCACCAGCTTCGTGATGCAGTAGGAGATCGCGTCCGTGGTTGCGACAGGTGAAAAGGTACTGGACCAGGCCGAGATCGACGCGCTGATTCACGGCGTCGACAGCGGCGCGGTGAGCACCGAGCCGGCGCCGGCGCCGGGCGAGGCGGTCGGCTACGACTTCGCCGAGCAGAAGCGCATCGTGCGCGGGCGCATGCCCACGCTCGAGATGATCACCGAACGCTTCGCACGCCTGTTCCGCGTCAGCATCTATAACCTGCTGCGCCGCTCGCCCGAGATCGCCGTGCACCCGCTGCAGATCAAGAAATTCAGCGAGTACACACATACGCTGCACCTGCCCACCAGCCTCAACATGGTGAGGATCAGCCCGCTGCGCGGCACGGCGCTGCTGGTGCTGGACCCGAAGCTGGTGTTCGCGGTCGTGGACAATTTCTTCGGCGGCGTGGGCCGGCACGCCAAGATCGAGGGCCGCGAGTTCACCGCCACCGAGCAGCGCATCATCCACATGCTGCTGCGCAGCGCGTTCGCGGACCTGCGCGAGGCGTGGTCGCACGTCGCCGACATCGAGGTGGAGTACCTGCAGTCGGAGGTCAACCCACACTTCGCCAACATCGTCTCGCCCTCGGAGATCGTGGTGGTGACTTCGTGCCACATCGAATTGAACGGCGGCGGCGGCGACCTGCACGTGACCATGCCGTACTCGATGATCGAGCCGCTGCGCGACGTTCTCGATGCCGGCATCGCCAGCGATCGCATGGAGAAGGACACGCGCTGGAGCAACCTGCTGCGCGCCGAGATCGAGGACGCGGAGGTGCAGTTGAAGACGCTGCTGGGCCGCGCCTCGGTCACGCTCGCCGACCTCCTCAACCTCAAGCCGGGCGACATCCTGCCGTGCGACTTCGCCGGCAAGGTGACGCTGCTCGGCGAGGACGTGCCGCTGTTCCGCGGCAGCTTCGGCCTGTCGCGCGGCCAGCAGGCCGTCAAGATCGAGACGCGCGTGCGTCGCATGGGCGCGCCGCCCCCGGATTCCCTGAACTTCAAACCTGAGAGCCGTAAATGAACGCCAACGCCGAGGCGGCCCGCGCCGCCGAGTTCGAGCAGATGCAGGACGAGTCCCAGCCGGCCGCCGGAGACGTCAATCTCGATGTCATCCTCGACGTTCCCGTCACGCTGTCGATGGAAGTCGGCCGCACGCGCATTCCGATCCGCAACCTCCTGCAGCTGAATCAGGGCTCGGTCGTCGAGCTCGATCGCGCCGCGGGCGAGCCGCTCGATGTATTCGTGAACGGAACGCTCATCGCCCACGGAGAAGTGGTGGTCGTCAACGAGCGCTTCGGCATCCGCCTCACGGACGTGGTGAGCCCCGCCGAGCGGCTGCGCAAGCTGAAGTGAGCCGATGTTCGCCGCCCCGCAAACCGCCCCAAGCGCCCACGCCGGGGGCCTCGGTGGACTCGGCGAGGTGACGCTGGCGCTGCTCTTGGTGCTCGGCGCGGTGTTCGCGCTCGCCTGGTTGCTGAAGCGCGTGCGCGGCTTCGGCGCGCGTCTCGGCGGCGCCATCGAGGTGATTGCCCAGGTGCCGCTCGGCCACAAGGAGCGCGCCGTGCTCCTCAAGGTCGGCGCGACCCAGATCCTGCTCGGTGTCGCTCCGGGGCGCGTGAACACCCTGTACGTGCTGCCCGAGCCGCTCGAGCTCACGCGCACTGCGGCTACGCCCGGCGACGGTCCCGCCCCGTTCCGCGCTCTGCTGCGGAGCCTCGGCAAGTGAGGCGCCTGCGGCTCCGGCTGCTCCTTACCGCACTCGCGCTGCTGCCCATGGCAGCGGCGGCCGCGGCTCCGGCGGGCATCCCCGCGGTCACGGTGACCGGCGCCGGCGGCGGCCAGACTTACACGCTCTCGCTGCAGGTGCTGGCGCTGATGACGGCGCTCACCCTGCTCCCGGCCATTGTGCTGATGATGACCGGCTTCACGCGCATCGTCATCGTGCTCGGCATCCTGCGCCAGGCGCTCGGCGCGGGGCAGACGCCGCCCAACCAGGTGCTGGTGGGACTGGCGCTGTTCCTGACGCTGTTCGTCATGAGCCCGGTGATCAACCGCATCAACGAGCAGGCGTTCCAGCCCTACTCCGCCGGCACCATCGACACGAGCGTCGCGCTCGAGCGCGCGGTGGTGCCGGTCAGGAAATTCATGCTCGATCAGACCCGCGAGTCCGATATCGCCACCTTCGTGCGCATCTCGGGCGGCAAGGGTTTTGCGAGCCCGCAGGACGTGCCGCTGCCGCTGCTGGTGCCGGCGTTCGTCACCAGCGAGCTGAAGACCGCGTTCCTCATCGGCTTCCTCATCTATATCCCGTTCGTGATCATCGACCTGGTGGTGGCGAGCGTGCTGATGTCGATGGGCATGATGATGCTGTCGCCGGTGCTGATCTCGCTGCCCTTCAAGCTGATGCTGTTCGTGCTGGTCGACGGCTGGTCGCTGGTGATGGGCACGCTGGCCGCGAGTTTCTATTCCTGAGGAGAGTGACCCATGAGCCCCGAGACCGTCATGACCGTCGGCAGCCGCGCGCTGGAGATCACGCTGATGCTGGCGGCGCCGCTGCTGCTGGTGGCGCTGATCACCGGTCTCATCGTCGGCGCCTTCCAGGCCGCCACCCAGATCAACGAGATGACGCTGTCCTTCATCCCCAAGCTGATCGCGATCTCGGCGGCCCTGATGGTCGCCGGCCCCTGGATGCTGAAAGTGCTGGTCGGCTACACGCGCGAGCTCTTCGAGAGCATTCCCTCGCTCATCAACTGACCTGACCGCCACGCAACATCAGGGACGATGCCGGTCGCGGTCGCATGATCCACCTCACCACCAATCAGCTGCAGGACTGGCTGGTACTGCTTTACTGGCCGTTCGTGCGCGTCGGCTCGTGCTTCATGATCGCGCCGGCTTTCGGCGCCGCTACGGTGCCGGCGCGCGTGCGCATCGTGCTCGCGGGCTCCATCACGCTCTTGATCGCACCGCTGCTGCCGGCGCCGCCGCCGGTGGCCGCGTTCTCCGCCGCCGGCTGCGTGATCACCGTGCAGCAGGTGCTGATCGGCGTCGCGCTCGGCTTCTGCCTGCAGATCCTGTTCGACTCGGTGACGCTCGGCGGCCAGATGCTCGCCAACAGCATGGGCCTCTCCATGGCCTTCAACATCGACCCGCTGCACGGCAGCGATGCCAGCACCCCGGCGATCGGCCAGCTATACACGCTGCTCGTGATGCTGACCTTCCTCGCGCTCAACGGACACCTGGCGCTGATCGAAGTGCTGGTGCAGAGCTTCAGCACGCTGCCGGTCGGTGCCGAGGGGCTGGGCGCCGCAGGATTTCACGCCGTCGTCGGCTGGGGCTCGCAGTTGTTTGCCGGCGCGCTGGCGATCGCGCTCCCGGGCATCACCGCACTCCTCATCGTGAACCTCGCCTTCGGCGTCATGAGCCGCGCCGCGCCCGCCTTCAACCTGTTCGCCATCGGCCTGCCGGTATCGCTGGTATTCGGGCTGGTGATCGTGACGGTGGGACTGCCGGCGGTGCAGGCGACTTTCATGGAGCTGCTGGCGCGGACCTTCGAGGCGCTGCAGCAGCTGCTCGGTGCGGCGGGTTGAGCCATGGCCGGCAACGACAACCAGCAGGAACGTACCGAACAACCGACAGCCAAGAGGTTCGAGCAGGCGCGCGAGCGCGGCCAGGTACCGCGCTCGAGCGATCTGGGCGCGGCCGCGGTGCTGTTCGCGGCCGCCGCCGGGCTGGAGCTCCTCGGCGGCTGGTGCGGCGGGCAGCTGCATGCGCTGATGCGTTCGGGCCTGAGTCTCTCGCGCGAGCGCGCGCTCGATGAGGCGGCGGCGCTCGGCGCCTTCGCGAGCGCAGGTCTGCATGCGCTCTACGCCTGCGCGCCGCTCTGGGGGCTGACGGTGCTCGCGGCGCTCGGCGCGCCGCTCGCCCTGGGTGGCCGCGGCCTGCACTTCAAGGCGCTGGTTCCGGACTTCTCGCGCCTGAGTCCAGGCGCCGGCTTCGCCCGCATGTTCTCCCTGAACGGCGCGGTCGAGCTCGGTAAAGCCTTCGCCAAGTTCGCAGCTCTCGCGCTGGTCGCGGCGGCGGTGCTGTGGCAGCAGTCCGGCGCGATCCTCGGCTTAAGCGCTCAGCCTGCGCCGGCGGCGATCGCCCATGCGGCATCGATGACGGGCTCTGCGCTGCTGATGCTGGCGGCGACGCTGGCGCTCATCGCCGCCGTCGACGTCCCCTGGCAACTGTGGCGCTACACCCAGGGGCTGCGCATGACGCGCGAGCAGATCCGCGAGGAGGTGAAGGAGACCGAGGGCGCGCCCGAGATCAAGGGCCGCATCCGCAAGATGCAAAGCGAGCGTGCCCGGCGCCGCATGATGCGCGAGGTGCCCAAAGCCGACGTGGTGGTCGTCAACCCGACACACTTCGCGGTGGCGCTGCGCTACGACGAGCAGCGCATGCGCGCCCCGATCGTCGTGGCCAAGGGCCGTGACCTCATCGCGGCGCGCATCCGCGAGATCGCCGCGGAGCATCGCGTGCCGATCTTCGAAGCGCCGCCGCTGGCGCGCGCCCTGCACCGCTTCGTGGAGATCGGCGCGGAGATCCCCGCATCGCTGTACGTGGCGGTGGCGCAGGTGCTCACCTACCTCGCCCAGGTGCACGCGGCGCGGCGCGACGGCGCCACGCCCCCGCCGCCTCCGGCAATCGACCCCGGCATCGACCCCGAGCCGCCGCTGGCTTAAGCCGCTGACCCATGGCCGCCGCCTCAAATCCAACCACCCCCGGCCTGCGCGAGCTGCTGCGCGCCGGGCTCGGCGTCCCGGTTGGGATGCTGGCGGTACTCGCGATGATCGTGCTGCCGCTGCCGCCGATGGCGCTCGATGTGTTGTTCACCTTCAACATCGCGCTCTCGATGGTGATCGTCATGGCGGTGTTCTACGTCGCGCGGCCGATCGAGTTCGGCGTGTTCCCGACGGTACTGCTGCTCGCGACGTTGCTGCGCCTGGCGCTGAATGTCGCCTCGACGCGCGTCGTGCTGCTCAACGGCCATACCGGCGCGCAGGCGGCCGGACATGTCATCCGCTCGTTCGGGGAGTTCGTCATCGGCGGCAACTTCGCCGTCGGCGTGGTGGTGTTCATCATCCTCACCATCATCAACTTCGTGGTGGTCACCAAGGGCTCCGGGCGTATCTCCGAGGTGAGCGCGCGCTTCACCCTGGACGCCATGCCCGGCAAGCAGATGGCCATCGACGCGGATCTCAACGCCGGACTCATTACCCAGGACGAGGCGCGCACGCGCCGCGCCGAGGTGCGCGCCGAAGCCGACTTCTACGGCTCCATGGACGGCGCCAGCAAATTCGTACGCGGCGACGCCGTGGCGGGCATCCTGATCCTGTTCATCAACATGCTGGGCGGGCTCGCCATCGGCACGCTCGGACACGGCTTGAGCCTCACCAACGCGGCGCGCACCTATACGCTGCTCACCATCGGCGACGGCCTGGTGGCGCAGCTGCCGGCGCTGCTGCTCTCGACCGCGGTCGCGATCATCGTGACGCGCATGTCGCGCCCGCAGGACATGGGCGGGGAGCTGCGCCGGCAGTTGGGCAACCCCAAGGCGATCGGCGTCGCCGCCACGCTCCTCGGCGTGATGGGGCTCGTGCCCGGCATGCCGAATTTCGTGTTCCTGGCGATGTCGGCGCTGTGCGGCGCCGGCGCCTGGACTCTCAAGCAGCGGCGCGCCGCGCCGGCCAAGCCGGCACCCGCGGCCGCGCCGCAGCCGGCCGAGAACCGCGAGCTGAGCTGGGACGACGTGCAGCCCGTCGATCGGCTCGGCCTGGAAGTCGGCTATCGCCTGGTGCCGCTGGTCGATGCCAAGCAGAGAGGCGATCTTCTCGGGCGGGTGCGCGGCGTGCGCCGCAAGCTCTCCCAGGATCTCGGGTTCCTGGTCCCCGCGGTGCACATCCGCGACAACCTCGAGCTCGCGCCCAACGCCTACCGCATCACCCTCGGCGGCGTGCCGATCGGCGAGGGCGTCATTCACCCGGATCGCGAGCTGGCGCTCAACCCCGGGCGGGTGTTCGGACCCGTGCAGGGCATCGCGACACGCGATCCCGCCTTCGGCATGGAGGCAATCTGGATCGAGCCCGGCTCGCGCGACCACGCGCAGACGCTCGGCTACACCGTGGTGGACCCGGGCACTGTGATCGCCACGCATCTCTCCTCGCTCATCCAGGCGCACGCCCACGAGATCCTCGGCCACGAGGAAGTGCAGCAGCTGCTCAACCTGGTGGCGAAGTCGGCGCCCAAACTGGTCGAGGACCTGGTGCCGAAGGTGCTGTCGCTCGCGGCGCTGCTGCGCGTGCTGCAGGGCCTGCTCGCCGAGCGCGTGCCGATCCGCAACATGCGCACGATCCTCGAGACGCTCGCCGAGAACGCGCCGCGCACGCCGGATCCGCCCGCCTTGCAGACCCAGGTGCGTATCGCGCTCGGCCGGCAGATCGTCCAGGACATCGCCGGGCCCGCGAGCGAGGTCCCCGTTATGTCACTCGACGCCGAACTTGAGCGGTTGCTCACGGGTGCGCTCACCGGCGGTGGCGCCAACCCGACCCTCGAGCCCGGTCTGGCAGAGAAGTTGCAACACCGTCTGGCGGAGTCGGCGCGCCGACGCGAAGTGGCCGGAGAACCGGCCGTACTGCTGGTGCCGCCGGCACTGCGGGCACCGCTCGCGGGATTCGTGCGCGCGAGCGTACCGGGACTGCACGTGCTCGCCTGGAACGAGATTCCGCACAACCGCAAGGTGCGCCTGGTGACCACCGTCGGTCGCTGAGGAGTCAAAGTGAGGCTGCCGGAGAGAATGGATGCGAATCATTAGATACATGGCACCGGACACGCGCCAGGCGCTGCGCGGCATACGCGAGCAGTTGGGCGATGACGCGGTGATCCTGTCCTCGAAGCGCACGCCGCAGGGGGTCGAGGTGACCGCCGCCGTGGACTTCGATGCGACGCGCCTCGAGAACGCGAGCGTGCCGCTCGCGCCCAAAGCTCCGCAGAAGCCGCCCGCGGCCGCGCCCGTGCGCGCGACCCAGGCCCCGCCTGCCGTCAGGAACGCGGCGGTCGCGGCCGGCGCGGCGCCGACCGATCCTGCGATCGCGAGCGTCGCCGCGCAGCTGCGCGCGCCTGCCGCGGTCGCACCCGCCGCTCGAGCGCCGGTCCCCGCCCGCACGGTCGCGACGATTCAGACTTCCGCTGCTCCGCCGATGACCGTACCCTCGAGCGCGCCGCGGCCCGTCAACTTGCCGGCGCCGGCATCGCAGCCTAGCGCCGCCGCGCCCGCACCCGCCCCAGCGGCCGCCTCGACCGCCGCGGCCATGGACCACATGAATCACGAGCTCAAGATCATGCGGCGCATGCTCGAAGCGCAGCTCGAGCAGCTCGCCTGGAACGAGCGCACGCGCCGCACGCCGGTCATCGCCGAGATGCTGCGCGAGCTCGCCGAGATGGGCGTCTCGCAGGAGCTCGCCGAGCGCATCGTCGAGCAGCTGCCCGAGCAGGTCGATCTCGCGAGCGCGCGGCGCTTCGCTATCATCGGTCTCTCGCAGTATCTGCGCGTGGCCGGCCCGCGTTGGCAGGAAGACGGCGGCCGGGTGGCGCTGGTCGGCGCCACCGGTGCCGGCAAGACCACCACGCTCGCCAAGATCGCCGTGCGCTGGGTGCTGCGCCACGGTGCGCGCGATCTCGCGCTGGTGGCGGCCGACTCGGTGCGCATCGGCGCACAGGATCAGCTGCAGTCGCTCGGCCAGCTGCTCGGCGTGCCGGTCTACGCGCCCGACGGCTTCGCCGGCCTGCCGGTACTGCTCTCGCAATTGTCGCGTTACCGGCTGGTGCTCATCGATACCCCGGGCACGAGCGTGCGCGATCCGCAGCTCGCCGCGCGCCTTGCGGTGCTGGCCAACTCGGCCTCGCAGCTCGAGTCGGCGCTGCTGCTGCCCGCCAACACCCAGGCCGGGGCCATCGAGGAAGCGGTCAAGCGCTTCGCGCCGGCGAACCCGGCGTGTTGTCTGCTCACCAAGCTGGACGAAGCCGCGAGCCTCGGCGGTGTGCTCTCAGTGCTGATCCGCGCGCGGCTGCCGGTCGCGTACGTGAGCGGCGGGCAGCGCGTGCCCGAGGACTTGCAGCCGGCGCGCGCGCTCGAGCTGGTCTCGCAGGCGGTACAGCTGGCGAAGGCGACCCAGGCGAGCGCGGACGAGGATCTGCTGCGCCGGAGATTCGGCAGGACGAACCATGGCCTCTCCTGAGCTCAGCGTGATTCACAACACCCGCCTCGACGGCCTCGCCCAGCCCGTGCAGGTGATCGCCATCACCGGTGGCAAGGGCGGCGTCGGCAAGACCAGCGTGGCGGTCAATCTCGCCACGGCCCTCGCGGGGCTGCGCCGCCGCGTCGTGCTGCTCGACGGCGACCTGGGGCTGGCCAACGCCGACGTATTCCTCGGGCTCTCGCCCCGCTACACGCTGGCGCACGTGCTCTCGGGCGAACGCACGCTCGATGAGATCATGGTGGAGGCGCCGCAGGGCTTTCAGCTCATTCCGGCCGCGGCCGGGGCGGCGGATCTCGCACAGCTGGGCGCGGCCGAGCACCTCGGGCTGGTGCGGGCCTTCAGCGCGCTCGCCGCGCGCCTCGACGTGCTGATCGTCGACACCGCCGCGGGAATCTCGCACAGCGTGCTGCAGTTCTCGCAGGCAGCCCAGCACGTCATGGTCGTGATCTGCGACGAGCCCGCCTCGATCACCGACGCCTACGCGCTGATCAAGGTGCTGAGCCGCAATCACGGCGTGCCGCGCTTTCGTGTGCTCGCCAACCAGATCCGCATGCCGGGGGGTGGCCGCGAGCTCTTCCAGCGCTTCGAGCGGGTCGCTGCCCGGTTTCTCGATGTAACGCTGGAGTATGCCGGGGAGATCCCCGACGACGACTGCCTGCGCCGCTCGGTGCGGGGCCAGCGCCCGGTGCTCGATGAGTACCCCGGAAGCCCCGCGGCGCGGGCATTCAAGAAATTGGCGGCCCATGCCGATACCTGGCCAGTACCGGCGGGACCGCGCGGCAACATCGAGTTCTTCGTGGAGCGCCTGGTGCGGCGCACGGCCACCCGGCCGCAGGCGGTGACATGAGCGCCGCCGGAGCCTATGGCGCGCTGCAGGGCAGCGGGCGCGCGGGCGATGAGCTGATCGTGCGCCACGCGGAGCTCGTGAAGCGCATCGCCTACCACCTCGCCGGGCGGCTGCCGCCCTCGGTGGCGGTCGACGACCTCATCCAGGCCGGCATGCTCGGCCTGATGGAGGCGGCCGCGAACTACACCGCGAGCCGCGGCGCGAGTTTTGAGACCTATGCGGGCATCCGCATCCGCGGGGCCATGATCGACGCGCTGCGGGCGCTCGACTGGGCGCCGCGCTCGGTGCACCGCAAGGCGCGGGCCGCCGCGGCCGCGGTGCGCGAGGTCGAGCGCAGCACCGGACGCGGTGCGCGCGATGTGGAGATCGCGCAGCAAATGGGCGTGTCGCTCGAGGAGTATCACTCCATCGTGCAGGACGCCGCGAGCTGCCGCCTGGCGAGCCTGGACGATGAGACCGGCGGCAACACCGAATCGCAGGCCGATCCCTTCCGGGAGACGGCCGACGAGCAGATGCGCACCTCGCTCGCCAAGGCGATCGAGACGCTGCCGGAACGCGAGCGGCTGGTCATGTCGCTGTACTACAGCGAGGGGCTGAACCTGAAGGAGATCGGCGAGGTGCTCAAGGTGACCGAATCGCGCGCCTGCCAGCTGCACGGCCAGGCACTGGTGCGCCTCAAGGCCCGGCTCGCCGACTGGCGCGAGGAAGAGAGCGAGACCGAAGCATGAGCCGGTGGAAGCGGGTTGTCGTGAGCAGGGATCACGCGGCGCTGACCGGCCGCGCGCGCTAGGGGCAGGACTTGGACTTCCTCAGCATTCTCGGGCTGGCGCTCGCCTTGTGCGCGGTGCTGGTCGGCGCGGTCCTCAAGGGCGCCGGCGTCATGGCGCTGGTGTCGGCGGCGGCCTTCATGATCGTCGTGGTCGGCACCGTCGCCGCCATCCTGGTGCAGACGCCGCTGCCGGTGATGCGCCGCGCGCTGGCGATCTTCTCCTGGGTGATGCGCCCGCCGGCGCGCGACGGCAATCTGCTGATCGCCAAGATCATCGAGTGGAGCAACACCGCGCGCAAGCAGGGCCTGCTCGGTCTCGAGCCGATGATCGATCGCGAGCACGACCCGTTCGTGAAGAAGGCACTGCAGCTGCTGGTCGACGGCAGCGAGCCGGACGCGATCAGTAACGTCATGAACGTCGAGCTGCACGTGCGCGAGCACGCCGACATCACTGCCGCCAAGGTATTCGAGGGCATGGGCGTGTACTCCCCCACGCTCGGCATCATCGGCGCGGTGCTCGGGCTCATGGCCGTCATGCAGAACCTCGCCGACCCGACCCGGCTCGGTCACGGGATCGCCGCGGCCTTCACCGCCACCGTGTACGGCATCGGACTCGCCAACCTGTTCTTCCTGCCGGTTTCCGCCAAGCTCAAGGTCATCATCCAGCGCCAGACCCAGATGCGCGAGATGGTGATCGACGGCATGTTGTCGATCGCCCAGGGCGAGAACCCGCGCGCGATCGAATCGAAGCTGCAGGGCTATCTGCACTGACGGAAGGAATCCCACATGAGCCGCAGACCCAGGAAGCGACACGAAGAGCATGCGAACCATGAGGCGTGGGCGATCCCCTACGGCGATCTCATCACGCTGCTGCTCGCGTTCTTCGTCGTGATGTATGCGCTCTCCTCGGTGAACGAGGGCAAGTACCGACTGCTGTCGGACTCGCTGTATGCGGCGTTCCGCGGCGAGCCGCGCACGCTCGAGCCGGTGGAGATCGGCCAGCACCAGGCCGGCGCCGGCGCCGACAGCCGCACCGGCGTGCTGCAGCAGCAGCGCCCGGATCCGGCGCGTGCCCCGCCGGCCGGTGCGCTCGTGAAGCTCGCCCCCGACGTGCCGAATATCGCGCCGATGCGCGCGGCGCAGCTCGCCGAGCAGGCCTCCCGCAGGGACGCCTCTCTGGCGCGCGTCGCCGACCAGGTCGAGAGCGCCTTGGGGGACCTCGTGAAGCGCAATCTGGTAATGGTTCGGCGCAACGAGCTGTGGGTCGAGGTCGAGCTGCGCACCGATATCCTCTTTCCGAGCGGCAGCGCCCAACCCGCACCGTCCGCGGTGCCGGTGCTCGAGCGGCTGGCGCAGGTGCTCGCGCCGCTGCCGAACGCAGTCCGCGTCGAGGGTTACACCGACAACGTTCCGATCCGCACCACCGCGTTCTATTCCAACTGGGAGCTGTCGGCCTCACGCGCGGGCAGCGTAGTACGCGTCATTGCGGCCCGGGGCGTCGACCCGGTGCGGCTTGCCGTAGTCGGCTACGGCGAGCAGCGTCCGGCGCAAAGCAACGACACCCCCGAGGGGCGCAACGCCAACCGCCGTGTGGTGGTCGTGATCCTCGCGGTCGAGTCGCCCACCGACAGCGCGCCCGCGGCGCCGCACACGCCCGCCACCCCGCCCGCGAGCGCGGTCGACGAGCCGTCCGCGCCTGCCCAGTCCACGGTGGCACAGTCCGCCATGGCGGCGGGCCCGCAGACCGGCGGCCCGTCGGCGGCGGCGCCTCCACCCGGGCCTTCTGCCGGCGTGAGCACCCCGTGAGGCGCAGCTGCGATGGCATGGAACATGCAGCCTCCGGTTCGAAGCTCCGCGCGCGGCGAAAATCCGACTCGCGCGGGCAATGTGAAGTCGCTCACAGGAGCCTATCGTGCACATGACTGAGATACCGCCCGTCGATCTGCTGCTGGCCGGCTGCGGCACATTGATGGTGTTCGCGTTCGCGCTCGCCGCCCTGTGCTTCGACGCGTGGCGGCGCGCGACGCGCCGGCAGAGCCAGCACATCGTCACGCACTCGCAGTCGCTGCTGCAGCAGCTCGCCGCGCTCGATGCGCGCGTGAACGACACCGCGAGCGCGATCCGCCGGCTCGATGAGCGCATCGAGCGCCAGGGTCACCTCGGCACACCGGCGCACGGCGCGCGCGCACCCGGATACCAGATCGCCATCCGCCTGGCGCGCGGGGGAGCCTCGCGCGATGAGCTCATGTCGAGCTGCGGACTGTCGCGCGGCGAGGCCGACCTCGTACGCCGTCTGCACAGCATGGCGAACGGCGCGGGAGTGTAACGTGCCAGTCACCAAGACCAACACCGCCCCGGTAAGCGGCAAGGACGTCGCCTTCGCGTTCGTGCAGGCGCTAGCCTCCGAGCTGTCGGCAGGCGAGGTCGAGCTGCCCGGTTATCCGGCGGTCGTCGCCAGCATCCAGCAGGTGCTCAACGACGAGGACGTCGACATCGCGCGCGTCGTGACCGCGATCGGCAGCGAGCCGGCGATCGCCAGCCAGATCGTGCGCATGGCCAACTCGGCCGCGCTCAATCCGCGCCGCGTGCCGGCGGCCGACCTGCGTGCGGCGATCACCCGGGTAGGACTCAACACCGTGCGCAGCGCCACCGTCTCCTTCGCCATGAGTCAGCTGCGCGATGCTCCGGACCTGAGGGGCCTCGAGCGGCAGGTCGAGGAGCTGTGGCAGCGCAGCGTGCGGGTCGCTTCCTTAAGCCAGGCGATCGCCCGGCGCCTCACGCAGCTCAACGCCGACGCCGCCATGCTGGCGGGCCTGCTGCAGGGGATCGGCCGACTCTATATTCTGGCGCGCGCCAGCAAGCACGCCGAGTTGTTCGCCGACAACCAGGCGTACTCGCACGTCGTGCAGACCTGGCACGTGCAGATCGCCGCCGCGCTGATCGAGAACTGGGGATTTGCTCCCGAGATCATCGAGGCGGTGCGCAACTCCGAGGACCTGGAGCAGGATGCGCGCGGCCCGCTGGCGCTCGGGGATGTGCTCGCGGTGGCCGCGCTGCTCGCGGATTACGCCGGCACGCAGGACACACTGCGCGCCCTGGTCGGCGCTTCCCGGCCCTTCCAGCGACTGCGGCTCGACTTCGAGGGGTGCGAGAACTTCATGACCGCCTCGGCGGAGGAAGTTGCGCAGCTGCGCGAAGTCCTGTCGATCTAGAGAGACTTAAGCGAGCGGGTTGACGGAGCGCGCGTTGGAGCGCGCCACTTCAGACGGTGCCGAGCACCCGGCCAGCGCGTGCGCTGCCGGCGAAACCCCGCGGGCCGTAGGTGCTCGCGCGGGCCACGCGCCCGGTGAGCGCCTGCAAGAGCGCCGCGACGTGCTTCATGCGCGCCGCGACCATAAGTCCGTTGCGATCGTTCAGGTCCCGGCAGCGCATGGCGCGCCCCAGGCATTCCGCGAGACGCGGTGCCAGGGCACCCGTCGGGTCACACCACTGCCGCAGGCGCTCGAGCCCGGCGTGGTCCGGCGCTTGGCCGTGCATGCTGCACAGCGAGCGGCGCTGCTCCTCGATGCGCGCCAGCGCGCCGAGCCGCTCCTGGCGGGCCGCCGTCGTGCGTTGCAGCGCCTCGGGCTCGCCTGTGCCGATCGTGTCGCGCTCTTGCTCGAGCAGCTGCTGCAGTTCCGTCAGCAGGACGATCTCCTCACCCAGCAGTTCCGCCAGGTGTTCGCGGCACAGGCCGGGATCCATGGATTATTTCCCCTTCTTGCCGAGGCCCGCGAGCGCGCGCTCCATCTGCATGAGCTGCGTGGCGACATGCTCGGGGTTGACGCTGTAGCGTCCCTGCTCGATCGCGCTCTGCAGCTGCGCCACCCGCGCCGAATCGACCGCGGGGGAATCCCGCAATGCCTGCTCGAGCGCGGCCAGCTGGGCCGCGGTGTCGGTGATGTGGACCTCCCCGTGGGCGGGGGACGGGGCGGTGCTGCCGCCCGTGACGACGTCGCGCGTCGGGGTGACCGCGGAGGCGCGGCCAGTCGTGACGCTCGTTGTCAAGTCATTGATCTTATTAGACACGGAAAAACTCCTGGGGCATCTGGTGAACTTTAACGGCAGCGCCGCGCAAACCTTTAGGGTGTGACCTCGATCACTCCATTGGCATCGACCACACCCTCCACGACCTTGAGGGAGGCGAGATTCTGCACCCGCACGCGCGCGCCTTCGCGGCCGTCCTGGAGGGCCTTGCCGGTGGCGCGCACGCTGATCCCAGGGGCGGATGCGATCAGCGTCACCTCCTGTCCCTGGCGCACGATCCAGTCGGCGAGCAGCGCGTCCGCGGTGAGGGCCGTGCCGGCGGCGAGCGAGCGGGTGAGCGTGCGATGCGCGAGCGATGCGACATCGGTCACGTAACCGACCGCGAGCCCGGGTACGCGCCGCGTTTCGGCGCTCACCTGCGCAGCGCTGAGCCGCGTGCCTCGTAGCGCGCTCTGCTTCAACACCAGCACGCTGATGTCGGACTGAATGTCGACCGGGACATACACGGCCCAGGGAGAGCCCGGGGCCGGGCAGCTCACTCTGACCGCTGCATGGGCGCCGAGCTCGGCCCCGCTCGGCAGCGATCCCGCGAGCGCAGCGGGGCAGCGCGCGAGGTGCAGCCGCGGATCGAGCTCCGCAGCCTGGACGTGAACGTCGTACGCCACGCCGCGGAGCTGTGAGCGGATCAGGCCCTCGGCCGCCGCCCGCACCGTCGCGAGCGGCTCGGCCGCCGTGCCGGCAGCTTCGCCCGCCGCCGCGCCCAGCGTAAGGAAGGAGTAGAGCAGCGCCGCGCCGGCTGCGCCGCCGCGAATCTGCCGTGCACGGCCGTGACGGAAGATCGACATCGAGGTGCTCATGGCAGAGGACCTGCAAACGGCGCGCCAGGCACGCGGCGTCGCGCAACACGCGCCGCACGTGCCGCGTTTGCGGCACAGGCGGCAATGACTTGCCGCGCGAACGTGACGGCGTTCACTCATTCAGGCCCCGCGACCACGCGCTGCGGCCGCCGGGGACCCCGCCGGGTCATTGGCACGCGTCTTGCTTTGTCCGACCCAGGTTCAGTTTACGTCGGAAGTCTGTCATGCCGCTCAACCTGGACGCCTATCTCGGAGTCCACCAGGACGCGCTCAAGCTGTACGCCCAGCGTACCGCGGTGCTGGCGAACAACATCGCCAACGCCGACACGCCCAACTACAAGGCGCAGGACCTCGACTTTCGCGCCGTGCTGGCCGGGAGCGGCGCGCACACCGCCGCGGCGCTCCCGCTCGCGACCACCAGCAGCGCCCACGTGAGCGGTGCGGCGGCGGCGGCCGGCGCGGCCCCGGGGCTCAAGTACCGCGTGCCGCTCGCGCCCTCGCTCGACGGCAACACCGTGGACGTGCAGCTCGAGCAGGCCGCGTTCGCCGACAACAGCGTGCGCTATCAGGCGGCACTCAGCTTCCTCTCGAGCAAGTTCAGGGACCTCATGACGGCCATCACCGGCCAGTAACGGCACGGCACCCGCAGCGCGGCCCAACGGAGCAAGCATGTCATCCTTCAAAGTATTCGAGATCGCCGGCTCAGGGCTCTCCGCCCAGTCGGTGCGGCTCAACACCGTGGCGAGCAATCTCGCCAACGCCGACAGCGTCAGCGGCGATCCCGCGACGGTCTACAAGGCGCGCCACCCGGTATTCCAGGCGGTGCACGCCGCGATGGGCGCGCACGCCCAGGGCCAGCCGGCCGGCGCGGCCGTGCGGGTCGGCGGCATCGTCGAGAGCAACGCCCCGCCCACCGTGCGCAACGATCCCGGCAATCCGCTCGCGGATGCGCAGGGCAACGTCTACGCGCCGAACGTCAACGTGATCGAGGAAATGACCGACATGATCTCCGCCTCGCGTGCCTACCAGAACGACGTCGAGGTCATGAGCACGGCCAAGGACCTGATGCTCGCCACGCTGAAGCTCGGCAGCTGAGCGCGGCAGCGACCACGGTCCATACCTCCTGACTGAAGACACGCGCAGCCCACACTAACTCGAGGATCACCATGTCAGCGTCCAACCTCCCGATCGGCACCAGCCTCACGACGCCCACCACGGGCGGCGTCACCGGCAGCGCCGGCAACGCCAGTGGCCCGGCGGGTACCGTGAAGGGCATCCCGGCGAACATGCAGATCAGCCAGGCGGGATTCCTGCAGCTGATCAGCACGCAGATGAAGAACCAGAATCCGCTGAATCCCACCGACCCGACCCAGTTCGTGGCGCAGATCGAGGGACTCTCCGAGGTCTCGAGCCTGCAGAGCCTGCAGACCTCGCTCTCCGGGCTCGCCTCGGGCCTGCAGGCCTCGCAGGTTCTGTCCGGCACCGCGCTTCTCGGCCACTCGGTGCTCGCCCCCGGCAGCAGCGCGACGCTCGCGGCGGGCGGCTCGGTGTCAGGTGCGATCGCCGCCCCGCCCGGCACCAGCAGCCTCACCGTGTCGGTGACCGACGCGAGCGGCGCGCTGGTCGACGCCTTCACGGTTGCGCCACAGGCTTCCGGCCACACCAACTTCACCTGGAACGGCACCACCGCGAGCGGCAGCGCCGCGCCCGCCGGCCGGTACACGCTCAAGGTCAGCGCCGCAGTCGGCGGCGCGACCCAATCGATGAGCCCGCTGCTCTACAGCGCCGTGCAGAGCGTCACCATCGATCCCTCGACCCAGACCCTCGATCTCAACACGGTCAACGGTACCGTGCCGCTGAGCTCGGTGGTCAGCATCCAGTAGCGCCCGAGCAAGTCTTTTTCACGGAGAAATTCCATGTCCTTCAACATCGCGCTCACCGGCCTCAACGCCGCCAACGAGGATTTGTCGGTCACCTCCAACAACCTCGCCAACGTCGCCACCGTGGGCTTCAAGGGCTCGCGCACCGAGTTCGCGGACCTGTTCGCCTCCACCCAGCAGGGCGCCATCGCCACCGGCAACGGCGTGGCGGTGTCGGAGATCGCCCAGCAGTTCACCCAGGGCAACATCCAGACCACCGGCAACACGCTCGACATGGCGGTGAGCGGCAACGGCTTCTTCGTCCTGAGCAACAACGGCGCGCTCAACTACACGCGCGACGGTGAGTTCCAGCTGAACAGCTCGGGGGAGATCGTGAACTCCCAGGGCCAGCTGCTGCAGGCCTACCCGCCGCTCGCCAACGGCGCCTTCAACACCGGCGGCCTCGCCAACCTCTCGCTCAACACCAATCTGAGCCAGCCACAGGCGACCAGCACCGCGCAGATCACCGCCAACCTGCCGGCGAACGCCACCCAGCCGCCCGACGCGCTGTTCGCGCCGACCGATCCCAACAGCTACAACAACACCACCTCGCTCACCGTGTACGACTCGCTGGGTGCGGCCCACACCGCCAGTCTCTACTTCATCAAGGGCGCGGTAGCCAACGATTGGAGCACGCAGCTGTACGTCGATGGCGCCGCGGTCGGCGCGCCCCAGACGCTCAACTACTCCCAGACCGGCGCGCTCACCACCCCGGCGAACGGCCTGGTCGCCTTCCCCGCCTACACGCCGGCGACCGGCGCGCAGGCCATGAACATGACCTTCGACTTCAGCAAGACGACCCAATACGGCGGCAACTTCAGCGTGAGCGCCGTGCAGCAGAACGGTTTCACCACCGGTCAGCTCACCGGTATCAACATCAGCCAGACCGGCGTGGTGCAGGCGCAGTTCACCAACGGCCGCTCGGTCGACCTGGGCCAGGTGGCGCTCGCCAACTTCGAGAACCCGCAGGGTCTGCAGCAGCTCGGCAATGCGACCTTCGCGCCTACCAACGCCTCCGGCGCGGCGGTCAACGGCGTCGCGGGCAATTCCGGCTTCGGCAGCATCCAGTCCGGCTCGCTCGAGGAATCGAACGTCGACACTACCGCGGCGCTGGTGAACATGATCACCGCGCAACGCGACTTCCAGGCCAACGCCCAGATGATCCAGACCGAGAACCAGGTCACGCAGTCGATCATCAACATCCACGGCTGAGGCAGGCGCGCGCAGGTAACTCATGGACAAGCTCATGTATGTGGCCATGTCGGGGGCGAAGGAGACGCTCGCCACCCAGGAGGCCAACAATTACAACCTCGCGAACGTCAGCACCACCGGCTTCAAGGCGGCGCTGTCGGCGTTTCAGACCCGTGGCGTGGCGGGACCGGGCTTCGCCTCGCGCGCCTACGCGACCGCCGCCAGCGTCGGCTGGAGCGACATCGCCGGCGAGCAGCAGACCACCGGCAATCCGCTCGACGTGGCCTTGCAGGGCGCGGGCTTCATCGCCGTGCAGGATCCCGCCGGCCGCGAGGCTTACACCCGCGCCGGCGACCTGCACGTCGATCCGACCGGCCAACTGCTCACCGCGGGCGGCCGTCCGGTGCTCTCCGACAGCGGACCGATCGCGGTGCCGCCGGCCTCCTCGGTGACGATCGCCGCCGACGGTACCGTGTCGGTCGTCGGGCTCGGCCAGACCCCCAACTCGGTCGCCGCCGTCGGGCGCATCAAGCTCGTCAACCCGCCGGGCGGCACGCTCGCGCGCGGCAACGACGGCCTGTACCGCACCAGCGACGGCAGCCCCGCCGAGGCGGACGCCAGCACGCGCCTCGCCTCGGGGGTGCTCGAGTCGAGCAACGTCAACGTCTCAAGCTGTCTCGTCAACATGATCGAGCTGTCACGCCGCTTCGAGCTGCAGGTGCGCGCGCTGCATACCGCGGAAGAGGACGGTCAGTCCTCGGCGAAGCTGCTGCAGTCCGGCTCGGCTGCCTGATCCCAACATTTCTCTGAAAGAGGTCAACTGATATGGAACCCGCACTGTGGGCCGCCAAGACCGGGCTCGACGCCCAGCAGACGAATATGACGGTCACGGCCAATAATCTCGCCAACGTCAACACCACCGGCTTCAAGAAGAGCCGCGCCGTGTTCGACGATCTGCGGTACCAGAACCTGTCGCAGGTCGGGGCCAACACCTCGCAGAACACCCAGGCGCCCACCGGACTCAACGTCGGCACCGGCGTGCGCGTGGTGGCCACCGAGAAGAACTACACCCAGGGCAGCGTCAACAACACCGGCAACTCGCTCGACGTGGCGATCCAGGGCCGCGGCTTCTTCCAGGTGCTACAGCCGAGTGGCCAGATGGCCTACACGCGCGACGGGAGCTTTCAGCTGAACGCGCAGGGACAGCTGGTGACCGCCGCCGGCTACCAGGTGCAGCCGGCGATCACCATCCCGAGCGGCGCGCAGAGCGTCACCATCGCCGCCGACGGCATCATCAGCGTGCAGCTCGCCGGCCAGTCGGCGCCCCAGACCGTCGGCACGCTGCAGCTCGCGGACTTCATCAATCCGGCGGGGCTGCAGGACATGGGCGGCAACCTCGCGCTCGAGTCCGCCGCGAGCGGCTCGCCGGTGACCGGCAACGCGGGCCTGAACGGCATGGGCACGGTGCTGCAGGGCTCGGTCGAGGCCTCCAACGTCAACGTAGTGGAGGAGCTCGTCAACATGATCGAGACGCAGCAGGCCTACGAGATGAACTCGCGCGCGGTACAGAGCACCGATCAGATGCTCACCTACGCCACGCAGAACATGTAAGCAGACTGGAATGCGAACCTCCCATGCCGTGCTCGGACTCGCCCTGGCGCTCGCCGCTGCGGCGGGCTGTCACAGCGCGCCACCGCCGAAGCCCGACGACGGGCTCGCCTGGACCCAGGAGAAGCTGGCGCCGCCCAGCGACGGCGCTATCTACCAGGCCGGTCGCGAGATCGTGCTCGCCGAGAATCCGGTCGCCCATCACGTGGGCGATATCGTGACCATCGTGCTCAACGAGGCGACGGCGGCGCAGAAGAGCGCCACCACGACCACCAGCAAGGCCACCACCATGAGCATGCCCGGCACGATGCTCATCAACAAGAAGGTGCCGTTCCTCACCAACAACATCAACGACTCCAGCAAGTTCGACGGCGCCGGCGCCAGCGCCCAGAGCAACAGCCTCACGGGCTACGTCACCGCCACCGTGCTCAAGGTGCTGCCCAACGGCAATCTGTTCGTCGCCGGGGAGAAGCAGATCGCGCTTAACCAGGGCAAGGAGTTCGTGCGCGTCACCGGGGTCATCCGCCCGATCGATCTCGCCGCCGACAACTCGGTGCCCTCGTTCCGCGTGGCGAGCGCCCGCATCACTTACAGCGGCAAGGGCGCACTCGCCGACGCCAACGCGCAGAGCTGGCTCTCGCGCTTCTTCAACTCGCCATGGGCGCCCTTCTGATGGCCGCCGCACCTGCCCTGAGGGAACGTGGCGCGCGGCCCGCGCCGCGGCTGCGCCCGCTGCTCGCGAACCTGACGCTCGCGCTGCTCGCCGCGCTCGCCGCCCCGGCGCACGCCGAGCGCATCAAGGACATCGCCACGGTGGCGGGGGTACGCGCCAACCAGCTGGTTGGCTATGGACTCGTGGTGGGCCTCGACGGCACCGGCGACCAGACCACGCAGGCGCCGTTCACGGTGCAGAGCATCGAGAACATGCTACAGCGCTTCGGCGTGACGATCCCGCCGAACACCAATCCGCAGCTGAAGAACGTCGCGGCGGTCACGGTCACCGCGGATCTGCCGCCGTTCGTCAAGGCGGGGCAGACCATCGACATCACGGTGGCGACGATCGGCAACGCCTCGAGCCTGCGTGGCGGCGCTCTCATCATGACGCCGCTGCGCGGCGCCGACGGCCAGATCTACGCGATCGCGCAGGGCAACGTGATCGTCAGCGGCTTCGGCATCAACGGCAAGGACGGCTCGCGCATCTCGCTCAACGTCCCGAGCAGCGGCCGCATCCCCAACGGCGCCTCAGTGGAGCGCGAGGTGCCGGTGCACTTTGCCGCCGACCCGCATCTGGTGCTGAACCTCAATACCCCGGACTTCACCACCGCGGCGCGCGTCGCCACCGCGGTCAACAACGCGATCGGCGCCGGCAGCGCCGAGGCGCTCGATGCGGTCTCGATCCGCGTCGTGGCGCCGCTCGATGCCAATCAGCGCATCTCCTACCTGGCCACCCTCGAGGCGGTCCAGGTGGAGCCGGGCGAGGCGCCGGCGCGCGTCATCGTCAACTCGCGCACCGGCACCGTGGTGATCAGCGCGCACGTGCGCGTCACGGCCGCGGCCGTGGCGCATGGTTCGCTCTCGGTGACGATCACCGAGCGCTCGGACGTGAGCCAGCCGACGCCGCTCTCGCAGGGCGGGCAGACGGTGGTCACGCCGCGCAGCAACATCGACGTGCAGCAGACGGACGCCCGCATGTTCGTATTCCAGGCGGGCGTCACGCTCGATGAAATCGTGCGCGCCGTCAACCAGGTGGGCGCCGCCCCCGGCGACCTCGTAGCCATCCTCGAGGCGCTGAAGGAAGCCGGCTCGTTGCGCGCCGAGCTCATCGTCATCTGAGGAGCGCGGCCGTGGCACCTCAAGCGCGCGCCGCTGAAGCATGACCACCCCGGTCAACAATGCCGCGGTGTACGGCGACTTTGCCGGCCTCGCAAAGCTCAAGGCCGGCGCCGCCCACAGTGATCCGACGGCGCTGCGCCAGGTGGCGCAGCAGTTCGAGAGCCTGTTCGCGCGCATGATGATCAAGAGCATGCGCGATGCGGTCGGACGCGATCCGATCTTCGGCAGCGATCAGGCGCAGACCTATCAGAGCATGTTCGACGATCAGCTGTCGCTCGAGATGACGCGCGGCAAGGGACTGGGGCTTGCGGACATGCTCATGCGCCAGCTGCAGCACGCGGGCGGCGCGGGGAGCAACACCGCGGCGGGCGAGTCCGCGCCGGCCGGCACTCCGGGCACGAGCGCGAGCTCTGCGCCCGCTGCGCGCACTGCCGCCCCGGGCTCAGCCAACGGTGCCGCTCAGGCGAGCTTCATCAGCCAGGTGTGGCCTGAAGCCTCCCGGTGCGCGCAGCAGCTGGGCGTGCACCCGGTGAGCCTCGTCGCGCAGGCGGCGCTCGAGACCAACTGGGGCCGCAGCGTACCGCGCAGCACGAGCGGCGCCTCCAGCAACAATCTCTTCGGGATCAAAGCGGGCGGCGACTGGCCGGGCGCGTCCGTGACGGCGCGCACACAGGAGTTCCAGGCCGGCGCCGCCGCACCCACCAGCGCCGCGTTCCGCGCCTACGCGAGCCCCGGCGAAAGCTTTCAGGATTATGTGGCGCTGCTGCAGAGCAACGCGCGCTTCAGGGCCGCTATCGGCAGCGGCGCCAGTGTCCAGTCGTTCGCCGCGGCACTGCAGCGGGGCGGCTACGCGACCGATCCGGATTATGCCCACAAGGTGACGACGGTCGCCGGCCAGGTGCTGGCGACGCTCACGGGCGGCGCCACTGCGGCCGGCTCCGCCGCCCTCAAGTTTGTTGGCGCTGCGCCGATGACCTCGATGACTCGGCACGCTCCAGGGGAGGAGGTAAGCCATGGGTGACATACTCTCGACCGGCGTTTCGGGGCTGCTGGCCTTTCAGCAGGCGCTCGACGTCACGAGCAACAACGTCGCCAACTCGTCCACTCCGGGCTACAGCGTCGAGAGCATCCAGCTGACGCCGCAGCCAGCCCAGGGAACGGCCGGCGGCTACGTCGGCAGCGGCGTAGAGGTCCAGGGCGTCACGCGCGCCTACAACGAGCTGCTCGCGCAGCAGGTGCGCTCCTCGCAGGCGGGCTACTCGAGCGCCAACACGCTCGCCACGCAGGCCGGGCAGCTCGACAACCTGCTGAGCGCCTCGAGCACCGGGCTCACCGCCAGTCTGCAGAGTTTCGTCAACGCCCTGCAGACACTCTCGGGCTCGCCCTCCTCCACCGCCTCGCGCCAGGCGCTCTTGAGCCAGGCGCAGGCCCTGGTGCAGCAGATCAACGGCTACAACTCGCAGATCGCGACCTACGGGTCCAACCTCGAGCAGCAGATCGGCTCCGACCTGCGACAGGTCAACACGCTGGCGACCGGCATCGCCTCGCTCAACACACAGATCGCCGCGGATCTGGCCGGCGGCAAGACGCCGAACCAGCTGCTGGATCAGCGCGACAATCTCATCGACCAGCTGAGCCAGTACGTGGGCGTCAATACCGCGCTCGAAGGCAACGGCGCGCTGGACGTGTACGTCGGCAGCGGCCAGGCGCTGGTCACGGGCAGCATCGCGCAGCAGCTCTCCGCCATGCCGGGCCAGTACAACGCCACGGTGCACGACATCGGCCTCGCGAGCGCCGGCGGCACCACCGATGTGACCTCCGAGATCAGCGGCGGCGAGCTCGGCGGACTCCTCAGCGCGCGCAGCCAGGTGCTCAATCCCACGCAGAATGCCCTGGGACTGATCAGCGTCGGGCTCGCCACCATCATGAACCAGCAGCAACAGTCGGGCATGGACCTGACCGGCGCGCAGGGCCAGCCGATGTTCGCGGTCGGTGGTGTGCAGACGGCGCCGAGCAGCCGCAATACCGGCGGCGCCACGCTCGCCGTGACACGCACCAACCTGGGTGCGCTGACTGCGGACGACTATCAGCTCAATTATTCCGGCGGCTCCTGGCAGCTCAAGGACGTAACCAGCGGGCAATCGGTCGCGCTGAGCGGTGCCGGCACCGCCGCGAGTCCCTTCCAGGCGGCCGGCCTCTCGATCGTCGTGAGCGGTGCGCCGGCCAACGGCGACAGCTACCTCATTCAGCCGAACGAGGCCGCGCCGGCAGGCTTGGCGCTGATGCTGACCAGCCCCACGCAGATCGCCGCGGCCTCGCTGGCGCAGACCGCGGCCGGCGCCAGCAATACCGGCAGCGGCACGATCTCCGCGGCCACGATCATCGCGCCCGCGAGCTGGGTCCCCGGCACCTACACGCTCTCCTTCACCAGCGCAAGCCAGTACCAGGTGACCAACGGTGGCGGCACCGTGGTGGCCTCTGGCGCCTACACCGCCGGACAGCCGATCGCCTTTCCGGGCGCGCAGGTGACGGTGAACGGGGCGCCGGCGACCAGCGATACCTTCACGATCGCGAGCAGCACGGCGGCCGACAGCGGCGACAACAGCAACGTGCTCGCCACGATCGCTGCGCTCAACGCCGGCACGCTCGCCGGCGGCACGACCTCGCTCGCGAGCGCCGCCAACAACCTCGTCGCCCAGGTCGGCGTCGTCACCCAGCAGGCGCAGGCTAACGCCGCCGCCCTGCAGTCGGTGAACAAGGATGCCGCCACCGCGCGCAGCAACGTCTCCGGCGTCAACCTCGATGCCGAGGCGGCCAAGATGCTGCAGTACCAGCAGGCCTACCAGGCCATGGCGCAGGTGATCCAGGCCTCGAACACCCTATTCAACTCTCTCATCAGCGCTATCGCGCACGGCTGACGATGACTATCTCCACACTGACCTTCCGGACCAATGCGCTCGCGGACATGGAGGCGCTCCAGACCGCGCTCACGCAGACGCAGGCCGAGCTGTCGACCGGCACCAGGCTGCCGAACGCGGCCGCCAACCCGGAAGCCATGGCGCAGGTCAACGAGCTCAACATGCAGCTCGCGGCCTCGAAGCAGTACGTGAGCAACGGCAACACCGCGAGCGGCAATCTGCAGCTCGAGCAGAGCGCGCTCACCACCGCAACGAATACCCTGCAGAGCGCCCGCGACCTGGCGATCGAAGCCAACAACTCCGCCATGAGCCCCGCCGACCGCCTGGACATCGCCACGCAGCTCGAGCAGCTGCAGCAGGCACTGCTGGGTGCCGCCAACGGCACCGACTCGGCGGGCAATTACCTGTTCGCCGGCGCGGCGAGCGGCACGCAGCCCTTCGCCGAGACCGGCGGCTCGGTGAGCTACCAGGGCGACAGCCAGGTCAACCAGGTACAGATCAGCGCCGGCCAGAGCGTCTCCGCCGGAGATGCCGGCAACTCGGTCTTCATGCACATCCCGGCGGGCAACGGCACCTTCATCACCGCCGCGGGCGCGGCCAACACCGGCAGCGGCAGCATCGACCCGGGCAGCGTCACCAACCCCGCCGCCTGGGTGCCCGACACCTATACGATCTCCTTCACGAGCCCCACCCAGTACCAGGTCACCAACAGTGCGGGGGCGGTGGTCACTGCCGGCGCCTACACCAGCGGCAGTGCCATCGCCTTCAACGGTGTCGAGGCGACGGTGAGCGGCGCGCCAGCGGCCGGGGACCAGTTCACGGTGGCGCCGGCGGGGAAGGCGAGCGTATTCAGCACGATCGCCGGTCTCATCACGACGCTCAAGTCCACCACGCTCACCGGCGCGCAGATCACCACCCGGATCGGCACCGCAATCAAGCAGATCGACAACGGCCTTAGCAGCTTCGACAGCGTGCAGGCATCGATCGGCGGACGGCTGAACGCCATCAGCGCCGTGGCGAACGGCGCCCAGACCCAGCAGACACAGCTGCAGCGCGCCGTCTCGCAGCTCTCGGACACCGATTACGCGGCGGCGGTCACCCAGCTCAGCACCCAGGAGCTGGCACTGCAGGCGGCCCAGCAATCCTATGCCTCGATCGCCAAGCTCTCACTTTTCAATTACGTGTCGTGAGAGCCCATCAGCGGGATACGAGCGGGAGGCAAGCGGGCTTGTCGGGGAACGGCGACAGATTGTGAGGCGCTCGGCAGTTTGGGGCGGATTTGCCACGCCGATTCAAGTTCGGCGCGTCCGCACCGATACACAAACTGTACGAGAAGCGGTCAATGGAGGCCGCTGCCAGAAGCGCGACGGACTGATGTCCGGCGTGTGAACCAACTTACGGAGTAGCACACATGTCATTAGTCCTCAACACCAACTACAGCTCCCTGCTCGCGCAGAACAGCCTGAGCACCAACGGGAGCAAGCTCAGCACCGCGCTGCAGCAGCTGTCCTCGGGCATGCGTATCAACACCGCCGCCGACGACGCCGCTGGCTACGCGATCGTGCAGGGCATGACCTCGCAGATCGACGGCCTCAACCAGGCCGCCCGCAACGCGAACGACGGCGTGTCGCTCGCCCAGACCGCGCAGGGCGGCCTGAACGAGATCACCAACGACCTGCAGACGATGCGTGACCTCGCGGTGCAGTCGCTCAACGCGACCAACAGCGCCCAGGACCGCGCCGACCTGAACCAGCAGTTCTCGCAGCTGGCCGCCGACATCAACAACGTCGCCTCGACCGCGTCGTTCAACGGCGTAAACCTGCTCGACGGCTCGTTCCAGGGCGCGACCTTCCAGGTCGGTGCCAACGTCGGCCAGACGATCACCGTGTCGTCGGTCGCCAGCGCGCAGACCTCGGCCCTCGGTACGCTCTATACCGCTGTCGGCGGCACTGCTGCTGCCATGACCGCGGGACAGACCGGCTCGTTGACGGTGGGCGGCGTCGCCACGGCAACATTTACCGTGACCGGCAACGCGGCCACGGACGCGAAGACCGTCGCGGCGGCGATCAATCAGATCTCCGGTCAGGACGGCGGTGTCGTCGCTACGGTGAATGCCACCAACGGCATCAACCTCAGCAGCACCACGAGCCAGACCGTTGCGGTCGCTGTCGGGGCCGGCGCGGGTGCGTCGGTAACGCTGGCCAACCTCGGCATGATTGCCAGCTACGTCGTCACCTCCGCAGGCACGACGACCAACCTGAACGTGGGCAACGTGAACACCGTGGACGGCTCCAACCTGGCGCTGTCGCAGATCGATGCGGCCCTCCAGCAGGTTGCGGCCACGGGCGCACAGCTCGGTGCGTATCAGCAGCGGTTCCAGGCCGCGATCGGCGGCTTGACGACCGCTTCGACCAACCTGCAGAGCGCTCGCAGCCAGATCCAGGACACAGACTACGCGGCTGCGACCTCGCAGCTGTCGAAGGCCCAGATCCTGCAGCAGGCGAGCACGGCGATGGTGGCGCAGGCCAACACCGTCCCGCAGAACATCCTGACGCTCCTGCAGAAGCTGCCGTAACGGTGGTGAACTACCAGTCACTAGCACTGGTAACGAGGGGCGGGCGCCACCGGGCGCCCGCCCCGCTCCTTTTTTCTGAGGGGGAGTCATGAGCACGGTCGCCCAAACGCAACCCGTCGTCACGGTCGCGAGCAACAGCAGCGCGGGCGCCGCCGGCGGCTCGGTCATCAATGTCAGTAACCTGGTCTCCGCGCTGGTGGCGGCGACGCAGGGGCCCCGGCAGGCGCTGATCGACAATCAGACGCAGCAGGTCACGACACAGATCTCAGCGCTCGGGACGCTCAAAGGCGCCCTCTCGACCTTCCAGTCATCCCTCAACGCACTCGACAGTGCCGGCGCCTTCCAGGTGGAGACCGCCAGCAGCAGCGTTCCGACCGTCTTCACCGCCACCGCGAGCAGCGGCGCCCCGTCCGGCACCTACAACGTGACGGTCTCGGCGCGCGCCTCGGCACAACAGCTTCTGTCCAAACCCCTCGGCACGCCCGGTACGGGTACGCTGTCACTCTCCCTGGGCGGCACCAGCTTCAGCGTAACCATCGACGCGAGCAACAACACCCCGGCCGGGATCGCCGCGGCGATCAACTCGGCGGGCGGCAATCCCGGCCTCACCGCCACCGTGCTCCAGGGGAGCGACGGGGCGCATCTGCTGCTGTCCTCGTCCCAGACGGGCGCCGCCAACATCATCCAGGTGAGCGAGACGGACGGCGGCAACGCGCTGGCTGCCCTCACCTACGGTACCGGCAACACCGCCAACTACACCCAGGAGGCGGCCGCACAGGATGCCGCCCTGACGATTTCCGGCGTCAGCTTCACCAGCGCCACCAATACCGTCAGCACCGCGATGAGCGGCGTGACGCTCACGCTGCTCGGCACCACCGCCGGCAGCGGTCCGCCCGCCACGCTCACGGTCAGCAACGACAGCTCGACGATCAGCAACAATATCGCGAGCTTCGTTTCCGCCTACAACACGCTGCACGGCACGCTGGCCTCGCTCGGCGGTTTCGATTCATCGACCAGCACGGCCGGCCCCATGATGGGCAACGCTGTGCTCACCGGCGTCCAGAACGAGATCCAGCGTGCGCTCTATAGCGTGGTCAACACCGGCTCGTCGGCTTACAACACGCTCGCCAGCATCGGTATCACCACCAAGGGCGATGGTTCGCTCAGCCTCAACTCCGCAACGCTGTCGGCCGCGCTCGGCACCAACTTCAGCGCGGTCAGCCAGCTGTTCAGCGGCACGAGCGGCGTCGCGCAGAGCCTCAACGCTCAGATCACAAATGCGATGGGCGTCAACGGCTCGATCACCGCCGCCGGGCAGACGCTCACCAAGCAGGAAGACTCGCTGACCAAGCAGAGCAGCCATCTGCAGTCGCAGATGGCTGCGCTGTCGGCCAGCCTCACCCAGCAGTATTCGGCGCTCAACGCGCTGCTGTCCTCGCTGCAGACTACTTCGTCCTACCTCAGCCAGGCATTCGCGACCCTGCCGCAGGTTCAGGGCAAGCCGAACGCCTGAAGCCCGGCGCGGCGCGCGTCCTGAGAGGCCGCCTCAAGTTACGCGCCGCTGCGCCGCTACATGGGTATCGACCGCAGGAGCGTGAGCAGTCGTGAGCGAGTTCGCGTACAACCCGAGAATGGCAGCGTACCGGAGCACCCTGGTGCACGGCGGGGTCGCGAATGCCGACCCGCATGCGCTGGTGCAGATGCTGCTCGATGCGGTGCTCGATCGCATGACCGCCGCGCGCGGCTGCATCGAGCGCGGCGAGCTGGTCGGCAAGGCCAAGCTCCTGCACAGCTGCGTCATCCTCATCGCGGAGCTGCGTGGCAGCCTCGATCTGGAAAAGGGCGGACCGCTCGCCAAGAACCTGCGCGACCTCTACGAGTACATGACGCAGCGGCTGCTGATCGCCAACGTGCGCAGCGATGCCGGCTGCCTGACCGAGGTGCTGAGCCTGCTCGGCGAGATCCGCAGTGCCTGGGTGGCGATCGGCCCGCAGGTCCGGACAGCCTGAGGTCAGCGCATGGCGCCGGCGCGCTGCCCCTTGCCCGAGCCGACGGGAATGCTGGCATCGAGCGTGGTGCCGCGCCCCGGGACACCGAACACCCGCAGCGCGCCGCCGAGCTGGGTGAGGCGCTCGGAGGCCGTCAGCAGCCCGAAGCACCCGGCCTTGCCCCGGTCCCGGTCGCCGATGCCGACGCCGTCATCGCTGACCCGCAGGTGCACCGCTCCATCCTGCACCCACACGTGTGCTTCGACGTGGCTGGCACGCGCATGGCGCACCACGTTGGTGAGCGCCTCCTGGAGAGTGCGATAGAGCGCGAGCGAGCGGCGCCGGCCGAGATCGGGCACGGCGCCGGCATCCGTCAGCTCGACACGCAAGCCCGACTGCGCCGCGCATTCGTCGGCGAAACGCTGCATCGCATCCGCGAGTCCCAGCTCCTCGACCCCGGGCGGCTGCAGCTCGAAGGTGATGTGGCGCAGGTGCTGCAGGCAGCGCTCGGCGAGCTCGGTGAGAGCGCCGAAGGAATCCGCCGCGGGCGCGGCGCCGCGCGCGCGCAGCGACTCGATCTCGCCCTTGAGCGTGGTCAGTTCCTCGCGCAGCGTGCCGTGGAGCCGGCGCGCGAGCTCGGCGCGCTCGTCCTCGCGCAGCCGCTCCAGGCGGTTTGCGAGCGCGCGGATCCGTCCGTGGAATCCGTCGATCGCGGCGCGCTGCTGCAGCTGCTCGGTGACGTCGACGTCGACGCACATGAAACCCACGAGCGCGCCGCCCTCATCGCGCAGCGCCGCGGCGCGCGAATGCACCGAGCGAATCTCGCCTCCGGCACGGCGGTAACGGAACTCGATATCGAGTGGCGCGCCGCGCGTCAGCCCCTCCCAGGCATCGCTCACACGCTCGCGGTCATCCGGGTGGACCGCGTCCCACCAGCCGTCGCCGCGCGCCTGCTCGGCCGGCAACTCGGTGATCCCCAGCCAGCAGGGATTGGCGTAACTCAAGCCGCCATCGGCGTCCATCAGCAGGATGCCGACCGGGGCCGAGTCCGCCAGCTGCCGGAAACGCGCCGCCGCGGTGTGCTGCACGTCGCCGAAGCGCAGCTCGGTCTCGGCCCGCAGGCGCGCGCGCAGGTCGGTCACGGTCTGGACGCGGCAGCCGACCGGCCCGCTGCCCGCGCGCACCGAGACCAGCGTCACCTCCACCGGTATGAGCGTGCCGTCGCGGTGCAGTTGCTGAGTTTGCAGCGTCGCGGCGCCGTTCAGGTCGGCGGCGTGCTCGGCGATGAGCAGCTGCAGCTGCTCGGATGCGGGGTAGATAGCGTTGGAGGCTTGTCCCTCGAGTTGCCCCGGCGTGCGGCCGACGAGCTGGGCGTAAGCGGCGTTCACGGCGCGCAGCGTGGCGCTCGACGGGTCGACGATCGCGACGCCGTGGGAACTGAGCAGCGCAGCCTGCGCCCACAGCCGCTCGAGGTCCTGCCCTCCGGCTGTGGCCCGCTCGCGGGACGAGCGCGTCGGGTTGAGGCTCGGGGCCGCCGGGCCGCCGGCCACGGGCCGCCCGGCGCCGCCGGTGCGCGTGTCGTCCGCACTCGCCCGCGCGCGGCTGCCCGACGGATGGCCGCCGGTCAGACGTCGCAGCCAGCCGAGGACCGCGGCAACAGCAGCCGTACCTTTCGCCCGCATCCCCCACACCTGGCGCAACCGACGCGGCACAGTGACGCCCGGTCTACCCTTTGTCAATCCGCGCCGTGGTGCTCGAAATCGCCGGCGGAGCTTAAGGAACAGCGCCTTGGAGTCGATAGCTGCTTGGACCCCGGCGGCCGGGCGCTGTGTCGTCTTAAGCGTTAAGTCACATGCTGCAACTCATCGGCTCAGTGGTCGTGGTCGGATGCATCCTCGGCGGCTTCATGGCCGAGGGCGGTCACCTCCTCGCACTGTGGCATCCGTTCGAGATCGTCATCATCGTCGGCTCGGCGATCGGTGCGTTCCTGATCAGCAACCCGATGAAGGTCGTCAAGGCGGCGTTCGCCGGCGCGATCTCGCTGCCCAAGGGTCCGCGCTACAAGCGCGAGCACTACGTCACGCTCCTGCAGCTGCTCTACGACATCCTGGTCAAGATCCGCAAGGAAGGCGTGATGGCGATCGAGCGCGATGTCGAAGCGCCGCAGGACAGCGCGCTGTTCAAGAAATACCCGCATGTGCAGGCCGATCAACACATGGTGGAGTTCATCACCGACTGCCTGCGGCTGATCGTGGGCGGCAACCTCGACCCACAGGAGCTCGAGAGCCTGCTCGAGTACGAGCTCGAGACTCACCACAAGGAAGCCCACGAGCCGGCGCACTCCGTGCAGAAGGTGGCCGATGCGCTCCCCGGGTTCGGCATCGTCGCCGCGGTGCTCGGCATCGTGAACACCATGGCCTCGCTCGAGGGCGCCGACACCGCCACGATCGGCCATCGGGTCGGCGCGGCGCTGGTCGGCACCTTCCTCGGCATCCTGGTCTCCTACGGCTTCGTCGGCCCGATCGCCGCCGCGATGGAGCACATCGCACAGGAGGAGGCCAAGGCGTTCGAGGTGGTGAAGATGGCGCTGGTCGCGAGCGTGCGCGGTTACGCGCCGCCGGTCGCGGTGGAGTTCGCGCGCAAGCTCCTGTTCAGCGAAGTGCGCCCGACGTTCAGCGATCTCGAGGCGCACCTCAAGGGCAAGGCCAGGCCGGCAGTAGCCGGCGTCGCGTCCGGCGGCAGGCCCGCCGCCGCCGCGGGCAAGTGAGCGCGCATGCCTTCCCGACCGGACAAGCGCGCGATCGTCATCGTCAAGCGCTACAAGCGCGCGACGGCCGGCCATCATGGCGGCGCCTGGAAAGTCGCCTACGCCGATTTCGTCACCGCGATGATGGCGTTCTTCCTGGTGATGTGGCTGGTGACCGCCGTATCGCGCGATCAGCGCGCGGCGATCTTCGACTACTTCAAGAACCCGAGCATGGAGCCCGGCAAGAGCGCCAAGCCAGCCCCGGCGATGGCGGGCCCCGGCGGCGCCAGCACCAGCCCCATCAACCTGCACGGCGGACTCGACGCGCCGCGCATGATGCAGAGCCCCCGCCCGGGAATCGGCGCACCGGTGGTGCCGCTGATCCCGCCCAAGACGCAGCCGCAGGACCCGAGCATCGAGCCGCCCGGCGTTGCGCCCAAGGAAGAGGCAGAGCTCGCCGCCGCCCGCAAGGCGCTGCTGGCGGCCGAGCGGGCCCAGCTCGAATCGCTGATGGACGAGCTCAAGAAGGCCATCGACGAGAGCCAGGCGCTCGAGCCGTTCAAAGACCAGCTGTTGCTCGACATCACGCCCGAGGGCCTGCGCATCCAGATCGTCGACAAGCAGAACCGGCCGATGTTCGACATCGGCAGCACGCGCTTGAAGCCCTACACGGTCGCGATCCTCACCGAGCTCGCCAGGTATCTCAACACCGTGCCCAACCATCTGAGCGTCACGGGTCACACCGACGCCACGCCCTATGTGGGCGGCAGCGGACGCACCAACTGGGATCTGTCGGCGGACCGCGCCAACGCGGCGCGCCGCGCGCTCGAGGCCGCGGGACTCGCGACCGACAAGACGGCGCGCGTCGTCGGGCTATCGTCGTCGGTGCTGTTCGACAAACGCAATCCCCGCGACCCGGTCAACCGCCGCATCAGCATCATCGTCATGACGCGGCAGGCGGAACGGGACGCTGTGAAAACCGAGGCGGAGCCTGCGATGACGATGCCGGTGGAGCCTGTGCAATAGAGACTGAGAACCATGCGCTATCGAGAAGACAAAGACCAGAGCGCCGAGCTCCTGCGACTCGCACTGCCGCTCATGGCGCGGCAGTCAGCCGCGCTCCATCCGATCAGCTACACGCTGTGGTACGAGCACGTCGCGGGCATCAACCCGCCACTCAGCAGCGTTCTCGAGGCGAGCCTCGCGGGCAAGCTCCCGCTCGGCGATGACGACGTATACGACCTGCACGCGCGCTATGTGGTCGCCCGCGACATGGAAGTGCTCGACCGCCTGCAGCGCAAGCTCCGTGATGTGCTCGAAGAAGCCGCGCAGACCGCGGCCGCCGCGCTCGACGACAGTGGACAATTCGAGGCGACGCTGCGCGATACCCGCTCACGGCTCACGGGGGCGGCGAGTCTCGAGAGCGTGCACGCCATCATCGCCGAGCTCGCGCGCGAGACGACGCGCATGCACTCGGCCACCGAAGCCGTGCACGAAAGGCTCGAGTCCCGCGCCCGCGAGGTCGAGCTCCTCACCAGGCAGCTCGAGCAGGCCAAGACCGAGGCGCTGCTCGATCCGCTCACGGGATTGAAGAATCGGCGCGGCTTCGAGCTGGCCGTCAACGAGCTCGGCGCCGCCGGCAGCCCGTTCAAAGACGCCGCACTGGTGCTGGCAGACATCGATCACTTCAAACAGATCAACGACAAGCACGGGCATCTGCTCGGGGACAAGATCCTGCGGGCCATCGGGCAGACGCTGCAGTCGAACATCAAGGGGCGCGACATCGCGGCACGCCCGGGGGGCGATGAGTTCGCCATCCTCCTGCAGCAGACCCCGCTCACCGGTGCGCGCGCGCTCGCCGAGCAGATCCGCGCGGCCGTGGCGGCCGGACGGATTCGCCGGGCAGACAGCAAGCAGCAACCGGGCTCGGTCACCCTGTCAATCGGTGTGGCAGTCGGCGGGAGTGACGACACGCTCGAGAGCATGCTGGCGCGCGCCGACGCGGCGCTCTACGCCGCCAAGCGCAGCGGCCGCAATCGGGTATCGGTGGACGCGAACGAGGCGCTGGCCGCGGCTATACGTTGAACCTGAAGTACATGACGTCCCCCTCCTGCACCACGTAGTCCTTACCCTCGAGGCGCAGCTTACCGGCATCGCGGGCGCCCGCCTCGCCCTTGCCGGCCAGGTAGTCGCGAAAGGCGATGACCTCGGCGCGGATGAAGCCGCGCTCGAAGTCGGTGTGGATCGCGCCCGCGGCCCGCGGCGCCGAGGCACCGACGCGCACCGTCCAGGCGCGCACCTCCTTGGGGCCGGCGGTAAAGAAGGTCTGAAGCCCGAGCAGCGCGTAGGCGGCGCGGATCACCCGATCGAGCCCCGGCTCCTTGAGGCCCAGCTCCGCCAGGAACTCGGCGCGCTCGGACTCGGGCAGCTGGGCGATCTCCGCCTCGATGGCCGCGCACACCGGCACGACGCCGGCGCCCTCGGCGGCCGCGCGCTGCGCGACCGCATCGAGCAGCGGGTTGTCGTGGAAGCCGTTCTCGGCGACGTTGGCGACGTACATCACCGGCTTCGCGGTCAGGAGCTGCAGCTCCTGCAAGTCGCGCCGCTCCTGGTCGGTGAGAGCGAGAGCGCGCACCGGGCGGGCGGCGTCGAGCTGCACCTTGACGCGCTCGAGCAACGCAGCGCGGCGGATCGCGTCCTTGTCGCCGCTCTTGCCCGCCCTGGTGACGCGCTCCAGCCCCTTCTCGAGAGTCGCGAGGTCAGCGAGCGCGAGCTCGGTGTCGATCGTCTCCATGTCCGAGACCGGATCGACCTTGCCGGTCACGTGGACGACGTCGCCGCCCGCGAAGCAGCGCACCACGTGCGCGATCGCATCCACCTCGCGAATATGCGCCAGAAACTGGTTGCCGAGCCCCTCACCCTCGGAAGCGCCGGCCACCAGTCCCGCGATGTCGACGAATTCCACCGCAGCCGGAATGATCTTCTCGGGCTGCGCGATCGCCGCAAGCTGCGCGAGGCGCGGGTCGGGCACCGGCACCACGCCGACGTTCGGGTCGATGGTGCAGAAGGGATAGTTCTCCGCGGCGATCTGCGCGCGGGTCAGCGCATTGAAGAGCGTCGACTTGCCGACGTTCGGGAGCCCGACGATACCGCAACGGATTGGCATCAGCTCTGCGCGGGGTCAGCGGACGTGGCCGGCGGCTCGCGGCTGTGCAGGAGGTTCATGGCGATCTGCGCGCCTTCGGCGAGCAGCACCGGCACCGTGTCTGCGGCGGCGAGGATCGCCGTCCGGATCAGCTGCGCCTCATCAAGCGGCGGGCGGCCCAGCACGTAGTCGAGCACCTGTGAGCGGTCGCCTGGGTGCCCGATGCCGATGCGCAGCCGCCAGAATCCGTCGCCCATCTGCGCGATCACATCACGCAGGCCATTATGTCCGGCGGCCCCGCCGCCCTGCCTGAGCCGCACCACGCCGGCGGGGAAGTCCAGCTCGTCGTACGCCACCAGGATCGACTCCAGCGGCACCTTATAAAAGGAGGCGACGCTCTGCACCGCATCGCCGCTGTGATTCATGTAGTTCATGGGCTTCAGCAGCCACAGATCGGCCGCGCCGAGGCGCGCACGCGCCAGCTCGCCGCGGTGGCGCGGCTCGCTGCGGAAGGTGGCGCCGTGGCGGGCGGCAAGCTCGTCGACGAACTGGAAGCCGGCGTTGTGCCGGGTGCGCGCGTACTCGGTGCCCGGGTTTCCGAGCCCGACGATCAGCTTGACCGCTTCATCTGACATTTCGTTGCCCTACACCGCAAACGCCGCCGGCCGCCGAGAAGCGCTCGAGGCTCCCGCGGCGGCCGGCGATTGTGGTGCGCGACGTGCGGCGGCTACTTCTTGCCGCCCTCCTTCTTGCCGCCCTCCTTCTTGCCGGCAGCCTCCTTCTTCTCCTCGCCCTTCTTCGCCTCGCCGGCGGCAGGGGGCGCACCCGGCGCGCCAGCGGCGGCCGGCGCAGCACCCGGTGCACCCGGTGTACCCGGGGCGCCCGGAGCGCCCGGGGCAGCAGGCGCGGCACCCTCGACCGGCACTGCGGCGGCTTCGGCCGCAACCGGCTCCGGCTCCTCGGCGCGCGGCGCATGGATCGACACGACCGGGGCGTTGCGCTGGGTCAGCTCCGGTATCGCGACACCCGGGGGCAGGGGAATATCGGCCAGGAACTTGGTGTCGTTCAGGCTCATTCCCGCGAGGTCGAGCTCCAGGAACTCCGGCAGATCCTTCGGCAGGCAGCTCACCTCGACGTCGGCGCGCATGTGCGACACCACGCCGCCTTCGTCCTTCACGCCGGGCGCGATGGTCTCGCCCTTGAAGTGAATCGGCAGGCGGAGGCGGATCTTCTCGTTCTCCACCACGCGCTGCAGATCGACGTGCACCACCAGGTTCTTCGCCGGGTGCATCTGCACGTCCTTGATGATCGCCTCCTGGGTGCGCTCGCCGATCTTCAAGCGCACGATCGAGGAATAGAAACGCTCGTCGCCGATCATGGTCAGCAGGTTCTGCTGATCGAGCACGAGGGCCTGTGCGTCCTGGTGGGCGCCGTAGAGGATGGCAGGGACCTTGCCCGCGTGACGCAGGCGGCGGCTCGCACCCTTGCCTTGCGTCTCGCGGACGTCCGCGCCGACAGTGAATGAAATACGCATTGCTTCAATCTCCGGTAGTTGTCCAAACGGTGCCGGTTCGCGACCAAACCGGCACTTCCCAAAAAACCTTGCCTCCGAGCAGGCGGCAAAAGCCACGCCTTTTGCCGCCGGCAACGAAGCTGATGTCCGCCGAAATCGCTTCCTGCGATTTCGGCCTAATCAACATATAGCGAGCTCACCGACCCCTCGTCGAGGATGCGGCGGATCGTCTCCGCCAGCAGCTCCGCGACCGACAGCTGGCGGACGCGCTCGGCCTTCTTAGCCTCGGCGCTCAGCGGAATCGTGTCGGTCACGACCAGCTGATCGAGCGCCGACTTCGAGATCTTCTCCACCGCTCCACCCGACAGCACCGGGTGGGTGATGTAGGCCACCACGCGCGCGGCGCCCTCGTCCTTCAGAGCCTGCGCCGCCTGGCACAGCGTGCCGGCGGTATCGACCATGTCGTCGATCAGGATGCAGGTCTTGCCTTCGACCTCGCCGATGATGTTCATCACCTTCGACTCGTTCGGCCGCGGGCGGCGCTTGTCGATGATGGCGAGGTCCGCATCGTCGAGGCGCTTGGCGAAGGCGCGCGCGCGCGCCACCCCGCCCACGTCCGGCGACACGATGATCACGTTGCGGTACGCCTGCTTCCAGGCATCGCCGAGCAGTACCGGCGAGGCGTACACATTGTCCACCGGGATGTCGAAAAATCCCTGAATCTGATCCGAGTGCAGGTCGATCGTCAGCAGCCGATTGACCCCGGCGCTGGAGAGCATGTTCGCCACCAGCTTGGCCGTGATCGCCGAGCGCGTCGCGCGTGGCCGGCGGTCCTGGCGCGAGTAGCCGAAATACGGCACCACCGCGGTGATGCGCGCGGCGGAGGCGCGCCGCGCCGCGTCCACCATCACCAGCAGCTCCATCAGGCTGTCGTTCGCCGGCGGGCAGGTCGATTGCACGATGAACACGTCGCGCCCGCGCACGTTCTCCATCAGCTCGACGTTGATCTCGCCGTCGCTGAAGCGGCCGACATAGGCGCGCCCGAGCGGAGTCTGCAGGCTCCGCGCGATGTCGTGCGCCAGCGCCGGGATGGCGTTGCCGGCGAACAGCGCCAGTGTGTCGCTGGTACTCATACTCTATGCGCTAGCTGGTCCTTGCCTGATTCAGGGCCGGCTGCGCCGGCGTCGATAAACTGGCTGGGGTGGAAGGATTCGAACCTCCGAATGGCGGGATCAAAACCCGCTGCCTTACCACTTGGCGACACCCCAGCACCGGTTCGCGTCGCGCAAAGGTGGCGGGCAATCTTACAGCCACCTCAAACGCCCCGCCCCTGCCGCAGCCGCTCGAGCACCGGCGAGGCGTTCAGCCCGCGCGCCACCACGCTCTTCCACCGATCGGGGACTCGCGCCGCGAGGCGTTCGGCCTCGATCGCGCTCTCAAACGCCGTGAACACGCAGGAGCCCGTGCCCGTGAGCCGCGCCGGGGCGAAGCGGCCGAGCCAGTCGAGCGCTTCGCCCACCTCGGGGCAGAGTCGCCGCACCGCCGGCTCGCAATCGTTGCGCCCACCCGAGTCAAAAAAGGCGCGTATTGTGATGAGAGGGGAATTTCGTGTCAATTCAGGGTCGTGGAACACCTCACGGGTACTCACTACCGGGCCCGGATGGATGATCAGGTACCACCGGTCGGGGAGCTCGACCGGGGTCAGCCGCTCGCCGATTCCCTCCCCCCAGGCCGAGAGGCCCCCAATAAAAACAGGCACATCCGCCCCCAGGGGGAGTCCCAGCGAGGTGAGCTCCGGGCGGGTCAGGCGGCAATTCCACAGCTCGTTCAGCGCCAGGAGCGTGGTGGCGGCATCCGAGCTCCCCCCGCCGAGGCCCCCACCCTGCGGGATGCGTTTGCGCACGCGCAAGGTTGCCCCGAGCCCCGTTCCGCTCGCCGCCTTGAGCGAGCGCGCCGCGCGCACCGCGAGATCCGATTCCGGCGCTACACCGGCAAGGCCCTCCGGCCGCTCGATCACGCCGTCTTCGCGCAGGCGGATCGCGATGGTGTCGGCGAGATCGACGAGCTGGAAGAGCGTCTGCAGCTCGTGGTAACCGTCGGCGCGGCGCCCGGTCACGTGCAGGAAGAGATTGAGTTTCGCGGGCGCTGGCCAGTGGCTCTCATCCGCGGCAGCAGCGCGCCTCACGACTGCCAGTCATCCACCAGGAGCTTGACGCGCACGCCCGCGCGCTCGAGCGTGAGGCGCGCCGGCAGCCACTCGCCGCCGACCGCGGCGTAGCCTGCATAGTCGATCCGCCATCCATCCTGCTCGAGGCGCGTGAGGTGCTGCCGCAGCGGATCGAGCGTCTCGTCGGCCGGGCGCGCGGGATCGGGCACGCCCAGGATCCAGTAGCGCAGGCTCGCGAGCGGCGGGTCGAAGCCTAGGCGGGCGGCGAGCTCGGCACGCGCCGCGTCATTCTGCAGTCGCGCGCCGTTGGCCATGACGATGTCGAGATCGCACCCCGCGGCGTCGATGTGCAGGGCGCCCGCGCCGAGCGGTCCTTCGAGCGCCACCTGCGCGCGCGTCCCTTGCTGTGCCCAGCGCAGGCGTGCGTTGAAACCCTGTGTACCGGCGGCGACCGCTACCCGCCCCTTGAGCTCGAAGTGCTCGCGCGCCTGCAGCTCGGGCCGGCGCGTGAGCCATGGCGGCGCGCCGGGTGCGGGCGCCGGCACGGTGCGGCAGCCGGCCAGGACCGTGAGCGCCGCGGCCGCGCCCCACGCCAGGCTACTTCGCATCGGGGATGAACCGCTCGAGCGTCGCCCTCAGCGGTTTGGAGTCAGGCTGCCGGGCAAGCGCCGCCGCCCAGACTTTGCGCGCCTGGCTCTGCGCGCCGCTCACCCACAGCGCCTCGCCCCAGTGCGCAGCGATTTCCGCGTCGTGATCGATCGAGTAGGCGCGCTCGAGCGTGCCGGCGGCGCTGCGCGCGTCGCCGCGGCGGAAGTGCACCCAGCCGAGACTGTCGAGCGCCGCCGGGCTGTCCGGCATCACGGTGAGTGCGCGGCGGATGAGCCCCTCAGCACGGGCGAGCTCGAGTGAGTGATCGGCGAGCGTGTAGCCGAGCGCGTTCTCCAGCGAAGGGTCGTCGGGCCGCTGCGCCAGCAGCCGCTCGAGTGCGCTCACCGATTCGTGCACGTGACCTGCCTGATCGAGGATAACCGCGCGGTCGTATTCGATGGACGGGTGCTGCGGGTGGCGCTCGAGCGCCGTGGCGAGCAGCGCGAGGCTGGCGTCGGCCTCGCCGTGATCGGCGAGCAGGTGCGCCTTGGCGAGGGTGAGCTGCAGGTCCTCCTCCGGATGCTCGGCGGCGTAGTCATCGAGCAGCGTCAGCGCCTCGGTGCGGGCGCTGTCGTTGCGAGTGGTGCGCTCCAGCAGCAGCGCCGCGGCGCGCGAGCGCGCCGGTACCGCGACCGGGGAATCGTACAGGCGGCGGTATTCCGCTATCGCGCGCTCCGGGTCGCCGTCGCGGGCGGCGATGTCGGCGAGATAGAGCTGCGCCGCCTCGTTCCCCTCGCCGCTCGCGAGCAAGGCTGCAAAGCGCTGCCGCGCTTCCTTCAGGTCCCCCGATTGAAACGCCAGCAGCGCGAGGCGCCGGTCGAGCTCGCCGGCCGGGACACCGCCGCCGCGCAGGCTCTCGAGCTGCTGATGTGCCTCCTCGACCCGGTCGAGGGAGGTGTAGATCTCCGCGAGCTCGAGTCCGCCGCGCACCCCGTCCACGGCGACCGCGGTGCGGGCGATGGCGATGGCGTGCTCGGCATCGCCGCGCAGCACGTAAGCGCGGGCCAGCACCCGCAGCGCCGCCAGGTCCCTGGGGTCGCGGTTGAGCGCGCGCTGCGCAAAATCCTCGGCACGCTTGCCGTCGTAAGCCGCGAGCGCCAGCTCGCCGAACAGAGCGAGTGACTGCGGCGCGCTCGCGGTCGGCTCCGGGACGGCGCTCATCGCCGCGAGCACCGCCGAGGCGTCGGTCTCCTCGAGCAGGAGCGAGATCAGGTCGCCAAGGGCGCGTACGCCTTGGGTCTGGCCGGGCCGGGCCCGTCTCGGCGCGGCGTCGGACTGAGCGGTCTCGGGCGCGCTCTCCGTGAGCACGCTGCGGCAGTAGTCACGGATGGCCGCGCGTGCGTCGGCGGTGCGGTAGAGCTTGATCGCCACGAGCGCGTACAGCGCGTTGGCGTCGCGATCCTGCGGTGCGAGTGTGCGCCAGTGCGTGGCAGCGGTCCAGGCGGCAGGCAGATGCTCGCAGGCGAGTGCGACTTCGGTCGCGCGGCGCGCGAGACGCGCGTCCCCGGTAGTGGCTGCCCGGGCATAGTCCTCGGCTGCGGCGCGGCAATCGCCGCGCTTAAGCGCGACTTCGGCGGTAATGGTAAGCGCGGTCGGGTCGCCGGTGGCCACCGGCAGCGCCGGCTGCGGCCGCATGATGGCGCAGGCGGCGAGCAGTGCCGGGAGCACGAGCCCCAGGGCGGCCGTGCGCACCGTCTTAAGACAATTTATTGCGTACATCATGAGGACTATAGATCCTTCACCGGGTGCGCGCATTGCGCAACTTGTCACAAACTGCGGACATCCCGGAGAATTCACCGCCCTCGGTTGATTGCTGAAAGCGGCCTGCGGCCCTTTCAGCCCGCGGGCAAAAGGCGCGACTTTTGCCCGCTATGAAGCCATCCATCCGCCAACGGCTCGAAAAGCTCTCCGACCGCTTCGAGGAGGTCGGCAGGCTTCTTGCCACGGACGAAGTCGCGGGCGGCTCGCCCAGGTTCCGCGAGCTCTCGGTGGAGTACGCGCGCCTGGCTCCGCTGGCGGAGCGCTTCGGCGCATACCGGGGACTTGAGCGCGACCTCCAGGCGGCAGTCGACCTGGAGGGTGACGGCGATCCGGGTATGCGCGCGCTCGGCGCCGAGGAAGTGGCGCGCGTCAGGGGCGAGCTCAGCGCTGCCGAAGAGCAGCTGCGGCGCCTGCTGCTGCCAAAGGACCCGCGCGACGAGAAGAACATCTTCCTCGAGGTGCGCGCCGGGACGGGCGGCGACGAGGCGGCGATTTTTGCCGGTGACCTCTACCGCATGTATGCGCGCTACGCCGAATCGAAGGGCCTCAGTGTCGAGGTGTTGAGCGAGAGCCCGGGCGAGCACGGCGGCTACAAGGAGATCATCAGCCGCATCGCCGGCAAGGGGGCGTTCTCGCTGCTGAAGTTCGAGTCCGGAACGCACCGCGTACAGCGCGTGCCGGCGACCGAGGCGCAGGGGCGCATCCATACTTCGGCGGTCACGGTGGCGATCCTGCCCGAGCCGGATGAAGTGAGCGACGTCGAGGTGAAGCCCGCGGAGCTGCGCATCGACACGTATCGCTCCTCGGGGGCTGGCGGACAGCACGTTAACAAGACCGACTCGGCGGTGCGCATCACGCACCTGCCGAGCGGCATCGTGGTGGAATGCCAGGACGAACGCTCGCAGCACAAGAACCGCGCGCGCGCCATGGCGCTGCTGAAGGCGCGCCTGCTGGCGGCCGAGCAGCAGAAACAGCAGAGCGCCCAGGCCGCCTCAAGGCGCCTGCAGGTCGGCAGCGGCGATCGCGCCGAGCGCATCCGCACCTACAACTTCCCCCAGGGACGCGTCACCGATCACCGCATCGACCTGACACTCTACAAGCTGCTGCAGGTGATGGACGGACAGCTCGACGAGCTCGTCAACGCGCTGCAGCAGGAGCACCAGGCGGAGCTGCTCGCGGAAGAATCATGAGCCGGAACGCGCCCGACCTGGCGGTAGACAGCGTCACCGGCATCGATGTGTCGCTCGCGGTCGCCGGTCCCGGTGCGCGCTCCTACGCGTTTATCGTCGACTGGCATATCCGGCTGGTCCTGGCCCTTGCCTGGTATACCTTCGGTGCACTCATCTATAACGGGCGCCTGAGCCTCGCCGCGCCCGCCAGCCCACCGGGCGGCTGGTTCGCTCTGGTGGTGCTGCCCGCGGCGGCCATCTACTTCCTCTATCACTATGTGCTCGAGCTCGCGATGCGCGGACGCACCCCCGGCAAGCGCCTCGCCGGGGTGCAGCTCGTGGCGCGTGACGGCGGCGCGCCCAACGCCGGTGCGCTGCTCACCCGCAACGTGTTCCGGCTCATTGACAGCCTGCCGCTGTGCTACGGGGTGGGACTGCTGGCGGTCACGCTGACGCGCGAGCACCTGCGCATCGGCGACATGGCGGCCGGCACACTGCTGGTCTACGAGGGCGGCGCGGCGCTGCCGGCGCAGTTCAACGCGGCAGGCACGCTCGATGCCGCCGGCATGGAGATCGTTCAGGAGCTGCTCGCACGCTGGCCGAGCCTCGAGCCCGGGGCGCGCGCCGCGCTCGCGCGGCAGGCGCTGGCGCGCTATGCGCCCGGTGACGACGGCGGCGTGAGCGGGCCGGACGCCGACGAGGCGCTGCGTCAGCGGCTCGAGCGGCTGGCGGGCGTGTGAGCGCGCGCGGCAACGGCGCGGCACGCGAGCGCGCGCTCACCGCGAGCCTGCTCACGCGCACACCCCTGTGGCGCGACGCCGAGCAGCGCGCGCGGCGCCTCTCCGGCGGGCGCACCGATGACGCCGCGGACGCCACCCGCATGGCGGACGATTACCGCATGCTCGCTCACGATCTCGCGCGCGCCCGCACTCTCATGCCAGGCACCCGCACGCGCGAGTACCTCGAGGCGGCCTACGCGCGTGCGCATGCGACGCTGCACCACGGCGCCTGGCACGCAGGCTCCGCCCTGCTCGTGCTGGCTCGCGACGAGATCCCGGCGGCGGTCGCCGAGCTCATGCCCTACATCGTATGGTCGACGGTGATCTTCGTACTCACGGTCGCGGCCGGTTACGCGCTGGTGCACCGCTACCCGGAGCTGATCGCGCTGTTCGCCTCGCCGGATCTGATCGCGAGCGTCGAGCATGGCCGGCTATGGACGCAGGGCCTGCTCAATATCGTGCCCTCCTCGGTGTTGTCGGTGCAGATCCTCGCCAACAACATCGTCGTGAGCCTGTTCGCCTACTGCGCCGGGTTCTTCTTCGGCCTGGGCACTCTTTACATCCTCGGACTCAACGGGCTGATGCTCGGCGCGGTGTTCGCGTTCGTGGGCCAGCACGGGCTCGGCGGTGAGCTGCTCGCCTTCATCGTGCCGCACGGCTGCGTCGAGCTCTCCGTCATGTGCCTGTCAGGAGCGGCGGGCGCCGCGGTGGGCGAGGCGCTGGTACGCCCGGGCCAGGCATCGCGCAGCGAATCGTTCCGGGTGGCGGCACTGCGCTCGGGGAAGCTGCTGGTGGCGTGCGCGCTGCTGCTGGTCGGCGCCGGCTTCATCGAGGGTTTCGTGTCACCCGATCCGCGCTTCCCGCTGTGGAGCCGGGTGGCCATCGGCGTCGTCTACTGGATCATCATGCTGGCGCTGCTCAGCGGGCGGCTCATTCCGCGCGCGCGCGCGCCGGCTGACGGCGCTTAGACGCGTCGCGAGCGGCGCAGCGCCTCGTACTCGGCGAACACGGCCGACTCGAGCAGCTCGGCGGTCGTGGCCACCACCGGCGCCCCGAGGCGCTCGAGCAGCGCCCGCTGCGCCAGGGCACGCGTCTGGTGCTCGGCGGCGGCGAGCGCCACCCAGGGGTCCTCCCAGCTGCGGGCTTCACGCCCGATGAGCGCCTCGATCTCCCCGCTGCGCACGCCGGCCACGACGGTGAGGTGCGGCGGGGACAGCAATCGCACCGCGCGATTCAGCTGGCCGGCGACCGCGGCGTCGTCGAGATCCGTGAGCAGCACCACCAGCCCACGGTGCTTCAACAGCCCACGGATGCGGATCGCGGCGGAGGTGGGATCGGACTCCGCCGCCTGCACCGTGAGCGCTTCCAGCGCGCGGCGCACGCGCGTCACGCCGGCGAGCCCGCGCGCCGGCGCACAGGCGGCGAGCACCCGCTCGGCATAGACGATGAGCCCGATGCGATCGTCGTTGTGAGTGGCGACTTCGGCGAAGCGCGCCGCCAGGTTGGCATACAGGCCGAAACGATCGAGTCGTCCGGCACGTACGCGGCTGAAGCGGCCGGCATCGATCGCCACCACGATGTCGAGGTGCTGGTCCTCGCTGAATTCACGGGTGATGAGCGCGCCGGCCCGGGCGGTGGCCTTCCAGTCGATGCGCGAGAGCGGATCGCCGCGCACATAGTCGCGCAGCTGATAGAGCTCCGCCCCCGCGCCCGCCACGCGCCGCGGGCGGCTGCCGCCGGGCAGGCCCCGCGGCCGGATGGGGGTGCGCAGCGTGTCGGGCGCGACGGTCAAGCGCGCGGCCGGCTCGAGCGCCCGTGTCCACCATGCCAGCCGCAGCGGCCCGAGCAGGCGCGCCGGCAGCGCCGGGCAGAGCTGCGGCCCGAGGCGCACCGGACTCAGGGTGAGCGGATCGCGTGCCGCGGCGCGGGCCGGCGCGGTCGTGCGGCGTACGTCGCTCTGCGGCTCGAAGCCCGCCGGCAGCACCGGCGCGTACTCGACCGTGAGCGGCCGGGCCGCGGGATTCACCAGCACCAGCTCGGCCGGCTGCGGACGGCCGAGGAAGGCGCGCGGTGCGGTCACGAGTTGCGTCTCGAGGCGGAGCTTGCGCAGGTAGAGCGCTTCGATCATGAGCCCGAGCAGCAGCAGCGCGAGCGGGATGCGCCACAGGCCGTTGAGGCTCGCATCCTCGCCCCAGATCGCGCCGATGGCGAGTACCGCGGCGAGGAACACCAGCAGGTAGGCGCGGCGGGACAGATGCATGGAGACCTTCCCCTCAGCGCGGCACGGGAGTCTCGGCGAGCAGCCCTCGCACCACCTCGGTGTCGGTCGCCCCCTCGAGCGCCGCCTCGGGGGTGAGCACCACGCGGTGCGCCATCACCGTTACCGCCGCCTCCTTGACGTCGTCGGGCGTCACAAAGTCCGCGCCGCGCAGCCCGGCGGTGATGCGCGCCGCCTTGAGGAGCGCGAGCGCACCGCGGGTCGAGAGTCCGAGCGACAGTCGCGCGTGCTGGCGCGAGGCCTGCGCCAGATCGAGCACATAAGCGACGAGTGCTTCTTCGACATGGATGCCCTGCGCCTCGCTGCGCGCCTCCGCGAGCAGCGCGCGCGGCAGCACCTCGATCTCATCGAGCGTCGCCTGCGCGGTCGTCAGCGGGCCGCCGTAGCGGCCCAGGATCTCCGCCTCCGCGGCACGCGCCGGATAGCCGACCTCGATGCGCAGCATGAAGCGGTCGAGTTGCGACTCCGGCAACGGGTAGGTCCCTTCGAACTCGCGCGGGTTCTGCGTTGCGAGCACCAGGAAATCCGGCGGCAGCGCGAGGAGCTCCCGCTCGACACTCACCTGGCGCTCCTCCATGGCTTCGAGCAGCGCCGACTGGGTCTTGGGTCCCGCGCGGTTGATCTCGTCCACCAGCACCACGTCGGCGAACAGCGGCCCCGGACGAAACACGAAGGCGCGTCGCGACTCATCGAATACGTGCACGCCTATGATGTCGCTCGGCATGAGATCCGGCGTGCCCTGGATTCGCTTGAACTCCCCGCCCAGTGTGCGCGCCAGCGCCTTGGCGAGCAGCGTCTTGCCCAGCCCCGGCACTCCCTGCACCAGCACATGGCCACGCGCCACGAGCGCGATCGCGAGCGAGCGCGCTGCGGCCTGCGCGCCGATCACCGCGCGCCCGAGCTCGCGCGCGAGCAGATCATCGAGTCGTCGGATGGCGGCACTCATGCGGCGAGCTGCCTTTCAATGTGGATCATGAGGTTGTGCAGGCGCGTGAGCGGCACGCGGCCGGCCGAGTACGCGGTGGCGTACCAGTCCCGCAGCTGCTCGAGGTCGGCGCGCGCGATGCGCGGATGATGTTCGAGCAGCTCCCAGGGTGGACCGGAAGAGTCCGTGCGGGGCGCGCGGGCGCGCAGCCGCCTGAAGAAGTGCTCGAACATGCGGCGTGCCGCCGCGGGCCCGGTGAGCACGCGCGCAAGAAAGGTGCCGGTGGCGCGCACCAGCTGCGCCTCACGCGGTGCCGGCGAGCGCCCCACGGGCATGCGCAACCGCGTGCCACCCAGCACCCACACCAGCCACAGCGCCGCGAGCACGCCGAGGGTGGCGTACAGGCGGGGATCCCGGTAGAACCTCGCCGGGTCATAGTCCTCGGTGAGGCCCTGGTGCTCGTCGTCGAAGAGCACGGCACCGCCCTCACCCACGCTGGCAGCCACGATGTTGGCGAGCAGCCGGGCGTTGTCGGCGAGGCCGAGGGCACGGTTGCTGAAGAGCGAGGCGAAGCCGCTCACGATGATAGTGCCGGAGCCGCGCGGTCTCACCCATAGAACTCCCTCGCCGGTCTCGCGCTGGTGCGCGAGGCTCAACATGAACCCGAGGCGCGGCACGCTCACGGTCGCCGCCTGTCCCGGAAACGCGCGCCACGAGTAGTCCGACCAGGCGACGGCCTCGTGGACGCCATCGAGCCAGGCGTGCGGCCGATTCGGAACCAGGGTAGTACGCTGCGGCTGTGCGAACCGCCGGTGCGCCAGTCCCGGGGATTCCTCGGTCGCGCTCCCGGCCGGCGCGTTCGCGGCTGGCGCGCTCCCGGGTGCCCGGGCGCGAACGGTCTGATAGCTCACGCCGGTCAGGTCGTTGAGATCGCGCACGAAGCGCCCACGGTCGGCCGCCCAGTCCGGCTTGTCGGCGATCGCCGCGAGCACCAGCAGAGTGTTGCCGGCCCGCAGCCAGCGGTCGAGGGATTGCAGCTCTTCGGCTTTGAACGGTGTGACCACGGGCAGGCTGACGATCAGCAGATTTCCGGTGCGTGCGGGGTCGAGCAGCCCTTTGAAGCGCTGCCTCACGGCGCGCGTCGGAATGCGCTCTGCTGACAGCCAGCGCAGCGCGCCGACGAGCCCGTTGGCGCCGCGCTCCGCGGTCGTCGGCACGGTCACGTCGGGCCGCTGCGCATCCCCGACGTGCACGAACAGGCTCACGAACAGCAGCAGCGCGCCGAGCGCGCACGCGAGCGTGATCAGCCGCTCCCTCATGCGCGCGCGGCCTCCAGCCCGTCGAGCAGCTCGCGGCCGCGCGCGAGCGCCGCCGCCAGCGCCTCCGCCGGCAGCAGCCGTCCCGAAAACCGGACTCGTTCGCACGCCGCGGCAAGCTCGGCGAGACGGGCGCGATCGGCCGCATCCGTCAGACGCGCCGCGCGCTGCAACTCGTGCACGGTGAGCGCCCGCGCCGGCGGCAGCCGTTCCTGCTCGGCGAGGCGCGCGGCGATCAGCTCGAGCAGCAGGCGCGGCCGCTCGGCGGGGGCCGCGGCTTGCACGAGCCCCCAGCCGTCGAGCCGTGCCGCAACCGCACCGGGCGCGGCGCCCGCGGCCGCGGACCCCCGCCGCCAGCGCAGCACCCCCGCCGCCCGCAGCTCGTTCACGACGATGGCGCCGGCCAGCAACGCCACGAGCGCGAGCGCCCCGAGCGACACCAGCCTGACCCACGCTCCGCGCCGCGCGAGCGCCTCCAGCAGCTGCGCGAACCAGCCGCGCTCGGCGGGCGAGTCGCGCACGGCGAGCAGCTCGCGCAACCACGCCTTGAAGCGCTGCCACCAGCCGCGGTGGACCTGCTCGGCCGTCGCGAGCGTGGCGAGCGCTGCGGCCACGTGCCCGACCTCCGGCCCGTTTGATGCGACCGGCCGCTGCGATTCGCTCACGATGAGCGCGCGCAACTGCCGCAAGCCCTGCGCCGAGAGATTGTTCCCCGCCTTGTCCCAGTCGCTCGGCAACCAGCCGCCGAACGGGCTGTGCGTGAGGCTAGGCGCGAGCTCCGGACAGTGCGCCGCGATCTTTTCGTAGCCTACATCGAGGTTGGGGTTGAGCTGCGCGATACAGGCGTCGAGGACGTCCAGCGCGGTGCGCGCCTGCGCGGCCGGCAGCGCGGCGAGCAGCAGCAGGAGCGCCGTGCGCGCGCGGCCCATGACCTACCCGGCGTCGGCGATTCTCTGGGCCAGGTCGGCACCCTCCTTGCGCACCGCGAGGTCACCGTAGGTGGCGAGCGCCAGCGCGGTGTAGAACGGGCTGACGACGACCCGCACCAGGATGACCACCACGGTTCCGGCCGCGGTGACCACCGCGACATCCCGGTACCCGAAGAGAACCGATGTGACGCCGGTGATCACGAACGACAGCAGGTAAACGACCAGCAGCAGCACCAGCGCGACGCTCAGGATCACGGTCAACCGCCAGAAGCTGCCGCGGGTAAGACGCCAGCTGTAACGCAGGCTCTCAATCGCGCCGCGCTCGGTGAGCAGATACCCCCAGCCCGCATACATCCAGCGCACGAACAGCCAGGAGGCCGGCAACAGAGCAACGACCACTACGGTGGCGCCGATCAGCGGCGCGGAGAGGCCGGAGAGCAGGCCGGCGACCGCGCCGGCAGCCAGACCGATCGGCAGCGCACACGCGCAGGCCGCCAGCGCGACCAGCAGCCCGATGAGCAACATGCCGCCGACACGGCGCGCGCCGATGCCGAGCGCGCTCCCGGCGAGCGGCTTGCCGCTCACCAGCTCGTACTGGCGCAGGATCAGCGCGTTGGTCAGAGTGACGGCACCGACGATAGCCACCGCGAGCAACAGCCATCCGAGCCGATCGCGCGGATCGAATAACAGCGCCTTCTCCAGCGCGGCGCGATGGGTCGTCACGGCATAAATCGCGGGCAGCTGGCCGATGAGCATGGCGCCCGCGGCGTAGGGCCAACACTTCGCCAGCGTGGCGCCGAAGATGCGGAAGCCCGAATCGAGGATCTCGCCTACGGACTGCGGCCGGGAGGGCGGGTACAGTATGTTAGCCATTCGGGCATTTTACCGGGCCGCGACGCGCTTGAGTGCATGACGTCAGATATCACAGTCGGATCGCTGCTCAAGCGGGGCCGCCAGCGCCTGCGGCCGGCGGCCGGGAGCACGGGCACCGCCGCCGCAGACCTCGACGCGGAGGTTCTGCTCGCGCACACCCTCGACGCGCCGCGCGCCCGACTGCGGTCGCATCCGGAGGCGCCGGTGGCCGCGGATCGCGCGCGGGCCTACCTCGATCTGGTCGGCCGGCGCGCCGCCGGCGAGCCCCTCGCCTACCTCAGCGGCCGGCGCGAGTTCTGGTCGCTCGACCTCGCGGTCACGCCCGCCGTGCTGATTCCGCGGCCTGAGACCGAGCTGCTGGTGGAGCGCGCGCTCATCCTGGGGGGCAAAGCCGCGAGCCGCGTGGCGGACCTCGGCACCGGCTGCGGGGCCGTGGCGCTCGCGCTCGCCCACGAGCGCCCTGGCTGGCAGGTCGTAGCCACCGACGTGTCGGCCCCAGCGCTCGCCGTGGCCCGCGCCAACGCCGCCGCGCTCGGCCTGGCGCGCGTCGAGTTCCTCGAGGGCAGCTGGTTCGAGCCGCTCAGCGGCGCGCACTTCGACCTGCTCTTGAGCAACCCGCCGTACGTCGCCGCGGACGATCCGGCGCTCGCCGATCCCGCGCTCGCCTTCGAGCCGCCGCTGGCGCTCACGCCGCCCGGGGGCGATGCGCTCGCCTCGCTGCGCACGCTGGCGCACGGCGCGGCGGCGCGCCTCATGCCCGGCGGCTGGCTGCTGCTCGAGCACGGGGCGACGCAGGGACCCGCGGTGCGCGACGAGCTTGTCGCCGCGGGCTTCGCTCACGTACGCTCGCACCGCGATCTCGCCGGACACGAGCGCATGACGGAAGGACAACGATGATCAGGTTCGAAACCTCGCACGGCGGCTTTACGGTGGAGCTGTTTTCCAAGGACGCGCCCGTTACGGTCGAGAATTTCCTGCGCTACGTCGACGACGGATTCTTCGACGGCACGATCTTTCATCGCATCGTGCCCGGCTTCGTGATCCAGGGCGGCGGCCTCACCACGGACTTCGCCAACAAGAAGACCCGTGCGCCGATCCGCAACGAGGCGAAGAACGGCCTGAAGAACACGCGCGGGTCACTGTCCATGGCGCGCACCAGCGACATCAACAGCGCCACCTCGCAGTTCTTCGTCAACCTGACCGACAACGGCTTTCTCGATCACGGGCCGCGCGACTACGGCTACGCGGTGTTCGGCCGGGTGACCGAGGGGCTAGAGGTCATCGACAAGATCGCGCGCGTCGGCACCGGCACGCGCAAGGGCTACCAGGACGCGCCGCTCGAAGACGTCGTGATCGTCTCGGCACGCCGCAGCGAGCCGGCCTAGCGTCCGGGCCACGCGTGCCGCCGCGCCGAGAGACCCGGAGCGCTGCCGGCCGCGCCCGCCCGTCGCGCCAAGGCGGCAAGATCGCCGGCCGGCTGCTGAAGATCGCGGGCGTGCTGGTGCTCGCCTGGCTGCTGCTCACCGCGGTCCCGGTGCTGGTGCTGCGCTGGCTGCATCCGCTCACCAGCGCCTTCATGCTCGAGGCCGGCGCCCAGGCGGCGCTCGCCGGCCAGCGCGCTTATCACACCGACTACCAGTGGGCGAGCCTCGAGCAGATCTCGCCCCACGCCGCCATCGCGGTGATCGCCTCGGAGGATCAGCAGTTCCCGTTCCACGCGGGTTTCGACTTCGACTCGATCCGCGAGGCGGTACGCGCCAGCGAGCACGGCCGGCGGCTGCGCGGCGCGAGCACCATCTCACAGCAGGTGGCCAAGAACCTGTTCCTGTGGCCGGGTTACAGCTTCGTGCGCAAGGGCTTCGAGGCCTACTTCACGGTGCTGATCGAGGCGCTGTGGCCCAAGGAGCGGATCCTCGAGATGTACCTCAACGTCGCGCAGTTCGGTGACGGCGTGTACGGGGTGCAGGCCGCCGCGCACCGCTTCTACCACAAACCGGCGGCGCGCCTCACCTCGGACGAGGCGGCGCTGCTCGCCGCGGTGCTGCCCAACCCGCGGCTCCTGCACGCCGAGCGCCCGTCGCATTACGCGCTCGAGCGGCGCGATTGGATCCTGGAACAGATGCGCGGCCTGGGAGGCGCGGGGTACCTGCGCGCGCTGGAGCGGGAACGTTAGGGCGGGCTGCCGCGCGCCGCTCAGGTCTCGTAACCTAAATTCGCCGCGAGCCAGCGCTGCACCTCGGTGAGCGGCATACCCTTGCGCCGCGCGTAATCCTCGACCTGCTCGCGATCGATCTTGCCGAGCGCGAAGTAGCGCGCCTCGGGGTGTGCGATGTACCAGCCACTCACCGCCGCCGTCGGATACATGGCATAGGATTCGGTGAGGCGGATGCCGGCGTTGGTCTCGACGTCGAGGAGCGTCCAAAGCTTCGCCTTCTCGGTGTGGTCGGGGCAGGCCGGATAGCCCGGCGCCGGGCGGATACCGCGATATTCCTCGCGCACCAGCTGTTCGTTGGTGAGCGCCTCCGCGGCCATGTAACTCCACAGCTCGCGCCGCACGCGCTCGTGGAAGTGCTCCGCGGCCGCCTCCGCCAGGCGGTCGGCAAGCGCCTTGAGCATGATGGCCGAGTAGTCGTCGTGGGCGCGCTCGAAGCGCGCCACGTGCTCTTCGATACCGACGCCGGCCGTGACTGCGAAGGCGCCGAACCAGTCGCGCACGCCGCTCACCTTGGGCGCGACGTAGTCGGCCAGGCACTCGTGCGGCTGGCCCTCGGGCTTGCCCTTCTGCTGGCGCAGGAAGTTGAGCGTCGTGAGCACCTCCTGCCGCGTCTCGTCCGTATAGATCTCGACGTCATCACCCACCGAGTTCGCGGGAAAGAGTCCGACCACCGCGCGCGCCGTGAGCCAGCCTCCGGCGATCAGCTCCTTCAGCATGCGGCGCGCATCCGCGTACAGGTTGCTCGCGGCCTCGCCCATCTTCGGATCGGTGAGGATGTCGGGGAAGCGCCCGGAGAATTCCCAGGCATTGAAGAACGGCATCCAGTCGATGTAGCCGAGGAGCTCGGCCAGCGGGTAGTCGGCAAAGCGCTGCACGCCGGGCAGGTGCGGCTGCGGCGCCGCATACGCCGTCCAGTCGAGCGGGCGGCGATTGGCACGCGCCGCGGCCAGCGACAGTTCCGGGACCTTTAGTTTCTTGCTGGCGTGCTGCTCGCGCCGGCGCTCGTGCTCGGCGCGCACCCCGGCGATGAAGCCGTCGCGGGCGCTCGGCGCGCTCAGAGTCTGGCATATGCCCACCGAGCGTGAGGCGTCCTTGACGTACACCACCGCGCCCGAGTATTGCGGCGCGATCTTCACGGAGGTGTGCGCCGGGGAAGTCGTGGCTCCGCCGATCAGCAGCGGCAGCACGAAATCCTGCCGCTGCATCTCGCGCGCGACGTGCACCATCTCATCGAGCGAGGGCGTGATCAGTCCCGACAGTCCGATGAAGTCCACCTGCTCGCGCCGCGCGGTCTGCAGGATCTTCTCGCACGGCACCATGACGCCGAGGTCGATCACCTCGTAGTTGTTACATTGCAGCACCACGCCCACGATGTTCTTGCCGATGTCGTGGACGTCCCCCTTGACGGTGGCCATGACGATGCGGCCGTTGGAGCGCCGCGCGCCCGCGTCCTTGCTCTTCTCGATGAACGGCACCAGGTGCGCGACCGCGCGCTTCATCACCCGCGCGCTCTTGACCACCTGCGGCAGGAACATCTTGCCGGCGCCGAACAGGTCGCCGACCACGTTCATACCGTCCATGAGCGGACCCTCGATGACCGCGAGCGGCCGCTCGGCGGCCAGGCGCGCCTCCTCGGTGTCCTCGATGACGTAATCGTCGATCCCCTTGACCAGGGCGTGCTCGAGCCGCTTGCCGACCGGGAGCCTGCGCCACTCGAGGTCCTCGCGGCGGCGCGCGCCGCCCTCGCCCTTGTAGCGCGTCGCGATCTCCAGCAGCCGCTCGGTGGCATCGGCGCGCCGATTCAGCACCACGTCCTCGCAGGCCGCGCGCAGCTCGGGCGGCAGCTGCTCGTAGACGCCGAGCTGCCCGGCGTTGACGATGCCCATGTCCATGCCGGCGGCGATCGCGTGGTAGAGGAACACGGAGTGCATCGCCTCGCGCACCGGGTCGTTGCCGCGGAACGAGAACGACACGTTGCTCACGCCGCCCGACACCAGCGCGTGCGGCAGCTCGCGCTTGATGCGGCGCGTGGCCTCGATGAACGCCAGGCCGTAGCCGTTGTGCTCCTCGATGCCGGTGGCGATGGCGAAGATGTTGGGATCGAAGATGATGTCCTCCGGCGGAAAGCCCACCTGCTCCGTGAGGATGCGGTAGGCGCGCGCGCAGATCGCCACCCGCCGCTCGAGTGAGTCGGCCTGGCCCTGCTCGTCGAAGGCCATGATGACCGCGGCGGCGCCGTAGCGGCGCACCTTGCGGGCGTGCGCGATGAAAGCCTCCTCGCCCTCCTTGAGGCTGATCGAGTTGACGATCGGCTTGCCCTGCACGCACTTCAGTCCCGCCTCGATCACCGACCACTTGGAGGAGTCGATCATCACCGGCACGCGCGCGATGTCCGGCTCGGAGGCCACCAGGTGCAGGAGGCGCGTCATCGCGGCTTCCGAGTCGAGCATGCCCTCGTCCATGTTGACGTCGATGACCTGCGCGCCGCTCGTGACCTGCTGGCGCGCGATCTCGAGCGCCGCCGGGTAATCGCCCGCCTCGATCAGCTTGCGGAACTTGGCCGAGCCGGTGACGTTGGTGCGCTCGCCGACGTTGACGAACAGACTCTCCGCATCGATGTTGAGCGACTCGAGCCCCGACAGACGGCATTTGACCGGCAGCAAGGCCACCCGCCGCGGCGCGCGCCCCGCAACGGCCGCGTGCAGCTGGCGGATGTGCTCGGGCGTCGTGCCGCAGCAGCCGCCCACGATATTGACGAGCCCGGACTCGGCGTATTCGCGCAGGATCTCCGCGGTCTGCTGCGGCGCCTCGTCGTATTCGCCGAAGGCGTTGGGGAGCCCGGCGTTCGGATACGCGCATACGCAGGTGTCGGCGATGCCCGCGAGCTCCTCGATGTAGGGCCGCAGCTGCGCGCCGCCGAGCGCGCAGTTCAGCCCCACGAACAGCGGCTGGGCGTGCCGGATCGAGTTCCAGAATGCCTCGGGCGTCTGTCCCGAGAGAATGCGACCCGAGGCATCGGTGATCGTGCCGGAGACCGCGAGCGGCACGCGCATGCCGCTCTCGTCGAACAGGGTGAGCGCCGCATAGATCGCCGCCTTGGCGTTGAGCGTATCGATCACGGTCTCGATCAGCAGCAGGTCGACCCCGCCCATGACGAGCGCGCGCGCCGCCTCGATATATGCGGCGGTGAGCTGATCGAAGCTGACGCTGCGGTGACCCGGATCGTTGACGTCCGGAGACAGCGAGGTCATGCGCGTCGTCGGGCCGAGCGCGCCGGCCACGAAGCGCGGCGCGCCCTGCTCACGCGCGAACTCGTCGGCGGCGGCTCGCGCCAAGCGCGCGGCGCGATAGTTGAGCTCCGGGACCAGCGCCGCGGTGGCGTAATCGGCCTGCGAGATCGCGTTCGAATTGAAGGTGTTGGTCTCGATGATGTCGGCGCCGGCGGCCAGGTAGGCACGGTGGATATCACTGACGATGTCGGGACGCGTGAGGGTGAGAATGTCGTTGTTGCCGCGCAGGTCGTGGCCGTGGTGCGCGAAGCGCTCGCCGCGAAAGCCGCGCTCGTCCAGCTTGTGCTGCTGGATCATGGTGCCCATGGCGCCATCGAGCAGTACGATGCGCTCGCCGAGCAGGCCCTTGAGACGCTCGACGCGCGTGCGCCGCTCGGTCTGATCGACCGGCTCGACGGCGAAGGGCGCGGCGCTAAGCGCGCGCGCCGCCGGCGAGTCGTGCTGCACCTCGCGATCGGCGCGCGGCGCGGCCGCGGCGTGCGTGCCGTGGATGCAGCGGCTCACGCGCTCACCCCGGTGCCGGCCGCGGCGCCCGCCGCCTGCGGCGCCGGGCGCAGGCCGAGCGCGTGGCAGATCGCATAGGTCAGCGCGGCGCGGTTGAGCGTATAGAAGTGGAAGTCGCGCACGCCGTGGCGCTTCAGCAACTCGACCTGCTCGATCGCGACGCTGGCGGCGAGCAGCCGGCGTGTCTCCTCATCGGCGTCGAGGCCGGCGAAGCGCTCGTGCAGCCACGGCGGGATGCTGGTGCCACAGCGCTCCGCAAAGCGCAGCACCTGCGGGAAGCGCGTGATGGGGAGGATCCCCGGCACGATGGGCGCAGTAATGCCGGCCGCCGCGCAGCGGTCGCGAAAGCGCAGGAAAATCCCGGTGTCGAAGCAGAACTGGGTGATGGCGCGGCTCGCGCCCGCGTCGATCTTGCGCTGCAGGTTCCCGAGGTCCGCGTCCGCGGAGCGCGCTTCCGGGTGCACCTCGGGGTAGGCGGCGACCGAAATCTCAAACGGCGCGACCGCTCTGAGCCCCGCGACCAGCTCGGCCGCGTATCCAAAGCCTCCCGGGTGCGGCTGGTAGCGCGCCACGCGGTTGGGCGGGTCGCCGCGCAACGCGACCAGGTGGCGAATCCCCTCATCCCAGTAGCCGCGGGCGATATCGAGGATCTCCTCGCGTGCGGCGCCAATGCAGGTGAGATGCGGCGCGCCGGTGAGCGGCGTCTCGCGCTGGATCCGTGCCACGACGTCGTGCGTGCGCTCGCGCGTCGAGCCGTCCGCTCCATAGGTCACCGAGACGAAGGCCGGCGCGAGCGGCGCGAGGCGCTCGATGGATCTCCACAGCGTCGCGGCCATCGCCTCATCGCCCGGCGGAAAGAACTCGAAGGAGACGCGGATCGGGGCCGCCGCCCCGCCGGCGGGTTCGAGCTGACTCATCGGCCGCTCCCGGAGCGTAGCGTGCCGGCGGCATCGCTCGCCGGCCGCGCCGCCGCCGCGAGCATGTGCTCGCCGTCAGCCTCGATGGGGCTCAGGCGCTCGCACACGAGTCCCGCCTCATCCAGCAGCCGCCGCAGGCGCGCCAGCGGATGCTCGACGATGCGCTCGCGCGAGGTCTCGAGCGAATCGTAGCGCTGGAAGAGCCACAGCCGTCCGCCGGGGATCACGACGCGCCGAAGCTGCGCGAGCAGCCGCGCGACCGATGCCTCGCCGCCGGCCTGATGACTGAGCAGCACGGCGTCGAAGCCGCCCCCGGCGCGCGCGAAGTCCTGATCGCTCAAGCCCCGGGGGCGCGCCGCCGCCAGCACACGGCAGGCGAAGCCGCGGCGCTCGGCGAACGCACGTGCCGCCTGCGCGGCGCGGCGCGACTGTGCGATGACGGTACAGGCGCGCGCGGTCGCCGCGGCGCCCGCGAGGAGCTCGAGGTGCGCGGCCCCGACCATGAGCACGTTGCCGCCCGCGAAGCCTCCGCCGCCGGCCTCGACGAACGCCCGCAGTGCACGGTCGAGGCGTGACGGCGAGTCTGGCGGCAGACCAGCGTTCTCGGGCACCGCGGCGGCGCGCGCCTCCGTCCGGTCGCGAACGAGCACGGGATCGCGGCGATCGAGATGCAGGAGGAGTTGCCGCACGAAACCCGAGGCTTGCGGTTCGTCGGCGGGTCGGTAGTCGACCCACTGACCTTGCCGCAGCCGCCGCAGCAAGCCCGCTTCGCAGAGAATCCTGAGGTGCCGTGACACGCGCGGCTCGCTTTGACGCAGCGCCTGCGCCAGCTCCGAGACGCTCAACGCGCCCTCCGCACACAGCGCCAGAAGGCGGAGCCGGCTCGGTTCGCCCGCCGCCCGGAGCCAGGAGACGAGCTCAGACGGAGGGACGGAGTTCATTTGAGAATTGTACATGTCTTTAATAATGACCGACGAGCCCAAGCCACAATGTTGAAGAGCTCTGCGGGCAATGGTTAGGCGATTGCCTAACTATCCTGGTCGGAAGCGATCGACGCTCGGGGAAGCGCTTGGCTGAGGATCCCCTCGCCTGGCTATTGGATCTAGATTAGATGCAATTAGACATTCACCTATTCCTAGTGAATCTCTAATGATCCTTTCTCGGTGCCGGGCCCTCCTGCGAACAGCGCCTCGACAGCAGCGGCGTCGAACCGATACGGGCGCTGGCAGAACTCGCAGGTGACGGTCACCGAGCCCTGCTCGCGCAGGACGTCGCGGACCTCCTCGGCCCCGAGCCCCCGCAGGAGGCCTGCCACCCGCCCCTCCCCGCACCGGCACTCGAACTGCACGGGGACACCCCGAAACAGCCGCAGATCCTGGTCGGAGAAACCACGCAATAGAAGCTCCTCCACCGGGCACTCCAGGAGCTCCGCCGTCTGCAATCGCCCGATGCCACGCTGAGCGCCCCGCCAGGCGAGGCTCGATTCCTCTTCGCCGATCCCCCGGCGAGGCAGCTTCTGCACCAGCACGCCCGCGCCGCGCGATCCGTCCGCTGCAAGGAGCACACGTGTCGGGAGCTGCTCGGAGGAAGCGAAGTACGCCTCGAGCGACTCCGCGAGCGATACGCCCTCGAGCGGCACGACTCCCTGATAGCGCGCGCCCTTCTCGTCCGCCTCGATGGTCACGGTGAGGCGGCCGCCGGAGCCCACCAGGCGGCGAAAAACCGCGCCGCGCGCCGCGTCCTCCGGCAGGGGGAGCACCGCCTTCGCGTCGAAGCGCGCCAGCGCGCGCAGCCGGAAGTCGTGGGTGCATTGCGCCACCAGGAGCCGCACCGCGCCGTTCCCCTGGAGCTGGAACGTGAGAGTGCCCTGGAACTTGAGGCCCGCAGCCAGCAGCACCGCCGCGGCCACCGCCTCGCCGAGGAGCCTCTCCACCGGCTGCGGGTAGCGCGCGTGCGCGCGCACCTCCCGCCACGCGCTCGTCAGGTGCACCCAGTGACCGCGCACCGGTTGTTTCTCGAAGATGAAGCGCCGCACCAGATCGGTGGCGGCGGGTTGCGGGTGGTCCATCTTGCGACAATGAGGCCGGCGGCAGCGCAACTCAACCCGACGACCGCGCGCCGGGAGTCCTCGACGCAGCCGGGGACGCCCAGCTCAGCCGCTCAGCTTCTTGCGCAGCAGCTCGTTGAGCTGCGCCGGGTTCGCCTTGCCGCCGGTCGCCTTCATGACCTGACCGACGAAGAAGCCGAACAGCTTGTCCTTGCCCGCGCGGTACTCGGCGAGCTGGCCCGGGTTCTTCTGCATCACCTCATCGATCACGTGCTCGATGGCTGCGCTGTCGGTGATTTGCCGCAGGCCCCGCTCGGCGATCACCGCATCGGCGTCCGCGCCACCCGACCACATGGCTTCAAAGACCTCCTTGGCGAGCTTGCCGGAGATCGTCTGGTCGCAGATTCGCTTCAGGAGCGCGGCGAGGCGCTCAGCGGTCATGGGGGTCGAGCTGATCTCGAGGTTCTCCTTATTCAAAGCGGCGGCGAGCTCGCCCATGACCCAGTTCGCGGCGAGCTTGGGGTCCGCGGGCGCCGCCCGCACCACGGCCTCGTAGTAGTCGGCCAGCTCGCGGCTCGCGGTGAGCACCCCGGCGTCGTAGACGGGCAGCCCGTACTGCGAGGCGAAGCGCGCGGCCTTCTGGTCGGGGAGCTCCGGGAGAGTCGCGCGCACCGACTCGATGAAGGCCGCAGCGAGCGCCACCGGCAGCAGATCCGGGTCGGGGAAATAGCGGTAGTCGTTGGCCTCCTCCTTGGAGCGCATCGAGCGCGTCTCGCCCTTGTCCGCATCGTAGAGGCGCGTCTCCTGCACCACCTGGCCCCCGCCCTCGAGGATGTCGATCTGGCGCGCCACCTCGTAGTTGATGGCGCGCTCGACAAAGCGGAAGGAGTTGAGATTCTTGATCTCGGCGCGCGTGCCGAACTTCGTCGCACCCGTCCTGCGCACCGAGACGTTGGCATCGCAGCGGAACGAGCCTTCCTGCATGTTGCCGTCGCAGATCTCCAGGTAGCGCACCAGCGTGTGCACCTTTTTCATGTACGCGACCGCTTCCTTGGCGGAGCGCAGATCGGGCTCGGAGACGATCTCGACGAGCGGTGTCCCGGCGCGGTTCAGATCTACACCCGTGACCCCCGGGAGCCCCTCGTGCAAGGACTTGCCGGCGTCCTCCTCGAGATGCGCGCGCGTGATGCCGACGCGCTTCACCGTGCCGTCGTCCAGCACGATCTCGAGCGAGCCGTCGGCGACGATCGGCAGCTCGTACTGGCTGATCTGGTAGCCCTTGGGCAGATCCGGGTAGAAGTAGTTCTTGCGCGCAAACACCGAGGTCGGGGCGATACGGGCGTTGATCGCGAGCCCGAGCTTCACCGCCATGCGCACGGCCGCGCCGTTCAGCACCGGCAGCACGCCGGGATAGCCCAGGTCGACGAGATTCGCCTGTGCGTTCGGCGGCGCGCCGTAAGCGGTCGCGGAGCTGGAAAAGATCTTGGAGCGCGTCGCGAGCTGCGCGTGGATCTCCAGTCCAATGACCGTTTCCCAGGCGCTCATGCGTGCTTCACGCATAGCCCTTGGGCACGCGCGTGTGCCAGTCCGTGGCACCCTGGAAAGCATGCGCGGCGGCGAGCAGACGCGCCTCGGAAAAGAACGGGCCGACGATCTGCAGCCCGACCGGCAGGTCCGCCACGAAGCCGCAGGGAATCGACACCGCGGGCAGCCCCGCGAGGTTCGCTCCGATGGTGTAGATGTCGTTGAGGTACATGGTGATGGGATCGGAGGTCTTGGCGCCGATCGCAAACGCGGGCGTCGGCGTGGTCGGCCCCATCAGCACATCCACACTCGCAAACGCACGGGTGAAGTCGGCGCTGATCAGCTGCCGCACGCGCTGCGCCTTCAGATAGTAGGCATCGTAGTACCCGGCCGACAGCACGTAGGTGCCGGTCATGATGCGCCGCTTCACCTCCGCGCCGAAGCCCTCGCCGCGCGAGCGCCGGTACAGGTCCATGAGATCGCGCGGGTTCTCGCAGCGATGGCCGTAGCGCACGCCGTCGAAGCGCGCCAGGTTCGAGGAACATTCCGCCGGCGCCACTACGTAATACACCGGCACCGATAGCGGCAGGTTGGGCAGACTGACCTCGCTGAGCTTCGCGCCGAGGCTCGCGAAGACCTCGAGCGCCTCGCGCACCCGCTGCTCGTTCGCCGGCTCGAGGCCCTTGTCGAAGAACTCCTTGAGGATCCCTATCTTCAGACCGGCGAGCGGCTGGCCGAGGAGCGCGACGTAGTCGGGCACGTCGCGCTCGACGCTGGTCGAGTCGTTGGCATCGAAGCCGGCCATCTCGCGCAGCATGAGCGCCGCGTCGGCCGCGCTCGTGGTGAGCACCCCGCCCTGATCGAGGCTCGAGGCGAAGGCCACCATGCCGTAACGCGAGACGCGGCCGTAGGTGGGCTTCAGTCCCGTGATGCCGCACAGCGCCGCGGGTTGGCGGATCGAGCCGCCGGTGTCGGTCGCCGTCGCGCCCGGCACGAGCCGTGCGGCCACCGCGGCCGCCGAGCCGCCCGAAGAACCGCCCGGCACCAGGCGCGGGTTCCAGGGATTGCGCACCGGCCCGTAGTAGCTCGTCTCGTTGGACGAGCCCATGGCGAACTCGTCCATGTTGGTCTTGCCGAGAATGACGGCGCCCGCGCTCTTGAGCTTCGCTACCACCGTGGCGTCGTACGGCGAGACGAAGCTATCGAGCATGCGCGAGCCGCAGGTGGTGCGCACCCCCTTCGTGCAGAACAGGTCCTTGTGCGCGATCGGCACGCCGCTAAGCGCTCCGCCCGTGCCGGCCGCGAGCGCCCGGTCGGCCGCCGCGGCATCGGTGAGCGCCTGCGCGCGCGTTACGGAGATGAAGGCATTGAGCGTCCCTTGGGCGCGCTCGATGCGCCTGAGGAACGCCTCGGTGAGCTCGACGCTGGAAAAGCGCCGCGCACGCAGGCCGGCGGCGAGCTCCGTCAGTCCGATGTGATGCAGTTCACGCATCGGCGCCTCACTCGATCACCTTCGGCACCAGGTACAAGCCCGCGGCGACCTGCGGCGCGTTCTGCTGGTACTCGGCGTGGTGGTCCTGCTCGGTCACGACATCGGGCCGCAGCCGCTGCGACAGCCCGGGAAGCGGATGCGCCATGGGAGCGACGCTCGCGGTATCGGCGCGTTCCAGGGCGCCGAAGAATTCGAGAATCCGCGACAGGCTGTCCTGGTAGACGGGCAGCTCGGCGGCGGTGAGCTCCAGGCGCGCCAGGGCGGCGATGCTCTCGATCTGCTCGCGGGTAAGGGCCATGGGAGTAGGGCTCTGGTGAGGCTGCGGAGTGCGAAAAATGAGCGGAAAATCATACATGTTGCCTTGCTGAATGTCCTGTCGGTTGCTAGATTACCGGCCACTTCTGGGGTCTCCCCACTTTCCGGTCGCTTCATGCTTAAACGCCTGCGCGGTTATTTTTCCAGCGATCTGTCGATCGACCTGGGTACGGCAAACACGCTCATTTACGTGCGCGACAAGGGCATTGTGCTCAACGAGCCCTCCGTCGTCGCGGTACAGGACGAGCCGGGGCGCGGCGGCAAGGTGATCGTCGCGGTGGGCACCGAAGCGAAGAGCATGCTGGGGCGCACGCCGGGACACATCACGGCCGTGCGCCCCATGAAGGACGGCGTGATCGCCGACTTCACCTACACCGAGAAGATGCTGCAGTACTTCATCAACAAGGTACACGGCAACCGCATGCTCAAGCCCTCGCCGCGCGTGTTGGTGTGCGTGCCGTTTGGCTCGACTCAGGTCGAGCGGCGTGCGATTCGCGAGTCGGCCGAAGGCGCCGGCGCGCGCAACGTGGCGATCGTGAGCGAGCCGATGGCGGCGGCGGTGGGCGCGGGGCTCCCGGTGCACGAGGCGCGCGGCTCGATGGTGCTCGACGTCGGCGGCGGAACCTCCGAGGTCGCGGTGCTGTCCCTGAACGGCATCGTGTACGCCAGCTCCGCGCGCATCGGCGGCGATCGCTTCGACGAGGCGATCATGAACTACGTGCGCCGCAACTACGGCATCCTCATCGGCGAGGCGACCGCCGAGCGCATCAAGATCGAGATCGGCTCCGCCTATCCGGGACAGCAGGTGCGCGAGCTCTCGGTCAAGGGCCGCAACCTCTCCGAGGGCGTGCCGCGCAGCTTCACGCTCAACAGCAACGAAATCCTCGAGGCGCTGCAGGAGCCGCTGCAGGCGATCGTGAGCGCGGTCAAGCAGGCGCTCGAGCAGACTCCTCCCGAGCTCGGCGCCGACGTCGCCGAGCGCGGCATCGTGCTCACCGGCGGCGGGGCGCTGCTGCGTGACATCGACAAGCTCCTCACCGAGGAGACCGGGCTGCCCGTCGTGGTGGCCGACGACCCGCTCACCTGCGTCGCGCGTGGCGGCGGCCGCATTCTCGAGCTGATGGATGAGCTGGGCCCCGGACACTTCGGTCTCGAGTAGCGCAAGGAGCGCGCGAGCCTAAAGTGGCGGCGTTCGGCACAGCAGCCGGCAGACCGCTGCAGGGGCGGGGCGGCTCTCCCGGCTTCCGCTTCACGCTGTACGGCGCGCTGGCCGTCATGATCATGTACTTCGACCAGCGTGCGCATTACCTCGAGCCGGTGCGCTACGCGCTGCAGTCGGCCGCTTATCCGATCCAACTCGCCGTGAACTCCCCGCCGAGCGCCTGGCGCTGGATCAGGGAAAGCCTTCAGACCCGCGATGCGCTGCGCGCGGAGAACGAGCGCCTGCGCGCGCGGCAGCGCGACCTCGAGCTGCTGGCGATGCGCTACGAGGCCCTCGCCCACGAGAACGGCGAGCTGCGCGGGCTGCGCGCGGCGCTGCCGCCGGTCGCCGACCGCTGGCTGCCCGCGGAGATCATCAATATCCAGCTGAGCGGGCTGCGGCAGCGGCTGTTGATCAATCGCGGTGCCAGCAACGGAGTCTTCAAGGGCCAGGCGGTGCTCGACGACCGCGGGCTGATTGGCCAGACGACGCACGTCGGTCCGTGGAGCGCGGAGGTAATCCTGATCACCGATCCCGAGCACGCGGTCCCGGTGCGGGTCGAGCGCACGGGGCTGCGCACCATCGCGGTCGGCGGCGGCGATGGCAGCTCGCTCGCGCTGCCCTATCTGCCGGCGAACGCCGACATCAGGAACGGCGACCTGCTGCTGACCTCGGGTCTCGGCGGGGTGTTTCCCGAGGGCTATCCGGTGGCGCGCGTCAACGAGGTGCACCGCGATGCGGTGCAGCCGCTCGCCCAGGTGCGCGCCACGGCGCTCTCCCATATCAGCAGTGATACCGAGCTGATGCTGGTGTGGTTCCGCGAGGGCCACCCGGCCGCCCCCGCCGCCGCCACCAGCAACGCGCTCGAGGTCAAGAGCGGCAGCGCCGCCATGCAGCCGCTCGCGGCGCCGCCGCGCGCAGCCGCTGCGCCCCACGCCGACTCCGCGGCGCGCGCGCCGGCGGCACCCGCCCCGCGCACGGAAGCTCCTCCGGCGCGCAGCGCCACCCCGACGCCGCGCAGCCAGCCCCAAGCGCCGGCGGCCGACTCCGGGGCACCGGCCGTGACGCCGTCCGACGCTTCAGCACCGCAGGCCGAAGCCCCGGCGCAACCCGCGGATACGCCCGCGGAGCCGCCACCCGCCGTGCCACCGCGATCGAGGCCACAGGCATGACCGTCACCCAGGCGCGCGTGCGCATGTCGCTCACGGCGCTGCTCGCGCTCATCTTCACGGTGCTGCCGCTGCCGATGTGGCTCGATGTGCTGCGCCCCGCTTTCCTCGTGCTCACGGTGCTCTACTGGTCGATCAACACGCCGCGCGCCGGCGGCATCGGCTTCGGTTTCGTCTGCGGGCTGATGCTCGATGTGTTCCAGGGACCGGTGCTCGGGGAGCACGCACTGGTACTCTCGCTCGTCGCCTACATCGCGGTGCGCGAGCACCAGCGAATCCGCTCCAAGCCGGCCTTCCAGCAGTCGCTGCTGGTGTTCGCCGCGCTCATCTTTTACGAGTTCGTGCTCTTCGCGATCGACGGCTGGACCGGCCATCCGGTCACGAGCCCGCTGCGCTGGCTGCATTGCCTGACGGGGGCGATCGTGTGGCCGCCGGCCGCGGCCATCCTCTCCTACAGCGAAGGCCGGCTCACGTGAGCCGCCGCGCCGAGCGACCTTAAAAATGCCCGCGGTGCGCATCAAGGACCACTGGCGCGAGCAGCGCATATTCGACCGGCGCGCGCTCGTCGTCGGCGCGCTCATGGCGCTCGCCACCGTGGGACTCATCGGGCGCCTCATCCTGCTGCAGGTGGTGCGCCATGACTATTACTCCGATCTGTCGCAGGGCAACCGGGTGCGCACCGAGCCGATCCCGGCCGCACGCGGCCTGATCCTCGACCGCAACGGCGAGGTGGTGGCGGCCAACCAACCCACCTACCAGCTCGAGCTGGTACCCGAGGAGGTGCCGAACATCCGCGACACGCTCGCGCGGCTGGTGGGCTTAGGCCTGCTGCGCTCCGAGGAGATCGACGAGCTCGTTCGCACCATCGAGTCGAGCCGCAGCTTCGACAACGTGCCGATCAGGCTGCGCATGTCGGACGACGACGTGGCGCGCTTCGCCGTGCGGCGCTTCGAGTTCCAGGGCATCGACATCAAGACCCGCCAGACGCGCTGGTACCCGAGCGGCGACCTCGCCGTGCACGCGCTCGGCTACGTGGGCGCGATCAGCGAGCAGGACCTGAAGCATATCGACCGCGCCGCCTACGCCGGCACCGCGCTCATCGGCAAGCTCGGCGTTGAGAGCACCTTCGAGCGGCAGCTGCACGGCGACAACGGCTTCCGCGAGGTGCTGGTCAACGCCCAGGGCCGCTCGGTCGAGCGCCAGGGCGCGTTCGTTCCCAACCTGCGCACCCGGTCGCCGGCCGCGGGCGAGGACATCCTGCTGTCGGTCGACCTGAAGCTGCAGCGCGTGGCGGAAGCCGCGCTCGCCGGGCACCGCGGGGCCGTGGTCGCGCTCGATCCCGCCAACGGCGACGTGCTGGCGCTCGTGAGCCTGCCGGGATTCGATCCCAACCTGTTCGCGCGCGGCATCACTCCGGCCGAATACGGAGTGCTCGCCAACGACATCGACCGGCCGCTGTTCAACCGCGCGCTGCGCGGCACCTACCCGCCCGGCTCGACGGTGAAGCCGGTGCTGGCGCTCGCCGCGCTCACCTATCACGTCGTCGATCCGCAGGCGCATCGTTTCTGCGCCGGCTCGTTCCATCTGCCCGGAAGCTCCTTCATCTACCGCGAGTACCACAACGAGCATCACGGCAACGTCGATCTCGACGACGCCGTCGTGGTCTCGTGCGATGTGTACTTCTACGGGCTCGCCGACATCCTCGGCATCGACCGCATCGCAGCCTTCATGGCGCCGTTCGGCTTCGGCTCGCTCACCGGAATCGACGTCGGTGGGGAGAAGTCCGGCATTCTTCCTTCGCGCGAGTGGAAGGAGAAGGCCTTCGCGCGCCCCGCGGACCGCGTCTGGTTCCCCGGCGAGACGGTGAGCCTCGGGATCGGCCAGGGGTATCTGAGCGTGACGCCGCTGCAGCTCGCGCACTACGCCAGCATCATCGCCGGGCGCGGCAAGAGCTGGAAGCCGCGCCTGGTCACGGGATTCCGCGACCCGCGCACCGGCGAGGTGCGGCGGCTCGCGCCGCTCGCGGGGGGCGAGGTGAACGGCATCGCCCAGGCGGACTGGGAGCGCGTGGTTCGCGACATGGTAGGCGTCACCCAGCGCGGCACCGCGGCCGCGATCGGCGCGCACGCGCCCTATGTCTTCGGCGGCAAGACCGGGACGGCGCAGGTCTTCACGGTGGCGCGCACCGAGCGCTACAACGCCAAGAACATCAACGAGCGGCTGCGCGACCACTCCTGGTTCATCGCCTTCGCCCCGGCCGACGTGCCGCGCATCGCGCTCGCGGTGATCGAGGAGAACGGCGGCGCGGGCGCGAGCGCCGCCGCACCCATCGCGCGCAAGCTCCTGGACGCTTACCTGCTGGGCGACGACGGCAAGCTGAAACCCGCGGCGGCGGCGCCCGCGACGGCAGCGGCCGCGGCCGACAAGCCCGCGGCGGGCCAGACATGATCTACGAGGAAGTTCCCTACGGCTCGCGCACCCGGCGCACGTTCACGGGAGCCGCGCGCGTGCTGTTCGCGCTGAAGATCGACGGCCCGCTGGTGGTCGGCCTCGGGCTGATCGCCGCCTTCGGGCTCATCGTTCTCTACAGCGCCTCCGGCCAGAGCACCGCCACGGTGGTGCGCACCGTCCTGCGCCTCGTGCTCGGCACGGTGGCGATGCTGCTGCTGGCGCGCGTCAATCCCAACTTCCTGCGCCGCTCGACGCCGTGGCTGTACGTCGCCGGAGTGTTCCTGCTGCTCATCGTCGCCGCGTTCGGCCACAGCGGGCTCGGCGCGCAACGCTGGCTCAATCTCGGCCTGTTCCGCTTCCAGCCCTCGGAGCTGATGAAGCTCGCCGTGCCGATGACCTGCGCCTGGTATCTGCACGAGCGAGCGCTACCGCCGAGCGTGCTGTCGCTCGTGGCGCTCGCGGTTCTGATCCTGCTGCCGGTCGGACTCGTGGCGCTCGAGCCCGATCTCGGCACCGCGGCGCTGATCGCGGTGGCCGGCGCACTGGTCATCGTGCTCGCCGGGCTGCGCGTGCGCGTGATGCTCGCACTGTTCGCGCTCGCGGCGGTGTGCGCCTGGTTCGGCTGGAGCTTCATGCACGACTACCAGCGCCGGCGCGTGCTCACCTTCCTCAACCCGCAGACCGACCCCCTCGGCGCCGGTTATCACATCATCCAGTCGCAGATCGCGATCGGCTCCGGCGGCGTCTTCGGCAAGGGCTGGATGAACGGCAGCCAGGCGCAGCTCGAGTTCCTCCCCGAGCGCTCCACCGACTTCGTGTTCGCGGTGGTGGGCGAGGAGTTCGGCCTGCTGGGGCTGCTGCTGCTGTTGCTCCTCTATCTGTTCGTCGTAGCGCGCTCGATCTATCTCGCCACCCAGACGCAGGACACTTTCGCGCGGCTGCTCGCCGGCAGCATCGCGCTGACCTTCTTCGTCTACGTGCTGATCAACGCCGGCATGGTGACCGGGCTCCTTCCCGTGGTCGGCGTGCCGCTGCCGCTGGTGAGCTACGGCGGCAGCTCGGTCGTGACGCTCCTCGCCGGCTTCGGTATTCTCATGGCGCTGTACTCGCGGCGAAAACTCGTCGGCTCCTAGGCGCGCAACGATGCCATGCTCGGCGCTGCGGCGCGCCACGAACCACGGTCCGCCGAATGAAGGGAAGCGCCATCCTTTGAACGGCTGCCGCCATGTCCTGATTGCCGTGCTGGCTTGCGCGCCGCTCGCGTCGCAGCCGGCCGCGGCGCAACCGCCGCCCGCGCAGCCCGCGCCGCCCTCGCCGCCGGCCGCGACGCAGCCCGCCGTTGCGCAATCCGCGCCGGCGCCGCCGGGTCCGGAGCCGACGGCGGCGCCGTTCGACGTGCAACGGCCGGAGATCGCGCAGTGGGTCGAGGAGGTCGTGAGTCACGACGGCTGGAGCCGCAAGGCCGTGGTGGCGCTGCTCACCGAGGCGCAGCCGCAGGCGAAGGTGCTCGAGATCATGAGCCGGCCGCTCGAGCGCGTCGCGCCGTGGTGGGAGTACCGCGAGCGCTTCATCACCCAGGAGCGCATCGACAAGGGCGTGCAGTTCTGGCTCGATCACCAGCTCGCGCTCGAGCGCATCGCGGCCCAGTATCAGGTGCCGCCGGAATATCTGGTCGCGATCATCGGCGTCGAGACCTTCTACGGCCGCACGACCGGGCGCTACCGGGTGCTCGACGTGCTCGCCACACTCGCGTTCGACTATCCGCCGCGCGCCAACTACTTCCGCGGCGAGCTCCAGCAGTTCCTGCTGCTCACCCGGGAGAACAAGCTCGACCCGCTCACGACGATGGGCTCCTACGCCGGCGCCATGGGAGTGCCGCAGTTCATGCCCTCGGTCTACCGGCGCTACGCGGTGGATGCCGACACCGACAAGAAGCGCGACCTGTGGGGCAGCTGGGACGACATCTTCGCGAGCGTTGCGAATTACCTGCACGAGCACGGCTGGACCCCGGGAGCGCCGGTGCTCGCCGAGACCACGCTCGATCCGGACCCGCCATTCCAGATCGAGCCGCACAACCTCGAGCTCAACGAGACCGTCGGCTCACTCGGTGCCCACGGCGTGAAGGTCGCGATCGACGTGCCACCCGACACTCCGGCGGTGCTCGTGTCGGCGGAGCAGCGCGATGGTCCTGCGTACCGGGTCGGCTTCCATAACTTCTACGTGATTACCCGCTACAACGTGAGCGCGCGCTACGCGATGACGGTCCACGATCTCGCCGCGGCGATCGCCGCGCGCGTGCACAGTCCGCAGCCGTGATCCGTGCGCTGCGCCTGCCGCCGGCCGCCCGCGCGAGCGTTGCGGCACTACTCGCAGTTGCGCTGGCAGCCTGCGCCGCGCGCGCTCACCGCATCCCGCCGCCGGCGCCCGTCCCGGTACCGCCGCCGCCCGCCAACATCGCCCGGTCGCCGGATGCGGCGCCGCGCGCCGAGCCGCGCAGCGCTCACGGTAACCCGCCGTTCTACGACGCCATGGGGCGGCGCTACTTCGTGCTCCCTTCCGCGGACGGCTACCTCGAGCGCGGCGTCGCCTCCTGGTACGGCCCCACCTTTCACGGCGGCAACACCTCGAGCGGCGAGCCGTACAACATGTACGGTATGACGGCGGCGCACCCCACGCTGCCTCTGCCGACTTACGCGCGCGTCACCAACCTCGCCAACGGCAGGAGCGTGGTGGTGCGCATCAACGATCGCGGCCCGTTCGTCGCCAACCGCATCATCGACCTCTCGTACACGGCGGCGGCGAAGCTCGACATGCTGCGCGAGGGCACTGCCATGGTCGAGGTGCGGGCGCTGACGCCGGGAGCGTCCGAGGCGCCACCGGCCCCGGTGGACACGCCGCCGCAGCCGCCGCCGGCTGCGCCAGCGGCGCTGTACGTGCAGACCGGCGCGTTCGCCGACCCGGCCAACGCCGAGCGCGAGCTTGGGCGGCTGCAGGCGGCGGGCCTCGCGAGTGCCTTCGTGGTGGCGCCGCTCGAGGGCAGATCACAGCTCTACCGGGTACGGATCGGGCCGGTCGGGAGCGTCGCCGAGTTCGACGCGCTCGCTGCGCGGCTCGCGGGTCTCGGCATCCCGGACGCCCGGCTGGTCACGGACTAGATCGGGCGGCGGCGGGCGCTCCCGGGGCGGGCGGCGTCCCAATGCCTGCGGGCGCGCCGCTTGGGCTAGACTTCATGGTTTTCCTCGCAACCGAAGGAATTCTCCCGGTGACAGCTACGCGTGTTCTCATCTCCTGCGCCGTGCTGGCGCTCGCCGCCGCTGCGCCGCTGACGGCGCAGGCCGCCACCGCACCGGTCCCGGCGCCGCCCGGCGTCAAGGCGCGCGCCTGGCTGCTCGTCGATCACAACACCGGCCGGGTGCTCGCGCAGCAGCGCCCCGACGATCGCGAAGCGCCGGCGAGTCTTACCAAGCTCATGACTGCCTACGTGGTCTTCCAGGCGCTGGTCGACGGCCGGCTCAAGCTCACCGATGAGGTGACGATCAGCAAGCACGCCTGGAAGGCGGAAGGCTCGCGCACCTTCGTGCAGGTCGGCACGCAGATCCCGGCCGACATCCTCATCAAGGGCATGATCGTGCAGTCGGGGAACGACGCGACCATCGCGCTCGCCGAGAAGCTCGGCGGAACCGAAGAGGCGTTCGCGCAGGTGATGAATGAGTACGCCCGGCGGCTCGGGATGAAGGGCAGCCACTTCGTCAACAGCGACGGGCTGCCGGCGCCGGACCACTACACCAGCGCCCGGGACATGGCGACGCTCGCCAGCGCGCTGATCCGCCAGTTCCCCCAGTACTACGGGCTCTTTAGCCTGCGCGAGTTCATGTGGAACAACATCCGCCAGGGCAACCGCAACACGCTGCTCGACAAGGACCCCTCGGTCGACGGACTGAAGACCGGACACACCGATGCCGCGGGCTTCTGCCTCGTGAGCTCCGCCAACCGCGACGGTATGCGCCTGGTGTCGGTGGTTATGGGCGCCCCGAGCGAGCGGGTGCGCGAGGAGGCGAGCGCCGCGCTCCTCAACTACGGCTACACTTTCTTCGAGTCGATCCGCGTCAAGACGGCGGGCACGACCGTGCTCAAGCCGCGCGTCTACAAGTCTGCGGCGGAATTCGCCGCCGTCGGGGTGCCGGAGGACGTGTATGCGCTGGTCGCGCGCGGCCAGGGCGCCTCGCTCACCACCACGGCGCGCCTGGCGCACGAGCCGCTCATCGCGCCGCTCGGACCGGGTGAGCGGGTCGGCGAGCTCACCGTCACGGACGGCGCCGGCGAGGTGCTGGCGCACGCGCCGCTGGTGACGCTCGCGGTGGTACCGCAGGGAGGTCTGTGGACTCGCATGGTCGACGGCATCGCGCTGTGGTTCCGCAAGAAGTGACACCCACGCCTTAAGCCCGAGGAACCCGTTCATGCCCGAGCCGCTGCCACTGTGCTATCTCAACGGCACTTACCTGCCCTTGAGCGAGGCGCGCATTTCGCCGCTCGATCGCGGCTTTCTCTACGCGGACGGCGTCTACGAGGTGATGCCGGTGTACGGCGGACGTCCGTTCCGCTTCGGGCACCACGCCGAGCGCCTGGTGCGCAGCCTCGCAGCGCTGCGCATGGAGGATCCCCATACGCGCAGCGAATGGCACGCGATCCTCGGCACCCTGGTGGAGCGCAACGGCGGCGGCGACCAGTACGTCTACTGGCAGGTGACCCGCGGCGCGCAGAGCGGCCGCACCCACGCGCCGCTGCCGGACATCCCGCGCACCGTGTTCGCCTTCTGCGCGCCGCTGCCGCCGATCACGCCACAGATGCTCGAGACCGGCCTCGCCTGCATTACCGCGGCCGACACCCGCTGGGCGCGCTGCGACGTGAAGTCGGTGGCGCTGCTCGCGAACGTGCTGCTGCGCCAGGAGTCGGTCGATGCGGGTGCCGCCGAGACCATCCTGCTGCGCGACGGCGAGCTCACCGAGGCGTCGGCCTCCGCCGTGCACGTGCTGGTCGGCAAGGAGCTGCTCACGCCGCCCAACTCGCGCCGTATCCTGCCGGGTACCACCCGCAGCGTGGTCGAAGAGATGGCGACCCGCGCCGCTCTCCCCTGGCGCTCCTCCACCGTCACGGAGGCACAGCTGCGCGCCGCCGATGAAATCTGGATCTCCGCGGCCACGCGCGAGGTGCAGCCGGTGACGCGCCTCGACGGCCGCCCGGTGGGCTCAGGGAAGCCCGGGCCGCACTGGCGAGCGGTGCACGAGGAGCTGCAGCGTTACAAGCGCGAGCTCGCCGGCACGCCGTGGTAGACGACTAAGGTCGGCGCGACGCCTCGACGATGATTCGTGCGCTGCGATGGTAGGTCAAGTAGGCGTCGGCCCAGTCGATCAGTACCACCAGGCGATTGCGAAAGCCGATCAGGAAATACACGTGGACCAGAAGCCAGAACCACCAGGCCACTGGACCGGTGAGTTTTACGCGCCCGAGGTCCACCACGGCAGCCTTGCGGCCGATCGTCGCGAGCAGGCCCTGATGGCGGTATCTGAAAGCTGACGACGGTCGGCCAGCCAGCCGCGCACGGATCGAGGCGGCGGCGTGGACTCCCATCTGTTTGGCGGCGGGGGCGATGCCCGGGACCGGACCGTCGGGCCCGGTGACCGCCGCAAGATCTCCGGCCACAAAGACGTCGCGGTATCCCGGCACGCTGAGATCGTCCCCGACGAGCACACGTCCGGCGCGATCCACCGCCACCCCCAGGGCTCGTCCCAAAGGAGACGCCTGGATTCCCGCTGCCCAGATGACGGTGCGCGTGCGTATGATCTCGGCACCGACCCGAACGTCGGCGGCGCTTATCGACGTGACGGGCGAGTTGGTCCGGACGGTGACGCCAAGCCGCTCCAGTTGGCTGCGGGCGCTCCTCGAGAGCCCCTCGGAAAACGCCGGCAGGATGCGCGGGCCGGCCTCCACCAGCAGCACCTGCGCCTTGCGGGGGTCAATCCGGCGGAACTCGCGCTTCAGTGTATGCCTGGCAATCTCCGCCAGGGTCCCGGCCAGCTCCACGCCTGTCGGTCCGCCGCCGACGATCACGAAGGTCAGCCAGCTCCGGGCGTCTTGCTGAGATGTGCTGCTTTCTGCGCACTCGAACGCGCTCAGGAAATGCGAGCGCATGCGCAGTGCGTCCGCGAGCGTCTTGAGTCCCGGCGCGTGCTCGGCCCAGTCCTCGTGCCCAAAGTATGCATGAGACGCGCCGGTCGCCAGAATCAGGTAATCGTAAGCGTAGCGCGCACCGTCGACGATCACCGCCGCGGCGGTCTTGTCGATCCCGGTTACGGTTCCGAGCTGGACGGTCACGTTGCGCTGGCGGCGGAGGATGTGCCGGAGTGGTGCGGCTATCGACGGCGCGGCGAGTCCCGCTGTTGCGACCTGATAGAGCAGAGGTTGAAACAGATGGTGGTTGCAGCGATCAACGAGCGTGATGTCGACCGGCGCGCTGCGCAGCGCCCTCACTGCCCAGAGCCCGGCAAACCCACCACCGACGACCACGACCCTCGCTGGCGCCTTCATCGTATCTCCCCGCCGCTGGCCCGCAGACTAGAATACCCGGAGTTGGCACAGGCTCAGGGCCCGAATGTCCATCACCCTCGACCAGGTCACCAAGCACTACGGCGGCATCCCGGTCGTCAACGATGTGTCGCTCGACATCGGCGACGGGGAGTTCTTCGTGCTGCTCGGCCCGAGCGGCAGCGGCAAGAGCACGCTGCTGCGCACCATCGCCGGCCTGACCGGAGTCGATCACGGGCGCATCGCGCTCCACGGGCGCGATGTCACCCACGTCGCCGCGCGCAAACGCGACGTCGGGCTCGTGTTCCAGAACTACGCCCTGTTCCGCCACATGACCGTGGCCGACAACATCGAGTTCGCGCTGCGCGTGCGGCACATGCGTGCCCGCCGCCGCCGCGAGCGCCGCGACGAGCTGCTGCGCCTGGTGTCGCTCGAAGGCATGGACGACCGGCTGCCGGCGCAGCTCTCCGGCGGCCAGCAGCAGCGCGTCGCGGTGGCACGCGCGCTCGCCCACAAGCCGGAGGTGCTGCTGCTCGATGAGCCCTTCGGCGCGCTCGATGCGAAGATCCGCGAGGAGCTGCGCCGCACCATCCGCCAGGTGCAGCGCGAGCTCGGCATCACGACCGTGCTCGTGACCCACGACCAGGAGGAAGCGTTCGCCATGGCGGACCGCATCGGGATCATGAATCTCGGGCGGCTGCTGGAGATCGGTGTGCCGCACGAGTTGTACACGCGCCCGGCGACGCGCTTCGTCGCCACCTTCCTCGGTGCCGCCAACCTCTTCCTGGCGCGCCGCGGGGCCGACGGCATCCAGGTAGGCGCCGCCACCATCGCCGCGGGCGGCGAGTCCCAGGAGGTGCGCGAGCACGAGGTGGTCGCCGTGGTGCGCCCCGAGGAGGTCGCAGTCGCCGCCACACCCGCCGAGCTCGGCCCGGGCTTCGTAGCTCGCGGCGTGGTCGACGAGATGGTGTTCACCGGTGCCCTCGAGCGCATGCGTGTGCGGCTCGAGAACGGCGCGGAGGCGCCGTTGCTCGCACCGGTCGACGGTTCCGCGACCTGCTGCCTCGAAGTCACGCGCACTCCGCACGAGCAGCGCTCGTTCGAGGTGCGCGCAGGGCAGAGCGTCGCCATCGGCGTGCGGCGCGTGCACGTGCTGCCGACGCCGCTCTCGAGCTTCACCGCGTGCGCGGCGAGCGCGCCGGAGGCCGAAGCGCTCGCGCGCCAGCCGCTACTCACCGAGCTCGCCGCCCGCATGAAGACCCGTATCGCCGTGCGCTCCGAGCCGCGGCTCGGCGTGGCCGACGCGGCGCCCACCGGGGGTGCGCGCTTCGTCGGCGCCACGGTGATCGCGTCCGCGGCCGGCGCCGCGCAGCGCGCCGCCTGGCTGCTCGAGCGCGGGGCGGGCGAGGTACTGGTGCTGCCGGCACATTCGGCCGGGCCGCAGCGGGTGCTGATCCATTGGCTGGGCGAGGCCGCGCGCGGCCCCACTTTGGCCGTATCGGCGAGCGTGCTGCGGCACGTGCTCGCGGAGGCGGTGTACGTCGGCATTCTTCCCGAGGCGACGCGCCCCGCGGGCCGCCCGCGCGGCCTGCGGGCGCTCCTCGACGCGCGCTCCGAGGCGCAGTCGCTGCACGGGCTCGAGATGCGCACGGAGCTGCGCTTCGGCGAGGTGGCGCACGAGCTCGCGCGCCGCCTCGGGGAAGCAACCGGCCAGATGCTGATCGTGGGCCTGACCGATCTCGAGCGCTTCGCTGAGCGCTTCGGCACGCTGCTCGACGCCGGGCGCTGGCCGGTGCTGATCGTGCATCGCGCGGCGCCTTAGAAGGAGCGGCCGGCCATGAGCTTCCGCAAGCCCAGCGTACTGCCCGGATTCGGGCTCACCTTCGGCTTCACGACCTTCTTCCTGAGCGCCATCGTGCTGCTGCCGCTCGCCGCGCTGGTGCTGGCGGCCGCCTCGATGCACTGGAGCGAGTTCGTGCAGGTGGTCACGAGTCCGCGCGCGCTCGGCTCCTACCGCCTGTCGTTCGGCGCCTCGCTGCTCGCCGCCACGATCAACGTCGTGTTCGGCTTCATTCTCGCCTGGACGCTGGTGCGCTACGAGTTCCCGGGCCGCAAGCTGATCGATGCGCTCATCGACATGCCGTTCGCGCTGCCGACCGCGGTCTCGGGGATAGCGCTCACCACGGTGTTCGCCCAGCACGGCTGGATCGGCCGCTATCTCGAGCCGCTCGGCATCAAGGTGGCCTATACCTGGCTCGGCGTCACCCTCGCCCTCACACTGATCAGCATGCCGTTCGCGGTGCGCTCGCTGCAGCCGGCGCTGCTCGAGGTGCAGCGCGAGCTGGAGGACGCGGCGGAGACGCTCGGCGCCAATCGCTTCTACGCTTTTCGCCGCATCATCCTGCCGACCGTACTGCCGGCGCTGCTCACCGGCTTCACGCTGTCGTTCGCGCGCGCGGTGGGCGAGTACGGCTCGGTGATCTTCATCGCGGGTAATCTGCCGATGAAGACCGAGATCACCCCGCTGCTGATCGTCATCCATCTCGAGCAATTCGACTACCGTGGCGCCGCGGCGCTCGGCGTGGTGATGCTGCTCATCTCGTTCGCGGTGCTCCTCACCATCAACCTGCTGCAGGCGTGGGGCCGGCGGCGTCACGTGCAGGCGGCGCACTGATGGCCGGCGCACTTCCCACCACCGCTCTCCCCGGCGTGCTGCCGGCGGACGCGGCGCGGCGCCCAGGGCACAACACCTGGGTGAGCGCCATCGTTCGCTGGCTGTTCATCGCGGTGTCACTCGCGTTCCTGGCGGCGCTGCTGATCGCGCCGCTCGCGACGGTGTTCGCCATGGCGCTCGCCCGCGGCTTCGAGGTCTACCTCACGAGCTTCGCCGATCCCGACACCCTGGCGGCCATCCGCCTCACGCTCATCAACGCGGCGGTGGTGGTGCCGGTCAACACGGTGTTCGGGCTGGCGGCCGCCTGGGCGATCGCCAAGTTTGAGTTCCGCGGCAAGAGTGTGCTGATCACGCTCATCGACCTGCCGCTGGCGATCTCGCCGGTGATCTCGGGAATGGTGTTCGTGCTGCTGTTCGGCCTGCACGGCTGGTTCGGCGTGTGGCTGCAGGAGCACGACATCAGCATCATCTTTGCGCTCCCGGGCATCATGCTCGCCACCATGTTCGTCACTTTTCCCTACGTGGCGCGCGAGCTCATCCCGCTGATGCAGCAGCTCGGCAACGACGAGGAGGAAGCCGCCATCACGCTCGGCGCCGGGGGCTGGATGACCTTCTTTCGCGTGACCCTGCCCAAGATCCGCTGGGGACTGCTCTACGGGGTGATCCTCTGCAACGCGCGCGCCATGGGCGAGTTCGGTGCGGTCTCGGTGGTCTCGGGGCACATCCGCGGACTCACCAATACCATGCCGCTGCACATCGAGATTCTCTACAACGAATACAACTTCGTGGGCGCATTCGCGGTGGCCTCGCTCCTCACGATGCTCGCCGGGCTGACGCTCGTCGTGAAAAACCTGGTCGAGCGCACCGGCTACCGGGGGCGCTGAAGTATGCTGGCGCGACTCGCCCGGATGCTGAACGCCTGGTGGCCCGATCCGGCGCGCGCCGGCCTCGGGTGGTGGCTGATCGCCATCCACGTGGGCGTAGTGCTGCTGGTCGGCGGGGGCATCACCTGGTCCGCCAGCCGCCAGCTGCACGAGCTGGCGGATGCGCAGGGCAAGGCGCGCGTGCAGCTCGCGGCCACCATGGCGCGCGAGGACCTGCGGCGCATGGCGGAGGATGCGCTCGCCGGCGCGCGCGCGCTCGCCGAGCGGCCGACGCTGCAGCGGCTGGTGGCGGAGGGCCAGGGCGATGCCCTGCCGCCGTTCCTGCACCGCTCGTGCGAGGCGGCCGGGCTCGATGCCTGCGCGGTGATCTCGGGCCAGCGGGTGATCGCGGTCTCCGGTCCCGCGGTCGACTGGCAACAGGTCATCACCGCGAGCACCGAGCAGGGCGCGACCTTCATGGCGCTGCCGGCGCTCGAGCGCGTACCGGTACTCGGTGCGTGGGCGCCGTTGGGCGCCAGCGCGCAACTGCGCGTGTACGTCGTGCGGCGGCTGGGTGAGCGGCTGGCGGCAATCCTTTCGCGCCTCACGAGCGTGCAGGTGAGACTGGTCGACTACCGGCTCTACACCGCGGGTGCGGTGAATGCGTTTACGCCGCTGTACTCCGCGGCGCTGGCCGACGGGCACTCGGCGGTGCTGCGCATCGACTCCCAGGAAACCTACGCGGCGAGCGTGCCGGTGTTCGCCTCCACCGGCGAGGCCATCGCGCTCATCGAGGCGCTGCTGCCGACCAGCGCGGTCGACACCACGGCCCGCGCCCTGATCCGCAAGCTCCTCGTAACCGCGTTCATACTGGCGGCGCTCGCGGTGCTGGTCGGTGCGCTGCTCGCGGAGCTGGTCGCAGCTCCGGTGCGGGCGCTCACCGCGGCCGCGATGCGCATCGGGGCGGGCGACTTCTCCGCTTCCATCCCTAAGGGCGGCGCCGCCGAGGTCGGCGCCCTGGCGCGCACCATGGAGGACATGCGCCGCAACCTGATCGAGCTCACCGGCACGCTGCGCCAGCGCGAGGCCGAGGCGCGCGCGGTCCTCGGCGGCATCGTCGAGGGAGTGTACGCGGTCGATCGCAACCGCTCGATCCGCTACCTGAACCCGCAGGCCGCGCGGCTCCTCGGCGTGACACCCGAGGAGGCCGTGGGGCGCTTCTGCGGCGATGTGCTCAAGCCGCAACCCGAAGACGGCCGGCGCCCGTGCGATTTCCGCTGCCCGATCTTGCAGGCGCGCGCGGAGGGCACCGCGCGGGCGATCGAGCACCTCGGCGCCGAACCCGGCAAGGCTCGCGCGACGGTGATCGTGAGCGCCGCCATGGTGGACGGGCTGCAGGTGCAGGTGATGCGCGAGGCGGCCGAGCCGGCCGCCGACGAGCCTGCGCCATCCGGCGCTCAGGGCGCGTAGATCTGATCGAATACGCCGCCGTCCCTGAAATGGATCTGCTGCGCGCTCGCCCAGCCGCCGAGGTCCGCGATCGTCACGAGCTTGAGCTGCGGGAAGCGCGCCGCGTAGCGCGCCGCCACCTCGGTATCACGCGGCCGGTAGAAGTGGTGCGCGATGATCTCCTGGCCCTCCTTGCTGTAGAGGTACTCGAGGTAGGCCATCGCGACCTCGCGCGAGCCGTGCCGCAGCGCCACGTTGTCGACCACCGCCACGGGCGGCTCCGCGAGAATGCTGAAAGACGGCACGACGATCTCGAACCGGTCCGCGCCGAGCTCACGCACCGCGAGCTGGGCCTCGTTTTCCCAGGCGATCAGCACGTCGCCGAGCCCGCGCTGCACGAAAGTGGTGGCCGAGCCGCGCGCGCCGGTATCGAGCACCGGGACGTTCTTGTACAGGCGCCGCACGAATTCGCGCGCGCTCGCCTCGCTCCCGTCCGGCTGCGCGAGCGCCCAGGCCCAGGCGGCCAGGTAGTTCCAGCGCGCGCCGCCCGAGGTCTTGGGGTTGGGAGTGATGACCGAGAGGCCGGGCCGCACCAGATCGCCCCAGTCGTGGATACCCTGGGGATTGCCGCCGCGCACCAGGAACACGATCGTCGAGGTGTAGGGAGCGCTGTTGTCGGGCAGGCGGCTCTGCCAGTTGAGGGGCAGGAGCTTCCCCTGACTCGCGATGGCGTCGATGTCGGCCGCGAGTGCCAGCGTCACTACATCCGCCGCGAGGCCGTCGATGACCGAGCGCGCCTGCTTGCCCGAGCCGCCGTGCGACTGATCGACTCGCACCTTCTGGCCGGTCATCGCCAGCCAGTGGCGGGCGAAGGCGCCGTTGTAGTCCGCGTAGAGCTCGCGGGTCGGATCGTAGGAGACGTTGAGCAGGGTAACGCGCGCGGCGGCGGCCGACTCGCCCGGCCGGCCGTCGCAGGCGGTGAGCTGGGCGAGCAGCGCCAGCGCCGCGACCAGCAGCGGGGCGGGGAGCAGTCGGCGTTCGGCGGGCATCACTGCGTGCTGGCCGCGCCACCGCGGCTGTCAGGATTTAAGCGGCCGGCAGCCCGAGCGCGCGCTTCAGGTGCGGCTCGAGCGCCGCGGCGCACTCCCACACCGAGCGCGGACCGCCGTGCATCGAGAGTTGCGTCATCCTGAGTCCCTGGTAGCCGCAGGGGTTGATGCGCGAGAAGGGCTCGAGGTCGAGCGCCACATTGACCGCCAGCCCGTGATAGCTGCCGTTGCGCCGCACGCGCACGCCGACGCTCGCGAGCTTCTCACCCGCGACGTAAACGCCGGGGGCGTTGCGGCGCGACTCGGCCGCGATACCGAGCTCGCCCGCCAGATCGATCACGGCGCGCTCGAGCGCGGTGACGAAGTCGCGGATGCTCATGGACGCGCGCTTGAGATCGATGAGCGGGTAGACCACGAGCTGCCCCGGGCCGTGATAGGTCACCTGTCCGCCACGGTCGATCTGCACGACGGGAATGCCGCCGGGCGCGAGGAGATGCGCGCGGCTCGCGTTCGCGCCGAGCGTGAACACCGGCGGATGCTCGAGGAACCAGATCTCATCCGGCGTCGCCGCGCCGCGCTCCTCGGTGAAGCGCTGCATCGCGCGCCAGGTGGGCTGGTACTCGACGCGCCCGAGGCGACGGATCACCGCTGGCGGGGGCGTGCGCACCGCCGCGGCGGCGCGCGCCGCGGCCACCGCAGTCGCATGCGCGGCCGCGCTCATGGCGCGAGACTCCGGTTATCGAGCCCGGCGTTGTTGCGGTTGAGCGCCTGTTCGGCCCGGTAGCTCGAGCGCACCAGCGGCCCCGACACGCACTCGAGAAAGCCGAGCGCCAGCGCCTGTTCGCGGTAGCGATCAAACTCGGCGGGCGTCACGAAGCGCTCGACGGCAAGATGATTGAGCGTCGGGCGCAGATACTGCCCGAGCGTCACGATGTCGACCTGTGCGCTGCGCAGGTCGGCGAGGGTCGCGCCGATCTCCTCGTCGGTCTCGCCGAGCCCCAGCATCAGGCTGCTCTTGGTGAGCACGTCCGGCCGATGGCGCTTGGCGTGCTCGAGCACCCGCAGCGTCTGCTGGTAGCCGGCGCGCGGATCGCGCACCGGATGCGTCAGGCGCCGCACGGTCTCGATGTTCTGCGCGAACACCGCGATCCCTGAGTCGACCACGGTGGCGACGTCGGCGAGCACTCCCTGGAAGTCGGGCGTCAGCGCCTCGACCGCCGTCATGGGATTGCGCCGCCTGATGGCGCGCACACAGGCGGCATAGTGGGCCGCGCCGCCGTCGGGCAGATCGTCGCGGTCCACCGAGGTGAGCACGACGTAGCGGAGCTTCATGAGCTCGACGGTGCGCGCGGCGTTCTCGGGCTCGTCCGCATCCAGCCAGCCGTGCGGATTGCCGGTGTCCACCGAGCAGAAGCGGCAGGCGCGCGTGCACACCGCGCCCATCAGCATGAGTGTCGCGGTGCCGGCGTTCCAGCACTCACCGATGTTGGGACACTTGGCTTCCTCGCACACCGTGGCGAGCCGGTGCTCGCGCACCACGGTCTTGACGCCCAGGAAGCCGCTGCCCGTGGGGGCGCGCGCCTTCAGCCACGGCGGCTTCCTCGAGGGCGGGGCGGGTGGGTAGAACCTGAGCGCCTTGATGCCGTCACGGATGGCGGTAAATCCTTGAGGCGTAACGTATTTCTCGCCACTCCGCGGAGTCGTGGCGCTGACCCGTACGACCGGAATCCCTTTGAGGTGCGGCATGCCTTCATTGTAACGCACGCAGCCGCGCGTCCAGCGCCGCGAGGCGCTCGGAGGTTCCAACATCGCTCCAGGCGCCGCGGTGCAGCTCGCCGCGCACGCGCCGTGCGGCAATGGCGCGGTTCAGGAGCGGCAGCAGCGGGAAGCGCTCGGCGCTGCAGCCGTCAAAGAACTCGCGTCGAAACATGCCGACCCCCGAATAGGTGAAGCGCTCGGTTTCACCGCTCACGACGAGGTCGCCGTCGAGCCCGAAGTCCCCGCGCGGGTTGTGCGGCGGGTTGGACACGAGCACGAGGTGCGCATACGCGCCCTCTTCGAGCGCGAGGCTGGCAAAGTCGATGTCGGTCCAGATGTCGGAGTTCACGACCAGAAAGGGGCCCGGCCCGAGCAGTGGCACCGCGCGGAAGATGCCGCCGCCGGTCTCGAGCGGCACGGGGCCCTCATCGCTCCAGGTGATCGACACGCCGTAGGCGCTGCCGTCGCCGAGCGCCGCGTGCAACGCTGCCGCGAGCCACGAGGTGTTGATGACGACCTCGCGAAAGTTCGCGCGCGCGAGTGAGGCGAGATGCCAGGCGATCAGCGGCTTGCCGGCGACCGGCACGAGCGGTTTGGGGAGCGAGTCGGTGATCGGCCGCATGCGCTCGCCACGGCCGGCCGCGAGCAGCATCGCCTTCATGCGCGTACCACCGGGCCCGCGAGCGCCGCCGCCACGCGCGCGGTGGCCTGCGGGAGCGCGCCGGCGACGCGCTCCTCGAGGAAGCGGCCGAGTGGGCCGAGCTCGGCGTATTGCGCACAGGTCTCGCGTACGTAGGCGAGCACGCGCGGCAGATCGGCCAGGTAGCCCGGCTTGCCGTCGCGGTACCACAACCGGCAGAAGATGCCGAGCACCTTGATGTGCCGCTGCACGCCGATCAGATCGAACCAACGCAGGAACTCGGCGTCGCTCGCTCCGACCGGCCCGGCCTGTGCGCCCAAGCGCGCGCGGTAGCCCCTCACCCAGTCCACCACGCGCGCGCGCGGCCAGACGATGTAGCAGTCCTTGAGCAGCGACACCAGGTCGTAGCCGACCGGTCCGCGCAGCGCGTCCTGGAAATCGATCACGCCGGGATTGCGCCCGCTCACCACCATGAGGTTGCGCGAGTGGTAGTCGCGATGCACGAACACCTGCGGCTGCGCGAGTCCCTCGCGGATGAGGAAGGCGAAAGTGTCGGCGACCAGCGCGGCTTCCGCCGGCGAGGGCTCGAGCGCGAGATGGCGGGCGAGGAACCACTCGGGCATCAGGGCGAGCTCCTTGGCGAGCGCCGTGTGGTCGTAGGGCGGCAGCTCGCGGCTCGCCGCGTGGCCGCGCACCTGGATGGCGGCGAGCGCGGTCAGGGCGTCGCGATAGAGCGGCTCAGGGTCGTCGCCGGCGTTCAGCCGGTCGAGGTAGAGCGTCGACCCGAGGTCCTCGAGCAGCAGCAGTCCCCGTTCCGTGTCCGCTTCGTGCACGTGCGGGACGTGCGCGCCGAGCGACTCGAGCAGCCGCGCCACCTTCAGATACGGGCGCACGTCCTCCTTGGGAGGCGGAGCATCCATCACGATGTAGGTCATACGATCGCGATGGACGCGGAAGTAGCGCCGGAAGCTCGCATCGCTCGAAGCCGGCTCGATGCGCGACGCCGGCAGACGCAGCTCGCGCGATAACCAATCAGCGATCAGCGCAAGTCGCGCGTCGGTATGGGGCATGTGGGTGTCAGATCTCGCGGGCGCGGACCACAGAGGTCCGCGTGGCTGCGGCGCGCCATTATAATGCGGCTCTTAATGCTGCGTCCGCGCCCATTCACGCTCGCCATCGTCGCACTCGGCAGCATCATGCCCGGCGCGCGGGCCGCGGATCCGCCCTGTCCGTCACAGTTCACCCAGCCGGGCGCGCCGGCCGCCGCCGTGCCCGCCGCCGCCGTGCCCGCCGCGACGCCGGCGCCGGCCCGTAAGCCGGCGCGCGGCACCGGCAACATCGAGATCACGAGCGACGCCGCCGACGTCGGCGTCGACGGCAAGGGGGCGCTCAAGGGCAACGTCGTGGTGCGCCAGGGCGAGGTCGAGCTGCGTGCCGGCGAGATGCAGATCGACAAGCCCAACCAGTACGTCAGGAGCGACGGGCGCATCGAGTACAGCGACCCGCTGGTTGAGGTCACCGGGTCCGGCGGCAGCTACTCGGCGGCCACGGGCGCCGAGTTCACCGGCGCCCGCTTCGAGCTGCGCGAGCGGGCCGCGCGCGGTGCGTCCGACAGCCTGAAGCTGACGCCCGACGGCGTGCTGCGCCTGAAGGGCGTCACCTTCACTACCTGCCCGGCGAGCCATGAGGACTGGAAGCTGAAGGCCGACAGCATCACGCTCGACACCCGCAACCAGGTCGGTACGGGGCGCGATGCGCACGTCGACTTCCTGGGCGTGCCGCTCGTGTACCTGCCGTGGGTATCGTTCCCCCTGAGCAGCGAGCGCAAGAGCGGGTTCCTCTTCCCGAGCCTCGGCAGCACCTCGAGCAGCGGCTTCCAGCTCGCGCTGCCCTATTACTTTAACATCGCTCCCAACGCCGACTTCACCTTCCAGCCCGTCGAGTACACCAAGCGCGGACCGGACCTGGGGGGCGATCTGCGCTTCCTGACCGGGAGCCAGCACGGCGAGCTGCAGTGGAATTACCTGCCGAACGACACGCTATACGGAGGCAGCCGCAACCGCGTGCAACTCAACGACGTCGCACAGCTGCCGGCCGATTTCCGCCTGACGCTCGATGCCCAGGCGGTGAGCGACGTGTTCTACTTCCAGGACTTCTCCCAGAGTCCGGCGGGCACCAGCACCTCGTTCCTCAACCGCAGCGCCACGCTCTCCTACCGCGACGAGCACTGGAGCGTGGACGGCCAGGCGCAGCAGTACCAGACGATCGATACCACACTGCTGGTCGATGAACGGCCGTACGCGCGCGTGCCGCGGCTCGCGGTGAACAGCGACTATGCCCTCTTCGGGATGGTGCACTACGGCTTCGAGTCGGAGATCGTCGACTTCCAGCACTCACCGAGTGTGGCCGGCCTGCCGCCGCTGCCGACCGGCTGGCGCGAAGACCTGACGCCCGCGGTGTCGCTCGACCTCGCCGGCGCCGGCTACTTCTTCCGGCCGGCGCTCGCCTGGCGCGCGACTTTCTATCAGCTCGCGGATACGCTGCCCGGCGCGCCGACCTCGCTGTCGCGCACCCTGCCGCTCGCGAGCCTCGACTCCGGACTGGTGTTCGAGCGCGAGTCCGGCTCGCGCCAGCAGCGCACGCTGACGCTCGAGCCGAGGATTCAGTATCTGTACGTCCCCTACCGCGACCAGAATGCCCTGCCGGTGTTCGACACGGGGCTCCCGGATCTCAACCCCGTGCAGCTGTTCCGCACCAACCGCTACGTGGGCGCGGACCGCGTGAGCGATGCCGATCAGCTGACCGCCGGACTCACCAGCCGGCTGCTCGATGCACAGAACGGCCGGCAGTTCCTGGCCGCGACCATCGGCCAGAGCTACTATTTCACGACCCCGCGCGTGACGCTGCCCGGCGAGACGCCGATCGCCGCCCCGCACTCGGACTTCGTCGCCCAGCTCGCCCTGACCGCGTTCGCGGACTGGAACGCGGACGCCGGGGTCCAGTGGGACCCCGAACGCCAGCGCAGCGAGCGCACCCAGGTCAACCTGCAGTACAAGCCGTCAGCCGAGGCGGTGGTGAACTTGAGCTACCGCTACCAGCGTTTCGTGCAGGTGCCCGAGTTCGTGCAGGGGGTGCAGCTGCCGTGCAACCCGGCGGGGATCCAGCCCGGTGTCGCGACCGGGTGCGACATCCAGGGCTTCGATCAGGTGGACAGCTCGGCGGCCTGGCCCATCCACCGATCCTGGAACGTGTTCGCGCGCGAGGTCTTCGACCTGCGCAACCACGAAGAACTGGAGCGATTCGCCGGGTTCGAGTACCGTGCGTGCTGCTGGCGGCTGCGTCTGGGCGCCCGGCGCTACGTCAGCAGCTTCACCGGCTCCCGCGACACGGGAATCTGGCTGCAGCTGGAACTTGCGGGGCTGGCCGGTGTCGGATCGGCGTCGGACACCTCGCTCACCGAGGAGATCCGCGGCTACACTCCCGCGGATACGAGCGTCCAGAAAATCAAGGCCCCCTGAGGGCTCTTCCTGAACCTTTGAGGAACTGAAGCGATGCGGCGGATTCTCACCCCGGCCCTTAACTCTGTTGCCGTGAGCGTCGCGGCGCTCGCCGTCTGCGGGCTCGCCTCGGCGCAGACCCGCGAGCTCGACACCAAGGGAGTGATGCTCGATCGCATCGCCGCCATCGTCAACGACGGCGTGGTGCTCAACAGCGAGCTCGAAACGCAGGTCCAGGCGGTGGGCGAGCGGCTGCGCGCACAGAAGCTGGAGCTGCCGCCGCAGAACGTGCTGCGCCAGCAGGTGCTCGATCGGCTGGTGGTGCAGGAGATCCAATTCCAGCGCGCCAAACACGACGGCATCAAGGTCACCGACGAGACGCTCAACGCGGCGCTTCAGGACGTGGCGCGGCGCAACAACCTCACGCTGTCGCAGCTACCGCAGGCGCTCGCCGCCCAAGGGGTCGAGTACGCCGGCTATCGCGAGGATCTGCGCAAGGAGATCACGCTGTCGATGCTGCGCCAACGCGATGTGCTCGAGCGCATCGTGGTCACGCCGAAGGAGATCGACCAGTACCTCGACAAGCAGGCGAAGATGCCTTCACAGAACAACGAGTACAACGTCTCCCACATCCTGATCGCGGTGCCGCAGGAAGCGACGCCGGCGCAGCTCGACGACGCCGCGCGGCGCGCCGCCGAGGTGTACCAGAAAGCGGCGGGCGGCGAGGACTTCGCCAAGCTCGCGCTTGCCTACTCGAGCAGCCAGACCGCCCTCGAGGGAGGCTCGCTCGGCTGGCGCAAGGAGACCGAGCTTCCGACCTTCCTGACCGAGGTAGTCGGGAAACTCAAGCCCGGGCAGGTGAGCGAGCCGTTGCGAACTCCGACCGGATTCCACCTCGTGAGGCTCAACGAGGTGCGCGGCGCCGAGTCCAAGGCGATGGAAAACCAGGTGCACGCACGCCACATCCTCATGAAGACCACCGAGCTCGCCGACGATGCCACGGTGCGCCAGAAGCTCAACCTGGTGCGCGAGCGGATCCTCAAGGGCGAGGACTTCGCAGGCCTCGCCCAGGTCGACTCCGAGGATCCGGGCTCGGCCTCCCAGGGCGGCGACCTCGGCTGGACCGGACCCGGGACTTTCGTACCGGAGTTCGAGCAGCAGCTCGCGACCCTGAAGGACGACGAGATCAGCGAGCCGTTCCACACGCAGTACGGCTGGCACATCGTGCAGATGCTCGGCCACCGCCAGTTCGACAACACCGACGAGGTGAAGCGGCGCAAGGCCCTGGAGGCGATCCGCGCGAGCAAGGCGGACGAGGAGACCGAGATCTGGCTGCGGCGCCTGCGCGACGACGCGTACGTGGAATTTAAGTCCTAACCTGAAGCACCGGTGGCGACGTGATTCCCCGCATCGCCGTGACTTCCGGTGAGCCGGCGGGGGTCGGCCCGGAGCTGTGCCTCAAGCTTGCCGCGCGCGAGTTCGCCTGCGAGCTGGTGTGCCTCGCGGACGTCGCGCTGCTCGGCGAGCGTGCGCGGCTGACGCGCGCCGCGGTCGAGCTCCGTCCCTACCAGGCGCACGCGCGGCGCGAGCCCGCGCGGCAACGCCACGAGCCGGGCACGCTGCTCGTCGAGCATACCCCGCTCGAGGCGCCGAGCCTGCCGGGGCGGCTCGATAAGCGCAACTCACCCTACGTGCTCGCGCTCCTCGACCGCGCCATCGACGGCGCGCTCGCGGGCGAATTCACCGCCGTGGTCACCGCTCCGGTGCACAAGGGCGTGATCAACGATGCCGGAGTGGCCTTCCTCGGCCACACCGAGTACTTCGCGCAGCGCGCGCACGCCGCCCGCGCGGTCATGATGCTGACGACCGGAACGCTGCGCGTGGCGCTCGCGACCACGCACCTGCCGCTCGCGGCGGTGAGCGCCGCCATCAGCGTGCGCTCACTGTGCGAGACCGCCGCGATCCTGGCGCGCGACCTCGAGGCCTGGTGGCGGATCCGCGCACCGCGCATCGCCGTCTGCGGCCTGAATCCGCACGCCGGCGAGGGTGGCTATCTCGGCGACGAGGAGCTGAAGGTGATCGGACCCGCGGTCGAGAAGATGCAGCGGGACGGGATCCGCGCCCAGGGGCCGCTGCCGGCCGACACGGTGTTCGTGCCGCAAGTGCTGGCGGGCTTCGATGCGGTGCTCGCGCTGTATCACGATCAGGGACTGCCGGTGGTCAAGCACGTCGGCTTCGACCGCGCGGTGAATGTGACGCTGGGACTGCCGTTCGTGCGCACTTCGGTCGACCACGGTACAGCGCTCGACCTCGCCGGCACCGGCAAGGCCGACGCCGGGAGCCTCACCGCCGCGGTGCAACTCGCGATCGAGCTCAGCCAGCGGTAGCGGGTGATGGGGCGCGCGGCACCGTCAGGCCGGCCCCCGCGCCGCAAGCGCTTCGGCCAGCATTTCCTGCACGACCGGGGCGCGATCCAGCGCATCGTCGCGGCGCTCGCCCCGCGCGCCGGCGACCACCTGGTCGAGATCGGCCCGGGCCGCGGCGCGCTCACCCGGCTGCTGCTCGACTTCGAGGATTGCACTCTCGATGCGATCGAGATCGACCGCGATCTCGCCGCCAATCTGTCCGGCTGGTTCGGCGCGACGGCGCGCCAGGCGCTGCACGTCGCCGATGCCCTCGACTTCGACTTCACGGGTCTCGCCGCGACACGCGGCGGACGGCTGCGGATCGTCGGCAACCTGCCCTACAACATCTCCACTCCGCTGCTCTTCCGCCTGCTCACGCACGCGGACGCTTTCGTGGACCTCCACGTTATGCTGCAGCGGGAGGTGGTGGCGCGACTCGCAGCGCAGCCGGGCGGCGCGGCCTATGGCCGGCTCACGGTGATGCTCGCTCCGCACATGAGCGTCGAGCGGCTGTTCGACCTCGGACCGGGCGCGTTTCAGCCCCCGCCGCGGGTGTGGTCGGCGGTGGCGCGCCTCACGGTGCTCCCGGTGCCGCGCTTCGCGCTGAGCCCACACTACGCCGAGGTGGTACGGGCGGCCTTCGCGCACCGCCGCAAGACGCTGCGCAACGCCCTCGCCCGCCTCATGACCCGCGAGCAGATCGCCGCCTGCGGGCTCGATCCGGGCGCGCGGCCCGAGACCCTGACGCCGCAGGAATTCAACACCCTGGCACTGGTGCTCGACCGCGCGCGCGTCTGACGTTAGGCTTGAGTCCGGGGGCGCAGGGGAGACTCCGATGGCAGTGTACCGTCGCATCCTGCTGGTCGTGGATCTGACCGAGGACAGCCTGATCCTCGGGCGCCGCGCCGCGGCGCTCGCCACGGCCTTCTCCGCCGAGATCGAGCTGCTGCACGTCGTGGAGTTCGTGCCGGTCGAGCCCATGGGCGAGACCCTGATGCCGTCGGTGCCGATCGAGGCGGAGCTGCTCGAGCGCGCCCGGCAGCGCCTCACGGCCCTCGCGGGCGAGCTCGGCCTCGCCGGCGCGCCCTGCCGGGTGGAGAGCGGCAATGTCAAATCCGAGATCGTGCGCGTGGCACGCGAGCGCCACACCGATCTCATTATGTTGGGCAGTCGCGAGCGTCACGGCCTGTCGATCCTGGTCAACCTCACCGAGGACACGGTACTGCACGCCGCCCCGTGCGACGTGCTCGCGATGCGCGTCGGCCGGGCCTGAGGAATTGGTAGAATGGGCCTCATGACGCACCCGGACCACAAGATCCGCGTCGACGTCGAGACCAGCTATCTCGACGAGCAGTCCGATCCGCGCGAACGCCGCTTCGTCTTCTCCTACACCATCACCATCCGCAACGAGGGCCAGGTGCCGGCGCGCCTGCTGACGCGCCACTGGGTCATCACGGATGCCAACGGCAAGGTGGAGGAAGTGCGCGGCGACGGCGTGGTGGGTGAGCAACCGTACCTGAAGCCCGGTCAGGGGTTCCGTTACTCGAGCGGCGCGGTGCTCGAGACTCCGGTCGGCGCCATGCAGGGGAGCTATCAAATGCTGGCCGACGACGGCGCACACTTCGATGCGCCGATCGAGCCCTTCCGCCTCGCCATGCCCGGCATCGTGCAGTGACGCGCTATGCGATCGGCGACGTGCAAGGCTGTCACGAGGAACTACGCGCACTCCTCGCGTTGCTGAAGTTCTCGCCGGACCGTGACCGGCTGTGGTTCGTCGGCGATCTCGTCAATCGCGGACCGCACTCCCTCGAAACCCTGCGCCTGGTGCGCGCGCTCGGCGACAGCGCCGTGGTGGTGCTCGGCAACCACGATCTGCACCTGCTGGCAGTGGTGCACGGCGGCCACCGCAAGCGGCGATCCGACACGCTGGATGCGGTGCTCGCGGCTCCCGACCGCGACGCGCTGCTCGAGTGGCTGCGGACGCGCCCGCTGGCGCACAGCGAGGCCGGCGATCTCCTGGTGCACGCCGGAGTCGTGCCGCAATGGACCGTAGCCGTGACGCTGGCGCTGGCACGCGAGGTGCAAGCGGTGCTCGAGCGCGACCCGCGCAGACTGTTCGAGCACATGTACGGCAACGAGCCCGACCAATGGAGCCCGCAGCTCTCAGGTGTGGAGCGGCTGCGCTTCGCGATCAACGTGCTGACGCGCCTGCGGGTATGCACCGCCGACGGACGGGTGGACCTCGCTCAGAAGGGCGAGCCGCCGCCCCCGCCATCGCCGCTGCGGCCGTGGTTTACGTTCGAGGCGCGCGCCAGCCGCGAGGCCCGCATCATCTTCGGGCACTGGTCGGCGCTCGGCCTGGTGCAAAGCCACGGCGTGGTCGGGCTCGACACCGGGTGCGTGTGGGGCGGAACCCTCACCGCGCTCGATCTCGATGCCGCGCGCCGCCCCGTCAGCGTGCCGTGCGCGGGCTATCAGCGGCCCGAGGCTTAAGGCGCCAGCTCCGGCTGCGGTCCCCAGGACACCGTGATCGCGCGCGTGCCGGCCGTGTAAATACCCGGTGTCAGCTCGAGGTCGACCGCGCGCGTGCCCGAGGAGTTGATCGGCAGCACCGCGCGCGCGTCGCCGCGTACCTCGAGCGCGCCGAACGCGCCCGGTGTCACCCTGAAGGCAAGGCGCACCGGCCAGGACTCGCCCCCGGCCGGCCGCAGCGTGATGTGCCCCGAGCCGCTGGCGCCGCTCAGGTCGACGAGCAGCGTGTTGCGCTTCCAGTACTGCGCGAAGGCCTCGGTCGCGGCGCCGCTGCTGATGTCGAGTGCGTGCACCGGCGCCGGCGGCGCCGGCGGCGTGTGGTGCCACGGCCAGTGCAGGTGGCTGCAGGCGCCGAGCGCGAGCAGCGCGGGAAGCAGCGCGGCGCGCGCCATCGTGGCCGCAGCCAGCCTCGAGTGCATCGGATTCTCCTCGCTTTGCGGCAGCGCGTACCATACGCGAAAGACGCGGAGGACACATGCAATCCCTGCAAGCATTCAACTTCCGGCAGTGGATCGACGCCAACCGGGCGCAGCTGAAGCCCCCCGTGGGCAACAAGCGCGTATTCCGCGACGGCGACTTCATCATCATGGTGGTGGGCGGCCCCAACGCGCGCAAGGACTACCACGTCGATCCTGGCCAGGAGTTCTTCTACCAGCTCGAAGGCGACATGGTGCTGAAGACCATGCAGGACGGCAAAGCGGTGGACGTCCCGATCCGCGCGGGCGAAATCCTGCTCATCCCGCCCAACATGCCGCACTCCCCGCAACGGCCCGCCAACACTGTGGGTCTCGTGGTCGAGCGTGCGCGCCGCGCGGGCGAGCGCGACGGCTTCCAGTGGTACTGCGAGCGCTGCGGCAACCGCCTGTACGAGGAGTTCTTCGAGCTCACCGACATCGAGAAGCAGTTTCCCCCGGTGTTCGAGCGCTTCTATTCGAGCCTCGAGCGGCGCACCTGCGCACGCTGCGGCGCGGTGCTGGAGCGCGCCGCGTGAATGCGCGCATCACGCTGGGCGGGCGCGAGGTCGGCGTCGATATCTCGCGCCCCTTGAGCCTCGCGGTCGAGCTCGACTTCGCCGGCCCGCAGCCGCGGCACTTCGGCGCGCCACGCGCCAGCTCCCGGCCGTTCGAGGCGCCGGGCTTCCCGGGCGCGGTGGCCCGCGGCGCGAGCTGCAACTGCGAGGTCATCTCGCTCATTCCCCACTGCAACGGCACTCACACCGAGTGTGTCGGGCACCTGACGCGCGAGCGGCTCGATGCGAGCCGCGTCGCCCCGCTCGGGCTGCTGCCGGCGCTGCTCGTGAGCGTCGAGCCCGAGCCGGCCGGCGCGCTCGCCGAGGGGAGCGACCCGGCGCCGCGCGCCGGGGATCGGCTCATCACGCGGCGCGCGCTCGAGCGCGCCTGGCCGACGGAGCTGCCGTACACGCCGCAGGCCCTCATCGTGCGCACGCAGCCCAACGGTAGCGAGAAACGCGTGCACGACTACTCCGCCGAGACGCCGCCCTACCTGACGCGTGAGGCGGCCGCGCTCCTCATCGGGCGCGGCATCGCGCACCTGGTCGTCGACCTGCCGTCCATCGACCGGGCACATGATGAGGGGCGCCTGACCGCGCACCGGATCTTCTTCGGCCTGCCCGCCGGCTCGAGCGCGCTCGCGCAAGCCGCGCGGCCCGAAGCCACCATCACCGAGCTCGCCTTCGTGCCCGACGAGGCGCGCGACGGTGCGTATCTCCTCGAGCTGCAGGTGCCGGCGCTCGTCGGCGATGCGGTGCCGAGCCGCCCGTTGCTGTACCCGCTCGGCTCATGAGCACGGCCGCAATCGGCGCCGGGGCCCGCGCGCACGCCCGCACACGCGATGCCGCCGACCCGTTGCGCGGCCTGCGCGAGCGCTTCGCGCTGCCACTCGATGAACACGCTGCGCCGCTCGTGTACCTGTGCGGGCATTCGCTCGGACTCCAGCCGCTCAGCGCCCGGCAGCTGGTGATCGAGGAGCTGGACGCGTGGGCGCAGCGGGCGGTCGAGGGACACGAGCACGGCGGGCGGCCGTGGGTGCCGTACCACGAGAACCTGGCGGCGGGGCTCGCCGAGCTCGCCGGCGCCGACACGAGCGAAGTCGTCGCGATGAATTCGCTCACGATGAACCTGCACCTGATGCTGGCGAGCTTCTACCGGCCGCAGCAGCCGCGCACCCGTATCCTCATCGAGGCGGGCGCCTTCTCCTCCGACCGTCACGCGGTCGCATCGCAGATCGCCTGGCACGGTCTCGATCCCGAGACGACGCTGCTCGAGCTCGCGCCCGCACCGGGCGCCGACCTGATCGAGCCCGGCGCGATCGAGGCCTGCATTGCTCAGTACGGGACCGAGATCGCGCTGGTGCTGTGGCCCGGCGTGCAGTTCCGCACCGGTCAGGCCTTCGACCTGGCGCGCATCGTCCGCGCGGCGCATGCCGCGGGCGCGATCGCCGGCTTCGACCTGGCGCACTCCATCGGCAATACGCCGCTGGCGCTGCACGACAGCGAAGCCGACTTCGCCGTGTGGTGCGGCTACAAGTACCTGAACGGCGGCCCCGGCGCGATCGGCGGCTGCTTCGTGCACGAGCGCCACTCGCGTGCGCAGCCGCGCGCGGCGCACGGCGGCGCCCTGCCCGGTGCGCGCCTCGCCGGCTGGTGGGGCCACGAGGCCGACACGCGCTTTCGCATGGAGCCTGAGTTTCGCGCCGCCCGCGGCGCGGATGCCTGGCAGGTGAGCAACCCGCCGATCCTCGCGGCCGCGCCGCTGGTTGCCTCGCTGATGATCTTCGCCGCGGCAGGGATGGAGCGCCTGCGCGCGAAGTCGGTGGCGCTCACGGATTTCATGGACGAGCTGCTGCGGCCGCTCGCACCCCGAGTGCAGATCATCACGCCGCGCGACAGCGCCGCGCGCGGCTGTCAGCTCTCGATCCGCATCGCCGGCGGCGCCGGGCCCGGGCGGCGGGTGTTCGAGGGCCTGCGGGCCGGGGGCGTAGTGTGCGACTGGCGCGCGCCGGACATCATCCGCGTGGCGCCGGTGCCGCTCTACAACCGCTTCGAGGACGTGCTGCGCTTCGCCGAGCGGCTCGCACAGGTGCTCGGGGAGAGCGCCTGATGCGCGCGGCGGGCGTCACCGTCAACATCATCGGCGCGGGACTGGCGGGCGCGCTGCTCGCGGTACTGCTCGCACGGCGCGGATTTGCCGTGACGCTCTACGAGCGCCGGTCGGATCCGCGCCAGGCGCAACCCGAGCGCGGCCGCTCGATCAATCTCGCGCTCGCCGCGCGTGGCATCGGTGCGCTCGAGCGCGCCGGGGTCATGGAGCGGGTGCGGCCGCTCATGATTGCGATGCGCGGGCGCATGGTTCACGAGCGCTCGGGAGCGAGCTCCTTGCAGCCCTACGGCCAGCGGGAGCACGAGGTCATCTACTCCGTGGGCCGCGCCGACCTGAATCGCGTGCTGATCGAGGAGGCGGTGCGCCACGCCGACGTGACGGTGCGCTTCAACCAGCAGTGCCTGGGAGTGGATGCCGGGCGCGGCCGGCTGCGCCTGCGCGCCACCGCGAGCGGCGCCGAGCACGAGCTCGACCTCGCTCCCGCGATCGCCACCGACGGAGCAGGCTCGGTGGTGCGGGCGAGTCTGGCCGCGGTCGGACTCGTGACGGTGCGCGAGCAGTGGCTCGACCACGACTACAAGGAGCTCACCGTGCCGCCGCGTGCCGGCGAGCCGGCGCTCGAGACTCACGCCCTGCACATCTGGCCGCGCGGCGGCTTCATGCTGATCGCACTTCCCAACACCGACGCGAGCTTCACCGCGACGCTGTTCCTCGCGCGCGCGGGGGCGGCGGGCTTCGCCGCTCTCGGCACCGCGCCCGCGGTCGCCAGCTTCTTCGCGGAGCAGTTCCCGGACGCGGTGCCGCTCATGCCGCGCCTGGCCGAGGAATTCGCGCAGCACCCGCAGGGGCAGCTCGGCACCGTGCATACGGCCCCCTGGCACGTCGGCGGAAAGCTGCTGCTGCTCGGCGATGCTGCGCACGCCATCGTGCCGTTTCACGGCCAGGGAATGAACGCCGCCTTCGAGGACTGTCTGGTGCTCGATGGACTCCTCGAGCGGCACGACGGCTGGGAGGCGCTGTTCGCGGAGTTCGAGCGCGTGCGCCGTCCCAACACGGAAGCGATCGCGCAGATGGCGTTGGAGAATTACCTCGAGATGCGCGCTACGGTGCTCGACGCGCGCTTCGTGCGCCTGAAGAGCCTCGCGATGGCGCTCGAGCGGCGTTTCCCGGAGCGCTTCATCCCGCGCTACTCGATGGTGATGTTTCACCCGGAGATATCGTACGCGGAGGCGCTGCGGCGCGGCGCGCTGCAGGCGCGGCTGCTCGAGGAGCTGGATGCCGCGGGTGCGACCGGATCCGGGGCCGGGCCCGGGCCCGAGTTGAATCGCGCCGAGAGTCTGATCCGCGAGCGGCTGCCACCGATTGTTTGATTCACGGCCACAACCGGCCTGCTGTGAAGCGGCCAAAAGCCGCGCCTTTTGCCCGCGGGTGTGATAACGCGATTCGGTTGGCCCGCGGGCACGGCCGCAGGCCGTGGCCGCCAATAGACTAATGCGGTCGCGGCGGCGCCGGCGCGTTGCGCCGCTCGAGCGTCACGAAAGTGACCGGGTAGGCGTGGCGCTCGTCGGCCGGGAGACTGTGGAACTCGACGTCGTCCCACTGCGCCGAGTCGAACGCCGGAAAGTACGTGTCACCCTGAATGTCGGCCTGCACGTGAGTAAGGTAGATGCGGCGCGCGAGCGGCAACATCAGCCGATAGATCTCCGCGCCGCCAATCGCCACCAGCTCGTCGCAGGTGCGCGTCTGCAGCAACGCTTCTTCCACCGAGTGCACGGGAATCACACCCTTGGCGCGCCAGTCGCGGTCGCGGGTGAGCACCAGGTTGGCGCGCCCGGGGAGCGGATGGCCGATGGACTCGAAGGTCTTGCGGCCCATGAGGATGGGCTTGCCGAGCGTGAATTCCTTGAAGCGCTTCAGGTCCGCGGGCAGCCGCCACGGCAGCGCGTTGCCGCGGCCGATGACGCCGTTCTGCGCCATGGCGACGATCAGGGAGATCAGCGGCGGCTGCGTGAGGCTCATGTGACGGCATTATTACAAGCCGTCTCTCAGATCTCCACCGCGGTATTGAGCACCACGACGTCGCGGAACGGCATGCGGAAGAACTCGGCCGCCTGCGTGCTGTATTGCTGCATGCGCGCAAACAGCCGCCGCTGCAGGCCGCGCAGCCCCGGCAGCGGGCGGGCGCGCACCACGTGGCGCCCGACGAAGAAGGAGCTGTCCTCGGTGAAGACGCGCAGTCCACGCGTGCGGCAGGCCTTGAGCGCCTCGGCGACGTCCGGGGTCTCCATGAACCCGAAGCGCGCGCTGATGTAGTACAGCCCCGGCACCGGCTCCTGGATGTTAAGCCTCCCGGCGGGATCCTGCCGCGGTGTGTCGGCGATCTCGACGTTGAGGATGATGACGCGCTGGTGCACCACACCATTGTGCTCGATGTTGCGGATCAGCGCCGACGGCACCAGCGTCGCGTTGCTCGCGAGGAACACGCCGGTGCCCGGCACGCGCTGCACGCCGGCGACCAGCTTCGGCAACTCGCTGCGCGGCACGGCGAGCTTGGCGAGCGCCGCACGCAGCTCGAGGCGACCGCTGCGCCAGGTCATGAAGATGAGATAGAGGATGGCGCCGAGCGTGAGCGGGATCCAGCCGCCCGCCGGCACCTTGGTCAGGTTGCCGGCGACGAAGGCGGTGTCGGTGATCATCATGAGGCCGAACAGGCCTGCCACCTGCCACTTCGGCCAGTTCCATTGCGTCGCCGCGACGAAGGCGCCGAGCACCGTGGTCACCGCCATGGTGCCGACCACGGCGGCGCCGTAGGCGCCGCCGAGGGCATCGGAGGAGCCGAAGCCCACGACGAAGAGAATGACCGCGGGAAACACCAGCCAGTTGATGATCGGCACGTAGATCTGGCCCTGCTCGAGCGCCGAGGTTTGCAGCACCCGCAGCCGCGGCAGCAGGTCGAGGTGCACCGCCTGGCTCGCCATGGAGAAGGCGCCGGAGATGGTGGCCTGCGAGGCGATCACGGTGGCGGCCGTAGCCAGGATCACCAGCCACGGCAGCACCGCCGCCGGCACCAGGTGGTAGAGCGGATGCTCGATCGGCTTGCCGAGCTCGAGTAGCAGCGCCCCCTGGCCGAAGTAGTTGATCACCAGCGCCGGCCCCACCAGCGCGAACCACGCGATGCGCACCGGGCGCTTGCCGAAATGCCCCATGTCGGCGTACAGCGCCTCGCCGCCGGTGATGGCGAGGAACACCGCGCCGATGATCGCCAGCGCCACGTGCGGCCGGTGAAACAGCAGCGCGAGCCCGTACCAGGGATTGAGCGCGGCGAGCACCTGCGGGTTGCGCGCGACCGGGATCGCACCGATCACCGCGATAACCACGAACCACACGACCATGACAGGACCGAACAGCGCCGCCACGGTCGCGGTGCCGCGGTGCTGATAGGCGAACAGCACGGTCAGGACCGCGATGGTCGCCGGGATGACCCAACTCTTGAGCCCCGGGTTCAACACCTCCAGCCCCTCGACCGCGCTCAGCACGGAGATCGCCGGCGTGATCAGGGCATCGCAAAAGAAGAACGCGGTCCCCGCGAGCGCCAGTCCCACCGCGACCTTCGCCCAGGTGCTGCCGGTGATGAGGCGCCGCTGCGCGAGCGCGAACAGCGCCAGGATCCCGCCCTCCCCCTGGTTGTCGGCCCGCATGATCACCGTGAGGTATTTCAGGCTCACCGAGATCGTGAGCGCCCAGAAGATGAGCGACAGCACGCCGAGCACCGCTTCGGCGTCGAACGTGCCGGAGGCGCCGAGCGCCGCCTCCATCGTGTAGAGCGGACTCGTGCCGATGTCGCCGTACACGATGCCGGTCGCGGCCACCACGGTCGCCAGCCTGAAGGGGCGTGCGTTGTTCATGCCGGTCGGCTCAAAGGCGCGCGTGGGGGGCGCGCAGCGCGGCGCTGTGCCTTGCGCGGCGGCCACATCATGGTGCCGCGGCAGCGGGCGAAGCCGCAGCGGCAGGCGAAGATCGCGTCGATGTCGGGCGGATCGTCGGCTTCGCGCCGGATCTGATAGTCGTAGGTGAGCTCCTCCCCGGGGGCGATCGTACGGATCGCGTCGATGAACACGCGTGAGCTCTCGATCACCGACTCGCAGTTCGGGTCGCAGGCGTGGTTCACGAAGCGCGCCTGGTTGCCGTCGACGCCGGCGTCGATGACGGTGGTTTCATCGGCGATGAAGAGGAACGTGTGACTGTCGTGCGCGCTCTTGTGCCGGTAGCGCCGGTCGGCCTCCTGGTGCGAGATGCGCTCGCCGAGGTACTCGATCACGCGCGTGCCGCTCGCGATGCGGCGCAGCGCGAATACACCGAGCCCGTGAAGGGGCGAGGCGCGCACCTCGATGAGCGGTCCGGCGTCGCGCCCGGTGCAGCTCATACCGCCACCGGCGCGCGGATGGTCGCGTGAAAGCGGTAATCGACGAACTCGAAGTCCTCGTACTGGTAATCGAACAGGCTCGCCGGGCGGCGCCGGATGTCGAGGCGCGGCAGCGCGAACGGTGTGCGCGAGAGCTGCAGGTCCGCCTGCTCGAGATGATTCAAGTAGAGGTGACAGTCGCCCCCGGTCCAGACGAGCTCGCCGGGCTCGAGGTCGCATTGCTGCGCCAGCATGTGCGTGAGGAGCGCGTAGCTCGCGATGTTGAAGGGCACGCCGAGGAAAAAGTCGCAGCTGCGCTGGTAGACCTGCAGCGACAGCCGCCCGGCGGCGACGTACAGCTGGAACAGGAGATGGCAGGGCGCGAGCGCCATCTGGCCGAGCTCGCCGACATTCCAGGCGCTCACCAGGTTGCGGCGCGAGTTGGGATCGCGCTTCACCCGCTCCACCGCCTGCGTGATCTGGTCGATGCTGCGCCCGTCGGGCGTGCGCCAGGCGCGCCATTGCCGGCCGTACACCGGCCCGAGCTCGCCGCGCTCGTCCGCCCACTCGTCCCAGATCGTGACGCCGTGCTCGTGCAGCCACGCGACGTTGCTGTCGCCGCGCAGGAACCACAGCAGCTCGTAGATCACCGCCGGCAGGTGGATCTTCTTGGTGGTGACTAACGGGAAGCCCTGTGCCAGATCGAAGCGCAGCTGATGCCCGAAGAGCGACAGGGTACCCGTGCCGGTGCGGTCGTCCTTGCGCACCCCCTCGGTGCGGATCCGGCGCAGCAGCTCGAGATATTGCTTCATGTCGTGACGGCAAAATTGCCCGAGGGCGTGTGACTGCGATAGGCCCAGGCCATCATCGCCACTCCCGCGAGGATCATAGGCAACGACAGCAGCTGGCCCTCGGTGAGCCAGCCGCCGGCCAGATAGCCGATGTGCTCGTCCGGAACGCGTACGAATTCGACCAGCGAGCGCACCACGCCGTAGATGATGAGGAACAGTCCCGATGGCGCGAGCCGCGGCCGCGGCCGCGCCGTGTACCACCACAGCACGGCGAACAGCAGCAGTCCTTCGAGAGCCGCCTCGTAGAGCTGCGAGGGGTGGCGCACCTGGCCGTTCACCTCGAAACCCCACGGCACGGCAGTCGTCTTGCCCCACAGCTCGCCGTTGATGAAATTGCCGATACGCCCGAAGAACAGTCCGAGCGGCGGCAACGGCGCGGTGAAGTCGTACACATCGCCGGCGTTGCGGCCGCGGCGCCAGGCAAACAGCGTGAGCGCCACCACCACGCCGAGCAGGCCGCCGTGGAAGGACATGCCGCCCTCCCAGATCTTGAGCGGGTACCATACATCGCCCGCCCAGAACTTCAGCCCATAGAACAGTACATAGCCGCTGCGCCCGCCCAGGATCACGCCCAGCATGGCGAAGAAGATCAGATCGTCGGCGTCGGTCGGCTTCCAGGTGGAACGCGGCGCCGCGGCACGCCGCCGCGCGAGCCACCAGGCGCTCGCGAAGCCCAGCAGATACATGATCCCGTACCAGTGCACCCTGATCGGGCCGAGCTGGAACGCGATCGGATCGAAACCGGGGAACTTCAGCATGAGGCGCGTTAGTTTAGCGCGACCTCGCGCGTCACGCGGCAGAAGAACGCCTTGAGGTAACGCGTCTCGGGAATCGCGGGATGCACCGGATGGTCGGGCGACTGCCCGCCCGACTCGAGGATCTGCACGAAGCGGCCGCTATGGCGCGCGGCGCTCTGGATCGCGCTCATGAGCTCCTCGGGGGCGAGGTGATAAGAGCAGGAGCAGGACACCAGCATTCCCTCGTCAGCGAGCAGGCCGAGGGCGAGCTGGTTGAGCTTGCGGTAGGCGGCCTGTCCCTGCGGAATGTCCTTCTTGCGCTTGATGAATGCCGGCGGATCGAGGACGACGACGTCGAAGCGCGCCCCCTGAGCGCTCAACGCCTGCAACGCCTCGAAGGCATCGGCACGCAGCACCTCGACGCTGAGACCGTTGCGCGCGGCGTTGGCCTGGGCGAAATCGAGCGCCGCCTGTGAGGAATCGACGCAGCAGGCGCGCGCTGCGCCGGCGCGCAGCGCGGTGATGGCCCAGGCGCCGGCATAGGAGCACACGTCGAGCACGCGCGCCCCTCCCGGAATGTAGCGAGCGAGCCGCGCGCGGTTGGCCGTCTGGTCATAGAACCAGCCGGTCTTCTGTCCGCGCGCCAGCGGTGCCGTGAAGGTGAGACCGGACTCGACCACGGTAAGCTCGTCCGGCACCGTGCCGAAGGCGAGCTGCGCCTCCTGCGGCAGCTGCTCGAGATCGCGCGCGGCGCCGTCGTTCTTCCAGAAGAGTCCCGCGGGGCTCACCACCTCGCGCACCGCCGCCGCCACCTCGTCCTTCAGCGCCTCCATGCCGGCGGTGGCGCTCTGCCCCACGATGACGTCGCCGTAGCGGTCGAGCACCAGACCCGGGAGCGCGTCGGACTCGCCGAATACCCAGCGGTAATAGGGCCCGCCGCCGAGCCGCTCGCGCAGCACGAGCGCCGTGCTCAGACGCTGCCGCAGCAGCGCTCCGTCCACGGGATGCGCGGCATCGCGCGACAGGATTCGCGCGCAGATCAGCGCGTGCGGGTTGACGTAGGCGTAGCCGACAAAGGCGCCGCGAGCGGTGCGCAGCTCCGCGAGCGCGCCGGGAGCGAAGGCGCTGAGCGGGCTGCGCTCGGTGTCGATCTCATTGCTGAACACCCACAGGTGTCCGGCGGCGAGGCGCCGCTCCTCGCCGCGCTTGAGCACGAGTGCGCGTGCGACGGTGCCTTCGGCAAGGGCCTCGGAAAGCTTCGGTTGCAACACAGGGATCCGCTGCGCAGGGGGCGGCAAGTATACAATTGCCAGCCTTTATCCGAGGTGCAACGTGCCGGTACCGCGCAGCGTCGTGGCGCTCCTTGTCTTCATGTCGTGCAGCGCCGCGCTGCCGACGCCGGCGGCGCCCGAGCCGCTGCAATCCCTGCTGGCGCCGCTTCACTGGCGCTCCATCGGACCGTTCCGTGGCGGGCGCGTGCTCACGGTCGCGGGCGTGCCCGGCGAGCCGAGCCACTTCTATTTCGGCGCAGTCAACGGCGGCGTGTGGGAGACACGCGATGCCGGACGCACCTGGGCGCCGATCTTCGATTCGGCGCCGGTCGGCTCGGTGGGCGCGCTCGCGGTGGCGCCGTCCGATCCGCGTGTCATCTACGTCGGCACCGGCGAGGCGGACATGCGCTCGGACATCGCCCAGGGGACGGGTCTGTACCGCTCGCGCGATGCGGGCCGCAGCTGGCGGGCGATCGGGCTCGAGGACTCGCAGCAGATCGGCCGCATCCTCATCGACCCGGCGAATCCCGACATCGTGTTGGTTGCGGCGCTCGGACACCCGTACGGCGCCAACGAGACGCGCGGAGTGTTCCGCTCGACCGACGGCGGCGTGAGCTGGCACCGCACCCTCTACCGGAACGCCGACACCGGCGCGATCGATCTGGCGTTCGAGCCCGGCAACGCGCGCGTGGTGTACGCATCGCTCTGGCAGACCCGGCGGCCGCCCTGGAACGTCTATCCGCCCGCGAGCGGGCCGGGCGGCGGGCTGTACCAGTCGCACGACGGCGGCGAGACCTGGGTGGAGCTCGCCGGCCGCGGGCTGCCGGCGCACCCCGGACGCATCGGCATCGGCGTCTCGCCCTCGAAGGCGCAGCGCGTGTTTGCGTTCATCGACGCGGTCGAGGGGGGCCTCTACCGCTCCGACGATGCGGGCGCCAGCTGGACCCGCGTCAGCGATGACGCGCGAATCTGGAAGCGCGGCTGGTATTTCGGCGGCGTCACGGTCGACCCGGCGGATGCGGACGTGGTCTACGTCTGCAACACCGGGGTGCACCGCTCCACCGACGGCGGGCGGAAATTCTTCCCGGTCAAGGGCGCACCGGGCGGCGATGACTATCACGAGCTGTGGATCGATCCGCGCGCTCCCGAGCGCCGCATACTCGGCGTCGACCAGGGCGCGGTGGTGACCTTGAACGGCGGCGCGACCTGGAGCTCGTGGTTCAACCAGCCGACGGGTCAGTTCTATCACGTCATCACTGACAACCGCTTCCCCTACTGGGTGTACGGCGCACAGCAGGACTCGGGCGCCGCCGCCATCCCGAGCCGCACCGACAACATCGACGGCATCAATCTCACCGAGTTCCGCGAGGCCGCGGTCGGCGGCGAGAGCGACAACCTCGCGCCCGACCCCGACGACCCGCAGATCATCTTCGGCGGGCGCGTGGACAAGCTCGACATGCGCACGGGCCAGAAGCAGAGTGTCACCCCGGCGCTGGCCTTTCCGGGACTCTATCGCGGCACGTGGACGCTGCCGCTGGTGTTCGGCAAGGCCGAGCCGCACGCGCTCTACTTCGGGAATCAACGCCTCTTCCGCACCACCGACCGTGGCCGGCACTGGGAGGCGATCAGCCCAGACTTGAGCCGCGAGAACCCCGAGACGCCCGCCAACCTCGATGCCGCCACCGTCGCCGACCACGACAGCAACGGCGCGCGCCGCGGCGTCGTGTATGCGATCGGTCCCTCACCGCTCAACGCCGCCCTCATCTGGGCGGGCACCGATGACGGGCTCCTGTGGCGAACCCGCGACGGCGGCGGCCATTGGCAGGACGTCACCCCCACAGCGCTTTCGGCCTGGTCGAAGATCGGCGTGGTCGAGCCCTCGCACTTCGACGCCGACAGCGCTTATATCGCCGTCGATAGGCATCGCCTCGACGATCCGCGGCCGTACATCTACCGCACGCACGATGGCGGCGCGAGCTGGACGCTGATCGCCGACGGCATCGCGGATGGGGGCGTGCACAACTCGGTCAATGTGGTTCGCGAGGATCCGGTGCACCGCGGACTCCTCTATTGCGGCACCGAACGCGGCGTGTACGTCTCGCTCGACGACGGCGCCCACTGGCAGCCGTTGCAGCAGAACCTGCCGCGCACCTCGGTGCGCGACCTCGAGGTGCACGGCGCGGATCTCGTGATCGCGACCCATGGACGTGGCTTGTGGATCATGGACTACATCGCGCCGCTGCGCGCGCTCGCCGACGATGCCGGCCGTGGCGCGCGTCTCTTGCCGCCCGCAGCTGCCGTGCGCGTCCGGCCCACCGGCTTCATCGGCTCGCCGATGCCCAAGGACGAGCCGATGGGAGCCAACCCGCAGCCCGGCGCCTACATCGATTACCTGCTCGACGGTGCCGCGGTCGGCGCGGTCCAGCTCACCATCTCGGACGCGCGTGGTGCGACCGTGCGTGCGTACAGGAGCGACGACAAACCGCCGCAACCCGATCCTGCCAAGGTGGTGATCGCACCCGAGTGGATCGCCGCCCCGCAGCCGCTCGCCTCGGGCGCCGGCGCTCACCGCTTCGTGTGGGACCTGCACTACGCGCCGCCTCCGGGGCTCGTCGCGGCGGAGGACCCGGAGGAGCCCGAGGAGGGCGTGTGGGCACCGCCCGGCCAGTACGTTCTCGATCTCAAAGCAGGCGGCCGTAGCTACCGGCAGACGCTCACGGTCGTTCCCGACCCGCGCATCACGCTGCCCCGGAGCGCCTATGCGCGGCAATTCACGCTCGCCCGCGACATCGAGCGCGCGCGCCTCGAGATTGCGACGGCGCTCGCCGAGGCCGGACGGATTCACGCCGCGATGCGCCAGCCGCATCAGGTCGCCGGCGCCGCGACGGGCGCCGACCTGATTGCCGCCCTGGTCGCCGCAGACGCCGAGCTGCTCTCGATCAGCGACCTGGCACCCCCGAAGAGCTCGCCGGACTCGATCGGGCGTCCGCCAACCACGGTCGGCGCCCTGCGCTATCTCGAGTCGGCGTTCCACAACCTCGCGCGCGCCGTTGATGGGGCGGATGCCCTTCCAACCGCGGACGCCGAGCGCGGTTACGTCCGTCACCGCGCGCTGCTCGATGCGGCGCTCTTCAAGTGGAGCGAGTTCAAGGGCAGCACCCTGCCGCGCCTCAACACCCAGCTCGAGGCGAACGGAGTCGCGGCCATCGCGCCGTAGAGCGCCACAGCGCCCGGGGAGCCCACTGATGCAGATCGCCCATCTCAACGACGACGGCACGCCGAGATACACCAACCATCTCGTGGCCGAGACTAGTCCGTACCTCAGACAGCACGCGCACAACCCGGTGGAGTGGTACCCGTGGGGGAGCGCAGCGCTCGAGCGCGCGCGCCGCGAAGGCAAGCCGATCCACCTGAGCATCGGCTACGCCGCCTGCCACTGGTGCCACGTCATGGCGCACGAGAGTTTCGAGGACGAGGCGACCGCGCGCCTCCTCAACGAGAACTTCGTCAACATCAAGGTCGATCGCGAGGAGCGCCCCGACATCGACCGTATCTATCAGATCGCGCAGCAGATGATCACGCAGCGCGGCGGCGGCTGGCCGCTCACCATGTTCCTGACGCATGACGACCAGCGCCCGTTCTTCGGCGGCACCTACTTTCCCCGGGAGGCGCGCTACGGGCTGCCCGGCTTCCCGGACCTGCTCAAGCGGGTGGTCGAGTTCTACCGCGGACACGAGCCGGAGATGCGCGCGCAGAACGCCGCGCTGGTGGCGGCGCTGGCCGACATCAATGACCCGCCGGCGCCGGCCGGGACCGAGCTCACCGACGCGCCGCTGAAGGCCTGCCGCGCACAGCTCGCCGGCAGCTTCGACCGGCGCTACGGCGGCTTCGGCGGCGCGCCCAAGTTCCCGCAGCCCAAGGCCATCGAGCGGCTGCTGCGCGACTGGCGCGGCAGCGCGCCGGGCGATGAGGCCGGCCTGCAGTCACTCTATATGGCGAGCTTCACGCTGCGGCGCATGGGCGAAGGCGGTATCTGCGATCAGCTCGGCGGAGGCTTCTGCCGTTACTCGGTCGATGAGCGCTGGATGATCCCGCACTTCGAGAAGATGCTGTACGACAACGGCGCGCTGCTCGCGCTGTATGCGAATTCGTCGCTGGCGAGCGCTGATGCGCTCTATACGCAGGTGGCCCTCGAGACCGCCGGCTGGGCGCTGCGCGAGATGCAATCGCCCGCGGGCGGCTTCTATTCGAGTCTCGATGCCGACTCCGAGGGTCACGAGGGCAAGTTCTACGTGTGGGACCGCGAAGAGGTCCGCGGTGCGCTCAGCGCCGAGGAGTTCGCGGTGTTCGCGCCGCGCTTCGGCCTCGACAGGGAAGCAAACTTCGAAGGCCGCTGGAATCTGTACGTCAACGCGACCGCGGAGCAGATTGCGGCGGTCCTGCAGCGCCCCGCCGCGGAAGTCACCACGCTCCTGGCCAGCGCCTGTACCAAGCTGCTCGCGCTGCGCGCGCAGCGCGTGCGCCCCGGGCGCGACGAGAAAATACTGACCTCCTGGAACGCGCTCATGATCCGCGGGCTCGCGATCGCCGCGCGGGTCCTCGCGGCCGACGTACTGGCCAGCGCGGCGAGCCGCGCCCTGGATTTTGTCCGGGCCACACTGTGGCGCGACGGGCGGCTGCTCGCGACCTGCAAGGACGGCCGGGCGCATCTGAACGCTTATCTCGACGACTACGTTTATCTCGTCGACGCGGTGCTCGAGCTGCAGCAGGTACGCTTCCGGGCCGAGGAGCTGGAGTTCGCGCGGCAGTTAACCGAGGTAGTCCTGGCGCGCTTCGTCGACCGGGAGAACGGCGGCTTCTACTTCACCTCGGACGACCACGAGCAGCTGATCCACCGCTCCAAGACTTTCAGCGACGACGCCATCCCGTCCGGCAACGGCATCGCGGCGTTCACGCTGCAGCGCCTCGGGCATCTGCTCGGGGAGCCGCGCTATCTCGCGGCGGCGGAGCGCACGCTGCGCGCGGCGTGGCCGGTGCTGGAGAAGTACCCCTTGTCGCACGTCACGCTCGTCACCGCGCTCGAGGAGCTGCTGCAACCGCCGCAGATCGTCATCCTGCGGGGTGAGGCGGCGGCGATCGAGGGTTGGCGGCGCGAGCTCGCGCGTATGTTCGTGCCGCGGCGCCTGGTGCTGGCCATTCCGGCTGATGCGGCCGCCCTTCCGGCGGCGCTCGCTGACAAGGCTCCGCGCGGCGCGGCCGTGGCTTACGTCTGCCGCGGCAGCACCTGCTCGGCGCCGGTGGACTCGCTCGATGCGCTCCTCGAGCAGCTGCACCCGGGCAGCCCGGACAGCCCCGTCAGCGCGGGTTAGAAACGCGCCGTGCCACGCGCCGGACCTCCGGCCGGCGGTCCAGGGCCGTTTCGTAAGTCCGCCGCAGCCAGGCCTCTGCCTCCTTGAGCCCCTCGGGCCGGAGCCTGTAGAGGCGCATCGGACCCTGCTTCCAGCTATGCAGCAGGCCGCACTCCTCGAGCACCCTCAGGTGATGGATCACGGTCGGCAGCTGGAGCGGAAAGATCTCGGCGAACTGAAGCAAGCGCATGTCGCCGTCCAACAGGCACTCGAGGTACCAGCGCCGCGTGGGATCCGCGAGCGCCCGAAATGCACGGCTGAGAGTGTCTCTAAGCACGCGCTCAGTATGAAGCGGAGCGCGAGTGGTTCAATCCAGCATAACTTAGAGAAGCATCTAACTTTGGCCGCTGGAAGCCCTCTACGAGGGCCCCCACAGGCAATGTTAGATGGCTGTCTAAGTTCGGGGCCAGGAGCCCTTCTGCAGGGGCTCCCGGAGGCAGAGTTAGACGATTGTCTACGTCTGTCCGCGGGGAAACCCTCGCACTCGCTGCCTCCGCCTGGCGCTGTGTGGGGTCTTAAGGCACCCGCGACACCCGCGCGTTGCTTTACTCCGGCAACGTCTCGCCCGAACCGCCGAATTCCTTCGGGAAGTCCTTGAACTTGGGCAAGCCGTCGTGCATCCGCAGTACCGTCTCCTGGTAATTGACATGGACACCAGGCTTGTACTTCAGCTGCGGCAGCATCGCCGCGAACACGTCCGTCAGTTTCAGCGGCGGGTGCTCGGTGAACAGGTGGCCGCCACAGGTTTTGCACCACTTGCGGTAGCTCACCGGGGTCTTGTTGTAGGTGCCGATGTTGTCGCCACCCTTGGTCACCTTGATGGCGCTCGGCTGCCACAAAATGAACGCATTCACCGGTCCCGCGGACCAGTGCCGGCACGATGCGCAATGGCAATAGCCCATCGCAACCGGCTCGCCGCTGACGGTGAACTCGACGGCGCCACAGAAGCACTTGGTCTGATACTCGGCCATGGGTTTTTCTCCGTCTTATGAAAGCAGCTCGACGTTGCCGCCGATCGCCGCGGTGTTGATCGTCAGCGTTCTCTCGGTCGCGAAGCGCAACAGGTAATGCGGCCCGCCCGCCTTGGGTCCCGTGCCCGAAAGCCCTTGGCCGCCGAAGGGCTGCACGCCGACCACTGCGCCGATCATGTTGCGGTTGACGTAGGTGTTGCCCACGGGCAGCGACTGGAACACGTGCTCCGCCACGCTCTCGAGGCGGCTGTGAACCCCGAGTGTCAGCCCGTAACCGGTGCCGCGAATCGCCGCCAGCACCTGCGGCAGCTGATCGCTCCGATAGCGCGCCACGTGCAGGATGGGCCCGAACTCCTCGGTCTTGAGCTGATCGAGCGCGCGCAGCTCGAACATCTGCGGCGGGAAGAAATATCCGGCCGCGGCCAGAGCCGGATCCAGCTCGCAGGCGTAGAGCAGCTTCGCCTCGGTGCGCATGCGCTCGGCATGCCGTGCGAGGCGCTGCCGCGCCGGCTCGGAGATCACGGGACCTACGTCGGTGGCGAGCTCCGCCGGCGGGCCGATCCGCAGCACGCGCATCGCGCCGATCAGCATCTCGACCACGCGCCCGGCGATCTCCTCCTGCAGGTACAGCACGCGCAACGCCGAGCAGCGCTGGCCGGCACTGGTGAACGCCGAGGTGATCACATCATCGACCACCTGCTCGGGCAATGCCGTGGCATCCACCACCATGGCATTCACGCCGCCGGTCTCGGCAATGAGCGGCACGATCGGGCCGTCGCGACTGGCGAGCGTGCGGTTGATGGTGGCCGCGGTGGCGGTCGAGCCCGTGAAGGCGACGCCGGCGAGCGCCGGATGGGTGAGGGCCACCTGTCCGAACGCCGGCCCGTCGGCGGGCGTGAGCTGCAGCACCGCGGGCGGGACGCCCGCCTCGTGCAGCACGCGCGTCATGGCATGCGCGATCAGCGGCGTCGCGGGCGCGGGCTTCGCCACCACGGCATTGCCGGCCGCGAGCGCCGCGGCGATCTGGCCGGTGAAGATCGCCAGCGGGAAATTCCACGGGCTGATGCACACGAAGACGCCGCGCCCGTGGAGCGACAGCGTGTTGCGCTCCCCGGTCGGGCCCGGCATCTGCTCGGGCGCGCCGAAGAGCTCGCGGGCGCGTGCCGCGTAGTAGCGGCAGAAGTCGACCGCCTCGCGCAGCTCGGCGACCGCGTCCGGCAGCGTCTTGCCGGCCTCGCGCACCAGCAGGCTCAGGAACTGTCCGCGCCGCTCCTCGAGCAGATCCGCCGCGCGCGTGAGGCAGGCGGCACGCTCGGCCACCGCGGTTGCGTCCCACGCGGGCTGGGCCCGCCCCGCCGCCGCCATCGCCTCGCGGATCTCCTCCGCGTCTGCATCGCGCGTGTAGCCGACGATTTCCGCGGTGTTGGCCGGCGAGACGACCGGAACTTCCGCGTCGCGCAGCGTGCGTCCGCTCAGGATCGGTCCGCCGGTATAGCGCTCCGCGGCGTGCTGGCGCAGCTGCCCTTCGAGCACGGCGAGCGTGGCCGGATCGCCGAAATCCTCGCCGGCCGAATTGGCGCGCTCGGCGCCGTACAGCGCCGCCGGCTCGCGTACCCGCGCCGCCGAAGACTGTGCGGCAGCCAGGGACGAGACGGGGTCGCGCACGACTTGCTCCACGGGTATCTGCGGGTTCATGAACTGATGGACGAAGGAGCTGTTGGCGCCGTTCTCGAGCAGGCGCCGGACGAGATACGGCAGCAGCTCCTCGTGTGTGCCGACCGGGGCGTACACCCTGACCGGCGGCAGATCCGGCACCTCGGCGCGCGCCGCCTCGTAGAGCGCCTCGCCCATGCCGTGCAGGCGCTGGAACTCGAAATTCGCGCCCGCGGGTGCCAGCGCCAGCACCGCGGCCACCGTGTAGGCGTTGTGAGTGGCGAACTGCGGATAGACACAATCGCGCGAGGCGAACAGGCGCCGTACACCCTCGAGATAACTCGCGTCGGTCGCGGCCTTGGAGGTGTACACCGGGAAGCTCGCGAGGCCGCGCTCCTGGGCGCGTTTGATCTCGCTGTCCCAGTAGGCGCCCTTCACCAGGCGCACCGTCATGCGCCGGCCCGAGTCGCGCGCGAGCCGTGCGACCCAGTCGAGCACCAGCGGCGCGCGGCGGCCGTAAGCCTGCACCGCGAGCCCGAGCCCTTCCCAGCCGCGCGTGGTGGCGTCCCGCGCCAGCGTCTCGATGATATCGAGCGACAGGTCGAGCCGGTCCGCCTCCTCCGCGTCGATGGTCATGCCGATCGCGGCGCGGGCGGCGCGGCGCGCCAGGTCGAGCACGCGGGGTGCCAGATGCTCGTGCACCCGCTCGCTCTGCAGCAGCGTGTAGCGCGGCTCGAGTGCCGACAGCTTCACCGAGATACCGGAGCGCGCGTGCAGCGGCGCCGGCCGCTGCGTGCCCAGCACTTCGATCGCGTGCGCGTAGGCGTCCAGATAGCGTTGCGCATCCGCATCGGTACGGGCGCCTTCGCCGAGCACGTCGAAAGAGCACAGGCCGAGCTCGGGTTCGCCTTCCGCGCGCGCCAGCGCCGTGTCGATCGTCTCCCCGACGATGAAGGCGTGTCCCAGCATCTGCATCGACTGGCGCAGAGCCGCGCGCACGATCGGCGCGACCACGGGCTTCGTCAGGCTGGCCGCCGAGAGCTCCCCGGAAAGCTCCGCCGAGACCTCGGGCAGCAGCCGCCCGGCGGCGCCGAGCAGCGTGAACCCGGTGCGCAGCAAGAGGTCCGTGTCGCCGCGCACGCCGGCGCCGCGGATGGCCGCGAGCCGCTCGGCGATCAGCTGGTCGGCGCGCTTGGGATCGGGCGTACGCAGCAGCGCCTCCGCCAGGCTCATGAGCGAGCGGCCCTGGGCGCTGTCGAGCGGAAACTGCTCGAGCATCCGGTCGATGAGCGGCCGGGAACGCTGGTCGGCGCGCGCCACCTCGACCCAGCGCGCGGCGCGCTCGCGGGCGAGCGCGAGCGGGGCCTGTACTTCGGCGAGGTCGGCGATCAATTCGCTCGAGGCGCGGGCTTCCGGGCGCAGCGTCGCATCGCGCAGCTGGGCGCGCAGCCCCGCGAGGCTCTGCGCCTCCGACCCAACGCCGTGCTGCATGCCCGTAGCGCTCATCTCACCGGCCCGCCCCACCGCCGAGCACCGCGGCGACCGAGCGCGCGAAGTACTCGAGGTTGTCGCGCCTCAGGCCCGCGACGTTCATGCGGCTGTCGTCGACCATGTAGACGTGATGGCGCGCGCGCAGCTCGCGCGCCTGCTCGGTCGTGATCCCGAAGAGTGAGAACATGCCGTGATGGCGCGCGACAAAACTGAAGTCGCGTCCCGGGCAGCGCTCGGCGAGGTGCCGGACGACCTCGCGTCGCAGCCCCTGAACGCGCTCGCGCATGACACCGACCTCGGCGGTCCACTCGGCGCGCAGCGTCGCATCACTCAGGATTCCATGGACGATGGCGGCGCCGTGATCGGGCGGCATCGACCACAGCCCGCGCGCCAGGCGCACCAGCTGGCTCATGGCGGCGTCGGCCTCGGCGGGCGATGCGGACACGATGCTCAGCGCTCCGGTGCGCTCGCGATACAGGCCGAAGTTCTTCGAGCAAGATACGGCGAAGATCACCTCGGGGAGCTCGGCGCTGAAGAGCCGCAGACCGAAGGCGTCGGCATCGAGGCCTTCGCCGAGGCCCTGATAGGCCATGTCGATGAACGGCAGCAGCTGCCGGCGCTTCACCAGCGACAGGAGCTCCCGCCATTGCTCCTGCGACAGGTCGGCGCCCGTCGGGTTGTGACACGAGGCGTGCAGCAGCACCACGGCGCGCGGCGGCAGCCGCTCGAACGCCGCCACCATGTCGGAAAACAGCACTGCGCCGCTCGCGGCATCGTAGTACGGGTAGCTCTCGAGCTTGAGCCCGCTGCCCGAGAGGAGCGGCGTGTGGTTGACCCAGGTGGGCGTGCTCAGGTGCACCACCGACTCGGGCGAAGCGAAGCGGATCAGCTCCGCCCCGAGGCGCAGCGCGCCGCAGCCGCCGGGAGACTGGATGGTACGCACCCGGCCGGCGGTGAGCGCCGGATGATCGGCCCCGAGCACGAGGCGCGCGATCTCCTGGTTGAATCCGGGATTCCCCGCAGGTCCCACGTAAGTCTTGGTGGTCTGGCGCTCGATGAGCGCGCGCTCGGCCTTGCGCACCGCGGCCGGTACCGGCGTCTCGCCATGGTCGTCGCGATACACGCCGACGCCGAGGTCCACCTTGCGCGGATCGGGGTCGGCACGAAACGCCGCCATGAGGCTGAGGATGGCGTCGGCAGTGATCAGCTCGAGCCGCTCGAACATGGGTGCCTTCCGCTTCAGTTACCGGCCACTGCGGCGAGCGCGCGCTTGCGCGCCGCCTCGAACTCATCTCCCGGCTTCCAGCTGGGCACGGCGTCGGCCTGCGCGATCAGCCAGCCCGCCATGAAGTTCATCTGCGCATCCTCGATCATGCCGTCGAAATTCCAGGTAGGGTCGAGCTTATCGGACGGCTGGTGGTACTTTTTCAGCTCCCACTCCTCGTGCTGCTGCCGGCCCCAGCCGGGCGGCCGCCCGATGACGTCGGTGCCGTCGCCGAAGAACAGCGCCGGCACGCCGATCTTGGCGAACGAGAACTGGTCGGAGCGGTAGTAGTAGCCACGATCCGGGAACTGGTCGGGCACCACCACCCTCCCCTGGTACTTCGCCACCGCCACGGCGATCTCATCGAGCGAGGACTTGCCCATGCTGATGAGCGTCACATCGCGCGTGCGGCCGAAGATGCTGCCGCCGTCGATGTTGATGTTGGCGGCGATGCGCCCGGGCGCGAAGCTCGGATGCTGCGCGTAGTACCCCGAGCCGAGGAGCCCACGCTCCTCGCCTGCGACAAACAGCGCCAGCACTGAGCGGCGCGGCCGCTCGGGGAGCGCGGCGAACGCACGCGCGATCGCCAACACCTGAGCGCAGCCCGAGGCGTTGTCCACGGCGCCGTGGTAGATGCGGTCCCCGGTCGCATCGGGCTCGCCGATGCCGAAGTGATCGTGGTGGGCCGAGTAGATGAGCACCTCGGCGCCGAGCTTCGGATCGCTCCCCGGCAGGAGCCCGCCGACGTTGGCGGTCTGCGAGCGCGACAGCCGCTCGGTGAACGAGATCGAGGTGTGCAAGCCGAGCGGCACCGGTCTGAAGCCGCGCGAGCGCGCGGCTGCGATCAGCTTATCGAGATCGAAGCCGCCCGCCTTAACGAGGCGCCGCGTCGCTTCCTCGGTCGCCCAGGCCTTGAGGCGCACGCGCGACTCGCCCGCATCCGGCAGCTCGAACTGCTCCCCGCCCCAGGAGGCCTGCACTACCTGCCACGGATAGCCCGCCGAGGGAGTGGTGTGGATGATGATGGCGCCGGCGGCACCCTGGCGTGCAGCGCTCTCGTACTTGTAATTCCAGCGGCCGTAGTAGAGGCGCCGTTTGCCGGCGAACAGATTCGGATCCCAGTCCGGATCGTTGTTCATCATCACCAGGATCTTGCCGGTGAGCCTCGCGCCCTTGAAATCGTCCCACTGGTACTCCGGCGCCTGGATTCCGTAACCGACGAACACCAGCTCGGCATCCTCGATCGACACGCTCTCGGTCTGCAGTCCGCTGCGGCCGATGTAGTCGTCGCGCCACTTAAGATCCACGCGCGCGTCCTTTCCCTGAAAACTCCAGCTTTGCGGCAGCTCCGCCTTGATTCCAACGACCTCGAGGGGCTGCTGCCACTCGCCGTTGGCGAATGCGCCGTGGTATCCCATGCCCTCGAGGCGCGTCTGCAGGTACAGGCGGGCCACCTGGTCGGCGCGCGTCGCGGGCCCACGCCCCTCGAGCAGGTCGGAGGCGAGGAAGCGGATCGGCGCCTCGAGCGCCGCGCGCGTGATGTAGGTGTGGGCGGACTGCTCGACCTGGGGTGGTACCGGAGCCTGCGCGAGCGCGACGCCCGCAAGCGTCACTCCCGCAACGGTGAGCCCGAATCGCCGCACGCGGACTGTGAGCATGCTTGCCGCCTCAACGCCTTAAATCGTGGGCCGCAACGGTAGCACGCCGTTACGGACCTGCCACCACGGCCCAGGGGCCCTTGCCCGCTGCGACGCGGACCGGGCCGGCCAGGGTCGCCGTGTCCACGATCGACACGTCTCCCGCGGGCCCGTTGGGGCTGTACAGGCGCAGCCCGCCGGTGCCGAGCGCGATGCCCCAGGGACGTCCGCCGCAGGCGACCTCGGTAACGAGGCTCGGCCCCTCGAGCGAGATGACCGCCACCGTGCCCGCGCGGCCGGTGCCCACATAGAGTCGCCCGCGACGCGCGTCGAGAGCGACACCCATCGGGCGCGCCTGCGGGCGGAGCTTGATGAGCTGAGTGGCCGGAGCACCGGCGGGAACCGCGACGCGGTAAATGCTGGCGTCCGCCTCCCCCGACACGTAAACGAAGCGGCTGTCCGCGGAGAACGCCAGATCGCGCGGACGCTCGCCGACTCTGGCCGTCCCGAGGACTTTGTACGACCTGGCGTCGACGATGGTCACGGTGTTGTCTTCTTCACTCGTCGCCAGCACCCAGCGCCCGTTGGGCGATACACGCACGCCCTCGGGCTCGCGGCCGACCGGCACCGTCGCGAGCACGCGGCCGTCTGCGGCGTCGAGCACCGCGAGCTGTCCGGCGTCCTCCTCGGAGACGTAGAGCCTTCGGCCGTCGCGACTCACCGCGACACGTTCCGGGTCCGAGACCCCCGCGAGCAGCCGCGTGCGCTCGAGCTTCGCCGTGTCGACGACCGCGATGCCGTCGGCGGCCGGGTCGCGCGGGAGCCTGGCGCATTCCTCGTCCGGGATCGGCGGCGGGCATTTCGGCAAGCCGCTCACCGCGACGTAGAGGAGCTTGCCGTCCGGACTGAGCGCCAGCCCGCGCGGGCGCTTGCCGACGGCGATCGAGGCGATTGCGGCGCTGCGATCCGCATCGATGACGGTGACGGTCCCGTCGTCCTCATTGGAGACGTAGGCGCGCTCGGCCCGCGCCGCACCGCTCAGCGCCAGCAGGCCGAGACCCAAGCACTGCCACGGTGCAGCTTTCATCGGATTCACCCCCAAGAGCGCCCTGGTACGACGCAAGTCCCACTTCCAAAGGCTGGCCATGCTAATTTACCCCGCCTTGCCGATGAGGGTCCCGAGACACCGCATGCCCGCCACCTCCGCCGCCAGCGCCAAGCCGCCGTTGATCTGGGCGAACGCCCTGATGTTCGCCCTCACGTTCGCCGCCGCGGCGGTGCTCGTGCCCTGGTACGGCCTGCGGTATGGCTTCAGCGACGCGGACGTGGGCTGCTTCCTTTTCTTCCTGTTCGCCAACGGCTTGGCGGTCACCGGCGGTTATCACCGCCTGTGGGCTCACCGCACCTACGAGGCGCACCCCGCCCTCAGGATCTTCTATCTGGTGTTCGGCACCATGGCGCTGCAGAACAGCGTCTTCATCTGGTGCAGCGGACACCGCACGCATCACCTGCACGTCGACGATGTCGATCGCGATCCGTACTCGGCGCGGCGCGGCTTCTGGTTCTCGCACATCGGCTGGATGCTGCGCGAGTATCCGAGCGGCACCCCCGACTTGAGCAACATTCCGGACCTGAAGAAGGACCGGCTGCTCGCCCTGCAGCACCGCTACTACGTGCCGCTGGCGGTCGCGCTCAACTTCGGCCTGCCGCTCGCCGCCGGACTCCTGTTCCACGACCTGTGGGGCATGTTGATTCTCGCCGGGGTGCTGCGCCTGGTGTGGAGTCACCACGTCACCTTCTTCATCAACTCCCTCGCCCACATGTGGGGCACCCGCCCGTATACCGAGGACAACAGCGCGCGCGACAACCCGGCGCTCGCGGTGGTCACCTACGGCGAGGGGTACCATAACTTCCACCATATCTTTACCCACGACTACCGCAACGGCGTCCGCTGGTGGCAGTGGGATCCAACCAAGTGGCTGATCGCGGGCCTGGAGTTCGTCGGGCTGACGCGGCGCCTGAAGCGCACGCCCTGGTTCCAGATCCAGCGCGCGCTGCTCGCCATGCAGTTCAAGCGCGCCGAGAAGCGCCTCGCCGATCTTCCCAGCGCGGGCCACTCGCACATCGAGCAGCTGCGTGCGCGCGTCGCGCACGAGTACGAGGCCTTCCTCGCCGCGATCGCCGACTGGGCGCGCGTCAAGGAGCAGTGGCTCGAGGAGAAGCGCCGCGCGGTCATCGAGCAGTGGCAGCAGTCGGACCTGCAGGGGAAGCTCCGCGAGATTGAGCGTGCGCTGAGCCGGCAGCGCCGGCGCATGCGGGTGCTGCACGCGCAGCTCGCCTGAGTCAGCGCCGGACGCTGAGCCCGGCGCTCCTTTATACCCTCGCCTTCAATCTGACCTTCTTGGATCGCCTTCGGCTGGGTCCGCTTCGACGCTGGCAGGCCCGGTGACGTTCGTGCACCATGACGGTGATGGGCCGCATCTTCGAAGTCCGCAAGCACACGATGTTCGCGCGGTGGAACCGCATGGCGAAGCAATTCGCCCGCATCGCGAAGGACATCACCATGGCGGTCAAGTCGGGCGGGCCGGACCCCGCCTCCAATCCGCAGCTGCGCCGGACCATCCAGAACGCGCGCGCCGTCAACATGCCGAAGGACAGGGTCGAGGCCGCAATCAAGCGCGCCTCAGGGCGTGACGCCGCCAGTTACAGCCAGGTGCTGTACGAGGGCTATGCGCCGCACGGCGTGGCGCTGCTGGTCGAGACCGCGACCGACAATCCGACGCGCACCGTGGCGGCGGTGCGCAACATCATCACCAAGGGCGGCGGCAATCTCGCCAGCAGCGGCAGCGTGAGCTTCCTGTTCCGCAAGCTGGGGGTGTTTCGCCTCAACCCCGCCGGCATCGATCAGGACGACCTCGAGCTCTACCTCATCGATCACGGGCTGGACGAGATGGGAGAGGGGACCGGCGAGAAGGGCGAGCCGCAGCTGGTGATCCGCGGCGCATTCGCCGACTTCGGCCGTCTGCAGGAGGCGCTCGAGGCGCGCGGCATCGTGCCGCTCTCGGCGGAGCACGAGTACCTGTGCACCGTTCCGACGGTGCTCCCGGAGGATCAGGCGACCGAAGTACTGGCGCTGATCGACCGTCTGGAGCAGGACGACGACATCCGGCAGGTCTTCCACACACTCGCCTGAGGCCCGTCGTGCAGGACTACCGCCTCGAGCCCGCCCGCGTCAGTGATGCGGCGCGGCTTGCGGCCATGTCGCGCGCGTTCATCGAGTCGGGGCTGGCTCCCGCCTGGGGCGCGCAGCGTATCAGCTGGTACGTGCGCCACCCCGAGAGCATCGTGCTGACTGCGCGCAGCGATCGCAGCATCGCGGGCTTTGCCATCATGCGCTACGCCGACGAGGCCGCGCACCTCAACCTGCTGGCGGTCGACCCGGCGCAACGCCGCCGCGGCATCGCCCGGCGCCTCGTGACCTGGCTCGAGGAGACCGCGCTCACCGCCGGCACTTTCATCATCGGGCTCGAGCTGCGCGCGCAGAACGAGGCCGGCCGCGCTTTCTACCGCGCGCTCGGCTACTGCGAGGTCGGACGCGTTCCCGGCTATTACCAGGGGATCGAGGCCGCCATCCGCATGGAGCGCGACGTGCGCGTCAGCCGGCCGGCGGCGGCTCGATCCTGAAGTCGAACTCGTAGGAGTGGGCGCCGTCGGGCGCGACCGTGATGCGCATGATGCCGATGAGGCCGGCGAGCTCACCGGTGCCCGAGTCCGGCACCACCGTGATTGTGGTCTCGGGCGCGCCGCGCTTCATCGTGGCGCTATGCAGGAGGACGAAGCTCCCGGCGCGCCCCTGGAGCTTGCCGGTCACGCGCTCGAGCGCCACATAGCCGGCCGAGCCTTTAACCTCGGTCTGAGTCGCCAGCATCTCGCCCTTGGCGCTCGCCTCGAGATCGCCGTGGAAGCGCTTGTCGATGGTGAGGCGCCCGAGGTTCGCGGTCCGCGCGATCTGCGTGTCCGGCTTCTGCGGCGTGACCTTGACCTCGAAGGGCCCGCTGGCGTGGTGAGTCATGCGAGTCTCCTTAGGGCTCATGTGCGATCAGTCCGGCATGGGAGTCAACTGCCCCGCGAGCGCGTCCTCGAACCCGAAGTTGCGCAAGTCGCGCACCCGCTGCGGGTACAGTATGCCATCGAGGTGATCGACTTCGTGCTGCACGACGCGCGCGTGAAAGCCCTCGACGGAGCGGTCGATCGGGGCGCCGGTGGCATCGAACCCCTGGTAGCGCAGCCGCCGGTAGCGCGGCACGAGGCCGCGCATGCCGGGAACCGACAGACATCCCTCCCAGCCTTCCTCCTGCGCCGGATCGAGCACCGTGAGCTGCGGGTTCACCAGCACCGTGTAGGGCACCGGGGTGAGCTGCGGGTAGCGCGGATTGTCCTTGAGCTCGAAGACGACGACGCGCAGACCCACGCCGATCTGCGGGGCGGCAAGCCCCGCGCCACTCGAGTGCCGCATGGTGTCGTCCATGTCGGCGATCAGCGACGCGAGCTCGGTGTCGAAGCGAGTCACCGGAGAGGCGACCTGCCTGAGCAGCGGCTCGCCCATCTTCAGCACCGTGCGGACGGCCATCGCACTCCCCCCGCTCAGCGAGCCGCCGGCGTGCCGCCGCGCGGCTCGACCGCAATCGAGATGCGGTGGTCGCGAAACACCAGGGGCGGCGCGACGCCGCCGGCCACCGCGCGCATGCCGCCGGTGGCGGCGGCACGCTCGGCCGCCGCCACCGCGCCGACGATGAGGTGATGATGCGGCGAGAGCTCGCACACGGGGTCGGCGTTGGCCGCATCGCCGGTGAGGAGATACGCCTGGCAGCGGCAGCCGCCGAAGTCGCGCTGCCTTTCGGGGCAGCTCCTGCACGGCTCCTTCATCCACGCCTCCCCGCGAAACTGATTGAAGGCCGCCGAGTCGTACCAGACGCTGCGCAGGTCGTGCTCGCGGACGTTGGGAAACTCGAGCCCCGGCAACATACGGGCGGCGTGACAGGGAAGCGCCGTGCCATCGGGTGTTATCGCGAGGAACACGCTTCCTAAGCCGTTCATGCAGGCCTTGGGGCGGGTCTCGAAGTAGTCCGGCACGACGAAGTAGATCTGCATCTTCCCGGCGCTGCGTTCGCGAAAGGCGCGCGTGACCTCTTCGGCGCGCTCGAGCTGCGCGCGGCTCGGCAGCAGGTGCGCGCGGTTGAGCCAGGCCCAGCCGTAGTACTGCGTGTTGGCGAGCTCGACATACTGCGCGCCCAGAGATTCGGCCATCGCGAGGATCTCGCCGACGTGATCGATGTTGAGCCGATGCAGCACCACATTGAGCACCATCGGATAGTCATACTTACGGATCAGCGCCGCGACCTTCGACTTGAGCTCGAAGGTGCGGGTGCTGCTCAGGAAATCGTTCAGCTCGCGCGTGCTGTCCTGGAACGACAGCTGGATATGGTCGAGTCCCGCGGACTTCAGCGCGCGGATGCGCTCCTCGGTCATGCCGACGCCGGAGGTGATCAGGTTGCTGTAGAAACCAAGCGCGTGCGCCTCCGCGACGATCGGCTCGAGATCCTCCCGCACCAGGGGCTCGCCGCCCGAGAGCCCGAGCTGCACGGCGCCGAGCGCGCGTGCCTCGCGCAGCACCCGTATCCATTCCGCGGTCGGCAGCTCCGCGCCCGTGGCGGCGAACTCCGTCGGGTTGTAGCAGAACACGCAGTGCAGCGGGCAGCGGTAAGTGAGCTCGAGCAGCAGCCACAGCGGCGGACCGACGCCGTTTCTTGCGGGCGCCGGGCTGGCCGCGGGGACCGCGCCCGGCGCATCGAGTGCTGCCCCGACCACCATCGGCTCACTCACTCGCGCAGCTCCAGCCAGCGGCGCTCGAGCGCGAGCTGCACGAATGCGGTTACGTCGTCCGCGAGGCCCGTGGCGCCGTACGCGCGCTCGAGGTCCGCGACGATATCCGCCACTGTGCGCTCTCCGTCGCAGCGCGCCAGGATCGCCCCGGCGCTGGCGTTGAGCTTGACCATGCCCTCCGGGTAGAGCAGCACGTGCGCCTCCTGCGCCGGCTCCCACTGCAGCCGCATGCCGTGTGGAATCGCCGGCCGCGAGGCGGCGCTCAGGGCGCTCACGCCGTCACTCCGTACGCGAGCGCCATGGCATCGTTCATCTGCCACAGGATGTCGAGCTTCAACTGCAGCACCTCGAGCGCACGCTCCTGCGCCGCGCGCGTCCCGAAGCGCTCGAGCGTTACGGCAAGCGCGAACTCGACGTCGCGTCCGGCGCGGCTGACGCGGGCTTGAAAGTAACTCAAGCCCGCAGGGTCGATCCACGGGTAGTGTTGCGGCCATCCCGCGAGGCGCTGACGATGGATTTCCGGCGCGAACAGCTCGGTGAGCGAGGCGCACACGGCCTCGGGCCAGGGCGCGCGACGCGCGAAATTGACATACGCGTCCACCGCGAAACGCACGCCCGGCAGCACCTGGGCGAGGCTCTCCACGTGCGCGCGCGCGAGGCCGACCGCCTCGGCGAGCCTAAGCCACGCCTCGATGCCGCCGGGATCGTCGCCGTGGCCGTCGTGATCGAGGATGCGCTGCACCCAGTTGCGGCGCACCGCGCGCTCGTCGCAGTTGGCGAGAATGGCCGCATCCTTCACCGGGATGTTGACCTGGTAGTAGAAGCGGTTCGCCACCCAGCCGCGGATCTGCTCGCGGCTCGCCTTGCCGGAATTCAGCATGACGTTGAACGGGTGGTGGATGTGATAGGCGCGCCCGCGCTCGCGCAGGCGGGATTCGAACTCCGCGCGTGTCCAGGCGTCCTCGCTCACAGCGAGATCTCCATCCCGTCCCAGGCGACCTCGACGCCGGCGCGCTCGAGCGCCGCGCGCTCGGGCGAGTCCTCGTCGAGGATCGGGTTGGTGTTGTTCACGTGGATGAGGATCTTGCGCGTGGCGCGGGGCAGCTTCCCGAGCCACTCGAGCATGCCGCCCGCGCCGCTCTGCGGCAAATGCCCGAGATCGCGGGCGCGCTTGTGGGCGAGGCCTTGCGCGATCATCTCGTCATCGCTCCAGAAGGTGCCGTCGATGAGCACGCAGGCGGCCGATTGCAGCGCGCTCCACAGCGGCGGCTCCAGCACGCCGAGCCCCGGGGCGTACACGGCGGCCCGGCCGCTCGCTGAATCGCTGATGACGAGCGCCACATTGTCGCCCGGGACTGGCGCCGCGCGGTGCGGCGAATAGGGCGCGGGCTTGCCGGCCACCGCCAGCGCCCGCCAACGCACGCCGGCGACGCCGTCGACGGAGAACTCCTCGCCCTCGCTCCCCATGCGGCGCCGGTCGACGCCGCAGTAGTGCCGCAGCACCTCGAGTATCGGGTTGCCGCCGGTGAGGTCGGCGTCCGCGGCGTCGGTGCACCAGATGGGGAGAGGACGCGTGGACTCGCGCAGCATGAAGAGGCCCGCGGTGTGATCGATCTGTGCATCGACCAGCACGATCGCGGCGATCGCGGTGTCGCGCGGTGTACGCGCGGGCTGCAGGTCGGCGTAGGCCTTGAGCTGCGTGAGGATGTCGGGGGAGACGTTGACGAGCGCCCAGGCGGCTGCATCGGCGCCGGCGACGGCAATCGAGGATTGGGTCCTGGGCGCGGCACGTATGGTGCCGTTGCGCACGCCCGAACAGTTATGGCAGTTGCAGTTCCACTGGGGAAAGCCGCCGCCGGCGGCCGACCCCAGTACCCGGATTTTCACGATGCATCGAAGTCAGGCGGGACGATCCGAAGGCCGGTGCCCGGCGCCGCCGAAAGATCCTAGCGCCTGGCGATATACAACGTGATTTCCATGCCGAAACGCATGTCGATCGCCCGCGGTGTTTCCCAGCGCATGGGGATGCTCCTGTTGCTGTGCCGCACCACGATACCGAAATATCCCGGGCGCCGCAAAAAGTGCAGCCGGACCGGCCGCTCAACGCTCGCCGCTGCGTGTCACCACCACGCGCCGTGTGAGCCGCTCGAGCGAGCGGCGCGCCGCGGCCTTGGCGATGTGCTTGCACCACAGGGGTTCGCGCTGACCGGCCTGGCGCCGGAAGTTGTCGCAATCGCAGGTCCAGAGAATGTGATCGTCCTGGGTCTTCAGGACCTGGACCGTGCGGCTTGGGAAGCTGTAGGTCCCGATGACTTCGTTCTCGGCCGGCTTCTGCCGGCGCATGCGGAGCGCGACCATGGAGGGAGCCTAGCGCACCTGTCCTGTGGATCGCTTGTGGATTACTTGTGCATAGGCTCAGGACGAGACGATCTTGGCCTTGATCGCCTCGTACTCGGCATCGGTGATGAGTCTGGCGTCCAGCAGCCGCTTGGCCTCCTGCAGCCGGTGCACCGCGTCATCCCCCGACGCTGCCGATGCGCCCGCCAGGGACGCTCCGGACATGACCTGGATGCCGCCCGAGCGCGCCCGCAGCTCCTCGAGCTCGCGCACCCGGCGCTTCTCGCGCCACGCCTGATCCTGCGCCTGGCAGATGCGATAGACCGCCTGCGCCTGGGCTTTGCGCAGACCCTTGAGCTCCACGCGTTGCGTACCCTGTGTGCCGAGCGAGGCCAGGTCGGTGGCCTTGCCGGCGCGAATGCCGAGATCGGCGCCGAGCACGCCGACGCGCAGCGTGACCTCCTCCAGGTCCTGCCAGCGGACCGTGGCGAGCTCGAAGCCCCCGAGCAACGGGCGGGTGATGATGATGAGTCTGCCGCTGGTCGCGGCGACCATCAGCCGGCGGTGCGGCAGGGCAAACACCCGCCGCTGGATCGCCCAGGCCTCGACCGCTTCCCCGGCAATGAGCACCGAGCGCAGGTCGCCGAACGCTCTGTCCAGGCCTGCCTCTTCGGTGACGGGTGAGTCGTCGCTCATGTCCGCGAGCCCTGTCCGGCTGCTACTTCTTATTGACGATCTCGGCGCGCAATTCGCGCAGCTTCGCCTTGATGATGCGCGCGTTTGCAGGACCCATGCGGATCAGCAGCTTCTGTCCGGCCGAGCGCCCCTCGAGCCCCTGGTCCGCGAACGTATAGAACACCCGCGGCTGCTCCAGCGGGATGGGCGGCGGGATCTCCGGCGTCTCGAGCAGCTGGTCGATCACTTCCACCAGGCGGTCGTTGAAGTACTTGCCCGGATAGCCCAGATCCTCATACGACTGCTGGAAGAGCGGGTAGAGCCGCTGGTAAACGGCCGCGAGCTGCTTGACGTCGGCCGCCTGCACTGCGTGCGCGAAGGTCGTGTAGCGGTCGAAGTTGGCCTGGCTCAGTACCACGAGGTCACCCTGCGTGGAGACCACCGTCTGCCCGGCGGTCGGCTTCACCGGCCGCAGCTCCGGCGCCACCTTGTGGCGCGGCAGGTTGTCGACCGTCACCACGATGTGCCGCACGATGTTCTGCGGAACGAGCAGGGCCTCGATCGGCGGCTTGCCAAGCGCTGCGGTGAGCGACTGCTCGACGAGCGGGTCGCTGTCGTTGAGCGCCGGCAGTGCCTCGGGTCCGCCGCTCCCGGCCGCCAATGGGTGCGCGACGGCCGGCTCAGTCGCGGCCGGGGCCGGGGCCGGCTGCGCGGCGACCGTTGCCGGAGCAGGCGCCGCCGGATGGAACAGGAACTGGTACCAGAGTGCGAAGCCGATGACCGCGACGACCACGAGGCCAACAAGCCACCAGATGAGTTTGCGGCGGAATGAATCCCCAGTCTCTTCTTCCCACATCGTGCGAGGTCCTCACAAGCAACCAGGTGTTGACTGTACTCTCCTTTGAGGCTGAGGCAACGCGCGCATACAGACGCTGCGTGCGCGGCGCACTGTATGCCGCATTAATTCCGTGTTGCCGAGCTCCTCGCGGGTCTCGCGGTGTGCTTCAATGCCGGCATGCCCGCCGAGTTCCACCCAGCCGTCGCTGGCTGGTTTGCCCGCGCCTTCGATGCCGCGACTCCGGCGCAGAGCGCCGCCTGGCCGGCGATCGCGGCCGCGCGCCACGTTCTGATCGCGGCTCCGACGGGCTCGGGCAAGACCCTCGCCGCGTTTCTCGCGGTCATCGACCAGCTGGTGCACGCTTCTGCAGCGGCCAACGGTCTCGCCGACGAGACCTACGTGGTGTACGTCTCGCCGCTCAAGGCGCTCTCCAACGACATTCACCGGAATCTCGAGGCGCCACTCGCCGGCATCGCCGCGGAGCTGCGCGCGCTGGGACTGCCCGAGCACGGCATCCGCACCTTCGTGCGCACCGGCGACACCCCGCAGCACGAGCGCCGGGCGAGCGTCAAGCGTCCGCCGCACATCGTGGTGACGACCCCGGAGTCGCTCTACATCCTCATGGGCTCGGAGTCCGGCAGGCGGATGCTCGCGAGCACGCGCACCGTCATCGTGGACGAGATCCACGCGCTGGCCGGAACCAAGCGCGGCGCGCATCTCGCACTGACGCTCGAGCGGCTCGAGGCACTCGCGGGACGGCGGCTGACCCGCGTCGGGCTGTCGGCGACGCAGAAGCCGATCGCGGAAGTCGCGCGCTTCCTGGTCGGCACCGGGAATCAGCGCCCTGACGGCAGTCCCGATTGCACCGTCATCGACACCGGACACGTGCGCGAGCGCGACCTGCAGCTCGAGATCCCGTCCGCACCGCTCGAGGCGGTGATGTCGGGGGAGGTGTGGACGCAGATCTACGACCGCCTCGCGGAGCTCGTGAGCGAGCATCGCACGACGCTGGTGTTCGTCAACACCCGCCGCCAGTCCGAGCGCATCGCGCGCCAGCTGTCGGAGCGCCTCGGGGAGGCGCGGGTCGCCGCGCATCACGGCAGCATGGCGAAGGAATCGCGGCTCGATGCCGAGGCGCGCCTGAAGCGCGGCGAGCTGCGCGCGCTGGTCGCGACGGCATCGCTCGAGCTCGGCATCGACATCGGCGAGGTGGATCTGGCGTGCCAGCTCGCCTCGCCGCGCTCGATCGCCGCCTTCCTGCAGCGCGCCGGCCGCTCCGGCCACTCGGTGGGCGGCACGCCGAAGGCGCGCCTCTTCCCGCTGTCGCGTGACGACCTGGTCGAGTGCGCGGCGCTGCTCGCCGCGGTGCGCCGCGGCGAGCTCGACCGGCTCACGGTGCCGGATAAGCCTCTCGACGTGCTCGCGCAGCAGCTCGTGGCGGAGGCGGCGGCGCGCGAGTGGGAGGAGGACGGCCTGTTCGCGCTCGTGACCCGCGCCTACCCCTACCGCGATTTGAAACGCGGCGAGTTCGACGAGCTGGTGCGCATGCTGGCCGAGGGCTACAGCACGCGCCGCGGCCGCCACGGAGCGCTCATTCATCACGACGGCGTCAACCACCGCATCAAGGGCCGGCGCAGCGCGCGGCTCACCGCCCTCACCTCCGGCGGCACCATTCCCGACACCGCCGACTACCAGGTGTTGCTCGAGCCGCAGGCGCAGTTCGTCGGGACGGTGAACGAGGACTTCGCCATCGAGAGCATGCAGGGCGACATCTTCCAGCTCGGCAACCTCTCCTACCGCATCCTGCGCGTCGAGCCCGGCAGGATCCGGGTCGAGGACGCGCGCGGCGAGCCGCCGACCATTCCGTTCTGGATCGGCGAGGCGCCGGGCCGCACCGATGAGCTGTCGGCGAGCGTATCGCGGCTGCGGCGCGAGCTCGAGGTGAAGCTCGATGAGGGCGCGGAGGCGGCCACCGGCTGGCTATGCGCCGCGAGCGGGATCGCAGCTCCCGCGGCGGTGCAGCTCGTCAACTATCTGGCCGCCGCGCGCGCCGCGCTCGGCGCCGTGCCGACCCAGGAGCTGGTGATCTTCGAGCGCTTCTTCGACGAGGCCGGCGGCATGCAGCTCGTGATCCACTCCCCGTTCGGCAGCCGCATCAATCGTGCCTGGGGCCTGTCGTTGCGCAAGCGCTTCTGCCGCTCGTTCAACTTCGAGCTGCAGGCGGCCGCCACCGAGGACACGATCGTCCTGTCGCTCACCACCGCGCACAGCTTCGAGCTCGCCGAAGTCGCGCGCTATCTGCATTCCAACACGGTGCGGCCGCTCCTGGTGCAGGCGCTGTGCGCGGCGCCCATGTTTCCGGTGCGCTGGCGCTGGAGCGCGACCATCGCGCTCGCCCTGCCGCGCTTCCGCGGCGGCAAGAAGGTGCCGGCGCCGCTGCAGCGCATGGCGGCCGAGGACCTGCTGACCGCCGTCTTTCCCGACCAGGTGGCGTGCGCCGAGAACCTCTCGGGCGAGCTCGAGATTCCCGACCACCCGCTGGTGCGGCAGGCGATCCGCGACTGCCTGGAGGAGGCGATGGACGTCGACGGCCTCGAGCGGCTGCTGCGGGGACTCGAGTCGGGCAGCATCCGTGCGCTCGCGCGCGACCTCACCGAGCCCTCGCCGCTCGCGCTCGAGGTGCTCTCGGCCCGGCCGTACGCCTTCCTCGACGACGCACCGCTCGAGGAGCGGCGCACACAGGCCGTCATGAGCCGGCGCTGGCTCGATCCCGAGAGCGCGGCGGACATCGGCAAGCTCGACCCCGAGGCCATCGCCCGGGTGCGCACTGAGGCCTGGCCCGACGCCGTGAACGCCGACGAGCTGCACGATGCGCTCGTGTGGCTCACGTTCCTGACCGAAGGCGAGGTTGAGCGCCAGGACGGCTGGCCGGAACTGATGGCATCGCTCGCCGGGGAGCGGCGCGTTACGCGGCTCGCGGCCGCTGAGAGGCGGCTGTGGGTGACCGCCGAGCAGCTGCCACTCTTCAATACGCTCTATCCCGGGGCGGAGCGCGACCCGCAGGTGTCCACCCCGACTGCGCACGCACGTGAGCTCAGCCCCGAGGCCGCGCTCGTCGAGGCGCTGCGCGGGCGGCTCACGGGATCGGGACCGGTGACGGCGCCGGCGCTCGCCGCGCTCACCGGATTGAGTCTGGCGCGCATCGATGCTGCGCTGGCGGCGCTCGAGGCCGAGGGCTTCGCGATGCGCGGCCTGTTCACGCCCGAGGCCACGGCGACCACCCCGGAGTGGTGCGAGCGGCGCCTGCTGGCGCGCATTCACCGTTACACGGTCAAGCGGCTGCGAGCCGAGATCGAGCCGATCGAAGCGCGCGATTTCCTCAGGTTCCTCTTCGAGTGGCAGCGCGTGACGCCCGCGGGGCGCATGGAGGGGCCGGACGCAGTCGGCGCAATTCTCGCGCAGCTCGAAGGCTTCGAAGCGGCGGCGAGTGCCTGGGAGACCGAGATCCTCCCGGAGCGCATCAGCGAATACGAGCCCGCCTGGCTCGATGAGCAATGCCTCGCCGGGCGCTTCATGTGGACGCGCCTCGCCTCGCGCCGCAGCGACCCGGGGCGCCGCGCCGCGCCGGTGCGCGCTACCCCGATCGTGCTGCTCGCGCGGCGCAACCTGCGGCTGTGGTCGGCGCTCGCCGGGACGGCGACTCCGGGGCAGCTCAGCGCGGCGGCCGAGCGCGTCGCGGATTACCTCGCATCCCAGGGCGCCTCCTTCTTCGATGAGCTCGCGGGCGGCACCGGGCTCCTCCCCTCCCAGGCCGAGGAGGCGCTCGCCGAACTCGTCGCACTCGGGCTCGTCAACTCGGACAGCTTCGCCGGACTTCGCGCTCTGCTCGTACCCGCGGATCGCCGGCGGCCCGCAGCGGGTGGCCGCCGCCGCCGGCGCATCGCGCTTTTCGGCATGGACGCCGCGGGACGCTGGGCGCGTAGCGCACGCGAGAGCGCCGTGGCGCCGTCGCGGACGAGCGAGGAGGAGCGCATCGAGCACGTGGTGCGCACGCTGCTACGCCGCTGGGGTGTGGTTTTCTGGCGGCTGCTCGCGCGCGAGGCGGACTGGCTGCCCCCGTGGCGGGATCTCCTCATGTGCTGCCGTCGACTGGAAGCGCGCGGAGAGATCCGCGGCGGGCGCTTCGTCGCCTCGGTCACCGGCGAGCAGTATGCGGCTCCCGAAGCGATCGGACTGCTGCGCGAGGCGCGGCGCAAGCCGCGCGAGGGACATTACGTGTCGCTCTCGGGCGCCGATCCGCTGAACCTCGTCGGCATCATCACGCCGGGAGCCCGGCTGCCCGCGCTCGCCGCTAATCGCGTTCTGTATCGCGACGGCGTACCACTCGCCCTGCTCGCGGGGGGCGAGGTGACGTTCCTCACGGAGCTGCCGGCAGCCGAGCAGTGGGAAGCCCGCAATAAGCTCCTGCGCCGCCACGTGCCGGCGGCGCTCGCCGACCTCGCCTGATTCACGCGAGCGGCCCGCGCCCGCGCCGTTGAGGCCGTGGGTCGCACGGCTCTTCCTTTTTGTTGCTAGCTCTTTTTATGAGCGTTCTGCCACTTTTTCACGGCGGCCATGGTGTTCTCGACGTGCAGGTCGGGCTTCATGGCGGTGTAGGAGTAGATGATCTCCCCGGTCGGCGCGATCACGTAGGAGGTGCGGTTGGCGTACTCCGGGTTCTGCGGCAGCACCGAGTCGTAGGACTTCATGATGCCGCCGTCGGCATCCGAGGCCACCGCGAATTTGTTGCGGCACTCGCTCACGGAGAACTTGTCGAGCTTGTCGATGGGATCGTGCGACACACCGATCACGGTCGCGCCCAGCGTCTTGAACTGCTCGGTCGCTTCGGCGAACAGGTGCGCCTCGACCGTGCAACCCGGCGTAAAGGCCGCGGGGTAGAAGTACAGCACCACCGGCCCGCTCTTGAGCGCATCGGCCAGCGAGAATTTGAACTCCTTGCCCGCCAGTGTCGCCTGGGTGGTGAAGTCGGGGGCCTTGGTGCCGTCGGGCAGAGCCGCGCAGACCGGGAGCGCGATCGCGAGGCTCATCAGGGCGGCGATGACTGGACGTCGCATGGTTAGCTCTCCTAATGCGGAAACTTCCGGATTCCTCCGCGGGGTGCGCATCATCGGCCAAGGCGGCCGCGCGCGCCAGTGGCGCGCCTGCGGCTCATCGTTCCTCAGGCTCTTCTTAGCGCCCGCGCGCGTATCCGACCAACTCCACGTAGCCGCGCCCGCCGAGCGCACGGCCGGCGCGCAGCCCGCTCACATCGACCGCGCCCTCGAAGTAGCGCGGCCGGGTCTTAAGCTCCTGATCCGCAAGCACCGGGTGCACAGTGACATCGAGCGCGAGCGAGGGCACGCGGATGCGCCAGCCCGCCGGGTAGCGCACGCCCTCGCTGTCGGTCCAGCGATCGGTGACGTCGATTTCGACCGCGGAGCTCGCGAGCGCCCGCGACGCGCCCGAGTTATCCATCCAGGTTCCGGCGCTGTGAGGATCGCGGCCTCCGTCGCGACCCCTAAGCGCATAGAACATGAGCGCCGTGCCGTCATCGAGCTGCAGCGCGAACCAGTCCCAGCCGGTCTGGTCGGCACCCAGCTCGCCGCTCCCCCACTCGCGGTCGAGCCAGGCGAGCCCCTCGACGGCGAGCGACCTGCCGGCGCGCAACAGCCGTCCGCGAACGGCGAGGCGCGGGATCGAGTAGTAGTAGCTGGCGGAGCCCAGCGCGTCCGATTTGCGGGACAAGCCGGCCGCGCCGTTCAGCACCGGCGGCGTGAGCGGCCGGAGCTCGAGCTCGAGCGCGTATTCCGGCTGGGCGGCGCTAAGTCGCCATCCGCCGGGTTGCGCCGCGGCGGCATCGCCGAGCATCCAGTCGTCGATCCACACGCGCAGTGGCGCATCCACGGCGCCCGCGAGCCCGAGCGCCGCGCGCGCGAGCTTCTGCGCGAAGCGAAAACGCTGCGCCGCGACGTCGGTGATCGCAAAGTGCGCCATGTAGATCTCGCGCGTGCGCCACGCAGAAGCGGCGCGCACCGCACCGCCAGCTGCCGCGCCGGGTCCCGGAGGCGGCTCGAGCGCAAAGCGGAAGAAGGTCAGCTCGAACCCGAAGCGCTCGCCGCCCGCGCCATCGAGGTTGCCGGTGAGGTACCACCATTCCTGGCGGAATTCCGGGTGTGGTCCGTGGTCGCGTGGAAACTGGAAGGCGTGCGGCGCAGCAGCCAGCGCAAAGCCCGGCGCGGCCTCAAGGGGCAGCACTTCCCGGTCCGGCGGCGGCGCCGCGCCGGCCGCCAGCCACGCGATCGTGATGAGGATGCCGGCAGACGTCGTGACGCCTCTCATCGTGGAGCTGCCCTCAGCGTGTCGCCCACGCGGGCGATCGTGATGACCTCCGGGCTCCGGTGCGTCAGCGGCTGACGGTCGAAGTCGCCGAACTGCTCCTCGAGCACGAATCCCGCTTCGGCCAGCAATCGACTGAGCTCCCTGGCATCGAGAAACCTCAGCACGCTGCGACTCACCTGCGGCTGATCCCAGGCCTCGCAGCTGTAGGTCTGGGTGAACGAGACGGTGCGTCCATCGAAGGGTGAGTCGACCTGCGGCGTTACCCGCACCGTGTGGCCCTGCCCATCGGTCACCGCAGCGCTGTGCTCCGGGGTCCAGCTCTCCCAGGCACGAGCGGCGGGATTGCGAGTCTCGAAGACAAAGCGGCCGGCGCTGCCTGCGGCCGCGCGCAGCGCGCCAAGCGCGCGCTTCAGCTCCTCGTCCTCGACGAGCACCTGAAACGCGTGGCCGGTCATCACGATCAGATCGAACTCGCGCCCCCGCTCGATCGAGGCGACGTCGCCGTGGATCCACTCGATGTCGGTGCGGGTGCGCGCCTGCGCCAGCATGCCGGCCGCGGGATCGAGACCGCACAGCCGGCCGGTGTGCCCGGCCAGGCGCGCCTGCTTCAGCAGCGCGCCGGTCCCGCAGCCGGCGTCCAGCACGGCGGGCGCCGCCAGGACCAGGGGCAGGTAGAAATCGAGCATGGCTCGCGACAGGGGGTAGAGCCGGTCGTACAGGGCGGCGAGCCGGGCATCGCTGAATTGGCGATCCGCCATCACCATGGGCTCACTCCTCGCGCAGCCCGCCGGTGAGCGCGGCGCGCGCGCTGCGCCACGCCGGGTACAGGCCCGCGGCCAGTGCCGCCGCGAGGGCGAGCCCCAGGGCGTTGCTGAACTGCAGGGGCGTCAGATGCAGATCGATCCGCCAGCCGAAGGCGCGGCGGTTGATCACTTCGGTGAGTGTGATCGCGGTGAGCAGGCCCGCCGGGATCGCGGCGAGGAGCGCTACGAGCCCCAGGAACACGGTCTGCGCGAGAACGAGCACGGCGGTCGCGGCGGGTGTCAGCCCGAGGGCACGCAGCAGTGCGAGCTCGCGCGCTCGCTCGAGCTCCCAGGCGAGCAGCGCGCTCACCAGGCCCACCGCGGCCACGCCTGCGGCCAGCCAGTAAAGCACCCGCGTGATCACGAAAGTGCGCTCAAAGATGCGCATCGACAGCTCGCGGATGGCGGCGTTGGAGCGGATGAGCAGCGCCTGCCGGCCGCCGGCCGCGGCCCGCAGCGTGCCGATCACCTGCGAAGCCGCGACCCCGGGCGCGAGGTACAGGCCGAGTCCCGCGATGCCGTCATCGCGCCACCAGCGCCGGTACTCGCCGAGATCGATGAGGACCTCGCCGCGGTCGTTGCCGTACTCGCGGTAGACGCCCGCCACTTTGAAGCCGCGCGGGCCGCCGGCCGTGATCAGGGTGAGCGAGTCGCGCGGCGCGAGCGCGAGCCGCCAGGCGAGCGGCTCGGAGATGAGAACGGCGCCGTGGGCAAACTCCGGCCAGGCGCGCGCGGGGTCGCCGTCCGTGAAATGGAAGCCCGCGTAGCTCGCGGGGGCGAGACTCACGGCGTTGAGGTCAACGGGTCCGCCGGACGAGGCGACCGTGACCCGGCGGCCTTCGCTGTGAGCGCGGATGCCGGGTACCGCGAGCAGGGCCGCGATCACCGGCGGGTCGAGCCGCCGCTCGAGGCCCTGCGTCACTCCCGGGGCGGTCACGTAGATGTCCGCGCGCATCGTCTGGGTCAGCCACGCGCGCAGCGACTCGCGAAAGCTCTCGACCATTACACCGACGCCGATCATGGCGGTGAGTGCCATGCCGAGCGCCGCGATGGCAACCCCGGTGCGGCTGAGCGATGCGCCCACGTCGGCGCAGGCGAGCCGCGCCACCGGGCTCACGCTGGCCGCGAAGCGCGCGGCCGCTTGTGCGAGCGCCCGCAGCGCCGCCGGCGTCACCGCCGCCACGGAGATGAGCAGCATGAAGAGCGCGGCGAAGCCGGCGAGGAGGCTGCGGCTCGAAAGTGCGACGGTGAGCCCCGCGGCGAACGCGAGCACGAGGCTGACGAGCGCGAGGCGCCGCGCGGCCTGCGCCGCGCGCCCTTCGAGCGCCGAGCGCGCCAGCCCCAGTTGCGGGGTGCTGGCCGCCGCCTCGAGTGCCGGCAGGAGCGCCGCCGCGAGTGCGGTCGCGATTCCCACGCCCAGGGCCTCGAGCACCGTGCCCGGCGGCACGCTCACCGCGTTCACCGCGACCACGAAGTAGAGGTCATTGATGGTCTGCGATACGAGCCCCACGAGCCCCCGGCCGATCACCAGCCCGAGGACCACGCCACCGGCGGCGCCCGCGAGACCCAGCACGGCGGCCTCGCTCAGCACCAGCGTGAGCACCTCGCGCCGCGTCGCGCCGAGCGCCCGCAGCACGCCGATGATCGTGCGACGCTGCACCACCGCGAAATTCACCGCGCCGTAGATGAGCAGCGTACCGACAAGGAGCGCGAGCAGGCTCATGGCCTTGAGATTCGTGGTGAACGCGTCCGCCATCGCGAAGGTCTCGCGCGCCCCGGCGCGCGTCGAGCTGAGCGTGAGGTCGGCGGGCAGTAGCGCCGCGAGGCGCTTGCGGAGCGTCGCGCCCGCGGCACCCGCGGGCGCCCGCAGGTCGATCCTCGACACCTGCCCGGTCGCCTGCAGCCACTCCTGCGCCTGCGCGATGTCGGTGAGGATCACTGCGTCGAAACCGGCGCCGGCATCGGCAATACGCGCGATGAGTGTGGCGCGGTGCGGCGCGCCGCCGACGGCGAGCTCGAAGCTGCCGCCCTCGGCAATGCCGAGCTCGCCCGCCGCGGCCGCACTCATGACGACCGCTCCGGGCCGCGTGAACCAGGCGCGCGCCTCCTCGGGGCCCTGCACGCCGAAGGCCGGCGGCCGGGCGACGCCGTCGTCGAGCTCGGCGCTCGCGAACGGGTCGACGCCGATCAGCTGCATGACGCGCCCGTGCACGGTCACGTAGCCCGCGACCACGGGCGCAAGCAGCGCGCGCGGCTCCCCGAGGCTGCCTGGCGCGGTGCGCAGCCGCACGTACAGCCGCTCGTCAATGCCGCCCGGCCCGCCCACGATCTGCTCCGTGGCGGCACCGTTCACCGCCTGAAGGGAGAGCTCGAAGGCGCGCCGGGCGCTCGCGGTGGCGACGTCGACCGCCACGATCGTGCCGACCCCGAGCGCGAGCCCGACGAGCGCCAGCGTCAGTTGCGCCGGGTGGCGCAGCAGGTGCCGCAGGCTAGCTGCGCGCAAGGCCGTCACCGGCCCTCCCCCGCCCGTGTTGAGTCGCGCTGGTGCAGCCGCCCGTCACGCAGCTCCAGCACCCGGTCGGCGGTGCCGGCGAGCGCCTCATCGTGCGTGACCATGATAAGGGTCGTACCACGCGCGCGTGTCAGCGACAGGAGCACCGGGAGCACTTCGCGCGCGGTCGCGTCATCGAGGTTGCCGGTGGGCTCATCGGCCAGCAGCAGCTTCGGCTGGTGTACCAGCGCGCGGGCGATCGCCACGCGCTGCTGCTCACCGCCGGAGAGCTGATCGACCGCGCTCTGCGCCCGGGCTGCGAGCCCGACGTCTGCGAGGGCGGCGAGGCTGCGGGCGCGCGCCGGCGCGCCGCGCACGCCATTGAGCTCGAGCACCAGGCGCACGTTCTCGGCGACGTCGAGCGTCGGGATCAGGTTGAAGAACTGATAGACGAAGCCGATGTGCGCGCGGCGGAACAGGGTGAGCCGGGGCTCGCCGAGCGCCGTGACCTCGACGCCGTCGATCTCGACCGTGCCGCCGTCCGCACGGTCGATGCCACTGATGAGATTGAGCAGTGTCGACTTGCCGGAGCCGCTGCGCCCCATGACCGCGACGCGCTCGCCGGAGCCGATGTGCGCATCGAGCTCAGCCAGCACGCGGTGTACACGCGCGCCTTCGCGGAAGCTGCGGGAGAGTTGCCGTATAGTGAGCATGTCCGCTGCGTCAGGCCGGCCGCCGGCAAGGCGGTACTCTAGCTTGCAAAGTCAGCGTGGTCTCGCGCTGCGGGCCGTTGCGGGCGTTCCGGGATCAAGGCATGAAAACCGCATGATCACCGTCCACCATCTGAACAACTCGCGCTCGCAGCGCGTGCTGTGGCTGCTCGAGGAGCTCGGCTGCCAGTACCAGGTCGTGAAGTACCAGCGCGACCCGCGCACGCTGCTCGCGCCGCTGGAGCTGCGTCGCGTCCACCCGCTGGGCAAGGCCCCGGTGATTACCGATGGCGCGCACACGCTGGCCGAATCCGGCGCCATCATCGAGTACCTCGTCGAGCGCTACGGCAACGGGCGGCTGCGGCCGCCGCCGGGCAGCCCCGAGCGGCTGCGCTACACCTACTGGCTGCACTACGCCGAGGGCTCGGCCATGCCACCGCTGCTGCTGAAGCTGATGTTTCTGCGCCTGCCGAAGGGCCCGGTGCCCGCCCTCATCCGCCCCCTCGTGCGCGCGGTGGCCGGGCGCGCGCAGCAAAGCTTCGTCGACCCGCAGCTCAAGACCCACATCGACTACTGGGAAAGCGAACTCGCAAAGTCCACCTGGTTCGCCGGCGAGGAGCTCACCGGGGCGGACGTGCAGATGAGCTTTCCGCTCGAAGCCGCCGCGGCGCGCGCCGGGATGCCGCTCGGCGCGAAAGCCACGCAGTTCCTCGAGCGCATCCGCGCGCGGCCCGCGTATCGACGCGCGCTCGAGGTGGGCGGCGAATTCCACCTGGCCCGCTAGCGCGCCTCTCTGGCACCCCCGATCGGGATAGGCGACACTCTCGAGCGTTGCGGCCCTCCAAGACGTGCCGTGCACGGCCCGCAGCCAGAAAAGGAAGCCCATGACATTGCCAGCGCGACGCCGCGGCCCGATCGTTCTCCACATCACTGCAGCGGGCGCCGCCCTGTTGGCCGGCGCGCTGCAACTGCCGGCGCAGCAGCCGGCCATCGCTTCCGGTCCATCCGCCAGCTCCGCTCAGCCCGCCACGCCGGCTGCCGCAACTCCGGCGGCGGCGAACAAGACTCAAGCCAAGAGTGGTGCGGTGACCGCCGAGCAGGTCGAGAAGAGCGCCGAGAGCTACAGTCTCGGGCTCATGTGGGGCGAGCAGTTGCGCAACACCGGCGTCGCCCCCGATGCCGTCAGCGCGGCACGAGTCGCGCAGGGCGTGCGCGATGGAATCACCGGTAAGGTCGCGGTGTCGGACAAGGATCGGGAAAACATTCGCGCCCTCGCCACCTCCGGGAGCGATGCCAATCACCGCGCCGCGGCCAAGTTCCTCGCCGAAAACGCCAAGAAGCCCGGCATCGTCACGACCGCGAGCGGGCTCCAGTATCAGGAGCTCAAAGCAGGCAGCGGCGAGTCGCCTAAGGCGAGCGACTCCGTGGTGGTGAACTATCGCGGCACGCTGCTCGACGGCACCGAGTTCGACAGCTCCTACCGACGCGGCCAACCCGCGACTTTCGAGGTTGATCACGTCATCCCCGGCTGGACCGAGGCGCTGCAGCTCATGAAGCCGGGCGCCAAGTGGAAGTTGTTCATTCCGCCGCAGCTCGCGTACGACTTGCGGTCGCGCCCGCCGATTCCGCCCGGGTCGATGCTGCTGTTCGAGGTGGAGCTGCTGAGCCTCAAGCCGGCACCGCCGGCGACTCCTCCGGCATCGGCAAATCCGCCGCCGGCGGGCAAGGCCGCGAGTGTGCCGGCCTCCGCATTGCCCAAGTCGACGGGCAAGGCGCCGGTGAATCCGCCCGACAGCCCCAACTCTCCCTCGCCCGCGACGCTGCCGCCGGCGTCGAAGTGACGCACGCCGGCGCGCGCGGGCGGCGCTGCGCGTGCGGTCGCGGCGCTGGCGCGCTCAGCGGTTCGGGGCGTTGGCTCCGGGAGCGAAGCGCATCGGCTTCGTGACGCCGAGCCGTTGGAGCTCGCGCAGCAGGCTCTCGGCCAGATCCTGACAGGCCGGGCGCTCGAACGCGGGCGCGGCCCGCCAGTCGTAGGCCCAGGGTTGGGCGGTACGCAGCGGCTCCGGCTCGTCGAGGTAGCGCGGGATCACGTGTGCGTGCAGGGCCGGCTCCTCGTTGCCGAACATGGCGTAGTTGATGCGCACCGCGCCGGCCACCTTGAGGAGCGCATCTCCGAGCCGCGTCATGTCGGTGAGGAAGGCGCTGCGTTCCTGCACCCCGAGCGCGTTGAGATTGGGAACCACCGGGTCAGGCAGCAGCAAGGCGTAGCCGCGCACGAACTGCCGCTCGCCGAACACCGCCCACCCCGAGTAGAGCCGCGCGATGACGCGCGGATTGCGCCCCTCGCGCGCCTCGTTCACCTGCTGGTGGATGGCGGTGAGCGGCTCGATTGCGCTCTCGATCTTCATGAGTTGGCGGGCGAATGGACTGGTGTCACGGAAGAATGTCCCCTCAGCAGGCCACCTTGAGGCCGCGCAGCGCCTCCACGGTGCTCTGGTAGCCGCCATGGACGATGCCCTGCCAGCCGCGGCCACGCGCGGTTGCGACGTTGTCGCTGCGGTCGTCGATGAACACGGTCGCGGCGGGCTCGAGCGCGAAGCGCCGCTCGGCTTCGGCGTAAATGCCCTCGTGCGGCTTCATGACTCCGGCGAGGTACGACGGCAGCGCGCCGTGCCCGATGCGATGGAAGCGGTACTCGCGCGACAGGTGCGCCCAGTGCAGATCGCCGATGTTCGACAGCAGGTAAACGCGGTACGCCTCGCTCAGGCGGTGTGCGAGCTCCACCATGGCCGGCTCGAGCTCCAACATGTTCACCCAGTGTCCATAGAGCTCATCGACCGACACCGGTTCCCGGGTCAGCGAGGCGATGCGCTCGAGGAGTCCCAGGCCGTGCAGCCGCCCGGACTCGTGATCCTCGAGCGAGGCGCGCGCGAGGAACGAATGCAGGTCGTCGGCTTCGACGCCGCGCGCCCTGAGCAGCTCGAGCATCGGGCGGTAGTTGAGCCGCACGAACACCCAGCCAATGTCGAAAACAATGTTACGGATTGCGGGGGCAGAGTTATTCATTGACTCTCCCGCTCACAGCGCCAGCGGGTCGACGCCGCCGCCGTCGCCGGGGCGGGTGTTGACCGCCACCACCGTGGCGCGGGGAAAGAAGTTGAATTCCGAGGCGCTGGCGCGAGTGTAGGCGCCCATGGCACGCCCGATGATCAGATCCCCGACCTTGAGCGCCGGCAGCATGAGGTTCTCGGCGATGACGTCGATGCTATCGCAGGTGGGACCGGCGAGCACCGCCGGCAGCAATTCGCCTCCCGCGCGCAGCGGCTCCACCGGGTAACGCGCATGATCGTACAGCTGGCCGCTGTAGCAGCCGTACAGCCCGTCGTCGAGGTAATACCACCAGTGGCCCTCGCGCTGCGCGCGGCCCATCACCGAGGCGACTCCGATCGCGGCGGGACCGACGATGTAGCGTCCCGGTTCGGCGATCACCCGCACCCGCTGCGGCAGCGCGCTGAGCGCCGCACGCAGCGGCGCGCAGAAGCGCCCGATGTCCTGCACCGGCTGGCCATAGTCGATGGGAAAGCCGCCGCCGATGTCGAGCGTATCGAAGGCGCCCAGCTTCTCGCGGCGCGCCGCCGCCATGAGCTTGGCGCAGGCCTCGAGCGCCTCGACGTGTTTGGTGGCGTCGGGGGTCTGCGAGCCCACGTGGAATGACAGGCCGCGCACGCCGATACCGAGCGCGGCCGCGACCCGGGCCAGCTCGACTACCGCCTCCGGATCGCAGCCAAACTTGCGCGACAGGTCGCACACGGCCCCGGGTGAGCGGAACGAAACGCGCAGCAGCAGCTGCGCCGCGGCGCGGTGCCGGGCGAACTTGCGCACCTCGTCGGGATTGTCGGCGACAAAGGTGCGCACGCCGAACTCGAGCGCGTTGGCGATGTCCGCGGGACGCTTGATCGGATGAGTGTGGATGCAGCGATCGGGCGGGACGCCGAGGCGCTCGACCAGCTGCACCTCGCCGCTGGTCGCGAGGTCGAGGAAGCCGCCCTCCGCGATCACCGTGCGCACCACCGCGGGATGCGGCAGAGGTTTCAGCGCGTAGTGCAGATCGACGTGTGGCAGCGCCTTGCGCAGCTTCCGGAACTGCACGCGCACGCGCTCACAATCGAGGATCAGCAATGGTGAGCCGAACTCCCGCACGAGGCGGCGCACTTCTGCGGGCTGGAACGGGTCGATGAATCGCGCGCGGCGCACCGGGGGAGCTTAGGCAGGCCGCTTTACGGCAGCATGGCCAACGTGCCGGTGCCGTCGTCGCTCTGGGCGACGCTGGTCGCGGCGCGCAGCAGGCGATCGCGGATCGCGTCCCAGCGCTCGCCCTCCGGCACCTCCTGCACGAGGATGCGCTGGCAGCCGGCGCGATCGAGGGTACGGAGGTTGTTGTACAGGTCGTGCCCGTAGCTCTCCGGCCGGCGACCGGCGTTGATCCAGGTCACGTACTTGTGCGAGCGCAGCGGCAGGCGCTGCGCCAGCACCGCGATGCGCTTGCCGCCCCCCGAGGCCGCGTCGGCCTGCGCATCGATCTCGCCTGCGGACACGATCGTCATCGGGGTCGCCGGCGCGTAGTGGCTGGGTGTGCCCCCCGGGACGCGTGGCGACTCGTGCGCCGCGCCGACGAGCAGCTCGCCCACCACCGCGCGAACCTGCCCGGCCGTGACGCTGCCCGGGCGCAGCAAGCGCACGCTCGGGCCCTCGAACGACACGATGGTGGACTCGAGCCCGATCTGACACTCGCCGCCGTCGAGCACCAGGCGCACGGCGTCGCCGAGCTCCTCGCGCACGTGCTCGGCGCGGGTCGGAGAGAGACGTCCGGAGCGGTTGGCGGACGGCGCGGCGATTCCGCCGCCGAATGCCGTGAGCAGCTGCTGCGCCATCGGATGCGCCGGCACGCGAATAGCGATCGTGTCCTGCCCGCCGGTCACCACGTCGTGCACGTGCGCGGCGCGTGGCATGACCATGGTGAGCGGTCCCGGCCAGAAGGCCTCGGCGAGCCGCATCGCGCCCTCCGGCACCGCGCGCACCCAGCGATGCAGGTACTTCGGGCTGTCGAGGTGCACGATCACCGGATGGTTGGCCGGACGGCCCTTGGCCTCGAAAATCCGGCGCACGGCGGCGGGGTTTTGTGCGTTGGCGCCGAGACCGTAGACGGTCTCCGTGGGGAAAGCCACCAGCTCCCCGTCGCGCAGCGCCTGCACGGCAGTCTCGATCTCGACCTGTGTGGCTCTGACGACACGCACCATAGGGATAAAACGAATTCTAGCAAGCCGCGGGCGACAGAACCGGCTGTTGTAGCAAAGCATCAGCTCGCTACAACGTCCGGTAGCGTCTTAAGGAAAATTACTCCTGCGCCGTCCGCACCCAGCCGCTGCCGGTGTGTGTCAGTTCGTATGCAGGCCAGTAGTGCTTGTCGAGCTTGAGCGTGATCACTTCCGGCGCGTTGTTCCAGGTGATGGTCTTCAAGCGTACCGATGAGCGATCGGGCCGGCCGGTGACGGCCTTGAGGAAGGTGTCGAGGTCCGGCGTCGGCGCGCCGTCGACCTCGACGATGCGCCGTCCGGGAAAGAGTCCATAGCGCGTGGCGGGTGAGCCGTAGGCGAAGTAAGCCACGTACACGCCGCGCGGCGGAATGGCGCGCTGCGTGCTCATCGAGCGATGCGGCGCCTGCAGCGTCGCGCCCGCCCACTGCACCACGCGCTCGAGATCGCTCCCCGGCAGCTGCGCGGTCGGCACTTCGAGCGTCTGTTCCTCCTGGCCGCGCCAGACGGTGACGTGCACCAGCTCCTTGTCGGCGGCGGCCTGCTCCACTTCCCGGAACCGCGTCACTACCTTGCCGTCGATGGCGAGCAGCAGATCGCCCTGTTGCAGGAGCCGCGCCGCGGGCGAGCCGCCCACCAGGCGCACCATCGACAGCACCTGCCGGCGCGTCGGGGTGTGCTGCGCGAGGCGCTGAGTCCAGACTTCCGGCAGGCCGAGCTCGCGCGCGCCGGCGAGCGGCAGCGCGGCAAACTCGGCCTCGAGTGAGTGCAGCGCCCGGCCGGTGCGCACCCGGTCGAGCATGTCGGCCACCAGATCGATCGGTACGCCGCGATTGTCCTGGGCGAGCTCGCGGCCGTTCTCGTAGGCAAAGCTCGACCAGGTCCCGAGCACGTTGCCGTCCTTGTCGGAGAGCACCCCGTCGAAATCAGCCGGCGGATTCACCAGCTGCACGGTCTCGAGGTTGCTGTCGCGGAAGCGCATGGTGCGCGACAGCGGCAGCTCGAGCGGCTCGATGCTGGCGATCTGGGTGGTGCGCGCGCGCATCTGACTGTCGGCACCGAGTCCCACGACCCACACCGGCTCGCCGGCGCTGAGCTCGCGCGAGGTGAGCTTCGCGGACTTGACGGGCGTCGTGCCGATCAGCTGCGGGTTGTAGGCCACGACCGCGAAGTTATGCAGCGGATGAATGTAGACGACGCGCCCGGGCACCTGCACCGTGCCCGCGAAGGTGACGGTCACATTGCCGAGCGGGACCGGCACGGTGTTGCGGTCCACCACCACTAGTCCGCGCGCCGCGTCCACCACCAGCCCGGTGCCGTGATAGTTGCGCTCGGTGATGCCGGATACCGAGTACGGCATGTCGAAGGTCACCATGGCGAGGGACGGCGCGAGCGCCGTCTGGCGCGGGTCGCTGAAGCGCGCGAACACCGTGGAGCTGACCGGCGGCGGCTTCGGCGCCGGGCCCGCCGGCAGATCCTTGCAGTCCCACAGCCCGCGCGTGTCGTCGCGGTCGCAGTGGTGCGCGGGGTACCACAGGCGGTCCATGCGGATGGCGCGCAGCTGGCTGCCGTTGGGATCGTCGATGGTGATGTAGCGCACCGTGGCGTAATCACCGTTGCCGAGCTGCGCGATCCCCTGCTCGAGGTCCGCGAGAGTGTCGGTGCGGTGGCCGTTGAGTGCCCGGATCACCGCGCCGCGCGGAATCGCCGCGGCGCCGAACAGGTAGCCAGGATTGGCGACGTACACGCCGCGCGCCGGCACGTTGTAGGCGCGCGCCAGATGGTATGACAGGTTGTTGACGACCGCGTCGCCCACCTCGGCATACGAGCTCGGGGTGATCGCGTGCAGATCGCCGACCGGAAGCCGCGCCGATACCGGCTTGCCGCCGCGCTCGAGCTCGACTTCCAACTGCTGCCCGACCGAGTTGTCGAGTACTTCCTCCAGCGGCTCGAACTGCGTCACGTAGTGACCGTTGACGCGCACCAGGATGTCGCCGGGCTGCAGCACGTTCTCGCTGGGCGATCCCGGCAGCACCTCGGTCACGACCAGCATGCCGGTGAAGCGCGGGAAGGTATGGCGCACATCGGCTTCGGTGCGCGGATCGAGCCCGAGGCGGTCGAGCTCGTCGTAGGGCATGTAGTTGAAGACGCTGTAGAGCGTACCGCGCGGCACCGGCTTGCCCTGCTGGATGAGAGTCAGCGCGCGCCGCACCCGCCCGAGTGGCAGATAGAAGCTCGAGGCCGCGCCGCTCGCCCCGCCCGCATTGAGCGCCACGACACGCCCGTGGATGTCGATCACCGGAGAGCCGGACGAGCCGCCCGAGGTCCCGGAAGCCGCCTGCAGGTAGAAGGTGTTGAAGTCGTTGTACTTCGCGATGCCGTAGTCCGGCGCATCGCGGTCGAGCCGGGCGAGCGTGCCGGCGAGGATCGAAAGCTGCTCCCCGGCGTTGTTGCCGACCACGCGGATCTCACGTCCGATCTGCGCGCCCTCCGGGTAGAGCGGCAGCGGCTTCGGCTTGATGAAGCGGAGCTTGCGCGGATCGTAGCGATAGAAGCCGAAATCGTGGACTGGGTCGCGGTACACGGGGTACAGCTGCACTTCCTCGCGGTTGAGGAACGTCGCCTCAGAGGTCACCGGTCCGGGCGTCACTACGTGGCGGTTGGTGAGGATCAGGCCGCGCTCGGCGTCGACCACGAAGCCGGTCGCCTGCGCAGTGGTATTCCACTCCGTGTCGAACGCCCGCACCATGTCGATGTCGATCGACACCACGCTGCCGGCGATGCGCTCGAGGGTGACGGCCCAGTCGGGGTTGGCCTCGACCGCCGCCGCCTGTTGGGCGATCTGCGGAACCGCCACCGGGCCTGTGGCCGGCGGCGTCGGCGCCGAGGGCGCAGGCGCCGCCGTAGCCGGCGCGCTCGTCGGCTCCGTGACCGCCGCGCCGGGCGCCCCCGGCTGTGGCACCGGAGCGGGGGCAGCCTGCGCGGCGGCGTGGGGCGGATCAGCCGCCGCGCCCACCGTGGCGCAGGACACGATGGCGGCGAGCAGCAGCAGTCGCGCGAGTCGCATCGGGACTGGTTTCTCTAGCGTCCGAGCAGAACGAGCAGCCAGACCGCGGTGAGCAGCACGAACGACATCAGCACCGCGGCGGAGCCGATGTCCTTGGCGAGTCCGGCGAGCGCGTGTCGCTCGAAGCCGATCCGGTCGACGGTCGCCTCGATGGCGCTGTTGACGAGCTCCACGATGAGGGTGAGCAGCACGGGCGCGATGAGCAGCGCGCGCTCGATGCCGGTGTGTCCGAGCCACAGGCCGAGCGGAATGACGACGGCGGCGAAGGCGAGCTCCTGGCGGAACGCCGCCTCGTCGCGGAACGCGCCGGTGAGCCCGCGCAGGCTCGCGCCCACGGCGCGCAGCACACGGGTGAAGCCGCGGGGCTTGTATCGATCTAATGCTGCGTCGTTGGCGTCCATGTGAGGTCCAGATGCCGGGCCGCCCGCACATCGTCCAGGCGCCGCACCGGCATGGTATGCGGTGCGCCGCGCACGCGCTCGGGTTCCTGCTCGGCTTCCTTCTGAATCTGTGACATGGCCGCCACAAATGCATCCAGCACGTCCTTGCTCTCGGTCTCGGTCGGCTCGATGAGGAGACACTCGGGCACGAGCAGCGGGAAGTAGGTGGTCGGCGCGTGGAAGCCGAAATCCAGCAGCCGCTTGGCGAAGTCCATCGCCGTCACGCCGAGCTCGCGCGCCTGGCGCTTCATGGTCACGATGAACTCGTGGCTGGCGCGGCGCTGCGGATAGGCGGCCTCGAAGCCGGCATCCCGCAGGCGCTTGAGCAGATAGTTGGCGTTCAGCGTGGCGTAGTCGCCCACCCGGTGCATGCCATCGCGCCCGAGCAGGCGCATGTAGATGTACGCGCGCAGCAGCACGCCCGCGTTGCCCATGAAGGCCGAGAGCCGCCCGATCGACTGCGGCAGGTCGCTCTCGGAAAGCCAGCGGTAGCGCTCGCCTGACCAGCCGACGATCGGGATCGGCAGGAACGGCAGCAGGCGCGCGCCGACACCGACCGCGCCCGCGCCCGGTCCGCCGCCGCCGTGCGGCGTGGAGAAGGTCTTGTGCAGGTTCATGTGCAGACAATCGAAGCCCATATCGCCGGGGCGCACCTTGCCGAGGATCGCATTGAGATTCGCGCCGTCGTAGTAGAGGAGCCCCCCGGCCCCGTGGACGATGCGGGCCACCTCCTCGATGCCGCGCTCGAATACCCCGAGCGTCGAGGGGTTGGTGAGCATGATGCCCGCGGTGTTGGGGCCGACCGCGGCCTTCAGGGCGGCCGTGTCGATGTCGCCGGCTGAGTCGACGGGAATCTCGCGCACCACACAGCCGCACATGGTCGCGGTCGCGGGATTGGTGCCGTGCGCGGCCTCGGGGACGATGATCTCGTTGCGCTTCAAGTCGCCGCGCGCGCGGTGATAGGCGCGGATCATGGCGACGCCGGCGAACTCGCCGTGCGCGCCCGCCATGGGCGAGAGCGCCACGCCCTGCATGCCCGTGACCTCTTTGAGCATCTCCTGCAGCTCGTACATGCAGGCGAGAAACCCCTGGCCGTGGGACTCCGGCGCGAGCGGGTGGCGCGCCAGGAACTGCGGCAGCATGGCGTACTGGTTGCACGCCTTGGGGTTGTATTTCATCGTGCACGAGCCCAGGGGATAGAAGTGCGTGTCGATCGAGAAGTTGAGCTGCGACAGCCGGGTGAAGTGCCGCACCGCCTCGAGCTCGCCGACCTCCGGGAGCACGGGCGGGCGGCCGCGCCGCAGCTGCGCCGGCAGATCAGCCAGCGCCGCCGGGCCCGGATCGTGCGGCCACTGATCGCTCGCGCCGCGTCCCGGGCGCGAGTATTCGTAGATCACTTTCTCAGGGATGGGCATGTGGCAGATCCTGTCTTCAGGCGGCGCGCGCCGCCTGCAGCGCTTCGCTCAAGGTGGCGCGGTAACGCTCGACGTCGGCGGCGGTCTTGGTCTCGGTCGCGCACACGAGCAGCGCCGGACCTAGTTCCGGGTAGTAGGGCGCGAGGTCGAGCCCGCCGAGCACACCGCGGGTGGCGAGCGCCTTGAGCACCGGCGCCACCGGGCGGTCGAGCAGCAGCACCGCTTCGTGGAAGTGCGCGCCGCTGAAGGCGAGGCGCACCCCGGGGAGACGCGTGAGTGCGGCGATGAGCTCACGGGTGCGGGCATGCGCGGCGGCGGCGGTGCGCGCAAGTCCCTGCGGTCCCATGAGCGCGAGGTAAATGGTCGCCGCGGTCACAGCCAAGCCCTGGTTGGTGCAGATGTTGGAGGTCGCCTTGGCGCGGCGGATGTGCTGCTCGCGCGCCTGGAGCGTGAGCGTGAATCCCTCGCGTCCCGCGGCATCGAGCGTGCGGCCGACGATGCGCCCCGGCATCTGCCGCACGTGCTCCATGCGGCTCGTCATGAAGCCGAGGTACGGGCCGCCCGATGACAGCGGCACCCCGAGCGGCTGGCCTTCGCCGACGGCGATATCGGCGCCGCGGCTGCCCCACTCCCCCGGGGGCTTGAGCAGCGCGAGCGAGGTGGGATTGACGACCGCGATCACGAGAGCCCCGCGCAGGTGCGCCCAATCGGTCAGCGCGTCGACGTCCTCGAGCCGCCCGAAGAAGTTGGGCTGCTGGAGGACGAGCGCGGTCACATCCTCGCCGCCGTACCTGGCGAGCGAGGCCGGCAGAATCACCCCCTCGGCCGTGCAATAGGGCAGCTCCTCGAATTTCAGTCCCTGATTGCTCGCCATCGCGACCGCCACGCGGCGGTAGTGCGGATGCACGGTCGTGGGCACGAGAATGCGCGCCGACTTCGACTTGCGGTTGGCGCGCACCGCCATGAGCGCGGCTTCCGCCGTCGCCGAGGCGCCCTCGTACATCGAGGCGTTCGCGACCTGCATGCCGGTGAGGCGCGCGATCATGGTCTGGAACTCATAGATCGTCTGCAGCGTGCCCTGGCTGGCTTCCGCCTGATACGGGGTGTAAGCGCTGTAGAACTCCCCGCGCGTGGTGACCGCCCACACCGCCGCGGGGATGTGATGCTCGTAGGCGCCGGCGCCGATGAAGCTCAAGGGGGTACCGTCGGCGGCGGCGCGCTCGCTCATCAAGCGCCCGATTTCCATTTCGTTGAGCTCCTCGGGGACTCCGGCGAGGGATGTCACCCTGAGGCTCGGCGGAATCTCATCGAACAGATCCTCGATGCCGCGTGCGCCGATCGCGGCGAGCATCGCCGCGACCTCGGCCTCGGTGTGGGGAATGAAGGCCATCAGCCGCCCTCCGCTGCCAGCACCTTCTGATAGTCGGCCGCCGACAGCAGCTCCGCCGAGTCGAGCGCCCCGGCGGCCGGGCGCATGCGCATCAGCCAGCCCTCACCGTAGGGATCGGTGTTGACCGTCTCCGGCGCGTCGGCCAGCTTGGGGTTTCCGGCCGTGATCGCACCGGCGAGCGGCGCGTACACATCGGACGCGGCCTTCACCGACTCGACCACCGCGCACGGCTCGTCCGCCTTCACGGTGCGGCCCGCCTCCGGGACCTCGACGAACACCAGGTCGCCGAGCGCATGTTGCGCATGGTCGGTGATGCCGATCTCGACCGTGCCGTCGGCGAGGGTGCGCACCCATTCGTGGGACTTGGTGTACTTCAGGTCCGCGGGAACATTGCTCATGAATAGGCCCTCTTGCCAAATCGTACGAAAGGCGGCTTGACCACTTTGGCGTTGAGCAGCTTGCCGCGGATATCCACCTGCACCCGGTCGGCGGTCGCCGCGGGCACGCGCGCCAGCGCGATCGAGCACTCGAGCGTCGGGGAGAACGTGCCGCTGGTGATCTCCCCCGCGCCCACGCCCGCCACCAGCACCTTCTGGTGGCCGCGCAGCACGCCGCGGTCTTCCAGCACCAAGCCGACCAGTTTAGCCGCCGGGCCGCCGCGCGCGCGGATCGCCTCGAGCGCCTCGCGGCCCACGAAGGCGCGCGCGCGCGGTTCGAGCGCCACCGTCCAGCCGAGCCCCGATTCATAGGGCTCGGTATTCTCGTCCATGTCGTTGCCGTAGAGGTTCATGCCGGCCTCGAGCCGCAGCGTGTCGCGTGCGCCCAGGCCGCAGGAGGCGACCCCGAGCGCGTTCAGCTTGCGCCACGCCGGGAGCGCATCGGCCGCCGGCATCATGATCTCAAAACCGTCCTCGCCGGTATAACCGGTGCGCGCGACGAACCAGGAGGAAAGCTCCCGTCCCACGAACACGCCGAGCTCGAGTGCCGCGGCGGCGTCCGCCGCCGTGAGCAGCTGCGCCGCCTTGGCGCGCGCCTCCGGCCCCTGAATCGCGAGCATCGCGAGATCGGTGCGCTCGGTGACCTCGACGCCGAAGGTGGCGGCGTGGCGGCGGATCCAGGCGAGATCCTTGTCGCGCGTGCCGGCATTCACCACCGCGCGGAACCAGCTCTCGGTGAGGAAGTACACGATGAGATCGTCGATGACACCGCCGCGCTCGTTGAGCATGCAGGAGTAGAGCGCCTTGCCGGCCGCCTTGAGCTTGCCGACGTCGTTCGCGAGCAGCTGCGCGAGCAACGCGCGCACCCGCGGCCCCTTGAGGTCGACCACGCACATGTGCGAGACGTCGAAGACCCCCGCGGCGCGGCGCACCGCGTGATGCTCGCCGATCTGCGAGCTGTACTGCACCGGCATGTCCCAGCCGCCGAAGTCGACGATCCGGGCGCCGAGCTCCTGGTGCAGGCTGAACAACGGAGTCTTTCTTCCCACGGGGTGCCTCCGGCGAACAAAAGAGAGCGGCAGACGCCCCTGCCCTCGCACGCGAGGCGTCTGCCGCCCTTCTGTCCCTGTGACCTGAGAGATCAGGCGCGTTGCCGCACCGCTCCCCTTCGGTGGGTGGACGCCTTCGGTCCACCGCTCTCCAGAAGCCCCGCGGAGCGCGTTGGACCGCGTCCGCCGTCTGCCGTTCTTGTGCCTGAGCGTTTCCGGGCGGAATTTGCGCCTTCGGCGTTCCGGCTCGTGCCGGACTCTCTCCGGACAGACCGATTTCGGGCCGTGGGATGATACCAGCCCGGCCGAGTGCCGCCCAAGGCGGTTTCGCCCGGGCAGGGTGGTGTCTTCGGCGCCAGCGTCCAGCCAGGGTGCTGTCTTAGGCGCCAGCGTCCAGCCAGGGTGATGTCTCCCGCTCGGCGACGGTAGAATTCGCGCCGCATGATCCTTGCCCGCCGTTCCACAGTACAGGTGCCGATCGGACCGGTCCGGGTCGGGGGCGGTGCCCCGATCGTGGTCCAGTCAATGACCAATACCGACACCGCCGACGTCGAGGGCACGGCGCGGCAGGTGCAGGCGCTGGCGCGCGCGGGCTCAGAGCTGGTGCGCATCACCGTCAACACAAGCGAGGCGGCAGCCGCGGTCGCGCCGATCCGCGCTTCCCTCGATCGCGCGGGCGTCACGGCGCCGCTCATCGGCGACTTCCACTTCAACGGCCATAAGCTGCTGCGCGAGCACCCCGAGTGCGCCGCGGCGCTCGCCAAGTACCGCATCAACCCCGGCAACGTCGGGCGGGGAGCCAAGCGCGACCCGCAGTTCGCCGAGATGATCGAAATCGCGTGCCGCTACGGCAAGCCGGTGCGCATCGGCGTCAATTGGGGCAGCCTCGACTCCGACCTCCTGACGCGCCTCATGGACGAGAACTCCGCGCGCGCCGAGCCGCTCGACGCGCAGGCGGTGATGCGCAATGCGGTGGTGCTGTCAGCGCTCGGGAGTGCGCAGCGCGCCGAGGAGCTCGGCCTGCCGCACGATCGCATCATCCTCTCGGCGAAGGTGAGCGGGGTGCAGGATCTCATCGCCATCTACCGCGACCTGGCGGCGCGCTGCGACTACCCGCTGCATCTCGGGCTCACCGAAGCCGGCATGGGCTCCAAGGGCATCGTGGCATCGACCGCCGGCATGGCGGTGCTGCTGCAGGAAGGCATCGGCGACACGATTCGCGTGTCGCTCACGCCCGAGCCCGGCGGCGACCGAACCCAGGAAGTGATCGTCGCGCAGGAGATCCTTCAGACCATGGGGCTGCGTGCGTTCACGCCGCTGGTCGTGGCGTGTCCGGGCTGCGGGCGCACCACCAGCACCTTCTTCCAGGAGCTAGCCCAGCAGATCCAGTCGCACATCCGCGCCCGCATGCCGCAGTGGCGGCGCGAGTATGTGGGGGTGGAGGAGATGACGGTGGCCGTCATGGGCTGCGTCGTCAACGGCCCGGGCGAGAGCAAGCACGCCAACCTCGGCATCAGCCTGCCCGGCACCGGCGAGCGCCCGGTGGCGCCGGTGTACGAGGACGGCGAGAAGACCGTCACCTTGAAGGGCGAGCGGATCGCAGAGGAGTTCCAGGAGATCGTCGAGCGCTACGTGGCGCGCCGCTACGCGCGCTTGGCGACGCCGGGGGACGCGTGAACGGCGGCGACTCATGAGCGAGCCGCTGGCCGCGCGCAAGTGCAAGCCCTGCGAAGGCGGCACGCCGCCGCTCACGCCGGCCGAGGCGGCGACGCTTCTCACCCAGATCTCTAAGGATTGGGTCCTGACCGACAATGCGCACGCCATCCGCCGCGCCTTCGCCTTCCGGGACTTCTACCGCACCATGAGCTTCGTCAACGCGCTCGCGCACATCGCCAATATCGAGGACCACCATCCGGACCTCGAGGTCGGCTACAACTACTGCCGCGTCAAGTTCACGACGCACGCCGTGAAGGGGCTCTCGGAGAACGACTTCGTGTGCGCGGCCAAGGTCGACCTCATTCCTGTTGTTTGATTGGCCGGCCGAGCCGTGCGGTCAGGCTCGCGCACAAAGTGCGCTTCACGACCGCCTTGCCGCCTCCGGCAGCTCTCCCGTCATCCCGAGTGCCCGGCGGATAAAAAAGCGCCGCAGCTCCTGGCTGCGGTTCACCCACGCGAGCCCGTGCTGCGCGAGGCGCGCCAGCGGTCCGGTGCCGTGGGCCAGCAGGCGGTCGAAGGCATCGATCGCGGTGCCCATCACGGCGATCTCGCTCTTGCGCCAGCGCTCGTAAGCGCGCAGCACCGCGAGCGATCCCGGGTCCTCGCGCCGCGCTGCTGCCGCCACCACCAGCTGTGCCAGCGCCGCAGCATCGAGCAGCCCGAGGTTCACCCCCTGGCCGGCGAGCGGGTGCACCACGTGCGCGGCGTCGCCGATGAGAGCCACACGACGGGCGATGTAGCGCGGCGCCGCCAGCCGCCGCAGGGGGAAAGAGGCGCGCTCACTGACCAGCCGCGTGGCACCGAGCGCCAGGTCCGAGGCCCGGTCGAGCTCGCCGGCAAAGGCCGCGGCGCTCGCGCTCAGGAGCCCAGCCGCCAGAGAGTCGTCGGCCGACCAGACGATGGAGCTGCTGCCGTCGAACAGCGGCAGGAAGGCGAGCGTGCCGTTCTTCATGAAACGCTGCCAGGCCGTCATCTCGTGGGAGCGCTCGGTGGCGACGGTGGCGACGATGGCCGTCTGGCGGTAATCGCTGAGCTTGGCGGCGAGGCCCGCCGCGCGGCGCACCGCGGATTGGGCGCCGTCGGCGCCGACCAGTAGACGCGCGCGCAGCGGGCCGCGGCTGGTCTCGATGCTGACGCCGTCATCGCCGATCGAGAGCGAGGCGAACTGCGCCGCCTCGAGCTGCCCGCCGGCCGCGGTGAAAGCGGCCAGCAGCGCCGCCTGCAGCAGCCGGTTCTCGAGGATGTACCCGAGGTTAGGCTCCCCGACGTCGGCGGCATCGAAGCAGAGTGCGCTCGCGCTGTGCGCGGCGACGCTCTCGTGCCACACACGCATGCGCTCGTAGGCGCACACCCGGGGAGCTGCGATCCGTGGCCACGCGCCGGCAGAGCGCAACAGCCATTCGCTGGCGCGCGAGATCGCGACCACGCGCGCATCGGGCGGCACCCCGGCGGCGGGCGGCGCGGGGACGCTTGCCTCGAGCAGCACCACGCGCAGGCGCGCGCCCCGCGCCCCGCCGGCGTGCGCGAGCAGCGCCGCGGCGCATGCGCCCACCGGCCCGCCGCCGACGATCGCCACGTCGAACATCGCAGCTTCAGGCATGACGCACGGGCAGCCCGCGCACCAAGCGCGGCGCGGGGCCGGCAAAGCCGAGACTGACGCGCGCGAGCGCGCGCTTGGCGGGCGGCGAGAGATCGAACGCCAGGAGTCCGAGGTTGCGCAGCAGGCCGGCTCCTAAGCGCGAGTCTGCGAACAGCTTCACCAGTCCGTCGGTGAAGCGCACGACTCCGCTGCGGTCAGCGGCGCGCCAGGCGGCAAAGCGCTCGATGAGCTCGCGTGAGCCCAGGTCCCCGGATGCGTTGGCGAGTACCTCCGCGAGCATCGCCGCATCGCGGAGCCCCAGGTTGAAGCCCTGGCCGGCGACCGGGTGCAGCGCCTGCGCGGCGTTGCCGATCAGCACGGTGCGGGTCGCCACCGGAGATGCGGTGCGCGTGAGCTTAAGCGGATAGGAGGCACGGCGCCCGGCGCGCACAAAGCGCCCGGCGCGCCATCCGAACCGCGCCTGCAGCTGCGACAGCCAGGCAGCGTCATCGAGCGCGAGCACCCCGGGCGCATCCGCGCTGCGGCAAGCCCAGATCACACTCAGCGTTCCATCGGCGAGCGGCAGCACGGCGAGCGGTCCCGCCGGGGTGAAGCGCTCGTAGGCAATCCCGAGGTGCGGCATGTCGGCGGCGACATTGGCGACCACGGCGACCTGATCGTAGTCCTCGACCGTGGCCGCGATGCCGGCGGCGGCCCGAATCTGCGAGTGCGCCCCGTCGGCCGCGACCACCAGCCGCGCCGCGACCGCTTCCCGCCTACCCTCGCTGACGAGCGTGAAGCGCGCTCCCTCAGCAGTGATCCCGACGTCCTCGACCTGTGCGGGGACCCGCAGGCGCAGCGGCGCATCGCGCGCGAGGCGCGCCCAGAGCGCCGCACCGATGCGCCGGTTCGGCACCACGTAGCCGAAGGCATCGATCCCCTGCTCCTCGGCCGAGAGGCGCGCGCAGCCGAAGCGGCCGGCGTCCGAGACGTGGATGGCACGGATCGGGGCGGCCTCGGGCGCGATCGCCTCCCACACGTCGAGGCCCTCGAAGATCCGCCGGCTGGCGTTGCCGAGAGCCGTCGTGCGCTCATCGAAGCTTGGCTGGGCGCTCGCCCCGAACGGCACCGCCTCGACCAGCAACACCCGCACCCCCGTGCCGCTGAGCCCCGCGGCAAGGCTCGCACCCACCATCCCGCCGCCGATCACGGCGACGTCGACCTCGAGCGGAGTAAGGGCAGCGGCTTTATCGCGCATGAGCAGCTCGGGCCGGCCTCAGCCGCGCGCCATCACCGCCTCGATCTGGTCGGGATCCTTGGGCGCGCGCGCGGTCAGTACCTCGGCGCCGCGCCGCGTCACCAGCACGTCGTCCTCGATGCGGATGCCGATATTGCGCAAGCGCCTCGGCACGCCGCGCGCTCCGGCCGGCAGGTAGATCCCCGGCTCGATGGTGAGCGTCATTCCGGGCTCGAGCACCCGCCACTCGTCGCCGACCTTGTAGTCGCCGACATCGTGCACGTCGAGTCCGAGCCAGTGACCCGTGCGGTGCATGAAGAAGCGCCGGTAGGCGCCGTCGCGGATCAGCGCGGCCAGCCGGCCCTTGAGAAGCCCGAGCTTCATCAGGCCCTGGGTGATAACCCGCACCGCCGCCTCGTGCGGCTCGTTCCAGTGGTTGCCGGGACGAACGCGCGCGATGGCCGCCCGATTGGCTTCCAGCACCACCTCGTAGACCGCACGCTGCTCGGGCGTGAAGCGTCCGTTGATGGGGAAGGTGCGGGTGATATCCGAGGCGTAGCACTCGAACTCGCACCCCGCATCGACCAGGAGCAGATCGCCGTCGGCGAGCGGCTGATCGTTGTCGCGGTAGTGCAGGATGCAACTGTTGGCGCCGCCGCCCACGATCGGGTGGTAGGCGGTATCGGCATTGTGGCGGCGGAACTCGTGCAGCAGCTCCGCCATCACCTGGTACTCGGTGGCTCCCGGCCGGCAGAAGCGCATGACGCGCAGGTGTGCCCGCGCGCCGATCTGCGCCGCGGTGCGCATGAGCTCGAGCTCCGGGCGCGACTTGTAGAGGCGCATGTCGTGCAGCACGTGATCGAGCGCGACGAACTCCTGGGGCGGGTGGCGGCCATTCTTCGCCTGGGTGCGCAGGCCGTTCACCCAGCCGACCACGCGCTGATCGAAGTCCGCGTACGCGCCCATGGTGTAGTAGACGCGGGTGCGGTTCTCGAGCAGACCGGGGAGGATCTCGTCCATGTCGGTGATCGGAAAGGCATCGTCGGCACCGAAGTCGCGCGCGGCGCCGGCGGGACCTGCACGCCGCCCGTCCCAGGTCTCGCGTGCCGGGTCGCGCTCGCGCACGAACAGGATGTATTCCGCCTGCGCGCGTCCTGGGACCAGCACCGCCACCGCCTCGGGCTCGCCGAAACCGGTGAGGTACTGGAAGTCGCTGTCCTGGCGATAGGGATATTCGACGTCGTTATTGCGGTGCCGTACCGGCGCGGCGGGCAGCACCGCGATCGAGTCGCGCCCCATCAGACGCATCAGCTGGCGGCGGCGGCGCGCAAACTCGTCTCTCGCCATGGGTCTTAAGGAGGCCCTAGTGCAGCGGGGCCGCGTCAGGAAGCGGTGCGTGCCGCATCGGCGCCAGCTCCTCGAACAGCAGCTGCACCCCGATGCGCACGAACTCGACCAGCTCGGCGTAGGCGCCCTCGTTGGAGTCCTCGCCCTGCTCGTCGTCGACGCCCGCACGCGTGATCTCGGTGAGATCGCGCACGATCTCGCCGACGTCCCCCGGCAGGCCGCTCGCGTCGGCTATGGAGCCCGAGCCCAGGCCGTAGAGAAATCCCTGGCACCACAGGGCGAGCGCGGCGGTGCGCACCTCGAGCGGCTGCGCGTCGCTCGGCAGCAGTGGCTCGAACTCCATATCGGTCTGCTCGAGTGCCGCGGCGGTGGCGGTGTACAGCCCATAGAGAGTATCGGCGACGGCAGCCTCGGCGCGTCCCTCGGGCAGAACCTCCCGCAGCCAGTCCTGGAAGCTGTAATCGGCCAGTGCGCACAGACAGCCCGCGAGCGTGCCGTGTGCCTCGGCGGCTTCGGTGAGCGAGCGCTGCGCGGTGAGCAGCTGCTCGATCTCGGCGTAGTCGGGCTGGTTCATGGGTCAGCGGATTATAGTTGAGTGCGATTGACCGCACGAAGAGCGGGGCTCTATAGTCCTGTGCCATGAGCGACACTACAAAAACACAACTTGATCTCGAGCTCACCCGCCTGGCGAAACGCATCGAAGAGCTGCTTGCCGCGCTCGAGCATCTGAAGGAAGAAAACCGTGCGCTCAAGGCGCGCCACGAGTCCCTGGCCGGCGAGCGCGCCTCGCTGATGCACAAGAACGAGCAGGTGCGCACGCGCGTCGAAGCCATGATCGGCCGCCTGAAGACCCTCGAGCACGGCGCGTGAGTCCGCCGGACCAGGCACGCGTCAGCGTGCGCATCATGGAGAAGGAGTACGTGGTGGCGTGTCCGTACGAGGAGCGCTCGGCGCTGCTGGACGCCGCCGAGTTCCTCAATACCCGTATGCGCGAAATCCGCGACAGCGGCAAAGTCGTCGGCCTCGACCGCATTGCCGTCATGGCCGCGCTGAACCTCGCCCATGAGTTCCTCAAAGTGCGCGACCACGAGTCGAAGGTCGACAGCGGCGCCGGCCACCGGGTGCGCGCGCTGCGGGAGCGGGTCGAGGGCGCCCTCGGAAAAGGCCAGCAACTCGACCTGTGATGCGACGGGAGTCTCAAGCGCACGCCGCCCGCTTGGTGTACAGTCATCGCCAGCGTCGCCTGCGGTGTTCGACAAGCGGACCGGGTTACCTCGGACCCTAATTGAAACACCCTCGGGACTCAGCGCTTGCGGCAGCACTGTGCAGGTCCGCATTTTTGAGCGGAAAGCCTTACCTGCCGCAGCACGTCCCACCTGTTGCTCTGGTTCGAGAGCAACGGCTCGCACCGGCACTTGCGGGTGGCGCTGCCTGATTCCACCTTAGGGCGGGCCCGCAGGTCGCTGCGGGCCGAGCTCACCGCGCGGCGCCGCGCCGTAAGCGCCGCCGACCGCGACCACGCCGCGCGGCGCGCCGCCCTCAACGCCGATCATGCCCTGCACCTCGCCTCGCAGCAGCGCATCGCGGTGTACGCCGCGCTCCCCTCCGAGCTCGACGCCGCGCCCCTCATCGCGCTTGCCGCGAGCCGCGGCTGCCGCATCTTCCTGCCGCGCATCGACCGGCGGCGCGGGTCCCGTGGCATGCGCTTCATCGAGATGAGTGGCCCGCTGCGGAAGAACCGCCTAGGCATAGACGAGCCCGTGGGCTCGGCGACCATCGGGGCGCGGTGGCTCGACCTCGTGTTCCTGCCTCTGGTGGGGTTCGACGGGCGCGGACTGCGCCTCGGCACCGGGGGCGGCTTCTATGACCGCGCCTTCGCCTTCCGGCAGCTGCGCCGCGCGTGGCACAAGCCGCAGCTGGTGGGATTCGGCTACGCATTCCAGCAGGTCGAGCGCCTCACCGCGGCGCCGCACGACGTGTTCATGGACGCGGTGGTGACCGACGAGGGGTTCATCCGATGCGCTACTGGCTGATGAAGACCGAGCCCACCACGTTCGGCGTCGAGCAGCTCGCCGCCGCCCCGCGCCAAACCACCGGCTGGGACGGCGTACGCAACTACCAGGCGCGCAACATGCTGCGCGACGAGATGAAGAAGGGCGACCAGGCCTTCATGTATTACTCGAGCACGGATGTGCCGGGCGTCGTGGCCATCATGGAGATCGTCAGAGAGGGTTACCCCGACCCCACCGCCTTCGATCGCAAGCATCATCACTACGATCCGGACAGCGACCGCGGGAATCCCCGCTGGTTCATGGTGGACGTGCAGCTCAAGCGCCGCCTCGCGCGCACCATCACGCTGGAAGAACTGCGTGCGCATGCCGGCAAGCAGCTCGCGGGGTTGGTGCTGCTGCGCCCGGGCAACCGGCTGTCGGTCACGCCGGTGGAGAGCGCGCACTGGAAGTTCATTCTCTCGCTGGAGTCGCGCGCACCGCCTGCGTGAGCGCGCAGCGCGCGCGCCACGCGCGTCGCTCACTTCAGTCGCAGCGCGCTCCTCGCCTAGCACACTTCACTCGTGCTCGCTTGTAATTTGGATTCGCGTGTATATACTCGGACCCCGGACTAACCCGTCACACTTGGAGAGCCAACATGGCGAAGGCAAAGAAGAAGGCCAAGAAGAAAGCCAGCAAGAAGAAATAGGCCTTAACTCGGCGGTCGCGTAAGTGGCCGCCGAGTCGAATTCGAAGACTGTGCCCGCTCACCATGGCGGGCACAGTCGTTTCTGGTGCCGCGTAACTCACGGGGGAATGCATGACGGCGGACGGTGACGCAAAGAAGCGACTGGCGGCGGCTGCGGCGCTCGATCTGGTCGCGGACGACAGCCTTATCGGCATCGGCACCGGCTCTACCGTCAACCTCTTCATCGAAGCGCTTGCGCGGCTGCCCCACCGGCCGCGCCGGGCGGTCTCGAGCTCGCAGGCCTCGAGCGCGCGGCTCGCCGCGGCCGGCATCGAGGTGCGCGATCTCAACGAGGTGAGCGAGCTCAATCTGTACGTCGACGGCGCCGACGAGGCGACACCCGCGCGGCACCTCGTCAAGGGCGGCGGGGGCGCGCTCACCCGCGAAAAGATCATCGCGGCGGCCGCGCGGCGCTTTGTGTGCATCGTCGATGACAGCAAGCTGGTGCGCACCCTGGGCAGATTTCCCCTGCCCATCGAGGTGATCCCCATGGCGCGCTCCCTGGTGGCCCGCGAGCTCGCCGCGCGCGGCGGCCGGGCGCTGTGGCGCGAGGGATTCGTCACCGATAACGGCAATCACATCCTCGACGTTCACGGGCTGACGATCGCCGACCCGCCGGCGCTCGAGCGTGAGCTCAACCAGCTCACCGGAGTGGTCACGGTCGGCCTGTTCGCGGTACGGCCGGCGGACGTGCTGCTCGTCGGCACCGCGCAGGGCGTCGAGCAGCGGTAGGCGCGGACAGTGACTCCCTCTTGGAATAAAAAAAGGCCCGTCCAGGTAGACGGGCCTATCTGATTGGCTGGGGGACTAGGATTCGAACCTAGGTAAACGGAGTCAGAGTCCGTTGTCCTACCACTAGACGATCCCCCATTGTCCATTGGCGAAAATAGCCTGCGGCTATTTTCGCAGAAACAGCGCCGGGGTTCATTTCGGCGCGGGCAAAAGGCGCGGCTTTTGCCCGCGAGTGTTCGTTTAACGCTTCGAGTACTGCGGCCCGCGGCGCGCCTTGCGGCGGCCGACTTTCTTGCGCTCCACCTCGCGCGCATCGCGGGTCACGAAGCCCGCATCGCGCAGCGGCTTGCGCAGGCTTTCATCATATTTGATGAGTGCACGGGTGATGCCGTGGCGGATCGCGCCCGCCTGGCCGGTGATGCCGCCGCCGTCGACCTGCACGGAGATATCGAACTGCGTATGCAGCTTCACCGCGTCGAGCGGTTGACGCACGATCATGCGGCCGGTCTCACGGCCGAAGAACTCATCGAGCGAGCGGTCGTTGACGGTGATCTTGCCGCTGCCGGGCTTCAGGTAGACGCGCGCCGTGGCGCTCTTGCGCCGGCCGGTGCCGTAGTGATTCGGGGTCGCTGGCATGCGTTCGGTCCTATTGAAGTTCGAGTGGCTTCGGCTGCTGCGCCTGGTGCGGATGCTCGCCGCCGGCGAAAACATGGAGCTTCTTGAACATGCGCCGGCCAAGCGGATTCTTCGGCAGCATGCCCTTGACCGCGAATTCGATCGCCCGCTCCGGGTGCTCGGCGAGGAGCTTCTCGAGCGCGATTGACTTGATGCCGCCGATGTGTCCGGTATGGTGGTAGTAGATCTTATCGGTGAGCTTGCGTCCGGTGACGCGGATCTTCTGCGCGTTCACGACCACGATGTGATCGCCCATATCGACGTGCGGGCTGTAGTCGGCCTTGTGCTTGCCCTTCAGGCGATGGGCGATCTGTGAGGCGAGACGCCCCAGCGTCTTGTCGCTGGCGTCGACGAGAAACCAGTCGCCGCGGACGGTCCCGGGCTTGGCAAATACGGTCTTCATAGGTCACTCATGGCTACAGGCCCGCGGCCGGGGGAAACCCCTGTCTGGGCCGGGGCCAAAAAAAGGCGGGCAAGTTTACTCAAGCAGGTGGCGCAATGCAAAGTAGCGCCTTCCGGCCGCCTCAGAAGGCCCGGGGCCGGGGTTCGGAGCCTATTGGCGCAGGTCCGCACCGTATAATAGAGCCCCTGAATATGGAGTCCGGAAGCTCTCTAGACGCTGCGATTGCCGCCCTTGATCGTGCCCTGCGATCGGTCTTTGCCCCGGCGCGCGCCGCCAGACCTGTTCCCGGGACGCCGCCAGAGGGCGCGAGCCCCCTTAGCGCTGCGCAGCAGCGCGAGAGCGCCGCGCTCATGCGCGTCAACCATTCCGGCGAGCTCGCCGCCCAGGCGCTCTATCACGGCCAGGCGCTGGTGGCCCACTCCGCGACGACGCGCGCCATGCTGATGGAAGCCGCGCGCTCCGAGTCCGATCACCTGGCGTGGTGCGAGACGCGGCTCGCGGAGCTCGGCGCGCGTCCAAGCCTTCTCAATCCGCTCTGGTACGCCGGCTCCTTCGCCATCGGCGCGCTCGCGGCCCTGGCCGGCGACCGGGCGAGCCTCGGGTTCGTCGTCGAGACCGAGCGCCAGGTGGAAGGGCACCTGGACGATCAACTCGGCAGGCTGCCAGTGGGCGACAACCGCAGCCGTGCCATACTTGAAACCATGAGGGCGGAGGAGATCGCGCACGGCGCGACGGCAGCCGCGGCCGGCGGCGAGCGCCTGCCGGCGCCGGTCCGCGCGCTCATGCGGCAAACGGCCCGCGTCATGACGGGCACTGCATACTGGGTCTGACCGGCCGCGAAGGCTGTATATTAGAAGTGATTGGGGGAGCCGGTATGGAAGAGAATATCAAGCCGCTCAGCGAAATTCCGGCGATCAACCGCTTCTTGAGCTACTGCCGCATTCGCGCGGTCCCGTCCAAGACGGTGGTCATCCACGCAGGCGACCTGCCGGATGTCCTTTACTACATCATCAGCGGCTCGGTCGAAGTGATGATCGAGGACGAGGAAGGCAACGAGATGGTGCTCGCCTACCTCAATCGCGGCCAGTTCTTCGGCGAGATGGGGCTGTTCTACGAGCAGCCCACCCGCAGCGCCTGGGTGCGCACCCGCAACCAGTGCGAGCTCGCGGAGATGACCTATCCGCGCTTCCGGCAGATCGCCGCCGAGAGCCCGGGACTGGTATTCGAGCTCGCCACGCAGCTCGCCACCCGCCTCGATCGCACCAACCGCAAGCTCGGCGACCTGGCGTTCGTCGACGTCACCGGACGAGTGGCCCACGCCATCATGGACCTGTGCGGCGAGCCCGATGCCATGACGCACCCCGAGGGCATGCAGATCAAGGTGAGCCGCCAGGAGCTCTCGCGCCTGGTCGGTTGCTCGCGTGAGATGGCGGGCCGCGTGCTCAAGGTGCTGGAAGAACAGGGGCTGCTGCGGGCCACCGGCAAGACGATCGTGGTCTTCAACGCGCGCCCGAAGATGAAGACTCGCCCCGTCATCGTACCCGCCAAGCCGGCGGGGCCCGGCAAGCCCGCCGGGCAACTCGCCGTGGACGATGACGACGACGAGGACGAGGACGACGAGTAACCAAGCGGCGGCCGCGAGGTGCGCGCGGCCAATCAACCTTCGTCTAACGCACGCGGCGCGTGCCCGGCCGGCGTGCCCCTATGGGCGTGGCGGCAGCCCGGGCGCTCTTGCCCGTAGCGCCGGCGATCTGCCGGCGCATGTCACGGATCGTCTCGGCGTAATCACGGCTGCCGAAGATCGCCGAGCCCGCCACGAAGGTGTCAGCCCCGGCCGCAGCCGCGGCGCCGATGTTATCCGTCTTGATGCCCCCATCGACCTCGAGGCGCACCTCGCGGCCGGCCGCGTCGATGCGCGCACGCGCGTCGGCGAGCTTGCGCAGCGTCGTGGGGATGAACTGCTGGCCGCCGAAGCCTGGGTTCACCGACATGATGAGCACCAGGTCGAGGAGCTCGAGCGTGTAGTCGAGATAGTCGAGCGGGGTGGCCGGATTGAACACCAGTCCCGGGCGGCAGCCGTGCTCGCGGATGAGCGCGATGGTGCGATCGATGTGCTCGGTCGCCTCCGGGTGAAAAGTGATGAAGGTGGCACCGGCCGCGGCGAAGTCCGGCACGATGCGATCGACGGGGCGCACCATCAGGTGCACGTCGATGGGAGCCGCGACGCCGTGCTTGCGCAGCGCTTGGCACACCAGCGGCCCGATGGTGAGATTGGGCACGTAGTGATTGTCCATCACGTCGAAGTGGATGACATCGGCGCCCGCTTCCAGCACCGCCTCGACCTCGGCGCCGAGGCGCGCGAAGTCCGCGGACAGAATCGACGGGGCGATCCACGGCTGCATGGGGTTTAGTCTAACCCACCGCGATCAGGCTCTGGCGGTTGCGCCAGTCGCGCCGGTCGAGCCGCAGCGTTACGTCGGCGAACACTATCCAGGAGAGGTGGAACAGCAGGCCGGCGAACACCAGCACCTGGCCCGGAATGGGGCCGACGGCGGCGCGCGCCCACAGGTCCCCGACGCTCGTGAGCGGGTGCGGGTGGATCGCGAGCTTGCCGTAGTAGGTGACCGCCTGGATCAGGAATATCCAGCAGTAGGTTCGCCGCAGCCGCCGGCCAGCCGCGCGCGCCAGGCTGACGTGATAGCGCGGCTGACAGTAATCCTTGGCGAGCAGGCGGCTCGAGTCCGAATCCACGGCGTACGGCTCACCGCGCAGCATCGGCGTGAAGAAATCGGTCTCGAGCAGCCGTGCTCGGGCACGCCAGATGTTGAAGTAGCGGTAGCGGCGCGCCTCGAGCAGCAGGAACATGCAGACGATGAGCCCGACCAGCGCCATGGGGAGCGGTGAGGCGGCGGCGCTCGAGAAGGTCGCCGATAGCGCGATGCCCGTGGTCACCACCGCCCAGTTGGTGGTGCTGTCGAGCCGCGTGCGCCACACGGTGCTGCGATAGATCTCGGCACGATAGAGGTGCGCGATCGCGCCGATCTCGGCGGCGGAGAACAGGCGCGGCGACGCCGCGGACGCGGCTTCGGCGCGGCCCCCCTGCTCCGGCGCACTCATGGCGCGGTGAGCCGCGCCAGCGCTTCGCGATACTTGGCGCTGGTGCGCGCGATCACATCCGGCGGGAGCTTCGGACCCGGCGCGCGCTTGTCCCAGTCGAGCGTCTCGAGATAGTCGCGAACGAACTGCTTGTCGAAGCTCGGGGGACTCGTGCCCGGACGATAGGTGTCGGCGGGCCAGAAGCGCGAGGAGTCGGGCGTCAGCACCTCATCGATGAGCGTCAGGGTACCGGCGGCATCGACGCCGAACTCGAACTTGGTGTCCGCGATGATGATGCCGCGCTCGCGGGCGTGCCTGGCGGCAAAGCCGTAGAGCGCGAGCGCGGTGTCGCGCACCGCGGCCGCGAGCTTCAGTCCGATGCTCTGCGCCATCGTCTCGAAGCTGATGTTCTCATCGTGCGCGCCCGCCTCGGCCTTGGTGGCGGGCGTGAAGATCGGTTGCGGCAGCGGCCCGGCGAGCGGCAGGCCCGCGGCTAACTCGATGCCGCACAATGCGCCGGTCTTCTGGTAGTCCTTCCACCCGGACCCGATGAGATAGCCGCGCACCACCGCCTCGATCGGCAGCGCCTTCAGGCGCCGCACGATCACCGCGCGGCCTTCGAGGAGCGCACGCTCGGCAGCGTTCTTCACCACGCCCTCGAGGGAGCGGCCGGTGAGGTGGTTCGGCACCAGATGCTCGAGCTTCGCGAACCAGAAATTGGAGATGGAATTCAGCACGCAGCCCTTGTCCGGGATCGGATCAGGCAGCACCACGTCGAACGCCGACAGGCGGTCCGTGGTCACGATGAGGAGAGTGTCGGCATCCACCGTGTAGATGTCGCGCACCTTGCCTTCATGAAGGCGCTCGAGGCCGGTGAGACGGGTGCGGTAAACGATGGGCGTTGGCATGCGCTTGGTACTATACGTTGACATGGCGGCGGGCATGAAATGGATCGGCAAAGTAACCGGCGGGCTCATCGGACTCGCCTTCGGTCCGATCGGCGTTGCGATCGGTGTGCTGCTCGGCCACCAGTTCGATCAGGCGCAGGAGGACGATGACAGCGGCGCGCCGCCCGGTGACGTCGCGGCGATCGGCGAGCGCTTCTTCCGTGCCACCTTCCGCGTGATGGGTTATGTCGCCAAGGCCGACGGCCGCGTGACGGAGCGGGAGGTCGCCGCGGCGCGCGCCGTGATGAGCGACTTGAGGCTCAATGCGCTGCAGGTGCGCGACGCCATCGCGCTGTTCACCGAGGGCAAGCAGCCGCAGTTCGATCTCGCCGCGGAGCTCGCCGGCCTGCGGGCCGCCTGCCGCGGACGCCCGGACATCCTGCGCATCTTTCTCGAGATCCAGGTACGCGCGGCGCTCTCCGGCAACAACCTGGAGGGCCCGGTGCGGCCGATCATGAGCCGCATCGCGAGCGGCACGCGGGTCTCCGGGTTCGAGCTCGCGCAGATCGAAGCCGTGCTGCGCATCCAGCGCGGCGGCTTCCACCAGCAGCGTCCGGGCAACGGCGCCGCCGCGGGGGCCGAGTCACTCGAGGCGGCGTACCGCGTGCTCGAGACTCACGCGGGCGCGGGCGATGCGGAGGTCATCAAGGCCTACCGCCGCCAGCTCAACCGCCACCATCCCGACAAGCTCAAAGCGAATGGGCTGCCGGAATCGATGATCGGTCATGCCAAACAGCGCACCCAGCAGATCATCGAGGCGTATGAGCTGATTCGCGCGCGGCGCGGGATGCACTGATTCATCGGCCGCAATCGCAGGAAGCGATTCCGGCGGACATTACTCCGTCGACCGCAGGCAAAGAGCGGGGCGCGATGCACATCAGTCCCGGTCGCCTCAGCAGCCGAGCACTTCGAGGCTAGTCAGGCACACGGGTCTTTGCCTGCTACGCCTGCGCGGCGGCCCACTCCGAGATCACCGCCTGCAGCGCGCGCACGCCGTCGGTGAGCGCCGCGGGTCCGGGCTGCAGAATGATGGCCGACTTGATCTCGCGCACGAACCCGGCACGTACCGCGGGCAGCGCGCTCCAGCCGGGGCGCGCCGCTACCTGCTGCGGCCGGAACTTCTTGCCGCACCAGGAGCCGAGCACGATGTCCGGGGCGCGGCGCACCACCTCGAGAGGGTCGGCGATGATGCGGTTGCGACCGAGCGATTCACGGGCGAGCTCGGGGAAACACTCCTCACCACCGGCGAGGGCGATGAGCTCCGACACCCAGCCGATCCCCGAGATCAACGGCTCATCCCACTCCTCGAAGTACACGCGCGGGCGCTTGCTGAGGGCCGCCGCGCGCGCACACACCTCGGCGAGCCCTGACTCGAGCTCAGTCAGGAGCGTTGCGGTTTTCGCCTCGCAGCCGATCATGCCGCCCAAGGTGCGGATCATCGCCAGGATCTCGGGGACGCTGCGCTGGTTGAAAACGTGAACGTTCAGGCCCGCGCGCACCAGCTCGGCGGCGATGTCGGCCTGAAGGTCGGAGAAGCCGAGCACCAGGTCGGGCGCGAGCTCGACGATGCGCGCGGTCCGTGCGCTCGTGAAGGCCGACACCCGCGGCTTCTCACGCCGGGCACGCGGCGGGCGCACGGTGAAGCCGGAAATGCCGACGATGCGCCAGTCCTCACCCAGGAGGTAGAGCGTCTCGGTCGTCTCCTCGGTGAGGCACACGATCCGTTGTGGGTAGCCTGAAATCGTAAGTCTCCTCGCGCCAACTGCGGCGGCCGGCACTGTATCCTTAAGGCATGTGGCTGCGCATCTGGGGCTTGCTCGACCGGTGCTTCTTCGGCCCGGCTTCGCAGCGCGCCGGGTCCTTAGGTTTGGGCCTGCGCCTGCTGCGCTACCCCTACGCAGTGCTGCGCGACCTGTCGCGCGGCGAGATCAACCTGCGCGCCATGAGCCTGGTCTACGCCACGCTCCTGTCGCTCATCCCGCTGCTCGCTTTCAGCTTCGCGATCGTGAAAACGTTCGGCGGACACCGCGACCTGGTGCCGATCGTGTACGAGTTCTTCCGCCCGGTCGGCGAGCCGGCGGCGACCGATCTCACGACGCGCGTGGTGCAGTTCGCCAACCGCGCGAGCAGCGGCGTAGTCGGCTCGCTGGGACTGGCGCTGCTCGCCTGGACGCTGATCGGCACCATCAAGAAGGTCGAGGACAGCTTCAACTTCCTGTGGCACGTCGAGCAGCCGCGCAGCTTCGCCCGGCGGGTGACCGAGTACTCGACGCTGCTGGTCGCGGGACCGGTGGTGCTGGTGGTCTTCATCGGGCTGACGCATCAGGCGCTCTCGAGCGCCCCGCTCCAGGAGGTGGCAAACCTGCGCGTGCCGCTGCTGCCATGGCTGCGCGCCGCCGGCATCGCGCTCGCCCCCTACGCAACGGTGAGCGTGTTCTTCACCGCGCTCTACATGATGGTGCCGAACACGCGGGTTGAGTGGCGCGCGGCGCTCACCGGCGCCATCGTCGGCGGGATACTGTGGGCGGCGGTCGGCAAGGTGTTCACCGCCTTCGTCGTCTACTCGACGCGCCTCACCATTGTGTACGCCGGCTTCGCCTTCGTGGTCGCCGGCCTCCTGTGGACGTATTTCGGCTGGCTGATCCTGCTCGCCGGCGCGCAACTCTCCTTCTACGTACAGAACCCGGCCTACCTGCACCTGGGGCTGCAGCGGCTGCGGCTCTCGGCGGTCGAGCTCGAGGAACTCGCCTTGAGGCTCATGTACTTCGTGGGACGCGCGCACGTCGCCGGCGGCGGGCCCTGGACGGTGAACGGCATGGCCACCGAGCTCGGATTGCCCGGTATCGCGGTCGCGCACATGGCGGCGGCCCTCGAGCGCGCGGGGCTGCTGCTCGTGACCGACTCCGACGAGCTGCTCCCCGGCCGCGACCTCGGCCACATCCGCGTGCGCGAGATCCTCGAGCTCGCGCGCAACCAACGCAGCGGCCACGTGGCGCCGCGCAATCTCGCCATCCCCCCGGTGGACCGCCTGCTCGAGAGCCTCGAGGAAGCGCGCCGCCGCAGCTGCGGCGAGCTCACCCTAGGCGAGCTCGCCGAGGAGGCGCCGCGTCCGGCGCTGCAGCTCACTCACCGGCAATCGTCATTTCGCTGACGAGGAGCGACGGGGTGCGGATGGCGCCGCGCGCATCCGTATCGGCGCCGACGGCGGCGATGTCGAGATACATGCGCTTCAGGTTTCCGGCGATCGTGACTTCGTGCACCGCGTGCTGAATCGTGCCCTGCTCGACCCAGAAGCCGCTCGCGCCGCGCGAGTAGTCGCCGGTCACACCGTTCACGCCTTGCCCCATGAGCTCGGTCACGAGCAAGCCCGTTCCGAGCCTGGCGAGGAACTCCTGGGAACTCAGACCGCCATCGCTCGCCGCCACGATCAGGTTGTGGATGCCGCCGGCGTTGCCCGTGGTCTTGAGCCCGAGCCGCCGCGCCGAGTAGCTGCCGAGCACGTACCCATCGAGCACACCGTCGCGCACCAGCTCGCGATCATGCGTGGCGGCGCCCTCCTGGTCGAAGGGGCTGCTGGCGAGCGCCTTAGGGATGTGCGGTCGCTCATGCATCTGCAGAAAGGCGGGAAACACCTGCGAACCCGCCGCGTCCAGCAGGAACGAGGCTTTGCGGTACTGGCTGGTGCCACGGATGGCGCCGATGAAGTGCCCGATCAGGCCACGCGCCAGGTCGGGTGTGAAGGCCACCGGGGCCCTGCGGGTGGTGAGCCGCCGCGCGCCGAGGCGCGCCAGCGCGCGCTCACCGGCGATGCGGCCGATCTGGGCGGCGTCCTCGAGGTCGGCGGGATCGCGCGCCACGCTGTACCAGTGATCGCGCTGCATCTCCGCGCCCGCTTCGGCGATGAGCGCGCAGCTCACCGAGTGACTGGTGGCGGAGTAGCCGGCGAGGAACCCGTGGGAGTTGGCGTACACGCCCGTGTGGCGCTGGCTGCCGACGGAAGCGCCCTCGGAGTTGCGTACCCGCGGATCCACCGCGAGCCCGGCCGCCTCGCAGCTGCGCGCCAGCTCGATGGCGCGCTCGGGAGTGAGATCCCAGGCGTGGTCGAGATCGAGGTCGGGAATGTCGCGGGCGAGCGCCTCGGGCTCGATGAGCCCGGCGTAAGCGTCCTCGGCGGTGTAGCGCGCGATCGCGCACGCCTTGGCGACCGTCTCGAGCACGGCGCTTGGTGCGAGATCGGCGGTGCTGGCCGAGCCCTTGCGCTTGCCGAAGTAGAGCGTCAGCGCGAGGCCACGGTCGCGCTGGTACTCTACGGTGTCGACCTCACCCAAGCGCACGCTCACCGAGAGCCCGCGGCTCACCGAGGCATCGGCTTCACACTGCGTGGCGCCCTGGCGGCGCGCCTCATCGCGCGCCAGGCCGACGAGGTCGGCCAGTTGCCCGGCGCCGGCAAGTTCGGAGGTCGGTTGCATGATGCGTGAATGCAATGGGAGATTGGGCGTAAATTGTAGCAGCGCGCCCGCGCCGCGGGTCCGCACCCGGGCCATCTACCAGTGACAGACAGGCGCGACAGCCACGCCGACCAGGCGGCCGACGAGCGGCCGAGCAAGAGCGCGGCTAAGCGCGCCGCGCGCGCCGCCCAGGACCTCGGGGAGGCGCTGATCGGCCTGCCCGACGGCGAGCTGGCCGTGCTCGGAATTCCCGAGGAGCTCGCCGCGGCACTGCGCGCCGCGCGCCGTATTACCAGCCGCGCGGCCGGAGCGCGCCAGCGTCAGTACATCGGCAAACTGATGCGCGCACTGGATCCTGAGCCGATCCGCGCCGCGCTCGCCGCCCGTGGAGCCGTGAGTGCGCGCGAGGCCGAGCGCTTCCGCCGCGTCGAGGAGTGGCGCGAGCGGCTCATCGCCGGCGGTGGCGCGGCGCTCACCGAGCTCAAGCGCGCTCATCCGGGCATCGACGCCGCCGCGTGGCAGCGCCGCGTGAGCGCCGCCCAGACCGAGCGCGCGCGCGGCGCAGGCGCTGTGGGCGCCTCCCGCGAGTTGTTTCGCGCCCTGCGCGCATTGTTCGCTACAATGCCCTGATGCAAGCCCTCGTCGGCATCATCATGGGCTCCGCTTCCGACTGGGAGACCATGCAGGCCGCCGCCGAGACGCTCGATCGCCTCGGCATCGCCTACGAGGTGCGCGTGGTGTCCGCGCACCGCACTCCCGACCTGCTGTTCGAATACGCCTCCGGCGCGCGCGCGCGCGGCCTCGAGGTGCTGATCGCCGGCGCCGGCGGGGCGGCGCACCTGCCCGGCATGGCGGCGGCCAAGACCACCCTGCCGGTGCTCGGCGTGCCGGTGCAGTCGAAGACCCTCGGCGGCCTCGATTCACTGCTGTCGATCGTGCAGATGCCCGCGGGCGTCCCCGTTGCGACCTTTGCCATCGGCACCGCCGGCGCTGCCAACGCAGCCCTGTGCGCCGCGGCGATCCTCGCCAACCGCCATCCCGCCGTGCAGACGGCGCTCGAGACGTTCCGCGAGAAGCAGACCGCAGTCGTGCTCGGCAATCCCGATCCGCGCGCGCATAAGCGCACATGACCGTCGGCATCGTGGGCGCCGGCCAACTCGGCCGTATGCTCGCTTTGGCGGGCTATCCGCTCGGCCTCGATTTCCTGTGCCTCGACCCCGCGAGCGATGCGCCCGCGGGCCAGGTGGCACCGCTTCTCACCGGCGCCTTCACCGACCGCGCGCTGCTCGGCGAGCTCGCGCGACGCTGCGAGGTCGTCACCTTCGACTGGGAGAATGTGCCGGTCGCGAGCCTGCGCGCGCTGCAGCGCAGCGCGCATGCCGCGCGCATCTCGCCCCCGGTGACGGCACTCGCCTGCGGCCAGGACCGCGTGAGCGAGAAGCGTCTGTTCGCGCAGCTCAAGATCCCGACCACCCGCTGGCGCGCGGTCGACTCGCACGCCGACCTGTTGGCAGCCATCGGCGCGGTGGGACTGCCGGGCGTGCTCAAGACGCGCCGCCTCGGCTACGACGGCAAGGGTCAGGCACTGCTGCGCACGCGCGCCGACGCCGGGCGCGCCTGGGCACGCCTCGGCGCCGCACCGCTGCTCTACGAGGAGTGGGTGCCATTCGACTGCGAGGTGTCGGTGATCGGCGCGCGCGGCGCGCGCGGCGAGGTGGCGATCTATCCGCTGTGCGGCAACGTGCACGGGGCGGGAATCCTGCGCCTCACCTGCGCGCCGTACGGACGGGAGCGGTGGCAGCGGCTGGCGGCGCGCTACCTCAAGCGCGTGCTGGCGCATTTTCGCTATCGCGGCATTCTCACCCTCGAGTTCTTCGTGCGCGGTGAGCGGCTGATCGCCAACGAGATGGCCCCGCGGGTGCACAACTCCGGGCACTGGACCATCGAGGGCGCCGCGACCAGCCAGTTCGAGAATCACCTGCGGGCGATCCTGGGACTGCCGCTCGGATCCACGCGCGCGCTCGGCCACAGCGCCATGATCAACCTGATCGGACGCATCCCGCCGCGCGCGCGGCTGCTGGCGCTCGAGGGAGTGCACCTGCATGATTATGGCAAGCAGCCGCGCCCGGGACGCAAGGTCGGACACTGCACCGTGGTCGAGCCGACCGCCGAGCGCCGGAACGCGCGAGCGCGGCGGCTGGCCGCGGAGTTGGCCGCCGGAGTGCGCATCCCGTAACATCTCCCGCGAGTCCGACTCGCATGTACCTGGATACGTTCAAACTCAAGGAGCTGCCGTTCCGGCTGAGCCCGGACCCGCAATTCCTTTACCTGTCGAAGCAACACGCCCGGGCCAAGGCGTACATGGAGTCGACCGTCTGGTTCACCGACGGCTTTGTGGTGATCACCGGCGAGATCGGCTCGGGCAAGACCACGCTCATCGAATCCTTCCTCAAGGAAGTCCCCGCCGACGTCGTGGTCGCGCAGATCAACCAGACGCAGGTGACGGCCACGGACTTCCTGCAGACGGTGCTGGTGCAGTTCGGCTTCTCGCCCTTCAAGATGCGCAAGTCCGAGGTCATCAGCACCATCAACAGCTTCCTCATCGAGCAGCACGCCGCGGGGCGCAAGGTGCTGCTGATCGTGGACGAAGCGCAGAATCTCGCGCCGCGGGTACTCGAGGAGATCCGCCTGCTGTCGGGGGTGGAGACCACCAAGGAGAAGGTGCTGCGCATCATTCTCGCCGGGCAGCCCGAGCTCAACGAGACCCTCAACTCGCCCCAGCTCGAGCAGCTCACGCAGCGCGTGCGGCTGCGCTTTCATCTGTCGATGCTGTCGGAATCGGAGACCCGCGCCTACATCGAGCACCGCCTGGAGGTGGCCGGCGCGAGCGACCGCGACATCTTCGCACCCGACACCTTCCACGAGATCTACCGCTACAGCGGCGGGGTGCCGCGGCTCATCAACACGCTGTGCGACACCGCCATGATGTCGGCCTACACCGAGAACCGTGACTCGGTGCGCCGCACCGACGTCGCGAGCGCGCTCGCGGAGCTACGCTGGCCGGTGTACTCGACGCGCGCCCAGGGCGCCGCGCCCGCGCCTGATGGCGTGACCGCACTGCGCCAGGCGCCGTCCGCGCCGGCGCCGCCGCGAGCCGCCGCACCCGCGGCTGGCGCCGCGCACGAGCCGATACCGCACGAGCCGATACCGCACGAGCCGATACCGCACGAGCCGGTACCGCACGAAGCCGACGCACGCGCGGACGCAGGGGGGAGCCAAGCCGCCGCCGAGCCGCTCGGCAAGCTGCTGGTGGCCACCGAGGGACGCACCGTGCGGGAGATTCCGCTGCGTATCGGGCGGCTCATCGTCGGGCGTACGCCCGACAACGACGTGCACATCGACAGCCGCTTCGTGAGCCGCCATCACTGCCAGATCATCACCACGGCGCACTCCTGCGTGATCGAGGATCTGAACAGCACCAACGGCATTTACGTGAAATCCGCCCGCGTCAGGCGCCACTACCTCAACGACGGCGACGTCGTGCTCATCGGCAAGCACGAGCTGATCTACGTGGACGAGCGTGCGGCGCGTGGCCGCCACATCCCCGCCGACACCATGTCGAAGATCCCGGCGTTGAGCGAGATCCCGGAGCTGCACGCCGCACCCTCCGACGATGCGGACGATCACTCCAAGGGCAAGCGCCGCGCGGGCGGCTAGCTTTCAGGAATCCTCGTCGCGGAGCGAATCCGGGTTGCCGTACTGCGAACGCATCTCGCGGTAGTCACGCCGGCGCAGCAGCACGACGATTCCGTAAACCAGCGCGATCAGGCCGAGCAGGCCTACGGCGAGACTCAGTGCCCCGTGCGCCGCCATTAGGTAGCTAGCGCCAAGCGCCACGAGGCCGATGGCCATGTAAAACCAAGGCAGGCCTTCGTAGACCGGGCGGGAAAGATGACGGCGCTCCATGCCGGCATCCTAACTTGCCGGCGCGGCCGCGGATACCCGCCCCCGGTGCGGGGTGGGCCAGACCCAGAAAGCGGATACGGCGGGCGGCTACTTCAGGCCCAGCATGCCGAGCAGGCGCTCGATCAGGGACGGCTTCCAGCCCTCGACGCGAAAATCGGACTTCTGTTTGGTGTGGCGCTTGATCTCCGCCAGCAGCTCCGCGGGGAGCTTCAGGGTGGAGGTGTCAGCCATCGAGAGGTTGGGCTCGGCTTGCATCGTGTCGTCCTTCCAGCGGCAGTGGTCTGCCGGATGCACGCTACGGACTCGGCGCCTTCGGAGACGTGTGGAAAATCACAAACTCGCCAACGCTCCCGATTATGTCTTGGGTTCGGTGCGGGCCGCGCTTACCTGCGCACGCGGGGGCAACCCTGCTCCGCCCGCGAGTGCGAGCATCACGGAACGCCGCGTGCCCGACCAGGGCACATATTGGCGCTCAGTGTCCAGAAAAAGCGATATGTCGGGGAACTACGACGTCAGCAGGAAACGACGGCCTCAGCCGGTGCCGCCGACCGTGAGCCGCTCGATCTTGAGCGTCGGCTGGCCCACTCCGACCGGCACGCTCTGCCCTTCCTTGCCGCAGGTCCCGATGCCCTCATCGAGCTTCAGATCGTTCCCGACCATGGTGACGCGCGTGAGCACGTCCGGCCCGTTGCCGATGAGCGTCGCGCCTTTCAACGGCGTGGTGATGCGCCCGTTCTCGATGGCGTAGGCCTCGCTCGCCGAGAACACGAACTTTCCCGAAGTGATGTCCACCTGGCCGCCGCCGAAGTTGACGGCATAGATGCCGCGCGGGACGGAGCGGATGATCTCCTGCGGGTCGTGCGGACCCGGGCGCATGTAGGTATTGGTCATGCGCGGCAGCGTCGTGTGCGCGAAGGACTCGCGCCGGCCGTTGCCCGTGGGAGCGAGTCCCATGAGACGCGCATTCAGCCGATCCTGCATGTAGCCGCGCAGCACGCCGTTCTCGATGAGTGTGGTGCATTGCGTCGGCGTGCCCTCGTCGTCGATGTTGAGCGAGCCGCGACGCCGCGCGAGCGTGCCGTCGTCCACCACCGTGCACTCCGGGGCCGCCACCCGCTCGCCGATGCGGTTGGCGAACGCCGAAGTGCCCTTGCGGTTGAAATCCCCCTCGAGTCCGTGACCGATGGCCTCGTGCAGCAGGATCCCCGGCCAGCCCGCTCCCAGCACCACCGTCATGGTGCCGGCGGGCGCCGGTACGGCTTCCAGATTCACCAGCGCCTGGCGCACCGCCTCGCGCGCCAGCTCGAGCGGCCTGTCGCCCGCCACCAGCTCGGCGAGCGAGTAGCGGCCGCCGGCCCCGGCGTAGCCCTGCTCGCGGCGGCCGTTCTGCTCGACCAGCACCGAGATGTTGAAACGCACCAGCGGGCGCACGTCGGCGGCCAGCTCTCCGTCGCTGGTGGCGATGAGCACCACCTCGTGCACCGCAACCAGGCTCGCATTCACGTGCACGATGCGCGGATCGAGACGGCGCGCCTCGCGGTCGACGCGCTCGAGCCAGGCCACCTTGTCGGCGGTGGCGAGCGTGGCCGCCGGATCCGCCGGCAGATAGAGCCGATGCCCGTGTGCGGCGCGCCAGGCGCTCACCCGCCGCTCCCCGCCGTGCACGGCGATGGCGCGCGCGGCGCGCGCGGCCTCCTCGAGCGCCGGCAGCACGATCTCATCGGAGTAGGCGAAGCCGGTCTTCTCGCCGGCGAGGGCGCGCACACCGACTCCCTGCTCGATGCTGGCGCTGCCGTCCCTGACGATGCCGTCCTCGAGCGACCAGGACTCCTGATGGACGAGCTGGAAATAGAGGTCGGCGAAGTCCACCGAGTGCGTCAGCACCTCGCCGAACACGTTGTCGATGCGGCGGTCGTCGAGCCCGCCCGGACGCAGGATCAGCTCGCGCGCCACGTTGAGCGGGTCGGGGCTCGGGGGTGTCTCGGGCACGGGTTGTGACTCGGGTGCGCTCACGCGTCAGCGTCCGCCGCGAGCGCGCGGTGGCGCAAGGCCGGGAAGCTCTCGCGCACGCCGCTTTGGCGCTGCAGATCTACCTCGGCCACGGCGCAGCCGCGCCCGCGCGGCACGCGCTGGAGTATCCGGCCCCAGTAATCGACGATCATGCTGTCTCCATAGGTCTCACGCCCGCTCGGATGAATCCCGGACTGCGCCGGCGCTATCACGTAGCAGAGGTTCTCGATGGCGCGGGCGCGCAGCAGCGTCTCCCAGTGCGCGCGCCCGGTGGGCGCGGTGAAGGCCGACGGCACCGACAGCAGCTGCGCCCCCGCGGCGCTCAGTTGCCGGTACAACTCCGGAAACCTCACGTCGTAGCATACCGACAAACCCAGCCGCCCCACCGGCGTGTCGAGCACCGCCGGCCGCGCCCCCGGAGCCACATTGGCCGACTCCCGGTAGGTCTCGGCGCGCCCGGGAATGTCGACGTCGAACAGGTGGATCTTGTCGTAGCGCCCCACACGGGCGCCATCGGCATCATAGACGAGCGAGGCGGCGGCGACCCGGCCGTCGGCGCCGCTCCTCAAGGGCGTCGTGCCCCCCACGATCCACAGCTTCAGCCGCCGCGCCGTCCCGGCCAGGAACTCCTGGACCGGGCCCGTGCCGTCGGCCTCGGCGACGGCGCGCTTGTCGGAGTCCTTGAGCCCCATGAAGGAGAAGTTCTCCGGCAGAGCCGCGAGGCGCGCGCCGCGGCGCGCCGCCTCCTCGAGCAGCGCTGCGGCCTGGGCGAGATTGGCCGCCACGTCCGGCCCCGAGGTCATCTGGATGGCCGCGACTCTCACGATCCCTTCCGGCTCCTTAGGTTCCTCAAGGGGTCAGTTCCCAGCCGTCACCATGGGGTCATCCCACGTCCCGTGCAAGCGCAGCGGTGCGCGCTCGCGGTTGGCGCCGGCGAACAGCTCGCGCAGCGACATCCACAGGGCCGCCACGCGCGGCCCGGGACTCAAGCCGCGCACCGCGGCCGGCAGCCGCTCCTCACCCTTCAGCACCCAGCCCTGCGCGTCGTAATCGTGGGCCAGAAGCCCGATCCGGCCGCGCATCAGGATCTCGGCGTCCCCGTCGAGGTGCAGGTCGGAGGTCACGGCCTGGCCGTCTGCCACGGCGAAATCCGCGGTGAGGCGGGCGAAGCGCAGCTGCGGCAACCCCATTCCGGCAATGAGCCCGGGGACCGCGAACAGCCCGAGCGGTGAGCCCTCAGGGGCGGCCCCCGCGGCGCCGCGCGCCACCCCCTCGTCGAGCTCGATATGAAGCCGGCCACGCACGGCGGCCAGCTCCGCCGCGCCCTGCACCGGCCAGGCGAACTCGCCATTCGCCACGGCGCGCGAAGCCGTGAGGTCGGCGCGGAAGCCGAGGCGGGTGAGCGTCGCGGCGGCGTCGCGACTGTCGAGACTGAAGCTCGCGCGGCACAGATCCGCGCCACAGCTGAGCGCGCCGCGCGACTCATCGCCGGCTCCGCCAAGACGCACGTCACTCACCTCGAGCCCATCGGCGCGTGTGGCGAAAGTCGCGGCGAATGCGCCGAGGGAGCGCCCCTGCCAGGCAAGATCGCCGATGGCAAGCTGCGTGACCGGCCCTAAGGCGGCGATCAACCCGGCTCCTGCGCGGGTGCCGGCGAGACCGGTCAGGTCGAGCCGTTCGAGCCGCGCGATCACGGGGTGCGCCGCATCCACGACCGCGGGCCAGCGTACCTGCCCGTCGAGGTCCGCGGACTCGAGCCGCAACCGATCGACGTTCGCGGCCGCATCCGCCGACAGATGCACGTCCGCGAAGCTGCGGTTTGCGGCGAGCAGCTCCGAGGCGGTGAGCTCGACGCGCAGCGCCGGCCAGGCGGGATTGTGTGCGAGCTCCCGCCACAGCGCGGTGTAGCCCGGCAGATCGAGTCGGCTCACCGTGCCCTCGACGCGCACGATCGGAGCCGCCGGCAGTGCCGGCGCGCTCGCGGCGAAATTCACCGCCCCGCGCTCGATCTGCCACAGGTCGCCGCGGCGCTTGACCGCCACCAGCCCCCGCAGGCGCTCGCCGAGCGCGAGGCGCAGCTCTGCTGTGTCATCGGTTCCGATGAGCTCGACGTGCGCGGGCAACATCGAGCTTCCCGTCTTGGCAAAGGGCTCGGGGAGCCGGCTCGTGACACCGGCGAGGTTCGAATCGCCGCGCGCACGCCAGCTCGAGTGCTGCCCGCCCGGCGCCGCCAGGAGCTTGAAGTCCGCGCTCCATTCAGCGTTGCCCTGCAGCGGGCTCTGCGCGCCGCTGACGCCGGTGGCGGCAGTCACCGCCTGCGGGACGCTGAGCAGTCCACGCCCCGAGATCACGAGTGCGCCGGCGCCGCGCTCGCGGCGCTCGCCCACGCTGAGCGAGATCGGGCCGCCGAGCCATTGCCCCGTCACTGTCGAGCGCTGCAGGTGCCCGTCGGCAAAGGCGAGCGTGCCGTGCAGGGCTTCGATCTCGGGAAGCCCGGCCACCGGGCGCAGCCGCGCCCCCTCGAGGAGCGCGGTGAAGCGCGTGGAGTAGCCCGCCGCGCGCGTCGCGCCCGGGGAAGCCACGCGCCGCAGGTCGAAATCAAGGAGCGTCTCACCGCTGAGACCGACGCTGCCGATCCCTGCGGCCTGGGGCAGGAGCTCCGGATGATCGCGCAGCCACGCGAGCGCCTCCTCCGCGTGGCCGGTGAGCCGGCCCGAGAGGCGCGTCAGTCCCGCATCGTGTGCGTCCCATTCGCCGCGTGCCGCAGCGAGACGGAAGCCGACCGCCGTAGCGTGGTGCACGCGCACGCGCACGCGCGCTGCGCGCCAGTCGATGTGTGCATCGAGACCGTGCAGGTCGGGCCAGTCCTCTGCCGCGGCGAGACTCGCGCCGCTCAAGGTGAGCGAGCCGCTGAACTCGCGGCGCGGCCCGCTCCAGGGCAACGGCTCATCGAGGGGGCCGCGCGCCACGAGCTGTGCGTGCTCGATAAGCCCGGTGGTGAGCTCACCGGCGGCGGTACCGAGTGAGGCGAGCGCCGCCCGGCCGAGAGCTGCGCGCACCAGTTCCACCGGCACACCGCTCAGGGAGGCGCGCGCCTCGAGGCGCGGGCGCGCCCCGGAGTCCTCACCCGTGAGCGTAGCGCTCAGGGCGAGACGCGCGTCCGCCTGGCGGATCTCGAGGTCGCGGCTGCTGACCCGCCAGGCGCGCCCGCTGTCCTCGAGCGCAATCTGCGCATTCAGCCCGATCGAGCCGAGTGCAAAGGCAGGATCAGCCGCGAGCGTGAGGCGTGCGTCAGTCGCACGGAGCTGCGCACCGATGCTGCGGCCCACGCCGCTCACGCGCGCGGTAAGCCCCTCGAGCCTGAAGGTGTCCCCGGCGGGGGCAATGCTCAAGTCGCGAATCTCGGCAGTGGTCCTGAGGCGCGCGTCCGGTGGCCGGGCGGCGTTCCACTCGAAGCTCGCCTCGCGCACGACTCCCGCGAGCTCGAGTCCCGAGAGACGCAGCTGCGGCACGCAGCCGCGCGCGAGACCCGCGAGCGCCGCGAGCGGTGCCCCCTGCACCCTGCCCCGCACCGAGGCCCCGTCGGCCGCGGCGTCGATGGCCAGAGCCGCGCCTGGTGAGCGCGCCTCACCGAGCTCGAGCGGCTCGACCGAGAGATGCCAGCCCGCGCTGCCGCGCACGAGCTGCCATTCGGCCCGCAGCCGCTCGAGAGCGGAGTCGGCCGCGGGTCCGCCTGCACCCGACCATGCGAGCGAGGCGGCCTCAACCGAGCCGCCGGCGCTCACCAGGGTGCCGTGGGAGAGCTCGATCTGCACCGTCGCGTCCGCGCTCCCTTCGCCCGGCAGAAACTCCGCGCCAGGTGCGAACTTAAAGAGCGTCCGCCAGCCCGCGAGCTGCAGGCGGCTGCCAACCACCGTGAGTGTGCCGGTGAGATCCGCGGCCTGCGCCACCTCCCCGTGCAGGCGCGCCCTCGCATGCACGGTCGTGCCGAGGCTCTCCGGGAGCGTGAAGAGCGCCTCCGCGCCCCACTCCGTTCCCGAGCGCTTGAGCTGCATCCGCCGGATACCGAGCGCGAGTGGGGCATCCGCCGAGCCCACGCGCAGCGTCCCGCCCTCGACATCGATGCGCGTACCGCGCCAGCGCGACAGCAGCCGCGCCGGCGTCACGGACGGACGCACCCGCACCGCCTGCAATGCGCGCGCCGGTGGTGTGCGGCTCAGATCGATATCGGGATCAACGAGGGTGATGCGGCTGACGCCCAGGTCGCCGCTGCGCAGCATGCGCCACAGATCAACGCCCACGACCAGCTCGGGGGCGGCGAGCAGCAGCTGGGCCTCACCGGGCTCGCGCAGCTCGACGGCGCGGAAGACTGCCTCGGGACCGTACCAGCCCCAGCGGAGGCTGAGCTCACTGAAGCGCACGTCGAGACCGGTCTCGGCATGCACCAGATTCTCGAGCGTCGCCCGGTGCTGCGGCACGCGCGCCGCAGCCAGCGCATAGGCGAACATGGCCAGCGCGGCGAGGCTGAGCGCGCCGCAGAGCGTGATCAGCGTCACGCGCACGAGAGTGCGCGCCACGGGCCCGCCCGGCCGCACCGCGTCCGGTGCGTCCGTCCCGTCGGCAGCCTCTGCGGGCCTCACGCGCATCACTTGGTCTTCAGTCCTAGACGAGTACGACGTCGTACTGATCAACGCCGTAGAGCGCCTCGACCTGCAGGCGGATCGGTCGGCCGACCTGCGCCTCGAGCTCCGCGAGGGTGGCGGACTCCTCGTCGAGGAGCCGGTCCACGACGTCCTGATGAGCCAGTATCAGCAGCTCGCGGCTGGCAAACTGTCGGCTCTGTCGCACAATTTCCCTAAAGATCTCGTTGCACACCGTTTCCGGCGTGCGCACGAAACCGCGGCCCTCACAACTTGGACAGGGCGCACACAGCAGGTGTTCCAGGCTCTCGCGGGTGCGCTTGCGGGTCATCTCCACGAGCCCGAGCGGCGAGAGGCTCACGATGTGGGTCTGGGCGCGATCACCCGACAGCGCGCGCTCGAGCGCGGCCAGCACGGCGCGCCGGTGCGGCTCGTCGTGCATGTCGATGAAGTCGATGATGATGATGCCGCCCAGGTTCCGCAGGCGCAGTTGCCGCGCAATGGTCACCGCCGCTTCGAGGTTGGTGCGGAAGATCGTCTCCTCGAGGTTGCGGTGGCCGACGTACGCGCCGGTATTCACATCGATGGTGGTCATCGATTCGGTCTGATCGAACACCAGATGGCCGCCGGACTTGAGCGGCACCTTGCGGTCGAGCGCGCGGGTGATCTCCTCCTCGACGCCGTTCAGGTCGAAGATCGGCCGCGGCCCCGCGTACAGCTCGATGATGGGCGCCGCCCCGGGCACGTAGGCGGCGGCGAACTCGAGCATCGCGGCCTGCTCACGCGCGGAATCGACCAGCACGCGGCTCACGCCGCGCGACAGCTCATCGCGCAGCACCCGCAAGGATAGCGGCAGATCCTCGTGCACTACCGAGCCCGGCTGGGCCTCGGCGGCGCGTGCGCGCACGTGATCCCACAGCCGTGCGAGATACGTCATATCCTCACTCAGGCTCTCGGCGCTCGCGCCCTGGGCCGCCGTGCGCACGATGTAACCGCCGGCGCCTTGGGCGCCGAGGAGCGCGGCGAGCACGCCCTTGAGGCGGGTGCGCTCGGCCTCGTCCTCGATGCGGGACGAGACGCCGATCGCCTGTCCGCGCGGCAGGTACACGAGGTAACGCGAGGGGAGCGCGATGAAGGTGGTGAGGCGCGCGCCCTTGGTGCCGATCGGGTCCTTGATGACCTGCACCAGGACGTCATCGCCGGGATTCAGGAGGCGGCGGATGTCCTCCGGCGGCGGCAGCCCGGTTGCGACCGCGCTCGCTATCGTGTCGTCCGCGCTGGCGCGCGCGATGTCGGCGGCGTGCAGAAACGCGGTGCGCTCGAGCCCAATCTCGACGAAGGCGGCCTGCATGCCGGGCAGCACGCGCGACACGCGCCCCTTGTAGAGATTGCTGACGAGGCCCCGCCGGCTGGTGCGCTCGACGTGAATTTCCAGCACCACGCCGTTCTCGAGGATCGCGGCACGGGTCTCGCGCGGCGCCACGTTGACGAGGATCTCCGTGCTCAACCCGCGCTCCCTCGGGAAGCCGCGCCGGCGGCGTCCTGCCACAACGCGATGCCGGCCGCGGCGAGCAGCTGCCCGGTCTCAAACAGCGGCAGCCCCATGACCCCGGAGTAACTGCCGCTCAGGTGCTCGATGAACAGCGCCCCCCTCCCCTGGATCGCATAGCCGCCGGCCTTGTCGCGCGGCTCGCCCGTGTCCCAGTACGCGGCGCACTCCTCACGCGTCACGGTGCGCAGCCGCACCTCACTCGCGCTCAGGCGGAAGGCAACGCCGCCGGCAGTTGCGAGCGCCACTGCGGTCAGCACCTGGTGCGTGCGTCCCGAGAGCCGCCCGAGCATGGCGATTGCCTCCGCGCGATCGCGCGGTTTGGCGAGGATCGACCCGTCGATCACCACCGTCGTGTCCGCCGCCAGCACCGGGAGCTCGCTGCCGCGCGCGCGCACCGCGCGCGCCTTGGCGCACGCCATACGCACTACGTAGTCCGGGGGTGCTTCGCCGGGATGAACCGCTTCGTCGATATCGGCGCCGCTCACTACGTGCGCGACACCGATCTGCTCGAGCAGCTCGCGGCGCCGCGGCGACACCGAGGCGAGGCACAGGAGCGGCACGGCGGACGGCATGACCTCAGTCCCGGTGGTAGGGGTGACCGGCGAGCAGGCTATGGGCCCGGTAGAGCTGCTCGGCGAGCAGCACGCGCACCAGGGCGTGAGGCAAGGTGAGGCGCGACAGCGACCAGCGCAGGTTGCTGCGCGCGAGCACTTCGGGCGCGAGCCCGTCGGGGCCGCCGATCACGAATGCCAGATCCTCACCTTCCTGCATGCGGGTCTTGAGCCACGCGGCGAGCTCGCGGGTCGAGAGCTCGGTGCCGCGCTCATCGAGCGCGATCACGTAGTCCTCACGGCGCAACGCCGCCAGCACCCGCTCGCCCTCGCGCGCGATGGCCCGCGCCGGAGACTCACCACCGCTGCGCTGACCGGCCGCGATCTCCGTCAGCGAGACCGGCAGTTGGGAGCCTAACCGCGTTATGTAATCTTCGCACGCGTCGCGCACCCAAGCGGGAGGGCGCGTGCCTACGGCGATCAGCCGTACGCGCATGGGCTAACTAAAGAGTCAGGTCGAAGCTTGGCGGCGGCGTGTAGCGGTGCGGGCCAGTGCGGGCACGGCGACGGGCAGCTCTGCGCCGCCTTCCCACAGCCGCTCAAGCCCGTAGAACTCACGGACCCGCGGCAGCATGACGTGCACGATGAGGTCCTGCAGATCCACCAGCACCCACTCGCCGTCACGCGCCCCTTCGGTGCCGAGCGGCCGGAACCCCGCCGCCTTGGCTTTCTCCACCACCCGCTCGGCGATCGAGCGCACGTGGCGGTCGGAGTTGCCGGATGCGATGACCATCGTATCGGCAATGTCGGTCAGCCCTCGTACATCCAGAACCCTCACATTTGCAGCTTTCATGTCATCGAGCGCAGTCGTCACGGCTTCCTTCAGGGGCGAGACGCGCTCCACCGCGGGGCGCAGGCGTGTACGGGTGGTCATGTGCTTAAGTGGTGTCTCCTGGTTGCCTGGGGTCTCTTGGACCTTGCTGCGCAGCATAGCACCTCGTTTCGAGAATGATCTGCCGTACTGCATCGGGAACGAGATAGCGGGGATCGCGGCCCGCGACTAGAGCCGCGCGCAGTTCCGTCGAGGAGATCTCGAGCTGGGTCACGGCGTGCACGTACAGGCACCCCGCGGGACGCTGGTGTAACTCGCGGATCGCGCCGGTCCCGTGGTCGACCATGATCTCCCCGAGCGGGCCTTTGGTCGGGGCCTTCCAGCCCGGACGGTGTGCCACCACGATGTGAGCCAGCTGGAGCAGCTCGCGCCAGCGGTGCCAGTTCGGCAGGCCGAGGAACGCATCCATCCCGAGCAACAGGCACAGAGACCGTTGCGGGTACTCGCGGCGCAGGTCGGTGAGTGTATCGACCGAGTACGAGACGCCGGAGCGACGCACCTCGCGGTCATCGATCACGAAACCCGGCTGATCGGCGATCGCGGCCCCGACCATCTTCAGGCGCAGCTCCGCACTCGCGTACAGGTGGTCGCGGTGTGGGGGACTGCCGGTCGGCAGGAAGCGGACCTCCGCGAGCTTCAGCTCCTGCCACAGCTCGAAGGCGGTGCGCAGATGCCCGCAGTGGATCGGATCGAAGGTGCCGCCGAAGAGGCCGATGGGCTGCATGGCCCTGCCTGGCTGTTCCCTAGGCACACAGCGCCCTGGTGAGGAGCGTGAGCTCGTCCCAGGCATTGCCGGCGAGCCGGCCTTTGATCACGCGGTCGGCGCGCGCCGCGCGTGCCGTGAGGTCGGTGAAACCCATGTGCGGCGCCCGCCGCCGTGCCTGCTCGAGCGCGGCGCTCTGGCGCTGCCAGCCGCGTTGCGCGCGCGCCTCCGCTCCCGTGAGCGCGCTCCACGCATCATGGAGCGCCTTGGTGAGCGCCCACAGCACGAGCGTCGGCTCGGTGCCCTCGGCGCGCAGTCCGGCGAGTACGCGCAGCGCGCGCCCCGCGGCCCCGGAAAGCACGGCCTCGGAGAGTTGAAACACGTCGAAGCGCGCGCTGTCGGCGACGCTCGCCAGTACGGTCTCGGGTGTGACCGGACCGGTCCCGGCGAGCAGCGCGAGCTTGCTGAGCTCCTGGTGCGCGGCAAGGAGATTGCCCTCGGTGCGCTCGGCGAGGAGCTCGAGCGCCTCCTCGGTCGCCTCGAGCTTGAGCTGCCGGGCGCGCCCGCGCAGCCAGCCGGTGAGGCGCCCCGCGTCCACCGGCCAGATCTGCACCCAGGCGCCGTGCGCCTCGACGGCGCGCACCCAGTCGGCGCCCTGCGCGTCGCGGTCGAGCCGCGGCGTGAGGATCAGGAACAGCGTGTCACGATCGTCCGCCTCGAGGAGCGCGATGAGCGCTGAGTTGCCGGCGGCGCCGGGACGCGCGCCCATGCGGATCTCGAGCACCCGTCGTGCGCCGAACAACGAGAGATTGCGCGCCGCGCCCCGCACCCCATCCCAGTCGGCGGCGCGCTCGGGAAAATACACCTCGCGCTCGGTGAAGCCGGCGGCGCGGGCGTGGGCGCGCACCGCATCGGCCGCCTCACCCGTGAGCAGCGGCTCGTCACCGGAGATGAGGTAGACGGGGAGCAGCCGCTCGCGCAGGTGCGTCGCGAGAGAGTCGGAGGTGAGCTTCAAATGCGATCCGGAGCGGCGGCCACCGGCGCATTATCAACCATCCGCGGTCCACAGGTCAGGCTCTCAGAACTGCCACGCGAGCCCCCCGAACACCCCGCGCCGCGGCCCGAACTGCGGCGCAAAAACGCCGATACCGGTACCGTTGCGGATCGCGTAGACCTTGTCGGCGACGTTGATGACATCGAAGCGCGCCGTCAGGGGTCCGCCGCCGCCGATGTGGAAGTCGCGGCTCACGCCCAGATTGAGCTGGGCGTAGCTCGGCAGGTGAGCGCCGTTCGGGATGGCGGTACCGTCCGCAAGGATGAGATCGGCGCGCAGGCCGGTGCCGAACAGCATGTCGGCACTGAAGCGCGTTCCGCCCCACAGATACGAGACGCCGCCCGAAGCTGCAATTCGCCCCTCGTGATCGAGATGGATGTAGTTGTCGGTCGTGTAGTTGAGCTTGCTCTGGCTGAAGTTGAACTGCGCCGACTCGATGCCCTTGCCGTGGGCGGCCTGGGCGGACACGTTGCCGTAGACGGAGAGGTCCTTGACCGAGTAGTTGGCGCTGAATTCCACGCCGCCGATGAGGCCGTAGCGGTAGTTGAACGGCGTGAGAATGATCGGCGCGCCGAACTGCCCTTCGTCGATCAGATGCTGCGCTTGCTCGTAGAAGCTATCGACGCCGAGCGTCAGGGTGTCGCTGAGCAGCTTCTGTTGTACCCCGAAGTCGTAGTAATTGGCGCGCGCGGCGAACGGCGGCGTATCTTCCCTCACCGAGCCGGGCGGAAGCGCCGAGGTGCCCGCGAACCTCGTGAAGGTCTCGCTGCCGACGAGCTCGAACGGCGGCGGCGTGAAATAACGCGAGTAGCCGCCGTGTACGGTCGTGCCGTACGGGAGCTTCCAGACGAAGTTGACCCGCGGGCTCAACTGGCTGCCGCTGGAAAAGGCGCTGTAGTGATCGAAGCGCAGGCCGTAGTTGATGGTCAGGGGCGCGAGCACCTGCCACTCATCCTGCAGATAGACGCTCTCGATGGCCTGGGTCTGCGAGCCGTTGTCGACGACGATGAGCGGATTAGGGCCGGTCTGCGCGCCGGTGGCATCGATGGGGACCACCTGCGAGCTCGTGTCGCTGGTGGCGCTGTCGTGCTGGAAATAGAATCCGGCGCGCACCGTGTGCGTTGCGCTCAGCGTGTACGCGGCATCGGTTTGCCATCCCAGGGCGGTGTCTTTCTTGTACGCGTCCTGAGCGATGCCGTTGTAGAGCAGATCCCCGATCCAGTCGGGCGCGAAATGCAAGCTGGTGTAGCGCGCGGATAGCGAGGTCTGCCAGTTGAGCGGGCCTTGCGAGTGTTGCCAGCTCACGATCACGTAGGAAGCCAGCTCGTGCTGGGTCTCGTTCAGGTCGTCGCTGAGAAAGGCCGTCTGACCCAGGTAGTTGTAGCCCAACCCCGGCTGCAGGCCGCGCTGATTCGGAATCTGGAACGAGTCGTTGGAGGTGCCAAGAATCAGCGACAGGCGATTGCTCGAATCGAGAATGTTCTCGAGGTACGCGAAGGCGTGAACCTGCCTGGTGTGATCGTGCAGCGGGTCGGAGCTGCCGTCGGGCGACTCGATGCCCAGGTCATTCTGCTTGTAGTCGCCGGTGAAATAGTAGCTGAAGCTGCCGGAGCTGCCGCCGTACTCGGCGGCGGGCTGGAGGGTACTGTGGCTACCGCCGTACATCGACACCTCGCCCCCCGGCTGCAGCAGGCCGCTGTTGGTGGAGAGGTCGATGACTCCGGCGGTGCGCAACCCATACTCGGCCGGCAGCGCGCCTGTGATCAGGCTCAGCGAGGAGATGAGCCGCGAGCTGAGTGTCTGGCTGAAGACGCTGTTGCCCTCGGGCAGGATGATGCCGTTCAAGCGGTACTGCAGGTCGTTGTGATCGGCACGGACGTGCAGCTGCCCGAAGGAGTCCTGGACCACGCCCGGCGCCTGCAGCAGCACCTGGTTGAGCTGCACGTTCTCGCCCCCGGGCGTCGCGGCGATCGCATCATTCGTGATCGTGTAGGTCGAGGCGCCGGTCTGCGTCTCGATCGTGGAGCGCGCCGCATTGAGCCGCTGCGCCGTGACCAGGATGGTCGTCAGCTGGCCGCCGTCGGCCGCCGCGTCGGCGGTAGCCTTGTTGGGCGGCGCTCCGGCAGCCAGCGTATCAGGCGCAGCCGCGGCATCGGTGGCAGCGGCGGCAACCGGCGCCTCGCCATCGGCGGCACGCACCGTCGCCGCCGCGAGCAGCGCCGCGACGGAAAACGTGACCAGGGATACCACACCGAGTGTGGCGAATCGTGATTGACGCTCGACCATAAACAACTCCGCAAAAGCCAAATGTCACGCAGCCCGGATCGGGGCTGCGAGCCTTCAGGAACGGGAACGGGGCTTAGGCTTGCGGAGGACCGCGATTGCGCGGCGTCGGAGTGTCGGCAGCAACGATCGCGTAGACGGGATCGGGAGTCGGGAGATAGACGGCCGCGGAAGCGGCCAGAGTGCTGGCGGCGCCCGAGGCCGGGTTGGTGACCTGTGCGAACCCTTCGCAGGTCGCGCAGGCGCCGTCGCCGAGGTGCAGGTCCGCACGCAGCGCCGGAGCGTCGCCGCGGTCCCCGTGGCTCAGGTGGCCGAGCTCATGCAGCACCGCGCCGTGCTGGACCAACACCAGCAACAGCGACAGCAGCCACGCGTGAGACAGGCGACGCACTTTACTTACACTAACCAGCCGGCAAAGGACGCCGAGTGTAGCGCACGGCCCGGGCGAACTGCCAACTGCGAAGCGGCTGTCTGCTCACGCGACGCGCAAGCCGCCCGTCACCCGACCGCCCGCATCGATCACGCCGTGCCGCTCGAGCCAGGCGCGCGCATCCGCGGCATCGCCCTCGAACCACACGCGCGTAGTGCCGAGCCTGAAGCTGTATCCCCAGGAGTCCATGTCCGCAAACATGCGCGCGCGCCCCACCGCGGCGAGCTCTGCCGCGAGCAGCACCTGCAGGTAGCACACGGCGGACTCCTCGAGGTCGTCACCGCCGGCATCGCGGTCGAGTCCCGCGCGCCGCTCCGGGCTCATGCAGATGTAGTGACCCGCCTCGTGGAGAATCGAATGCACCGGCGTGTCTAGCCGCGCGTACAGCCGCTCGCCCCTGAGGCCCGCTTCACTGTCGCCCCAGTAGGAGCCGGGGATCTCCTCGCCGTGCGCGACCAGCGTCAGCTCGAGCCCGAAACGGTCCAGCAGGAGCGCGACCGATACCCGATCGACGCTGCGCAGGAGCAGCACGGCGGGAGGACCGAGCTCGGGCAGAGCGGTGAGCGCCGCCGAGCTGAATGCGGCGCTCGAGCGCGGCGCACCGGCGGGAGCTCCGGGCATCGCCTAGAGCCTCGCCAGGCGGCGCATGACCATGTCGGCGAGGTCCTGTGCCATCGCGCCCCGCAGGATATCGGCCTCGTGCCCCTTGGCGAGGAGGAAGCGCGCATCGAAGCTGTAGCTGCGCGTGGTGGAGATCTCCTGCGGAGGCAGCAGCTCCTTGTCGCCCGCGGTGACCGAGAAGCTCACCGTGTAAGTGAGCTCGTATTCGTTCGGCTGGTTGAGGTTCGAAACCGAGAGCACGCGCTGCTTGACGTTGTCCTTGAGGATGCTGACGACCGCGGAGGCCTTGTCCTTCTGCGGGGCGAGCTGCGCGCCGTTCGCGAGCAGCGCGCGCTGCAGGCTCTGCACGAAGTCGCTCTGCCGGTCGTCCGCCTCGAGGTAGGGAGTCTTCACCGTCGCCGGCAGCGGCGTGCGTCCCTCGAGGTGGAAGCCGCAGGCGCCGAGCGCGAGCAGCGCCACTGCGCCGAGCAATTTCCCGGTGTGCTTCATACCACCACGTTGACGAGCTTTCCGGGCACGACGATCACGCGGCGCACCGCCTTGTCGGCGACGAACTTCCTGACGTGCGCGTCGGCGAGCGCCGCCGCACGCACCGCGGCCTCGTCAGCATCGGCCGGCACGATGATGTGTCCACGGAGTTTGCCGTTGACCTGCACCACGAGCTCAAGCGTGTCCTGCACCAACGCGGACGGGTCCGGCTGCGGCCAGCGCTCATCGACCGGCGGCGTGGGGTGACCGAGCGCGTGCCACAGCGCGTGACACACGTGCGGGGTGATGGGCGCGAGCACCAGCACCGAAATTCCGAGTGCTTCCTGGCGCACGGCCCGGCCCTGCGGGCTGGTGTCGCTGAAGCGCCCGATCGAGTTCAGCAGCTCCATGATCGCGGCGATCGCGGTGTTGAAGTTGCGCCGCCGGCCGATGTCGTCGGTGGCCTTGGCGAGCGCCTGGTGGGCCGCGCGCCGCAGCTCGCGCTGCTCCTGAGTGAGAGCACGCGCCTCGAGCGCCGGCGCCGGCCCGGCCGCGACGTGCTCGTACACCGCGTTCCACAGCCGGCGGATGAAGCGCGAGGCGCCCTGCACACCCTCGTCCGACCACTCGAGCGTCTGCTCCGGCGGCGAGGCAAACATCGTGAAGAGGCGCGCCGTGTCGGCGCCGAAGCGGTCGATCAGTCCCTCGGGGTCGACGCCGTTGCCCTCGGACTTGGACATCTTGCCGATGCCCTCGTGCGTCACCGCGAGCGTCCCGAGATCGGAAGTCACCACCTGGTACAACGGGCTGCCGTCGGCGGCGCGGCGCGCGTCGACGTCGGCTGGGTTGAAGTAGCGTTTGCGCCCGCCCGGCGGCTGATAGGAAAAGATCTGGTTCAGCACCATCCCCTGCGTGAGCAGCCGGGTGAAGGGCTCGCCGAACTTCACGAGCTTCAGATCCCGCATCACCTTGGTCCAGAAGCGCGCGTACAGAAGATGCAGGATCGCGTGCTCGATGCCGCCGATGTACTGATCCACCGGCAGCCAGTAGTCGACGCGCTCATCGACCATGCTGCGCGAGTCGTCGGGGCAGGCGTAGCGCATGAAGTACCAGGACGAGTCGACGAAGGTATCCATGGTGTCGGTCTCGCGTCGCGCCTCCCGGCCGCACTTCGGGCACTTGCACTGATAGAAGGCCGGGGACTTCGCGAGCGGGTTGCCGCTGCCGTCCGGCACCAGGTCCTCGGGCAGCACCACCGGCAGCTGCTCATCCGGCACCGGCACCTCGCCGCACGCGCCACAGTGAATGATCGGGATCGGGCAGCCCCAGTAGCGCTGGCGCGAGATGCCCCAGTCGCGCAAGCGGAACTGCACGCGCGTCTTCCCGAGGCCCTTGTTCTCGAGCGCCGCGGCGATTCTCTCGACGGCCTGCTGGAACGTGAGCCCGGAGAACTCGCCCGAGTTCACCGTTACGCCATACTCGCTGTAGGCAGGGATCCAGGGCGCACGCACCTCGTCGTACGCGCCGGTCGACGAGCGCACTACCGTGACGATGGGTAGTTGGTTTTTCACCGCGAACTCGAAATCGCGCTCATCGTGGGCCGGCACGCCCATCACGGCGCCCTCGCCGTAGGCCATCACCACGTAGTTCGCGACCCATACCTCGAGCTGCTTGCCGGTGAAGGGATGCAGCACGTGCAACCCGGTCGGCATGCCCTTCTTTTCCTGCGTGGCGAGCTCGGCCTCGATGAGGCTGCCGCGGCGGCACTCCTCGACGAAGGCGGCGAGCGCGGGGCTGCCGCGCGCGGCGGCGACCGCCACCGGGTGCTCGGCGGCGACCGCCATGAAGGTGGCGCCGAAGAGGGTATCGGCGCGCGTCGTGAACACCCTGACGGCGCCCGCGCCGCCGAGCGCGCGCGCCGTGTCGGGCGCGTACGGAAAGGCGATGTCGCAACCAACGCTGCGGCCGATCCAGTTGGCCTGCATCACGCGCACGCGCTCCGGCCAGTCGGGCAGCGCATCGAGAGCGGCGAGCAGCTCGTCCGCATAGCGGGTGATCGCCAGGTAATACATCGGAATCTCGCGCTTCTCCACCGGCGCTCCGGTGCGCCAGCCGCGGCCCTCGATCACCTGCTCGTTGGCGAGCACGGTCTGATCGACCGGATCCCAGTTGACGACGCCGCTCTTGCGGTAGGCGAGCCCCTGCTCGCGCATGCGCAGGAACAGCCACTGATTCCAGCGGTAGTAGTCCGGATCGCAGGTGGCGACCTCGCGCCGCCAGTCGAGGCCGAAGCCGAGGGATTTGAGCTGCGTCCGCATGTGCGCGATGTTGTCGCGCGTCCATTTCGCCGGCGGCACGCCGTTGCTGATGGCGGCGTTCTCGGCCGGGAGCCCGAAGGCGTCCCAGCCCATGGGCTGCAGCACGTTGTAGCCCTGCATGCGCAGATAGCGCGCCAGCACATCCCCGATGGTGTAGTTGCGCACGTGCCCCATGTGCAGCCGCCCGGAGGGGTACGGCAGCATCGACAGGCAGTAGAACTTCGCCCGCGCCGGGTCCTCGCGCACCTCGAAGGCGCGCTGCTCCCGCCAATACTCCTGCGCGGCACGCTCGACGGCCGCGGGATCGTAGGTCTCTTGCATTGTTCTTACGGCAGGCGCAGCGGCACGAAGATCTGGGCGTCCTCGCGCTGGATGAGCAGCGCCACGTTCTTGCCGGCGGCCTTGGCGGCGTCCTGCAGCTCCTGCACCGTGTGCACGTGCTTGCCGTTGACACCGAGAATGATGTCGCCGGGCTCGACCTCGGCGGCCGCCGCGGCGCCCGTGACCTCCTCGACGACCAGGCTCCCCTGGGTGCCCGCCTGCTGCTTCTCCTGCGGGGTGAGCGGCCGCACCGTGAGCCCGAAGGCGCTCGGCTGGCGGCTGCCACCGCCGCTCGGCTTACCGCCGCGACCGGCCGCGGCCTGCGGCTGCTCGTGCAGCTCGGCGACGGCCACGCTCACCATCTGCTGCTTGCCGTTGCGCCATACCGCGAGGGTCGTGTCGCTCCCCGGCTTCATCGCGGCGATCGCCCCGGAGAGCTCGCCGTAGTGCTCGATCGCGCGGCCCCCGACGCCGAGGATCACGTCCCCGGGCTGGATGCCGGCGTGCGCCGCCGGCCCGTCCTTCTCGACCGACGAGACCAGCGCGCCGCGCGGCCGGTCGAGCCCGAAGGATTCGGCGAGCTGCGCGTTCAGATCCTGGATGGTGACGCCGATGCGGCCGCGCACCACGCGGCCGGTCTTGATGAGCTGCTCCTCGACGTTGCGCGCGACGTCGATCGGGATGGCGAAAGAGAGGCCCATGAAGCCGCCGGTGCGGCTGAAGATCTGCGAGTTGATGCCGATCACTTCGCCCGCCATGTTGAAGAGCGGCCCGCCCGAGTTGCCGGGGTTCACGGCCACGTCGGTCTGGATGAACGGCACGTAGTTGTCGCTCGGCAGCGAGCGCGAGGTGGCGCTGATGATGCCGGCGGTGACGGAGTTCTCGAAGCCGAACGGCGAGCCGATGGCGAGCACCCACTGGCCGGGCTTGAGGCGCGCCGGATCGCCGAGCTTCACGATGGGAAGATTGGTGGCGCTGATCTTGATCACCGCGACGTCGGTACGCTCGTCGGCGCCGATGACCTTGGCCTGAAACTCGCGCCGGTCGGTGAGCCGCACGGTCACGGTCTCCGCCTCCGCAACTACGTGGGTGTTGGTGAGGATGTACCCGTCGGGGCTCACGATGAATCCCGACCCCGCCCCGCGCACCGGCGGCTGACTTGCGCGCGGCCCCTCCCCGGGCGCCGGAACGCCGAAGCGGCGGAAGAAGTCATAGAAAGGATCATTGGGCGAGAGACCCTGGAAGCCCGGCGCCGGCTGCGCCTTCTCCACTACTTCGACGTTGACGACCGCGGGGCCGTATTTCTCGACCAGCTGCGTGAAGTCCGGGAGCGCGCGCAGCGCGGGCTCGGACGCGCCGGCCTCGGCGGCTGCCGGCGCCGTGGCGTTTACCGCGGGCGCAGGCGCACTCGCAGCGGCCAGCGTCGCGGCCAGCGTCGCGGCCGGGGTGGCCGCCGCGTGGGTCTGCTGGGCGCTGGTGTCGCGCGAGCACGCTGCGACCGCCACCGCGAGCGCAAGCACCGCGAGCGAGCGCCGTGCGGGCGGAAGATTCGATTCGGCTTTCACATTCATGTCAGACACTTCCCTGGAGTGCACGAGCGCCCTCAGATACCCGCGCCGGCCGACCCGGAGCGGGTCCGCCACAGCCTATCATTCCGCACCACAAGCCCGCATGCCAGCGCCACGGCGGCGAACGTCACGCTCAGCCAGTTTCCAACACGCGCATAGGGGGTGAGGCCCAGGAGCGGGGTCACCGTTGAGACCAGCACCACGGGGCGGAATTCCGGGGCGCGGGCCACGACCTCGCCGTGCGGCCCGATGACCGCGGAAATGCCGTCGTTGGCGGCCCGGATCAGGTAGCGGCCTTCTTCGAGCGCACGCATGCGCGCGATCTGGAAGTGCTGATGCCGGGCACTCGAATGGCCGAACCAGGCGTCGTTGGTCACGTTCACCAGGGCGTCGGCGCTGCCGAGCACCCGCAGCATGGTGCTGCCGTAGGCGTCCTCGTAGCACACCGTGGTCCCGAGATTCAGGTGCGCCGCCGGCAGCGGCGGCTGGTCGGCAGCACCGGCGGTGAAGTCCGAGTACGGCAGGCTCATGAGGCGCATCCACGAGCGTACGAACTGCGGCACCGGAAAGAACTCCGCGAACGGCACCAGGTGGTGCTTGTCGTACCAGCTCGCTGCCTGATCGAGCGCCAGGACGGAGTTGTAGTAGCGCACCGGGTCCGAGTCCGAGGCGCCGCTGTCGGCACGCAGGACACCCAGGACGAGCGCCGAGCCGTGCGCGTGCGCCTCGCGGTAGAGCTGCGTGAGATACGGCACCAGATCGTTGGCCGTATCCGCCGGGGCGGACTCGGGCCAGACGATGAGCGCGTTCCCGTACGCCTGCTCGGTGAGCTTCTGGTAGAGGCTCAAGGTCGTGTCGCGGTTGGCGTCGAGCCATTTCTCGTCCTGGGGGATCGCGCCCTGGGCGATCGCCACCGACACCGGCGGCCCGGCCGGGCGAGTCCAGGAGACCCCGCGCAACATTGCCCCCGCGGCCCAGGGAACGAGGAGCGTCACGGCCGCGGCGACCCGCACCCATTTCGTACCGCTCGCCATGGCCGTGAGCGCGCCCGCGGAAAGCAGTAACGCCGCGCTCACGCCGTAGACGCCGGCCACCGGTGCGAGCCCCGCGAGTGGGCCGTCGGTCTGGGAGTAGCCGAGCGACAGCCAGGAGAACCCCGAGAGGAACCACCCGCGCCACCACTCGATGAGCAGCCACGCCGCCGGCAGCGCGATGAGCCAGCGCACCGCACCCGCGCGCGGCAGCCAGCGTGCGCAGCCGTAGCCAAGCGCGGCGTGATAGAGCGCCATGATGCTTGTCAGTCCCACCATCAGGAACAACGCCAGCCAGATCGGCGCGTTGCCGAAGCCGTGGATGCTGATGAAGAGCCAGTAAGTTCCGGCGGCGAAGGTGCCGGCGTTGAAGAAGAAGCCGAGCCAGGCCGACTCGCGTGGCGTCGCGTCCTGCCACAGCCACATGAGCAGCGCCGGGCACAGCACCGCGAGCGGCCACAGTCCGAAAGGAGCGAACGCGGCGGGGAGCGCCGCGCCGGCCGCGAGCGCCAGCAATGCCCGCAGCCGTGCCGAGGACGGCCGCGGCAGGACGTAGAGGACCACCTAGGATCCGCCGCCCGCGGCGCGCTCTTCCGGCGGCAACACGTCGCGGGGCGCCGCCACCCTGAGCGCGTCGATGCGACGGCGGTCGGCGCGCAGCACGCGGAACTCGAAGCCGTCGATCGTTGCGCTCTCGCCGCGCCGGGGCAAGTGCCCGAGCTGCTTCATCAGCAGGCCCGCCACCGTGTCGAAGCCCTCCTCTTCCGAGAGGCGTGCCCCGAAATACTCGTTGAACTCCGCAATGCGCGTCACGCCGCGCACGGTGAACTGCCGCTCCGCGTCGCGGCGGATGTTCTGATCGTCCTCGACGTCGAACTCGTCGTCGATCTCGCCGACGATCTGCTCGATCACGTCCTCGATGGTGACGAGCCCCGAGACGCCGCCGTACTCGTCCACCACCAGCGCCATGTGGTTGCGGTTGCGGCGGAACTCGCGCAACAGCACGTTCAGGCGCTTGGACTCCGGCACGAACAGCGCCGGGCGCATGTACTCGCGGATGTCGAAGCGCTCGCGCTTCTCGGCGGTGAGCCGCAGCAGGTCCTTGGCGAGCAGGATCCCGACGATGTCGTCGCGATCCTCGTCCATCACCGGGAAGCGCGAGTGGCCAGATTCGACCACCACCGGCAGGATGCTCGCGGCGCGCTCGTCGCGCCGTATGAACACCATCTGGGCGCGCGGCACCATGATGTCGCGCACCTGCAAGTCCGCTACCTCGAGCACGCCCTCGATCATGGTGAGCGCGTCGCTGTCGACCAGGCCGCGCTCGCCGGCATCGCGCAGCACGGTGAGCAGCTCCTGCCGGTCCTGCGGCTCGGGCGTGAGTCCCTGCGTCAAGCGCTTCAGCCAGCGTCCGGTCGCGTTCAGATCCTTTGTCATGGGCGTCAAAGGCTCCGGTGTCTTTAGTGGCTGCGGTAGGGATTGGCGAATCCGAGGCGGCGCAGCACGGCGATCTCGCGCCGCTCCATGCGGCGCGCGTCGGCGGCGCGCTGGTGGTCGTAGCCGATCAGGTGCAGCGTTCCGTGCACGACGAGATGCGCCCAGTGCGCCCGCAGGGTCTTCGCCTGCGCGCGTGCCTCGCCGCGCAGCACGCGCGGGCAGATCACCAGGTCCCCGAGCGCTCGCGCGACGGCGTGGGCGCGCGCGGGCAGCGCCGGGGGCGGGAACGACAGGACATTGGTCGGCTGGTCGCGTCCGCGATAGCGCGCATTGAGCCGCCGGCTCTCGGCCGCGCCCACCACGCGCACGCCGAGCTCGGCGCCGGCGGCGCGCCGGCCCAATGCCGCGCTTGCCCAACGCTCGAGATCCGCGCGCTGCGGCGCCCAGGCGCGCACCCGCCGCTGCAGCTCGAGCGTGAGAGGGCTGCGCGCGCTCACGTCGAGCCGCCGTGGGATTCGTACGCCTGCACGATGCGCTGTACCAGCGGATGGCGCACCACGTCCTGCGCATCGAAGAAGGTGAAGGCGACGCCCGGCACGCTGCGCAGCACGTCGACGACGTGCGACAGACCCGACTGCCTGCCCGCGGGGAGATCGGTCTGGGTGACGTCCCCGGTCACCACGGAGCGCGAGCCGAAGCCGATGCGGGTCAGGAACATCTTCATCTGCTCGATGGTGGTGTTCTGCGCCTCGTCGAGAATGATGAAGGAGTCGTTGAGCGAGCGGCCGCGCATGAAGGCGAGCGGGGCCACCTCGATGACGTTGCGCTCGATGAAGCGCGCCACGCGGTCGAAGCCCATCATCTCGTAGAGGGCGTCGTACATGGGACGCAGGTACGGGTCGACCTTCTGGGTGAGATCGCCGGGCAGGAAGCCTAAGCGCTCGCCCGCCTCGACCGCCGGCCGTACCAGCACGATGCGCCGCACGCGGTCCAGCTGCAGCGCCTCGACCGCGCACGCCACTGCGAGATAGGTCTTGCCGGTGCCCGCAGGGCCTATGCCGAAGGTGAGATCACCGCCGCGGATGTGCGCGAGGTAGTCGCGCTGGTGCTTGCCGCGGGCGCGGATGCCGCCGCGCGGCACGTGCACACCGTGCTCGCGCAGGTCCGCGTCCGCGGGCGGGGCGCCGGCCTCGCGATCGCGCAGTGCCAGGTGCACGCGCTCGGGGGTCACGTCCTCGGTCCGGGTGAGCTCGAAGAGCTCGCGCAGCGTGTCCTCGGCGCTCGCGGCGAGCGCGCCGCTCACGCGGAAGCTGTCGCCGCGGCGGCGGATGCGTACCTCGAGCCGCTGCTCGAGCAGGCGCAGGTTCTCATCGAGCGGCCCGCACAGGTTCGCGAGCCGGGTGTTGTCGCCGCCGCCGAGATCGAATTCCCGTTGCTCCTGCGGCGATGAGGCGGCCACGGCCATTCAGCCGCAGGCCGCGAGCGGCGCGGCGTCGGCGAGCCGGCCGCGCAGGCTGTGAGCGAGCGCCGCGGTCACCTCGACGTCGGCGAAGCGGTTGATGAGCGAGGCGGGACCGGCAAAGTTCACCCAGCGGTTGTTGGCGGTGCGGCCCGCGAGCTCGCGTGCGTTTCTCTTCGCGGGCCGCTCGATGAGCACCCGCTGCCGCGTGCCCACCATCGACTCGCTGATGGCGCGCGCCTGGGTCTCGAGCTGCGCCTGCAGCCGCGCGAGCCGCTCCTGCTTCCGCTCATGGCTCACCTCATCGGGAAGCGCCGCGGCCGGGGTGCCGGGTCGGCGGCTGTAGAGGAAGCTGAAGGACTGGTCGACGCCCACATCGCGCGCCAGCGCCAGCGTCGCCTCGAAGTCGCGCTCGGTCTCCCCCGGAAAGCCCACGATGAAGTCCGAGGAGATCGAGATGTCCGGCCGCACGGCGCGCAGCCGGCGCACCTTGTCCTTGAATTCGAGGCTCGTGTAGCCGCGCTTCATGAGCGCGAGCACCCGGTCCGAGCCGCTTTGCACCGGCAGGTGCAGGTGATCGGCGAGTTGCGGCACGCTCGCAAACGCCTCGATCAGGCTGTCGTTGAACTCGAGCGGATGCGAGGTGGTGAAGCGGATGCGCTCGATGCCGGGCACACGCGCCACGTGGTGAATGAGCGTCGCGAGGTCGACGAGCGCGCCGTCGGCCATCGCCCCCGAGTACGCGTTGACGTTCTGGCCGAGAAGCGTCACCTCCGCGACGCCTTGGGCGGCGAGCGCGCGCACTTCTTCCAGCACCGAATCGAAGCCGCGGCTCATCTCCTCGCCGCGGGTGTAAGGCACGATGCAGAAGCTGCAATACTTGCTGCAGCCTTCCATGATGGACACGAAGGCCCGCGCCCCCGCGGTGCGCGGCGCGGGGAGCGAGTCGAATTTCTCGATCTCCGGGAAGCTCACGTCGACCTGCGCGCGGCCGGTGCGCTTCAAGTCCGCGATCATCTGCGGCAGGCGATGCAGCGTCTGCGGCCCGAACACCAGATCGACGAACGGCGCGCGCTCGGTGATGGCTTCGCCCTCCTGGCTCGCGACGCACCCGCCCACGCCGATAATCACTTCGGGGCGGTGGGTCTTCAGGCGCCGCCACTCCCCGAGGAGTGAGAACACTTTCTCCTGCGCCTTCTCGCGCACCGAGCAGGTGTTCATGAGCAGCACGTCCGCCTCGCGCGGGTCCTCGGTCGCGATGAGCCCGGCACCAGCATTGAGCACGTCCGCCATGCGCGCGGAGTCGTACTCGTTCATCTGGCAGCCGAAGGTCTTGATGAAGTAGCGGCGGGGCATAGAAGGTGAGCCGGTGAATTTTACGGGCTTACCGGAGGGGGCGCACGGACCACTCCGGCGGGCGTGTGCCGGTGTCAAAAAAACCCTATTGCATCAGACGCTTAGCGAGCCCCGCCTGCTCCCACGTCCGGAGCGGCCTCAGAACGGAATATCGTCGTCGAATTCCTCGCCTGATCCGCGGCCCGCCCCGCCGCCCCCGCTACCGCCGCCGCCGGTGTCTTCGCCGAGGTGCTCGCGCGCCCCACCGCCGCCCCCGCCCGCAGCCCCCGCGCCCGTTCCGCCGCCACCGCCGGATGCGCCGCCCGCAGCCCCGCCCCGGCCGCCGAGCATCTGCATATCGTTGCCGACGATCTCGGTCGAGTAGCGCTCGTTGCCCTGCTTGTCCTGCCACTTGCGGGTGCGCAGGCTCCCCTCGATGTAGACCTGCGAGCCCTTGCGCAGGTACTCCCCGGCCACTTCCGCCAGCCGTCCAAAGAGCGCGACGCGATGCCACTCGGTGCGCTCCTGCTGCTCGCCGGTCTGCTTGTCGCGCCAGCTCTCGCTGGTCGCTACGCGCAGGTTCGCGACCGTCGTACCGGAAGGCATGGCGCGCGTCTCGGGATCCGCGCCCAGGTTGCCGATGAGGATGACTTTATTGACTCCACGCGCCATGGTAAGGCCCTCGAAGATTTGAGCTGAGTGGGCGTGGTCGGTCAGCAGCGCCCGCCGATTGTCGGCGCATTCTAGAGGAGCGGCACCGGCGGCGCGAACCCCTTGAGCCGCGCGCCGCAGCCCCCAAATCGACCCTCAACCTCCACTATTGACGCGTCTGGCCCCGAAGCTTTGGTCGGAGTGGCCCCAGCGCGTAGAATTTCTGGTTCGATGCAGCAAATTCGCGTGCGCGGCGCGCGCACTCACAATCTGAAGAACCTGAGCCTCGACCTGCCGCGCGAGCGGCTGATCGTGGTCACGGGACTCTCGGGCTCGGGCAAGTCCTCGCTCACCTTCGACACACTGTATGCCGAGGGCCAGCGGCGCTATGTCGAGTCGCTCTCCGCCTACGCGCGGCAGTTCCTCGCGACCATGGACAAGCCCGACGTCGACAGCATCGAGGGCCTGTCGCCGGCGATCGCCATCGAGCAGAAAGCGAGCTCGCACAACCCGCGCTCCACGGTCGGCACCGTGACCGAGATCTACGATTACCTGCGCCTGTTGTACGCGCGCGCGGGCACACCGCGCTGCCCCGATCACGGCATCGACCTCTCGGCGCAGACGGTCAGCCAGATGGTCGACCAGGTGCTGAAGCTTCCCGAGGGCACGGCGGCGGCATTGCTCGCTCCGGTGGTCGCGCAGCGCAAGGGCGAGCACCTCGAGCTCCTCGAGGATTTGGGCGCGCAGGGGTTCGTGCGCGTACGCATCGACGGACGGATTCACGAGCTCGACGCGTTACCCGCGCTCGATGCCAAAAAGAAGCATACGATCGAGGCGGTGGTCGACCGCATGCGCGTGCGGCCCGACGCCGCGCAGCGCCTGGCGGAGTCCTTCGAGACGGCACTGCGGCTCTCGGGCGGGCTCGCGCAGCTCATCCTTCTCGATGAACCCGAGCGTGAGCCGCTCATTTTCTCGAGCCGGCATGCGTGTCCGGTATGCGGCTACAGCGTGCCGCCGCTCGAGCCCAAACTCTTCTCCTTCAATAACCCCTCCGGCGCCTGTCCCGGATGCGACGGACTCGGGGTGGAGGAATTCTTCGACCCACAGCGTGTGGTGCTGCACCCGCATCTGTCGCTCGCGGGCGGGGCCGTGCGCGGCTGGGACCGGCGCAACGACCACTACTTCCATCTCATCCAGTCGCTAGCCAAGCACTACGGCTTCGATATCGAGATGCCGTGGACCGAGCTCCCGGAACACGTGCGCCACGTGCTCCTCTACGGCAGCGGCGGGCAAGCGATCGAGTTCAGCGACCGCGAGGAGTCGGGACGGCACGCGCGCCGGCGCCATCCCTTCGAGGGAATCCTCCCGAACCTCACGCGGCGCTACCGCGAGACTTCCTCGCCGATGGTGCGCGAGGAGCTGGCGCGTTACTTAAGCCTGCGGCCCTGCCCCGACTGTCAGGGCACGAGGCTGAGCCGCGCCGCGCGCTTCGTGTTCGTCGCCGACAAGAGCCTGCCCGAAGTGGTCCATCTCACGGTCGGCAGGGCGCTCGAGTTCCTGCGCGGCCTCAACCTCGCGGGCTGGCGCGCTGAAGTGGCGGCCAAGATCGTCAAAGGCATGGTCGAGCGCCTCGCGTTCCTCGCCGACGTCGGGCTCGAATACCTGACGCTGGATCGGCGCGCCGAGACGCTCTCGGGCGGGGAATCCCAGCGTATCCGGCTCGCGAGCCAGGTCGGCTCGGGGCTCACCGGCGTCATGTACATACTCGATGAGCCCTCGATCGGACTGCACCAGCGCGACAATCGGCGCCTCCTCGCGACGCTCAAACAGCTGCGCGATCTCGGCAACACGGTGATCGTCGTGGAGCACGACGAAGAGGCGATCCGCGAGGCCGACCACGTCGTCGACCTGGGTCCCGGCGCCGGCGCCCACGGGGGACACCTGGTCGCCGAAGGGTCGCCGCGCGACATCGAGGCGGCACCTGCCTCGATAACCGGCCAGTACCTCTCGGGCCGGCGCCGCATCGAGGTGCCCTCGTTACGCATCCGGCCCGCGCCCGAGCGGCAGATCCGCATCGTGGGGGCGCGCGGCAACAATCTGCGCAACGTGAGTGCGGAGATACCCCTCGGCCTCCTCAGCTGCGTCACGGGCGTCTCGGGCTCCGGCAAGTCGACGCTCATCGTCGATACGCTGTTCGGCCACACCGCGGCGCGCCTCAACGGGACGCGCGTCGAGGCGGCGCCGTGCGAGCGCATCGAGGGGCTCGAGCAGATCGATCGCGTGATCGACATCGATCAGAGCCCGATCGGGCGCACGCCGCGCTCGAACCCCGCGACCTATACGGGCTTGTTTGCGCCGCTCCGCGAGCTGTTCGCGGCGGTGCCCGAGGCGCGAGCCCGCGGCTACGATGCGGGGCGCTTCAGCTTCAACGTCAAGGGCGGACGCTGCGAGGCCTGCCAGGGAGACGGCGTCATCCGCGTCGAGATGCACTTCCTGCCCGACGTGTACGTGCCGTGCGATGTCTGCAAGGGGCAGCGCTACAACCGCGAAACGCTCGAGATCCGCTACCGCGGCAAGAACATCCACGAGGTGCTCGAGCTCACGGTCGAGGAGGCGCTGCGCTTCTTTCAGAACGTGCCCGCCGCGGCCGGGAAGCTCCAGACACTCGCCGACGTCGGGCTCTCCTACGTGCGGCTCGGGCAGAACGCCACGACGCTCTCCGGGGGCGAGGCGCAGCGCGTCAAGCTCTCGCGCGAGCTCGCCAAGCGCGCGACCGGGCGCACGCTCTACATCCTCGATGAGCCGACGACGGGACTGCACTTCCACGACGTCGAGCAGCTGCTGCACGTGCTGCATCGGCTGCGCGACGAGGGCAACACGATCGTCGTCATCGAGCACAATCTCGACGTCATCAAGACCGCTGACTGGGTGATCGACCTGGGCCCCGAGGGCGGCGAAGGCGGCGGCGAGATCATCGCGGCCGGCACGCCCGAGACGATCGCGGCGAACGAACGGTCCTATACGGGCGCGTACCTCCGGCCGCTGCTCGTGCGCAACCAGGCGCGGCGCGTCGTGGGGGCGTGAGGCCACTCAGAGCCTTCACGCATCGCCCCTCCTGGCCTCATCGACCCTTAAGTAATTGATTTAATTACGTGACGTTGGTCTCCTAAACGCGATTGCAAATGCGAACGGTTCTCATCCATAATCGCATCCATGGACGCCGTAGCCGCTCCCTCCGGGCTCGCTCTTGATCCCGGCTTCGTGAGTCTCGCCGCGCTCCCTCCCGGAACCGCCGGGCGGGTGGTGGCAGTCGGCTCGCCCGCGGGAGCCCTCTCCCCGCTCGAGCGCCGGCTCCTCGAGTTCGGCTTCGTGAGCGGGGAGCACGTGGAGATCCTCGCCGAGGCGCGCCCCGGCCGGGATCCTTTCGTCGTGCGCGTCGGCCATACGACGCTCGCGCTGCGCCGCCGCGAGGCGGAGAGCATCTGGGTCGAGTTGCAGCACGCTGGTTCAAACGCTCCACCCCTTGGGACACCTGAACCGTCGAGCCAGCGGGTCGAGATACAGCACTCCGGCTCCGCCGCATCACCCCCTGGGGCACATGAACCGGCAAGCGAGCGGGTCGAGATACAGCACTCCGGCTCCGCCGCCTCACCCCCTGGGGCACATGAACCGGCAAGCGAGCGGGTTCAACTGCACCGCGCATCAACCCCGGGCGCAGCCCCAGCGCCATGAACGCCCTGGCGGCCGCGGCTGTCGCCGCGCCGCAGCTGAGTCTCTCCCTGATCGGTGTGCCGAACTGCGGCAAGACGGCGCTCTTCAACCGTCTCACCGGCAGCCGCCAGAAAGTCGCCAACTACCCAGGGGTGACCGTCGAGCGCAAGGAAGGGCGGCTCACGGGTCCGCGCACCGGACGCACCTATCGGGTCGTGGACCTCCCGGGCGCCTACAGCCTCGAGCCGACGACACTCGATGAGGCCATCGCACGCGACGTCGTCCTGGGCCGCCACGCCGTGGAGCCCGCCCCCGACTTGCTCGTGTGCGTCGTGGACGCCACCAACCTGCGCCTCAATCTGCGGCTGGTGCTGGAGCTCAAGCGCCTCAAGCTGCCGATGATCGTGGCGCTCAACATGAGCGACGTCGCCGCGCAGCGCGGCTACCGCTTCGATCGCGCCGCGCTCGAGCGCGCGCTCGGCGTGCCGGTCGTGCCCACGGTCGCGATCCGCGCCGGCGGCGAGCGCGAGCTCATCGAGGCGATCGACACCCGTGGGTTTGCGGACGCCGCGCGCAGCCGCGCGCGCCTCGAAGCGCCCCCGTCCACCACGGCCGCCGACATCGAAGCCACGCAGCGCGAGGTGCGCCGCGTGCTCGATGAGATCGGCTACCGCGTACCGGCACGCGCCGCGGTGCTCGCACGTCTCGATGCCGTCGTGCTCAATCCGATCGCGGGTCCGGTGCTGCTCGCCGTCATTCTGTTTCTCATGTTCCAGGCGGTGTTCAGCTGGGCGAAGGCGCCGCAGAACGGGATCAACGTCGGTGTCGCGCACCTGGGCGCGTGGCTCGCGGGGGTGCTGCCGCCGGGACCGCTGCGCGGGCTGCTGCTCGATGGCGTCGTAGCCGGAACCGGTAGCGTGCTGGTGTTCCTGCCGCAGATCCTGATCCTGTTCCTCTTCATTCTCGCGCTCGAGGACTCGGGCTATCTGCCGCGCGCGGCGTTCATGCTCGACCGGCTGATGGGCCGCGCGGGCCTCTCGGGCCGCGCCTTCATTCCGCTCTTGTCGAGCTTCGCGTGCGCCATCCCGGGAATCATGGCGGCGCGCACCATCCCTTCCTCGCGTGATCGCCTCGCGACCATCATGATCGCGCCGCTCATGACCTGCTCGGCGCGGCTGCCGGTGTATGCGCTCCTGATCGGCGCATTCATTCCGCAGCGCGACTTCGGTCCGGTGAATCTGCGCGGACTCGTGCTGTTCGCCCTCTACATCGCCGGAGTCGTGAGCGCGCTGGCGGTCGCCTTTGTGCTCAAGCGCACCATGATGCGCGGCGAGTACCGGCCGCTGCTGCTCGAGCTGCCCGAGTACCGCTGGCCGCATCTCTCGAACCTGGTGCTGGGGCTGTGGGAGCGCGCCAGGATCTTCCTCACCCGCGTCGGCACCATCATCCTCACGCTGATGGTAGTGCTGTGGTTCCTCGCGAGCTTTCCGGCGCCGCCGCCCGGGGCCGCGGGTCCCGCCATCCAGTACAGCATTGCCGGGCTCCTCGGCCGGGGACTCGAGTACCTGTTCGCGCCGATCGGATTCAACTGGCAGATCTCGATCGCGCTGGTGCCGGGACTCGCCGCGCGCGAGGTCGCGGTGAGCGCGCTCGGAACCGTCTACGCGATGTCCGGCTCGAACGATGTCGCCGGGACGCTCGCGCCGATCATCAGCCACACCTGGAGCCTCGCCACGGGACTCTCGCTGCTCGCGTGGTACGTATTCGCGCCGCAGTGCCTGTCGACTCTCGCGGTGGTGAAGCGCGAGACCAACTCGTGGACCTATCCGCTCGCGATGGCGGCGTACCTGTTTGCGCTCGCCTACCTCGGGGCCCTGCTCACCTACCGTGTGGCGCTCGCGTTCGGCGGCGGAGCGCTACCCGCATGACACGGGTGGCGACGTGAGCCTGTTGCTGCAAGGCGTGCTCGTGGCAATCGTGGTCGCCGCGTGCGTGATTTACAGCGCGTGGCGGCTCGCGTCGCTCAAGCTGCGGCTGCGGGCGCTCGATGCGCTCGCTCAACTGCCGCCGGTCCTGACCGGACCCTGGCTCGCACGGATCAGGGCCGGCACGCTCGCGCGGCTCGCCGGCGGCTGCGCCGGTTGCGCCGCGGGGGGTGTGCCTACGCGGGACGCGGCGGCGCGCCCGAATCAAACACCTGGTGCACTTCGCCGTTGACGATGCGTTCCTGGTAGTTGCCCCGCGTATAGCCGCCGACCACGCGCCGCCAGAAGCGCACCGCGTCCGCATTGCGCAGGTACTCGGTGATCTCCCAGCGTCCGGCGAAGCGATTCAAGATCAGCTCGACGGCGGTCCGTCCCACGCCGAGGCGCCGCCGTGCGCGGGTGATGAAAAACTCCGCCATGCGATAGTCGGTGCGCGGCCGCGGCGGCGGCGCGGGACTCGCGCGCACCACGCGCGCAAAGCCCACAGGCTCGTTGCCCTTCAGGATAACCAGCGGAAAGGTATTCGGGTCCCCGAACCAGTGCGCAATCTGATCCGGCTCACGGTGCCCGACCTCCCCGAGCGCGGGGAACAGCCCGGTGCCGGGATTCAGATCATCGAGATAGTCGCGATAGACGCTCTGGATCCAGAGCCGGTCGGCCGGCTGGGCGCGTGCATCGCGCACGCTGACGGTCACGGCGGTCATCGCGCGGGGGCTGAGAAAGACACGGCCCGGACGGCTCGCGCGTGCGCTCCGTCCGGGCCGCGTGTTCAGCCGTAAGTCTGGAGACTTACTGCTTCGGCGGCGTCGCCTGGTCGGCCGGGGCCGCAGCGGGAGCGGCGGAGCCGGCAGCAGGTGCAGCAGCATCGGCGGCGGGAGCAGCCGTGCCCGCAGCCGGGGCAGCCTGGTCAGCGGGAGCAGCGGGAGCCGCAGCCGGAGCCGCAGCCGGAGCAGGAGGATTGGCAGCGGTGTCGGTGCCTGCGGCTTCCTGCTTCGCGCAGGCCGTCAGCACCAGCGCCGCAACGATCGCGCTAAGAGCAAGTTTGGTGTTCATCGATATTTCCCCGAAGGAAGCAAGAGTTGTGTTGATAAGACCACGGCCGGGTGAGGCCGTCCCGAGCCCATTTCCGGGCCGCGGAGACGGTAAATTCTATAGAAGTCCCGGTACGATTGGAAAGGCCGCGGGCCACGTGAGAGCCTTTGTGTCTGCCTGGGACGACAAACTGCGACTGTGGCTGACGGGAGACAAGCGAATGTCTGAGAACGAACCCGCCTCCGCTCTCTCGAGAGGGCTGGAAGAGTCCTTCGGTCCGCACCTGGCCGCGATTTGCGACCGAACCGCCCGGACGCTCGAGGCTTGCGGCTTCACGGGCTTGCTGGTGCATTCGGGCTCGGCGCTCACGGTCTTCGAGGACGACCGCACCTATCCCTTCGTGGCGCATGCGCCTTTCAAGGTGTGGGTCCCGCTGGCCGATGCACCCGACTCCTACATCTGGTTTGCGCCCGGATCCCGGCCGAAGCTGATCCTGCATCAGCCCCGGGATTACTGGTACAAGCCTGCGGATCTGCCGCGTGGCTACTGGGTTCGCCAGTTCGACGTCTGCCCCGCCCCCGATAGCGCCAGCGCGCGCGCCGCATTGCCGGAGGACCTCTCCCGGGCGGCCTACATCGGGGATGCCACGGCCGAGATCGCTGCCTGGGGTCCGGGGGCGGTGAATCCACGCGAGCTCATGCGCCAGCTCGACTATGACCGGGCCGCGAAGAGTCCCTACGAGCTCGCCTGCATGCGTGCCGCGAACCGGCTTGGCGCCCGCGGGCACCTCGCCGCCACGCGCGCCTTTCAAGCCGGAGCATCCGAGTTCGAGATCGAGCTCGAATTCATCGCCGCCTGCGGGCTGCGCGAGCAGGAGCTGCCCTATAACCCGATCATCGCGCTCAACGAGGGCGGCGCGGTGCTGCACTACCAGGTGCTGAACAAGCATGCGCCCCGCGAGCGCCATTCACTGCTGATCGATGCCGGGGCGGAGTTCGCCGGCTACGCGAGCGACATCACGCGCACCCATTCCTACCAGGACGCGGACTTTCGCGCCCTGATCGGCCGGATGGATGAATTGCAGCAGCGCCTGTGCGCGGGGGTGCGCGCCGGGGTGGATTGGCGCGACGTGCATCTCGAGGCACATGCGCAGACCGGGCGGCTGCTCAAGGAAGCGGATCTTACGCGCTGCAGCGGCGAGGAATCGGTCGCCACTGGAGTCACCAAGGTGTTCCTCCCGCATGGCATCGGGCACCTGCTCGGGCTCGAGGTCCATGACGTCGGCGGGTTCATGAAGGCCCGGGGCGATGGGGACATTCCGCGCCCCGAGGGTCATCCGTACCTGCGCCTCACGCGCGTCCTCGAGCCCGGCTTCGTCGTCACCATGGAGCCCGGCATCTATTTCATTCCGCAGCTTCTCGAAGCCGCGCGGGCCGACGACAAGCTGAGCAGCCGCATCAACTGGCCGCGCGTCGCGGGGCTGATGAAATTCGGCGGCATCCGCATCGAAGACGACCTGGCCGTCACGCCCTCCGGGTGCGAGAACCTGACGCGCGACGCGTTCCGGGCGGCCGCGGCCGGAAACGCCTGAAAATCCGCGCGTTCGCCGCAGGCGTCGGCCGCCGTCCGCTTACGGCTAGCTGCCCTTTTTCTTCAGCTCACCGTAGGTCGTGTCGAGCGTGCCGTCGTCGTTGACGTCGATCGGAAACTCGTCGGCGTCACCGTTCAGCCAGCGCAGGTAGATCTTGCCGCCGCCGTACCAGCACTCCGCCTCTCTCTCACTCGACATCGCGGCGAGCTTCTCGTCCTTCCCCATCACCATGTCGGGCTGTCGCACGGTCGCCTTCCCGGAGCGAAACGTGATGGTGAGGAGGCCGGCCGAGCCCGACTGCGAGGCGTAGCGGCCTTCGAACTTGCCGGCACAGCTCGCAAGCCCCGGCTTGGGAGGACCCCCGGTCGGACGCGGCGGTGCGGCAGCCGCCACCCTCGGTGCCGCGGCAGCGGCGGCGGGAGCGGCTGGTGCGGCCGCCTGGGCGGTACCGCGGGCGGGGCATTGCGCCACGGCATTCTGGAGCTGCGCGAGGGTGCTCTTGCCGCGACCGGCGGGCTGACCCTGCTCGTTATAGGCCTGGACGTCGCAGACGCTCCCATCGGGAGTGCAGCCGAGGATCTTGATGCTCCTGCCGTTCGGGCATGCATAGACCTGGCCCACAACGACCGCGGGAGGATTGGCGCAAGCCTCCGCGGCCGCGAAGGCCACCAGTAAACCCACTACGGCTCGGTTGAACATGGAGACCTCCCAGGCGAGGCGACTTTGGCCTTGGAGAGGCATGGCCGCCCCTATTGTTTCTCTAAAGGATCAAATGCTACCGCCTTGACAGTAGATCCTTTATGTCCTGCAACAACACCTCGGTCTTGGTGGGTGGCGGAGGCGTTGCGGCCGCCGCGGGCGGTGGGCGCTTCAGCTTGTTGATGCCCTTGATGACGATGAAGATGCAGAGCGCGATCACCACGAACTCGAAAGTCGTCTGGATGAATGACCCGTACTTCAGCAGCACCGGCTTACCCGCCGCGTTGGTGGCGATCTGAACCGATAGGTCGCCGAAGTTCACGCTCCCTAGGATGGGCGACAGCGCCGGCATGACCACGTCGCCGACGAGAGAAGAGACGATCTTGCCGAAGGCCCCGCCGATCACGACACCGACCGCGAGGTCGATGACGCTGCCCTTCATCGCAAATTCTTTGAATTCAGAAGCGATACTCATCGCGGCGCTCCCCTCGAGTACCGGTCGTATCGCCGGCTGAGCCGGTGAGCGTATCGGATCGGCTCCGGGGTAGGCAAACGCGACCCGTGAGGCTCGCGGAAGAACGTCAGACGGAAAGGATCAGGCGGACGCCTTCTTACGGCGGGGACGCTTCTTCGGTTCCTCGGCAGGCTCGGCCGCGGGCTTCGCCTTGGGCTCAGTCTTTGCCTCAGCTTTGGGCTTCGGCGCATCTTCTGCCTTAGGTTTGGCCTTGGCGCGGCGGGGAGCCTTCTTTGCCTCCTCAGAGGGTGGCTGCTCGGCCGCCGCCGCCGGCCCGTCGACGAGCTGCATCAGCGCCATGGGAGCTGAGTCGCCGGGACGCGGAACCATGCGCAGGATCCGGGTATAGCCGCCCGGCCGCGCCTTGAAGCGCGGACCGAGGTCCGCGAAGAGCTTCTCCACCACCTCGGCATCGCGCAGCCGCGCGAAGGCGAGGCGGCGGTTCGCCTCCGCGTCGCTCTTGGCGAGCGTGATCAGCGGCTCGACCACGCGGCGCAGCTCCTTGGCCTTCGGGAGCGTCGTGCGGATGGTCTCGTGCCGCAGCAGCGAGACCGACATGTTGCGCATGAGCGCGTGGCGGTGCGAGCTGTTGCGCGACAGCTGCCGGCCGGAGAGATGGTGACGCATGGGGAACCTGTACTTTCAAGCTTCGCCCACGCCACCACGCGACGCCTGAGCGCCGCGGGGCGTGTGAGCCTCGACCTTAGATGACGTCGCGCCCTTCCTCGTGCTTCAGGCCGACCGGCGGCCAGCCGTCGAGGCGCATGCCGAGCATGAGGCCGTGGCTCTGCAGCACTTCCTTGATCTCGGTGAGCGACTTCTTACCCAGATTCGGCGTGCGCAGCAGCTCCACCTCGGTCCGCTGCACCAGGTCGCCGATGTAGTGGATGTTCTCGGCCTTCAAGCAGTTGGCGCTGCGCACGGTGAGCTCGAGCTCGTCCACCGGGCGCATCAGGATCGGATCGAACTGCATCTCGGAGACCTTGGTCGCGGCCTCTTCCTCGCCCTGCAGGTCGATGAACACCGACAGCTGGTCCTTCAGGATCGCTCCGGCGCGGCGGATGGCCTCTTCGGCGTCGATGGTGCCGTTGGTCTCGATGTCGATGATGAGCTTGTCGAGGTCGGTGCGCTGCTCGACGCGCGCCGCATCCACCGAGTAGGTGACGCGCCGCACCGGCGAGAAGGACGCATCGAGCTGCAGGCGGCCGATCGGGCGCGTCTGCTCCTCGAAGGCGACGCGCGAGGCCGCCGGGCGATAGCCGCGGCCGCGCTCGACGCGCAGCGTCATGGAGAGCTCGCCCGCCTTGGTCAGGTTGGCGATCACGAGCTCGGGATTCACGACTTCGATGTCGTGATCGGTCTGGATGTCGCCGGCCGTGACCGGGCCCGGCCCCTTCTTGTGCAGGCGCAGCTCGGCGCTCTCGCGCGCGTGCATACGCAGTGCCACCGACTTGAGGTTCAGCAGGACGTCGACCACGTCCTCCTGCACGCCCTCGATGCTGGTGTACTCATGCAGCACGCCGTCGATCTCGACCTCGGTGATGGCGCTGCCCGGCATCGATGACAGCAGCACGCGGCGCAGCGCGTTGCCGAGCGTATGGCCGAAGCCGCGCTCGAACGGCTCGATCACCACGCGCGCCTGGCGCGGAGCGACCGGCTGCACCTTCACCACCCGGGGTCTCAGGAACTCGCTTACAGAACCCTGCATTGCATCTCACCTTGCCGGCCACGCGCCGGCGTAAAAGTACCAATCCGCTTACTTCGAATACAGCTCGACGACCAGGTTCTCGTTGATATCCGGCAGGACGTCTTCGCGCCCCGGCGCCGACTTGAACACGCCGCGAAACTCCTTGTCGTTCACCTCGACCCAGTCGGGGAGTCCCACCTGCTGCGCGACGTTGAGCGCGCTCTGGATACGGAGCTGCTTGCGCGACTTCTCGCGCACCTGGACGATGTCGCCGGCCTTCACCTGGAAGGAGGCGATGGTGACCGGCTTCTCGTTCACGGTGATCGCCTTGTGGCTCACCAGCTGGCGCGCTTCGGCGCGCGTCGCGGCGAAGCCCATGCGGTATACGACATTGTCGAGACGGCACTCGAGCAGGCGCAGCAGGGTTTCGCCCGTAGCGCCCGTCTTGCGCGCCGCCGCCTTGTAGTAGTTGCTGAACTGCCGCTCCAGCACCCCGTACATGCGCCGCAGCTTCTGCTTCTCGCGCAGCTGCACGCCGTAGTCGGAGAGCCGCGTGCGGCGCTCACCCTTGATGCCGCCCGGCGGCACGGTGAACTTGCACTTGTTCTCGAGCGGCTTCACTCCGCTCTTCAGAAACAGGTCAGTGCCCTCGCGGCGGGCGAGCTTGCACTTTGGTCCGGTGTAACGCGCCATAGTTTCCTCGTAAGACCTTTACACCCGGCGCTTCTTCGGCGGACGGCATCCGTTGTGCGGGATGGGCGTCACGTCGGAGATGCTGGTGATTTTGAGACCGCAGTTATTGAGCGCGCGCACCGCGGATTCGCGCCCGGGACCGGGGCCGCCGACGCGCACCTCGACGTTCTTCACGCCGTGCTCCTGCGCCGCCACGCCGGCCTTCTCGGCCGCCACCTGCGCGGCGAACGGCGTCGACTTGCGCGAGCCGCGGAAGCCGCAGCCGCCCGACGTCGCCCAGGAGAGGGTGTTCCCCTGGCGGTCGGTGATGGTGATGATGGTGTTGTTGAAGGAGGCGTGCACGTGCGCGATCGCGTCGAGCACGTTCTTGCGCGCCTTCTTCGGCTTCTTGGGAGCCGCCGCCGCCGCGGGCGCAGCCGCACCTGCCGCCGGCGCTGCCGCCGGCGCCGCGGCGCCCTTCGCTTCCGGTTTCTGCTCTTCAGCCATGCTTTATACCTTTCCCGGCGGGGCGTTGAGCTTCACCGCCTGCTTGCGCGGTCCCTTGCGGGTGCGCGCGTTGGTGCGCGTGCGCTGGCCGCGCACCGGAAGTCCCCGGCGGTGACGGATGCCGCGCCAGGAACCCAGATCCATGAGCCGCTTAATGTTCATCGACACCTCGCGGCGCAGGTCGCCCTCGACCGCGTACTTGGCGATCTGTGAGCGGATCGCATTCACCTCCGCCTCGGTGAGATCCTTCACCTTGGTGGCGGGGTTGACGCCCGCGGCCTCGCAGGCGGAGTGGGCGCGCGCGCGGCCCACGCCGTAGATGTGCGTGAGCCCGACCCACACGTGCTTGTTCATCGGGATGTTGATTCCGGCTATACGTGCCATGTGTGCCTCACCTCAACCCTGACGCTGCTTGTGGCGCTGGTCCGAGCAGATGACGTAGACCACGCGCCGACGGCGCACGATCTTGCAGTTCTTGCAGATCTTCTTGACCGACGGACGTACTTTCATTGATTAACCACCCGGCCCCGTTCGCCCGTAGCCGAGCAAGTTGGCCTTCTTGAGGAGTCCCGGATAGTGATGCGACATCATGTGCGCGTTCAGCTGCGACATGAAATCCATCACCACCACCACCACGATGAGGAGCGAGGTGCCGCCGAAGCGGAACGGCACGCCGTACCAGGAAATGAGGATCTCGGGCACCAGGCACACCGCGGTGACGTACAGCGCGCCCCACAACGTGAGGCGCGTGAGGACCTGGTCGATGTACTCGGCGGTCTGTTGACCGGGGCGGATGCCGCGCACGAAGGCGCCGGACTTCTTGAGGTTCTCTGCCGTGTCGCGCGCGTTGAACACCAGCGCGGTGTAGAAGAAGCAGAAGAAGATGATCAGCACCGCGTAGATGACCAGGTGCAGCGGCTGGCCGTAGCCCAAGGCCGCGGCCACGTCCTGCGCGATGCTGGCGTACCAGGTGTCGGAACTGGAGCCCAGGAAGCTGGCGATGGTCGCCGGGAAGAGCAGCAGGCTCGACGCGAAGATCGGCGGAATGACGCCCGACATGTTGATCTTGAACGGCAGGTGGGTGCTCTGGCCCGCGTACATGCGCCGGCCCACCTGGCGCTTGGCGTAATCGACCGGGATGCGCCGCTGCGCGCGCTCCATGAACACCACGAAGGCGGTGACGCCGAGGACGAGCAGCAGCAGCGCGAGCGCCACGGGACCCGGCATCTCACCGTTGCTCACCGACTCCATGGTATTGCCCACCGCGCCCGGGAGCCCGGCGACGATGCCCGAGAGAATGATCATCGAGATGCCGTTGCCGATGCCGCGCTCGGTGATCTGCTCGCCGAGCCACATCAGGAACAACGTCCCCGTGGTCATGGTGATGGTGGCGATCATCAGGAACGGCCAGCCGGTGATCAGCGTCATGCCGCCCTTCTCGAGCGCGCCCGCGGCCGCGAACGACTGGAACAGCGCGAGGATCACGGTGCCGTAGCGCGTGTACTCGGTGATCTTGCGGCGGCCCGACTCGCCTTCCTTGCGCAGCTCCATGAGCGTCGGCACCACCATCGACATCATCTGGATGATGATCGAGGCGGAGATGTAGGGCATGACGCCCATGGCGAAGATCGACAGGCGCGACAGCGCGC
>Ga0210409_10000073_pt1 | contig 230109 bp, 200 predicted proteins | sample IncBWH17MmetaG_FD_161649 | JGI IMG/M metagenome (GOLD analysis project Ga0210409, IMG submission 161649) | Forest soil microbial communities from Barre Woods Harvard Forest LTER site, Petersham, Massachusetts, United States - Inc-BW-H-17-M | ecosystem: Environmental > Terrestrial > Soil >...
TGCGTGCGGAATGATTACAACGAGTACATCAATTTCTATTATCCGACTCCGAAGGGCCAGGAACATGGACAAATCGTCATCCGCGCCCCGGAAAAACAAAAGTCAAAATAGTTCAGAACGAAGGTATGGCTGCCCAAGTCCTGATTAACGCGCTTACCGGAAACTTGAAATCGGTCGAAACCAGATGTCCGGTTAGACTTACCAGGCATGTAGCAGCGTCAGTTCGGTACTGCCGTCACTCTTCTCGCAGGGTCCGCACAGGTTCGACTCGTGTGGCCCGATAGGCCGGCAACGTATTGGCCACGATACCGACCACCACGAGCAAAAGCGCCACCACCGTGAACGTTAGTGGGTCCGTAGGCGGTACCCCGAACACTAGCGACGCCATGAACCGGCTCAGCGCCACCGCCGCCGTTAGTCCTATCGCCACACCGATCAGAATCGGCTTCATGCCATCGCCGACCACCAACCGCAGGATGTTGGACTGCGACGCCCCCAGCGCCATGCGAATCCCGATTTCCCGCACTCGACGGCGAACCGAGTAGGAGAGCACTCCGTAGATCCCCACCGCAGCTAGCAGAAGAGCCAGCCCGGCGAAGGCAGCCAGCAGCAGCATATTGAAGCGTTGCGGGGACATCGATTGCGCGATCACGTCGTCCATGCTCAGCACGTCGGTGACGGGAATGTCTGGCCCGACCTGGTGAATCGCGTCGGTGACGGCGGAAACGGCGCCGTGCGGGTCGGATTTGGTTCGCACTGTCAGAGTCAGGCCGAAGGAGCGAAAGGCCTCACCGACGGCCGGGGTCAATTGGCTTGCTGCGACGTAGATGGTGTCGACCGGGCGAGTCTCGTTGAGCGAATCGACCTTGACGTCGCCGACGATGCCGACAATCTCGCGCGGGATGCCGGGGAAGAACGTGAGCGTCAGGTGCTTGCCCAGGGGATCCTCGTTGGGCCAGAAGCGGCGTGCTAAGGCGGCGCTGATCACCGCGACAGCGGGACGGACGGCGGCGTCCGAGTCGACGAAGTCGCGGCCACGAATGATGGGCACTCGCATGGCTCGCAAGTAGCCGGGGCTGATCATGCGAACGTCGACCTCCGGCTGCTCGGCCATCGGAAGCATGGGTCGGCCTTCGATCGAGAACGGCTGATGCGAGCCGCCGCCGCCGAGAGGAAGGTCATCGATGGCGCCGGCGTCTTCGACTCCAGGCAGAGCGCGCACACGCTGCAATGTTTCCTGGAAAAAATTGACTTGGGTGGCGGGCGAAGGAAAGCGGTCGCGAGGAACAGCTACGCTCATCGTAAGCACGTTGCTGGAATCGAAACCGGGCCGTACGTTGCGCAGCTCCCACAGCGTACGCACCATCAACCCGGCGCCAATCAGCAACACCAGAGATAGCGCGACCTCGCAGACGACCAGAAGATTGCGAGTCTTGCCGCCGGAGTCCGATGTGCCGCGCGTTCCTTGTTTGAGAGCTTCGTTTGCGTCTACACGGGAAAAGCGAAGGGATGGAACCAATCCGGCGAGCACGCCAGCTGCGATGGAGAGAAGCAGCGTGAACGCGAGCACTTTGGTATCGAGTGTGACGTTGACGAAGGGCGGCAAGTGGTCGGCGAGGAGCTTCATCGAGAGTCCCACGCCGAATCGCGCGAGCAGCAAGCCCAGCACGCCTCCGAGTACGGAGAGGAGCATCGTCTCCACGAGAACATGACGCAGGAGCGCCGCGCGGCTGGCTCCCAGCGCGGTGCGAATGGCCAGTTCCCTGCGCCGCCCGAGCATCTTCGCGAGCACCAGATTGGCGACGTTTGCGCAAGCGATCAGGAGCACGAAGGCGACGGCGCCAAGGAGGACGAACAAGGCGGTGCGCACGTCGCCCACGAGTTGCTCGCGCAGCGGAATGAGTGTGGCGCCCCAGCCCTTGTCGTCTTCGGGATACTGTTGTTCGAGGCGCGATGAAATGGAGGCCAACTCGGCCTTAGCTTGCTCGATCTGGACGCCCGGCTTCAGGCGAGCAATCACGAGATAGTTGTGATTGCCACGGACGGCGCGATCTGTATTGGACCAGGCCAGCGGCACCCATACTTTGGCGAAGTCGGGCATCAAGAATTTTTCTGGCATCACGCCGGCGACCGTGTATTGCTGCGAGTTGACGGTAATGTCGCGGCCCACGACGTTGGGATCGGAGCCGAAGTGGTCCCGCCAGAATTTGTAGCCGAGTAGGATGACGCGAGAGCCGGGGCGATCCTCATCGGCGGTGAAGGTGCGGCCGAGCAGCGGCTGAGTGCGGAGCACGGTGAAGAACTCGGGAGGAACGGCGGCGGCGACGACCACTTCGGGATGATCGGTACCGCCGAAGGTCAGGTCGCGCCCGCCGTAGATGGACATCGATTCGAACGAAGCGCTCTGCGCTTTCCAATCGAGATAGTTCGCTGGCGAAACGGAGAATAGTGTCAGCCCCGGAAAACTCTTCGCAGGGGGCACATGCCATACCTGCATCAGCCGTGAAGCCTCATCGTAAGGAAGTGGCCGCAACAAGGCGGCATTGACAATCGAAAAGATCGCTGTGTTAGCGCCAATGCCCAGGGCCAGTACCAGGATCACCCCGAGCGTGAAACCGGGGTTGCGTCGCAGCCCTCGCAGTCCATAGCGAAGATCGGCAATCCAGTTGGGCATGGCGGTAACCCCTCTAAACGTAAAATCGGCCCACATGAACCAAACGCAAGAGACTACCCCGATGTTTCCAGTGCCTGGTAATCGGTAAAGTCCCGATCCACAATTCCACACTTCTCCGGTAACGCGACTTCCATCTGAAAACGATCCAAAAAGCACATGTTCGGTTATCATCGAAGAGCGCGTGTACCTAAACATCGTGACGAAGTTCTGCTGGATGAGGAGCGACTTTCGCGCCCGCAACGGCGGCGGATTCTCGGGCTGAACAGATACGGCAGAAAGATCGAATCGGTCCTGGACGCGCTATTGAAGCTGTTGAGCCGGACGAAGAGGCTAAGCTAGGCGACCGTAGGAGCAAGTGGTACGCCTAGCGGCCAGGGCTGAGGTCTCTTTCGATTGTCCGCTCCCTCTCCAGAGTTGGAGAAGAGGTTGGCTCGCTCTTTTGAGCGACCCGTGGTTCTGCTGCGGGAGTAGACTCCAATGCTGATCTGCGTGAAACATCGCGGCCGAGGCCTTCCGCAAGGGCGGTTTTATCGTTGGTGTAGATTTGCGCATCGTATCGGCTACGCGACACCGCGACGTAAGCCAAGCGACGATTGACGAGCTTCTCTCCTCCCTGCTCGGTGTCTACATGGATGAGCACGCGGTCAGCCGTCTGCCCCTGGCTGCTGTGGCTTGTCACCGCATAGCCGAAGTCGAGATGCGGATTCTCTCGAATGTTGAACGCGATCGCGCGACCCGCGTCTAGACGGATTTGGAGGTTGCCACTAGCCTCGACCTTCTCGATAGTGCCGAGCTCACGGTTGGCGACATGCTGGTCTCGATTCGGGGCGGTGAACTGTATGCGGTCGCCTTCACTGAACGCCCGCTCTGCGCCTCGGTACAGCGTTACACCTTGTAACCGGCAAGGGTCGTAGCACAGACGTTGGCCATTCGCCCGTTCAATCGTGACGTGGTTCTGTTTCTCATCAACGCCTTTGACGTGCGCGTACTCTCCTGGTGCAATACCGAGTGTCTTGCTGCCCTTAGCGTAGCGCACCACATTGCCGGGTTCGTACTGGGCGGCCCACCGACGATCTGCTCCAGTGATCTCCTGCCGGGCGACTAACACCCTCATCTGGTGTTCGAGGTACGGCATCTGGTCCGTATCCTGCATTGCATAGTGGATCGCTTCGTTGATAGCCATCCGCGATTGGTTGTCGGGCGACACGACGAGCGTACCTTTGGGCTGCTTCGCATATTCATGCGCGATCAAAGCGATACGCTCGTCCCGATCGAAGATCTCATGCACGCGGCCGTCGGCATTGAGTTTCTCCATCGCCTCATTGACGTGGCCTCGCGAGAGCTTTTCTACAACCTCTTTGAGTGCCGGATCTTTCTGCCGAACGATCTCGTCCAGTCGAGCCGTCTGGATTCCGGCTTCCTGCAACTGCAGATACGGTTTGCCCGCTTCGACGGCTTGGTGCTGGCGTGTGTCGCCAACAAGCAACACGCGATCGTCTTTCTGCAGCCGGTGGAGGAATTCGTTCATTTGCCTCGTACTCGCCAAGCTCGATTCGTCCAGGATGTAAAGCCGTTTCCGTTCATCGTGCCCCTCATAGCTTTGGGCAAGATGCCGTTGCAGCGTGTTGGATCTGATTCCACTTTCTTCTAATTTCTGCGCGGCACGAGAGGTGGGCGCTAACCCCTGGACGATGTAGTTCTCTCGTTCAGCGGCTTCGCGGATCGCCGCAAGAGATGTAGTCTTGCCCGCGCCTGCCACGCCTTCGAGCGCCGTCACTTGATCGCGACTCGACAAGATTTGTTCTACAGCCCGGCGTTGCGTATCGCTCAGATGGCCATGTGCTTCCCGCATAGCCCAGCGAGTGCCAAAACTTACTAGCGCCGCATGCCGATCTTGTCCGGCGCGCATGGCATTGACCGTGTCCCGTTCGTAGCCGATCATCTCCGTGGTTGTAAACGCCCGATCGGGCGAGTCGCCGTTCCTTTGCACTTCGACGAATTCACCTGATTTGATGCGCTCTTCGAAGTTCGCTTTCACTGAGGCCAGCGTCGCTCCACCCATGGAGCGCCTGAGCGCATCGGTCAGCAGGGCTCGCTCATCGGCTACGGCATCGCGTTCGAAGTTTCGTTCTTTGGCGAAGCTCACAGCCGAGGGAGCAATATTCTTTCCCGCATCCTGGCCAACGTCACGCGCTCTTTCTTTGGCCCCCGCCGTCACGTGTTCAGGCTGGTCCCCAAACTCAATTGCCACGTCCTTGTGCCGCTGTTGCATCTCTTCATGCGAGAGCCCGACCTTTGACTCGCGCGTGTGATGGGCGGCGATCTGCGCAGCGGCCGCACCGCTCTGATTCTCCATCGCCAGATGCTCTTTGATCTGTTTCCTGCGTGGACTCGAAGCGTCGAGATACTCGCGGCTATACCCCTTGATTTCCGGTTGACCGCTCTTGCCGTGCTCGATCTCGTAGCCCAATTCTTGCAAACGGTGCGCCAGTTCTGAGCGATATATGGCGGTGGCATACTGCTGCGTGCGATAAAGTTCCTGCGGTTGAAGTGGACGTGTTTCTCCATTGGCCGTTTCTGTCAGATTGAAGAAGACCACGTGCGTGTGAAGCTGGGGGGCTGCATAACCGTTCACGGGCCTCGCGCTATCGTGCTCGAATTTTGCGGCGACCCAATTTCCAGTTGTCTCCGGTGGGAGATTTCCTCCAAGCCGCGCCTGTACATATCGCTCCATCTCGTCCAGCGCGACTCCAAGACTGGCTCGATGGGCCTCTTGCACGCGTTCATCGCCACCCACAAGCGCTGTCAGCGATACGCTTTTGGGCGCGGAGAAGGTGGCATCCCAGCCTGCGCGGTGCTCCATCGTCTTGACTGTTTTGCCTTGCTCGTTCACATATTCCCGCATAGTCTGATGGCGAACTAACTGCTCGCCGCTAACCGGATGCTGGCCATCGCTGAGGCACTGAAATTGTTCCTCTTGGACGCCACCACGCAGACCCCACTTCTCGGCCAATTTCCCGTGCCACTCACCGCGTATCCGGTCGCCTTCACTGTAGTAGTTCTCCTGCGCGTTGCTAAACTCCTCCTGATGATAAGCACGTGCTTGACCTGCACTGAGAGGCTTGGAAATGGTAAGCATGTTCTTTTATTCGAAAAAGCGCCTCGTGGTGGGCTTCACGGCGTGCTCCAACTCTGTTTCCTGACTCGGCGCATGCTTTTGTTGCGCTGATTCCTGCCGCGTGCCGCTCCATGGGAACTGGCGATCTGTTCCCGCATTCGGGGCTGCTCTCCTAACTGGTTCCTGAGGCGCGGGCTCGACCGGCACCAGGACGGGGGGATTCTCTTTGCGTGGTGGAACAGGGAGCTTCTTGTGGAGGCTGAACAGTCTGTCCAGCATCGTGCGTTTGCCGTTCACTAAGCCAAAGCCCCGGAAGCGGTGCGTGGGATTGGGCTTCGCCACATTCACCAAATTCGGGCCACTTGGTTTCTTCCCATAACGCAACGCAATAGAACGCTTCCGGTCCAGATAGGTCGCCGGCAACAGGCCCGCAAAGAACAGAACGAGCCCGGCCCACAGAGCTGGCCGAACAAGATCCATTAAGGTTTGGTTCTGATAAATCCAGCTCCGGAGGTAGGCGTGCATCTCGGAGTTGTTGCAATAAGTGGTATGGAATTCAAGACGCATCGCGCCATGCTTCAAGGCTTCCTTGGTGAGTGCAAAAGTGTTCTCCCCGCTTTCTGCAACCACAGGCACCACGTCACTATCCAGCGCCAATCGGTTCCCTTTACGCGTAACAACTTGCAGCAAGGTGTACCAGCCGTTGTCGCGAACAACACCGGCTATCTGCGAGGCCGAATAAGCACCAAAATAATGTCGTTCAAGAGGCGTCCAGACCTGCTCGTAACGAAAGCCTTGGGCTCCCAGAGTTGCTACGATGGAGAGAAGCACGAGGACGTAGGTGTACGTAGGCTGAATGCTAAGCCCACCCGCACTCTCTTCTCGGCCCCATGCCATGCGCATGGCCTTCCTCCGATTGGGTTATCTCTCAGCCTCTCTGTGGCACGTAGTTGCACTCGTCAGCCGTTCCATCGCTTTCGCCAGCTTGCCCGCGTCGGCCCGTTTAATAATGTCGTCCATAGCCGTGCTTGTGAGCTGCTCCCGATTGGCAGTAGTGAACAGGATATTCATCAAAATCATTCGGAGAGCCAGCAATTCCGCCACGATGGTTAGCTCGGCGGGACTTGGCTCAACTGCCTTCAACAAAGTTTCTCGCACCCACTCACTGATCGTCTGATCGCCCGCGAGAATTTCAAAATGCGTATACTCCTCTTCGGTGACTTTGGTGCTGATGGACTTGGTACGTAGTGTAGGCATTGCGGACTCCATAGTTCTGAATCACAGGGAAGCAATTGGGCGCGGCGTGACGCTCAACAAAATCAACAAGTTCCCCTACGGGAACCAAGAGTTGTTGCGAGCCAAGCGCAGTGAACGAAAAGTGGCGAGCTGCCGCGTTTGCAACAAGTTCCCGTATAGCAACCTTGGGTGCTGTACAGCACCCGAAACGGGGTGACGTGTCCGTCCAACTCCCGGTGCCGTAGGCACCGCTCTTCGCAAAACGCGGCTCGGACACCGATTCACGCAATCAACCCTGTTCGCCATACTCCAATTGCAGCTCCTGCAACCAGCGCTGAATCTCCGGGATTGCCAACCCCTTCTGAAATAGCTCGCACTGGGCATCCCATTCAGTTTCGGTGAAGTTGATAGAAACATCGTGTTGTCGGAGATCAAGCGAAAACTTTGTACCGCTCTTTTCCTTGGAGACCGCCATGCGGAAGTGCCTACCACTCCACGAAAGTTTTGCCGACCATCCTTCGAGCAACGCTCGAAACTCAGCCAAGGCAGGGTAGCGAGCCATCAGATAGCTGAAGCGCCGGGTGGGGCCGAAGTCGATGTACACGCCCAGCTCCGGGCAACCTATCGACGTAAACGAGAGCTTGAAGTCCTCCAACTTGATCGGTTCAGGTAGGATAATTTGGCGGCGAAAGTCATCCTCATCAGGGGCAGACTGGCGGACGGGCTGGTGGTCGTGCCTCACCCAATGTCCCCTCGCAGCGAGGCCCCAAATGGTCGGCCAATAAGGGGCAAGCGCCTGATCGAGTTTGGTGCTGTCCACTCCTTCATCCCGAACTGCAATAAGTAAGCACGCTCCGACAGCGCCAGGACTCTGCCAGTTCTCGGCTGGTTTCAGGAGCTCTCTCCGAGTGGAAATTTGCTTCAGAACTGCTTCGTGTACCTTCTCGTCGCCCTTATCAGAGAGCTTGGAATCAGTTGATTGGCCTCCGAGATTGCGAAAGTAATACCAGTCGTGCTTCGACGCGGGATTCTTCCGGCTCAGATAAACTGCTTCGAAGGCGTTGAGCAACGCCAGATATGATTCCCTGGACGGAATGGCGGGCCAGAGCAGCGGTGGCTCTTGCCTCTCTTCCTCTGCCGCGATCTGAACGTAATGAGTGAGGACATCCCACTCAGCGGCAGATAGTGTGTGTTGCGATTCCCACTTCTTGCGAATGTCATAGAGAGAAGAGGTCGGAGTGCTAAGCATCTCGTGCCGCATTGTCTCGCGGTCCAAGCCAGCGCCGCGCTCCTCAATAACAAGAAAGGCGGCCTCTCCCAGAGACACCTCGCGTCCTAGTTGATCACCGAGGACTTTCTGATAGCGCTCTAGGAGCTTCAGGCGGTCTTCGTTGAGGCGAATCGAAATGACCTCGTAGCGAGGCTTCTTTCTGAGGAGCGACATCATGTTGACATATTCTCCTACACTGTTGTACAGTGTTTACGTAATCGTAGCTCGTTCGGCGACTGGATGCAAGAGGAATCTTCTTGAGAGCACTCTCGGAAGCTGGAGAGCTGAATCGACGAGGTACTCGTCGATCTTCTAAACCTGTAGGAGTCACTTCGACGCAATGGCTGTATCCTCACAAATCGAGACCTCGGTGCACATCGAGCGGCATTATGCCGTTACGGAAATCGCCGAAATGTGGAGCTTGAGCCCTGATAAAGTCCGTGAGCTTTTCGAGCGTGAAGCTGGTGTGCTTGTGATTGGGGAATCGAATCCGCGCCGCAAGCGGCGTTATCTTACTTTGCGCATTCCGCAATCGGTCGTCGAACGCGTTCACGCTCGGTTGTCATCGAAATCAGTATCGCGGTAGGAGGTCTACCTCATGCTCACAGCCTATCGAAGACATCTCACAAAGTGCAGACGGCGTGGTGAAGGCCGAAGTTATCGCAACTGCAGGTGCCCCATTTGGGTTGACGGAATACTGGGCGGCGCGGAGATACGTGAATCACTGAAGGTCCGGGACTGGCAGCGAGCCCAAGAAATCATACGAGAATGGGAGATCGAGAATCGCCGCACATCCCAGCTGACAAGGAAATCTACGCAGGAAGCATGGAAGGAATTCCTAGCGGACATCGAGGCTCGCAAACTCAACGACTCAACGGCACGAAAATACAAGTTGTTGAACCGCCAAATGGAAGAGTTCGCCCAACGACGCGGTCTTCGTGTCCTTGCCGACTTTGACTTGTCGAAGGTGAGTCAATTTCGCTCCGAATGGAAAGATGGTCCCCGTTCGAGCGCCAAGAAACTCGAACGGTTGCGCGCATTCTTTCGCTTCGCTCAAAAACGCAAATGGGTAACCGAAAATCCGGCACTCGATCTGAAGGCCCCGAAGATAACTCTCTGTCCTACCCTCCCATTTGGCCGCGAAGAGATGGTGAAAATTCTCGCAGCAGCTGACCAATACAAAGAAGAGATGCCGAGCCACGGGATCGAGAACGGGCGGCGCATTCGCAGTCTTGTTCTTCTACTTCGTTACAGCGGGATGCGAATTGGGGATGCGGTCAACTTCAGCACAGATAGGCTCGAAGGCAACCGTCTCTTCCTCTACACGCAGAAGACGGGTGTCCCAGTGAATACAATCCTTCCGGGATTTGTCTTATCGGCGTTGGAAGCAACGCCAAAAGTCACAGAGAAGTTTTTCTTCTGGAGCGGAAGGGGAAAGCTAGAAAGCATCGTGCGGAGCTGGCAAACGCGATTGCGCAAACTCTTCAAACTCGCAAACGTTCCGAATGGACATGCGCACCGCTTCCGCGACACGTTCGCTGTTGAATTGCTTCTTGCTGGAGTTCCCATCGAACGAGTCTCGATTTTGCTGGGCCACCAAAGCGTGAGAATTACCGAGAAGCACTACGCACCGTGGGTGCGCTCGCGACAGGAACAACTGGAAGCGGATTTGGCTAGCGCCTGGAGCCGCGATCCGCTCGTACTTTCGCAAAGTGGGGTACACCAGAGGTACACGGAAAGGAGCGGCCCAACAACTCATTCATCTTCAATAAGAAAGACTGGTGCCCGGGGTGGGAGTCGAACCCACATGAGGAAAAATCCCCGGAGGATTTTAAGTCCTCAGCGTCTGCCATTCCGCCACCCGGGCAGTGGCAGTACAAATCTAACGAATACGGACAGCGACTGCAACACCGGGAGTTGAGCCGGTCCGTACGCAAATGTCGTGGGGCGGGCAACGCTGCCAATTTAAGGATTCTCGAGGGGGAGAATTCTTCTCCAGCATTCTCACCGTGGAGATAAACGGTTTGTTGCTCCGGCAATTCGGAGCAGGCGCTACGGCTTTGGAGTGGCGGACGACGGAGCCGCGGGTTTTGGAGGCTCAGGCTTCGGAATTCGTAACGTCCAGGAACCGCCGAACACGACGGTGCGCCCTTGAGACGTGGCCTTAGCGGAAAAGGCATCGTAATACTTGAAGAAGAAACTGAGCGCCTTGACCGGCAGAATGAAATTGGTCTGAAAACCAATGCCATGAGAGGAGTAATAGGGCAGAAGCGCCGTCCTCCCGCCATTGTTGCTCACCTGCCACTGGTCATAGCCGACCAGTCCGAATTGAAACAGCCTGCTGAAATCTTTCTTCAAGGGTAGAACCTGCCCGAGCCCCCACTCCATGGTAAACGCCTGGCCCGGCGTAATGTTGGTACCGGCTTTTTGACCGTGGATTTCCCAGATGGTAGCGAGGTTCGCACTGGTGCCTTTGTTCTTGGTCACATAGAAGGTGGTGTTGGTGGTTAGATCATTACCCCAATATCCGGAACCAACGTTGTTGCTGGCTCCCGCTGTGAACCGGCCGGTGGGTGCGGTGAAACCATATCCGACGTTGACGTCAGCGCGTTTCAGGTGCCAACCCAGGTTCACCGGCTGGACGTACATATCGGCAAAACCTGTGCCGCCACCGTTGCCGCTGAGATTCGTTCCGGTAATGTCTGCCACCAAGGAACCGTTGGCAAACGCCAATACGACGTAGGGCATGAAATATCCCCCGAGGAACTTGTGTTTCGGGACGTAATAGAGAATGTTCTCGTCCACCCAAAATGCATAAGTTCCGGCTATCCCTGGAACCGCGTTTCCATTGGAGTTGTTCAATTGGCCGGCGGAATAATTGAGCGCCAGATTGCCGTAGGTGAAACCGGGATCAGGGATAGCGCCAGCGTTGAGGCCCCACTGGCCGGGAACATACTGCCCTTTTTGTTGCGCGAGGAGCGGCGAGAGGCTCCCGAGAGAGAGGCATGCCAGAACCAAGAATCCGAATTTGATTGCGTTTTTCATATTGGAAATTCTCGCTTTCTTACTTTGGGAAGGGGGTGTTGGTCCTCTCGTTTCGAAAACACCCGAGAAAAAATCGTAAGTTCATAATCGTGAGGGAGGGAGTTATTCTCTCGAAGCATGGTAGGCAGGGGATTCTCTCGAAGAACACTGTTAAGAGTAACAGTGGCCGCTGCACGCGAGGCACAGCAGATGGACGTCTCGCTTCCTCTCCCATAGAGGTGGGGGCAATAGCGGAACCCAGCCGCTTCGGATTAATGGAAACGCCGAACAAGTTCAGTTTTCGGCATGTTACCCGCCGGTGCGGCGGACTATAGGCTGTCACTTTTGACAGTGGTGAGGATGCGAACGCTCAGATTTACTGAGTAGCTAGTCTGGGGCTCACAGAGCGCGGACAGGTTCGCCTAAAATTTCGGGAACGAGGGGTGAGGCCGTGGAAAACAAAAGGCTTAGGAAGCAGCTTGCAACTTTCGCAGCCGCCATAGTTGTGATGCTTGTTGCAGTCCTTGGGGCGATGTCGCGATCCAAAGCGAAGGAGATCAGCAAAGCGCAGGCTTCCACTGAATCACTAGCCTCAAGTGCTCTCGCCACAGCTGTTCCAGCGGCGCCCGTTCCCCCGGAAAGAAATCCGGATCGGGAAGCGTATTTTGGCGAAACGCACCAGCATACGAGCTGGTCGTTCGACGCCTACATCTTTGGCAACCATATAACTGGTCCAGCCGACGCCTACAAATACTGGAAAGGCGAAACGATAAAACATCCTCTCGGTTATGACATTAAGATTGACACTCCGTTGGATTGGGCCGGAGTGACAGACCATTCGGAATATGCCGGAGTAGTGCGGCTCTCTAACGATCCTTCTTCGCCGCTCAGCAAGTTGCCGATTGCACAAAAATTGATCGTCCACCAACCATCGGACATCCAAAAAATTTATTTCTGGCTCGGCACCACCATGATCGAAGGCAAGCCGGTCCCAGAATTGGTGAAACCGGAGGTTGCGGGGACCGTCTGGAAGGAAAACAACAAGGCCGCGGACGAGGCCAACCAACCTGGCAAATTCACGGCATTCTGCTCTTATGAGTGGACCTCTACACCTGATTACCGGAATATGCATCGTAACGTATTTTTCAAAGACTGCGCCAAAGTCCCAGAAATGCCGTTCAGCTCGCTGGATTCCGCGCACCCCGAGGATTTATGGAAATGGATGGACACCCAGCGCAAGGCCGGGAACGAACTTCTGGCAATATCGCACAACGCCAACTTGAGCGACGGCCACATGTACCCCATCGACGTAGACAGCTATGGCAGGCCGATTGATGCGGCATGGGCGGCGTCGAGAGATCGCAACGAACGGCTGATCGAGATGAAACAGATCAAGGGAGCCTCGGAAACGCACCCCGCGTTGTCGCCTAATGACGAATTTTCGAATTTCGAGATTCTTACCTACCTATTAGGCGAGCCGCAGGGCCGCTTCGATCACATCGTGGGAAGCTATGCGCGGCAGGCTTTGAAAGATGGGCTGTCGATGCAGGACAACAAGGGATATAACCCATATAAGTTCGGAGTGGTAGGAGGATCAGACTCTCATAACACGGGTACACCCTACCGGCAGGACAACTTCTATGGTGGCCATGGCGAGAATGATGGCACACCCGAAGTGCGCATGGCGGGTCACATTTTTGCTGGTTTGGATGTCCGGTATGAAAATCCTGCGGGTGTCAGCGGCGTTTGGGCGGAAGAGAACACGCGTGCCTCGATCTTTGAAGCCATGCAACGCAAAGAAACCTTCGCTGCCAGCGGCCCGCATATTAAGTTGCGTTTTTTTGGGGGCTGGAAATATAAAAGCTCGGATGTCGAGGATAGAGATTGGGTCAAGACCGGGTACAAAGAAGGCGTACCCATGGGCGGCGACCTGAAAAAGATGGACAGTAAGGCGCCCACGTTCATCGTGTGGGCGGTGAAGGATCCCACCTCAGGAAACCTGGACAGAATCCAGATCGTGAAGGGCTGGACGAAGAGCGGCCAGAGCTTCGAGAAAATTTTCGATGTGGTGTGGGCCGGCGACCGCAAACCGGATGTGGCTAGCGGCAAGGTCCCGGCCATAGGAAGCACCGTGGACCTGGCGAACGCCACCTACACAAATACCATCGGCTCCACGGAACTGAAAACCGTGTGGACGGACCCGGAATTCGATCCGAGCCTCCATGCGTTTTATTACGCTCGCGCCCTGGAGATTCCCACGCCGCGCTGGACCACGATCCAAGCACATCAATTGGGCGTGCCTATCCCCGACGTGGTCGCCGCCACTGTTCAGGAGCGCGCGTGGAGCTCGCCGATCTGGTACACGCCTTCGGAGGAAGATCGCAAGAAAGCGCAGCCAGGGCTCAGCGTGGCGGACCTGAAACAAAAGGGCGGCGTGGCGCTAACTAACGCGCAATTGACCGCTCTGGTTGTGAATAAGTTCATTTGGGTACAGAACGACGTCACCGGCGGACGCATGAAGGTCATCTACAACAAGGAAGGACAATACCTCGTGATTAACGTCGGACGAAACGCGCAACTGCCCAGCGAGGTTGGCAACGTGGCAGCAACCGCCTACTCGGGCATGTCATCCGCATACGCTATACAAAACGGGAAAATCGTAACCTGGCTGCAGCAGACGCCCTTTGAAGTGACCGTATATAAGGTCGGCGACAAGTATTACGGGGCCCGGAGCAATGAATTCGGTTACGCAAACTACGAGATCATTCCGCCGGTCGTCAATTTGCTTGAGCCAGTCAAGGCCAAGCCCTAGAGCGCGAAATCGGAAAAATCGATAAGGTCTTTGAACCGGAAATGATTGTGACAACAGCCGACTTGCAAGAAACGCAGCTCAAGGCCGAAAGCCCGGGTTTGCGTAGTCATTTTGTGGCGATTGTTCGCAAAGCAGTTCGTGAACCCCTCGTACATTTTCTGATCATTGGGCTCGCGCTGTTCGCGCTTTATTCGTGGATAGAGAGAGGCCGCGCGAGCAACGGAAACTATCAGATCGCTTTGACTCTGGATGACTTGAGGCAGCTGGACATGACGTTTGTGTCGCAGTGGCATAGGCAGCCGACGCCGGAGGAATTTCGCGGACTGGTAGAAAGTTTTATACGACAAGAGGTGTTGTACCGCGAAGGACTAGCGATGGGGCTCGATAAGGACGACACCATCGTGAAGCGGCGCATGGCGCAAAAAATGGAGTTTCTGTCGGAAGATGTGGCCTCGGCACACGAACCTAGCACCGATGAGTTGAAAGCCTGGTACGCCAATAATTCCCAGAAATTCGCGCTGGCGGACCGCGCTACGTTTCGTCATCTATTTTTCGGGTTTGATCGCCGGGGGCAAAACGCGCAGGCTGATGCGCTCGTTGCGCTGAGCAAAATCGCGGGTAAACCCGAAGATGTTCCTCTTGGTAAGAAACTGGCTGATCCTTTTATGTTTCAGGATTATTACGGCGACCGCGCGCCGGATCAACTCGCAAAGGAGTTTGGACCAGCGTTCGCCGTCGGCCTGTATAAGTTGAAGCCGAAAATGTGGCAAGGTCCGATCGAATCGGGCTACGGATGGCACCTGCTATGGATCGAATCGATTACGCCGGGACGAGTTCCTGCGTTTGAGGAAGTTGAGCCAGACGTGAAGACCGCATGGCTGGCAGATCAGAAGGCCATCGAATGGCAAAAAGCCTACGCCAAGATGCGCGAGAAATATGAGGTCTCGGCGCCTCAGCCGCCGCCGGAAGCAACTGAATCCAAGAGCGGGGCGGCCTTAGCGCCATGAAGGCGTCACTACATTGCTTTGTGGTCCTGATATTGCTCTCGGGAGTGGCGCTCGTTCCGTCATGCACGGGCCACGAGACGCGGCCTGCGTATCTAGAAATTAAGGAGAGCACTGCTAACCATTTCGACGTTGTGTGGCGCACTCCGGTTAACGCCGGCATGCGCCTGCCGATCGTTCTACAACTGCCCCCTGACGCAAAAAACGTCACAGCACCGACTACGCAAGAACTCACCGATTCGCTACTTGAACGGCGTTCGATTGTGGCTGCGGGAGGCTTGGGCGGAAAGCGAGTCGACATTGTCGGTCTTCAGGGCACCATCACGGACGTCCTGGTTCGCGTCGAGCTCCTGGATGGCCGAAATTGGACAACGATTATTCATCCATCGCAAGCATGGTTTGAGGTGACTCCCACGCAGGGCAAGCTCGCCACAGCCGGGAACTTCATCGTGCAGGGAATTCGGCACATTTCTCTGGGTGCGGACCACCTGCTGTTTTTGCTCGGTTTACTATTAATCGTGAAAGACCGGTGGATGTTGCTGAAAACCGTGACCGCATTTACGGTTGCTCATAGCATCACTCTCGCCATAGCGACGCTTGGCTATGCCAGCGCTCCCGTTGTCCCGCTGAACGCTGCTATCGCATTGAGCATTCTCTTTCTTGGACCGGAGATCGTGCGGTCCTGGCGAGGAGAGACGAGCTTCACAATCCGGCATCCGTGGGCGGTGGCCTTTGCCTTTGGGCTGTTGCACGGATTTGGCTTCGCCGGCGCGCTCATTAGTGCTGGTCTGCCTCGGACAGAACTTCCCCTCGCGCTCGTGAGTTTCAATGTCGGAGTCGAAATCGGCCAAGTAGGGTTCATCCTTCTGGTCCTTCTGCTTGAGCGTTCGTTCCGGGTGCTGGAGGTCCGCTGGCCGCGTTGGATTCGCGTGGTGCCCGGATATACAGTGGGGTCGCTGGGGGCATTCTGGACGGTTCAGCGGATTGTAATTCTGCTGGGGGGCGCGCGATGACCTCCGTGCGCAGAGAAAACTGCGCAAGGTGGGGCGCACTGCTCTTCACGCTGCTGTTCTGGGCGCAGACGGCGCAGGCCCACGTGCAGAAAGGCGAGGGTGTCAGCTTTCTTACCGGTCTCCGTCACCCGATCTCCGGGCTCGATCATGTCGTGGCGATGATTGCGGTCGGGCTGTGGGGAGCGCAGTTGGGCGCTCCGGCCATCTGGGTCCTGCCGGTAGCATTTCCGATGGTGATGGCGATGGGCGGCATGTTGGGATTGCTGGGCGTGCATTTACCCGGAACGGAGATTGGGATTGCCGCATCCGCAATCCTGCTGGGTGCCGCAGTATTGACGGAGATTCGTCCGCCGCTCGCGGTCGCGGCAGTTCTGGTGTCAATTTTCGCCATTTTCCACGGCTACGCGCATGGCAGCGAGCTGCCTGCCGGGGAGAGTGGCCTGCTCTACAGCATAGGCTTTGTGGTCGCAACCGGATGCCTGCATGGAATAGGGATCACTATTGGTTTGATTCACCGATGGAACTGGGGGCAGAAAGCAGTGCGCGTGGCCGGAGCGGCCATCGCACTGGCGGGGATATTCTTCATGTGGAAGGCGGTCGCATGAGAAGGCGCACATCTTTTAGTCAATTCTTTCTGATGAGGCTTCCGGCCGTGTGTCTGCTGGTCCTATTTCCGTCCCGTGCTGAAGCCCACCTTAATTCGACTGGACTTGGTCCTGTTTACGATGGAGTTTTGCACTTTTTGCTGAGTCCCGAGGATTTGCTTCCCGTGGTCGCTCTCGCCTTGTTTGCTGGATTGCGAGGCGCGGCTCACGGCCGAGCGGTGATGTTTGTGCTTCCAGGGGCCTGGTTGGCAGGCGGGTTCATCGGCCTGACAGCCAGAACGAGTGGCGGCACAGCCTTGACTTGTATCTCCTTTTTGGTTTTAGGCGGCTTGCTGGCGGCAGACGCTAAACTTTCCTTGCGAGCAACAGCTGTGCTTGCTGCGGTTATCGGTTTGCTTCACGGCTATCTGAACGGAGCGGCGATGGGACGACCGGAAGTTGGCGCAATCGCCCTCCTGGGCTTGGTGGTTGCGGTATTTGTTCTGGTGGTGTTCGCCGCTGCGTTTGCGGTGCCGCTGCACCGTCATTGGACGAGGATCGCCGTGCGCGTCGTTGGCAGTTGGATCACCGCATCTGGTTTGTTGATGCTGGGCTGGGCTTTACGCCGAGGGTGAATTTAGCCTAAGCGGGGTACGAATCGCTGTCTAGCCCCGGCCCGGCGAGCATGTCTATTCGTTTTGGCGTAAAATCCCTCCACCCGTTCTGCCACGGGGAGCATCCAAATTGTGTCCAAGACCCGCGGGCGCCTACCCACCCGCCGGCCCCAGGAGCAAATGTGAGTCAGCCGAAAACGCAACTGGACCTCGATCAACTGAGCATCAATACCATCCGGACCCTGGCAATGGATGCCGTACAGCTGGCAAATTCCGGGCATCCGGGCGCGCCGATGGGCCTTGCGCCTGTGGTGTATGAGCTGTGGCAACGCTACTTGCGGTATGACCCCGCGGATCCCACGTGGCCGAATCGCGATCGCTTCGTGCTCTCCGCCGGTCACGCTTCGATGTTGCTTTACGCCACGCTGCACTTGACCGGGGTTCGTGCCGTCAATACCAAGAGCGAAGTTCTAAACGAGCCAGCCGTTTCTATGGAAGAAATCAAGCGATTCCGGCAAATCGGCAGCAAGACCCCCGGACATCCCGAATCGCACATCACCTCTGGAGTGGAGACGACCACCGGGCCGCTGGGACAAGGAGCGGGGAACAGCGTGGGGATGGCGATTGCGGGAAAATGGCTGGCGGAGAATTTCAATCGTCCGGGTCTCGACATGTTCGATTTCAACGTTTACGCGATTTGCGGAGATGGCGACCTTATGGAAGGGGTGGCGTCGGAAGCCGCATCCCTTGCGGGCCATCTGAAACTCTCGAATCTCTGCTGGATCTATGACAACAACCACGTAACGCTGGATGGCCCGGCGTCGTGGTCCTTCAATGAAGATGTGATGACTCGCTTTATCGGGTATGGATGGAACGTGACGCGGGTGGCGGACGCGAACGACCTGGGGATGTTGAGCCGCGCGTATGAAACTTTTCTGAAGACGGACGACCGGCCAACGCTAGTGGTGGTGGACAGCCACATCGGTTATGGATCGCCGCACAAGCAGGATTCGTACGAAGCGCATGGCGAACCGCTGGGCGAAGCGGAAATCAAGCTGGTGAAACAGAATTACGGCTGGCCGGAAGATGCGAAGTTTCTCGTGCCGGATGGAGTCTATGACCAATTCAAGAATGGGGTAGGTGCGCGCGGCGCTCAAGCGCGCGCTGCGTGGAAAACGAAGTTCGAGGATTACAAGAAGCAGTTTCCACAGCAGGCCGATGAGCTGAACAGAATGCAGGCGCGCGAGTTGCCCGACGGCTGGGACAAGGACTTGCCGAGTTTCCCGGCCGATCCGAAGGGCATGGCCACGCGGGAATCCTCTGGAAAAACGTTGAACGCGCTTGCAAAGAAGATTCCCTGGCTGATGGGCGGCTCGGCGGACCTGGCCAAATCCAACAAGACGAACCTGACATTTGATGGCGCGGGGGATTTCTATCCGGATCAGTTTCATGGGCGCAACGTGCACTTTGGCGTGCGTGAACACGCGATGGGAGCGATCGTAAACGGCATGACGCTTTCGAAGCTCCGGGCGTTCAGCGCGACATTTTTCAATTTCAGCGACTACATGCGGGCGAGCATGCGATTGGGCGCGTTGATGGAAATCCCGTCGATCTACATTTTCACGCATGATTCGATTGGCGTGGGAGAAGACGGACCCACACACCAGCCCATCGAGCAACTGGCGTCGCTTCGCGCGATGCCGAACATGCTGGTTCTGCGGCCGGGCGACGCCAATGAAGTGGTGGAAGCTTACAAGATCGCCCTGCAGCACAAGCATGGTCCATGCACGTTGGTGTTCACGCGCCAGGCCATGCCTACGTTCGATCGCACGAAGTATGGGCCGGTCTCGGGTGTGGCGAAGGGCGCATACGTCCTGGCCGATGCTCCGGGTGGAAAACCGGATGTAATTCTCATGGGCAGCGGCAGCGAAGTATCTCTTTGCATGGAGGCCTGCGAAAAACTGAATGCGACAGGGATCAAGGCCAGGGTCGTCAGCATGCCTTGCTGGGAACTTTTCGAACAGCAGGATGCGGCGTACAAGGAGAGCGTTCTGCCTGCTGCCGTTGCGGCGCGCGTTTCTGTCGAGATGGCGTCGGTATTCGGCTGGGAGCGCTATGTAGGCCTGAAGGGCAAAATGATCGGGATGCGGAGCTTTGGCGCATCGGCGCCGTTGAAAGACCTGTTAAAGAAATTTGGTTTCTTGACGGACAATGTTGTGGCGGCCGCGAAGGAACTTCTGGGAAAGTGAGTCCGCAATGAAGACTGTGATCGGATCGGACCACGCTGGATTTCAATTGAAAGTAGCCATGGGAGATTTGTTGCGCTCGCTGGGGCACGAGGTCCTGGATGTGGGGGCGTTCAACGAAAATCCTTCTGATTATCCGGATTTTGCCGAGACCCTGGGCCAGGCGGTGCTGGATGGCAAGGCGGAGCGCGGCGTGCTGATCTGCGGCAGCGGCGTGGGCGCGAGTGTGGCAGCGAATAAACTGCCAGGAATCCGCGCGGGCATGTGCCACGACACGTACTCGGCGCACCAAGGAGTCGAGCACGATGACATTAATGTGCTGGTGCTGGGTTCGCGGGTGATCGGCGTGAAGCTGGCAGAAGACCTGCTGAAAGCTTTTCTTGGCGCCAAGTTCACCAACGAAGAGCGGCACGTGCGGCGGCTGGGAAAAGTGAAAGCGATGGAAGCGAAGTTTGGGGCCAGGTTTAAGCCGTAAGAGAAGCGGTAGGTTTTCGAGGCTAGACATACGCCCACCTCGTTGGGAGTACAATAGAGTTTCCAAGTCTTGCACACGCGAAGGAGAACCACTATGACGACAACTTCCGCAATCCCGAATCTCGGCACAGGGCAGAGCGCCAATCCACTAAAGGGCCTGCTGGCCTACGGGCAATCCCCCTGGATGGACTACATTCGCAGGGACCTGCTGACCAGCGGAGAATTGAAGAAATATATTGATAACGACGGATTGCGCGGGATGACCTCGAACCCGGCGATCTTCGAGAAGGCCATCACCGGGAGCAACCTTTACGCCGATATTCTCTCTTCGGCGGACGCAAAGAAGCTCAATGCCAAGGGCTTGTTTGAAAAGATTGCTATCCGCGATGTTCAGGAAGCGTGCGACATCTTCAAGCCTGTTTACACGGACACGAAGCGCCGCGACGGTTACGTGAGCCTGGAAGTCTCCCCGTATCTCGCGAACGATACGAAGGGCACAATCGAAGAAGCGCGGCGGCTCTGGAAAGCCGTTGACCGGCCGAATGTGATGATCAAGGTTCCCGCGACGCCGGAAGGCATCCCTGCCATTCGCCACCTTCTTGAAGAGGGGCTCAACATCAATATCACTTTGCTTTTCGCGCAGTCGGCGTACGAACAAGTTGCGGAAGCGTTCCTTGCGGCGTTGGAGGCACGCACCGCCAAGGGCCAGGACGTCAGCCACATCGCCAGCGTCGCCAGCTTTTTCGTCAGCCGCATTGATTCCCTTGTTGACAGCAAAATCGATGAGAAGCTCAAGATGTCCACGGACGCCGGTCAAAGAGCACTGCTTGAAAGCCTTCACGGCAAGGTCGCTATTGCCAACGCAAGGCTGACCTACAAGAAATATCAGGAACTGTTCGGCGGAGCGCGCTGGAATGCACTGGCGGCGAAAGGCGCCCAGACGCAGCGACTGCTGTGGGCCAGCACCAGCACGAAGAATCCGAAATACCGGGACGTAATTTACGTGGAAGAGTTGATCGGCGCGGACACGGTGGACACCATTCCCCCTGCGACCTTCGATGCTTTCCGCGATCACGGCAAGCTGCGGCCCAGCCTCAGCGAGAACGTGGAGGGAGCGGCGAAAACCATGGCGGACCTCGGCAAAGCGGGCATTTCGATGAAAGAAGTTACGGAGAAGCTGCTGCTGGACGGGGTCAAACTCTTTGCCGATGCCTTCACCACGCTCCTAGCCGCCACCGGTAAAAGCGCTGGAGTGTAGGCCTGCCCTTCAGCGAAGAATTCAAGACATCGCCGGGTTAGCTCCAGACGGTTGTTGGAGCTTCCCTAACGGCTCGAAGAAGAACATCAAAAAGGCGCGCTGGAAATAGCGAACGGGACTTCTTTTACTTTCGAAGCAGAGGAGCGGACACGATGCAGCTCGGCATGATCGGACTAGGCAGGATGGGCGCCAACATGGTGCGGCGCCTGCAAAAAAACGGACACAAGTGCGTGGTGTATGACCGCAGCGCGGATTCAGTAAAACAGTTGGAAGGTGAAGGCGCAACCGGATCGACTTCACTGGATGATTTCGTCAAGAAGCTGCAGAAGCCTCGCGCGATCTGGCTGATGGTGCCAGCGGCGGTGGTGGATGCCTCGCTGCACGATCTGGTGGGCAAACTGGAGAAAGATGACATCATCATCGACGGCGGAAATTCCTACTACATTGATGACATTCGGCGGGCGAAAGAGCTCTCGGCTAAGGGCATTCACTATTGCGACGTGGGTACAAGCGGTGGAGTCTGGGGCCTGGAGCGCGGCTACTGCCAAATGATCGGCGGAGAAAACAATGTCGTGAGGCATCTCGATCCCATCTTCAAGACGCTGGCGCCCGGACGCGGCAGCATCGATCGCACACCGGGCCGCGAAAAAGCTTCCGGCACGGCTGAGGAAGGCTATTTGCATTGCGGGCCTTCCGGAGCGGGGCATTTCGTCAAGATGGTGCACAACGGAATCGAGTATGGCTTGATGGCTGCATACGCGGAAGGCTTGAACATCTTGAAGCACGCGAACGCCGGAAAATCGAATCGAGAAGTTGATGCGGAAACCACGCCACTCCGGAATCCGGAACACTATCAGTACGATTTCAACCTTGCGGATGTCGCGGAAGTCTGGCGCCGCGGGAGTGTGGTGGCTTCGTGGCTGCTCGACCTGACGGCGATTTCCCTGCTGGAGCAGCCGACGCTCGAGCGATTCTCCGGGCGCGTATCGGATTCCGGCGAAGGCCGCTGGACAATTCTCGCGGCGATCGAATCCACGGCGCCCGCGCCGGTGCTAACCGCATCTCTATACGAGCGCTTCACGTCGCGCGGCGAAGATGATTTCGCGGCGAAGGTGCTGTCCGCAATGCGTTTCCAGTTTGGCGGACACGTCGAGAAGAAATCCGGACATTAATTCAAGGTTGCGCAAGCCGTTCTGGGCTCGGAGACAGGAAATCCCAGCGATGATCACAAATCATCAGGATTCGAATCCTACCGCGGCGCCCTGCGTGATGGTCATATTTGGCGCGAGCGGCGACTTGACGAAACGTAAATTGATTCCCGCGCTGTGCAATCTGGCGCTGGATGGTCTGCTTCCCCAACAGTTCGCGATTGTGGGCTTCGCCACCAACGACTACACCACGGAAAGTTTTCGGAAGATGCTGGGAGATGAGATCCCCAAGTACGCTCCCGTGCCGGTCGACCTGAAAACCTGGGACTGGATGCAGGAACGCATCTACTACGTTCGTGGCGATTTTCAGGACATTGAAGCGTACAAGCGGCTGCACGAACAGATTGAACAAGCCGACAAGATTCACGACACTCTGGGAAACAGATTCTTCTATTTGGCGGTAGCACCACGATTCTTCTCCCCGATCGTCAAGAAGCTGGGCGAATGCTCCCTGACCAAGGAAGAAAGCGGCTGCTGGGCTCGCGTGATCGTGGAGAAACCGTTTGGTCACGACCTGGAATCGGCGAAGCAGCTTAACCAAGATTTGAAACAAGTTCTGACGGAAAACCAGATCTATCGCATCGATCACTATCTCGGCAAAGAGACCGTGCAAAACGTGATGGTCTTTCGTTTCTCGAACAACATTATTGAGCCGTTGTGGAACCGCAATTACGTGGACCACGTGCAGATTACCGCGGCAGAAACCGTGGGAGTGGAGCATCGTGGTGGTTTTTATGAGACGGCTGGCGCGTTGCGAGACATGGTGCCGAATCATTTGTTCCAATTGCTTACCATGACCGCAATGGAGCCGCCGATCTCCTTCGATGCCGATCAAGTCCGCAATAAACAAGCGGAAGTGCTGCACGCCATCCAGCCGTTCACTCCCGAAGATGTGCTGAAAAATACGGTGCGAGGCCAATATGGTGGGGGCATCGTGGACGGCCAGCGCGTCGTCGGCTACCGCAGCGAACCGGATGTTGCGCCGGATTCGAATACGGAAACGTTTGTCGCCCTGAAATTGCAAATCGACAACTGGCGCTGGGCGGGCGTGCCGTTCTATTTGCGCACCGGAAAGCGGCTTGCGCAGCGCACGACGGAGATCGTAATCCAGTTTCGCAGGACTCCTTTCGTGCTGTTCCGCAACACCAGCGTCAGAAATCTGGAAACAAACCGGCTGGTGATTCATATTCAGCCGGAGGAAGGCATTTCACTGAGCTTCGGCGCGAAGGTTCCTGGCTCGATCATGAAGCTAGGCCTCGTGAATATGGACTTCGATTACAGCAGCTATTTTGGATTGGAACACAGCACCGGCTACGAGCGGCTGCTGCGCGATTGCATGGCGGGCGACGCCACACTGTTCCAGCGCTCAGACATGGTCGAAGCCGGATGGAACGTAATTCAGCCAATCCTGGACGTCTGGCGCGCTTTGCCCGCGCGCGGCTTCCCGAATTACGCAGCGGGCTCGTGGGGCCCGATCGAGGCGGACGACTTACTGGAACGAGACGGGCGCTCCTGGCGGCGTATCGGCGAAGAGGAAGTCGACAAACGCGGACGGATTGCCGTCCCGGAAAAGACGGGAATCATCACCTGAGAGGAGCGCAAGTGGAACGTGAGATTCGAGTCCTGAACGATGGAGCAGCAATCGCCAAACGCGCCGCACAGGAGTTCGTTGAATCTGCTATTTCCGCGGTGCGCGAAAAGGGTTCGTTCAACGTGGCTCTCGCAGGTGGATCAACTCCCAAAGCGCTCTACGGCCTCATGGTGACCGATGCGGCGCTGCGTTCGCAGGTGCCTTGGGATAAAATGCATCTGTTCTTCGGTGACGAGCGTCATGTCGCGCCCGATCACAGCGACAGCAATTTTCGCATGGCAACCGAGGCGATGATTTCCAAATCGCCGCTGAAGCCGGAGCAGGTGACGCGGATCAAAGGTGAATATCCGGCTACGGAACGAGCCGCGCTGGAATACGAAAAAGCACTGCGCGAATACTTCAAGCTGAAGGATGGAGAGTATCCGCGGTTTGATCTATTGCTCGTGGGAATGGGCAGCGAGGGCCACACGCTCTCGCTCTTTCCAGGAACGAAAGCGCTGCATGCCGAGGGGCGGGCTGTTGTGCGAAACTGGGTGGGCAAGCTGTACACCGAACGCATCACGCTCACCGCGCCGGCAGCCAGCAACGCCGCGCGAATTCTGTTCATGGTGACGGGCGCGGACAAAGCATTGGCACTGAAGGCTGTATTGGAAGGGCCGTACGAACCGGAGCAACTGCCCGCGCAACTGCTTCAGCCGAAGAACGGAAAGTTGTTGTGGCTGGTGGACACCGCTGCGGGCGGTATGCTTGCAACGGGAATTCGAGAATAAAAGGCCGCCGCGATTCGCGGGCGCACTTGACTTGTCCGTCTTACGGGCACACTGGAAAACGAGGAGAGAGAGATGGCAACCACTGCAGGCTTGGGAAAAATTGAAACCTATCTGGGCGCAAAAGCAGAATCCCTGCTGGGATTCAAGTCACCGAAAATCTCAAAGGAGCGGCTGCACCTTCCTGGCCCGGACTTTGTTGACCGCATCTATACCTCTACCGACCGCAATCTCCGCGTGCTCACGAACCTGCAGCGCATGTTCGGCCACGGCCGTCTGAGCGGGACGGGCTACCTTTCGATTCTTCCGGTTGACCAAGGCATTGAGCACTCGGGCGGCGCGAGCTTCGCCAAGAATCCGGATTACTTCGATGGCGGAAACATCGTCAAGCTGGCGATCGAAGGCGGCTGCAACGCCGTAGCTTCCACCTTCGGCGTGCTCGGCTCCGTCGCACGCAAGTACGCGCACAAAATTCCCTTTATCGTGAAGCTGAATCACAACGAACTACTCACATTCCCGAACAAGGCCGATCAAATTTTCTTCGGCACCGTACAGCAGGCCTACGACATGGGCGCATCAGCCGTCGGCGCCACAATTTATTTCGGCTCCGAGCAGAGCGGCCGTCAAATCGTGGAAGTCAGCCAGGCCTTCGCGAAGGCCCATGAGCTCGGCATGGCCACGGTTCTGTGGTGCTATCTGCGAAACAATGCGTTCAAGAAAGACAAGGACTATCATCTTTCCGCCGACCTGACCGGACAGGCCAACCATCTCGGCGTGACCATCGAAGCCGACATCATCAAGCAAAAGCTTCCAGAAAATAATGGCGGCTATCAGGCGCTCAATATGGGCGATTCCAGTTACGGCAAATTCGACAAGCGCATTTACACCGATCTTTGCAGCGATCATCCCATCGACCTGACGCGCTACCAGGTCGCCAACTGTTACATGGGCCGCGCGGGCCTGATCAACAGCGGCGGCGCGTCTGGCGCAAACGACTTCGAAGAAGCGGTAGCTACCGCCGTCATCAATAAGCGCGCTGGCGGCACCGGCCTGATCTCCGGCCGCAAAGCTTTCCAGCGACCCATGAAGGAAGGCGTCCAGTTACTCAATACCATCCAGGATGTCTACTTGAGTCCCGAAGTCACTGTTGCCTAGCGCTGCAGCCAAGGTTCACCTTCGGTTGCGGGCAGTTGCTCAGAAGCCGCTTAACGACGTGCTGGTTTTTTGCGTTTGCTCGTAAGAATGAAAATCAGAGCAGCAACTGCCGCCACGATCAGAACGACAACCACAATGAGGACGGCGTGCGCATGCCGCGAGAAGAGTGTCATTACGTGCCGCCCATAGCGAGCGGCCAGAAATGCCAGCAGAGAGTATCGGATAGTTCGGCCCAGCGTCAGCGCGAGGAGAAACTTTTTCACTGAATATTGCATGGCCCCCGCAGCAAGCATAAAGATCACCAAGGGAGCGGGGGGTGGCAGCACAGCGACGACAGCGATGGCCCCAAAACCCCATCGCCCGAAAATCTTGTAGACCTTTTCGAGTTTTCTGGCCGGAAACTTGCGTTCGAGAGTTTCCTTCCCTCCTTTGCGAGCAAGCCGGTAGGTGATGAATCCTCCCATGACGGAGCCTGCTGTCGCCATCAGGGCATAATAAAGCCATAGTTCGGGTTTGCGCGCGGACAGAACGAGCGTGAGCACGTCCATACTTCCCGGGAGTGGGATCACTGAGCTATCGAGAAGTCCGAGCGGAATAAAGCCCAATCCGCCAAGATGAAATATCCACCGTCGGAAGCTTCGCGCCAGGGTGGGTGCAACGATGGCGAGAATCTGGCGGCTGAGTATTGTCATTCGTAGCCGGCGTACATTCTCGCATGCGGAATGCGCTGAGGCCCAAGAAACCGAATGGTCCATCGGATTATTTGCTGGTTTGCAGATTTTGAGGAGGCGGAAGGATGCGGGAAACCGGGGTCAACCGATATTCTTGAGCAGACTAGCGCATCGTGAATAGAGCATCTGTGCAAAAAGGAACAGACTTGCATTTGTTCCAATTTGGACAGATATTGGAATTTGCGCTTGGTAGACTTTCTTGGCATCAGGCTCAATCAGAAGAATAGATGGGTATGTATATGTGGCAGAAAAAATGTCCAGTTTGCCGGCAACAGTTGGAAAAGAAACTTCCCACCGAGACAATCCCTTGCACCTGCGGCAAGTACATCTGGAAGGGCTAGTGGTTGCTACTAAGAGTTCGCCAGCCTCGGGGGCTGACATTAGCGGGCGCTGGACCAGCTGAAATTCTTCCAAGCCTTCATGCGGGCGGACATCGGCCGCCCATATGGCACGTAGCGATCAAATGCAACGGTGTTTCGACGCCATCGACTTCTCGTCATCAGTGCAAATTGACTAATTTGAGTCTCCTTCCTTACTCTCAAGAAAACCAGACATGGATCCCGCGAGACGCGCCTAAGTCCTTTAGAACTGGCAACACCCCTGGCGCTCATTCGCTATGGTCTCTACCGCCGTTGCTCCTGACAGGAATAGGGCAGCCTTGATGCCGTCCCACGAAACAATTTTCAGTTTCGTGCATCACAATTACGAACGAAGTGTCAGGAGAAAATCGTGGCAAACAGGCTGGATGGCAAGGTAGCGGCGATTACGGGGGGAAACCAGGGCATCGGACTGGCGATTGCGCAGCGGTTCGCACAGGAAGGCGCGGACGTCTCGTTTTGCTACCGTTCGAACAAAGCGGGGGCCGAAGAAGTCGCAACGGGGATCCAAAAACTGGGGCGAAAGGCCGCGGGATTTCAATGCGATATCGGTCGCGTTGCGGATGGGCAGAAGTTCATCGCGGACACCGTGGCGCAATTTGGAAAGATCGACATCCTCGTCAACAACGCGGGACTCGAACGCCGCGCGGATTTCTGGGACGCCACCGAAGAAGACTACGACGCGGTGCTGAATGTAAATCTGAAAGGCCTGTTTTTCATCACCCAGGCATTCGTAAAGCACCGCATGCAGGCGAAGTCTGGCGGCAAAATCATCAACATCAGCTCCGTGCACGAAGAGCTTCCCTTCCCGCATTTCAGTTCCTATTGCGCGAGCAAGGGCGGCGTGAAGATGTTGACGCGCAATCTCTCGATCGAATTGGCACCGCTGGGGATTACCATCAACAACATTGCTCCAGGGGCGATCGAAACTCCGATCAACACGGCGTTACTCAACGACCCGGCCAAGTTGAAAGCCTTGCTGGGGAATATTCCCTTGAAGCGGCTGGGCAAGCCGGAAGATGTAGCGTCGATGGCTGCATTTCTGGCGAGTTCGGAATCCGATTATGTAACGGGAACAACGTTTTTCGTGGATGGCGGGCTCACGTGGAACTACCAGGAGCAGTAGAAGGAAAAACAGGCAGCGTTGCAGAACGGATGATTCTTGCCAGCAAATTCTCACTCAGGTGCGGATGAGTATAGCGGAGCGCGCGGCCTCCAGTAATTTTTTCGCATTCTCGCCAATATCGCCTTTGCCGAAAACGGCGTTGCCGGCGACAAGAATCTCCGCACCGGCGCGAACGATTTCGCCAACGGTATCGAGAGCCACTCCGCCATCGATCTCTATGCGGAAAGATAGCCCTAATACTTCGCGCACCTCCACGAGCGTTTTTACTTTGTGCAGGGCCCCGGGAATGAATTTTTGGCCGCCGAATCCCGGATTCACGGACATCACCAGGACGTGATGCACCATGTCCAGCACTTCATCCAGCATCATCACCGGCGTCGCGGGATTCAGCACGACTCCGGGCTTGCATCCATGTGATTCAATCAGCTGCAGCGTGCGATGGAGATGCACGCAAGCTTCCTGGTGCACGGAAATCCAGCTCGCCCCCGCTTCTGCAAATGCGGGAATGTAGGCATCCGGATTTTCGATCATCAGATGACAATCGAGAATCACACCGGGAAAAGCCTTCCGCAGGGATGCCGTCACCAGGGGGCCAATGGTAAGGTTGGGGACAAAGTGACCGTCCATCACATCGACGTGTAGCAGGGTGCCACCGCCGTCGAGGGCGGCTTTCGCGTCCGCGCCGAGCCGCGAGAAATTTGCTGACAAGATGGATGGTGCTAGCTCAATGGCCATGTCCGCGTGTCACCCCTTCACTCCCTTGAAAAAAGCGATTATACGCGTAAGTGCTTTGAAGCTTGATGAAAAGTGCAATTCGAAAGAGGGCGCGTACATCACCAGGGAATCGTGCGCTGTTTCAGGCTGCTTTCGCGTGCGAATTCGAGGATGCGCATGACGTCGAGAGCGTATTCGGGGGTGACGGCGAGCGCGCCTCGCCCGAGAATGGCGTCGCGCACGTTCGAATAATAGTCGCGGTAGTCGCATGAAGCAGGAGGAATGCGGCGCTGTTCGAACGAGTCTCCTGCGGGAACCGTGAGGACGCCCCAATTCTCTTCCGGTTCGAATCCCCACGCCCTATCAACGGGAATGTTTCCGCGGCGTAGATTGTTCTCTTGCGGATCGAAAGATTGCTTAACAAAGCTGCCCTGCGTGCCAAACAGGGCGAAGCGCGGGCGCGGTGCAGCGGCGAGGATGCTCGATCTAAGAGCCGCGCGCATGCCGGCTGGGTAGTGAAACATGATATCGAAAGCATCGTCGGCGACGGCGTTCTCACGCTCGATTCGAACGTCGGCGGTTACGGCTTCCGGCAAACCAAAGAGCTGCAGGGCATGATCGATGAGGTGTGGCGCGATGTCAAACAGAATGCCGCTGCCGGGGCGATGCGTTTCGCGCCACGCGCCGGGCTTCAGTTGCGGGCGGTAGCGGTCGTAGCTCGTTTCGAATCGGACGATGCGTCCCAGCGTGCCCGCAGAGACGAGCGGCCGGATAGCCTGAAAATCGCCGTCATAGCGGCGGTTTTGATACACGGTCAGAAGCCGGCCCGTGCTTTTGGCAATTTGCACCAGCGAACGAGCTTCCTCAAGAGTAGTAGCGAACGGCTTATCCACAACCACATCGCGGCCTGCTTCAAGGCACTGGCGCGCGATCGGATAATGAGTGTCGTTGGGAGTGGCGATGACAATGAGCTGGATATCCTTGATCGCGAGCAGTTCGCCCAGATCGCGCACGATTCGAACGTCAGGATACTTCTCGCTAGCTTCGTTGCCGCTGCGCTGCAGGATGGTTGCAAGATGCAATCCAGGCACGGCGCGAATCACCGGGGCATGAAAAGCGCGCCCGGCAAGTCCAAATCCGATGAGGCCAACTTCAATCATCTGAAGGAATCTTTCTTTCGAAGCGAATGGTAAAGAGTATCGAATTTTCAATTTCTGCGTAGAAGGATTTTTCAGAAATGCAAAGTTGCCTGAAAGGGAGGTGTCCCTCAGAATGGTTTCTAACTGATGAACGAGCAAACTTCAGCTGCAGGCAGGGATCACGGACACCGCAATCTGCTTATCCTGCTTTTTGCCGGGTTCATACTCATTGGAATTGCCACGGTCATCATCGGACCGATGCTGCCCCTATTTATCCAAAGGTGGTCGCTAGATGACCGCCAGGCGGGCCTTTTTTTTACCGTGCAGTTCACCGCCGCGATGATTGGAGTTGGAATGTCCAGCGCGCTCTCGGCATGGCGTGGTTACCGGCCGGCGCTGATTCTAGGATATGTGCTAACCGCAGCGGGGCTTGCGGTATTGAACGCGGGAAGCCATAGGCTTGCTCTTGTGGCCACGGCTTCGTTCGGATGCGGCTACGGTCTGGTAATTCCCGGTACAAATCTTTTGGTGGCAGAGGCGGGAGGAAAGCGCAGCGCCTCCTTGCTGAACTTGCTGAATTTCACATGGGGGTTAGGGGCGGTCGCGTGCTCTCCATTAGTGCTGCTGGCGCTAAAACATGCCCAAGTCCCGGTTCTCCTAACGGGTTTGGGGATCTCCGGTGGCTTGATGGTGCTCGGACTTATTCTTGCTTCGTTCGGCGGAGAGAAACACGGAGAAATTGCGAAGACTGCGGAGGCTGGCGTGGTAGACATTGGACTTGCCGTCACGCTAGCTCTCGCCGCGCTATTTTTTATTTACGTCGCCATGGAAACCAGCGTGGGCGGATGGGCGGCGGAACTCGCCAAGAGGCTCGCAAAGGGATCCAGTGGCATGACGACATTGGCGCCGATGTTTTTCTACACCGGATTGATGTCGGGCCGCGCGCTCGCGCCGCTCGTGCTTTTGCGTGTTCCTGAAAGGCGGCTGGTATTGGGCGCACTCGCCCTGTCCGCAGTGGGGACCACAATCGTGATGACATCGAGCACGCTCACCGTAGCCGTCGTGGGAGTCTTTCTGGCCGGGCTGGGGTGTGCGAGCATCTACCCTATTTATATTGCTTGGTTGTCGCGGTGGTATGGCGCGCGCGCGAAGCACATCGGAGGCGTCCTCTTTGCACTCGCCTCGCTCGGCGGAGCCGCGGGACCTTGGCTGGTTGGAGCTGTCTCAAAATACTCCGGTAATTTGCGCTTGGGATTGCTGGTGCCCCTGGTCGGGGCGGTCACTATGATCTGTCTGGTGCTGCTCCTTCGGCGGCAAACCACGGCGTGAGGTATTCTTAGCCCGTGCAGAATGGCGCTTCGCCGCAACGCTCTCCGACAACGGGATTGCTTCTAGGGCTGGTGATCACACTGGCGGCGGTGGTAGCCTATGCGTCCTACATCACCGTGCAGCTTGCCGGCCTGCGAAAGCTGCAGAGCGAGATGGTGGATCGTAATCGAAGAGACTCGCTGCAACTTCTACGCATCCAAAATGATTTGAATTCGATTGCGCTGGCGATGCGCGACATGCTGGACACCACCGAGCCCTATCCGCTGACGGCCTGGACCGCTCAATTCGAACGCATTCACCAGGATCTCGACGCCGGGCTAAAACTCGAGGAAAACCTCGCCGCGGTGAACCGCACTCCGGAACAGCGTCAGTATCTCAGTCAATCGGCCGCGCAGTTCTGGGACGCCGTAAACCGGATGTTTGTGCTGGCGCAAAGCGGCAAAGAGGCGGAGGCCCGGGAACAGATTCGCTTATCGTTGCAGGCGCGGCAACAGGCGCTCAGTACCGCCGTTTCGCGCCTTCTGGTAGAGAACAATGAAGGGGAAGAGCAAGCCGCGGTGCGAATCGCTCAGATTTACGAGGGCGTTCAGCGCCAGCTATACATCTTTCTTGCGGCGACGCTCATCGCTATTGTCTTGACGAGCCTCTACCTGATTCGCAGCAACAGACAGATTTTTGCGCGGTTGGCGGAGCTTTCCGAGCAGCGCAGCGAACTGGCGCAGAAACTGATTGCCACACAGGAGTCGACGCTGCGGCATATCTCCCGCGAGCTCCACGATGAGTTTGGTCAGGTGTTGACGGCAATCGGCTCGATGCTGAGGCGCGCCGGCAATCAAGCGCCGGAGGATTCGCCTCTCCGCCAGGATTTGCTGGAAGTGCAGGAGATCGCTCAATCGACGTTGAACAATATCCGCACGCTATCCCAGGCTTTGCATCCGGTGCTTCTCGAAGAGGCTGGCCTCGAGAGCACTCTCGACTGGTATATTCCAACGGTCGAACGCCAAACCGGACTTGCGCTGCATTACGAGAAGAACGGACAGCCTTTTCCAGTGGAAACTGGCGCGGGCGTTCACGTTTATCGTGTGTTGCAGGAAGCGCTGAACAATGTGAGCCGGCATTCCGGTGCGCGCGAGGCATGGATACGGCTAAAATTTTCTCCGGATGCATTGGAGCTGGAAGTGGAAGATCGCGGAACGGGTTTTGTCGCTGAGAAAATGCAGCGCGGCATCGGGCTGGTGGCCATGCGCGAACGCGCCGAATTGATTGGCGGCGTGCTGGCAATCACGCCCCGCGTGCAAGGCGGCACGGTGGTTCGGCTGCATGTGCCACGGGAAAAGGCGGAAGTGCATGGGGCATAAAATCACCGTCCTGCTGGCCGACGATCACGCGCTCGTACGACGCGGATTCCGCCGCATGCTGGAAGACGACCCCGAGATTTCCGTCGTGGGAGAAGCCAGCACCGGCAAGGAAGCGGTGCGGCTAGCCTGCGAATTGCGGCCGAAGGTGATCGTGATGGACTGCGCCATGCCGGAGTTAAGCGGCATCGAAGCCACAAGAAAAATCCTGGAATCATTTCCGGAAGCAGAAATTCTGATGTTGAGCATGCATTCCGAGGAGACGCTGGTAGGCCAGGCGCTCGACGCGGGCGCGCGCGGTTATGTGCTGAAGAATGCCATGGATCTCGATCTGGTCAGCGCGGTGAAGAGCGTGGCCGCCGGTATGACGGTTCTTGATCCACAGGTCTCTCGCCCGGACGCGCTGCGCGGAGAACGCGGAGGCGGATTGACGCCGCGCGAGCTGGAAATCCTGCAACACATCGTGGCGGGCAAATCCAACAAGGAAATTGCCGTGGACCTCGGCCTCAGCGTGAACACCGTCGCGGTTCACCGCGCGAACATCATGGATACGCTGGGAATCCACAAAACCGCGGAGCTCGTCGTTTATGCGATTCGAAACGGTTTGGTCAATCTTCCATGATCCGCCGGGACTTTCTGCTGGGGGCCTGCGCGGCGGGATTTGCGTCAGCCCTGCCCGCTGCAAGCCTTCAAAAAGAGTCGAGCGCGGGGCTCACCTTTGGTTTTTCGGATGTTACCGCGGCGGCCGGCATCCAGTTTCACCACAACAACGGTGGGTATGGCGGTAAGTTTCTCCCCGAGACGCTCGGATCGGGATGCGCGTTTCTCGATTACGACAGCGATGGCTGGCAGGACATCCTGCTCATCAACGGAATGGATTGGGCCGGCCACAAACGCCAGCGATCCACCTTGAAGCTCTATCGAAATAATCGCAACGGAACGTTCACGGACGTGACGCGAAGCGCCGGACTGGATATCGAGATGTATGGGATGGGCGTGGCTGTCGGCGACTTCAACAACGATGGCTTCGAGGATATTTTTGTTTCATGTGTCGGGCAGAGCCGGTTATTCCGCAATACTGGCAAAGGAACTTTTGTAGACGCTACGCGCTCAAGCGGGCTTTTCGGACATCAGGGCTTCAGTACATCCGCACTATGGTTCGACTATGACCGGGATGGCTTGCTCGACCTTTTCGTCTGCAACTACCTGCGTTGGTCCCCGGAGCACGATGTCTTCTGCAGCCTAGACGGCTCGCACAAATCCTACTGCACGCCCGAAGCGTATCGCGGCGACACTTGCTGGCTGTTCCACAATCGCGGCGACGGAACGTTTGAAGACGTGACGGCAGCGAGCGGAATTTTCGACACCAGCTCAAAGTCACTGGGTGTTGCGATGTTTGACTACGATAAGGACGGCTGGCCGGATCTGCTGGTAGCCAACGATACGCAGCCGAACAAGCTATATCGCAATCTGAAGAACGGCAAGTTCAAGGATGTCGCAGTGGAAGCCGGGCTGGCCTTCAGCACCGAAGGAAAAGCTCGTGCTGGCATGGGAGTGGACATCGGAGATTTCGAAAACTCCGGTAAGCCTGGCGTAGCAATCACCAATTTCGACAACGAAATGACCGGGCTGTATCGCGTGAGCGCCCCCGGAGTTTTCGACGATATCTCCATGCTCTCCGGCATTGGCTCGGCATCCCGAAATACTCTAGGCTTCGGCTGCATGTTCCTGGATGTGGACCTCGACGGCTTGCTGGACCTCGCCGTTGCCAACGGCCATATTGATGAAACCGTCCGGAATATTCGCGGGAATACCGGATACGCTCAATCTCCGCAACTTTTCCTGAATCGTGGCGGCGGAAAATTTCGCGACGTGGCTGGAGAAGTCGGCGGCGGCTTCGCGGTGCCGAAAGTGGGGCGAGGACTGGCTTACGGAGATTTCGATCGCGACGGCGACCTCGACGTGCTGATGACCACGAACAACGGACCCGCGTATCTATACCGGAACGACCAGATCGCTCATCCACGGAGCATCCGATTTCAGTTGCAAGGCGTGAAGTCCAATCGGGACGCCATCGGTGCGGTGGTTCACATTTTTTATGACGGACAAAGCCAGGTCAGGATGGTTCGCGGCGGTTCCAGCTATCTTTCGCAATCGGAGCTGCCGTTGACCTTTGGCCTCGGGTCCCGCGACAAGATCGATCGCGTGGTGATCGACTGGCCCAGCGGCCGCAACGACGAATACAAAGACCTCCCTGCCGGCCGCTCATACAAATGCCTGGAAACAAAAGGGATAGAGGCGCAGCAAGGCTTCTAGTGTTTTTCCATTATTGCCAGCCCCAGCGGTGGCACATATAAATGACGCAACCAGTAACTTCGCTTCCGAATAAGCCGGCAGGCTTATTTCGAGGCACCCAAACTGAATTGCGGCCGGATGTTACTCAAGCATCCGGCCGCTGTTTTAATGTACGGTAGTTACAAGGCGGGGTGGGAATAGTGGCGAGGTCGTCGAGAGAGCGTTGGTTATTGGGAAGCCTGATCGCGCTGATCGTCAGTGCAGCGTATTTGTACGGGTATCCTTCCGCGACAATTTTCTTCGGCATCGTGGTGTTGTTTCACGTTGCCATAGGAATCGCTTTTGCCATCCTGCTGGTTTTCACCCTGGTTCGATTGCTCCGTGACGGGACACTGCTGGCTCGCTTCGGCTGGGTCCTGCTTGCAGCTGGAGCCGTTCTCGGCATCGTGCTGATCAAGATTGGCACGCCCAATCACTTGAAGTCGTGGCTCTACGCTCATATCGCGTTGTGCTTATTCGGCGCGGTGTGTTTGTCCGCATCCCGGCTGGCATCGCACGGCTGGCTGGGTAGTAGCGTTGCGCGGCGCGGTTTGGGATTCGTCGCGCTGCTGCTCGTGACAGCGGGGATCGCCGCTGGCGCGTGGTGGACTCGCGAGATCGCCTGGAAGAATGCGAATCGCATTTCGAATCCGCACATGCCGCCGGAAACCATGGACAACGAGGGTGACGGTACGCAAGGCAAGTTTTTCCCAAGCTCCGCGCAGACCAAACATGGCGGAAACATTCCCTCCCAATATTTCATGAAGTCCGAGGCTTGCCAGCGCTGCCACGCCGACATCTACAAACAGTGGAACAGCTCGATGCACCATTTCTCTTCCTTCAACAATCAGTGGTATCGGAAGAGCATCGAGTACATGCAGGATGTCGCAGGCGTGAAGTCGTCGAAATGGTGCGCGGGTTGCCATGATCCCGCGCTGCTCTACAGCGGAATGTTTGATACGCCGATCAAACAGATCGTGGACCGTCCCGAAGCCCGCGCCGGTCTCGGCTGTCTGATGTGCCACAGCATCGTGCAAGTGAAAAGCACGATGGGCCAGGGCGACTTTTTCCTGGAGTATCCGAAGCTGCATGAACTCGCAGCGAGTGACAATCCCGTGGTCCGTTCGCTCCACGATTTTCTGGTTCGCCTTAATCCGGAGCCGCACCGCCGCACCTTCCTGAAGCCGTTCATGCGCATGGACACGGCGGAATTCTGCTCTTCGTGCCACAAAGTGCATTTGGATATTCCCGTAAATCACTACCGCTGGATTCGCGGCTTCAATGAATACGACAACTGGCAGGCCAGCGGTGTTTCTGGCCAGGGCGCGCGCGCGTTCTACTATCCGAAGGCGCCCATGAACTGCGCCGATTGCCATATGCCGCAAGTTCCTTCGGGCGACGACGGCAACATCAACGGGCTTGTTCATTCGCATCGCTTCCCCGGCGCCAACACGGCTGTTCCCACGGCGAACGAAGACCAGGCGCAATTCGAGTTTGCGAAGAAGTTTCTACAGGACAAACAACTCACCGTGGATATTTTCGCGGTTTCCCCGGCGGGAAATGAATCGAACCCTGCCGCGGGGAGAGAAATCGGAAAGCCGGAACTTTCGACGACTTTCGCTGTAGGCGAAGAATCGGATATTTCGCTGCCAAAAGGTCCGGCCGGCGAAGTGCGTCCGATTACCGCTCCCATCGATCGCACCGATGCAGCTGTGCGCCGGGGCGACGATGCTCGCGTGGATGTTGTAGTCCGCACTCGGAAGGTCGGCCACTTTTTCCCAGGTGGCACCGTTGATGCTTTCGATGCCTGGCTCGAGCTGCAAGCCACAGATGAGAAAGGCCAGATCATTTTCTGGAGCGGAAACGTTGAAGACGATGGCAAAGGCCCGGTCGAGCCGGGAGCTCACTTCTATCGTTCGCTTCAGATCGATGGGCATGGCAATCCTATTAACAAGCGCAACGCCTGGGCCACTCGCTCCGTTGTTTACGTTCATCTGATCCCTCCAGGCGCGGCGGACACCGCGCACTTTCGCCTGCACATTCCGGAAAATGCGGGTGACAACATCACGTTGCACGCCAAGCTGAACTATCGGAAGTTTGGGTGGTTCAATACGCACTTTTCATTCGCGGGCGTCGAGGACCAATCGCAGCCGCAGGGTGGCACTACTCCGGACTATGACGATCGCAAATGGGCGTTCGCCGGCGACACATCGAAAGTATCCGGGAATCTCAAGGCCATTCCCGATCTTCCCATCATCACCATCGCCGAGGATACGAAGACGTTGCGTGTCCTCGCGCGAAGCGCTCCAGCGCCGCAACCCAGAACCACCAGCACAAAAGAGGATTGGACTCGATGGAATGACTATGGGATCGGCCTTTTCTTGCAGGGTGATCTGAAGGCCGCTGGCGCCGCGTTCGAGAAAATCACCGAAGCCGATCCGAAGAATCCCGATGGCTGGACCAACATCGGGCGCGTCCTGGTTCAGGAGGGCGACACTACCGGGGCCAGAAAGGTGCTCGAGAAATCCCTGGCGATTGATCCGAGGCTGGCGCGAACAAACTTCTTCTACGCGCGCGCGCTCAAGGAAGACGGCGACTACGATGGCGCCATCACTCACCTGAAGATCGTCCTCGAACAATTTCCGCGGGACCGCGTCGTGCACAACGAGCTTGGCCGCGTTCTTTTTCTCCAGAAGCGCTACGCTGATGCGGTGAAGGAGTTTGAGCAAACGCTCTCCATCGACCCCGAAGACTTGCAGGCCCATTACAACCTAATGCTCTGCTACAACGGCCTGGGTGACGATGCCAAAGCGAACGAACACAAGACGCGCTATATGCGTTTCAAGGCTGACGAATCGGCTCAGGCCATTACCGGGCCTTACCGGCAGACGCACCCCGACGACAACAACGAGCGTCAGCCAATTCATGAACATGTCAGTGTTGCGATGGGCGCCGCGCAAACGAAAAAGGTCGCGACCGGAAAGCCCGCCTCGAAAACTGCGGTGACCGAAAGCATGAAGCCGGGCGCGGGGCAATAGCTCGCGCAAGAGTCAATTCATTTCCATAAAGAGGCGAGATGACCTGGATCAAAACGATTCGAATGGATGAAGACGAGCGCGTGAAAAAAGCGATCGAGGACGAGCGAAAACTGTATCCCGTGGAATACCGCACGCCAGCCCCCGCGGTCGATCGCGGTGAAGCGGAAAGCATCACCGCGTCGCATTCGCTGATTCCCGATGCTCTTTATCATTCGTTTTCGGCGTTTGGCACGATGTTGTCGCCCGATCTTCCGCTGAAGCGCCACCAGCACGAGATGATCGCCACCGTGGTGTCGGTGACAAACCGGTGCCACTATTGAATTGAATCTCACGCAGAGTTTCTGCGCAGGGTCACGCTGGACGAGAACATGGTCAACGCACTCCGTAAGGACTACCGGACCGCGCCGATCAGCGAGCAGGACCGCGTGATGCTGGACTACGTGGTCAAGCTGACGAAGGACGCGACGTTGTGCCGCCCGGAAGATCACGGAAAATTGCGCGCGGTGGGCTTCGACGACAAGGGGATTCTGCAAATTACTCTAATCGCCGCGTGGTTCAACTACATTAATAAAGTTGCCGACGCTCTCGGTGTGGGCCGCGACTGAACTATGGGGGAATGGTGAAACGTCCGCTTGCAACTCTTGTCGTTTTTGTTCTCGCTGCATTTCTGATTGCACAAACACAAACTAAAGCTGCTCCCGACACGCGGTCGATTCAGTTCCGCGACGTCACCCAACTGGCCGGCATTCATTTCACGCACAACAACGGCGCCTTCGGGAAAAAGTTCTTGCCCGAGACCATGGGCCCCGGCGTCGCTTTTATCGATTACGACAACGATGGCTGGCCCGACATTTTCCTGGTGAATGGGATGGATTGGCCGGGCCATGCTCAGAAGCACTCCACGCCCAAGCTGTACCACAACAATCATGACGGCACGTTCACCGATGTGACGCATAAAGCCGGTCTCGACATCGAGATGTTTGGAATGGGTGTGGCCGTGGGCGATTACGACAACGACGGCTACGACGATCTCTTCGTCACTGCGTACGGGCAGAGCCATCTCTTCCACAACAACGGCAACGGAACTTTCACGGACGTCACGCAAAAAGCGGGCCTGAGCGGGCCGAAGGAATTCAGCACCAGCGCGGCATGGGTAGACTACGACAAGGACAGCCGCCTCGACCTCGTCGTCGGGAATTATGTGCAATGGACGCCGGAGACGGATCTCTACTGCACGCTGGATGGAAAGAGCAAATCGTATTGCACACCGGAATCCTACAAAGGCACATCCGTGCGGCTCTGGCACAATCGCGGCGACGGAACATTTGAAGACGCCACGCAAAAAGCGGGCCTAGGCGAGCCCACGTCGAAAACACTCGGAGTGGCAGTGCTCGATTACGACAATGATGGCTGGCCCGACCTGTTATTTTCGAACGACACTCAACCCAACAAACTTTATCGCAACAACGGAAACGGAACTTTCACCGAGAAGGCAGTCGTTGCGGGCGTCGCTTTCAGCGAAGATGGCGTCGCCCGCGCAGGCATGGGCGTGGATGCATCGGATTACGATCATTCCGGCTACCCCAGTCTCCTCATCACGAATTTTTCAAATCAGATGCTTTCGCTCTATCACAACGAAGGAAAAGGGCTTTTTGTGGACGAAGCTCCGCGATCGGAGATCGGCCGCGCTTCGCTCCTTACGCTGGGATTCGGCTGCTTCTTCTTTGACTACGACCTCGACGGTTGGGCCGATGTCCTCGTCGCCAACGGGCACATTGATGCGGACATTCAACGCGTGCAAGCGAACGTGAAGTACGCCATGCCGCCCCACGTTTTCCGCAACGACGGCAAAGGCAAATTTCAAGAGGTCACCAAGTCACTGGGGCAAGCCTTCGATTCTCCCCGTGTGGGACGCGGCGCTGCGTACGCGGACATCAATAACGACGGCCGACTGGACCTGCTGCTCTCCACCAACGGCGGCCCAGTCTATTTATTTCGGAATGAAGCGCAAGGCCCCGCTGCATTCAATGGCAGCCTGCGCATCAAACTGATCGGCACAAAGTCCAATCGCGATGGCATCGGCGCGACCGTACGACTGACCGCGAGCGGCGAAACGCAAACACAGATGTTGCGCAGCGGCTCCAGCTACCTCTCCGCCAGCGAACTCGTCTTGACTTTCGGGCTCGCGCAGCGCGATAAGGCCGATGCCATCGAAATTCGCTGGCCCAGCGGCCAGGTGGACCGTCTTTCCAATGTGACCGCAGGTCAGACGGTCACCTTCACCGAAGGAAAAGGAATCACTGCCGCCCGCGCCTACGGAAAGAAAAACTGAGCGCTGTCCAGCCGAGCCGTTTCTCGTTGTGGGGCCCGTAATTTCTGAAACTGCAAGCAAGATCCTCTACCAAAACAAAACGGCCCAAATGTATAGTGGGTGTTTTCCATTGCCTTGATGCAATAGTTCTAGAACTGGTTCCAGAGGAACTGGTTGTAAACCTCGTGGTGATACTGCACCTCGGGAACTTTCACGACTGTTCCAAGAGCCCGTGGGCACCGGTCGGCAGCAGCGCGCTTCAGATCAGCATAGCGAGCCTTGACGTCAGCGCCGAAAAGCTTGGTTGTCCAGTCAGCCTTCTCGAAATTTTCCAGCGCCGTGTAAATGTTGTCCGGGAGGTAGCGTTGGGCGGAGCGTAGATTTTTGATCTTGGCGATCTCGCCGTCGAGGCCGGTCTTGAAGATCGAGTACATGACCATATAGGGGTTTGAGTCGGGGGCAACAGCGCGCACTTCCGTGCGCATGCTCTTCTCGTTGCCGATGGGGATGCGTACCATCGCGCCGCGGTTGACTGCCGAAGCATTGAGCTGATTGGGCGCCTCGAAGTGCGGGTCGAGCCGGCGGTACGCATTGACGCTGGAATTGATCAGCAAACAGATATCGTTGCCATGGCTAAGAATACGATCCACGAACTCCCAACCGAATTTGCTGAGTTTTTCCTCGCCCTTGGGATCCCAGAACACATTCTTGCTGTCCTTGCTGATCGAAACGTTGGTATGCATGCCGTTGCCATTGACGCCGACTACGGGCTTCGGCAGGAAGCACGCGGTGAAGCCCATATTTGTGGCCACCTGCCGGCAAATCAACTTATACAATTGAATCTGGTCAGCAGCGGAAACCACTTCGCCGTACCCATAATTGATTTCGAATTGCGAAGGCGCCACTTCCGGGTGGTCTTTTTCATTCTGAAAGCCCATCGCTCGCTGAACTTCAGCGGTGGTGTCAATAAACGTCCGCAGCGGATCGCCGGGCAGAGAATGGTAGTAACCGCCGGTATTGACGTATTCGAATTTTCCGGTTTCGTTGTAACTCCGTTCCGCGTTCTGGCCTTTGAAAAGGAACCCTTCGATTTCGTTCGCGGCGTTCAGCGTGAAGCCTTTTTTCTCGTGCAGGTGGTCGGCGTACGCCTTCAGCACTCCGCGAATGTCCGCGGCATACGGCGAACCGTCCTTGTCGATTACATGGCCGAAGACCAATACCTTGCCCGATCCGAACACATCCGCAGGCGCCCAATAAAACGAGCCCCAGTCCATCGCCAGCCGCAGATCACTCTCCCGTTGTGCGGTGAAGCCGCGGATCGAGGACCCATCGAACGTCAGGTTGTCCCAACTCTTGATCAGAAATTTCTTGTCGTAATCCAGCATGTGCAGGCGGCCCTCGAGGTCGCTGAACAGCACCGTCACAGCCTTGATGCGCTTCTCGTCGGTCAAATACTTGATGCGTTCTTCCTGGATTTTATGCTCGGCAACGCGCTTCTGGCGCTGCTCCTTGGCGTTCAGATTCAACTGCTCCAGCTCATCATAGGAAAGGGCTAGAAAATTGCGCAGTTCGTTCGACATGAATCTCCTCAAGTTGGGATAAAGCTAAAAGTCAGGGGCAAATTCCCGGGTGGCTTGGGACTCGCCAGGCCGGCATTAGGGTATCGCGGCGCTCTTCCGACCGTCAATCCAAAGACCTGATGTAAAGGATTCAAAAGACCGCAACAGCCGCAGTTCACATTGGCTGGAGGTATGAAAATCCGAGAAAGCAGGATTGGTAGCGATACCGGGATTCGAACCCGGATTTTAGCCTTGAGAGGGCTACGTCCTAACCCTTAGACGATATCGCCGGAGCCTTGTTGCTGCGGGGTGCTGCCGCCAACTCGCAACACGTTCCATCATTTTCGCATGGTCAATCGAGGCATTCAAGCACGGCCGGGTTTCTGGGTCATACCTCGGCGTTCTTGCTGCTTCCCCCCTGCTGGGGGCTCACGCCCTTCCTAGCCTCGCTCACTCGCGCGTACCAATTGTTGCGCTTGCTCCTGCAACACCAGCTTCTGTTCCTGGCCAAGCTCTGATTCCGGATTGATTTTCGGGAGGAGATATCCGTACCTCTGCAAGAGCCACGTCGCGAGTACTCGCGTGCGCAGGTCCTCATTTAGCCGCGCGGTCAGCGCAATGTCCGTCAAGTCGGATTCTTCGAGAAGTTGGCCAATAGCGCTGGCATCCTGCGCGATCATGCGTTTGAACTCCACCATCAAACCCGCATCCCGGTTTAAAATTTCCAGGATTTGTTCGGCTGCCGCCGCTACACGTTCCAGGGTGTCCGCTGCAAGGCCTCGCGCATCGCTCGCGGTGTCCCGCGCTGCCCCGCCGGTCCACGCTGCGCTTGCTCCCGCGGCCCGCTCTTTTCCTGCCCTTGCTGCTGCGCGCGCCTCCCCGCAACACAGAACCATCGCTACGCACAAGAAAATCAACGCGTGCTTCAAGACATGCCTCCCTTCGCCGGTACCACGCTATTCCGCATCGCCTCGAGCAAGGCCTCCTCGCTCGCCTCCATCGTCCTCGAATGGATGTCGAACGAAGCCCAGTAGAAAATTCCCAGATTTTTATTAGGAGCCACTGCAATAATCCGCAGCGCAGGAAACTCCTGCAGCAGCACAGCGCCGGCCGCCTCTGCGGCTCGTCCAGTGCGATCAGCAGAAAATCGGGCTTCGTCGCCGCCACCAGCGAAGGCACGTCCTGTTCGTTTTCCGTTTCGCCCACCACGCTGATTCCTTCTTGCCCGGAAAGTGTCGAGAGCACCAGTTCGCGCAACAGCCCGGACGATTGGCCACCACCACTCGGACACTTGTTTCCATGCGTTCCTCCGAGCCACCGACACTAATGGGAAATTAAAAATGACGACAGGCTGGAAATGGTACGGGGGTGGTAGTCCTGTGGAAGCTTGGTTTGGTACTTATGAAATTTGGGACTGAGTTGGTACGGTGTGGGTACTTCGCTCCCTGCTTTATTTCGCGGGGGTTGCCGCTACTTCTGGCGCTTCTCTCATCAGCGGCCGCACGGAAAAAAACTTGTGGCGGCACGGTTCGCAGCGCAACGCCGGCAGTCGCAGAACGCGCCCAACCATCGCCGTCAATCCGGGCACGTGCTCCGCCGAGATTCGTTGTAACGCGTGATTCCCGCAGATTCCGCAATGCGCGTAACGAAAACTCCGCCAGGGCATCGCGCGCGCGTAAAATCGCGCTTCGCAATCATCACAGCGCCACGGCAACACCCCGGCAAATCCAAAAATATAATCCAGCGCTGTCCGGCGTCGCGACCGCCGGGTGTTCGAACTTTGGCAATTCGGGCAAGCTAGCAGAGCGTTTCCGATTGGCTTTCTCCCCGGCAAGAATAGGCGAAAGCTGCAACCTTCGGCAAGAGGCAGTCTCCTTCTCGACACGGTACAATACGGGTGAGGAGAGTCCATGCCCGACTACACCGCAGAACACGCCCGCGCCGGCATCAACTCCAATTTGCCAGAACTCGAGACCTGGCCCAATCAGTTCCCCGGCTACGTCATCACCACGCGCTTTCCCGAATACTCCTCGGTCTGCCCCAAGACCGGTCTCCCGGACTTCGGCACGATCACCATTCAATACATGCCGAAAAAAGATTGCATCGAACTCAAAGCCCTCAAAATGTATCTCCTCGCCTATCGCGACCTCGGCATCTTCTACGAAAACGCTGTCAACAAAATCCTCCGCGACATCGTCGCCGTCGTCCGCCCCGAATGGTGCGTCGTCCGCGGCGAATTCACTCCCCGCGGCGGCCTATCCACCTCCATCTTCGCGCGCTGGCCCTCGGTTCGCCCTGGCGGTAAACGCAACAAATAGGAGGGCGGGGCTTTTGACTGCTCCTCGACTATCTTAATCTGGGGCTAAGACGCCGCCTGCGCACGCGCAAGCTCTGGCGCTCCGACCAGCTCATCAAACAGTGTCCGGTAATGAATCATCGCCTGGCGCAGTTCTTCCGTGCTGGCCTTCCCAGTCGTTTGACGAAGCGCAATTCCGTGCGCTAACCGGTAATTTTCCAGGACCAAAGGATAGTCCACCGAGATATCCGCCGCACGTTGCTCAAAGTCGCTCACTGGATAGCCACGCGTCGCCATAACATCGCCCAGCAACTGATCGGCCTCCGTCACTGCGCCGCCGGGGCTGTCAACAAACCGCGCCTGCACCTTGCTCCAGGACTCAAGGTAGCGAGCGCGATCGTTCGGACCGAGCGCCCGGATGTGCAAACCCTCGACGCGATCCGTGCGCTTATCGAGGCCCGCTTCAGCTTTTCTCCGGCTGTCACCTGCTTCCACGGCGCGGTCGTATTCCTTCTCACCAAACTGGCTGCGTAATTTTGCGCTGTGGCGCTTGCGGCCAAAACTCATGGCAGCAATCACCACGACTGCGATCACAATCACACTACAAATAATGATTATTGCCGTTGTATTCATGCGAATTACCCCAGCTTTCTTGCCAAATCCATCGGTCGGGTTTGGAATTCCGCAATTCCACGGAGTCGGTCGGACAGATAATCTGTCATCCAAAGGCTGCTGTCTGTTCCAATACGGACACTTCTCACGCTGCACGTGCACCAAAACGGAAAGCTCATTCAGTCGTTTGTATAAACCACCCGGCCATTTTCATTTCTACGCTGGTAAACCACAGCCAGCGGGCTCACCGGCGGCGCGCAAACGCTGGTTGCCGGCATCGTGCCTCCATCGCCGCATCCGCTCAGCCGAGTAGCTTTGCCTTCTCCGCCATCCGGCGAATTGAAGAATCGTCTCGCCTCTTTGACCGCAACCGTGCCACTCAGATATTCCGTGATGTCGTTCTCGATGTCCGAGGGAAACGATGGCACAGGGCCAACCAGTTTCGCCTGGTAGGTCTTCAACATCACTTCTCTAAATACCGGAAGAGCGGTTCGGCCGCCGGTTTCCATCCCACCTAGTGAGCGGTTGTCATCGAATCCGATGCGTACGGCCACGGTAATTCCATCGGGGCCGTAAGTTGACCCCACAAAAAGCGCATCCCGATAACTGTTCGTCGTGCCCGTCTTACCCATCACGGGGATTGGGAAACTGCTCGCGTCCAGCGCGTGCGCCGTCCCCGACGGAATGCGCACCACGCCCCGCAATCCTTCCTGGATCATCGATAAACCCACGTCGTTCTCGTTGCTTGGACAGCAGCGCCCGGAATGGCTGTAAACAACCTCTCCCCTGCCGCGCTCGATCCTTGCAATCAGGTACGGCTCCGCATGGATGCCGCTGGCCATCATCCGGTAAGCGTTCGCAAGCTCGAGTAGCGTGACTTCAGAGGCGCCGAGGGCCGTCGTGTCATAGCGATGTAATAACGTTTGGATGCCAGCGTCCCGGGCCGTCCTCAAGACAGAATCGATTCCAATCTGTTGCACAATCCAAATGGCTGCCGCATTTCGCGACTCCGCTAGCGCCTGCCGCGCTGGGATGATGCCTTTAAACTCGCCGTCAAAATTCGCAATCCACTTCAGACGCTGCCCTGCCGACGTCGCCACCGCAATGGGCTCATCCGGCACAGGAGTATCCAGGCCCAGCGCCCCCTGGCGAAATGCCGCCAGATAAACAATCGGCTTCATGGCCGAGCCGGGTTGCCGCAAGGACTGGGTGACCCGGTTGTAGTCGCTGTAAGTCGTGTTGTGATCCTTGTATCTGCGTCGTCCGCCTGCCTCTGCGAGGATCGCGGAATCCCGGTTCCGCAGAACGACAACCGACCCCTGAATCAACCCCGCACTGTTAGGATGTCGCTTCTCATATAGGTTCAAGCCGCTCTCGAGTGCGGCGTTCGCCAAACGCTGGATCCGCTCGTCGATCGTGGAATAAACCTGGATGCGTCCCTCCAACAATTGGTTTATGCCCACATCTGAGACCACCGTAGCGTCGAGGCCCTTTAATTCGTCGAGAACATTTCCCACCGCTGCGGGCGCTTCGTTTGGAACATTCACGAGGGCAGCCAGAAGAATGGGAGCCTGCTGGCAGCGTGCAGCAGTCTGCGCGGAAATAAAATGATTCTTAACCATCAGTGCCAGGATCTGATTTCGCCTGCGAACTGGTTTTTGATTGTTTGCCTGTGTTGGCGCATACTCGCCCGGCGACTTGGTAATTCCTGCCAGAAGCGCCGCCTTGTCGGCGTCCTCCACCTGCAGCGCCGCTAGCGGGAGGCCGAAATAATATTGCGACGCCGCGGCGAAGCCGTAGCGCCCATTCCCCAGGTAGATGAAGCTCGCATAACGCGCGAGCAGCTCTTCCTTGGCCCTGCGCTTCGATCCGTACCGCTTCCGCATTTCTCCTTCAATCCACAGCGAAAGCCGCATCTCTTCTACCTTCAATAAGATCTTGTTTGCGCCCGGCACGCCAATCACGAAAGCTAGTACGTGCGAGAGAGCGCCCGCTTGCTGCAGCGCACTTCCATTTTTCGTGCTGATGAGTCGTTGCAGAAAGTAGCCGCGCACCAGTTGTTGGGTAATCGTCGAGCCGCCTTGCGGAAACACCGCCGTGCGCTCCCCAGGATTCTCGCCGCCTGATCCTGCGAAGCGCGCCATCAACCCGCGAAGATTGATCTTCCCCAACAATCGCGGGAACACCGAATAATCCACTCCCGCGTGCGAGAAAAAATTCTCATCCTCGGCCGAAAGGATCGCCTCCCGCAGCACGTCGGGAATATCCTTATATTGGATGATTTCCCGCCGTTCCCTTCCCAGCTCGATGACCACCTGGCCATTTGCATCATAAATATGTCCAATCGTGGGAGGCTCAAAGCGGAGAAACGCGTCGAGGTCGGGCAAGTTCTTCCGGTTGTAGCTGATGTAGATCAGTCCGAAGAGGACCGCCACCATTGGCACGGCGGTAAGCGCTGAAGCAACGCGAACCCAGCGCCTCGTCTGGTATACCCTGCGTATGCCGGAAAATATTCTCGGAAAGGTCCAGGGGAACCGCAGAAAAAGTAACTGAGTTTTGAGCATGTGAACTACTTACAGACGGAGCGCGGGCGGTCCTGATTCCTAAACCCGTACTTCGCACAACTTTCCAGTGCCCGCTTGACCGCAGCATCAAGCGTCGCATATCGCGGGTTTGCGTTCTGTGCAATACGAGTCATACCTCCCGCTCTCGAGCTAACCCATAGCAGACAAGCTATTTAGAAGTTATTACTTTACGATAGATACCTATATGGTATAGTTCTGATGTTGCGCCGGCACCATCCATCCCCACCAGTTGCCTGCTCATAACCCCGCGCCGCTAACTCCTTTAGCGGCAACACTTATGGTTCTCCCCGCAAGTTTTACAAACAAAAGACTTACGGAAACGGTAACTCCCTTAAATGGAACACTTACAAAAAACAGGTGGTGGGGGCCCGGCCTTTCGACGTTTCGAGATTCGGAGGTTCAGACCCTCAGACCGGCTCCGCTTCTTCAACTGCGCAACCTTTAAACCTGCAAACCTTCCAACCTTCAAACGAGTTCTCAAGCTATCCCCCCCTTCTTTCTCTCTCCACTAACAACTATAAACTTACAACTGTTCACTTCTTCCCCCTCCGGTGGACATCCAGTGCATTGCAGGCCATAATTTCTGTGCGGCGCCATTGCCGAGCATGGCGCCTATGACTGAGGAGGGGGAATGAGCATTTCTCCAAACGTACCGAGCCCGCAGGAGTCGTATCAATACGAATCCGCAGGCACGCCGCGCTGGATCGGGATTCTGTTTGGCGTGGTGATCGCGGCTCTGGCCGTTCTCGGCTTTGCCGGATACTCCACGCAATCCGGTTTGCGGCAGGACCTCGCCAAGCAGCAGGAACAGAACAAGATTCTGACCGCGCAACTGGATCAGGCCAACGCGCGCCTGGCCGAAATGAAAGGGCACCTGGAGGTCACGGAACAGAAAGTCGGCATGACCCAGGCGGAAATTTCCAAGGCCCAGAGCCGGGCCGAATCCATCCGCAAGGAACAGCAGAACGCCGACCAGAAGCTGAGCGCGCAACTGACGCAGGCGCAGAAGGAAAACGAGGAAAAACTCGGCGCAGTGGCCACGGAAGTTGGCGGTGCCAAGAAAGACATCGAAGCAACCAAAAACGACCTGGAAGCCACGAAAACCAAAATGGCCAGCGCCATGGGCGACATGAACGTGATGAGCGGCCTGATTGCGCGCAACCGCGACGACCTGGAAGAATTGAAGCGCAAAGGCGACCGCAACTACTACGAATTCACGCTCCAGAAGTCCAAGACGCCGCAGCGCGTTGGGCCGGTGCAGGTCTCGCTGAACAAGACGGACCCGAAAAAATCGAAGTACACCATCACGGTGATCGCCGACGACAAAACCATCGAGAAGAAAGACAAGACATCGGGCGAGCCGGTGCAGTTTTATGTGGCTCACTTGCGCGGCGCACCCTATGAACTGGTTGTGTTCGACGTCGGCAAAAACCAGATCTCAGGCTATCTGGCAACGCCGAAGGATACGGGCACAGGCGCCGCTCCGGCGGCGGCCGCGCCCGCCGCGGCGCCTGCGCCGAGCAAGCCGTAATACTTAGGATTGCGGCCGGTTTATTCCCCTGAACCAGTCTCGCGCATTCCGCAAAAAGTCTTCCCGCCCGCTCCTGCAGACGTGTTCCGCGTTCTGGAAACAACGCGCGGACAAGGCTTCTGTCTTTTTCGCACCGGCGCTAGCATGGAAAGTGGAAACTTTCATGCCACTTGGCCCTGGAGCGCTCCAATGAAATCCATACGCATTCGAACTCTTCTCGCGACTGCGATACTTGTGGTCACTTTCCTCGGCGTGGGAACCAACCCCGCGCGCGCGCAAGCTCCGTTGGAGCCGGCGCAACTGCCTTCGCGCACGGTGTTCTACCTGAATTGGCGCGCCGCCCCTGCGCCGGACGTTCGAAAGGCTAACTCCCTGCTGGCGTTGTGGGATGATCCGGACTTCGCGCCGGCGCGCTCGGCGCTGGCCACGAACATGCTCAACTCTTCGCAGGAAAAATCAGCGGGTGCGAAGCTGACTCCGGAGGAGATCCAGGAATACGCGTCGCTGCTGGAAAATGGATTCACGCTCGGTTATTTGAGCGAACCCGCCAAGCATGCCGCAGCAAATGCCGCCGCTGCGAAAGAGGCCAAACTCACACCGTGGAATGGCATGTTTTTTGTGTATGACCGCACCGGCAAAGAGGCCCTGCTGACGAAAGCGATCCTGCGCGTGCGCGCGCAGCAAAAAGATGCGCCAAATCTTTCGCAAGTCATTCTGGGAGGCGTGGCGGTCCTCAAGTCCGAAGGAAAAAGCGGGGTCACCTACTGGGCCGAACACGGGAAGTACGCGGTCAGCGCGAGCGAGCGCGGGGTGATGGAAGAAATCCTTGCGCGTCTGGACGGGAAGGCTTCCGCGACGACGTCGCTGGCGCAAACTCCTGCGTATCAGGAAGCGCAGCCGATTGCCGGGAGCGGTGTGCTGGACTTTTTCGTGGGTATCCCGGACCTGAAAGAAATGGCATCGGATTCGAACGCCAGCAGCATGAAAGTACGCCCGCTGCTCGACGCAGCGAAGCTCGAAGCGATTCATTCTATCAGCGGCCACGTTACGCTCGAGGGTGCGAAAACGCGAATTCAGGCGGCAATTTTAGGCGATGCCGCGCCCGGAACGCCGTTTGACATCTGGTCCTCCGGCCAATCAACGCCCGCTTCCCTGGCGCTGGTTCCCGCGGATGCGATTTCCTACAGCTTCGCGGAGATCAATTTCATGGGCGTTTACGATATCGTGAAGCGTGTGGCGCGCGCGGCCTTTCCGCAGGGGCAGCAGGGCAACGCGGATCTGCTCGATACCATGGCGCAAGCGCGGCTGGGAATGCCGTTGACGGAAGCCATCGGATTGCTCAGCGGAGAATTCGCTTCGATGCAATCCAATCCATCGATGGACAGCACCAAGCAAGTATATTTCTTTGGCATTCGAAAGAAGCCCGAGGCGCTGAAACTGCTACGCTCTGTTTTCGGCGATCAACTTACGTCGGAACGCAGCGAGGGTGAGACTACTTTCGTGAAGATTTCCCTGGGCGGAAAGCAGGGGAGCGCGGGCGTTGCGCAATGGAATTTTTTCAATCTGGCGGTGACACCCGACATAATCATTGGGGCCTCGCGCACGGAAACGATTCGGGAAGTGCTTGCAAACCGGACTAAGGGCGCGGCGTTCGTGAGCCTCGCAAGCGTGCCGCAATTTCAAGCGGGCCGGGCGCAGTTCCAGGAAAAAGTCAACGGCCTGAGTTATTTCGATTTTCAAAAAGTAGACTGGCCGGCCGCCAAAGAACATTGGATGGAAGAAGCGAAGAAAACCTCCACGGCAAAAAGTCTGGACCCCGCGCAAAAATCGGCCCCGACTGCCACTAGCACGGGAATGGACTGGCTCGCACAAGTGAATCCGCAGGTGTTTTCGCGGCACCTGCATTATTCGTCCAGCGTTTCGTGGAAAGACGCCAAGGGAATCCATTGGGACCAGTGGCTGCAGTAGACGAGCGATGCAGCCGACTTGTTTTCTTCGACAGGTGCTACGCGCAGCTGTCCTGTTCTTTGCGGGCGTGTCGTGGCTGGCTCCGCTGGAGTACGCGCAGGAAAATCCTCAGGAAAACCCGCAGGCCATTCGAATCCATGTTGAGCGAGTAAATGTCGGCGTCATCGTCACCGATCCCAGCGGGAAGTTTGTGGAAGGACTGCGCCGCGAAGACTTTCACATTTTTGATAATGGTGTCGAACAACCGTTGACGGATTTCGCCACCATCGAGGAGCCGGCGCAGGTGTTGATGCTCATCGAGGCGGGCCCTGCAGTTTATCTTCTGGAGGGTGGCCATCTGCAGGCTGCTTTGGGGTTGCTAAACGGGCTGGCTCCCGAGGATCGCGTCGCGGTGGTGAAATATGCGGATGCGCCACAGACACTCCTCGATTTCACGCCGGACAAGCAGGCCGCGGTGGGAGCCTTTGGACACTTGCGATTCAACCTGGGGTTCGGTTCGCTGAATTTGACGGCGAGCGTTTCGAAAGTCATGGAGTGGCTTGCGAGCGTGCGAGGAAAGAAGAGCATTGTTTTGCTCTCCACGGGTGTGGACACTTCGTCTTCGAATGAATCAGCCAGAGCGATACAACAGCTGAAAATTGGCGACGTCCTCCTTTTTGCAGTTTCCCTGAAAGGCGGATTGCAGCCCGCACAGCCCGGCAATAAGAAAAAATCCCAGCCCGCCAACTCCAGCAAGACAGCACAGCAATTCGAACAAGCGGACCAACTCTTGAAAGTGATGGCGGACTCCACCGGCGGACGTGCTTATTTCCCCGGGAACGCCAAAGAGTTCAATGTCGCGTATGCGGAGATCGCGCAACTCGTCCGCCACGAATATAGTCTGGCGTTCGCGCCGCCCGCGCGCGACGGCATCGTACACATCATCGAAGTCCGTGTCGACGTCCCGAAACCGTCAAGTGCACACGCGCCGGTTCCTGTTTATCGTGTCGACCATCGCCGGGCGTATCTCTCTCCTGCACCGGCCGAATCATCCAAGTAATCCTTAGTAGAAATCTTTCGCGATAGTAGAATCGACAGTTTACTGGCGCTGATGTAGTAGATTGTGCTGGTCACAGAGAACCAATTCGTATGCGGAGGCTTGGGCTGGTCATCTATATGGGACTCCCACAAATCCCATCTCGTAATTTCTCCTTCAAAGTCCTGAACAGCTTTGCGGCTCTTATGCTTCTGCAATTGGCAGGCGGGAGTGTGGCGCGGGGGCAAAGTGCGAAGACGCTGTCAGAAGCAAAGAAGGTCTATGTGGAGTCCTTCGGCCAGGAAGATGCGGCAAACAAACTCCGCGAAAGAGTGATCAAGCAGCTGGGGAAAAATGGAAGACTGGGTGTTGTCGCGGGGCCGAAGGAAGCCGATGCGATAATCAAGGGAAACGCAAGCCTATGGGTGGCGGGCTACTATTCGACCAGTACGCGTGCACCTGCGAATGCGCGTCAGCCGGTTATTCATGGCTTTCTGTCCGTGGAAGTCGTAGGGAAAGACAACGAGACATTATGGTCGTATCTGGTGACGCCGAGTAAGGTCAGGACTGGATCGATCACGGAGGACCTGGCAGACCAGGTGGTGAAAAAACTTGGAGAAGCACTCGCAAACGGAAGAGAGAAAGCGGCGGCGTCTGCGGCCACCGAAGGCGCGAGCGAAATGAATTTGAATGGCGCGGGAGCAACTTTTCTGGCGCCACTTTATCAAAAATGGTTCGAGTCGTTTCAGCAGCGATATCCTAAGGCGCACATCAGCTACAGCGCCGTGGGATCGGAGGCCGGGCTCCGCTTGCTGGAAGAAGGTAAAGCGGACTTTGCGGCTTCGGATGTGCCGCTATCCAATGAAAAAATGGCCAAATCGAAAATAACGCCGCTGCATTTTGCGATGGTGCTGGGCGCGGTAGTTCCCATCTATAACTTGAAAGGGCTCGACCGGACCCTAAATTTCACGCCGGAAGTTCTTGCGGACATTTATCTGGGAAAGATTAAAAACTGGAACGATCCGAAAATTCGGGAGTCCAATGGGAATAGAGCTCTCTCGAACAGCGAGATCGTCGTCATTCACCGCTCCGACGGCAGCGGAACAACCTTCGTGCGGACTGAGTACCTATCCAAAGTGAGTGCCGAATGGAAGGCTGCCGTTGGTTCGAGCACGGTGGTGCAATGGCTCGTGGGAACGGGCGCGGAGGGAAATGAGGGCATTGCCGCAATGGTTCAGCAGACGCCGAACTCCATCGGCTACGTTGAGCTGGTTTATGCGCTGAGGCACCAACTGAGCTTCGGGGCAGTGCGAAACGCGGCGGGTGAGTTCGTGCAGGCTGATCTTGCGAGCGTGACGGTGGCAGCGAAAGGGGCGGCGGGAGCGATGACGTCGGATTTTCGCGTGTCGATTACCAACGCGCCAGAAAAAGGCGCATACCCCATCGCAACGTTTACGTGGTGGGTGTTGCCGGGAGAACTGGGAGGCACGGAGAAGAAGCCTGCTTTTCTCGAACTTCTTCAGTGGATACTCACGTCGGGGCAAAAACAGTGCGAGGCCCTGGGCTATGCGCAAGTCCCTCGAGAGATCGCCAGCCGCGAGTTACAAGCACTGCGTAAGTTAAAGTAGGCGGGGCCTGGCTCGCCGCGAGTTCCGAGCTTATCCCAAGGCTACTCGAATTCCTTTAAGGTGCGGGCCATGTCGCGCATTCTTTCGTCCATTAACGCGAAGACGGTTCCCTCTTCAAATTTTCCGTCGCTCTTTTTTTGCCCCGCGCTGCATCCCGTGAGGATTTCGATGCCTTGTTCGATTTTCGAAACGGGCCAGATGTGAAATTTTCCTGCGGCGACAGCGTCCAAAATGTCTTCGCGGAGCATCAGGTCTTCGACGTTGGACTCCGGCATCATCACGCCTTGCGTGCCGCTGAGACCTTTGATGCGGCAGACGTCGAAGAATCCTTCGATTTTTTCGTTTACTCCACCGATGGCTTGAATATCACCCTGCTGATTAATGGAGCCGGTTACGGCGATGTCCTGCCGCAGCGGCAGGTTGGAGAGCGCGGAGACGAGCGCGTAAATTTCCGTGGAGCTGGCGCTGTCGCCGTCCACGCCGGAATAGGATTGTTCGAAACAGATGCTCGCGGCGAGCGAGAGAGGCTTGTCCTGTGCGAAGCGGCTCCGCAAATAGCCGGCGATAATGTGGACGCCCTTGTCGTGGAAGCGTCCGCTGAGATTGGCTTCGCGCTCGATATTGATCAGTCCCGCTTTGCCCAAGGCGGCCGTGGCGGTGATTCGAACGGGCTTGCCGAAGGAGTAGCCGCCAATCTCCAAAACGCTAAGGCCATTCACCTGGCCGACTCGCGTGCCGGAAACGTCCACGAGGAGCGTGCCTTCCTGGATCATTTCGCGGATGCGCGTTTCGATCAGGTTGTGGCGTTCCATTTTTGAGGATAAAGCGCCGCGGACGTGAGCGGCGCGGACGACGGATTCTCCCTTAGCCGCGGCATCGTAATGCGCCTCGCGCGCCAGATCGGCGATCTCGATGAAGCGCGCGGTCACTTTGTTTCTACGTCCCGCTTGGCGCACGCCGTATTCCAGCATGGCGGCGAAGGCGCCGCGGTCGAAGGGGTACAAGTTCTCTTTCTCGGAGAGCGCGCGCAGACGGCCAGCGTATTCGGCGATAACGCCGTCGCTCATGGCCATCTCTTCGTCGAATTCGACGCGCACTTTGAAGATTTTGCGAAAATCTTCTTCGTAGTCGTAGAGCATTTCGTAGAGCTCGCGATCGCCGATCAGGATGACCTTGACGTTGATGGCGATGGCTTCCGGCTTCAAGGCGCTGCCGCCAAAAGGATAGAACATTTCGAGTGGCTGAATTTCAAGGCGATTGTGATTCAAGGTGCGCTTCAGGGCGCGCCAGACGCCGACTTCGGATAGCGCTTCGAGCGAATACATGATGAGGAATCCGCCGTCGGCTCGCAGCAGCGAACCGCCGCGCAAATCCATGAAGTCGCTGGTCCAGCCGCCGCGCGCGTCGTAGGCGCGCTGGATGGTGCCGAACAAATTCGCATACGTCGGGGTGGTTTCGAAAATCACGGGCGAAGTTTCCTCGTCGTTGTGCGCAAGGATGACGTTAATTCCATACACGCGGAAAGGATCGCGCTCGGGGCCGCCACCGGGCATTTTTGGCAGACCGTCGGGCGTCTCCTCGTCGTGCTCGCCTTCGCCCTCGCGTTCTTTAAAAGGATCGAGGTTATCCAGGAGATGGTGGCGCACTTCTTCGAGATATTCGGAGACGTCGGTGCCGGGATATTTTTCCTTGAGTTCTTCGATGACGCCGTCGACCAGAACAGAGGCGGCTTCCTGCTCCAAGTAACTGAGCTCGCTGGCCAATTCGCGAGAGAGCGTGAGCGTCTTGCGGTACACGACGGTAAATTCCTGGCGGAACTGTTCGTATTTCCGCTCGATATCTTCCGCCACCGGCGCTTCGAGTTTTCCCTCATGCACCATCTTGGAGATGTCCTCGATGGGCACCATCTGGCCTTCGAGCACAGGGAAAATTTCCGGCAGCGCCACCGCACCTACCTGCATGTGGCCGAGCGCGAATTGCTCGCGCGCGATGCGCCTCGTGAAATCGTCCATCAGCTCTTTTTCGCGGACGGTGAAGCGTTCGACGATGCGGCCTTTTTGCCGCTGGAACGGTTCACCTTCGAACACCTGGGGGATTCGGCGACGGAGAAAATCAATTCCGGCCTGCATGTCTTTCTTGAAGGCATTGGCTTGGCCGCGTGGAAGGGCGAGCAGGCGCGGCCGATCCGGCAATTTGAAGTTGTTGGCATAGCAACGGTCGAGCGATTCTTTTGTAGGTGGGTGAAGCTCTTCGATCATGCGGGCGATGGTTCCGCCGCGGCTGGTTCCTGCCAGTCCGCAGACGAAAACGTTGTACCCCGGCGCGGAGAGTTCAGCGCCCATCTTTAAGGCGCGAAGCGCGCGTTCCTGCCCGATGAAGCCTTCGCGCAGCTCAGCTTGAGCGGTGGTTTCGAACGGAATGCGGGAGAGCTCGCACTTCCAGCGCAATTTAGCCGGCGGCAGCTCCGTATGGTTGGGGGCAAGCTTAGTGGTCATGAAATTCCTTCGAGCGCGTTACATTAGCACAACCGGGCGGCGCTCCCACGGCGGGACAAGCGGCTTGTTACTCAGCCGTTATCGGTGGCCGCCACGGACGGGCCTCCGGGCCGTTCCATGTACACCGCTAGAACCCCCGCGGCCGTAGCTACCAGGATCGGTCCCAGCACGAGACCCAGCATCCCGAATAAACTGACTCCTCCTAACACGCCGATGAAGATCAGAAGCGCGCTCAATTGAGTGCGGCCTCCGAGCAAGAGCGGCCGCAGAATGTTGTCCACAATCGTAGATACTCCCGCGCAAATGGCCAGCAGAAGAAGGGCTCGGCCCCAGTGGCCGGTGAACCCCAACCATAGGACCGCCGGAACAAAGATCAGGCCGGACCCCACCACCGGCACGAGGGAGAAAAAAGCCATGGCCACTCCCCAGAAGAGCGGCGTGGGCAAGTTAGCGAGGGCAAAGCCAATTCCTCCAATGGCCCCTTGTATCGCGGCAAGAACAAGGCTGGTAGTCACACTCGCGGCAATGAGGTCGCGAGTCTGCGCCATCATGGTGTCGCGATGCAGCGCATCAAAAGGCAGGATGCTGCGGACGCGGTGGACAATGTCGTCGGCGTCGCGGAAAAAATAAAAGATCGCGAAGATCATGACGAACAGATTGAAAACAAAGGAGGCGATATTCCGGAGGATCGTTCCGAAGCGTTCTGCGATAAAACCCGCCTGCTTTTGAACACCTTGAGCCAGCATCTCCAGCACGTCAGCGTTGGGATCCAGTCCGGGCACATGCTGCGCGATTCGCGTCCAGAGTTTAGCCAACATGGGCGCTTGCTGAGCCACCAGGGTCTGCTGCAGGCCGCGTGAAACGGCAAACGCCTCTCGGATGAACAAAGTGCCCACCAGGATCGCCGGCACAACCAGAAGGAAAGTCACCGCGAGGGTGCTGAGAACTGCTGCCTTATTGGGGGAAAATCGGCGCGCCATCCAGTTGTATATGGGGTAGAAAAAAATCGCGAGAACGGCGGCCCAACCGAGAGCGGAGAGGAAGGGTTCGCAGATTCTGAAGACGAGATAGATGAGGAGCAGCAACACGCCGTAGGAAAGAACTGTGGTTAAACGGTCACTCGTGGTCTTGATGGCAGAAGGGACGGGATTGTTAGTCATCGTATAATCTTGATAGGCTGAGAAAAGACTGATAGCTTCCGGTCTACGCTACACCAAGTCACGCACAGGTCGCCGAGCCAACTCTGCATGTCAACGAAGTCCATTCCGCTTTCGTCCTACCAGATTCGACTACTTGCTGTACTTGCTTTAATCAATTTTGTCAACTTCGCGGCGCGCCAGGCGGTTATCCCCCTCATTCCGCTCTTGCGGGATCACCTTCACGCCACGGACGCGCAGCTTGGATCGCTGCAGACCGCGCTTCTCTTTGTACTTGCCGCCGCCAGCACACCTTTCGGCTTCCTTGCGGATCGTTTCAGCCGAAAGGCCATTATCGCGCTGGGCATTTTTTCCTGGAGCGCGGCCTCATTCATTGGCGGCCTCGCGCCCAGTTTTCTATTCTTTCTTATGGCTCGAGGCATGGTCGGTCTGGGCGAAGCTGCATACGCGCCCGCCGCGCAATCCATGATTTCCGGGGCTTTCCCCCTTGAGCGTCGCGCCTTTGCACAAGCCATTTTTGCATCCGGCATGTTACTCGGCGGAGCGGCCGGTCAGGTTTTTGGCGGAATCATAGGACCGAGGTATGGCTGGCAGGAGGTTCTCTTCCTCATTGCGCTCGTGGGGATTCTCCCAGGTTTCGCTCTCTTCGGAATAGAAGAACCGCCTCGAGGTCCACGTTCAGAAGTCGTACCGATTGGGCGGTTGCTTGGCGTTCCAGCATTTGTGGCCATGATCGCTGCCGGGATTTGCATCACGTTTTCAAGTGTTTCTCTTCTGACCTGGGGCGTCGATTACGCGGTAACTTACAAGGATTTCAGTTTGCGCGAAGCTTCCGTGCTTCTCGCGCTGATTGCTCTGGGCGCTTCCGTGATCGGTGTCTTGATCGGCGGCGTGGTTGCGGACCGCCTGCACCGAAGCTTCCCTTACGGCCGCATCATTGCCGTAGCGGGGGCATTTCTGCTGGCGGCGCCATTCCTGCTGCTGGCAATTCAGGCGGATGAGAAAATAATAGTGCTCTCCGGCTTCTGCGTCGCGGTCTTTTTCATGTCGTGGTATCACGGCCCCGTGACTGCTGTGCTTCACGATATGATGCCTCGTCGAGCACATGCTACATCGGTTGGCGTGTACATGTTTGCCACGCAATTGGTTGGCGGCATCAGTCCGACCGTTGTGGGTAAGATTTCGGATGCCCGAGACCTCCAGCTCGGCTTGCAGATTGCCGTGGCGGTGATGGTTTGCGGGGCACTGCTCATGCTGCTGGTCATCCACTTCATTCGCCGCGACGGGCTCCGTCATCCGACGCTGGACGCGTTCCACGCGGAACCTGGCGATTGACTTTGAAGTGCGGCGGAAGGGCTGGGCTTTTCGGCGGCGGACAGCTACGAGCAAGTTCATCATCGCAAGACAGTCCGCGTAGATTTTGAATGAGGGAGGGGTAGAAAAAGCGGGAGCAGAGCTCCCGCACTCCAAGGAATCCTACTTGATGCCGATCTGCTGAATCAGGCGCAGAACATCGTCATGCGCCACGTCATAGAGCGGGCGGACGTCCTCTTCTTCGAGGCGTTCGCGCAAATACTCGGCGGCGACAAAGCTGGCTTCGCGGTCGGTCAGGTCCCGCCCGGCCTTTTCCCGGAACTTCACGAAGGCGGTATGCGCGAGGCCTACGACGTGGGCCTGGCCATCAACGAAAAACTTCGTGTCAATGGTGTCCGCGTGGCGCGTGGCGATGCCGTTCCACATATGCGAAAAGCGGCATTGAAACGTATGCCCGGTCAGCTTGGAGGTCACTTCGAAGGCGCCGATAAACTGGCTCATGGCGCCGCTATTTGCGAGTACGGGGCGTGTGGTCACGCAGCCTCCTGTTCAAGAGTTGTCAGTGATCAGTAAGGAAGAGAATTCCGATGGCGGGGTCATTCCTTACTTCCTTACTTCCTTACTTCCTTACTTATTTACTTCTCCACTTTTCTACTTCCTTGCCTTCTCAGTTTGCGATCGCAGCGGTTCTTCTTTTTTTATCGGCTCACTGCAGCGGCAGTTTCCACTTGGGAATAGCTGCGAATGGCGGCACCCACACCGGCGCCGCTGGGAACGCGGAATCCCTGATCCAGAAGCACTTTCTCGAATGCGGCGAGGAACAAAAGGACATTGGATTTCTGGCTGCAGTAGCCCATCAATCCCACGCGCCAGATCTTACCTTTCACGGAGCCGAATCCGCCGGCGATTTCAATGTTGAATTCGTCGAGGAGTTGATTGCGCACCTTCGCATCGTCAATGCCGCCAGGAATCATCACGGCGGTGACGGTAGGCAGACGATCCGCCGGCTTTTCCACAAGAAGTTTCAACCCCATGGCCTCAAGGCCTGCAATCAGCGCGAGTTGGTTCACACGATGCCGTTCCCAGCGCGCTTCCAATCCCTCTTCCACCACTAGCCGCATGGCTTCGCGCAAAGCGAAGATTAGCGAGATTGGCGGCGTGTGATGATAGAGCCGGTCCTTGCCCCAATAATTCATTGCCGTGGTCAGGTCGAAATACCAGCTCTGCACTTTGGACTTGCGTTTGCGAAATACTTCCTCGGCGACCGGGCTGACGGTAATGGGGGACATTCCCGGCGGGGCGCTGATGGCTTTCTGTGAGCCGCTGAAACAGATGTCAATGCGTTCGCGATCCACTTGCAGGGGGACCGCCGCGAGAGAAGCAACGGTATCCACAATCAGCAACGCGCCCAATTCGTCGGCAACTTTTCGATAGGCATCGATGGCGGTGATTACCCCGGTGGACGTTTCGCCCTGCGCGAAGCCGATGATTTTGATTTTCTTCCCTTTGCCCGTGCGACGCACATCTTCCGCGTCCACGGCTTTGCCGTAGGGCGCTTCGACTTTTACGACTTTGGAGGAAGCGCGCGTGGCAATTTCATACATGCGTTCGGAAAACACGCCGTTCACAGCGATGATGCCTTCATCGCCCTCTTCCAGCGAATTCAGCACCGCGGCTTCAATCCCGCCGGAGCCCGATGCCGACAGCGGCATAGTGATGCGGTTCTCTGTCTGAAAAATCTGGCGCATCAGCACTTGGGTGTCTTCCATGCAGCCTTTGAACCAGGGGTCCATATGTCCGACGAGGGGGGTGGCCATCGCGCGATACACGCGCGGGTCGACGGAGGACGGCCCGGGCGTCAGCATCAGTCGGACGGGAGGATTGAGTTCGCCAACGTGTTGCGTCATGACTTTTGCCCTTCTTTTTCTTGCACTTACCCGCAGATGCAAACCGCGAGCCGCTCGCGGACGCGGTTCCGGGGACAATTCCTGCCGCGACGAGAGCCCTGATTTTCGCGCAATACCCGGTGAGGCGCAACCGACAAATTGGCAGCAAACTCTTTCTAGATCGCCCTGGCGTCGCCACCTCACGGTGACCGGGATTCAAGCGGAACAGTCTACCTGTTGTTTGCAAAGGAAAGACTGGGATTTCCCTCCGGACAAAACTTTGCTTTCGTGGCGGCTTCGGTAGAAATACAATGCAAGTTCTGAATTTATGATCCACAGAAGGAGTTGACGTCATGCGACGCGCTTTTCTCTGCCTCCTCATTCTCGCTTTGCCGGCACTTGCGCAACGCTCCGCGTGGGCGCAGGGCGACGAAACAAAAATCATTGCGCTGGAAAATCTCTGGAACCAGATGCAGATGAACCATGACGCGGATGCCATGGGGAAACTGCTCGACGAGGATTTTGTCTTTACCGACTACGACGGAACGGTAATGTCCAAAGGGCAATTTCTGGACTCGATCAGGGACATGTCCTACCACCTCACTGTGGAGGCGTCCGAGGACATGAAGCTGCACCGCCACGGCGATACCGTGGTCATTACCGGCGCGACCCATGAAAAGGGCACCTACAAGGGCAAACCCTATCAGCATCAAGGGCGCTTTACGGACACCTGGATGAAGAAGAACGGCCAATGGATCTGCATCGCCAGCCAGCTCAGTCTGATCAGCAGCAAGTAACCGCTGTTCCCGGCCCCGGGACGATTTTCGGAGAAGAATCCTAACGAATCCCTGATGATCCCCTGAGGACTTTCTCGCCTATCCTGGTCCAAGATTCTCTGGTCCGCGTGCGGCAATCGCATCGGACTGGATGAGTCAGATGCCGTTTACAGTGTTCGTGGCGCTTTGCGTTCTTGGATGTGACCTGCTGCTTTATATCTTCTTTCAATGGATCTACGGTGAGAAGTACCGAGCGCGCTCCCGCCGGCTGGCCGCCCGTCGCAAGAGAGGACCAATACTTTCAGACCTCGATACCGGAGACCGTAGGCCACAAGCGTTCTCAAACCGAACGATGAATTACAAAACGGGCTCCTTCTGATCGCTTTTATTTCGGATGACATAGCAGATTGGCGGAAGCAACCCTTTTGTTCCGGTCGCCGGGAATGTAGTGAGCAAAACACAAATGGGACAGACACGAATGTCTGTCCCAAAATTTCAGATGGATTTGCGTCAGGCCGCCAGACGGTCTTCGGAGAGCAGGTGCGCGGGCACCTTACGCAAATCCCACACGATGCCGTACCAGGAAAGAACCTTCAAAGTGTAGTAGGTAATGTCGATCTCCCACCAATAGAAGCCCTGTCGCGCCGAAGCCATGAAGTGATGATGATTGTTGTGCCAGCCTTCGCCGAGAGTGAGGAGCGCAAGCAGCCAGTTGTTGCGGCTGGTGTCCGTGGTCTTGTAGCGACGCGAACCGAAAAGATGCGAAAGCGAATTGATGGTAAAGGTGTCGTGCCACAGCAGGACGGTGCTCAGGCAAAAACCCCAGATAAACAAGGGCCACCCGCCGATCAACCAAAGAACCACGGCCAGCGCGACGGGAGGAAGCATGTGGTACTTGTTTAACCAGCGGAGCTCCGGAAATTTCGCGAAGTCGCCGATGTATTCAAGCCGCGTATCGTTGTATTTGTCGGAGATGATCCAGCCAACGTGCGACCAGAAAAATCCAAAAAGAGTGGGCGAATGGAGATCCAGTTCCTGGTCCGAATGCCGGTGATGATGGCGGTGATGGGCTGCCCACCATAGCACGCCCTTCTGCGAAGACGTCATGGCCATAAAGGCCATCACAAACTGGAACACGCGGCTGGTCTTGAACGAACGGTGCGAAAAATAGCGGTGATAGCCGGCGGTGACGAAGAACATGCGCACGACCAGGAGCGCGAGGCACGCGATCGGGTAATACCAGTGAAACGGAAGGAAGAAAATCAGCAGCGAAGCGATGTGAACAAGCGCAAACGGCAAGGAAAGCAGAAGCGAAATTCGCGAGCCATTCGGCAGCGGTATCGATAAATAGCGAGAAGCTGAAGCCATCCGGCAAAATCCTCCGCGCCCAGGTTCGGACGCTTATCAGTGCAATTTCCGCGAGCGCAAGAGATCCAGCCGGAACTTCGCGCCACGAATCGACAATTTCAGTGTACGGTCGCGTTGAGGAGCGGTCAAGCGCAGCGAAGTACAGGTTACACCAATATAGATGCCCGAAAGGACGGGTACGTTGTGAAGATTCCCGCGAAAAGCGCTTTAGGACGAGATTTACTGGGATTGTGATGCGCGTCACAGGGACTGTTTCCGGCGAGTATGTTATTGTCCCTTTGCACTCATCAAGTTAGGAGCATGGGCCCCGGAACGGCACGGGGGCCGCACCGAAAATGGCTGAACGTCCCGTACTCGTTGGACTCATCCCCCAGGTGGTCGTGATCGATGAAGGCGACCAGATATCGTGGATTTCCGACGCGGGCAACTTGCGCGTCGAATTCGACGTGAACCGCTGCCCGTTTTCGTCGAATGTGTTTCAGGCGCCGGCCGGCATGCGCCTGCTGAGCGGTCCGCCCCGCCCCGGGAACAAAGCGGCCACATACAAGTATCGGGTATGGCTTAACGATCAGCTTGTCGGCCAGGGCGAAGTGATCCTGCGCGAGAAATAACAAGCGAAAAACAGGCGCGAGAGTTGCACGCTGGAAATTTGAATTCCAGAGCGAATCCACGCGCCCGATTGGCTAATTATTTATTTCGGCGCAGGAGCGGTTCCCTGCTTGGCAATGATCAGGTCTTTGATCTTGTCGTAGGTCGCCTGGGGGATGATCTTCTTGCGCACAAGATCCGTCTTCATTTTATACGGACGGCCATCAATGATCTTCTGCGAATAGGCTTTGCCGATCCCAGGCAGAGCATCCAGTTGTGCCGCGGTGGCGCTGTTGATATCTAGCAGGCCGCCGGACGCCGCAGCAGCTTGCCCCGTCTTCGTGTCGGTCTTTGCCGGAGTGGTACTCTGCGCGCGTGAAAATGCCAGCGACATGCCGAACAGCAAAACGATTGCCGCAAACAACATTTTGTTGATGTGCTTTTTCATTTTCCTCTCTCCTTTTTTGGTCTACCGCAAATTCCTCGTCTACTCCTTGGCCGCCGCGTGATAACCGGCCTTCTTCGCATCGGCTTCGGTCATGTACTTCCCCTGTTTGGTCTTGCCATCGTAGCGGCTGCCCGGCTTGTGATACACGCCTGAAGCCGTACTCACCCAGACCATGCCTCCGCCTTTGGCCGGCGATGCCTGCTGAGCCGTGGGTGACGGGGAAACCGGGGTGCTATTCCCCGAAGTGCTTGAGGCGGGAGCCGGAGTCTGCGCTGCGGTGCCCGATTTTTTCGTGTTCGTGCTGTTCTTTGTGGCGTTCGAATCGCTCTTGGACGGATCGCCTGTTTGCTGCGCGGATTGCGACCAAGCCGCAACGCCACCTACGATAAACAGCAAGGATCCAAGCAGGATCAGGTTGACGATCTTGCGGTTTCTCGACTTCAAATTGCTCCTCCAGCCACGACGAGGGCCCCATCCTGCCAGGCACCCACTCAAGCAAATGGTGGAGCGGGATGCGGATGGCTTTCAGGAGTGCGTGGCGCGTATTCCTAGCTGGAATGGGCGCATGATGGCGAAGAACACACGGGAAGTCAAGAACGAAGGGGATAGATTATCTGGTTGGGGGAGACTCTCGGCAGACGAAACAGAGCGGCTCAATCGCCCGCGGCAACGCTTCGAGCCACTTCGACGGATTCGGCGAGTCCTCGGCGCATGGGACCGAGCACAAATGCCGGAACTTGCCGCTCGGGTGCCAGAGAAACGTTGGTTGCTTTTCGTGGGAACTCGCTGCGGCGATCCAACTTCAAGCCCGCGTCCTTGAGAAACTCAGCCGAGAAACCCATGTCCTCGGCGCGGTCCACGCCCCAGAACCACAGCTTTTCTTCCTGGCGCTGCAGGAAATCCAGGGCCTCTTCAAGTTTCTTCATGGAACGGTCGAAGGAGCCGGCGAGAAAAAAGACACCCAGGGTCCATGCGTGACGGGGATAGTGAACCTGGACCCGAACGCAGTATTTCCCGGATTGGTTTCGTTCGATACTGCAACGATAGTCATTGCGAACGGCGGAAGTGCGGGCTGCCATGTTATGGTTCACCGATCTTTGGAGTCGTAGCGCTAAGTGCCGATCCTGGATGATTTCGGGTTAGGGGTGACCGTTCCTGGAGCGCTTACGCCTCGCTGCGGCATCTGGGGCCAAATAGGTGTCCAGTGTAGACACCAATAGGGTAGCGAGTGGCGACCGGAAAGACAAGCGCGCCTTGCAAATTCATATAAGCTGTTTATTTTGTGCTACTTAGATCAACCAAGACTGCCGAAGTTCTTCATTTTTTCCGGCATGAGTTTCAGCTTGCCTTCCTGTTTCAGCCGCTCATCAAGAGCGGTCCGGAAAGCTTCATAGGCCAAACTGCGCTTGGCTTGGAGCGCTTCCTCGGTCAGATCCTTCTTTTGCTTCTCGAAATCCGCAGGATTCGGCTCCTGCTTCTCCAAGACCTGGTAGACCAGCCAGTTCTGCCCCAAGGTAAGAGGTGCACCCACTTCTCCAGCATTCAAGTTGAACGCGGCGGAGAGTTGCTTGCCGCTGGCGGCCCCCGGGATAGTGCCATTTCGGGCAAGAAGATCGCTAACCTTGGGATCGAGACCCAGGCCCTTGGCGGCCGGGTCGAATTTTTCTCCGGCCTTCACCCGCTTGATCAAATCCTCCGCCTTGCTGCGCGCCAGCTCGATGGACTTCTGACGCCTTAAGTCGGCGATGACCTTGTCGCGAACTTCTTCCAGGGAGCCCGGATGCGCGGGCTGGATTTCTTTCACAACGAGAACAACATACCCGCGATCCGTTCGAATCGGCAGGCTCAAATCTCCTGCTCGCTGCCGGAAGATGGCGTCTTTCGCGTCCTTCGAGTTTGCCAGTTCGATCAAGGGATCGGAGGCGCTGACAGGGCGGGTCTCGCTTACTGTGAGGTGGTACTGTTTTGCCAGGTCGTCCAGAGAAGTCTTGTTCGATTGGCGAATCGCAGCCGACATTTGATCCGCGGTATCGCTCGCCTGCTTGTCCGCCTGTGAGAGCAAAAGCGGTGCACGCAGCGATTCCTTAACCTCATCAAACGACTTGGTGCGGGCGGTCTCTTTGTCTATGACTTTAATGATGTGGAATCCATATTGCGTTCGAACGAGATCCGAAATCTGACCCTTTTGCAGGCTGAAAGCGGCCTTTTCGAATTCCGGCACCGTCTGCCCCTGAACGAGCCAGCCCAAGTCGCCGCCCTTATCTTTCGTGCCGGGATCTTCCGTATATTTCTTGGCAAGATCCTCGAACTTTGCGCCACTGCGGGCCTGCTTCAGGACGTCCTCAGCCTTTTTCTTGATTTCGTCGACTTCCGCGTCCGTCTTTCCAACGGTCATCAGCAAGATATGCTCGACGTGCACGCGGTTCGGCACCTGATAGTCCTGGATGTTTTTCTGATACTGCACCTTCAGCTGGTCGTCGGAAACCTGGATTCCCTGGCGAATCTGGTTCACATCGACGAGCGCGTAGCGCACCACGCGCCTTTCCGGGACCTGATAATTTGACTTGTTCTTCTCGTAAAAGGCCTTGATTTCAGCCTCATCCGGATTGATCTTGGCCTCCAGGTCCTCCGGCTTGATCAGGGCATAGTCCAGCTTCACTTTTTCATTCTTGTAGCGGAATTCATCCAGCAGCTCGGCGGGGCCCACGCTGATGCCGTCGGTGACCAGTTTCTGGAATTTCTCCGTGAGCAGGCTTTGACGGATCAGCTCTTCGAACACCGGCACGGTCAGTTGAAAACGCGCCTGGACTTCCGCTGCATAACGATTCATCCCGACGAACGCGCCGTTATTGAAGGCCGTAGGAAGGTACTGCCGGATGCGGTCGGCGCGCTCCTGGTCGGAAACAGTGATACCCAGCCGCGTGGCCTCATATTCGATCTCTTTTTGAGAGACGAGATCGGTCAGGATCCGCTGAGCATAGATCGGCTCCATGACTTTGGCCGCCGGATTACGCTGCATGACCTGGTCCAGTTGCTGGCGGATCTCCGCGACGGTTATGGACTCATCGCCGACCTTGGCAACGGTATCCGTCGATACCTCGCCCACACCCGGCGTCTGTGGCACGAGGTAGAGGAGCATGCTGCCGCCGAGGAGCAGCACAACCGCTCCTAGAAGTATGCGGTAGCCAAGTTTGCTTTGATCTTTTGCGCCAGCCATCCGATGAGTCTCCCCAGTCAGTAGACAAACCTCATATTATAGGAGATACGGGCACGGGCCACAAATACAATCGTCGGGTATCGTAGGCGTCGCAGTGAATTGAGGTAGCCAAAGAACGCCGCTCCGGCGCTCGCATTCCACGCCTTCCCGGCACTTATGCCACAGGCGGTAGACCCTTCTTAAGATAGTAGACTGAGCAACGCGGGCCACCGGACAGTCAGGCCACGCATCGAAATCGCATGCCGAGCCGCATTCACCAGCCCATTTTTACGATCTTTGTCTTGAGCGCTGCTCTGGGTTTCGTGCTTTTCACTCTCCGCGGGGCGTTCGCGCAGGTGGCGCCGGCCAAAAACCCGCCGACGTTTTACAGGGATGTCCTACCGATTCTTCAGGAGCATTGCCAGAGCTGCCATCGGGCCGGCGGCATCGCTCCGATGCCATTCGAAACGGCACAGCAAACGGGGCCTTATGCGGCTGCGATTCACCAAGCGACGCAGAACAAGTCCATGCCGCCTTGGTTCGCGGATGCAAATGTCGGCCACTTTTCGAACGATCCATCGCTGAGGCCCGAGCAGATTGCCACACTGGCGGCCTGGGCAGAAGCACGCGCTCCAGTCGGGGAGGAGCGAGATGCTCAGCCTGCGCGGATGTGGGCAGAAAGTTGGAGCATTCCTCAACCGGACCTAATCCTGAAGATGCCGCAAGCCGCGCAGCTTCCGGCGAACGGCGACATCGAGTACACCTACGAGATCGTGCCCACGCACTTCTCCCAAGATCGTTGGGTGCAGATGGCGGAGGTGCTTCCGGCGCTCCATCCAAACGTTCATCATGCCGTGGTTTACGTTCGCCCACCTGATTCGAAATGGCTGCGACACGCGCCCGTGGGTGTTACTTTCACGGCTTCCACGCTGAGCGATCCGGAGGATCGCCGCAGCGCGCACTGGACCGACAGCGACATTCTGCTGGTGTATGCACCGGGAAGTTCGCCGGACATGTGGCCTGCAAACATGGCGAAATTCATTCCCGCCGGTTCCGACCTGGTATTTCAGATGCACTACACGACAAACGGCCGCGCTGCCGCCGACCAATCGAGCATTGGTTTGATCTTCTCGAAACGCGTTCCGGAGCAGCGCGTCCTGACGCTGCAACTCACCAACGATCACTTCGTGATTCCGCCGGGGGCGCCGGACTACCGCGTCGAAGCGCGTGGCACGTTGCCGAATGACGCCACGCTGCTCAGTTTTTTTCCGCATATGCACCTGCGCGGCAAACGCTTCGAATACAACCTCATTCGAAAGGAACCAAACGCGCACGGCAAGCCGGGCTTCGAAATTGAACCGCTTCTGCGCGTCAACTATCACTTCCACTGGCAGATGAGCTACCGGCTTGCGCAGCCGATGTCGCTCAAGGCGGGAACGGAGCTCCAAGCCGTGGCGTGGTACGACAATTCGAAAGAGAATCCGCACAATCCGGACCCGGATGCGGCGGTCCGCTGGGGTGAACAGACTTATGATGAAATGATGGTCGGATTTTTTGACGTCGCGGTGCCACCAGGACTGGACAAACACCATTTTTTCGTCCGCACAACCGTTCCATAAAAAGCGCGCGGAGTGACCTGCCCCAAGGGACAGGCGAAGAGCAGACTGGACCAGCTGTACCAATGGTATTTGCAATTTGACTACGCCCAGTACCGCAATTTAGGCACGCGGAAGCCGCTGTGCTAGATTGAAAAATTGGAGCATTCGCAGCGCAAACACTCGTGACAACCCAAGCCCCAGTCGATCCGAAGCACACGCAAACCCAGCACAAGGACCCGCGCGTCCAGGTGTATTGGCAGGCGGTCACCTACAAAACGGTGCTGGGATATGGATTGCTGCTCGCGGCGATCGTAGGCGCCGGAATCTACCTGGCGAAGCCGGACTTGTACGCAACGGTCATCAAGAAAATAAACGAGAAGGTAAGTAACCCCGACGGGGAGACGCCTTCCGAAGATCAGAAGCACGCGAAGTTCGTCAACCTCGACGGCAAGGTGCAGGTGAAAAAAGTAAACTCGGTGCAATGGGTGGAAGCGGACTTCAAGACGTTGCTCGATAAAGGCGACCTGGTGCAAACGGGCCCGGATGCCAACGCGCGCATAACCTTTGGTGACGGCACGATTTACACGGTGAAGCCCGACACGCTGGTCACCGTCGAGGAAAACACCACGGAGAACAACCGGCCTACAAGCGTCGCGGTACGCATCAATACCGGTTCGGTTGATTTAAGGACGCCGAACTGGAGTTCGCCGGATTCCAAGGCCGGAGTCAGCACCGAGGACGCTAATGCACAATTGAGGTCCAACAGCCGTGCGGCGGTAAAATCCGATCCGGAGAAGAAGGAAAGCGAATTTGTGGTTTCAAGTGGAAGTGCGCAAGTCCAGCGCGGCGAAGAAAAGATCGACCTGGCTCCGTATGAGAAGGCGACGATTCCCAATGGCGGCGCGATTCAAAAATCAACCGTGCTGGCGCCTCCGGACCTCGTTGAGCCGCTGAATCTCGCGCCCATCATCGCAGAAAATCCAAAAATCTTCTCCGTCCATTTCGAATGGAAAGCCGTGCCGAACGCTGTCTCTTACAACCTGCGGATCAGCACCACGGCGATGTTCACGAAAACCGTGAAGGAAGCCAAGGTGACCGGCACCTCGGCGGACATCAGCGGCCTTGACCCTGGCGACTATTTCTGGAACGTCACGGCCGTGGACACCAAGAAGCAAACCAGTGAGCTCAGTGAATTTTTTAAATTCACGCTGGTAGCGCAAGGCAAGTCGCAATCGATGGTGCTGGAAATTGACGGCACGCAACTGCATGGGCACGTGGCGGAAATCGTGGGCCGGACGGAACCCGGCGCCGCACTCATCGTGAATGGCCAGTCCGTGCCGAATATTGCGCCGGATGGAACCTTCCGGCATTTTACGGAGCAGCTCGATCCCGGCCAGCATACGATATCGATCATCGGATCGAATCGCCGAGGCGGAACGGCCATGAAGACGGTATCCATTGTGGTTCCGAAGTAAGAGTTCTTAAAAAAGACCAAAGCGCCTTTGCGCTGGTCGTGGTGTCCGGAGACAATGGTTGTTTGAGCTAGCCGCCCGGCGGTCAGCTCGATTGCCGGCCGGACAGCGGAGAGTGTCTCTCCGCAGGGGGACGTGGGGGATGAATAAGAACGGTTATAACATGAGGTCGGTGTTCAGTCTGTTTTCTTCCGACCTCGCCATCGATCTGGGCACCGCGAACACTCTGGTGTTCGCGCACGGCAAAGGCATCGTAGTGAATGAGCCTTCGATCGTGGCCATCAACAAATCCAGCGGAGAAGTTGTGGCCGTGGGCCGCGAAGCCAAGGAAATGCTCGGCCGCACGCCGGGCAACGTCGTGGCCATCAAGCCGATGAAAGACGGCGTCATCGCCGATTTCAAGGTCACCGAAAAAATGTTGACCTATTTCATCCAGAAGGCGCATAACCGCCGCGTGCTGGTACATCCGCGAATCGTCATTGGCGTACCGAGCGAAATTACGCCGGTGGAAAAACGCGCCGTACAGGATTCCGCGTATCGCGCCCGGGCAAGCGAAGTGTTCCTCGTGGAGCAAGCTATGGCCGCGGCGATTGGCGCGGGCCTGCCGATTGAAGAGCCTTCGGGCAACATGGTGGTGGACATCGGCGGGGGCACTACGGACATCGCGGTCATTTCCATGAGCGGCATCGTCTATTCGCGTTCCGTGCGCGTGGCGGGCAACGAGATGGACGAGGCGGTGATGCAGTACCTGAAGCGCAAGTACAACCTGTTGGTCGGCGAACGCACGGCGGAACAGATCAAGATGGAAATTGGCTCGGCGTATCCACTGGAAAAGCCGCTGACCATGGAAGTGAAGGGCCGCAACCTGATCGAAGGCGTGCCGCGCACGGTGACCATCGATGACAGCGAAATTCGTGAAGCGTTAAGCGAATGCGTTGCGACCATCTTGAACGCGGTGCGTGTGGCGCTGGAGCGCACGCCTCCCGAGCTTTCCGCCGACATCAGTGACCGCGGCATCGTGCTGACGGGCGGCGGAGCGTTGCTGAAAAATCTCGACAAGCGCATCCGCGAAGAGACCGGTTTGCCTGTTTCCATTGCGGACGATCCGCTGGCGTCGGTCGTGCTGGGGACCGGAAAAATGCTGAGTGATTTCAAGTTGCTGCGCCAGGTTTGCATCGACTGAAAATTTGCTGTGGTAAGGGCGCAGCATGCTGCGCCCTTAGAAACACGCCGTCATTGCAAGAAGTCTGGTTCCGCAGGTTAAGAACAGTAACGGATTGTCAGTCACGTGAAATGATTCTCGATATTCCAATTTCGAGTTTCTGATTTCGGAATCTACATGGTTGCCATCCCTTCTCGCCACAAGTCGCTCGTCCTGCTCGCAGGGGTGATCCTGCTGCAAGTCCTGCTGCTCGCGGTGCAGATCAAGCGCGATTCGCAGGGACGCTTGATTCGCGTGTGGACGGTGGGCGCCATTTCACCTTTTCAGCGGGCTAGCGCGAATGGCGTGGGAAGCATTCGCGGGATCTGGAATCATTATTTCGCGCTGCAAAATACGTCGCGGGATAACGAGCAACTGCGCCGCGAAAATGATGCGCTCAAACTGCAGATTACGCAGCTGCAGAGCAAAGCCGCCGAAGCTGACCGGCTAGCGGGGCTCCTCAACTTCAGAAAACTGCACATGGAAGTCCCCATGGTGGGCGCGCGCGTGATTGGCGCCAGCGCCGGTACCGCCAGCCAGACCATTGACATTGACCGCGGCGAACGCGACGGCATCAAGCGCAATATGGGAGTCATCACGCCGGATGGCGTGGTTGGAAAAGTAATCGAGTCGTACGCAAATTCCGCGCAGGTTCTTCTCCTGACCGACAAAGACAGCGGTGTCGGCGCTCTGCTCACGGAATCTCGCATTCAGAGCCCGGTCGGTGGCACCGGCGAGCCGCTGCTTTCCATGAAATATGTTCCCAACGATGACACCGTGAACAACGGCGAGCACGTGGTTACCAGCGGCATGGATCGCATTTTCCCTCGCGATCTTCCCGTCGGCACGATCGTGGAAGTCAAGCCGGCCAATCCGTTCAAACAGATTCGCGTGCGGCCCGCGGCGAATCTCGAGCGGTTGGAAGAAGTCATCGTGCTGCTGACGCTGCACCCGCTGGAATTGAGAACCGAATCGGATTCTGTGAGCCAGCAAATTCCCGCTGCGAACCCGGCTATCAAGGCCCCGGCGGCTAAACCATGAACGACACTTACGACATCCGCGGAGCCGAATCGCACATCGAGGTGCACAAGTTCCGCGCCGGCGCGATCATCGGCACGTTGCTGCTGGTGTTGTTCTTGCAGGCCTTCTTGCCGCTGTACGTTCCGAAAGCGGAGATTCTCGATCTTCCTCTGCTGATCACCGTGTATTTTGGATTGAGCCGGCGCAATCCTTCAACGGGACTTCTGCTCGGCATGGCCATCGGTCTGGTGCAAGACAGCTTGAGCGGTCCCACGGTTCCGCTCGGGCTGTACGGCATCGCGAAAACTATCATCGGGTATCTGGCTTCGTCAATCGGCGCTCGGCTCGATACCGAGCATCCCGCGGCACGTTTCGCCCTGACGGCGTTTTTCTTCGCGGCCCATCAGGGCATCGTCAATTTGACGCGCCGCATTCTCCTCGGGCAGCCGGAGCCCTGGTTCAACATGCATCTCCTCCTTGGTGCACTCGTCAACGCCTTCGTCGCCGTCTTCCTCTTCATGCTCCTCGACAAGCTCCGCAAGCCTTCCTAAACAATAATTCTTAGAAGTGATTCAGTGTGTCAGCAAGAACTGCTTGAAGTCGTCGTAGGAACTCGACATCGGCAGGGATAATTTTTCGCGCTTCAGGTAAGCAGCGAGGCGGTCGGGGAGTGGCGGCGCGATGCCGATGGCCTTCATGACCACATCCGCGAATTTTGCGGGATGCGCTGTTGCCAGCACAAGACCCTGCGCGGATTCTGGATGCTCGCGCTTGTAGGCTTCCCAACCCAAAACGCCGACGGCCGTGTGGGGATCGGCGATGTAGCCGAAGCGTTCATGGAGCATCTTCATAGCCGCGAGCGTTTCGTCGTCCGTGGCGCGGTGTCCCCAGATTTCTTTCTGCACATATTCCAGGCGGTTGCGGCACAAATCGAGCAGGCGCGGAAAATTGTTGGGGTTGCCCACATCCATGGCGTTCGAATAGGTGGCCGTCGCGGCGCGCGGCCGGAATTCTCCGCTGCGCAAATATTCCGGCACAACATCGTTGGCGTTGGTGGATGCAATAAATTTTGCGACGGGCAAGCCGATGCGCTTGGCGAAAATTCCCGCGGTCAGGTTGCCGAAATTACCGCTGGGCACGGAAACAATCAACGGCACGGACGCTACCGGCAACTGGCGATAAGCCGCAACGTGATAGAACATTTGCGGCAGCAGCCGGCCAATATTGATGGAGTTTGCCGAAGTCAGGAAGGCGCGCTTGTTCAATTCCACGTCGGAGAAAGCCTGCTTCACCAGCCGCTGGCAATCGTCGAACGTTCCTGCTACTTCCAGCGCCGTGATGTTTTCGCCGAGCGTGGTGAATTGCTTCTCCTGCGCTTCGCTGATGCGCTTCGAAGGGTACAAAATCACGACGCGAATCCCCGGCACGCCCAAAAACCCGTGCGCCACCGCGCTCCCCGTATCGCCCGAAGTCGCCACCAATACGGTCAGCGGCCGCGTCTCGCCGCGCACGAAATAGCCCATCAGCCGCGCCATGAAACGCGCGCCGAAATCCTTGAACGCCAGCGTCGGCCCGTGAAACAGCTCCAGAATGTGCAACCCAGGCGAGAGCGAAATCAGGTTGACCGGAAAATTGATGGCTTCGCTGACCACTTGCCAGAGCACTTCCTCCGGCACATCGGGCGTAGCGAATGGCTTCACTACGCGGAAACAAACTTCGGTAAACGGCAGTTTGCGAAATTCTTCCAGCTCCTCGGGAGACCGCCGCGCGATTTCGACCGGCATATACAGCCCGCCGTCCGGCGCGAGCCCGCGCAGCACCGCTCCGCGCAGCGAAGTGAGCGGTGCTTCCCGCGATGTGCTGCGGTATCTCAAGAACTGCGCCTCACCGTGCGCTCTCCGTCCTGGCGCGGATCATTTCCAAGAACACCGCGGCATCCTGCGAGCCATCTCTCAAGGAAGCGACTTGCAGTGTGCAATGTGCGAGCACCTCATAACTCTGGCGCCGTGCCGCAATCAGCATCGGATAACAACGCGCCACCGTTTCTCGCGGCGTTTCCTTGGCCTTCGGCTGAAACGCTCCGCGCCACAGGACCGGCTTGGGATCGCTCAAATATCTTTCGATCAGCAGTTGCTGCTCTTCCGCCGACGCCGCCAGATACACAATTTTCATTTGCCGCCGCATGCGCATCAGCAAGTTGTTTCCGGTGTAGATGACGCTCCCCGTGGTATCAAGCGCCAATGATTTTCTCGGCTGCTTCTCCAGTTCCGACAACACTTCGTCCAGCGTGTGAATCTCCTCTGTCAAGTACTCGGACTCGCGTTGCGCATACGCCGGAGAGTCCGGCCAGCCCATCCAAGCGGCCACACCATTGATTCCGGAGTATCGACCCGCGGCCAGGCGCGAGGCGAGCCGCTGTTCGATGCGGTCATCGCAAAAAAATGCCGGCACTCCGTGCTCGGCTAACTTCTTTGTCCAGAAGGTTTTCCCGGCGCCGGACATGCCGACGAGGGCCAGCCGCAGCGGCTTGTCAGTGTGCAGTTCGGAGGTCATCGCAGAATTGCCTACAATAGCCTGAACTCCACGGCGCGAGCAACCGCTGCAATGGCGCGACTCCACGAAAAAACCAATGCATTCCTGGAACCTGTACTCCGGGACGGCTTGCGGCCCTTGCGTGCAAGTGTTACGTTTAAAAAGACTCTTGCTGCTTCGCGCAGCGTGGGTCCGGTGGCATTTTGGGAGCTCCGGAAGATTTTTTCGCGGCCCAGTTTCGAGGAAATTTTCGACGGATATTTTAAGCGTGACCCCAGCCAAGTCCCTGAAATGTTCGGGCCGGCGGGATCAACTTGAATCCCACGCTGCAAATTTTTGGTGACGCGAGTTCAGTCCAGCCAGCTAGGTAAGACAGGGCCGGACCGGGCATTTGCCCTGAGATCAAAGTACTCGCGCGCGGGGTTTTCGTGTCGTACTCGTTTCGCAATGACAATCGATTGCCGCAGGGGCGGCTGGCTGTAGCTTCCTACGTCATCGTGGGAATGATCGGGGTGTTGCTGCTCGGATTCTGGAAACTGCAGGTCATCGACTCCGACCGCTACACTTCCATGGCGGAACGCAACCGCGTGCGCTCCATTCCGGTTATCGCGCCGCGCGGACGCATGCTCGACCGCGATGGGCGTGTGCTGGTCGACAATCGCCCCTCTTTCAGCGTGCTCCTGCTTCGAGACGATTCCGGCCTGGTCGAAAAGTATCTGCCGGTGATCTCCGATGGGCTCGGTATTCCAATGGATGACTTGAAGGACCAGCTCTACAACACCAGGAACCTTCCGAAATTCCAGCCGATTATCATCAAGCCCGAAGCTTCGGACGCGGACATTGCATACATCGAATCGCATCGCTCGGACATCCCGGTCCTCGAAATGATCTCCGTGTCCCGGCGCCGGTATCTGCCCAACGGGTTTCTCGCGCACGCCGAAGGGTACGTAGGTGAGGTCAGTGAGCAACAGATCGAAGCCAGCAACGGCAAATTGCGACCCGGTGACTTCGCTGGCAAGTTCGGTCTCGAACGCCAATACAACGATCTCCTGCAGGGCACGGACGGCCAGCGCCGCGTCATCGTCAACAGCGTCGGCAAGGAAGTCGACCACTTGACCACGCAGGAAGCCATTCCCGGCAAGCAGATTCAGCTTACGATTGATTACGACCTCCAATTAGTGGCCGAACAATCTCTAGGGGCTCGCCCTGGTGCGGTGGTGGCGCTTGACCCGCGTACCGGGGAAGTCTTGGCGATGGCCAGCCATCCCGCACTGGATCCCAACGATTTCGCCGTGCGCATCTCGAACGACGATTGGAAGAATCTCAATGAGGATCCACAAAAGCCCCTGCTCAATCGCGCGATTCAAGCCCAGCTTGCTCCGGGATCGGTTTTCAAAATCGTGACGGCCACAGCCATGCTGGAGGACAAAAACCCTCCAGAGAATTTCACGACGTTTTGCCCGGGCTACGCCACTTTCTACGGCCGGCAGTTTAAGTGTTACATCTTCGGGAAGGGCTCTCACGGTTTGGCGGGGCTGCACAAAGCGATTCTTGAGTCTTGCGACATCTTCTTCTACAACGTGGGAATGCGTCTGGGCATTGACCGACTCTCCTACTATGGCAGCAAACTGGGCCTGGGGCACAAGACCGGAATTGATCTCCCCTCGGAGGAACCCGGGTTGATGCCTTCCGCTGAGTGGGCCGAACGCGTCTATCATCGCAAATGGTATGCCGGTGAAACGATTTCGGTGGCCATCGGTCAAGGCGCCGTCATCACCACCCCGCTGCAGCTCGCGCGCATGATTGGCGGGATCGCCATGGGCGGCGTTTTCAAACAGCCTCATCTGTTGAAGGACGCGCCGAATGTTGGTGAAGAGCGCTTCGCACTCTCCGAGCCGACCGTCGAGAAAATAACCGACGCGATGTACGGAGTGGTGAACGAAGACGGAGGCACGGCCAGAAACGTCAGGCTGCCTGGAATCGAAGTCAGCGGAAAATCGGGAACTGCTCAGGTGATCGGTTACGCAACGCGCGAAAAATTTGGAAAACAGAAAAAATTTGAAGACAATGCCTGGTTTGTAGGCTACGCGCCGAAACGCAATCCGGAAATCGTTGTCGCCGTGCTGGTACAAGAAAGCGGAAAACACGGTGGCGAAGCCGCCGGGCCCGTGGTTCGCGATGTGATCAAGGCCTATTACGACAAGAAAAATAAGCGGACTCCCGGCCAGCTCACTACCGAGAACACGTTGAAGGATTCTGGCAACGCCGCGGCTGCTTCGAAAGTTAGACCCGTTCGAATGGCCTTGAAACCGCAGACTGGCGTTGCAGCTGCGCCTACACAGGCTGGCACTGCGTCGCCGGACCGCTAGCGCCGGATGTTGTTGTAGTTGGATTATGGAGCAATGAAAGACGCACCTGGAACACGTGACTACGACTGGTGGCTCTTAGCCATCCTGGCCACCATCTGCGCCCTTGGCGTGATGGAAATCTATTCCGCCACGCAGGGCAGCTCGCTCTCCGGCATGTACATGAGGCAGGTGCGCTGGCTGGTCATTGGCTTCGTTTTAATGTTCGTTCTTTCCCGCCTGGACTATCACCTGATTCTCGACCAGGCGCCCATCCTCTATTTGATCGGCCTCGCCGCTCTTATCGCCGTCCTTCTGATTGGGCGCACCCATTTCGGCGCCAAGCGCTGGATCTCCATCCCGGCCCTGGGGGAGCTGGTGCAGGTGTCGGAATTGGTGAAATTGATTATAATCATTGTACTGGCACGCTTCTTCGGGGAAGTGCGCTCGGATGAACTTGATCTGCGCGATTTGATCAAGGCAGGATTGCTGGTAGGTATCCCGCTGGTCTTGATTCTGAAACAGCCTGATCTGGGTACGGCGCTGGTGCTGATGCCCATGCTGGCTGTGGGCGCTTTTCTGGCGGGATTGAAGTGGCAGCACGCCGCGGTCTTTTCACTGGCCGGAGTGCTACTGGTTGGCGCCGTTTTCTATCCGCCCGTCAGCCGGCGCCTGCTCAAGCCATACCAGCGGGAAAGAATCACTTCTTTCCTGCACCCGGAGAACGATCCAAAAGGCTCCGGCTACCAGTTGTTGCAGTCACAGATTGCGGTGGGCTCCGGCGGTTTCTGGGGCAAAGGGTTTCGTAATGGCAGTCAGAATCAACTGGGCTACATCCCCGTCCGTTACTCCGATTTCATCATGTCGGCGTGGGCTGAAGAACAGGGATTCAAGGGCGTGCTTCTGGCCCTAGGACTCTATATGGCGCTTCTGTTACGCTTAGTGCAGAATGCTCAACGCGCGAAAGATCGCGCGGGAATGTTTCTGGTTATGGGCGTGGCGGCAGCGCTGGGCTTCCATGTGTTAGTGAACGTGGCCATGGTCATCGGCGCTATGCCGGTTACCGGCATCCCACTACCTCTTATGAGTTACGGGGGTTCCGCCACGTTGTTTGTTTTCCTGGCGATTGGCCTGGTGATGAATGTCCGGCTTCGCCGCTTCGTCAACTGACGAACCGCCAGTGCCGTGTGACGTCTCCGCTCCGGCGGGACGCACCGGAAAATGAATTTTGCTTGGGTATATAGGATTCAAGAGTGAGGACAGCATCGTCCGCCGTTCGCCCGGCTCGATTCCGGCAACGGACCAGCCTCGATAGACTGAGGAACAATCGTCTAAACGGTGTTCGCGACCTCGTCGGGAACATCTCCTCTGGCTTCGAACGTCAAGCCACTTCGCTACCAGTGTGGCCAGCGTGTGTCCCGGTGCAAACCGGGCCGGCGCCGATTTCTCGGACCTCCGACGGGCAGAAGCTCGCGGCGATGCGTCCCGCAGTGAACCTCGGCAACCCCGGGGTCACGCATAAGGAGTTTTCATGTCGAAAGAATTGGTTATTTCCGCGGCCTCCCACGAACGGCGGGTCGCGATTCTCGAAGAAGGTCAGTTAGTCGAAATCTACATCGAGCGCGAAAAAGAGTTCGCGCTGGTCGGCAGCATCTACAAAGGAAAAGTCACCCGCGTCCTTCCCGGCATGCAGTCGGCTTTCGTGGACATCGGCCTCGATGGTGACGCGTTCCTCTACGTCAGCGACGTTTTCGAAAACCTCGAAGATTACGACCCTGTTCATTCGCACGAGCAGCCGCAAGCGGTGGCGCCTTCGCTGCCGGCTGCCATCGGTTCGCCCGTTGAAGTTCTCCCCGGTGAATCACTGGCACGCGCGGGCGAACACCACGACGAAGCGCATCATAACGAGTCACATCACGAGGAGTTCCATCCGGGAGACGCGCACCACGACGAGCATTCCGCCCACGAGGAAACACGCGCGTCCGAGAGCGAGCATCACGAAGCTGCCGCGCCCTCCTCGCAGGAAGAACTGCACACCGAAGCCGGCGACGAACGCCAGCCGGATTCGAACGCTTCCGCGCCGCAGAATTTTGCGCCGCGTTACAATCCGACTCAGAACTATCCCAATCGCCAGAGTAGCGATCGCCCAGGCCAGGGCCAGAATTATGGCCGCGGCAATGACCGTGGCGGAGACCGCGGTGGGGATCGTGGCCGTGGCGGACGCTGGGGCCGCCGTGGCGGACGCAATCGCGGCGGACGCCCTCAAGGGGGTCCGGGTGGCGGACGCAATCTGCCTCCCTCAAAGTACGCGTCGCCCCAGGGCGGCGAATCGCGAGGCTACGATAATCGCGGCGCGCAGCCGCGCGGGTTCGACAACCGGCGCCCGGAAGCTCCTCGGACCGTTAGCCCTCTGGCTCCGATGGATACAACCGAGGAGCCCATCGTTCTGCCAGGCGAATCGCTGGCAAAGTACCGCGACAAGCCTGTCCCAGCGCCTGCACCATCCCCGGTGGTGGAGCACGAAACTCATGATCAGCAGCCCGAAGCAGAAGAGATCACGCCGCGGGCGGCCGGCAATGTGGCACCCACTGCGAGCGGCGGCAGCGTTCCTCGCCGTTTCTCCGGTGGTCTTCCCCGCTGGCTCCTCGCCGATGGTGGCGCGGAAGCCGAAGCAGCTCCCTCAGGTGAACCTGCGGCCGAAGCGGAAAACATTACCGCCGTGGAAAGCAACATCGTCGAATCGGAATCCGCCCGCCGTGAGGCCGAACTGAATGAAGACCAGGTGGCCGCGCTGGCCTCCGGTTTCGTCGAAGCCAAACACGAAGAAACTTCGGCAGAGGCGGAGGCCGACGCCGTTGTCGGCGGCGCCGAATTTGAGGAAGAGGAAGAAGAAACGGAAGAGGAGCATTCCGAGGCAGAGGAAATTCATGCCGAAGAAGTCTCCGAACTCACCGCGGAAGAAACGCAGGATGTCGAAGAGCAACGCGCCGTCAATCGCGCCGAAGCCGAAGCGGACTTCGCGCACGACACTGCGCTTCACGCTGCTGGGCTCGGAGAACACGAACATGCCGAGCACGAGCTTGAGCACGATCGTACGGAATCGGAACACGCCGATTCGAGACATGTCCTCGAGGGAGAACATGTCGAAGAAGAAGTGCTCTCTGCCTCTGCCTCCGTCGAATCTGTCGCGGCAGGCGCCGCCATCATCGAAGAGGACGTAATTCTCCTTCCCGGCGAAACGCGCGCGCCGCGCGTAGGCGGAGCATCGGCTCCTCGCGAAGATTTCCCGCGTGATTCCGCGCGTATCGGCGGTAACCCGCGCTCGCGCTTCCAGCGGCCGTTTCGCAGCGGCGGACGGGACCGTGGTCGCGATAATCGTGGCGGACGCCCGGATAGCCGCGGTGGCCGTCCCGACAGCCGTGGTGGTCGCCCCGATCGCGGCGGACGCCCCGGCGGACCCCGATTCGAACGCCGTCCCAGTGGCGGCCCGCGGCATGACCGCGGCTACCAGGGCGGCCATTCCGGCCCTTCGCGCCGTCCGCAGCTCATTTCCGAAATGCTGAAGGCCGGCCAGGACGTGGTCATTCAGATCGCCAAGGAGCCTCTCGGCAAAAAGGGCGCGCGCATTACCAGCCACGTTGCCCTGCCGGGCCGTTTCCTCGTTTATATGCCCACGGTCCATCACACCGGCGTTTCGCGCAAGATTGTCTCCGCCGAAAATCGTTCTCGCCTTCGCCGCCTCGTCAGCGAAGCCGGCAACGCCTATCCCGGCGGCTTCATCGTGCGCACCGCCGCGGGCGGCGCCACCGATGACGAAATTCGGACGGACATCGACTTCCTCGGCAAAACCTGGAACGAAATCAAGGAGCGCAGCGAGCAGCGCAAAGCGCCTGCTCTTCTGCATCGCGATCTCGACCTCGTCGAGCGCATGCTCCGCGATTACGTCAGCGACGACTTCACCGCCATCTGGATCGACAACGAAGAGGAATACGGCAAGGTTGTCGAATTCGTCAGCCGCTTCCAGCCGAAGCTGGTCAACAAGGTCAAGCTCTACACCAAGGAAACCCCGATCTTCGAAGAGTTCGGCATCCAGCACGAACTCGACAAGGCTCTGCGCGCGAAGGTCTGGTTGAAGTCCGGCGGCTACATCGTCATTAACCACACCGAAGCGCTCGTGGCCATCGACGTGAACACCGGCAAGTTTGTCGGCAAGGGCTCCACGCGCCTCGAGGACACCATTGTCAAGACCAACCTCGAAGCCGTGAAGGAGATCGTCCGCCAGATTCGCTTGCGCGACCTCGGCGGCATTATCGTCGTGGATTTCATCGACATGGAAGAGCGCCGCAACCGTGAAAAAGTTTTGTCCGCGTTGCAGCAGGCTCTGGAAGAGGACAAAGCTCCGTCCAAGGCGCTCTCCTTCAACGAATTTGGCCTCGTCTGCATCACGCGTAAGCGCACGAAACAGGCGCTCGAGCGCGTGCTCTGCCAGCCTTGCCCGTACTGCACCGGCTCCGGCATGGTCAAGTCCATCCCCACGCTCTGCTACGAAATCCAGGCCGAGGCGCGAAAGATGGCCGCCGCCGACCACGAAGGCCCCAACCTCACGCTCCGCGTGCACCCGGAAATCGCCAAAGCGCTCAAGACACGCGAGTCCATGCTCATGGACGAACTCGAGCAGACCGCGCACAAACACATCATCATCCAGTCCGACGCCACGCTCCACTGGGAGCAGTACGACATTTACTGATTCTGGCTCAACCGAAAAGAAAAAGCCCGGGCCACAGAGTGCCCGGGCTTTTTCTTTCGTATTCGGTGCGTGCCCCTTGGTCTTGTCCTGTCTTCCGGTCGACTCGCCTGTCCACACGGTCAGGTTTGCCCGGCGCAAGACAGTACCTTTTCGTCGTTGCTTCCTCCTGCCGTGCGCGACTACAGTGAATCCACGACGCTCCCTCCCACCCGGAGCCAAGTCGGCTCTTTCTGCACCATCTAAGGGAGGAAGTATGTGGACCAAACAGCAAACTGCAACGGAAGCCCCCGTCACACCATCTGTTCCAGGCTCAGGATCTCCGGTCGTTCCATTCAGCACGCCTTCGGCTGTGCGCCTCGGCAATACTGCGGCCCGCAATTCAGCGCGGCTGGGTTCCGGGTTGCACATCAAGGGACAAATCACCGGCACCGAAGACTTGCAGATCGATGGCAAGGTTGAAGGGCCGATTTCGTTGCGCGGCCATCAGTTGATCGTCGGCCCCACCGCCGAGCTCAATTCTGAAATTCATGCGGGCGAAGTGCTTGTTTCCGGGAAGGTCGTCGGCAATCTACACGCTCGCGACCGCGTTGATATCCGGACCGACGGCTCGGTCATTGGGGATATCTCGACCGCGCGGATCAGCATCGAGGACGGCGCCCACTTTAAGGGCCGCATCGAAATCGATCCAACCAAGTCCCAAGCCGCCGCGCATTAGCTTGTAAGGGACGCTCAACCTCAAAATCGCCCGGGCGTCTGTTCTTAATTTGGAGTTCTAGCTTCCGGAATACCGTTGCTCTTTCCACGGGTCGCCGTAGGCGTGGTAGCCGTTGCGCTCCCAGAAACCAAGCCGGTCATGGTCCAACAGCATAAACCCGCGCACCCATTTCACGCTTTTCCAGGCGTAGAGATGTGGCACGATCAGCCGCAGGGGACCGCCATGCTCCGCCGTGAGCGGTTCGCCGTCGTGTTCGAACGCAAAAAGAACGTTTGGTCGAAGCAGGTCATCTAGCGGAATGTTTGCTGTGTAGCCTTCTTCGGCTAGCACCGAGACAAACTGTGCCGCTGCTTTCGGCTTTACCAGTTTCATCACATCAGTGAACAGTACACCTTTCCAGCGATTATCCAGCCGGCTCCAGCGTGTCACGCAATGAAAGTCCGAAGTGGTCTCCGTTTGCTGCAGCGCTCGAAATTCGTTCCACGTCAGCCGCTTGGGTTCCTCGACTTCACCTGAAATCTGGAAGTCCCACTTTGCCGCATCGAATTGCGGCACGCTCCCGTAGTGCAGCACCGGCCACTTCAACGTCAGCGACTGCCCCGGCGGCAGCCGCCCCTCAGCCTTCGCCTTTTTCTCCAGCTCTCGCCTGTCGCCCAAATCCCCAAACAATGCCATCTTTCTTTCTCCCGTCCTTCATGGCCACATAACGGCACACGTCTGCTGTTCAAAATTGATATGTGGTTGGATGTCACAGAGGAATAGAAGATGCGGACCGGTTTCAGCGGCGAAACAGAGATTCGAACGCGAAGTTCCTAGTTGATATCGACTTCGATTCCGCCTACCCAGCCCGCCACCACGTTGTAAACTGCTGCTCCGATGGCTCCGCCGATTCCCCCGACGATTCCATACAGAATCGGAAAAATAATAACGGCGCTGAAACCCGTGCCAAAGCCCAGCATTCTCGTGGTGGAAGCATCGGCACCCGCCAAGCCCGTTAGCGAACCTGCCACCATGGAAAACAGGGCCATGCAAATCCCGACGAGGAGCCCAAGAGACGCATATACGACTAGCCCGACTTTGAACGCGGATCCTGGGCCAATTCGCTTCAGGGTCGCCATGTGTGCCTCCTTTTGGCAGTGCGAATGCTGGGATGCTAGCAGAAGGAACACTCGGCCCCAAGGGTTAAAAAACTGAAAACCCGCTGATACTCAGCCAGGACTTCCGCTTCGCCTTTTTTTGCGTATGCTATGATTTTCTCCTGCCCCGCACGCGCAGCACGAAAGCGAGCCACGCATGACTGCACGCATCCTCGATGGCCTCAAGATTCGCGACCAGATGTTCGCCGAGCTTAAAGACGAAGTTCGCTTGCTCACCTCCGCGGGCGTTCGCCCTGGTCTTGCCGCCGTCCTCGTTGGCGATAATCCCGCTTCGCAGCTCTACGTAAAAAGTAAGATCGCCGCCTGTGAAGAACTTGGCCTCGCCAGCGCCCTCATCACGCCGCCGGCCATGGTGAGCATGCTCGACATGCTCGCCGTCGTCGAAGATCTGAATCGCGACAACAATGTCGACGGCATTCTGGTCCAGCTTCCTTTGCCGTCACAGGTTGACACCAAACGCGTCCTCGAAGCCGTGGATCCCGCGAAAGACGTTGACGGCTTCCATCCCGTGAACCTCGGCCGCCTCGTCAGCGGACGCCCCGGCCTCGTCGCGTGCACTCCGTCCGGCTGCATGGAAATTCTTCGCCGCAACGACATCAAAATTGAAGGCGCCAACGCCGTCGTGCTCGGCCGCAGCGACATCGTCGGCAAACCCATGGCGCTTCTTCTCATGCATGCCAACGCCACCGTCACGATTTGCCATTCGAAAACGCGCGACCTGCCCGGTGTCGTGCGCCGAGCGGACATCATCGTGGCCGCCATGGGCAAGGCCGGTTACGTTGAACCCGATTGGATCAAGCCCGGCGCCGCCGTCATCGATGTAGGCACCAACCGCGTCACCGATGCATCCGAAGCCGCACGCCTCTTTCGAAACTTCCCTGAGCGCCTGGAAAAATTCCGCGCCAAAGGCTCCGCACTCGTCGGCGACGTTCATCCCGATGCCATCCACACCGCGGGCGCGCTTACACCTGTTCCCGGCGGCGTCGGCCCCATGACCATCACCATGCTCATGAGCAACACGGTCAAAGCCGCGCGCCTTCGCCGCGCTTCACCAAGGTTTTCTGCCACGCAATCAACAGCCGGCACGCGGTAAGCTGGAAAACATGGTTCGACTCGGCCTCACCGGCGGCATCGCCAGCGGCAAAAGCGCCGTCGCCGCCATGCTCCGCGAACTCGGCTTTTCTGTCCTCGACGCGGACTCCCTGGCGCATAAGCTCATCGAGCCGGGCCAGCCCGGTTACGACGAAGTTCTCCGCGAATTCGGCCCTTCGATCGCCGGCGCCGGCGGACGCATCGACCGCGCTAAGCTCAGCTCCATCGTCTTCGCCGACCGCGGAAGACTTGACCGCCTCAACGCCATCGTTCACCCGCGCGTCGCCGAAGTCATTTTCAGCCAGTTTGAGCTGTGGCATCGCGCCGGAGTCCGCGATGCCGTCTTCGTCGAAGCCGCCCTGCTCATCGAATCAGGCATCCACAAAAATCTCGATGGTCTTGTCGTGGCCTGGTGCGAACCCGAACAGCAGTTCGAACGCCTCCTCGCGCGCGGACTCAGTGCAAACGAAGCGCGCCGCCGCATCGCCGCTCAGCTTCCGGTCGAGGAAAAGCTTCGCCTTGCCACCGAAAAGATCGATTGTTCCGGGTCCCTCGAAGAAACCCGTCGTCAGGTCACCGCCCTGGCCGTCAAACTCCGCCGCGTCCACCCGTCGAAGTGAATCGCAGCGCGATTTTTTCTATAATCAATGCATCGAGTGGACCACGAGGGGACGAGACCATGACCGCAGCCACAACATCTAATCGCGCACGCATCGCTCTTTCCGCGCTGGTGCTTATCTTCGGTGCCTACTGGGCCGGCGCCCGTTTCGGCCCCCGGCAGCCTATCCAAGTCGAAGCCGTGCCTCTCGACGCACAGAACTCTTCCTCCGCGCCGTCCATCGCGCGGCGCGACGCTGCCCTCACCGACGACGAATCCATCAATGTGCGCATCTATCGTCAGAATGCCCCCGCCGTCGCCAACATACTTACGAAAGCCATCGAATACGATTTCTTCATGGATGCCGTTCCCGTCGAAGGCGCCGGCTCGGGCTTCATGATCGACCCTCGCGGCTACATCCTCACCAACTTTCACGTCGTGCAGGAAGCTCAAACCATCGAAGTCGTCCTTGGCGATCAATCCAAGTACGCCGCGAAATTTATCGGAGCCGACCAGCGCAACGACGTCGCCTTAATCAAGATCGACCCCAAGGGCAAGCCGCTCACCGCCCTGCACCTCGGCGATTCCGGTTCCCTGCAAGTCGGCCAGAAAGTTCTGGCCATCGGCAATCCCTTCGGTTTCCAGTCCACGCTCACCACAGGAATCGTCAGCGCGCTGGGCCGCACCGTGCAGACCAGCCAGACCACTTTCATCGATGAAGCCATTCAGACCGACGCAGCCATCAATCGCGGCAACTCCGGCGGCCCACTTCTCAATTCGCACGGCGAAGTAATCGGCATCAATTCCGCCATCTACACTCCCAGCGGCACCACCGCCGGTATAGGCTTCGCTATTCCTATCAACACGGCAAAAAGCATCGCCAACGATCTCATCACGGACGGCAAAGTTCACCGCGCTTTCCTCGGCGTGGAGACGCTGCCGGTGGGCGGCTGGCTCGGCGAAGCTCTGGATTTGCCCGTGCAGGAAGGCTTGCTGGTGGAAAGCGTGACTCGCGGCGGGCCTGCCGCGCTCGCCGGAATTCATGGAGGCGATCGCTTCGCCCAGGCTGGTATGCGCAGGATCGCCATCGGCGGTGACGTCATCGTCGCCATTGACGGTCAGAATGTTGCCACTCAGAACGATGTCAACTTCGTTCTGAATCGCAAACGACCCGGCGACACCGTCACCGTCAGCCTCTACCGCGGTGGCAAAAAAATGGATATTCCCGCCAAGCTCGGTGAGCGCACGGGCAACTGACGTTTCCGTGGGCTTTGGCGCACTTCTTCCGGCATCAACGCCGCCCAAGTTGCGCTACTTGTCGAATGCTTCTCGCAGTCGCTGGCGTTCTACCTCGCTCAACGAAAACCACATCTCGGCAATATCGCGCACCCGTTCCAATTCCCGCTGCATCTCCGCGTGCTTGGCTTCCATGGCTTCGGCATTCGCGTCGGTCGGAACGTAGATGGGCGGCGAAAACAAAATCACCGCGCGCGCAAACGGAGCCGGCAACAGAAAATGGTCCCAAGTTTTTTCAAACGTCTTTCCACGATCAACACCGACGTGAAACACCTGAATGGGGCATCCCGTTTTCCGCGCCAGCATCACCGGCCCCGGTTTCGCCACGTACCGCGGGCCGCGCGGCCCGTCGATCGTGAACGCGCAATCCAATCCTTCTTTCAGCCGCCGCGCCATCACCGCCAGCCCACGCAATCCTCCGCGCGATGAACTTCCCTGTGCCGTGCCGAATCCCAGCCACTCGATTACCTTGCGCGTCCACCGCCCATCGAACGCCGTCGTGTTCATCACCACCGTGCCGTGGTTCCGATGCCACCATACGATCGGAATAATGACTCGGTGCCAGAAAGCCCAGATGATCCTCTTCCCCGATGCGTGCACGCCCTGCGCGCGCTGCCACCCCAGCACTTCGAACCGTAGCGTCGGCCCCAGCATTCGAATCACGCTGTACACTGCCGCCGCGATGATCGGAATCTGCACCCGCCGCGACCACGGCAGCTCCGGCAGCCGCGTGTCGTAATGCGTGTTGACCGCTTCCTCTCCGGGCTCTTTCGCGCTCTCAACCGTCGCGTTGGGCGTGGTCATCATTTCTTCCTGCCGCTGAACTGCATCCAACTTCGCGTGCGCCTGCCTTGCCGCCGACGTATAGTATAGGCGAGACGTTCTGTGGAAGTGACCGGGAGTACCAGCGGGTGAGAGCCTTCTCCAATTCGAACGCGCTATTGCGCCGCGCCGCCGTACCCGCCGCCTCCATCGCCGTACTTTGCGCCGCGCTCTTCGCCGCGGCCGCCGCGCGCCCCGATGACTCCGCCACCGACTCCGTAGGCGTCATCGACGGCGAAGCCATCACTGTCACCGGCCCCGTGCATATGGAAACCATTCACGGTCAGGCAAAAACCGTTCTTCGCAGCGGCAGCGATGTCCGCGTCAATTCCGGCTCGGCGCGGATTGAACTCGTCGAAGGCGGTCAGATTACCATCTGCGGGCCCGCGCATCTTTCCGTTTTGAAAGCCGGTGGTTCGCTCACCGTGGCTCTCGATAGCGGCACAATTCACATCCATGTCAACCGTGAGCCGGCCTTCACCATCTATACGCCCCAGATTCAAGTCCAGCCAGTTTCCATCGGAGACGGTCCGCAAGACGTACTCATTGGCTTCGACTCTCCCGGCGCAATGTGCATCCGCGCCAATCGCGGCGCCGTGCGCCTCGAACAGCAGCTCAGCGGACAAAACATCCTCGTCCCGCAAACGGGCGACGTTCTCGTCCTAAACGGGCAGCTCGATAATCTCCGTGCCAGCGCCGGCCACTGTTCGTGCGAATTGCAAATTGCCAAAGTTGCCCCTGCTCCCTCCGCGCGGGAGCCTGAAAACACGCCACCCGCCGCCGCCGAAGAATCTCGCGCGAAATCCCTTGAAGCCAAATCCGGCAACTCGCCGGCCTCCCCCGCTAAATCCGGCGAAAAGGAAGAACCGATCTACGAGGTCGTTATGCCTCCGCTGGTCTACGATATCAACAACAAGACCCAGCCCGAGTTCGATCCCAAAATGATCGTCCTTATGCGCCGCGTTCGCGTGCGCCCCAGCCTGATTTTTCATGGACTCGTGGAAGGCGAGTCGATTGCCGTCGTCACTCCCCCTCCTGCCCCTCCTGCCGCCAACGCCGCGAAGCCCGCCGCTCCCGCTAGTGATTCCTTGATGGACCGCGTGCGAAACTTCGTCCGAAAGCTGTGGTCGCGCGGCGCCTAGTCCATCGCCTTGATGGAATGAGAAGCGCGATCTCCGCGGGATAGTGCCCGCGATTCCTGTCCGCTCGGCCAGTAGGACACTTACCCTGGCGTAATCTTCCAGCCCTGTCCTGTTCGTGATACTTTTTTGCCCCTCGGACTAAATACAAAGAACAAGGGACCGGAAGTACTTGGCTCGCTACATCCCCTCATAATTGGGGCCTCCGCCGCCCTCCGGGACTACCCAGTTGATAATCTGGTAGGGATCGGCGATATCGCACGTCTTGCAATGCACGCAATTCGCAGCGCTGATCTTCAGCTTCACGCCGCCGCTTGTTTCTTTCACCATCTCGTACACCGCGGCGGGACAAAAATACTGGCACGGGTTGCCATATTCCTCGACGCACTTCGTGGCACACACATTCAGATCGCTCACTACCAGGTGACACGGCTGATCTTCTTCATGCCGCGTTCCGGAATGATAGACATCCGTTAACCGGTCGAACGTGAGCTTTCCGTCGCCTTTGAATCTTTCCGGGGCCGTCCGTCCATTGATATTTTTGTACGCTTCGTAACCTTCATGTGCGCGCATCGGATCGATCAATCCGCGGCCGCCAGTAACCTGCTGAAACGCTGTGTGGATGAATCCGCGGAACATCCCGTGCTGAAACGACTGGTGAAAATTGCGAACTTGCCACAGCTCTTTCTTGATGTAGCTCGCCTCGATTTTCTTCGGAAACGCGCTCAGCGTTTTCGCGGAGGTATCGCCCGCTTTCAATGCGTCAAAAATCGTTTCCGCCGCCAGCATCCCGCTCTTCATCGCCATGTGGATGCCCTTCAGCCGCTGCGAATCGAGAAAGCTTCCCGAATCGCCGATGATCAGCCCCCCATCCACGTACGTTCGCGGTATCGCATACCATCCGCCGTAAGGCAGAGACTTCGCGCCGTAACGTACCAGTTTTCCGCCCTCGAGGATTTTTTTCACGAATGGATGCGTCTTCCACGTCTGAAACGCCGCGTGCGGATCAAACTGCGGATCGGCATACTCCAGCGCCAGCACCAGTCCAATCGACAGCCGGTTGTTCGACAGCCCGTAAATCCAGCCGCCCCCGTACATGTCCGTGGAAACCGGCCACCCCAGCGTGTGCGCCACGTACCCCGGCTCAATGCGTCCCGGCTGGACGTCCCACAGCTCCTTGATCCCGATCCCGTAGCTCTGCGGATTGATGTTGTCGAGTTTCTTTTTCTCAACGAGTTTTTTCGTCAGCGATCCGCGCGTGCCCTCCGCCAGCACGGTCACTTTCGCGCGCAACTCGTATCCCGGTGTGAAGTTGGCTTTCGGCTTTCCGTTTTTGTCGAGGCCCTTATCTTCCGTGATGACGCCGCCGATGCCCTCTCGCTCGTAGATCAGCTCTGCCCCGCCAAACTCCTTGAACACATTGACGCCCGCCGCTTCCACCAGTCCGCCGAGCCACTTCACAATCTTGCTCAACGAAACGACGTAGTTTCCTTTGTTTTGGAATGGTGGAGGCGTGATGGGGAAACGCAAGGAGGAATTCTGTGTGAACAGTAGCGCGGCGGAGTCTGTCACCGGCGTATCCAAAGGCGCGCTCTTCTCAAAATCCGGCACCAGCTCCGCCAGTGCCTTAGGGTTCATGATCGCGCCCGAAAGCTGGTGCGCCCCAATCTCGCGCCCCTTCTCCAGCACGTAAATATTTTCTGCCGAAAGCTCCGGCTTCCCGCCGGCCGCATTTTGCTTCTTTATAAGGTTCGCGAGATGCAAGGCACAAGCCAGCCCCGCTGGCCCCGCACCCACAATCAATACATCTGCTTCAAGCTGTTCGCGTTGTACAGTCATCGTTTCATTCAAATCTTAGCAAAATCGAAAAGCTATTTTACTATTAGCGAAGCTTCTGAAGCTCATCCAGCGTAATGTCCAATTGCCGGAGAAGTTTGTTGAATAAGGGAGGCAATTTCCTCGCCGCCGTGCGCGGGAATGGTTGTGGCCCGCCCGTCGGGATAGTTCCATCTGGCGTGGCTTCCCTTTTGTCTGACGAGTATGAATCCTAGGAGGCGGGCAACGCGCTGAAATTCACGCGCCGTGGCGCTAGGCATTAACTATCTCAGTGGAATCGGCGGGAAGCTTTTGACCCTTTTCGCGGTATTCGTCTTCAATCATGCTGAAAACATTGGGAAGTTCGGCGAGAGCTGCTTCACGCGTCTTCATCAGGGCGTAACATCCTGGAATCGCGGGGATTTCAGCTACCCAGGATCCATTCTCCTGACGGTAGAGAATTATTTTGTAGTCTTCCATGCTCATAACAGAAGCGAGTATATGCCCAGATGCCGCTCATGGCTACCCTCACCTTACCTTTTGCAGGGCTTCGGTGAGGGCGGACAGGCGCAAGCGAGATTTCATCGCGATCGATACTGCTTTCAGTTTCCAGTGGGAATGATGCCGGCGTTCTCTACCATGAGGATCACCGTCCTCTGCGGAGCGCGCGTACGATGCAGGACTCCCTTCGGAACGACGGTGCCTTGTCTCGGACCAAGTTCGATCGTTCGGCCTTCGAGATCAATCAGCAGCTTCCCCTCGACCACATAGAAAAACTCGTCATCGTCGTCATGCTTGTGCCAGTGGTACTCGCCCTGCACTACGCCAAGACGAACCACGGAGCCATTCACTTGGCAGAGAGTCTGGTTGTACCACTTGTAAGTACACGCATCGGCGAGCGCTTGTCCGTCAACTACTTCCAGGGGCCGGTAAAGGATGTTCAGTCTCGTCTCGTAGGGGAAGTTTTCCACGTTGGCCATACAGTTCCTCCGCTTCGCGACTCTTGATTATTATTGGCAAGAACCCTGAAGAAGAAAGGGCCAATTTGTCGGCTCCCGTGCGTCAGAATCGCCAGGAACGCTGATTGAGCTTGTAGCGCCTGAGGTTTACTTCGTCTTTTCCAAGGCTTCGGTGAGGGCAGGCATGATTTCGAAGATGTCGCCGACCACGCCGTAATCGGCGATTTCGAAAATCGGCGCGTTCGCATCTTTGTTGATCGCCACGATCGTCCGCGCGCCCTTCATGCCGACGACGTGTTGAATCGCGCCGCTGATCCCCAACGCGAGGTAGAGTTTTGGCGCGACGGTTTGCCCAGAACTGCCGATCTGCCGCTCCATCGGGAGCCACCCTTCATCGCAGATCGGCCGCGAGGCGGCGATCTCGCCGCCAATCGCTTTCGCCAGGGCTTCGGCCAGCGGAATATTTTCCGGCGCTTTGATGCCGCGGCCGATGGCCACAATCAGCGGCGCTTGCGTCAGGTCCACTGCTGATTTTGCTTCCTTGAAAAGATCGAGCGGCTTGGTGCGAATCTGCTCCGCGCTGAGCGACACAGTAACCGCATTCACCCGCGCTTTTCCCGAAGGATGTGCCACCAGCAAGTCCGCGCGAAACGCGCCAGACTGAAACGAAGCAAACCACGGCGCTGCTCCCACAAAAATTACGTCCGCAGCAGTCTTGCCCTGAAACATTTGTCGTACGAAAACGAGCTTGCCGCCTTCATTCCGGTAGCCGATGCAATCGCCAATCATTCCTTTGCCGAGCATCGCCGCCAGCTTCGGCGCGAAGTCGCGCACCTGGTACGTATGAGGAAACAAAACCAGTTCCGGCTTCGCCGACTCAATCACCTGCTTCAACGCGACGCAAAATCCATCCGCGGTGTAAGCCTCGAGTAGGTCGTGCTCGACTTTCAATACTTCGGCGACGTTTTTTCCGGTGAGTTCATCCGCAAACGCCGCGACGCCTTTTCCAATCACCAGTGCGCTCACCGTGCTCGACGTGTCTTTCGCAATCTGCTGCGCTGCCGCCAGCGTCTCAAAGCTGGCGTTGTTCCATTTCCCTTGCCGCTGCTCGGTGATCACCAGAATTTTCATGCTCAGATCACCCGCGCTTCGAATTTCAGTTTTTCGACCAGTTTCGTCGCCACTTCCTTGGGCGTGCCGGTCAGGAATTCGGTCTTTTTCGTCTTCGTAGGCACGTAAATCTTTTCTATCTTTTGCGTCAGCTCAACGGGAACGCCCAGCGATTCCCACGTCATCGCCGCGATCTCTTTTTTCTTCGCTGCCATGATGCCCTTCAGCGTGGCGTAACGCACTTTGTTGATGCCGGACTGAATCGAAAGCACCGCCGGCAACGGGCACTCGATGTGCTGAAACCAGCCAGCCTCGAGTTCCCTCTTCAATTTCATTTTTCCGCCGGCCACCTCAATCTGCATGATGATCGTCGCGTGCGGCAAATCCAGCAGCCCCGCCAGCAGCACGCCGGTCTGGCCAAAGCCGTGGTCGTCGCTCTGCAACCCGGTCAGCACCAAATCCGCTTTTTCCTTTTGAATCGCGGCCGCCAGCGTTTTCGCCGAGCCCAGCGGATCGAGTTGCGCGAAATTGTCGTCCACGATATGAATTCCGCGGTCCGCGCCCTTCGCCAGCGCCTCTTTAATCGTCTGCTTTACGCGCTCCGGCCCCAGCGAAAGCGCAATCACTTCGCCGCCATGCTTTTCTTTCAGCCGCAGCGCTTCTTCCAGCGCGTAGCTGTCCGGCTCGTTCATCTCGAAGCCGATGTCCGATTCCTTGATCCAGTTTCCGGCAATCGCCAGCGGCGCGTCTTTCGCCGGAACCTGTTTAATGCACACGATAATCTTCACGGAATTTTTCCTTCTCTAAATCTAGAACCGAATTGCGGCAGGCGCGAAAGAGGATGCTACTTGCCGGACCAGCGCTTGAAAATCAGCGCGGCATTCGTGCCGCCAAACCCAAACGAATTCGAAAGCGCATATTCCACCGACGCCTTGCGCGCGTGATTCGGCACGTAATCCAGATCGCACTCCGGATCGGGAGTCTCCTGGTTGATCGTCGGCGGCAGAATCTGATCGCGCAGCGCCAGCACGCTGATACCTGCTTCCAGCCCGCCCGCACCACCCAGCAAATGGCCGGTCATCGACTTCGTCGAGCTAATCGGCACCTGCTTCGCGCGTTCGCCGAAGACACGCTTGAGAGCGCGTGTCTCGATGGCGTCGCCGATCGGCGTGGAAGTGCCATGCGCGTTCACGTAACCAATATCATCGGGCGTCAGCTTGGCGTCTTTGATCGCCGCGCGCATCACGCGAAACGCGCCGTCGCCGTCTTCCGCCGGCTGCGTAATGTGATAGGCGTCGCCCGACATTCCATAGCCGACGATTTCGGCCAGGATCGGCGCGTTGCGCTTCTGCGCGTGCTCCAGCGACTCGAGGATCAAGATTCCCGCGCCTTCGCCGACCACAAAGCCATTGCGTCCGGCATCCCACGGCCGGCTCGCGCGCGCCGGATCGTCGTTGCGCAGCGAGAGCGCCTTCATGGCCGCGAATCCGCCAATGCCCATTGGCGTAATCGTCGCTTCCGTCCCGCCGCAAATCATCATCTCCGCGGCGCCGCGCTCGATAATTTTGAACGAATCTCCAATCGCATGCGCAGATGCAGAGCAGGCCGTGGCCGTGGCGGAATTCGGCCCGCGTGCGCCATAACGAATAGAAATATGCCCCGAAGCGAGATTCACAATCGCGGAAGGAATAAAGAAAGGGGAAATCTTGCCTGGCCCGCCATCCACCAGTTTCCGGTGTTCGCGCTCGATGATGTCGAAGCCGCCGATGCCCGACGAAACGTAAACGCCCACTTCATCCAGATCCGAATCTTCCGGCTTCCAGTTCGCCGACTTCACCGCAAAATCCGCGCCGGCCAGCGCCACCTGAATAAAGCGGCCCATTTTTTTCAATTCTTTTTTTTCAATCCACTGGAATGGGTCGAAGTTCTTGATCTCGCCTGCGATTTTGCAATCGAAACCTGTCGTATCGAATTGCGTAATCGTTCCAACGCCACTCTGCCCGGCTACGAGGTTTTTCCAGCTCTCCTCCGTACCGATACCCAGAGCGCAGACCAATCCAACACCCGTAACCACTACACGGCGAGTCAACTTTTCACTGCTCCCTGATGAGGTACGAATATCGTGGCTTACTTACCCTTGGAGTGCTTGTCGATGTATTCGACAGCGTCTTTCACGGTGGTCATTTTCTCGGCGTCCTCGTCCGGCACTTCAATGCCGAATGCTTCCTCAAACGCCATCACCAATTCCACTTGGTCCAGCGAGTCCGCCCCCAGGTCGTCCACGAAGGACGCCGTGGGCGTCACTTCCGCTTCGTCTACGCCGAGCTGCTCGACGATAATCTGCTTAACGCGTTCTTCCACGCTCGCCATTCCAGTATCCTCCACGATTTGCTATCGCTTGCTTTGTCCCGTTAGCTGGTGCTGCTCGGGTCGTGCGTCAAACTCGTTTGGTAAAGCCCGCCTACTCAGATTCGCCACCGCCCGCGGCGGTTGCGGCCCCACTACCCTAAAATTGCGCTCCGGGATAACCTGCCCATTCTAGTTACCCCGCCCCGCAAGGTCAACTTGGAGTGCTGCTCCCGGACCTGCGGCTGGACTATTTACCATGAATCATAAACAGAATTCTTCCATCGATCCGTGAAAGTCGCACGGTTGCAACGCCTCCGTGGCAATAGTCGCTCGGGACAGGCTTCCCTCGTTCATCTATGCAGTGCAAAGTTCCAGCAACGGTCCATACGTCCCCTTTGAGTTCAGCGCTGAATGGCCGTTCGGCCGCAATCTTATCTTCACCGTAAACCGGCGTCAGCACCGCCTCTGCTATCTTTATCGCGGCTGCGGAATCAGGAACAAAACCCGCCTTTGGCCTGTAGCTTTGCGCACTTGTTGCCGTCAGGAGAAATAGGCTACCGCATAGAGCTGTGAGAATCTTCATTGCATACCTAACCGCTTCCTTTGTTTCGCTGCCAATCTCTGCGTTATCTTCTCCTTGCGTTGCGGCACACTCTTCGCCCTTACGCCAGGTACATGCCGCCATTTACATCCAGAACGTGGCCGGTGATGTAGCCTGCTTCGTCGCTGGCTAGAAAAACTATCGCTGAGGCCACGTCACGTGCGGAACCCATTCGCCCCAACGGGATGCGCGTCTTTAGTTCCTCTTTTACTTTGTCGCCGAGGACGTCGGTCATGGGCGTTTCGATGAAGCCGGGCGCGACCGCGTTTACCGTGATATTTCGCGAAGAAATTTCAATGGCGATGGCTTTCGTTAAGCCGATCAAGCCCGCTTTTGCGGCGACGTAATTCGCCTGGCCGGCGTTGCCCATCTGCGCCACGACAGAAGCGATGTTAATGATGCGACCGGCGCGCGCTTTCATCATCGTGGGCAAGGCTTGCTGGATGCAGAGGTGCGCGCCGGTCAGGTTCGTTCGAATGACCGCCTCCCAGTCGTCCTGCTTCATGCGCATGGCCAGGCCGTCGCGCGTGATCGCGGCGTTGTTCACCAGAATATTCAGCCAGCCGAATTTTTCCAGAACCTGTTTGAATCCAGCCTTTACCTGTTCGGCGTCGGCCACGTCCATCTTTATGGCAAACGCTTCACCGCCGGCCGCGGCAATTTCGCCAACCAGCGAGGCGAGTTTTTCTTCATTGCGCGCGGCAACGACGACCTTCGCGCCGGCTTGCGCCAGCGTCAACGCCGTCTCGCGCCCAATGCCCTGCGACGCTCCGGTGACTAACGCGACTTTCTCTTTTAGGCTAAACATTTCTCTGTGGCACAGCTAAGCTGCGTCCGACCGCGCTCCCGCAATCTTCTCCGCCGTCATTGCCAGGCTTTTTTCGTCCTCGACGTTCAGCGCGGCTACGGAGCGCTCGATCTGGCGCAACAATCCTGTCAGTACGCGCCCCGGCCCGACTTCGACGAAGGTGTTCACGCCCTCGTCAATCAGCAAACGTACGGACTCTTCCCAGCGCACCGGCAGGGTGACTTGACGGATGAGCGCTTCACGCGCTTCCTCGCCGGTCTCGATCGTGTCCGCGTCCACGTTGGTCACCAGCGGAACACAAAGACTCGAAAACGCCGCATTGCGCAAATCTTTTTCCAGCTTTTCCTGCGCAGGCATCATGAGCGCGGAATGGAACGGCGCGGATACGGCCAGGATCACCGCGCGCTTCGCGCCCGCCTGCGAAGCCAGCTCCACCGCGCGCTTCACCGCGCCGGCGTGTCCTGAAATCACGGTCTGGTCCGGCGAATTCAGATTCGCCGCCGAGCAGACTTCCCCGTCGGCCGCGCGCTTGCACGAATCCGCCACCACCGCGTGGGACAATCCCATGATCGCGGCCATCGCGCCGACACCCGCGGGAACGGCTTCCTGCATATACGTTCCGCGCTTTCGAACGAGCTGGACCGCGTCAGCAAACTTCAGCGCGCCGGTCGCCACCAGCGCCGAATATTCACCCAGGCTGTGGCCCGCCACGAAATCCGGCGTTAAACCCTTTTCCGCCAGCACGCGATGCACGGCCACGGAGCAGGTGAGAATCGCCGGCTGGGTATTGGCAGTCAGCTTCAACTCTTCTTCCGTGCCCTCAAAGCACATTTTCGAAATGGAAAAACCCAGCGCTTTGTCCGCTTCTTCAAAAACCGCGCGGGCCGCCGGATATTTCTCCATCAGCTCTTTGCCCATACCCGGGTATTGCGAAGCTTGTCCCGGAAACATGAATGCGACTTTGCCCATCGTTAATTCCTCACTTGCGCTATCACACGGCGATTGCGGCGGAGAGCTCCTGTTCGATTTTCTCGTTCATGCGGGCGCGCGCTAATCCTGCGGCCACGCGAATAGCATTTTTCACGGCGTTGGCATTCGAACGGCCATGCCCGATGACGCAAACCCCGCGCACGCCTAGAAGTGGCGCGCCGCCATACTCTGTGTAGTCAATGGTCTTGCTCAATGCCTTGAAGGCGCCTTTCGAGAGCATCCCGCCGACCTGCGAAACCAGCGAGCTGTTGATGGACTTGCGCAGCAGGCCGAATATCTGAAACGCCAGGCCTTCGCAAATCTTCAGCGCGATGTTGCCCACGAAACCGTCGCTCACAATCACATCCACGTTGCCGGAAAAAAGATCCCCGCCCTCGACGTTGCCGACAAAATGCACGGGACTTTTCTTCAGCCGCGTGTAAACCTCGCGCGTCAGCTCGTTGCCCTTGATCTCTTCTTCCCCGACCGAGAGCAATCCCACGCGCGGCCGTTTGTTGCCGAACGTCGCGCGATAGTAGACTTCTCCCATCACCGCGAACTGCACCAGGTGCTCCGGCTTCGAATCCACGTTTGCGCCCACATCCAGCAGGACGGAGACGCCGCCCTTGGCATTCGGGAAAGGAGCAGCCAGCGCCACACGATCCACAGATTCCAATGTTCCGAGCAAGAATTTCGCCACGGTCATAACCGCGCCCGTATTCCCCGCGCTGACCATTCCATCGGCCTTGGCCTCGCGTACAAGACGCGCCGCCACGTGCACCGAACTGTCTTTCTTCCGGCGGAACGCCTGAGCCGGATGATCCTCCATGGTGATCACTTCGCTGGCCGGCACAATTTCGATCGGCAAGCTCGGAGAAGCATGCCTCGCCAACTCCGGGCGCACCGCGTTCGGCTGGCCCACCAGCAAGATACGCACGCCGAATTCCCGTGCGGCCAGCACACTGCCTTCGACCTCGGGGCGGGGCGCGTGGTCTCCGCCCATGGCGTCAACGGCGATGGTGATCATGGAATGATTGTCCGCAGGCTAAGACAGAAAAACGTTACGCCGACGCTTTCACGGCTTTGCCCTTGTAGTGACCGCAATGCGGGCAAGCCTGATGGGGCTGCTTCATTTCGTGGCAATTCGGACACTTTCCCAGCGCGGGTTTGGACAAAAAGTCGTTTGCCCGCCTTGTGCTGGTTCGTCTCTTCGAATGCCGTCGTTTTGGGTTAGGCATAGCACTACACCTCATTCCCGCCGATGGGGCGGATGAAATCGGGCTTCACAGCCCTGGAAAGCTATTGTTTTTTCAGCCAGTCTTGCTTGAGGCGCGCGAGAGGGGCCATTCGTGGGTCCGTCGCGTGGGTCTCACACCGGCACTCTTCGTGGTTCAGGTTCGCGCCGCAGTTCGGGCACAGCCCCCGGCAGTCGCTCTGACAGATTACCTTCAACGGGAGCGCCAGCAGCACTTGCTCCTTGATGACGTCCGCCAGGAAGAGTCCTTCTCCTTTGTAGAATCCAATCTCGGTGTCGTCGTCTTTCAACTGGTCGACGGTCGGCTTCTCATCTTTCGGGAGCGGCGCGTAAAACAGATCGAACGACCGGCTTACATCCTCGACCACAGGCTCCAGGCAACGCGCGCATACCAGTTCGATCTTCGTTTCGAGGTTCCCCTCGACGCGAATCTGCGATTCCAGCAATTCCGCCGTGGCCGTCACTTCCAGCGGCTCAATCTGCTTGATCTCCGCCGAATGAAAATCGATGCTGCCCGGGGCATAGGTCTTCCGGATGCGCAGCTTGCGGACGGCTAATTCCTTGACGTCAAGGAACATCTCTTCAGCGCCTCCGGCGCGTACGCTCATGCTTTACCATTATTGAGTCGCCACACCGCCAAGTCAAGGAATCGCGCCTGGCGCCTGCGCAATTTTGCACCTTGTTGGTCACGGGCTCGCTCTAGTACTCGTCCTGGCCGCAGAACCGGAGCCTCCTGCAAATGCCAGTAATTTGAATCTGTCGACCGAGTTTCTACGGGGCTGACTGTAGTTGTTTCAGCATCCCTTGCGCCGTCCGCGTCATGTCCGAGGCAGGCTGCTGCTCGAGGAAAGCCTGGAACGCAGCGATGGCCTCGGGCTTCCTGCCGAGAGCTGCCAGGCATTTCCCGAGGAGGAAACTTGTGCCGCTGGCTTCGTCTTTGCCGATCATCAGGGCCTTCTGGGCGTGCTCGCGGCCCCTCTCATAATCCGCCTGTTTGTAATAGGAGGATCCGAGCACCGCTTCGGCACGCCAGGAATCCGGTTCCAGCGTCAGAGCTTGCTCCAGCACGTTCGTTGCATGGGGATAATCCTTCTGGGTGTAATAGATTTCGCCAAGCGCCAGCAGCGCCTGGCCATTCCCATGATCCATGGAGACGGACTTCTGAAGGCGATCGACCGCGGCGCTGAGATTCCCCATATAGTAGTAAAGCAGACCGGTGTAGTAATTCACTTCCGGCGACGTGGGGGCAAGATGCAGCGCTTTTTCCAGATGCGCCTTGGCTTCGTCAAACTGTTTCAAGCTAAGGGCATGCTTGCCCTGATCCAGTTCGGCACGGGCTTTGGGCGCAAGGATGGAACTTCCCTTCGCTTTGCGAGGTTGATTGTCCGGTTCCAGTGTCACATCGTATTGAGGATTATCTGTTTCGTTGGTGATGGAAATGATTCGCTGCGCCCTCTTGTAACCGGGGGCGTTGACTTCCGCGGTGTACGTGCCGGGCCCCGGGACAATAAAGGTCCATTGATCGCCCTTGTTTCTGGGGACCCCCGTATATTGGGTCCCGTCCTGTGCCTCGCCATACAGCTGCACGCTTGGCGTAATTCCCGTCGAGGCTCCCGCAGTGTCCCGCACAACGATGGTTACCTGGAGCGGTTGCCTGGCCGCATTCGCTTGCCCGTTGGGATTGTTTTTTTGAGCCGCGTGAGAGTGCGGGGGAAAGACCAGAAACAATCCCCACGCCAGTACCGTGAATGCTAAAGCCGTTCGGGTCCGCATGGCAAAGAACCCCAGTGAGGTTACTACTCAAACTGTCTCGCTAAGGGGCCTCCCCGTCAATCCAAAATTCTTGCGTGGCGGCCCTTGGTGGCGTGGGCCAGCGGCTCATCCGATCTCGCGCAATCTCCGTATTACCCACTGCAGGCCACAATTTCCAATCTCGAAAGGATTTCTTGCCATGAAAAAGCTCGCGTATGTGTTTCTTGCAGTACTGATGATCGGCACGGTGGTCATCGCCAAGGACAATCCCATGGTTGGCGGCGCGCCGATGCTTCCGACTAAGGACATCGTTTCCAACGCCGTCAATTCCGCCGATCACACCACGCTTGTCGCAGCGGTTAAGGCTGCGGGCCTGGTCGAAACGCTGCAAAGCCCGGGCCCGTTCACTGTTTTCGCGCCGACGAACGAGGCATTCGCCAAGCTCCCAGCGGGCACGGTGGAAACTCTGTTCAAGCCGGAAAGCAAGGACACGCTCACGAAAGTTCTGAACTACCACGTGGTCGCCGGAAAGATCTCCAGCAAGGACCTCTGGAAAGCCGTCAAGGCCGGCAACGGCACCGCCACCCTGAAGACCGTCAGCGGCGGCACGATCAAGCTCACTTCCATGGGAAAGGAAATCATCCTCATCGATGAAAAAGGCGGCATGTCCCGAGTCACCATCGCCGACGTGTACCAGTCCAACGGAGTCATCCACGTGGTAGACGCCGTTCTTCTTCCAAATTAACCAGGCCGCAGATTCGCGACAGCAGTGGTAATACAACCAACGGGCGGGGCATAGGCCGCCCGTTTTTTCTCGTTCCTTCGTTCCGCCGGCATTCCGATGTGTCCTTAAGTGGACAGCTTTGTAACGTCGAAGCCTCTATCATCCCGATGGAGTCAATAGCTCCCCATCGAAGCAGGAGGCAGTCATGACAACGAATCCAGCAGCAAAATGCGCGCATCCGATCTGCAGCTGCGAGGCCGCCACGGGAAAATACTGCAGCGCCGCATGCGAGGCCATGGAAAAGACTCCCGACATCGATTGCCACTGCGGCCATAAGGGCTGCAAAGGCAAGACGAGCTAGCCGCCGCTGCATTCCGACTCGAAATTCCGCACGAAATCAGCAAAGGAGAAACATGAAAGCACTCAGATTATCTGTATCCGTCATCGCACTGCTCGCCGTCGGGGCGCTCTCCGGATGTTCCGGGACGGCAGCGAAATCACCCGATGTTGCGGACAATATTCGCAAATCACTCGATCAATCCGGGTTGAAAGACGTCACCGTAAGCCAGGATCGCGACAAAGGCGTCGTGACCCTCGGCGGACAAGTGACCAATAATAACGACAAGGTGCAAGCCGAATCGCTAGCAAAATCTTTCGCGGGGGCGCAAGTCGTCGCGGACCAGATTGCCGTGGTTCCGGTAGGAGCCGAAAAGGAAGCCAAGGCAGTGAATTCCGATCTGGACAAAGGCATCGAACAGAATCTGGATGCAGCGCTGATCCAGAACAAGATGCACGACAACGTGAAGTACGAGGTGAAGAGCGGCGTAGTCACGCTGAGCGGAGAAGTGAATTCGCAAGACAAGCGTGACCGTGCGGAAAGAGTGGCGGCCGGAGTGCCGAACGTCCAGCAGGTGGTGAATGATCTGCAGGTGAAGAATCAGAAAGCCAGTTCGTCACAGTAAACACTCCGGCGTTGATTTACTACAGAGAACGGAGCGCGGCCGAGCTTCGGGCTGCTTTCCCGCAATACGAAAAAAACAGTTCTCGCGCGAAACTGCGGTTGTTGGCTGTCGAAGGAGTTGTTATGTCGTTTGGACTTTATGCGATGGGTTTTGCGATTGTGATTGGCGGCCTGATCTACGGCGCGTACCTGGTGCACATGCCCGCACACTGGATCGTGGTCGGCGCTGTCATACTACTGGGCGTTGGGATTTTGACGGGTGTGAAGGCGACGCGCCAGAAAGACCCAGTAGGATAGCGAAATTGCAGGAATGTTCTTGCCCTCCGGCCTTATAAATCTACACCCAAGTAATTTTCACCGAATACTTCTTCACGGCTCATATTCATGATCGGGAGGTGGCGTCGCGCTTTGCAGAAGACTCCGGCTTACATGCTTGGCAAGCTCGCGGCGCGCCCGCCAAAGCCGGCCCTTTAAAGTTTCTTCAGACACCCTCAACATTTTTGCGGTCTCGCTGGTGCTGTACTCCCGGATCTTGCGCAGGACAAACGCCGTGCGGAGAATGGGCGCAAGCTCCTCAATGTGGTCCTGTATGATCTCGCGTATTTCCGAGCGCCCGAAGAGCTGCTCGGGGTTCAGGCTCTTGGACATCAGGCGTTCCGCGATCGGGATTTCATCCTTGCCGACGGGCTCGGCGGCCGCGGCAGTTGGACGGACGGCCTGACCACGGCGGCGCATGAGAGCGGCGTTAATGACCACGCGGGTGAGCCAGGTCGAGAACTGCGAGCGTCCTTCAAAACTCTTCAGGTTTCGAAAGGCGCAGAGCAAACCGTCTTGCAGAGCGTCCTCGGCATCATGAGGATTGCCCATGATCGTAAGAGCCGAATGAAAGAGCGTTCGGTGATAGCGATGGAAGAGCGTGTCAAGCGCCTGAGCATCGCCACGCTGGCCCGCTCGTATCAAACTGTCTTCGTTGACTTGCGTGCCCGGCGCAAATTGGGTGGCCATCATTATCCCCGTTCGCTTCGAATAAGATCGGCGCTTTATATACCTGTACGGCTTGCGGCTCCCCGCCGCATTTCGACTTCGAGTTCGTCAACAGCTATATTTTGTGGCCTCAGAGCTGATCCGCTGTGCTCTCTTTCAGGGAGGGGGACATGCTTCCCTGAAAGTCTGATCGCGTAGATGTGGCGGCGATCAAAGGGGTGCTGCGCCGGTGGATGGCGACCCAGCGAAAGAACCTCAAATCACAGGATTGACAACGATACGGACGCACGTTAGCCAGCTTAAAAAGCATAGCTTCAATGAACCCTCTTCGTCGCGACCTGCCAATGTGCTTGCTTTTGCACAGCGGACAATGCGGCGTCATTTGCATACTCCCTGACCCAAGCGAAAAGACACGACGCCATACTCGTATGCACACGGAAGGGGCGTCTGTTCAATTTTGTACATTGACTCGCCCGGCATCAGCCACTCGCGGAGGCCGCGCGCGCCTGCCGCGTCTCACGGCTGAGGGAGGTGGCCTGACGGGTAGAGCGGGCAAAACTTCAATGGCCGCTGTCGCACAATTCCAGCGCTCCAAGGTGGCTGAGCTTCCAGGCTGATGGGCGTGGTAGCGGCAAAAATTGCATAGAACCAGTACCGGGGAATCCTGTAGCTCCGGGCCGCGCGCGGTGCACAACTTTTTGATTTCACAAGCGCTTACGCGAAAGATTAATATTCGTCCCGTTTTGGTTCATTTCGTGCCCCTACGAGTGACCCCGGTCCAAATCGAGTTGGAGGATACGCAATGCGATTTCGGACATCACTCTGTTTAGCAACGCTATTTCTGGCTTTTTTCACCATCGCAGCCTGGTCCACGCCGCTCCCCGCCCGGCCAGCGGCTGACCGCCTGCAACCCGCACCTGATAACCAATCGTTATCGGGACAAATCCTGTCCGTGGGAGATGCGGAGTTCTCGCTACAAGTGAAGAAAAATCAGGATGTGAATACCGTGCAATTCCTGGTGGATGACAAGACAACGGTGGAAGGCAAACTCTCTGTGGGCGCGCGAGCCACGGTCGAATATCGTTCGAGCGAAGGGAAAAACATCGCGGTTCACGTGATTGTTACGCCGGCCTCCGGTATGAGCTTGTACTGAGCCAACAGACCGCTCATAATTTGGAAGCCGTTCACCGACACGCAAAGATCCAGTACGGTCGCCTGACCCAGCCCCTCGCGACCTATTTCATCTTTCCAAATTGAGGGGTCTTGATGCGCACGACTCTGAAAATCATCCTGCCCTTGATCGTCAGTGTTGCGGCGGTGTCATTGCTTTTCGCGGCATATCAGGTGCGCACGGAAAAGCGCAACTTGCGTAACGACCTTTCGCGCCGTGCGGAAATACTCGGCGAGAGCCTTCAGGAAAATGTAGAGCCGTTGCTGGAGCGATCGCAGGACAGGAATCTGCAGCGGCTCGTCGAACGCTTCGGGCAACGCGAGCATTTAAAGGGCGTCGCTGTTTATGATTCCGCGGGCGCGGCGATCGCGATTACGCCCGCCCTCGCATCGGTTTTCAAGTCGCGTCCGACAGCCGCGAGCCGTGCCGCGCAAGAAGACCGGGGCGTAGGCGAATTCCTCCGGGCCGACCAAATCAATTCCGACAACCAGGAAACAGTAATACCCATGCACATCTACGCCTTGCCGCTCCACAGCAATGGCGGGATGGCGGGCACGCTTTCTGTTTTCCACGATACAAGCTATATCGACCTACAGGTCTCGCGGACGCTGCGCGATTCCCTATTGACCGCCCTTGTGCAGACACTCTTGATTACCGGGCTCGCGCTGATTCTGGTGCGCTGGACGTTTACGGGCCCGCTCACGCGCACGGCAAAATGGCTGCGCACTCTGCGAACTGGCCAGCCCAACACCCACCCGGCGCTTTCGAATGGCGAAATCCTGGATCAGATCAACGACGAAGTGACGCATCTCGCGCGGGACTTGACCACCGCCCGGGCCAGCGCGGAGGAAGAAGCGCGGCTGCGCGATTCGAACGCTTCGCTCTGGACGGCGGAACGGCTGCGCGTCAGCCTGCGCAACAAACTTCAGGAAAAACCGCTGTTCGTCGTTTCGAACCGCGAGCCCTACATGCACGTCTATAACGAGCGGGACAATGCGATCAATGTGCTCGTTCCCGCCAGCGGCGTCGTGACTGCGCTGGAACCGGTTCTGCGCGCCTGCAATGGCACGTGGATCGCCAACGGCTCCGGTAAAGCCGATCGCGAGCTTGTGGATGCACACGATCGGTTGCGCGTGCCGCCCGATCATCCCAGCTACACGCTGCGGCGCGTCTGGCTCAGCGACGAAGAAGACCGAGGCTACTACGAGGGTTTTTCGAATGAGGGTCTCTGGCCGCTCTGCCATATCGCCCATACGCGGCCGATTTTCCGGCCCGAAGACTGGCTGCAATATCAGAAAATCAATCGCCGCTTCGCGGATGCCGTTTTGCAGGAGATGGAGGGGTCCGAGTCGCCAATTCTTCTGGCGCAGGACTATCACTTTGCGTTGCTGCCGCGGATGGTAAAGGAAGCGCGTCCCGATGCGCGTGTGGCGATTTTCTGGCACATTCCGTGGCCGAATCCGGAAGTTTTTGGGATTTGTCCGTGGCAGCGCGAACTAGTAGATGGATTGTTGGGCGCGGACCTGATTGGTTTTCACATCCAAACGCACTGCAACAATTTCCTGGAAACAGTGGACCGGGCGGTCGAAGCGCTCACCGAATGGGATCGCTTTGCCGTCAATCGCCAGGGACATGTCACGCGGGTGCGTCCTTATCCCATCAGCGTGGCATTTCCCGAGAATTCCCACGTCATCAATGAAACGCCGAGTGTCGGCGCCGAACGCGCTGCTTTGTGCGCCGAGCTGGGCATCGAGGCTTCCCTCTTGGGCGTTGGCGTTGACCGCGTGGACTACACCAAGGGAATTCTCGAACGCTTCCACGCCATCGAGCGGTTCATCGAAATGAATCCCGCGTACCAGCAACGATTCACTTTCGTGCAAATCGGAGCCCCCAGCCGCACGGACATTGAACGCTACAAGAATTTCCTGGCTGAGGTCAGCGCGGAAGCCGACCGCATCAACGCGCGCTTCCAGACCTCGCGATGGAAACCCATCGTGTTCTTGAAGCAACACCATTCGCACGAGGAGATCGCGCGCTATTACCGCGCTGCGTCTTTCTGCATGGTTACGTCGCTGCATGACGGGATGAACCTGGTGGCCAAGGAATTCGTAGCGTCGCGCGAGGACGAGCGCGGCGCGCTCATCCTCAGCACATTTGCCGGCGCGGCGCACGAGCTTTCCGATGCGTTGCTGGTGAATCCCTACGACGTCTCGCAAGTCGCGGAGAGCATCCATCGCGCGCTGGAAATGCCGGAGGCGGAGCAAGCCACGCGCATGCAGCGCATGCGGCACAACGTGCGCGAGCACAATATCTACCGCTGGGCGGCCCACCTGCTCTCCGACCTCACGGAGATTCGCATTGAAATTCCAGACCGCGCGGAGACGACGCAATGGTCATGACCTCGCACGGCATTCCGCAGGTATCGAGAGATTGCATGATGTTGCTGCAGTTCGCGAAGTGGAGGAAGCTTTCGCATGAACGCCGCTGAAACCCCGTTCGACTTCGTCACCGTTTCCTATCTCACGCGCATCGGCAACCAGTCCACAGGCACACTCTCGGAGTTCCTGACCGGCCTCGAGCACTGCAGCGACGCTTCCATTTTTCATCACACGTTTCAAACGCTTGGGAGCCATCACTTTTTAACGGAAGGATTTTCCAACGATTTCGCGCAATGGGTGCTCGCGGATGCCAACCGGGATGATCTCGCCGAGCAGCTTGCCGCGCTGGACATTCGCGACTATGTTTCCATTGCCGCGCTACGTAGCGATCTCTGCCGCGTGGTGGGCGACTATTGCGCCGCGTTTCCTGATCTTGCCAAGCAAGCAACGTTAGAGCGTTTCTATTTCTGCGAGAGCGTCGAAGTCACCGTTCCGCTGGACCGCCGGGCGCGAACACTCGGCGAATTCCGTGATGGCATCGAGCATCTCAGCCATGCCGGTTTCTACTACCACTTCATCTCCTCGCGGCTGCGTCTTCAATTGCAGACCAACGATTTTTCGCATTGGCTCGCGGACGGCCTGGGGCTGGCGACACTTGCGGACAGCGTCAATCACATCGATATCTACACCAACACACTGGACAGCTCGCGGGCCAAGCTCTTGCGGCTGATCGACCGCGAAAGAAGGAAAGCATGAGCGAAACCCTGGCGCTGAATCGCATTCCGCTGGAGGACTACGCCGCGCTTCTGGGCGCAGCGGAGATTGAGGAACTGCGCGCGCTGGCGAAGCCATTGCGCGGACGCAGCATTGAAATGATCAATTCCACGGCAATCGGCGGAGGCGTAGCGGAGATTCTCAATCGCCTGGTGCCTCTCGCGGAAGAGCTGGACCTGCAGATCAAATGGAACGTAATGACCGGCGGCGAGGATTTCTTCGACGTTACGAAATCGTTCCACAACGCGCTGCACGGCGCGCCGTATCACGCGAGTCAGGGGGATTTCGATATTTTTCTGGCGTACAACGAACGAAATCGCAAGACGCTTCCCCTCGATGCCGAATTCGTGGTGATTCACGACCCCCAACCGGCGGCGTTGATTGATGCGCGCAAGTCCGGCTCCAATCATTGGGTGTGGCGTTGCCACATTGATCTCTCGCATCCGAATCGCCCGGTCTGGGAGTTCCTGGAAAAATTTGTTTCGCGGTACAACGGCGCTATGTTTTCGTCTCCGGAATTTTCCCGGCAGCTTCCGATTCCGCAGTATCTTTTTTATCCCGCGATTGACCCGCTTTCCGAGAAAAACCAGGAGCTCGACCGCGACTTCATCACGGAAGTCCTCGCGCGATTTCATATCGATCCCCAGCGCACCATCCTCACGCAAATCTCGCGTTTTGACCGGCTGAAAGATCCCGTTGGCGTCATCCGCGCGTATCGCATCGTGAAGCGTTATTTCGATTGCCAGCTGGTCCTTGCGGGAGGCAGTGCTTCCGATGATCCGGAAGGCGCGGTAGTGTTGAAAGAAGTGCTGCGCGAAGCGGATAACGATCCGGACATCAAGATTCTCGAACTCCCGGCGTGGGCGCCGCTCGAAGTCAACGCGCTACAACGGGCTTCGACCGTCGTGATTCAGAAAAGCTTGCGCGAAGGTTTTGGACTTACGGTTTCGGAAGCCTTGTGGAAGAAGAAACCGGTAGTAGCTTCCGCGGTCGGTGGCATTCCGATCCAGATCATTCATAAACACACAGGCCTACTGGCTCATTCCGTGGAAGGCACGGCGTACCAAATTCGATTCTTGCTGTCGCACCCGGAAATTGCAGTAAAACTTGGCGAGCATGGGCATCAGCACGTGAAGGAGAACTTTCTGATTACGCAGAAACTGAAACGCTACCTGACGCTCTTTCTGACGCTCGCCCGGGGATCGTGATAATCAACTGAAGGACTTGGCATCTCAGAGCTTCGCGCGTTCTTTCAATCCACGTTGCTGTCTGCAGCCTTCGCCTGAATGTAGGCACATTGGCCGGTCACCGGGCAGATCTCGCATTTCGGCTTGGCTCTTTTGCAAATCTCCTGGCCGTGTTTTTTCAGCAGCAAGTAGGCTCGCTGGCGCGCCGGAAAGGCTTCTAGCAAGTCCGCGCTGAGGGTTTCCCGCGCCTGGCGATAATCCGCCGCGTAGTTTTTTCCTTCTCCACCGAAGTAGATCCGCAACGGCACGCCCACAGCCGCGGAGGGCACGGCCGCGACCGGCGCCAGGTTTGAAAACAGGAGGATCTTCTCCGCGCCGGGCTCGCCAATTACAGGGAACTTCTGGAGCACTTTTTTCGCGGCGCGAATGCCGCTTCCCGGCTGCTCCGTCTCTTCCTGCATCTTTGTTTTCAGTACGGCCCCCAGGTCTCCAGCAAATTCAGACTTTACCATCCGCGCGATATCCTTCAGCCGCTCCGCACGCAAATCGGGAACGATTCCTCCGAGACGCATCAATTTCGCAAGCTTGGACTTCGGAACCGCGAGGATTTCGCTCGGCTTCAGCCCTACCTCTCGTTTCAGAGCCTCGAATCCTTTGGAACAGGAAGCATCCGTCGCAGGATATCCGCAGTTCACAAATAAAATCATTTCATAAGGATCGCGTGGGCCCGCTGCCTTCTGCGGACCGTAGAATTGCTCCAGCCGGTTCAGAACGGCATGGAGGATCTGTTTTGGGGAAGTCATAAAGGCCTGTCCGCGCCACTCTAGGATGCCTTCGCAGAGTGCGCAAGTGCATCCGGGCGGATTGCGCTTATGCTACAAGCTTGGGCGGCCCCGCCGGTGCTACCATTCTTCCAAGCAGTGAGAGGGGGCAAACGCCATGAAATGGACACCTGGGGGCGAAAGCGAAGATATTGAGGATCGCCGAGACGATACCGGCGGTGATGGCGGAGGCGGTGGCTTTCAATTTGGCGGCATGCACATCGGCATCGGCGGCGCCATCCTTCTTCTGATCCTCAGCTTCGTCTTCAAGACAAATTTCTTTGCGCTTCTCAGTGGGGGTGGCTCTGGGGCTCCGCCAAAGGCGGCGGTGAGACAGCCAGATACCGCGCGTGACCCTGCGGAAAAGCCGATGGTGCAGTTTGTTTCGTTCGTGCTCGACGACACGCAGAAAACCTGGACGGAAATTCTCCCTGAGCAGACGGGCAAACCATATCACCACGCGAAACTGGTCCTTTTCCGTGATTACATCCAATCGGGTTGCGGCGGGGCGCAATCCGCCACCGGTCCGTTCTATTGCCCTAACGATGAAAAGGTCTACATCGACTTGGGGTTTTTCGATGAGTTGAAACGCCGGTTTGGTGCTCCAGGCGAATTCGCGCAGGCTTACGTAATCGCGCATGAACTGGGCCACCACGTGCAAAATACCCTCGGAATCGAGCGAAAAATGAGGCGATTGCAGGAGGAGAATCCGCGCGCGCAAAATCCTCTGTCGGTCAAATTAGAGCTGCAGGCCGATTGCTTTGCGGGCATCTGGGCCCATTCGACGCAGCAGCGTGGCCTGTTGGAGCAGGGCGACATTGAATCAGCGCTAGGCGCGGCTTCGGCGGTCGGAGACGATCGCTTACAAAAAATGGCGACCGGGCATGTCAACCCGGATTCCTTCACACATGGCAGCTCCGAGCAACGCATGGCGTGGTTCCAAAAAGGTTTCGATTCCGGTTCAATCTCTGCCTGCAACACCTTCGCACAATAACGCTTCCTCGAACCGCTCGGGATCGCAACAATCACGGACGACTTTGCTCAGCACTCCCAAATTGCTCGTGATGCTGGCGCAGCAGAAACTGATCGGTCATGCCGGCGATGTAATCGCAGACGATGACGTGGCGTGGCGCAATCTGAGCGAGTTCTTCATAGGACGCCGGCATCGAACCGTCCGAATCGAGGTAGTAACGGAACAGCTGTTCCAGACAATTCACGGAGCGATCGCGGTCTTCGGTGATGGCGGGGTGGTCGTAGATGTGGGCGAAAAGAAATCGCTTGAGCTTGGCGTTGCGGGCCGCGGCGGCATCGCTGAAACCGGCGAGTCGTTTCGGCGCGTGGCGAATATCCTCGGTGCTGGCTGCGCCGGAGGCTAGGACGCGCTGCAGCGTGGATTCGATCAGGTCGGTAGCCAGTCCATCGAGCACGAGTTTGAGCGCCTCGTTGAATTTTAACTTTTGGCGACCGCCCGGGTAGGCGGCATCGATCTGCGCATAAATCTCGCCAAAAAACGGCGCTTCTCGGCGCAGGGCGTGCACATCAAGGAGGGCGGCTTCGAGCGCGTCATCAAGATCCGCGGTGTTATAAGCAATTTCGTCCACCCAATCGATGAGTTGCGCTTCGAGCGGCGGCCGCAAATCCAGAAGATAGTCGGCCAACTGGGGGAATTCCGCTGCGGAATAGTCCCGCGAATGCTTGATGATGCCCTCGCGAACTTCAAAGGTTAGATTCAACCCCGGAAAATCGAGATAGCGCTGTTCGAATTGCTCGACGATACGCAGCGCGTGCAGATTGTGATTGAAGTTGCCGCCGTGCGCGCGCATAAGCTCGTCCAGCTTTCGTTCGCCAGCGTGCCCGAAGGGCGGATGGCCGATGTCATGGACGAGAGCGAGCGCTTCGGCCAGCTCGGTGTTCAGCCCTAGGGCCGAGGCGACAGTACGGGCAATCTGCGCGACCTCAAGTGTGTGCGTCAGGCGATTGCGGAAGTGATCGGAATAGCGCGTGGTGAAAACCTGGGTCTTGGCTTCCAGGCGCCGGAAAGCACGTGCGTGAATAATGCGGTCGCGATCGCGTGCGTAAGCGCTGCGGTAGGGATGCGCGGACTCCGGATAGCGCCGGCCACGGGAAAGTTCCGCGCGCATTGCCCAGGGAGCTGGAGTGGGAGCTCGTTCGATGGGCCGCTCCGTAAAGTTTCGGTGGATTTGCGTAATCGCTTATCCGCGAGACGGATCAGGATTTCGGCGAAATCGCTTCCAAGCCGCGATCGGCTGCATCGGCTGTGGCGGTATTTGGAAAATCCTTTTTCAGCTGCTGGTAGATCGTCACAGCTTCCTGCGGCTTGGTTGTTCGAAGCACGCCGGCGAGCTCCAGGAGGCTCAGTTGGCGCGGCACGAGCACAGTGGGCTTGTCGGCCAGCGCGCGAAACATCTTGATGGCCTCGTCGGTCTTGCCGGTACGCGAATAAATGACCGCCAACTGGTACTGCGCCATGCCGGCAAGTTCCTTGTCGCTGCCGCCAGTGATTTTTTTCAATTCTTCGGTGGCCTGGTTGTGACGCTCGAGATCCTCGAGGCAAAGCGCGGAATAGTAGCGCGCGAGCTTTCCCGGATTCGTGCTGGGATATTTATTGGCCACGGCCGCGAACTTTGTCGAAGCATCCTCCGCACGCGCCATATCGTTAACATAAACGGGTTCGTTCGGTGCCGAGGGATCCGGAGCGACGCCGACGCGGCCCTGGTAGGCCTTCATGGCGTTATCGAATTCGGAGGAAGCCTGCACCGTCTGGCGCTCGACGTAAAAACGCCAGCCACCGTAGCCGATGGCCACCACCAGCGCCACGATCACGAGGATTAGCGTAAACTGCCCGTGAGAAATGACGGCCTCAGCGCCGTGCTCGATGGTCTCCTTGATCTTGTCCTGCTTCAGTTCCTTGCGAGAAATATGTTCCGTCACACACGCTCTCCTGATTGATCTGCAATCTGTAATCGTAGCATAAGACGAAGGCACAGGGCGGACGCAGGGTTCGCGGAATGCGCTGGAATGCAATCTCAGCTTTACCTTTCCGCCCGTAAGTCGTCCGACTCGTCCAATTCCTTCCCGGAAAGTGCTAACTTCGAAGTATGAAGACCGCTTGCACGCATTGTGGTGCGGAGCACTCCCTGAAAGATGGCGAGTTTGGAGGCCATGCGCGAGTGCAATTCCGCTGTTCGAAGTGCGGAAAGAGCACGATCGTGGAAATCAAGCGGCGGGTGGATTCCACGGTGGTGATATCTCCACTTCCTACGTTTGCGCGCGCCGCGGGGACGAGCACAAATTCCCCTTTGCCACCCGTTGATCCCGCGCTGCGTCTTCCTGCGGTAGCCAACGTGATCCTGAGTATCGTCTCCGGGCCTTCGCAAGGCAGGAGCCATACACTGAAGAAGCCACGCGTGATCCTGGGACGCGAAGGCGCGGATATTGCTCTGGACGATCCGGAAATCTCCCGGCATCACTGCCTGCTGGAAGTGCGTGAGAACTACATCAACCTCAAGGACATGGATTCGACGAACGGCACGTTTTTTGATGAGGAGCGGGTGCGCGCGGCGATGCTGCAGGATGGCACGGAGTTTCGAATCGGTGGAAGCGTGATTCGTGTGAATTTCCAGCGGAAATAGCGCAAGCTTTCCAGAATGCAAGAAGCCATTCTTCCCGGCGGGCGGCCTTCACTCTTTGCGTTTGTGAGATACTAGCGCCGATTCCCAACTTGTCCGGAGTCCGATGAATCTCCTCTGCGTCTGCCTGATCACGCTCAACGAAGAAGAAAACCTGCCGCGCGCGCTGAATTCGGTGCAAGGAATTGCTGACGAGGTCGTGGTTGTAGATTGCGGAAGCACCGACCGTACTGCAGAGATTGCCAGAGAGCGCGGCGCGAAAGTGGTTATCCGACCATGGACGAATTTTGCCGAACAGAAAAACGCCGCGGCGGGGGCGGCGAGTCATGAGTGGATTTTGTCGCTGGATGCCGACGAAGAACTGAGCCCGGAGCTGCGGGACGCGCTATTGGCCTGGAAAAAAGAGGTGCCGAACTTCTCGGTGTACGAGTTTTCGCGGCGCACCTGGTATCTTGGCGCGTGGGTGAAGCACACGGGATGGTACCCGGATTTTCAGCGGCGCCTCTTCCGCCGTGACGCGGCACAGTTTTCAGGAATCATTCACGAAGCGTTGCGTTTCGAAGGAAAACCCGGCCGGCTCGGCGGCGATCTGCTGCATTACACGGTTGGCTCATTCGAGGAGCACGAACGCAAGGTCGAGAGTTATACGACGCTCGCCGCGCAGCAAATGTTCAGGGATGGAAAGCGAAGCTGGCGCGCCGCGATGTGGCTAGCCACGCCATGGAGCTGGTTCAACAACTACGTTCTGGGGCTGGGCTTCCTGGATGGCCGCCAGGGATGGTTGATTTCACGCATGGCGGCGCGCGGCACGTGGCTAAAATTCAAAAAATTAGGAAAGCTGCTTGAGGCACAACAGCAACGTGGCGAAGTGAAAGCGCCATGAGAGTGCTTTATGTGGACCTGGAGCGCGAATGGCGCGGCGGGCAGAGCCAGGCATGGCTCACGCTACGTGGGCTGCGCGACCGCGGGCATAACGTTCTTCTGTTGGCAGCGCGGGATTCACCACTCGCAATCCGCGTGGCGGAGACAGGAATTGGCGTGCATGCGGTTCCGCGGTTCGGCTTGAGAGCCTGGGCCGCTGGCGGGTTGCGGAGCCTCATCGCCAAGAACCAGTTCGAACTGCTGCATCTCAACGAGCCACACGCCCTGACGGCGGCTTGGCTCGCGGGCGCGCACAAGCAATTGCCTCTGCTGCTCTCCCGGCGGATTGGGTTCCCGCTTCAGAAAAATCTCGTGTCCCAGGCTCGGTACCGGGCCGTGGAGCGCTTCGTTGCCAACTCCAGGGACGTCGCACAGAGCTTGATGCGCTCTGGCATTGCGTCAGAAAGAATCTCCATTGTGAATGAAGGTGTGGAAATTTCAGCTCTCCCAAGCGCGGAAGAACGAAAGAGTGCAAGACAGCATTGGGGTTTCCACGAAAATGATTTCGTTTTTGGCTGCGTCAGCGTTTTTGTCCCGGAAAAGGGACAGCGGCATCTGATCGAAGCGCTGCCTGCGGTGAGGACCGCGCACCCTGAAGCGCGGCTGTTGCTCGCGGGCGATGGCACCTGCCGCGCGGAACTAGGGGCGCTCGCAAAAAAGCTCGGTCAAGCCGAAGCGGTTCTTTTCCCGGGATTCGTGAACAATGTCGCACAGGTCTATGCCGCACTCGATGCGTTTGCATTGCCCTCGGAATTTGAAGGCCTGGGAACCGCGCTGCAAGCCGCCATGGCCGCGGGCCTGCCATGCATCTCGACAATTCGCGGGGCGCTGGCGGAAGTGGTGGATCATGAGCGCACTGCGCTGGTAGCCGAACCCAATGGAACAGAGTTCGCCGCCAGCATGCTCAGACTGATGGGAGATGAAGAATTGCGCCAAGAACTCGGCAAAGCGGGCCGGCGCGAAGTGCAAGAGAGATTTTCGGCCGACCGGATGGTCGCGAATACCATTCGCGTCTACGAAGAAGTTCTAAAGAAGAGGTGAGTAGCTCACCAAAAAGATGAAGCGCCTGGCAGTTTTTCCAGAGCCGCCAAGCGCTTCAAGCCTTCTTGAATTTTTTTGCGTCAGTTTTCTGTCTTCTCTGTGCTCCAGGCGTTTCCCTCCTATCCGCTCGCCGTTTTACGTCAAGCTATCTTGGGGATTGAACTACCCATCGCCCTTTCGGCTCGAGAAACTCCACGCCAATGGCAAAGCCGTCGCCTTGCAGTGGCTGGCAGTAAGCTACCCGGGCCGAGGAGCGAAAGTCTCCGGTACGTGAGGCGAAAGTCAGCTTCTCGCCTTGATCCCAGCGGCGCACACTCACAACTCGCGCACCGCGCGCGCTCACGTTTTCCGTAAAAGTCGATTCCGAGCCAGGCACCTGGCGATGCCCGTCGATGAGCACGGGTATCTCCATCAGGATGCGGTTTTCGGCCCGGTGAAACGAAAATTTGGCTTTGCGAGGCATGATCGTCGTTCATCCTCACAGGCACGCGGCAATCCGCGTGAGATTGTGCACGCTGCTGCCCCGCCGGTGCTTCATGGCATAGAGAGCGCGGTCCGCGGCGCCAAGAAGTTTTTCAGGCGTATCACCGTCTTCCGGAAAAGCGGCGACACCGGCGCTGACGGAAAGCACTGGGTGCTCTGGCTCTGTCGAAAGCCGTTCGCGAATTCTGGCGACGATGCGCGCGGCAATATCCTTGGGAGCTTCCGGCAGCACAAGAGCGAATTCGTCGCCGCCGTAGCGTGCCGCCGTGTCGATCGCGCGCGAATGATTGCGCAGAATCTTGCCGATGCGCACCAGCGCGCGGCTTCCGGTCAAGTGGCCGTAGTGATCGTTGATGGTCTTCAGGCCGTCCATGTCCAGCAGCACGATGCTGAACGGGCGCTGTGTGCGACGCGAACGGTCCAGCTCTGCTTCCATAACGCTGATGAGACGGCGGTAGTTAGCCAACCCGGTAAGCGAGTCACTCACCGCCATGGAGCGGACCTGTTCGAACAAGCGCGCCTGATCCAGCAGGGCTCCAGAGAGCATCACGATATAGCCGGCCGTCTTGCTCAACTCCGCCAGGAAAAATGGGCCATCAAAAAGTTGCCGCGAAAACGCTGCCGCGACGTGGCAGACGACGTTTAGCGAAGCCACGATGAACAGCGAATAGTCAAAAAGTGTTGCCGCGCTCTTTCTTTCCTTGTCGTACTTGAGGCGCTGGTGGAAGCAGATTGCGGCGATCAGGAATAGCGCCGCGGGAAGCAAATCCCAAGGGCGAGACAATAGGCTTTTGGCGTGGGCCACTGGCGCTGCCGGTGCAGCCAGGAATGCGGCGCTCGTCAGGTAGGCTGCCAGAGCCACCACGAGCAACGCTGCTGCCGTTTCCTTGCTAGGCTGCCGCGCAGTAGGCATGTAACGGTCAACCGCGATGGCTGCGAGCAGGAGCACCGCCAGAAGGGTGCGGCTCACCATCCAGCCCGCAGGAATGCCCGAGAGTGCCGCCGGGCCTGACGCCAGCGCATCGTTCAAGCCAAAATAGCCAACCGTCTCAATAATCCCGGAAAGCACGAAGCCGAATGCAAGGATCAGCGCGGTGCGATCGTGTGTGCCGCGGAACCGGACGAGTGCGTTGGCCGCGTAGCAGAAGCTGATCAACGTGCCGCCAACTTCGAGGTAAAGATAAGTATGCGGGGATCCTGCAATGCTTGTCTGGCGCAGGTAGAAGATGCAAGCCAGGAAAACCATCATGAGGGTGATGCCGGAGGCAAACAGGAGACGCGCCCGGGTGATCAGCGGGGAGCCCGCGATGCGGTCGCCCCGGAGAAACCCTACGATTGTGGCCCAACCCCCCACGATATCCCCCAAATGCCGAAGAAAAACTGCCAACTACCAAGAGATGCAAGTTTGTGACCTTTCCAGACCAAAAATGTCGCATCGTAAATTGCTGTTATTGAACCACTTACAGGAGGGTAGCCGGAGTGCGAGGATCTGCTCGGAAGAATCGAGACACTGAAAGGCCCTGTGAATTTGCGGATTAACACACTATCATTTTTGTTTCGTGGGAGTTACCGGACATATGGCCAGTATCATGGAAGAAAACAGTACTGTCTCAGCCTGAGACAGTCTCACACTTTGAAACACCTGAAAGCCGTGAGAACGGCGCTATCTAGAGCTTTGGCTTGGGTGCCGGCAGCTCCCTCGCTGCCACGGTGTCGGTGAATCCGCTGGTCTTGTGAGACCCGTCGCAGAAGGGCTTGTTAGAGGAGTGGCCGCAGCGGCACAGGCCTATGGTCGTTCGACCGGCGAGGCCAAATGGTTTGCCCTCCGGATCGACAATCTCGAAATCGCCTTCCACCCGAATTGAGCCATTATGATTCACCGTTATTTTCGCTGCCGCCATTTTTTCTCCTGATGTAGCAAGAGTATGAAGATACTTCCGAGCACCGGCAAGCACAAACGAAAGGCGCCCTGGAATAAGCCAGGAGGCCTTTCGGTGAAGACAGCACAAATTTTGGAAAACGATTCAGTATTTTGGAACGGACGGGTCCACCTCGTCCGACCACGCAAGGATGCCGCCCTTCAAGTTGAGGATCTTGCGGAAACCCGCTTTACGCAAAAAGTCCACGGCTTCCGCTGAACGCTTGCCGCTGCGGCAATGCGCGACGATCTCCCGCGAAGAATCCAGCTCGTGCACGCGGCGCGTCAATTCACCGAGCGGAATCAGATGTCCATGCAGATTGCAGATCTGGTATTCGTGCGGCTCGCGCACATCCAGAATGAAAAGATCATCTCCGCGATCAAGGCGTGACTTCAGCTCGCGCGGAGTAATCTCCGGCACCTGCACCGCCGGGCCGGGAGCTTCTTCGCCGCGCACCCCGCAGAATTCGTAGTAATCGATCAGCTTGGTGATCGTGCGGTTCGTACCGCAAACCGGGCAATTCGGATTCTTGCGCAGTTTCAGCTCGCGGAATTTCATTCCCAACGCATCGAATAGCAGCAATCGTCCAACCAGGCTATCGCCTGCGCCGAGAATCAATTTAATTGTCTCCATCGCCTGGATCGAACCGACGATGCCGGGCAGAACGCCAAGCACCCCGCCTTCCGCGCAAGACGGCACCAGCCCAGGCGGAGGAGGCTCCGGATACAGGCAGCGGTAGCACGGCCCATCGGGCATTCCGAAAACGGTGACTTGTCCTTCGAATCGAAAGATGGATCCGTACACGTTTGGCTTGCCGAGTAAGATGCAGGCATCATTGACGAGATAGCGCGTTGGAAAATTGTCCGTGCCATCCACGATGATGTCGAAATCCTTGAAGAGTTCGAGCGCGTTCGCGCTGGTCAGCTGCGTTTCGAACGACTCGATCTGAATCGCCGGATTGAGATTCGAAAGCCGCACCCGCGCGGCTTCACTCTTCGGCTTGCCCACGTCACTGGTGCCAAATGTGACCTGGCGCTGCAAGTTGGTGAAATCAACGACATCGAAATCCACGAGTCCCAGCCTGCCAACTCCGGCCGCTGCGAGGTACAACCCCAGCGGCGCGCCGAGCCCGCCAGTGCCAATGAGCAAGACCTTGGCGTTCTTCAACTTGAGCTGCCCGTCCATGCCGACTTCCGGCATGATCAGGTGCCGGCTATAACGCAGGATTTCTTCATTCGAAAGGCTGGTAGCCGGTTTTGCGCCGGTCTGCGGCTGTGTAGTGGTGGCCATTGCGATTCCCTGCTCCTATTGGATTCCGTTCGCTTCTTTCCGGATGCAGCGGCTAGTTACAACCCCCGGCAATCGAAGGAATGATGCTGATGGTGTCACCATCCTTCGTGGGCGTATTTTCCTTCGCCAGATAACGGATATCTTCGTCGTTCACATACACGTTGACGAAACTGCGCAGCTTGCCCTCTTCGGTGAAAAGATGCTTGCGCAATTCGGCAAATTCGGTCGTCAAGTGGCCAAGCGCTTCGCCGACCGTCTTGGCTTGAAACTCAGCCGAATCGCGCTTCCCCGCGTAGGGACGAAGCGGCGTCGGGATCATTACTTTCACTGGCATCTCGTGTCTCCGTAATCTCTCAAAACTGCATTACACCGCCGCGCGGTGCCGAATCTCGATTCCCTCCGGCGAAAATTCCTGCCGGTCGTCGTTCAAGCGCCAGGAAGTCATTTCCTGCGGCGCCCCATTTTGCACGCTCACGATGATGTAGCTGTACCACGGCCAGGCGTGATCGCGATCGTATTCGCTGGGCCGCGCCGGATGATCCGGATGCGAATGATACCAGCCGACGACATCGACGCCATGCGCGCGCGCCTCTTTTTCAGCTGCCAGCACATCGTCCGAGGTTACGGAAAAACGATTGCGCGGCGAATCCTCCCGGCGGTTCACCAGAGGAAAAAGTCCCAAAATCTCTCGCTGCGGCGTTGCCGCGACTTTTTCCGGATCGGTCTCGCCAACCACGCCTGAATCGCGGCCCAACAATGCGCCGCAGCATTCATGCGGATACGTCTCCGCACCATGCGCGCGAATCTTCTCTGCAAGATGCCCGCTGATCCAGAGCGTGGATTCGTCCGCCATTCTACTCTTCGTCCCAGAAGCGCTCGTTCAGGTATTTCGACGCGGAATCCGCAAAAACGGTGACGATTACGGCGTGAATTTTCTTCGAGAGGCACGCCGCAACCTGGAAGCAGCCCAGCAGCGCCGCCGCCGCGCTAGGGCTGATGAGCAGACCCTCTTCCCGCGCCACGCGTTTCACCAGCCTGTAAGCCTCTTCGGTGGAAATCTCCAAATTTTCATCCGCGAGCTTGTCGTCGTAAATCGCCGGGCGAATCGCCGTCTCCATGTGTTTCCAGCCCTCAAGCCCATGAAAAGCGCCGTCCGGTTGCAGGCTCACGCAGTGGATTGCGGGATTGAGCTCTTTCAGCCGCCGGGTAGTCCCTACAAACGTGCCGCTCGTTCCGAGCCCTGCAACAAAATGCGTGATGCGCCCGGAAGTCTGTTCCCAAATTTCGTTGGCCGTGGTGCGGTAGTGCGCCTGCCAGTTCGCTGGATTGCTGTACTGGTCGGGATAAAAATATTTCTCCGGATCGGCGGCCACGATTTCGTGCACTTTGCGAATCGCGCCGTCAGTGCCTTCATCGCCAGGAGTGATCTCCAATTCCGCCCCGAACGCGCCGAGAATGCGCTTTCTCTCGTGCGAAGCACTGTCCGGCAAGCACAACTTCACGGGAAAGCCCATTGCTGCGGCAATCAGCGCGTAAGCAATACCCGTATTGCCGCTGGTCGCATCGATGAGGGTCTTACCCGGACGCAGCGCCCCGCTTGCCAGGCCCGCTTGCATCATGCTCAGGGCCGGCCGGTCTTTCACGGACCCTCCCGGATTGAACCATTCCGCTTTAGCCAGGAATTCTACGTTGGGAAACTCCTTGCCAGCACGCTCCATACGCAACAGGGGCGTGTTCCCAATGCGTTCCAGTAATCCTTCGCCTAGCGGTCCTTGCCGAGCCGTGGATTCGTGAATCGGAGAAGCCATATGCCTCTTGATTGCCCTGCCCCTTATCCCATAGGACCTGCGATCGCACAAGAGCCGGGATATCGGACCATTTTACTCCGAATTAGATGCTGCAACATAGGCTGGAGATATAGGACTCTATTTTGAGCTTCCACTCCGCCGCGAGCAAAGCCACTCACCGGGCCTTTACACGCGCGCGAAGTACATCGTACTCTGAACTTATCATGTGGAATGTCGAAGAACGCTTCTCACCGAAAGCCATTGAAAGCCTGGCAGCACTGGGCTTTGCCGTTGGAAGCACCCGCGGTGTAGTCCGCGTCGAGAAATACGGCGCCGGCGCAGAGTTCCGCAAAGGAACCGACGGTCTCTACCAGATGACCATTCTTCCTACCGTCATGTTGAATGGCCAGTTCACCCGGTTATGGGACGCCGGCTACCAGAAGTTTTTGCTCACGGATGAAGGTTTGAAAGTCCCGGCGCTCGCGGTGCATCTCAAAAACCTGCGCAAGTTCAACGAGGAACTGCGCACCGCTCTGGGCGTTCCCACTTTCTACAACGAAGCGCTCGGTTCGGTCAGCCAGCTCAGCGTGTACGATCGCGTGAAGGGCCGCAAAGGGGCCGTTCCAGACGAAACGGTGGGCGCGCACGAACCGGCTGACGGGCACTAGCGCTTCTAGCCTGTTCGCGGGAAAAATCGCTGCAAGAATCTCAATTCGTTCCCGCCCTCTGAAGCTGCCTTCGAAACTGCGCTAAGTCCACGCGATGCTTCGCCGCTTTGCGTTGCCCGATGAAAATCACCGGAACATCCCACCCGTACCGTTCCTTCAGCACCATGTCTTCATCAACATTCACTTCGTGCAGCACCGCGCCGAACTCGCGCAGCAGCGGCGCGATGGCCGCTTTCGCTTCATCGCAAAGATGGCAACCCGGACGCGTATACAGAGTCACGTCGCGAGGCCCGCAGCGGGCAAGGCGCAACTCTTCCGGTGAGTCGCTCACGGCTTGGGACTTGAATATTTCATGAACGGTCCGGAATTGGGATGAAAGGCATTAGCTCGATAGAGCTCCGCGATTTGCCGCAAGTGGCCAAGATCATGATTGGCCCACTCGTTGAGCATTTCCGCCAGCGTAATGCTTCCCAGCTCCGAATGTATTCCGGTGCGAGATCCGGCGGAACCTGGGAGCCCCAGCAGAAGAGCGAGTGTGGAGCGTCGCGTACGCGTGAAAAGCGCCAGGTTTTCTCCCGCGGATCCGCGGGAGTACTCCCCACGCGAAGTGGCCCCTGCTAGATCGTATTTCGCGAGTGCAGGAGAATCTTCGGCGACCATTCGCAACGTGCGTTCGGCGTAAACCTGTTCGAGCGCCGCGAGATGCGCGAGCACTTCGGAAATCGACCATCGCTCCAGCGCAGGCTTCCAGTGCAGAAGTTCTCCGGATAAATCTCCAAGCATTGTTTCGAGGAGCCGCGGTGTCTTTTCCAGGAGCGAGATGGCGGGCTGCATATCGCTGGCAGAGGCAGGCTGCATGGGGCACCTCCCGGGCAGGCCTCCATCTTACTCGCAAAACGGTGGTGGGTCAGTTTCCGATTACCCCGCAACACGTCCAGAACCGGGGCACTGAAACTGTGCCAATACCAGACCCGGGTGTCGGTTGACCTGCGTACCTGCCAGCACTATCCTTGCCACCTCTTGATCCGGGTCTATCGCACGCAGCGGCACGCTTTGAAAGTAGCTTCCGCCGTCGCCCGCTGGCTCGAGGCCCATGGCTTCGAATTCCGAAGCTATGAACTTTGCGGCAATTTCATGTCCACGCGTCCCAGTCCCGCGGCCCTCCAGCAAGTCGTCTCATAGATATGGCCATGGTCAAACAAGGTGTCCAGGATCCCGTTGCGGGCCTATCACGGGCTCAACCGGAAACTGACCTAGTGCCCCAAAACCGATCGAAAGAATGCAGAGAAGAACTAGCGCATAATGTTCAATGTCGGAATAGCGAGGACCGGGCACATGGGAAAAGTTGTGGCGTTGATGGACGACCTGTTTTTCCAGATGAAACTGGCGGAGACTGCTAAGCAGCTCGGCGTAGATGTGAAAGTGGCGGCAACCGGCGATGCGCTGATGGATCTCATGGCGAGCCAGCCAAAACTCGTCATCGTGGACCTGAATTCCCGCAGCCACCCCATCCAGACCATCGAGTTATTGCGCGTCTCCCGGAAAGACGTCCGCGTGGTGGGATTCCTATCGCACGTGCAGACGGAACTCGCCGCCCAGGCCCACGCCGCCGGTTGCGACGAAGTGATGCCGCGCTCATCCTTCACGCAAAACCTGGCCGCCATTTTGAGCCTGGCAAAGGATTGACGTGAGTTCGCATCCAAAGGACATGCTTCGACGAACCCTGTTTCTGCTTTGCGCGGCTCTCTTCGCCGTCGCTTTTGCCCGTGCGCAAGAATCAAGTTCCCGGCCCGACGCGCCAGCAGTCAGCGCTCCGATCCCGTCCGCTACTCCTGCCGCCGCACTACGCGACGTCTTGTCCGCCGCCTGTTCGCAAAACCAAGCGGACTTCGCCCGTTTTCTCACCGCGCGAAACAAAGAAGCCTTCACACGGATGACTCCGCCCGCGCGAATCGCGTTCATTAAGCGTTTCGTCCTGCTCAATGAGCCCGGCAAAGCCACTACTTCCGCGAATCCCGCCGGTCGCCCGATCCTGCGCTGCCAGACACCCGAAGTCACTACCGAGATGCAGATCGGCGGCACGGATCTTCGCGACAACGTCGCCTTCTTGCCCATGGACCTTCGCGATGCCAACGACGCGGCCGGCGCAACCCTGCGCCAGGTCACCATGGGGTTTGTGCGCGAGAATGGCGAATGGAAGCTGCTCTCCCTGGGTTTGCTGCTTCTCGATCTTCCCGCGCTAGAGGCAGAGTGGGACGCCGCGGAAAGTGAAACCAATGAGAAGGACGCCATCCAGGCCGTGAAAGCCATCGCCGCGGCCGTCGAAGTCTATCGCAAGAAATATTCACGGTTGCCCGAGTCCCTCGCGAACCTGGGTCCGCCCGCGCGTGGCGAAGCAAATGGGGACGCTGCCGGCCTCCTGGATGCCCATTTCGCGGCGGGAGTGAAAGACGGCTACACCTTTCGCTACGTCATCGTCGGAGCCAGCAACCTCGGCGCTCCGGCAAAATACCAGCTCGCGGCAACCCCGCTTCACTACGGTCGCACCGGCCAGCGATCCTTCTTCCGCGATGCCGACGGCGGCCTGCATGCAGCCGACCATCAAGGCGCCGTCGGCAACGAATCGGATCCCAAGACGGAATAACGCAGCTGCTTCATAAAATCTGCCAATCGCTCTTTCGAAGGAAACATTGCAAGCGCACCGTTACGGCTGCGCTTTGACGGTCGGATAGGAAATCCCGAGCTGCTCCAGATAGCTTTTGTACTTCGCCGGATCGTAATAATATTTCTTCAATTGTGGCAGAAACTGCTCCATTTTTTCCTTGTTCATTTCAATCGCGGGCTTATCTCCCGGCGCCAAAAACGATTCGTAATGAACTTCCTTGGTCTGCACCTCGCGAAAATAATCCCAGGCCTGCTTCACCAGTTCCGGCTGCAGCAGAAAATCCAGCGCAGTCATCGCTTGCACCTTGGCGCCCGCCGTCGAACCTTTGTGCGCGATGGGCGTGGCCATGGATACGGCGTTCGCCCAGCTGTGTCCCGGCAGATTCGGAATGTTCGCCGGGTAGAACATGTACACCATGGGAACGTTCCAGGAAATGTCGCCCACATCGTCTGAGCCGCCGCCGATCGGATCTTTCACGGGTTCGGAGAGCGATTTGACTTTGTCTTTTAACCCTTCCACTTTCGCGCCGATCTCTTTCTGCAGCGACTTCGCCAAGGTCTGATCCGCCTCGCTCCACTTCGGCATTCCCACTTGCTCGATATTTTTCTGCTGCGCCTCGGCAATCACTTTGTTGAAGTGCGTGGGCCACGCCGAACCCACCAGCTTGCGATCGACCGTGGTCTCGCTCATCTTTGCCGCCGCTTCGGACATGGTATTGCCGATCTCATAGAGTCCTTTGATGTGCGGGTAGTCCAGCTCGCGGAAGTAATACCAGACCGCGGCCTCCGACGGGACCACATTCGGCTGATCGCCGCCGTTGATGATCACGTAGTGCGACCGCTGCTGCAGCCGCAGGTGTTCCCGCCGGAATTCCCAGCCGGCATTCATCAGCGAAACTCCGTCCAGTGCGCTCCGGCCATCCCACGGGGCGCCCGCCGCGTGCGCTGCCTTGCCGTGGAAAAAATATTGCACCGAAACCAATCCGCTCGACTTCCCCTCCCCGGTCCCGTACGACGTCGAAAACTCGTGCCACACATGCGTGCCCAGCACGATATCCACATCCTTGAAAAGTCCCGCGCGCACATAAAATGCTTTTGAGCCAAGCAGCTCTTCAGCCACCCCGGGAAAGACTTTCAGGGTTCCCGCGGTCTTGTGTTCCTCCATCAGTTTCTTCAGCACCAATACTGCCGTCACGTTTACCGCCATTCCCGAATTGTGCCCTTCGCCGTGTCCGGGCGCTCCCTCGATCAGCGGCTCGTGATATGCCACGCCGGGCTTCTGCGAGGCACGAGGGATGCAATCGATGTCTGTGATAAACGCGATCACAGGTTTTCCGCTGCCGTATGTCGCCACCCATGCGGTCGGAATTCCCGCGACACCCCGCTCCACATGAAAACCGTTCTTCTCCAGAATTGCCGTAACGTAGCGCGAAGTTTCAAATTCCTGGAAGCCCAGCTCGCTGTAGCTGAAGATCTGGTCCACCATCTGTTGCGTGAATGTCTGCAGGCGGTCCACCTCCGCGACGGCTTCCTGCTTGAGCGCCGGCAGTTCCGCTGGCTGTTGGGCGAGGAGAACTGCCGGCAGAAGCAGAACGCCTATGAGCCATGCCGTTCGAATCAACTTTTTCATGAGGCCTCTCTGGCAAGTGAGTTGCGCCGGGATAATAACGCGATTGCCGCCCAAGCGGGAGCCCAATTCACTCCTTCGCTCGATTCTTTGGCCGGCGCATTTGTGCTGCGTAAGACTTGGCGCTACTATCGTGCGATTCTTAATGCGCCGTCCAGCTCACACACGCATCTTCTTGTTGTTGTTGCTTGCGCCGTTCGCGTCCTGGCGCGCCGCAGCGGCCCCACAATCCGCTTCCACCTACGGTCCTCTTCCTGTCTTCGAGCTCCACAGCGGATTCTGGATCAATCTTCATCACACGCTCTACCACGAAGCCAGGCAAATGACCGCGGCAGCAGCAGCTCCGGACAAGGGCGGCAAATCTTCCGCACCGGCAATGAAAACATCGGCCGACGCCAAGCCCACGCTCACGGCTGCGGAACAAAAAATCTGGGACGAAGCCGTCGCCTACTACGCGGCCAACTTCGCTTCCAAAGATCCGCTCTTCACCACCGAACTCATTCAATTGAAAAACCAACTCGGCGACTTCGAGGATTGCGACGAACTCTCCGGCAGAAGCAGGAGATTCTGCGACGCCGGTTTGCTCCCGAAGCTCGCCCAGGTGCTGGAAGCCGCCGCCCCCGTCTACCGCGCGCATCTTTGGCCGGACCACGATCGCGCCAACCGCCGCTGGATCCAGCGCGTCTCTCCTCTCGTGATCGAACAAGGCGTCGGCATTTCCGAACGCCTCGCGGATATTTACGATACTCATTGGCCGCGCCAGAAAATCCGCGTCGACCTTTCTGCCTATGCCAATTCATCCGGCGCCTACACCACCGTCGATCCTTTGCGCGTCACCATTGCCAGTCTCGATCCGCGCAACCAGGGCCCGGAAGCGCTCGAGGTGCTTTTCCATGAAGCCTCCCACGGCATTGCCGAACCCGTTCAGGAGGCCATCATTCGCGAGTGTCGCCAGCGCGATAAAGCCATCCCGCGCGACCTTTGGCACGCCTTGATTTTTTACACCACTGGTGAAGTCATCCGCCCCATTCTCGCTTCCTCCGATGTCGCTCCCGCCAGCCATAGCGGCAGCGTCCCCGGCGGCGGCTACACTCCCTATGCCGTTCGCGAAGGCCTCTACGCGCGCGGCTGGAAAGAGTACCTCGATGTTCTCCAAAGATTCTGGCAGCCGTATCTCGACGGCCGCGCCACTTTTAGCGACGCCATCGCCCGCATGGTTTCCTCGCTTTAGCGCCGATTTTTGCGCAGAGTTTTTTAGTTCTTTCTCGATGGCCGCATCCCGCAGGTCGAAGAGGTGTCCGAATGAATGAATTTCCAAATTTCAGCATCGCTGGACAAGTCGCGCTGGTCACCGGAGCCGCGCGAGGCTTAGGCCGCGCCATCGCTCTGGCGTTCGCTCACGCTGGTGCGGATGTCGCTCTCGGTTTGCGCGACGCCAGCACAGGGAGTGACCTGGCCCGCGAAATCGAAGCGCAAGGCCGCAAAGCGCTCCGGTTACAGATGGATGTCACGGATCTCGTTCAAATCTCCCGCGCCACTCAGGGCGCCGCCGATCGTTTCGGCAAGCTCGATATACTCGTCAACAACGTCGGCAACGGCATCAGCGGCTTGGCGCTGGACGTCACCGAACAGGACTTCGATCAGACGCTCGCGCTCAATTTGAAATCAACCTTCTTTGCCAGCCAGGCAGCTGCAAAAATCATGATGCGCCAAAAAAGCGGCCGCATAATCAACATGAGCTCGCAAGCTGGATTCGTCGCCTTGCCCACGGAATCGGTCTACTGCGCCAGCAAAGCCGCTGTTTCGCACCTCACAAAATGTCTCGCCGTCGAATGGGGCCCGTACAACATCACGGTGAACGCCGTCGCCCCCACCTTCATCACTACTCCCGGCACTGACGAAGCCCTCGCCGACCCCGCCTTTCGCGCCGACGTCATCGAGCGCATCGCCGCCCTCCACCGCATCGGCGAACCCATGGACGTCGCCGGCGCCGTCATTTTCCTGGCCTCGCCTGCCGCCGCCCTCATCACCGGCCACACCATCCTGATCGACGGCGGCTGGACCGCGTGCTAGTACCCCATCTCTTCCCAGTTTGGAACTCACACACCTCCGCGCCGCGCCAACCAGCATTCCGGCGTTCACATCCACAATTTGGATCCCGGACGCAACTGCAATACCCAGCTACGTTTAGACGATGCGATTCTCGCTCTCTTGTCGCTCTTTGGTGTTTCACAACTCTTTTGCGATCAACGGGATCCGCACTCTTTTTAAAAAATGCCGGGGTGTCAGGGGTATCCCACCAGAATTCCTCAAGGATTACTTTAACTCCCGGGCTATCCTGGGCGACCTTTCAGCTTTCCGGCGCTCTAACAAGCAAACATTTCAACGTTCTTTTCCCTTACCCACCGTTTGTCCGCCAGCCGCTGATATGCTAGGCTTTCGATTGCAAAAATCGCCCGGACCAGCGCCGCGCAGGTCCCAGCGATGCGCACGTCCTTTCCCTTCTGTCTCCCTGCGGCACCTCTTTGGAGCTGAACATCTCTCTGGGAAGAACGAGGCCAAGTTAAAAACAAGGAACGCCTAGCCCATGGCAGCCAGACAAACCGCTTCAAAGACCGAGAAGTCGCCCGTTGAAATCAAGCTCGCGCATTCGCCTGACTCCGACGATGCCTTCATGTTTTACGCGCTGGCCACGCACAAGCTCGTCACCCCGGGCTACAAGTACACCCACATCCTCTCGGATATCCAGTCGCTGAACGAAGCGGCCCTGACGGAGACCTACGATGTCACCGCCATCAGCTTCGCCGCTTATCCCACGCTGCGCGACAAGTACATCCTCCTCGATTGCGGAGCCAGCTTCGGCGAAGGCTACGGCCCCATCGTCGTCTCCGCCAAGTCATTGAAGCCGACGGAGCTGGCGGGAAAGCGCATTGCCGTGCCCGGACTGAAGACTTCCGCCTATCTCACGCTGAAACTCTACGAACCGGATTTCGAGCCCGTCGTCATGCCCTTCGACAAAATCCTCGACGCCGTCCAGAACAACGTAGTCGAAGCCGGTCTCCTGATCCACGAAGGCCAGCTTTTCTTTTCAAAGATGGGGCTTCACCGCGTAATTGACCTCGGCGTGTGGTGGCAGGAACTTACCGGTTTGCCTCTCCCGCTCGGCGGTAATGCCGTCCGCCGTTCGTTGGGTCCTCAGCTCGGCCGCCAGATTGCTAAAACCATCCGCGACAGCGTCTCCTACGGTCTCGAACACCGCGAAGAAGCTCTCAATTACGCCATGCAGTTCGCCCGCGAAATGGATGCCGAGCTGGCCGACAAATTTGTCGGCATGTACGTCAACAAATGGACCCTCGGCTACGGCGAAAAAGGTCAGCAGGCCGTAAAAGAACTGATCAAGCGCGGCACCAAAGCCGGCCTCCTCCCCGGCCCGGCAACCGTCGAATTTCTCAGCGAAGCTTAATCACTCCGATCGTATGCTGACTCTTACTCCGTTCTCTCGCTGGCTAGATTCCGAACTTTGCCTTGACCTCTCGCCCAGATCGCAAATCGCCTGCGCCGTTGCCTTGACGCTATCTTGCGAATCACTTAGTGTCTTTTGTTTATGATTTCCGTGAGAAAAATGTCGCCGCAGTTTCTGCTGCTCTTGCTCGCAGCGAGTTTGTCCCTTGCTCTCAGCGCAGCAGGACAAAACGCAGCCGAGCTTGGCACTCCCGCCAAGCCCTCCAATGTGTGGCCACAGCAAGCTGTACGCGGCACGCACGGAATGGTCACCACAGACGAAGTTCTTGGCTCGCAGGTCGGCGTCGACATGATGAAGCGCGGCGGCAACGCCATTGACGCCGCGGTGGCGGTGGCATTTGCGCTTGCAGTGGTCGAGCCTGCGGCGGGAAACATCGGTGGCGGCGGCTTCATGCTGATTCGCCTGGCCGACGGAAAAACAACGTTTCTGGATTACCGCGAAGCGGCTCCCGGAAAAGCTAGGCGAAATATGTATATCGGCAAGGATGGAAAGCTTGATCCGGAAGCATCCGTGATTGGCTACAAATCGGTGGCCGTTCCCGGAACGGTTGCGGGCCTGGAGCTTGCGCTGAAAACCTACGGAACCATGAAGCTCGCCGACGTGATGGCGCCGGCGATCCGGCTCGCGGAAAACGGCTATTCGGTGACCGAAAAACTGGCGCGGGAACTGCAAGAAGAACGTCCAGGGCTCGAACAATTTCCGATGAGCAAACGCATTTTTCTGAACGACGGAAAAATGTTTAAGCCGGGAGATATTCTGAAGCAGCCGGAGCTGGCCGCAACGCTCGAGCGCATCGCGAAAAACGGCGCGGAAGAATTCTATCGCGGCGAAACGGCACGAATGCTCGCGGAAGAGATGGCAAAGAATGGCGGGCTTATCACACCTGGTGATCTCGCACATTACACGCCGAAAGTTCGAGAGGTCCTGCGCGCAAAATACGAAAGCGGCGGCCATTCCTGGGAAGTTCTCACCTCACCGCCACCCAGTTCAGGTGGAGTTGCGGTGATCGAATCGCTGAACATGCTGCAGGGTGTGCCACTGAAGGGCTGGACAGATCCGCAAAGCGTCCACATGGTTGCGGAAACCATGCGGCGCGTTTTCGCGGACCGCGCGGCGTATCTCGCGGATCCTGATTATTCCAATGTGCCCGTCGCCGGCTTGACCGCGCCGTGCTACGCAAAAGAACGCGCGGCCACGATCGATCCGCTGAAAGCATCGTCGAGCAAAAATGTGAAGGCGGGCGATCCCGCCGGATGCGGAAAAGCTTCGAGCAGCGCGGCGGGTGTGCGAGCGATTTCGAGTCTTGGCGACGGGCCGCACACGACGCACTTCTCCGTTGTGGACGCGGCGGGAAACGCCGTTGCCAGCACCTACACGCTGAATGACAACTATGGCTCGCACGTAACCTGCACCGCCGGATACTTGCTGAACGATGAGATGGACGATTTCACCACACAGCCGGGCGTGCCTAACGCTTTGTATGGATTGATGCAGTCGGAAGCCAACGCCATCGCACCGGGGCATCGCCCGCTAAGCTCGATGACGCCGACGATTTTGCTTCGCGACGGCAAATTGAGTTTTGTCACTGGTTCACCCGGCGGGCCCATGATTATTTCCGCGACGCTGCTCAGCGTGATCAACTGGATGTGGCTGGGGATGGACGCGCAAGCAGCCATCAACGCGCCAAGGTTTCATCACCAGTGGCTGCCGGACCAAATTCTGATGGAAGGTGAGATTCCCGCAAGCGTCGAAGCTGCGCTGGACGCGCAAGGCTATCAGACGAAGCGCCGCGGGCATATCGGCCTGGTGAACGCCATCGGAATCGATCCGAAATCGGGGGAACGGCTGGGCGCCGCCGACCCGCGCGATCAGGGCGCGGCGGTGGGATACTAAGGAAAGAGTTTTTTCGACCGGACCATGCAGAGACTACTTTCGACATACTTGTTCGTTTCGCGAAAATTAACGCCCGAGCTCCTGGGGCAAATCTCCGGGGCGGGATTCCAGGGTGTGGAGATTTTCTGCACGCGTAGCCACTTTGAATATGCCTCAAAAACAGAAGTGCGCGCGATCGCCAGCGCACTCGATGCGCACAAATTGCAACTCGTCTCTTTGCACGCACCGACGAGCCGGGATACTAGCGCGATGCGCGAGAGCGGAATGCCGCTCTCCATCTGCGAAGTAGAACGCGTTCGGCGCATTGAAGCGATGGACGAATTGAAGCGCGTCATCGATGTCGCCGATGATCTTCCTTACTCGCGCCTGATTCTGCACATGGGCGGTTCGCGCGAAACCGCCGATCCGCGCAAGCGCGACGCGGCATTCAGCACTCTCGAGCATCTGGTCCTGCACGCCCACCACGCGGGCGTAACGATTTGCGTGGAAAATACCACCAGCGAGATGGGAGATCCCGCTTATCTTCGCGCCTTCGTTGATGAAACGAGGCTGACCGGCCTGCGCTTTAATTTTGATATCGGCCACGCGCACCTTGCGGATGGCCCCGAAGAAGAACGCATCGAAAAGAGTTTTGTACCCTTGCGCGAACTGGTCGCCAGTGTGCATCTCCACGACAATCACGGCGAAAAGGACGAGCACTTACCGCCCTTCGACGGCACCATCGCGTGGCCCGCCGCAATCAAAGTGCTTAAGACCGCGCCCGGATCAAATCTGCCCCTCGTGCTCGAGCTGAAAGAAAAAACCGGCCCCGAAGCCCCCAGCGCCGCGGACCACCTCGAAGCCGCCCGCAAGGCCATGGATCGCTTCGAAGAAGAGTTGGAGTAATTCTGCCGGTGAAGTTCTGCAGGATTCCCTTACCGGCTGTCGGTCGAATGAATGATGGTTTGGAACATTCGGACGCTGGCTAACCGTTAAGCCTCAACGGCACAACTCAAAACTTTCTATGGATTCCGCTGCGCATGCCGGGCCAGTACCTGCTCCGCCTCTTCATCCGCGGCATCTGCTTCCTCGTTACGACCCAGGCCTCGCAGTACTTGCGCCCGCGTCTGTAACGCTCCCGCCACCGCTGGATGATCCGGGTCAAGACTGAGCTTAACGATTGCCACAGCTTCCGCGCTCACCGGATCCGCCGCCGCGTATTTTTTCTCTTTGCAGTACACCTGCGCCAGATGATCCAGCGTCATGCCCACTTCCGGGTGCTGCGGGCCAAACATTTGCTTGGCCATTTCCAGGTAACGCAATAATAAGATCTCGGCCTTCGCAAATTCTCCTTTTTGTATGTGGAGGTACGCCAGATTTGAAAGCGCCATGCCCACCGCCGGATGCTCAGGCCCAAATGCCTTCTCGTTGATCTCAAGGCACTGTTCCGCGAGCTCCGTGGCTGTCGCAATGTCTCCTCGCCGCGACGCAATGTTGCTCAGATTCCCCAGAGCCGCGGCCACGCGTGGATGCTCTCCACCGAGCGCAGCCTTCACAATGGTAAGTACCTGCCGGTATTGCACCTCGGCGTCGTCGTAACGCTCGGTCTGAAAATTTACATCCCCTAGTGCCCCCAGGGTGGACGCCAGAATCACGCTGTCCGCCGGCAGGCTTTTTTGTTCAATCGCTACAGCACGTTCCAGCAGCAATCTCGCTTTCCCAAACTCTGCTTTGGACATAGCCACGTGAGCCAAGTCACTCAGCTCCATCGCCACGTCCGGATGGTCGGGGCCAAGAACTGTTTCGCTGATGGCCAGCGCCCGCTTGTAGAGCCCCTCGGCCTCCTCAAATTTGCCCTGCCGCCAATAGATTCGCGCCAGCTCGTCGAGTGCTACCGCTACGTGCGGGTGGTTGGGCCCAAGGGTCCGTTCCCAACTGCCGATCACACGCTCCTGAGTCGCGACGGCTTCGGAATACTTGGCCTCTTCCTCAAGTACCCGCGATAGATTGTGAACGCTCACTAGAGTTTCGGGGTCGTCCAGCCCTAAGGCCTTTTCCTTCTTTTGTATTAGCTCCTTGAAGAGCACTTCAGCTTCTGAGTATCGCCCTTCCTGCTCATCCACAACGGCCACGTTGTTCATGGCGGTGAACAAACCCTTTTCCGTACTCCCGGGAGCTGACTTTAGAATCTCCATTCCCCGCCGCGCCAGCGGGTCCGCTTCTTTGTACTTTCCCTGCGAGCAGTACATATAACCCAGATCGGTCATCAGCCCACCAGCGCGCCCATTGTTCGTTCCAACCGCCTTCTCCGTCATTTCCAGCGCCTGTCGGAGCAAGGGCTCCGCCGCCGCATATTCTCCCAATTGCAGATTTACTTCTCCCAAATCCGTCAAACTGGTCGCCGTGTTTGGCTGGTTTAACCCGAAGCTGTCCTTGGCGAGTTGCAGATTTCGAATGGCCAGCGAGAGAGATTCTGAGTATTTTCCGGCGTCATTGAGCTTTTGAATCTGGTCGTGGCTCTTCTGCCACTCCTCCTCCTGTGCGCGCAGAGGCAGCGCCACGAGGCCAGAGAGGGCGAGGAAGAGCAGGCCGTTCATTCCCAGAATTCGGGAGACAGCAGGGCACCTTGAGCCCGCTTTGCTCTGGCCCTGCTCCGTCGAGCACAAATGTGTCATGAAGGCTCCAGGATGGGCAGTCTTTTCCATCTGACAACATGTGGCCAAACACGCTCATGGATAGCAATAGGCGGCGAGTACTGTTGTGCGAGCCGGTTGCCCAATCCTAGCTGCTAGGACAAACTTCGGGGTTGGCATTAAACACTTCTAGCTGCAGTGATCATGGCATCGGCAACATGCTTACCGCCCGATACCTGCACTGGTGGAAATTGACGCGTTGCGTTGCCCGGACGGGCCTGCAAAGAAATTAAGCTTCTCTGATAAACTGTTGGTTTGGCGTAGCGCCATAAAAAACTACTTATGACGACGATTACTATCGAGCAGGCGGGAAAGTATGAGGGGCAGGAAGTCACGCTGAAAGGGTGGCTATACAACTTGCGGGAGTCGGGGAAACTTTTGTTTCCGATTTTTCGGGATGGGACGGGGATTATTCAGGGGGTTTGCGCGCGGAAGGAGAATCCGGAGGCGTTCGAATCGCTGAAGGGGCTGACGCAGGAATCGAGCGTGATTGTTACCGGGAAGATTCGCGCGGAAAAGCGGGCGCCGGGCGGATTCGAAATCGGCGTGACAAAAATCCAGATCGTACAGAAAGTTTCGGAAGACACGCCGTTTCCGATCCAACTGAAAGAGCACGGTGTTGATTTTCTGCTGGACCACCGGCACCTGTGGATTCGAACGCCGCGGCAGGCCGCGATTCTGAGGATTCGCGCGGAGGCCATTCGCGCGGCGCGTGAGTACATGGACGGGCAAGGTTACACGCTGACGGATGCGCCGATGTTTACTCCAGCGGCGTGCGAGGGGACTTCCACGCTTTTCGAAGTGAATTACATCGATGACCAGAAGGCTTACCTGACGCAGAGCGGCCAGTTGTACATCGAAGCGACGGCGATGGCACTGGGCAAGGTGTATACGTTCGGGCCGACTTTCCGAGCGGAGAAATCGAAAACGCGGCGGCACCTGACGGAATTCTGGATGCTGGAGCCGGAAGCGGCGTATGTCGAGATGGATGAGGCCATGGGGCTCGGCGAAGGACTGGTCACGGCTATCGTACAGTCCGTACTGAAGAACAAGCCGCGCGAATTGGAGATGCTGAAGCGCGACACGACGAAACTGGAGAACGTGAAGCCGCCATTTCCGCGCATCAGCTATGAAGATGCGGTTGCAGTGCTGAACAAGAACAGCAATCCAGCAAAGTTTGGCGACGATTTTGGGGGCGACGAAGAAACGATCATCTCGAAAGAGTTCGATCGGCCCGTGTTGATTCATCATTACCCGTCGGCGATGAAGGCGTTTTACATGCAGCCGGATGCGGAGCGGCCGGAGCTGGCGCTGGCGTTCGATATGATCGCGCCGGAAGGGTACGGCGAGATTATCGGCGGTAGCCAGCGGATCCACGATTACGATTTGCTGCTGAAGCGGCTGCGGGAACACAACCTGCCGGAAGAGGCATTCCAGTGGTATCTGGATCTGCGGCGGTATGGCAGCGTGCCGCATTCGGGCTTCGGAATGGGCCTGGAACGCACCGTGGCGTGGATTTGCGGCACCGAACACATTCGGGAGGTCATCCCCTTCCCTCGCATGATTTACCGCGTGTATCCTTAGAGCGGGGTAGTTTGGCACTTTTCCCGCTGTTTCCGCATTTCTGTTGAGTTCAAGGACTGGCCTGGATTTTGTGGCAGGATCTGCCGCTGCGCCATTCGCTCGGCTATTCACCCGTCACGAGTCACCAGTCACGAGTCACGGAGCCGTCGTATGGCACAAAAAGTTCGGATTATCGGTGTGCCCATGGACCTGGGGCAGAGCCGGCGCGGCGTGGACATGGGGCCATCGGCGCTTCGCGGTGCAGGACTGCAAGCAAGCATCAAGAAGCTGGGCTTGCAGGTGGAGGACATCGGCAATCTTTCGGTGAAGCAGCCGGAAGAGATGCCTGTGGGTGAAAAGCGCGCCAAGTATATGCAAGAAATTGCGGAGACGTGCGGGGATGTGGCTGCCGCGGCGGAGAAAGCATTGAGTGAAGGATTTCTTCCGCTGGTTCTCGGCGGGGACCACTCGATTGCGGCGGGCGTTGCCGCTGGTGTGGCTAACCATTTCCGGAAAGAGAAAAAACAGATTGGGTACCTGTGGCTGGACGCGCATGGGGATATGAACACGCCAGAATCGTCTCCTTCGGGGAACGTGCACGGCATGCCGCTGGCGGCCATTATGGGGTACGGCGCGCCGGAACTTGTAGACCTTCTCGGATTCAAGCCCAAGGCGGAGCCGGGGAACATCGTGATTGTCGGTGCGCGGGATCTGGACGCTCAGGAACGCAAGATCGTAAAGAAATCCGGGATTCATGTGTTCACCATGCGCGATATTGATGAGCGCGGGATGCGCGAAGTGATGGCAGACGCGCTGAAATATGCGATGGACGACACGGCGGGCGTCGCGGTGAGCCTGGATATGGACTTCGTCGATCCGTCGGACGCGCCGGGCGTCGGCACTCCCGTGCGTGGCGGGGTCACGTATCGCGAGGCTCATCTGGCGATGGAAATGATCGCGGACACCGAGTCCATGGTTTCGCTCGAAGTGGTGGAGATAAACCCCATTCTCGATGAACACAATCGGACTGCGCTACTGGGCGTGGAGCTAGTGCTTTCCGGCCTTGGCCAAAAAATCCTGTGATTTGGCCGGTAGAGCTTGCTCCCGCTTTTAGCCGGCAGTGGCTCGAGCGCTGTTTTAGGGGAATATCCTAGTCGCGCCAATAGTCTTCTCGGTATGCTGGTGATGCCTGTCGTACAATGCTCGAAGATACAGCGTTTTGACTCCGTAGACGCATCAGAGCAGGAAAATACGGCTGCTGCCGGTGCAAGGGGCGGTACAATCGTCCAAAGTCCGTCGCGAGACTGAGGTGAATACAATGCGAAAACAGATTTCCCGCCTGATTACGATTTTCATGGTTCTGCTGTTGTTGCCTGCTCCCGACTGGGCCACCTGCGGCGGTGGCGGCGGCGGGGGAACGGGAGGCATGGGAACCGGCGGCGGGCGCGGCGCTTTCGGCGACGATCAGGTCTACCAAGTCCCGTGGAAACTGGTCAAACCGGAGGATGCGCCGATCGCCGGCGGGCTTGTCGTTTACTGGTTCCCGTCTTCGGTTGACGAATTTCAGCGGTCGAGCCTGCGGAATTCGCGCAGCTTGTCGCAGTACGCGTCGCAGTGCGTCACGATGGGAATCGCGGATGCCAGCACTACGCTGGGGCAAAAATTCGCGAGCGGCGAAAAACTGCCGGTGGTGGTGCTGGCAAAATCGGACGGGACGGTCATCAACAAACTGCAAAACACGAAGGGGTATCTGAAAGTCGAGCAGGTGGAAAAGCTCGTCGAATCAGAAGTCAAGCAACGGGAAGAGACAGTCAAAGAACATCTCAAGGCCGCTAAGGAAAAAGCCAAGTCGGGCGATAAGGATGGCGCCATTCCTCTGTATCAGTCCGTGCTCGATGAAAAATGCCTTTTCCCCGGCAAAGCCAAGGAAGCGGCGAAAGAACTTAAGAAACTGGGTGTGGACACTTCCGTGAGGCTGTTCGATGCTCCGGTCATGGATCCCACAAAGAGCGCTGAGATTGAAGCGATGATGAAGCGCGGGCTGGCGGCGGAGATGAATGAGAAATACGAAGAGGCGGAGCGGCTGTATGCGGAAGCGCGCAGCATGGACCCTGCCGATCCGGCGCCGTTACGCTATCTGGGCGAACTGTATCGGCATCACTTGGGTGATTGGGACAAGGCTCGGCAGGAGTTCGATGCGATTCTCGCCATGCCCGCCGATCCGCTTTCGCGTGCCGTGGCGATGCACGGGCTGGGCAAAATGACGATACACGACGGCGATTTCCTTGCAGGCTTGCACTTGATGGAAAATTCCGTGCGGGAATATCCGCTGGCGCTGGCTTATCGGAACCTTGCAGTGTATTGGAATTCGGAAGGCGAAACGGCGAAGGCGGATTACTACACGCGGGAAGCCACAAAGCTTGATCCGAGCGATCCTTACAATCTCGTTTTCGCAGCGGCTTTTCTAGCGGGCAATGGGCATGGGGATGAGGCGCTGAAAATCGCGATTGAAAACGAAGCGATGCTGCCGGCGTCCTATAATTTGGCGGCGATCTATGCGCAGCTGGGGCAGAAGCAGAAAGCTCTGGACCTGCTGAAGCGGCACTTTTTCGAGTACGAGCGCTACGAAGCGGTTCGAACGAAAGAGATGATGGAAGCGCGCGTAGATGCCGTGTTTGCTTCGTTGCGGGAAGACCCACAGTTTATTGCGCTGACCAGCGGCGCGGACGGCAAGCTTCCGATGCCGCAAAAGAACAAGATACTCGCGACGCCAGCGAGAATGTAGGCGCAGGGCGTTCCGCGTTCTCGGAGAATTTTCTCCCGGCGTCCAGACCACTGCGTTGCCTGTTCGGAACTGCGGCAAAAACAACCACACCACTGGGCCGCTTTTTTCACTTATAACTGAAAACGGACGGCTGAAGACCTCTATGACCCCAGAAAAAAAACGATTGAGAGTTGGTGTCCTTTTCGGCGGGCGCTCGGGCGAGCATGAAGTTTCGCTGGCTTCTGCAGCTTCCGTGATTCGCGGGCTGGATCCGGACAAGCATGAAGCGTTGCCGATCGGAATTACCAAGGAAGGCCATTGGCTGATCGGGGCGAGCGCGCAAAAATTGCTGCCCGAGGTGTTGAAGGGCGGACAGCGGGTGATGATGACGGCGGATCCGTCGGACGCGGTGCTGGTGCGGCTGGACGGCAGCGGCGGGGGGCAAAGAGTGGATGTTGTTTTTCCGGTGATGCACGGGACGTTTGGCGAAGACGGGACGATTCAGGGGTTGCTGGATTTGGCGGGATTGCCGTTTGTGGGGGCTGGGGTGCTCGGCTCGGCGATTGGAATGGATAAGGATGTTTCGAAGCGGCTTCTGCAGGTGGCGAAGATTCCGGTGGTGCCGTGGATTACGGTGCAGCGCGCGGAGTGGGAGCGGGATCCCACGGGGATCCGAACGGCGATCGAGAAGAAATTCAAGTATCCGGTGTTTGTGAAGCCGGCGACGCTGGGATCGTCGGTGGGAATGACCAAGGTGCATTCGCGGGCGGAGTTGGGGCCGGCGCTGGACCTGGCGGCGGAATTTGCGATGAAAATTCTGGTGGAGCGGTGCGTGATTGCGCGGGAGATTGAAGTCTCGGTGCTCGGCAACCATCATCCGAAGGCTTCCGTTCCGGGCGAGATTGTGCCGCACCGGGAATTTTACGATTATGCGGCAAAATATCTGGAAGAAGGCACGCAACTGCTGATCCCCGCGAAGCTCCTGCCTGCGCAGGTGAAGAAAATTCAGAAGTACGCGGTGGACGCGTTTCGCGCGCTGGAATTGAGCGGCATGGCACGGGTGGATTTTTTCCTGGAGAAAAAGGGCGGGAAGATTTATCTGAACGAAGTGAATACCATCCCTGGATTTACTTCGATCAGCATGTACCCGAAGCTGTGGGAAGCGAGCGGAATTCCCTTCCGCGAGTTGATCGATAAGCTGATTGAGCTGGCGCTCGAACAGCACGCCGAAAAAGCCCGCACGAAGTATCAGATTGAATTGCCTGAAGGCGCCGGCGGCGCGCTGGAAGCGTAAATCGTTACTCGCTAGTCTCCAGTTAGCCCACTACACACTCTCCTGGATTTCCCTGAACCGAGCTTCTGGACCGTCGAGGTCAGTGTTCTGTAGCGCCGCTTATGGCAACTAAGCACTCAACTGTGGTCCACCCCGGACCTGGGAACCGGAGGCGAGAGGTTGGTGTCATTACAAGAATGAGATAAAAGAAAACCCAGTCATAAGGAGCATGGATGCGATTTATATGTTCAGAGAAAAGGAGTGACACGCATGGGTGACGGAGGAACTTTCCTCGCGCGGATGTTGCGGAACGTCAGCCCTATAGTTGAATATGCCGGTAATAAAGCCAGCTACCTTGCATTTATCATGACAAATCTTGCAGAAGCCTTGGTTCCGAAGGCGATGGGACTGGTAGTAGGCGTGTTTGCAATGTGGTGTTTCAATTGGCGAAGTGAGCGCCTCGCAAAAATCGATTCGGATATGAGAATTGCGTCGCTGGAGTTGGTGCATTATCTGCAACCAGAAGGTCGCGCAGAAAAGAGGTAGCTCTCCTTTATTGGTTTAACGCTAAGGCGCTCCGCCTTAATGCAAATCGCTTCCTTTTACTCGGATGGAGGGAGTCTGTTAGGATTTTCAGTGTTGGTGCGCGGTGCGGGGATGGCGCTGACGCAACTTCAAGGATGATTCTGACGCTTGCGGGGCAGGAGACTACCGAATGTCACTTCTCGAACCACCTGCCGGAAACCCGGATAAATCACGGGCGATGGCGTTCACCGTTGCAGCGCTGACGGTGGTCGCGATTGTGCTGTTGTGGTTTACGTTCCGCTACTATCCGGAAAAGAAAGCGGCGGAACATTTCTTTGATGCGCTGGTTGCGGGCGACATGGCCAAGGCCTATCAACTCTGGAAACCGGGGCCGAGCTACGCGATGAAGGATTTTCTGGCCGACTGGGGGCCGGAGGGCTACTACGGCCCGGTGAAGAGCTACAAGATTCTGCACGCGGAGGAGCCCAAGGGTTCGAATGCGATTGCGGTGGCAGTGAATGTAAGCCCATTCATGCCGATGCCGGAGAATTCGGATATCGAAAAGAGCCGCAAGACGAAGGTCGTAGTGTTGTGGGTCCTGGCGTCAGACAAGTCACTTAGTTTCCCGGTTCCCTAAACGCACGGATTTCCCTAAAAACAAATGCGAACAGGCTAGCGGCGGATGTCGTCGAGGGCGTGGAGAAGTTCCTGCGCGGTAACGCTGGCGGTGCCGAGCTTGCCTACTACTACGCCGGCGGCGGTGTTGGCGAGGGTGGCGGCGTCGGGCAGGGATGCTCCTGCGGCGGCGGCGAGGGCCAGGACGCTGAGGACGGTGTCGCCGGCGCCGGTGACGTCGAAGACCTGGCGGCCGGTGGCGCCGCGCTCGATTCCAGCCTGGCCGACGCGGGCGTAGGTCACTTCGAAACTTGTTGCGGGAATCAGGAGATGGCGCGGCGAGGTTTCCTCAAATACGCTCATGCCCTTTTCGCCGCGGGTAATGACGACGGCGCCACTGCCGAAATGCGCGAGCAGCGCGCGGCCGGCTTCCTCGACGGATTTCTCGTCGGCGAGAGAGCGCGTGACGTAGAAACCGGCTTCCTTGGCGTTGCAAACGATGGCGCGGGCGCCGCGGTAGGCGTAGAAGCGCGAGGTCTTAGGTTTCACGAAAACGGGGACTTTTAGTTGATGGGCGGCGCTGAGGACGCGGTCGGCGAAATCGTCGGTGATGAGGCCTTTGTCGTAGTCGGAGAGGACGAGGGCGTCGAGACTTTTGAGTGCGGCGAAAAGCAGGTGCAAAAGTTTTTCCTGGGTTTCGGGGCGGAGCGGCTCGCGGCGTTCGCGGTCAACGCGGACGACCTGCTGGTGCCGGGCGATGATGCGGGTTTTCACTGTGGTGACGCGTTTCGAATCGGCGAGGACGCCTTTGTCCGCGATGCCGGCGGCGCGTAAGCATTTTTGCAGTGCGCGGCCGGGCTCGTCGCTGCCGATGACTCCAAAGGCTTCCACGTGCGCGCCGAGTGCGGCAATGTTTGCAGCAACGTTGCCGGCACCGCCGAGGCATTCGCTCTGCTCGGCGAAATCGACGATGGGAACGGCGGCTTCGGGGGAGAGGCGCGAAGCGGTGCCCCAGAGGTAGCGGTCTAGCATGAGATCGCCAAGGACGCCGATGCGTTTGCCACGGAGGCGGGGGATCAGGCGTTTCAGGCGAGGGACGGAATCGGCGATGTTGGTGAGCATGCGGGCTCTTGATGAGTGTTTTCCTCGGCAAATCAGTCCTGAGCGATCTTTGCTTCCTCGGGCAGCATGACGGGGATGTCGTCGCGAACGGGATAGACGCGGCGGCAGTTTCGACACTTCAGGCTCAAGCCATCGGCCTGCAATTCTACCGGCGTTTTGCAGACGGGACAGACCAGAATGTCGAGGAGTTCTTTCGGAATGGGCATGTTGTCCCCCTTGCGGATGAAACCGGCCGGTGGAACGTGAATTGGCACTGTATCAAAGGGCGTCTGGCACGGGCAACTGAGTGAGGGACGACGAAGCTTGCAGAAGAGAGTTGGCGCTTGCGCGGCAAGAACGGGAATCGGCTTGACCGTGGCGGAGTGCGGGCGTAGCGTTCGATTTGTACCCTTCTGAAACGAGGCCTTCCATGAAAAACCGTGATCGCACCGGCCAAATTGTGATTTGTGGTTTGTTGGCCACCATTGGGCCGGCAGGATTGGCTTTCGGACAATCGCAAGCGCAGTCGTCGCAATCTTCGCAGCAATCCTCCCCGTCCGCCCAGCCGCCATTACAACCAAAGGACGAGTCCGCTGCAGATGCGGCGAAAAAAGCGCAAAAAGAAAAGCCCAAACCGAAAAAAGTGTACACCGAGGAAGACCTGGCGTCGATGCGGGGCACCGGCGTGTCCGTTGTGGGCGACGAAACTCCGGCGGGCAGCGGCGCAGGGGGAACGAAGAAGGCCGATGAAAAGGCCAAGCCCGGTGTAGTGCCAATGTCGGGACAAGACGAAGGATACTGGCGCGGAAGGTCTCGCGCGCTGCTGGACGGGATAGCATCAACAGAGCAGGAAATCGCAAAGACAAAAGAAGAGATCAAGAAGTACGGCAGCGACGGGTTCGACGCCACCAGCGGGCTGAAGGACAACATCATTTACATCGACAATCGGAGCAGCAAGGTGCAGCAACTGGAGAAAAGAAAAGCGGACCTGGAGAAAAAACTGGACGAATTGCAGGAAGAAGGGCGAAAGGCAGGAGCGGACGCGTCGTGGTTCCGCTGAGCTCTCGAAAAGACCGATTCGGAATAAAAAAAACAAACGAAGAGCGCTGTGAAGAAAGCTCACGCGCCTTTGCACGTGGCCATTGAAACTTTTGTGCAACAAAAAACACCGGGACCAAAACTGACCCTCAGACCAGTAGTTTTTGGAAAGAAAGACGCAGTACGCTGACAGCGATCACAAGCTCGACTTCCCTTCTCTGGGGAACTGGGAGAGCAACCGTGTATTGCGATCGCTGTGGACTGAATTTCCTGCCTAAACAGTCCGTGTGCACACGCTGCAAGCGGGTGCCGACGCGGTACTGGTTTCAATTCATGAGCCTGGTGACCATCCTGGTCGCCGTTCTTTGCAACACACTTCTAGGATTATTCCTGCTGCCGCGGCTGGCGATGGCAAAGCACGGCCAAGGCTTATTTCGAGGCTGGTACTGGTTTGACCAGAAGGCGGCTTTGTATGGGTGGGTACCACTGGCGATAGGCCTGCTTGCCTGGGACTATTTCGTGTGGAAAGAGGCGCGGCCCAAGGTCAAGGGCTGGTTTACGCGCAAGCTGCTGACGTTTTCGCTGGCAGCGGGAGTGGCGCCGTTGCTGCCGTGGTGGATCCCTGCGGGGCAGCCTCCAGGACAATTCTTCGACATGATCGGCAGGCATCCCGGGTTGCCCGCGCTGCTGGCGTGGTGCGTGGTGCTGGTGGTCACCATTTTACTATGCATCGATCCGGAATCGCGGGACTATCTGCTGGGGCACGGGAGAACGCTGAGCATCGTCAGCACGGGGATGCTGCTGCTGGTGCTGACGATGACCGTGATTGGGTGGTCACTGACGTACTGAGCTGGCAGGTAGAGCGACATAAACTTAGGTCGAGAATACGATCGCGAGCGACCTGTCCCATCGGTCAGGATACTTCCAAGAGACACTTCCGAACAGAACCGTTGCAGGCATTGGCGCGCGGCGTTTCAATGGAATTACTATGAGAAACACCAAATTACCAGGCATTCTTGTGCTATTCCTATTGTTTGGCTCCGCCGGACCGTCGTTTGGCCAGCAACAGCGAGTTTTCACCTGGCAGCCCGGCAATCAAGAGGATGTGCGGTTGGACCCCGCGAACTATCACGCGGGGGAAACGTATCACGCAGGCGGAGACGGCGGCAATATGCAGGTGGATATCAAGTCGGAGCTGCCCGTGACGATATTCCTAGTGCCCGCCGGGGAGTGGAACGCGGCGCTGCAGCATCCCGAGGCCTTAGCCAACTTGCGGCAGTTGTGCCCGCGAGAGCATGTGGTGGAGACCAGGTATTCCTGTTTCGTCCCACCGGAAGCGATGACGCTGATTATCCGCGACGAGCGATATAGTCCCGATCAGACGGTGTTTGCCGGACTGGGAGCAGTTCTGGACCCGAATAACAAGATCGAGCGCGCGGTTGGCGGAGGAATTGCCGCGGTGTTTACGGCGCAGGGTCCCGGCACGCGCCGTTTCAAGGCTCCGAACGATGTGCATGTCCAATACTTCCGCTGGCTGTGCGTGGATAATTGCATCCAGCCGCAGTTTCAGTGGACCGAGCAGGTCAAAGAGAAGTACAACCTCACGTCGTTCCTGAAGGTCTATGGCGGGTTCTTGCCGGATCATGACGGTGTGCAGGTCAGCATCAAGATCAAATCGCCCGTGCCAATGGTAGTAGCAATGGTACCGTCGGATATCGCCAACCAGCTGCATGCCAAACCGGAGATGTTTGAGCCCGCTCTGGAGAAGAACGCCTGCCAACAACGAGGTGTCCAGTCCTTGGAATTCCAGTGCACTTTCAATCTGGCCGACGGTCCGCAGTCGCTGATCGTGGCCCCGGAAGCCAACGGGAACATCCCTCACAAGAAAGCCGAAATCGAGATGCAGTATGTGAAGTGCATCGCGAATTGCGCCCTGCTGGAAAGCAAGCGATAAGAGTTAACGGCTCCATCGCTAGCAGAGTCCCCTGCACTTTCGATGGGATGGGGGCACTCACTTTTCCCAAGCACGTCAAAATCCTCTAACTCAAAAACTGCGTATGTGGAAGAAGTACGGGCGGCCCGGCTGACGTCGAGACCGAGGGAGTGGCCTGCGATTGTGGAGGCGGCAGACGATGGTAATTGGCTCCGCCGACTGGAGACATGTGAAGGGAGCGGGGCGACAGCGCCGCCGCTGCGCAGCCAAGACGGAAGAGAAGAGACTTCATGCTGATTCCAGGCGATCGAGGGCCAGGTTTCCTTAGGGATGCTGAAGAATGCGCCGGTGATTTGCGGATCGAAGAGGCGTCCTGACTCTGAGTGAATGACTCTGAATCCTTCCTCGAAGGGGAGGGCGCTACGGTAAGGACGGTCGGAAGTTGCGAAACGACAGACGCGGCGCGAGTGCCCTTCGGTTGCCGCATCACGAAGATCAATGGCAGCGCCTAGAGCTTCGAGGGTGTCTTCATAGCTGCGTTCTACGAGCTTAAGGGCGGCTTCAATCTGATGGGTACGCTCCGCAACCATTTCTTCCAGGTGTAAGCGGTAACCTTCAACTTCGCGCTCAAGACCCTTTTTTTTGCAGGGCGCGATGAAGGCTGACAATGACCAGTTCCTCCTGAAGGGGCTTCACCAGGTAGTCGTCCGCGCCTGACTTCATGGCTTGGATTCCCACGCGCACATCGTCCACGCCTGTGGCAAGCAGGAAGGCCACGCGAGGGCTGCGGCGGTGAACTTCAGCGAGGAGCTCCAGGCCGGACATTCCTGGCATATTGAGATCACAAACGATGGCGTCGCGGGTGTCATTTTCCAAAAGGCGAAGAGCCTCGGCGCCGCTCAGTGCGGTCTTGCAGTCGAAATCTGCATGGGTCAGCAACAATACCAGGAGCTTACAGGCGGCGGGTTGATCGTCAATGATGAGAACGCGAGCAACGGGAGAATGGGGCAAGGGGGCATGGCCGGAGGGTGCCGCTGTTTCGGGAATCATGAGTTTTTCCGGAACGGGTATGCTGCGAATCTCCAGTTCGAGCGCAGACAGAGTTCTGTACCGTCTGCTGATGGTGCAATTGTGGAACCAGTGGGTTGTGCGTAAGTGGCCGAGAATCAGATGGTGCGCCCGGCTCCATGTGCCAATCTGGTGCTGACGCTTCGGATTGGAACGTCGAAAGGGCTGAAGATCAGGGTGATGGTGGCCAGCTAGAGGCCGTGGGAGGCGCAGAAGGCACGTACGACAGTGGCGACGTCCTGGTGCTGGGCATCGACGGCGTAGTTGAGGCGGCGCATGTCGACGGCGGAGAGTTTGCCGGCGAGATCGGCGAGGGCGGGGCGGAGTTGCGGGAATTGCTCGAGGGTGGATTGGCGGACGATGGGGACAGCGTCGTAGGGCGGGAAATAGTGGCGGTCATCCTCGAGTGCGAGGAGACCGAGGGAATCGATAAGGCCGTCCGTGGAGTTGCCGGCGACGATGTCTACCTGATGATCGACGAGAGCGCGGTAGATGAGGCCAAGGTCCATGACTTTGGGAGTTTCGGCGAAGCGAAGATTGTAACGGTCGCTCCAGCCGCGGAAGCCGTCGGGGCGCTCGAGAAATTCGTAGCCGACGCCGACGCGCCATTTGGACGCAAGCGGTGCGATGTCGGAGATTTTCTGGAGAAGGAGTTTTTTCGCGTCGTCGCCGCGAATGACCATGGCGAAGGTGTTTTCGAATCCGAGGGGCTCGGTGACCTCAAAGTGGAAACGGTCGGAGTATAGCTGCTTGACGCGCTTATAGACGGCGTTCGAATCGCCTTGCGGGGATTCATTCAGGACAGCGGTGAGAGCAGTGCCGGTGTATTCGACGTAGAGATCGAGTTGGCCGGCTTCGAGGGCTTTGTGGACGAGGAGCGTGCCGCCGAGATTGGTCTTGCGCTGGACAAGGATGCCAGTTTTGGATTCGATGTGCTGGGCAAGGAGTTCGGCGAGGATGACTTGTTCGGTGAAAAACTTGGAGCCGATGGTGATCTTGGATGGCGGAGACTTGTGGCAGGCGCAAACGAAATAAACAAGATTTAGAGAGCAAAGAAAGAAAAGGAAACGGAAGTGAGCGCGGCGCATATTTAGGTGGAACTTCTCATGGGAGAACAAGGAATTTAGCACAGAGGCCGAATAGAGCACAGAGAACACGAGAGAATAAGAAATGCTAGGGGCCGGGGTAAGGCCCGGCCTATACAGAGTCTTAGGAGACTTTGAGGCGACGTTCGAGCAGGCCGAGGAGGAAATCGGCCAGGATAGCGAGGAGCGCAGCAGGGATAGCGCCGGCGAGGATTAAGGAATCGCTGACGAGTGCTACGCCGCGAAAGATGAAGGTTCCGAGGCCCCCGGCGCCGATGGCGGCAGCGATGGTGGCCACGCCGATGGTGATGATGGTGGCGGTGCGAATTCCGGCAAGGATCACAGCGAGTGCGAGAGGAAAGCGGACGCGCCAGAGAATTTGTGTGCGAGTCATGCCCATGGCTTCGGCGGCTTCGACGACCGCGGGATCGGTGCCCGTGAGGCCGACATAGGTGTTGCGCAGAATAGGGAGCAGCGCGTAAAGGACAAGGGCGACGATGGCGGTGCGCTTGCCGATGCCGCCGATGAAGGGCATAGGAATCAGGAAGCCGAAGAGAGCGAGGCTGGGAATGGTTTGGAAAACACTGGCGATGCCGAGTGCGATCGTGCGCAGCGCAGGACGTTGCACGATGAACATGCCCAGTGGGACGCCGATCAGGATGGCGATGGCCATGGCGATGACGACGAGGGTCAGGTGATCGAGGGTGGCGCTGAATATCTCTGCGCGGTGCTCGTGGAAAAAAGTCCAGTTGCTGGGCGCTTGCAGGATGAAAGAGATCATGCGGGGGCTCCCGGGGAAACGGAGAGCGAGGAAGTGAAGGCGCGGACTTCGGGATGATCGAGGCGAAGAAATTCTTGAGGCGCCGCGTTGGCAACGATGCGGCCGGATTCGAGCAGGACGATACGGGAGGCAAGAAGCAGGGCTTCACGTAAATCGTGTGTGACGAACACGATGGTTTTGCCGAGGCGGCGTGCGAGGGCGCTGAATTCGCGCTGAAGCTCGGCGCGGGTGACGGGATCGAGCGCGCCGAATGGCTCGTCCATAAGGAGGATCGGAGGATCAGCAGCTAGCGCGCGAGCGACACCAACGCGTTGGCGCTGGCCTCCAGAGAGCTCGCGCGGCCGGCGCTTGGCATATTCGCGCGGATCGAGACCCACAAGCTGGAGCATTTCTTCGACGCGCGCAGCGCTGCGCACCGCATCCCAGCTTTCCAGGGAGGGGACGAGGGCGACGTTTTCCGCTACAGTGAAATGCGGAAAAAGACCGGCATCCTGGATAACATAGCCGATGCCGCGGCGAAGGCGGATGGAATCCCAATCGGTGGTGGCGCGGCCCTGGACGAGAATTTTGCCGTTTGACGGCAGTAACATTCCATTGATCAACTTGAGGAGGGTGGTCTTGCCGCTGCCGCTGCGGCCGAGTAAGACGACCGTCTCGCCCCGAGAAATAGTTAAAGAAATACCAGAAACGATGATTCGCGCAGGAATAACGTTTATGTGATACGCCACATCGCAAAATTCAATCGAATTTCCTGAAGAATCCGCGGTTTTCGTATTCATTTCGATTGACAGCCCCACATCCCGGAGCGAACATCTTAATGCACCTTGCCTCCCGACGCCGAAATTTGGCGTATCCTTCGCGCGGAAGCTGCATCCAAAGGAAGGGGAAAACGTCATGGGAGCACTTGCTGTAGCTGTCCGCATCCGCAACGACCTTCACACCAGGCTGCTCGACGCAAGAGCGCGAACCGATGAGTTATTTCGCGTAGTCCGCGAAGAGGCCATGTACGACCGGCCGATCCCCGAAAGACACCGCATCATTTTTTACGTTGGACACGTGGAAGCGTTCGATTGGAATCTGCTCGGAGAACGGGCGTTTGGATTGCGCTCGTTCCAACGGACCTTCGACCACCTGTTTGCCTTTGGAATCGATCCCGTAAATGGGGGATTACCGACGGACTCGCCTGTGGATTGGCCCGGGAGGGAAGAGGTTGAGAGGTACAACCGGCGGTTGCGCACGGAGCTGGATCGGGCCATTGAGCATGCGCTGGCACGGCCTGCGGAGGGGCACCCGCATCTGAGCACGATGTTGGAAGTGGCGATCGAGCACCGCTTGATGCACGCGGAAACGCTGGCGTACATGCTGCACCGTTTGCCTAGCAACAGAAAGATTGGCCCGCCAGAGCGTGCCGCATGGAAAGCAGTGCGGGTGAAGTCCCATCTGGTGGATATTCCCGCGGGGAGGGCGACGCTCGGTTTGGAGCGAATTCATGGAGATGAATTCGGGTGGGACAATGAATTTGGCGCGCACGAAGTGGAGGCGGCGGGATTCGCGATTGAGAATCACAATGTAACAAATCACGATTTTCTGCGGTTCATCCAGGCCGGCGGTTATGAGAACCGAGCGCTTTGGAGTGAGGAAGCCTGGGCCTGGAAGAAAAAGGAGAGCATCGAGCACCCGATGTTCTGGAAGCGCGATGGCAATCTGTGGATGTACCGCACGATGTTTGGCGAGATTCGGTTGCCACAGGAGTGGCCGGTCTACGTGAGCCACGCGGAAGCCACGGCTTATGCGAAGTGGCTGGGTCGCAAACTTCCGACGGAGGCACAGTTTCATCGCGCAGCGTACGGAACGCCCGAAGGCGCGCCGGAGCGCAGCTATCCGTGGGGCGAAGAAGCGCCGAGCGAGAGCAAAGGAAATTTTGATTTTCAGTCGTGGGATCCGTCTCCCGCAGGCGCGCATCCAGCGGGAGCGAGTGCATTCGGCGTGCAAGACCTGGTCGGGAACGGCTGGGAGTGGACGCGGACGCCATTCGCGCCTTTTGCGGGCTTCACGCGGATGCCCTTCTATCCAGGCTACTCTGAGAATTTCTTTGACGGAAAGCACTACGTAATGAAAGGCGGCTCGCCGCGCACCGCTGCGTGCATGCTGCGGCGGTCGTTTCGAAATTGGTTCCAACCTCATTATCCGTATGTCTACGCAACTTTCCGTTGCGTTGAGGACTGATCAAGCCCAAGCCCGGGAGACCCCATGGCGACCTCTTCCCTTGATGTACGTCTTGTGTCCGAATTCGCAGCGGAGGTGCGCGCGAGCCTGACCAAACCAGGCCAGCGAGAACTTCCTTCAAAATATTTGTATGACGAAGTGGGCTCGGCGCTATTCGAAACGATTTGCGTCCTGCCGGAGTATGGATTGACTCGGGCGGATGCGCGGCTGCTGGAAAAGCACGCGGGAGAAATTGTGGGGCGGCTGCCATCGCCGATTCGAGTGGCGGAGTTGGGGAGCGGCTCGGGAAAAAAGACGCGGTGGATTCTGGAGGCGCTTTCTCGGCGGCAGAAAACGTATTACTACCCGATCGAGATTTCACCTTCGGCGCTGGCGGCTTGCGCGAAAGAGCTGGGACAAATCGATCTGGTCAGTGTTGTCGGGCACGAACAGCCCTATCTGGAAGGGTTGCGCGCGGTTGCCGAAGGGCGCGGAGAGCAGGATCATCTGCTGGTGCTATTTCTTGGGAGCACGATTGGGAATTTCGATCGCGATGCGGGCGATGAATTTTTGCGCGAAATGAGGGCGATTCTGCGTCCGGGCGATGCGCTGCTGCTGGGGACCGACCTGGAAAAGAGCGTTGAGTTGCAACTGCTGGCTTATAACGATCCGGCGGGTGTAACGGCGGCATTTGATCTCAACTTGCTGGCGCGAATCAACCGGGAGCTGGGCGCGGATTTTGATCTGGCTCACTTTCAGCACGAAGCACGATGGAACAGCGCGGAGCGGCGTATGGAAATGCATCTGCGCTCCACGCGCCGGCAAACGGTGCACGTTCCGGCGGCAAGCCTGCGGTTCATGCTAGATGAAGATGAGACGATTTGGACGGAGAGCTCTCACAAATACAAAGCCGACGAAATTCAAAGAATGGCTGCGCGCACAGGATTCCGCTGCGATGGCCAATGGATCGACCGCGAATGGCCCTTCGCTCAAAACCTGCTGATCGCGGTGAAATCGAATTAGTTGTAGCAATCCAGCAACGACTCCCAATTCAATTTCAAGTTTCCGTTAGAAGGCTTCGACGCGCCAGACGAGGCGGGCGGACCAGGATTTTTGTGTGGTGAAGTCCGGGCGCCAGATGGCGAGGATTTGGGAACCCTGGTAGACACGTTCGAATCCTTCCTCGGATTCGGAGACAGTTTCGATTGGGGCGACCCAGAACTCTTCCGAGAGCGGCGCGTGCAAGGCGACGCGGACCCGCTGCCAGCCATCTTCCATGCGGAGGATGGGGCTGGGAAGTTTCCCGCTGAAGCGCAGATTCTCGCGGCCCGTGTGCGTCTCGAAGAAACGGTCGGGCTCGGCCGGGGCGAGCATATTGACGATTGATTCGATTCCAACGGCAAAGGGCTTTGCGTGCGGTTCCTTGAACCGCAAGCTAATTTCGCAGCCGACTTCACATCCTTTGGGCGCGGCCCCGAAAGAGTACTGCTTGAGGAGCAGAAGCTTTGCGGCGGCTGTTTCACTCTTGCCATGCAACGTGAGGGTGTCGGCACGGAAGAGCTCGGCGTTGTGCGGATCGGTACTCTTCATGGTGAAGGCGCCGCCTGCAAAACTAGGATCTTCCTGTAGCTCGAGAGATTCGTACTCCGCGTGCGTGCGCGCGGGATCGAATAGCAGGACACGGAAAGCGTGGCGCGGCCAGCGGTCGTAGCGGAGAAAGCGCTCGAGGCCGGGCTCCTTGACGCGGGTTTGCTCATGGATGGAGGCGACTGCGCCGGTGGCGGGCTTTCCGGCGGCTTCGCGCAAGCTGGAGTGATAGGACTCCGGGCGGCGGAGAATGGAGTTCACGAGCGGGGCGGCAACGGGGCGGAAATCGAGCGCGGCAATGGTGCCACCATCACTGGGCTTCAGGAGCGCCTGGTATTCGGGCGCGGTGAAAAGCAGTTCGCCGGCGCCGTCGGCGTCGTAATCGAGCAGCTCCACGCGGGCGACAAGCGCGCCGGGAGTGTGGAGATCAGCGATGGCCTCGGCGCGAATGAGATTGCGCCACGGATCGGTGCGGAGATGAGGGGCGTAAATTCCGCCGAAAATGCCATGCCAATAGGCGTCGTTGCACTGGGCACGCAAAAGCAGATCACGCGCGCGCAGCAGATCTTCAACCGATTTCGTCCCGGCACGGCGCGAAGGAGCGGCAGCCAAACGCGCGGAGACGCGGAGCATTTTCTTGTGGAGCAAATTGGATTCGGGGTACTTGCGAAAGAAACCGCGCCAGGAGCCCCCCCGCAGGAAGGAGAGAACTTCCGGGCGTGCACTGAATTCCTTGAGCACGGCGTGATAGCGTTGCCGAACGCGCGTGGGCAGAACCCACTCCATCATCTCGGTATAAGAAGCCGTAGGAAGGTCGGCGCGGCCGAGAGGAGCGTGCGCCGCGAGATATTCACCGGGCGTGGAAACTTTCAGCCAATCTGAATTCTTTTCGAGCGCGGTGAAAAAATCAGCGAGCCAGCCATCGGTGTAGCAGTGTTCATGCGTGCCGGGCCAGACCCCGAACTTCTCCATATCGTCGCCCATGGCGGCCACGCCGCCGGGGTGGAGGTTCGCAGCTTCACGAAGCCAGGTGATGACCTCCTCGACCTTTCCAAATGGCACGAGGTAGCGTAGCGCCTTCTGGCCAGGATAAAGCCGCACGGTCTGGCCGCGATCTTCGGCTAGGTACGCCCCGAAAAGCTCTTCAGGCTCAAAGCCCGCGGAGAGGAAGTGAATATCATCGACCAGAGTGTAAGCAATGTTGGAGGCGGCAAGCGCAGAGGGAAGCTGAGGCTCCCAGACACGTTCGGCGAGCCAGGCACCGGTGGGCAGCCGGCCAAAATGTTTTTCGAGATAGGCAGAGAGGCGACTGATTTGTTCGCGCTGGTCTTCGGGCGGGATGGAAACCAGGACGGGCTCGTAAAAACCGCCGCCGACGAGCTCGACCTGACCGCCCTGAACCAGCGATTTTAGACGGGCGAAATACTCGGGCCGATGCTCCTCGATCCAGGTGAGGAGCGGACCGGAGTAGTGGAGGCCGAGATGAACGCCAGGATGTTTCTCCAACTCCTCGATGAAGGGGAGATAGGAAGTCTCGTAAGCTTTTTTCAGAACGTGCTCGAAATTGCCACAGGGCTGGTGAGCGTGAATGAGCAGAGCAAGATGGAAATCCTGGGGCATGGGGACAGTTTTTTCTCTCAACACATGATAACCCGCCGCAGGAAATTATGATTTCGAGCAGCGGCGTGCATGGGCCAAAAACGCAACTTTGTCGAACACGCGTTCATGCAGGCGCAACCAGCATGCCTCAGGGCGAAGTGTGCTTCAACACCCAGTCAGAGACGGCATTCAGCGCTTCCGGGGCGATGGTTTCTTCAATGGCGCCGTATTCCGTTGGCGAGCCCGTGGGACAGTGCTGTAAAAGATGGTTCAAGCCGGGCAATGCCGTGATTTGAAAATCCTTATTGCCGCCGCTTTGAAGAGCTTTCTCGATGCTTGCGAGATTCTCCTGCGCAGGAACCTGGAGATCTTTTTCGCCATTGAGGGCGAGGACCGGGCATCGGGTCTTTTGAAGCGCGGGAACGGGATCGTAATCCAGGAAATATCGAAACCACGGCGAGACGAGCATACCCATTTGCAGCTGGAGGGCGGAGGACGGCAGCGTCAGGCTCATCCCACTGGATTGCACGAGATCGGCCAGCTTGGATTCGAGAGCATCACGATTCGTTTGCTGGCGGACCAATGCGTATGTTTGCTTGTTGAAATTGAGAGTGGTGGCGATCTGACCTTCGTTCACACCGGTAGTTCTCAGGATGGCCTTCGACTGGAGCAGCAGCGAATCTTCGCCGTTGAGGCCGGGACCAGCGAGAAGCACGATCCAGGCAACATCCTGGGAATGCATGGCAACCATTGGAGCCATGAGGCCGCCTTCACTGTGGCCGATGAGGCCGATTCTTTTCGAATCAATATCCTTGCGAGTTTTCAGGTAAGCGATGGCGGACTCGCAATCGCTTGCAAAATCCTGGGTAGTCGCATTGGCATAGTCGCCGGTGGACTTCCCGTTCCCGCGTTTGTCAAAACGAAGGACACCAATGCCTTTGCGTGTCAAGTGGTCCGCCAGAACCAGAAATGGACGATGTCCGAGGAGGCTCTCATCACGATCGTGCGGCCCAGAGCCGTGGAGGAGGATCGCGATGGGGAAAGGGCCAGAACCTGGGGGGAGAGTGAGCGTGCCCGCGAGGGAGATTTTCGCCTGGCTGTTCGGAAAGACTACTTCCAATTCGCGATAGGGAAAAGGCTTTAGGGGAGTTTGCGGGCGAATCAGTTTGAGGAGTTTGTCGGAGCGCTTGAATTCCAACGGTTGTGTGGCGTCGTTCTGTGTCCAGGTTCCGGTGATGGCATTTTTTGTGAGATCGAGTGTCCCGTCGTAGGTGCCGTTCACGACTGGAATTTCGAAATGAAAGGCAGAGTCTTTTTCGCTCACTCTGGTGGCAGGAAGTCCGCTGATCGTCTGGTCAGGGCTGTCAAGAGCGGCGACGAGTTGATTTCGATCCGCGTGCGAGACGTGGAGTTGCAGGCGCAGGCGCATGCCGTTGCCTTCCAATGCGCCCTGCCATACGCCTTCGGAGGGGGAAATGGCGTCAATCGGCTTTTTGGCGCCAGCCCCGGCTGCCTGACGATGAAAACTAAGTGGAAGGCTGGCGCTTCCTTGCGTCCAAACTCCATCAATGGTGCGGTGGTCGGTAGAGATTCTTCCTTCGAAGGAAGCGCTGACCGAGGACACCGTGAAACGAAGCGTGAGATTTTTCTGCGAGTAGGAGGTCACCTCGATGCCGTAGACGCCTTGATCCAGGCTATCGATGGTGGCTTTGACGGGACCGTCCGGCGCCTTCGCTAGATGCAGAACGAGATGAATAACTGCCTCGCCGGCTTGCAACTTGCCGTCCCAGTCCCCGTCCAACCCGATCGTGACGGGTTGCGCCTGAGGCCGGTGGGTGGGTTGCGTCTGCCCGGACGCGATGGAGAGAAGCTGAAGATGGAACGCAAGAAAAGAGACAGCGAGGATCCGGCTCCAGCTTCCAATCTTCAAGCGAGACCTCCGTGATTAACGGCCAAGAGGGTAGATGATGCCGCGAGTGAAAAAGTTGGAATCGTGCCCGCCGAAGGATGGCACAAAAGTGATGCGAGAGACTCGCGTTCGAACGCGGGAGAAAAAAGCGGCACGCCGGAGCCTGCCGCGAGAAACTTGCGCTAAATTTTCCGGCGCGCCTTCCGGCGCGACTACTTGTTGGCGTACCAGTTCGCGTTGATGGGCGTGAAGCTATTCCATTTTTCGGGCAGATCTTCGAGCGCGAAGATGGCGGTCACAGGGCATACCGGGACGCATGCACCGCAGTCGATGCATTCGGTCGGGTGAATGTAAAGTTGCGTCTCAGCCTCAAAAGCCGGTTCATCCTTGCGCGGATGGATACAGTCCACGGGACAAACATCCACGCAAGCGGTGTCTTTGGTGCCGATGCACGGTTCGGCAATCACGTAAGCCATTAACGATCTCCTTTGTCCGGACTGCAGACCGGCGGCCCATGGGACGCTACAGCACGACCGGCAAAAAATCCTTATATCACGGGCCTGCTGTGAGCATCAAGCGGCCTGAACTGATTGTACGCGGTGGGAATGGGTTTCTCAACCGGCGAGGGTATGGATAGAATGGACTAGAAAGGGACGGTAATGAGAACTCGGACTCTATTTGTCGTATTTCTATTAGTAGCTGCTGCGAGCGCACTCGCGGCGCCGCAGGCCCCCAAAGGGGGGGCCCAGCACGATCCGGAGATCATTGACGCGCAGGGCTATCAGAAGCTGCTGCAACAGAATCGGGGAAAGCCTCTGCTGGTCACCTTTTGGGCGACTTGGTGCGAGCCCTGCCGCGACGAGTACCCGATGTTGAACGAACTGGCAAAACAGTATGCGCCGCAGGGATTGAAGGTCGTAGGCATCAGCATGGACGACGACGGCGACCTGATCCTGATGCGGCGGTTCATCGCGCGTTACAAACCGGTATTCACGAACTACCGGAAACAGCCCGGCGGCGAAACGGCGTTTGATCAAGCGGTGCTATCCGGGTGGACGGGATCGCTCCCCGCGACGTTTTTCTATGCGAAAGATGGACGGCAGATCGGGCATGTGATGGGCGAGGGCACACGCGACACGTATGAAGCGGCGATCCGTTCGCTACTTGCGGTGGGATCCAACTGAAGCAGGGGAGAAGCTATGATTCGTACTGAGAATCTGCGCAGCGGTTACATTCAGGATGATGTCGAGGAGTACATTTACACGCTGCTGCCAGAGCGCGATGCGGTCATCAGCGAGATCGAGAAGTATGCCGCGGAGCATCGCATTCCAATCATTGGGCCAGCGGTGGCACGGATGCTAGCGTTATTTGTGCAGGTTTCCGGCGCCAAACGGATTTTTGAGATGGGGTCAGCCGTTGGGTACTCCACGATCTGGCTAGCAAGAGCTGCCGGGCCAAAGGCAAAGGTAATTTACACGGATGGCGATTCGGAAAAAGCGCGGCGGGCGAAGGAGTATTTTCGCCGGGCCGGAGTGGCCAAGCGAATTGAAGTGTGCGTGGGCAATGCGCTGGAGCTGCTGAAGAAGGTTCCGGGCAAGTTTGACTTGATTTTTAACGATGTGGACAAACATCAATATCCGGATGCACTGCGCGCCGCGCTGCCAAAGCTGAGGCGCGGGGGGTTGTTGATTACGGATAATACGCTCTGGTCGGGCAAAGCGGCTCGGCCGGCGGCGCCGGACGATATCCATACGCAGGGCATACAGGAATTCAACCGGCTTGTTTACGCTTCGAAGGAGCTTTACCCGGTTCTAATTCCCTTGCGGGACGGCGTCACTGTTTGCCGAAAGCTGTAACGCGAAGCCAGCCTTATTTGCGGAAGAAATTGCGCAGCAGGAAGCCGACGTTGGCGGGGCGCTCGGCGAGACGACGCATGAAATAGGGGAACCAATCCTGGCCGTAGGGGATGTAGATCCGAACGCGATAGCCATCCCGGACAAGCCTTCGCTGCAAGTCGGTGCGCACCCCGTACAGCATCTGAAATTCAAAATCGTCTTTTGAGATTTGCTTTGCCGCGGCGTAGCGGATGGTCGCCGCGATCATTAGGGGATCATGTGTGGCGATGCCGTGGTAGAAGCCGCTGGAGAGCAGCATTTGCATCAGGCGGACGTAATTGGCATCGACGTCAGCTTTACTCACGAAGGCGACTTCGGGTAGTTCCTTGTAAGCCCCCTTGCATAAACGAATGCGACAGCCGTAGGCCAGCAGGTCGGTCACGTCTGTTTCGCTGCGGTAGAGATAAGACTGAATGACCGTGCCGATCCCCGGATTCCTTGAGCGCACGCGCTTGACGACATCGATGGTGCGTTGGGTGTAAAGAGAGCTTTCCATATCAACGCGCAGGAAATTTTCGTAGCGGGCAGCAAACTCGACGATAGAGAGGACCAGGCCCTGGCAGAAATCGATGTTGAGATCGAGGCCCAGCTGCGTCAGCTTGCAGGAAACGTTGGCGTTCAGTTTTTCCTGGGCGATGCGTTCAAAGACTTCGAGATAGGCGTCGCGGGAATGCTGCGCGTCGCCGGTGGAAGAAACATTTTCGCCAAGATAGTCCAGGCTGGCGAGCATGCCGGCATTGTTACATTCACGGGCGGCGGCGATGGCTTCGTCGAGGGTCTCGCCGGCCACAAAACGGCGGGCCATACCGCGCGTGGTGCCATTGGTAGTGACCCAATTGGCGAAGCTTTTGCTTTCAGAGAGCTTGAGGAGTGTCGAACGAAGCATGTGTGACTAATTATGGCAGTCTGGAAAGAGCGAAACTAGTGCTTGTGCTCTTCCAGAAACTTTTCCGCGTCGATGGCGGCCATGCAGCCGGAGCCTGCCGCGGTGACTGCTTGGCGGTAGCGGTGGTCCTGAACGTCACCCGCAACGAAAACTCCGGGAATCGAGGTCAGGCTTCCGTGTTTGGCGAGAAGGTAGCCGTTCGAATCCATCTCGAGTTTTCCCTTGAAGACGATACTGTTAGGATCGTGGCCGATGGCGACGAACACGCCGTGCACGGGAATTTCGCGTGTTTCCTTGGTCTGCTGATTGCGCAGCCGCACGCCCTCGACATGGCCTTGGGGAGCGACAATCTCTTCCACGGCGAAAGGCGTAACAAACTCGACTTTTGGGTTTGCTTTGGCGCGGTCGATCATGATCTTGGAGGCGCGAAATTCATTCCGGCGGTGAATGAGATAGACCTCACTGGCATAGCGCGAGAGGAAGTTGGATTCCTCCATGGCGGAATCGCCGCCGCCAACGACCGCGATGGGCTTGCCGCGGAAAAAATAGCCGTCGCAAGTGGCGCAAGTAGAAACGCCGTGACCAATCAATTCACGTTCACCTTTCAAGCCCAGCAAACGCGCCGAAGCGCCCGCGGCGACGATCAAAGCTTCTGTCTCATAGGTATTCTTTCCCGCGACGATTTTGAACGGGCGCTTGCTGACGTCCACTTCGGTTACTGCCCCGGCTTTAAACTCCGCTCCGAATTTCTGCGCCTGCTTGCGCATGTTCTCAATGAGCTCCGGCCCCATGATGCCGTCGGGGAAACCGGGAAAATTCTCAACGTGGGTGGTAAGAGAAAGCTGCCCGCCGGGCTCATGGCCATCCAAAACGAGTGGCTTCAGATTGGCGCGCGCGGCGTAAATGGCCGCGGTGAGGCCGGCGCAGCCGCTGCCGATGATTAGGACGCTATACATTCGATCTTTCTCCACTCATTAGATTCAGCGCTGCACCCGCCGGATACAATGGAGCCGTATTGTAGCATTCCCGCCGTCGCGATTCGGAATACAGGGCCTCCAAATTGGAGACCGTTTTGGCGCGAGCGGCGTTGACCTGGACGAATTGCGCTCGCTATAGTCCAATGAAAGTTCAGGTTAGATAAGGAGAAAGTGACGATGGATCCGCGCTTCCCCATTGGAAAATTTGAAATGCCGGCGCAAGTGACTCCGGCACGGCGTCAACAGGCGATTGAGGAGATTGCGGCAACGCCCGCCAAGTTGCGTGCGGCGGTGAAAGGGCTGAACGACGCACAGCTCGACACCCCTTATCGCGAAGGTGGGTGGACGGTACGCCAGGTGGTGCACCATGTTCCGGACAGCCACCTCAATGCTTACGTGCGATTGAAGCTTGCGCTGACTGAAGAAAAACCGACGATCAAGCCTTACGACGAAGCAGCCTGGGCCGAGCTGGCGGATTCGAAATCGACGCCCATTGAGGTTTCGCAAAGGCTGCTCGACTCGGTGCACACGCGATGGGACAAGCTGTGGCGTTCGTTGAAGCCTGAGCACTTCGCGAGGGTGCTCATCCATCCGGACCATGGCGAGCGAACAGTGGACTGGTTGCTCTTTGTCTACGAATGGCATGGCAGACACCACACCGCGCATATCGCGGAGCTACGCAAACAGAGAGGTTGGTAGCCCGAGGTCTTTGAAATGGGAGAGAGCCCACGATATTCTCCGCGGCTGTGAGTCGCCAGGTGGCGCCAGGTGGCGCGGTGCGCTCACCGTCGTGTAGGATGAGGCGGTGCAAAAGGAGACCGCATGAGCAGACCGGCCGGAACCTACGCCATTTTCGAGACCTCGCAGGGCAATATTGTAGTGCGCCTGCTGGAAGCAGAAGCGCCAAAGACTGTCGCGAATTTTGTGGGGCTCGCTGAGGGCACGAAGGAATTCACCAACGAGAAAACCGGGCAGAAGGAGAAGAAGCCATTCTATGACGGTTTGATTTTCCACCGGGTGATTCCGCAATTCATGATTCAGGGCGGCTGCCCGCAGGGATCGGGAATGGGCGGGCCGGGCTACAAGTTCGCCGATGAGTTTCATCCTTCGCTCAAGCATTCGAAATCCGGAAAGCTCTCGATGGCCAATTCTGGGCCGGGAACCAATGGCAGCCAGTTTTTCATTACCGTTGCGGCGACGCCCTGGCTAGACAACCGGCACACAATTTTTGGTGAAGTGGTGGAAGGCCAGGATATAGCCGACAAGATTTCCAACGTGCCGCGCGATTCGAATGACCGCCCGAAAACACCCGTCGCGCTTCAAAAAGTCCGTATCGAGCGCGTCAAGTAAACACCGAGCAAGCCCATGCTCACGCCGGAGCGGCTCCTGCGGTTGATGATCGAATTAATCTTCATCATGCTTGGCGGCTTAATTGCGTGGCTCGCTTTGGTGCGGCACATTGCGGTCGACCGACACGGCGTGAGTTGGCTCATTCTCAGCGTGGCACTGATTCTGTGGGGGCTTCGAGCGTTATACAAACCCGGACAATGGTGGCTGCGCTGGGAAAATTGGACGCGCGGTCTTTCTCTTTCGCTTCTAGGAATTCTGATGCTGGCGATTTCGCGCGTGCCCTTCTTGTGGGTCGCGCCAATGCTGGCGGCCGCGGGTGGATTGCTCGCGCTGCGCGGCCTCATTGGTTGCGCGCTGGCGCTCCGGCCACGCTAGTCCGTGGATCACGCAAACTGATTACTCTCATTGTTCTCTCGCTGCGCCGTTTGGTTCAGCTATAATCCGCGCCATAGACGGTTCTTCCCGAGCCCGGGAATCCGCCCGGGCCATCATGGACACTCATCGAAAGAATAAAGGAGAAGTCCGGTGCTCAAAGAATTCAAAGAATTTGCGATGCGGGGCAATGTGATGGATTTGGCGGTCGGCGTGATCATCGGGGCGGCTTTTGGAAAGATCGTCTCGTCGCTTGTGGAGGACCTGCTGATGCCGCCGCTGGGGCAATTGCTTGGCAAAGTCGATTTCTCGGGCCTTTTCATCAGCTTGGACGGCAAGAGTTACGACACGCTGACCACAGCAAAAGCAGCGCACGCGGCCACATTGAACTATGGGATTTTCCTGAACACAGTTGTCAATTTCCTGATCGTCGCATTTTGCGTATTTCTCGTGGTCAAGCAGATTAATCGTTTCGCTGCAAAACCGGCACCCGCCCCTGCACCCACCACCAAAGATTGCCCGCAGTGCGCTATGGCTATTCCCCTCGCGGCAAAACGCTGCGGTCATTGCACGTCGCAGCTGAGTTGAAAGAATAGACCGTAATCAGGAATCAGCCCGAAGTCTCTAGCAAGGAATATTGCCGGCAGAAATAAGAACCGCCGCATATTCAAGCAAGGGCCTACAACTGAAAACGGATTTCTTCAGGCCTTCGGAGTTTTTTTCTTCTGGTTGGCTTCGAGATGGGCGCGCAATCGATTGACCACGATGTCTTCGTGTCCTTCCTCCATCTCTTTTTTCAGCTCTTCCAGCGCGAAATGAACGACGTCGTGATGATGCATTTCCGCCGGGGCGACGGCATCGCTGAAACGTAGCCACAGCCGATGAAGAAGATTGACCTCGTTGGCCGTCAGGTTTGGCGCGTGGGGTCCGAGGACTTTATAAACCTTGTCCCCGTTGGGCATATGAATTTCCAGGTTGAATTGCGGGCGCTGGTCGCCGAGCTTTTCCCAGGCGTCGCCGATCAGACGGGCCTGCTCCTCTGTGGTTTCTTTCGTGGAATGCCCCAGAACGATCGTGCTGGACTGCAGTGACGTTGCTGCGCGCAGGATACCATCCCAGAGATTGTTCGAGGCGACCACGGCGAGGCGAATGGATTTGCCGCGTTTCTCCGCAAGAGCGAGTGCCTGCGAAAAAAGCTGCTGCTCGATGCTGCCAAAGAGTTGTTCGGCTTCGAGTTCAAATTCGCCGGAGGCCGAGCGGCGCAGCAACCGCACATGAAGCACGACGACATCGCGGCGTCCAGGCTTGACGCGATCAAGCACATTGCCCAGGTGATAGAGGGCGTGAACGTTGCTGACGGGCACGAGAATGTTGCCCGGCCGCGCACCAACAGCTTCCGGAGTCAGCTCGCCTTCCATCTCGAGGTGGAACTGGTCCATCTCAACGTGTTTAGTGTTGCCGCGGCTGTGATGCGTAAATCTTTCCGAGATCGTGAAAACGACGAACAGCACGACGGAGAAGGTAACGCCGGCGATGGTCGCGTCCTTCTTGGTGAAGAGGTTTACCACCGCAATTCCGAGCAGGGTCAGGGTAATCAGACCGAGTCCGAGCGGAATTTCCACGCCGAAAATCGTGAAGTTCAGCGGGACGCGGTATTCGCGATCGCCAGGATGGGTGTAACGCAAGATGAGGACAGCGAGGCCCTTCATGGCAAAGCTCCAAATCACTCCGAATGCGTAGAGGTTTGCGAGAAAGGTTACATCGCCACGGCTGATGATGATGGTGATGATCTGCAAACCCGCGATAATGTTGATGATTCGATAGGAAGTGCCAAATCGCCGGTGCGGCTGACGGAACCAGTCCGCTAGCACGCCGTCTTCGGAAACACGATTGAGCACGCCGTTCGATCCTACGATCGCGGTATTTACAGCGCCTGCCAGAATCAACGTGCCCACAACCACAACGAAGCCATGGAAGACAAGCCGCAGCAGGAAAGGGCCCTCCAGGTTCATCGCCAGTCCGCCGATGAGATTTTCCAGATAGTTCTGGCGAATGCTGTCCGGAATAATCATTACCGCGAAAAACGAAACCAACGAGGTGAACACCAAGCTGTAGATAAAGATTACCAATCCTGCTTTTTTGAGATTTGGAAGCTTGGGATGCTCGATTTCGCGGTAGACCTGTGCGAGTGACTCTTCGCCACTCATTGCCAGAACGGAATGGCCAAGGCCGATGAAGATGGCGATGATTCCTGCGAGATGTGCGAAGTGCACGCCGTAGAGCCAGCCCATGGCGTTCGGCTCAAGCTTCAGGTTTTTCGGATGAGGAATCGGAGGAAGCGCGGGATGCCGGAGCCAGACCGTGTAGATGCACCAACTAATTAAAATCACGACCATTACGGTCGTGATCTGCATGATGCGCATGGCCTTCTGGCTGGATTCGGCGACACCCTTGATGTTGTACCACCAGAAATAAACAGTAACGAGGATGGCGAAGCAGGCCGCGCCAAATCCCGGCGAAATGTGCAAACTCAGATGGATGTAATCGAAGGTTTCGTTGAGGAGTCCGACAAGATATTGGCCCGCGGAGACGCCGCTGATGGGTCCAGTCAGGATGTAATCGAACATCAGAGCGGAAACACTGAACTTGGCAAGGGTTCCGCCCATCGCTTCCTTGACGACGCGATAGACCCCGCCACGGACGAACATGCTGCAGCTCTCGACGTAGATGGCGCGTACGGCGTAGGAAAACAGCATGATGCCGAGGATGAACCACGGCGCGGCCTTGCCGATGTAGCCTTCGGCTTCGCCGCCGGCGTAGTAGGCGGAAGAAGCGAGATCGTTGAGGACGATCGCAGCGGCGCGCCAGAACGAAATGAAGCTCAGGAGCGCCGTCGTGGCTACAAGAACGCGCGGAATTCCGTTGCCGCGGCTGCCTGCGGCAGCAGGGCTATTGGGAGTGCTGCTCATGTACGGGTTGCGTTAAGTTGCAGGTTAAAATGCTCGCATTTTTGGGGCCCTAAGTCTAGCCGGACAGACTACGCGCCATTCGAAAGATATAGCCGGCTCTAGTGCGAAGGACCGGGAGCGGCAGGGGTATTGTGTTTCTGGCGAAGCAGGTCTTCAATATCGCCCATCTTCTCACCGAGGAGATTCAGCTTTCGGGACAAACCTTGAATGTCCGAGGCGGCGCGGCGGTTGACGTCAAAATCGAGTTCACCGCGTAGGCGATCTTTGGTGTCCTGGCGGTTCTGGCTCATCATGATCACCGGGGCTTGGATGGCGGCCAGCAAGGAAAGAAATAGATTTAGGAGAATGAAGGGATAGGGATCCCAGGCGGACTTCCCCAAAGATATGTTTACCGCAGTATAGATGCTGCCCACGATTGCAAAGGTCATGATAAAAGTCCATGATCCCCCGAATTTGCTGACGACATCCGCGATGCGTTCGCCAAACGTGGCTTCCTTTTCGATGATTTCGTTCGGATGGCGATTGGCCCGGAGGCGTACCAACTGTTGGGATGCGTGAAACTGCTTGCCAAGGACGGTGAGCATGTCCATGCCGGCATGGGGCTTGCGCTGCAGAAGAACGGAGATGTCGTCGCGGGAAACTTCGAGACAGGTGGTTTGCTCGAGGGCCGTCGCGTCGGTTTGATGGGGAGTCCTTTCAAGCATAGAAGCAAAACCAAAAAATTCGCCGTGAGAGGGCTCGTCGACGACGACCTCTTGATGATCTTCGTCAACGGTCGAGACCCGCACTCGGCCGGACATCATCACATAAGCTTGACCGGCGGGATCGCCGATTTTGTAAATGCGCTGGCGCGGAGCAAAATGCCTCACTTGGACTTGACTGGCGAGGACGGCGGCTTCCTCGTCATCAAGAAGTGCGAAAAGCGGAACGTGTTTTAATTCCTGTGGGTCGCAGGCCATGGGCCACCTCGTGGGGGGACTGGACTATGCAAATCTGCCCAGAGGATTTCATAGAAACGAGAGGAGAAACAACAAGCGGATTAAAGACGGGGGCTACCAGGGTTTTTTAGACAAAACAGGCGGGGAAACTCGGAGTTACGGACAGCCCCATCTTCGGCTGGTGAAGAGAATCTATCCAGCTGAGACTGCGCGAAACGCTTTGGCGCATTCGGCGCAGGGGCAGATGATGCGGAAATAGTCGTAACTATAAATACCGGTGGAGTGGCCATCTGAGAAATTGAGCTGTATGGCGTAGCTGCCGATCTGCGTGGCGGATTGAGCGCGGGGCTTGGGCTTGAACATCGGGAGGGCGGGGGAAGACAGAAGCGCGGGTGCTGATGCCCCAAGCGAAGCTTTTTTCTCGCGTGCGTCGTTGCAAGTAGCGCAAGGGCACTCTTCGCGCAGATAGGCAAATTCGTAGTGACTCGCGTGGCCATCGGCCCAGGTGATGTCTACTCCGGCGCCGCTGGAAATGTGGATTTTGATACTTGCTGGCTTTTTTCGCGGGTCGAGAGGGGTCGGCATAGTTAGGGAATGATCTTAATTCTTAGACTTGCCATCGCAACAATCGCCCGGCGGGATGGGATTCCCGTGCGGGCAGGTCTTCGGGTGTCCAAGAAAAGTACAGATGCGCTGGTCGAGTTCGGGACTGATGATGTGTTCGAATTTGCAGGCTTGCGTATGAGCTTCGGAATCGTCGATGGAAAAAGTGTCTTTGAAAAGGCGCTCGGCCAGGCGATGACGACGGACGACGTTTCGTGCGCGCTGGCTACCGACGGGTGTGAGCTGTACTTCCCCATTTTGCATTTCCACTAAGCGCAGATCGGACATGCGCGCTAGAACGCGGGCGGCGGGCTCATTGTTTACGACCGGAATCTTTCCGGCTGGGCCGCTGGCGTGGAGGCTCTCTGCCTGGGTCGACTTCCCCTCCTCGCCGAAGGTCCAGATTTGTTCTAGCAAGTGATCGAATCGAATTTCGTCGTCCGTGGAGATCGGCGTGCAGCAGTCGGCGGTATCAGCCAGTGGACAAGCGAGGGGATGGCCCGGACCGTGTTGAGCGGTATCGAAATGCAGGTGGCCGTGCGCCAGCTCAATACGGCGGTCGGCCTGGCGCGCGATGTCCGGATCGTGGGTGACCATCAGGATGGTGTGCCCCGCGTTGTGCAGTTCGCGGAAGATTTTGAGCACAATTTCTTCGTTGGCCTCGTCGAGATTGCCCGTCGGTTCATCGGCCAGAATCAGCTTTGGCTCATTGATCAGCGCGCGCGCGATGGCGACGCGTTGTTGCTCGCCGCCGGAGAGCTGTGCGGGGAGATGCGTCAGGCGGTCGCCGAGGCCGACGCGTTTCAGTGCCTCCTCAGCCTGCTTTTCGTCCGTGACACTGTGGAAATACTGCGCGAGCATCACGTTTTCAACGGCAGTGAGATATGGGACGAGATGAAATTGCTGGAAAACGAAACCAACTTTTTCCGCGCGGTAACGGACAAGCTCGTTTTCATGAAGTTTTGAAAGGTCCGTGCCATCGACGACCACGCGACCAGAGGTTAGCGTGTCCAAGCCGCCGAGAATATTGATGAGCGTGGTTTTTCCAGAGCCGGATGGTCCCATGAGTGCAACCCACTCGCCGGTGTTCACGCCAAAGCTGACGCCGTCGAGGGCACGCAGAGCGCCGTACTGCTTGATCAAATTGTCGATGACCACTTGCGTCGCCGCGGTCTGCGGTGGCGCTTGAAGGACCGAACTCACGCTTCACCTCGAAAAACCGATGCGGGCCGGATGCTCGCCAGCCGCCGCAGCGGAAAGGCACTGAGAATCGCGACGATCACTGTCAGTGCGACAGCTACAGGATACACAATCAGCCGCGGCCGCGCCGCCACACCAAAGACAGCTTTGCCTAAACCGACGGACAGAAAAATCCCCGCCGCCCCACCTATCATTCCTCCTGCGAGGCCAAGCAATGCGGCCTCTGCGAGGAAAAGCCGCAGTACGCGGCGAACCGAACCGCCGATAGCCTTCATCAAGCCGACGTCGTTTCTCCGCTCCATCGCGACGTTGGTCATCGCCGCCATTACGCACAACCCAGTGAGCAGTAGCACGATTCCCACCGTCGCAGTCAGCAAGCCGCTTATCCGATCGTAGATCTTCGCTTCACCCTCGGTGAATTGGCGGATGGGGCGGACATCCACATCAGGGTATTTTTGCGCGAGCGTTGCAATGAACTGTTGCATGATGGGAGGCGGACCATCGAGGCTAATCTGAATGAGGCCTATACGGCTCGAGAGTGCCGAAAGTTGCTGCGCGCCGGGAAGGTCAATAAAAATCTGGCTGTCTTCACTGCTTCCAGCAGTAACAATTCCAACCACTTCGCAAGTTAGTTTTTCACTGCCGTTCTTCAGTTCAATTTCTTCAGGCGGAACCAACCGGAATCGGGAAGCGACCTTTGCCCCGAGTATGCACCTATCCTTCGAGTTCGACAGAATGCGAAATGTATCTGGTCGGCTGGGTATTCCGGATGGTTGGAAGTCCCATGGGGAAAAAACACGGGGAAGATTTCCAAGATCAGTGCCTACAATGACCACGGGAACTGGCGAACTTATTCCAGCGTCTTCAGACGACAAATCAGCAACAAGGTTAAGGAAGGGAAGTGAAATGACCGAGTGGTTCTGAAATTCTGAAGGCAAGCTCGCGAGAAGGGATTGATTGAGGAGTGCATCTTCAGAAGGAACAGCTCGTGACGATTTTTGCGTGATAACGACGTTTGCGCCAAAGGATTTGAACTCCTTGGTGAGGCGGCGCTTGGCGTCGATTTGAAGATTGAGGAGAGCGGCGGTGACGGCGGCGCCTGCACCGAGGGCGAGCAAAATGACGAAGAGGCGTCCACGATTGGCGCTGACGAGACGCCGAATGATGCGCCAGAACATCGCTCGATTGACGCTATGACGGGCAGCCATCACTCGCCTCGCAGGATTGGGGCCGGCTCGTAGCGCGAAGCGCGGCGGAGGGGGATGGCGCTGCCAAGCAACGTGACGCCGATGGCAAGCGCAACAATCACAAGGAATACTATGAGAGAAGGCTCGGGGGCCGCGCCAAAAATCCTTTCACCAAGAAGGCGCGCCAAGATGATTCCCAGCGCATAGCCGATTCCGCCACCGACAAATGCAAGCAAGAGTTGTTCCGCGGCGAGCAGGAAGCCGACCGTGCCGGAGCCAGCGCCAAGCGCCTTCATCAAGCCAATCTCCGTACGCCGTTCGATTACCGAGGCCGCCGCAGAAGCACCCACGGCCAGCGCCGCGGCAAGCAGAGCCGCCCCCGTAACCAGCCACAGCAACATGCGGACGCGCGTGAGGATTTGGCCTTCGCCCTCCGCCACGCGGCGAATCACGCGCACGTCTGCTCCGGGCAAGACCTGCTGGATCGAATAAGCGATGGACGACACGTACGGGCTGCAGGACCAACGCTCGAACTCGCCCGGTTTCATGGTCTTCGGATCGCGCCGCGCAAAGTCGTCTTCGGGTTTCGTCAGTGCGCTGACGTACAGCTTGCGGTATTGGCCTGGCTGACGAGCCAGCTGTTGGGCGTAAGAAAGTGGAATTATGATCGCATCGTCTTCCGCTCCGCCCGACGAAAGTATGCCCATGACCTTCATCGGCGCAGGGAGCTTTGTCACATCACCAATAGCTAGATGAACCGAGTCACCGATGTTGACGTGATTCTTCTTCGCGAACGCGGCTCCGACAACACACTCCTTCGCTTCGTCAGAAAACCAACTGCCATCGACGCGCCACCAAGGATTCGTCTTGGCGATGCCGGTCTGGAATTTTCCCCCATCGGGAAGAGAGACAACATGGTTGGCCCACGTTCCCATCAACGGAACATTTTCTATCCAGTTGGACCATCGAAGCGATAGCGCCTCGCCACGGAGCTCAAGTATCGGAGCGAAAGCAATTACGTTGTTGTGCCAGAAAACAGTCTTGAGCTTTGGCAGGTCGGCTTCGGGGAGGTACGCGCCAGCGTTCACGGGGCGAAAGTCGACGCCGCCGATTTCGAGCGGCAGCGAATCCGCTTGCGGTGTGACGAGAAGATTCGCGCCGAGGCTGCGGAATTCTTTTGCCAGCCGGTCGCCAACATCCAGCGAGACGCTTAGCGCTGCGGTGGCTACACCCATGCCGAGCGCCAGCGCCGCTCCTGTGAGGAGCTTGTGGCGCGGGCGGCGTCCAAAAGAATCGGCGACGAGTCGTAGGAACATAAATTTTCTGGCCGCTCATACACAGGCACAATTTATCGTGCCCTTACCGGGGAATCTCCTTGGTGGCCGCGACGAGCGCGGAAACATCCAGAACAAGATCGCCACCATCGCTATGCGACGGCACGCCGATGGGATTGCAGCCGCCCTGGTCTCCTACCGACGGCACATAGATCGCCGAACCGCAGTGCCGGCAGATGACGTTCTGGCCGTCCTGGCGATAGCCTTCCGCTCCGCAAATCCGGCAAGCGTCCAAAGCCGTGCCGTAACCATTCGGCTTCTTGATAATCAGGAAGCGCACCGACTGATGGCCGGCAGTGATGTTGTAGAGATGCAGACTTCCATCCTGAATTTCACTTAATGGAATGCGCACCTCGTTGCCCACCGCGGTAACGGTTCGCGCCGAGGGCGGCGCGGAGTTCGCGCGCGCATAAACAAAATCCGCGGTCAGCACCAGAATTACCACCAGGCACCCGCCAGCCGCGGCGATCATCCAGCGGCGCTGGCGGCGATTCTGCGATTCGAGCAATCTCTTCTCCGCTTCACCGGCGGCCTCTTGTGCGGCCTTGGCGTGCGACGCCGATTGCCACTCGCGCAATACCAGTAGCGCTGCGGCGCCGAAAATAAACACGAAGAAAAACAGTTCATTTCGCACGATGGGGCCGATCAATGCCATCTCCTGCTTGCTCGACGGCAGCCAGCGCGCCTCGCTCAGTTCATGCAAACCCGTCAGCGCAAGCTGAAACGCCACGAGCATCAAGATGGCGCTGGTCACCGCAAAAAAGCGGTGCAGCGGCACGCGCAGAGTCCCCTTGAAGAAAAAGAGGCCAACAGCCACGGCGGCGCCAATCCCGACAATGGTCCCGATCCAGGTCTGCAATCCCTCGCTAGACAGTTCCACGGCGCGCAAGATCAGCGCCAGCTCCGCGCCTTCGCGCAGCACCATCAGGAACACAAACAGGAAAATCCCCCAGCCCGCGGCCTTGCCTGCCCGCTCCGCATAGGCCTCCACCTTGGCCTCGATCTCTTTTTTCAGGTGGCGCGCAACTCGGTTCATCCATACGATCATCGTAATGACGAACACCGAAGCAACTAGGAGCAGCAGACCCTCAAAACCGTCCTCGCTGATACGGAAGCGCTCCAAGGCCACGGCAACGCCCAGGCTGAGCGCCGCAGCCGCTGCGACCCCGTACCAGGCGAAACGCGCCAGGTGGCCGCGGCCTGTGCGGGAAAGGTAGACTAGGATGATGCCCACGACGAGAGAGGCTTCAACGCCTTCTCGGAGTGCCAAAAGGAATGCCGAAAGCACGGAATCTCCAGTTGTAATTGAGTTGCAACTACGATTTAAGTGTACCGCACCAATGGACTTGCGTCAACCGGACCAATTAGGTCCGACTTACCTCGGCCACCAATAGGTTATCCTGTTCCCTGCTTATGCGCGCGCTCCGCCAATCCGCTTCCCTGCTCTTGTCCGTGCTACTGATCTACGCGCAGCTACCAGCGCAGGCGCCTCCGACCTCACAGCCGCAATCAGCAGCCACGCCGCGGCCGGATACGAAGCCGGACGCCAAGCGCTCACAGAAGGCTGCGGAACGCGGAGCAAAAGCTGAAGCAGCCGGGCAATGGGAGGAAGCTTTGGCCGCCTACCAGGAAGCTGCCCTGTATGCGCCACAAGACGCAGCCACCGTCGGCCACGCGGCGGCGCTGCGCTCCAAACTGGTGCGGATGTACACAGAGGCTGCTGAACGTAGCGCCCTGGCGGGCCATCTAGACCAAGCCACGGAAGCATTGGCTGCAGCGCTGAAGATAGATCCAGGAAACACCATCGTCATGGAGCGGCTCGGGGAAATGAAGACGATGGATGATGAACCACCCACAAAAACGGCGGCAACGGAGATCGTCGGCTTGCCAAAGCTTCAGCCGAAAAGTGGAAACTACAATCTCAATCTGCGGGGCGATACGAAATCAGCTTACGAGCAGTTGGCAACGCTATACGGCGTCAAGGCAGCTTTCGATCCAGACCTGACATCGCGAAATGTACGGATGCGCCTCGACCAGGTGGACTTTAACACCGCCGCCGCGGTCCTGGGCACGCAAACTGGCACATTCTGGCGCCCCCTGAATTCGACGCTGATGTTCGTTGCAGCAGACACGCAGGAAAAGCGCAAGCAGTACGGTCTGGAAGCTGAGCAGACTTTTTCTCTCTCTGCCGCGGTAAGCCCCGAAGATGTAACCGAGATGTTGCGCATCCTCCGAGAGATCACTGGCGCAACTCACATCGGCCTTGATAGCCGCAGCCGGACCATTACCATGCGGGACTCGCCAGAAAAGCTGGCAGTCGCCGAAGAACTGATCCGGCAAACGGAAAAAGCGCGCGGCGAAGTCATGCTGGAGATAGAGCTGCTTGAGGTTGACCGCAACACTGCACGCAAGATCGGCATCGAGCCACCTACCAGCGTGCATTTGTTCACCGTCCCGCCAAATCTGATCAGCCAGTTGAGTCAAGCGCAGAATCTATCGGCGCTTCAAACGCTGCTCGCCGGCATCTTTGGAGGAGTCGCAACAGGGGGCGCAACCACGGTGGCCTCGCTGATTCCACAGATTATCGCGGTGGGCGGGGGCAAATCGACATTTCTTCTGACGCTGCCCAGCGCGGCGGTGGATTTTTCCACAGCACTTTCACTGGTGCACAGCGGCCGTCAGGTCCTGCTGCGTGCGCAAGACGGCAAACCCGCTACTTTTTTTGTGGGCGATCGTTACCCGATTACTCTCTCGTTGCTCTCGAGCAGCCTAGGCAGCTCCCCTTTCACTCCGAATCCGGTGGGTTCCGGCAATCCTTTCCCGAGTAATACTTTCCCCGTGGGTGTCGACCCGGTATCCCTCGCCGCGGCTGACTTTCAGAATAATGGTTTGACTGATCTGGCAGTGGTGAATCAGCTGGATAACACAGTGACCATCCTGCTGAATCAGAACGGCAACCCGGGATTTTTCGCGGATGCTACGAACTCGCCGATCTCATTGGGGCCAAAACTGACCACAGCCCCACCCAGCCCACCCGCAATCGCTTCAGCAGTGTTCACTTCCAGCGGCTTTCCCGACCTGCTCGTCACGGATTCCACAAAAAACCTCGTGAACATATTTTTTGGCAATGGGGACGGGACCTTTAAGACCCCCGCAACAATCATCCCGGTCGGCAATCAGCCAAGTGCCATCGTCACCGCGGATTTTAACGGCGACGGACACCAGGATTTTGCCGTCGCCAATTTCAAGGACAGCACTTTCTCCGTTTTCCTCGGGGGTGTGGACAATAGCAGGAATCCGACCTTCACTCCAGCAACGGGCTCGCCCTTTCACCTGCCCACAAATGTCAGCGGACCGGTAGCCATGACGGTCGCTGATTTCAATCTTGATGGCAAACCCGATCTCGCGATCGTTAATCAGAGCACACTTGCTAATCCATCCATCCCGCAAGGCAACGTTGTGGTACTTCAGGGCAACGGAGATGGAACTTTCAGGCAATTCACTGGCTCGCCGATCACGGTGGGGCAGAATCCCGTGGCGATCGCCTCGGCTGACTTGGACGGCAACGCCAGCCCGGACCTCGCGATCGTAAACAATACGGATAATTCCGTCACTGTTCTGCTGAATCAAGGGGATGGTACCTTTGTTGCTGGCCCGAATTCGCCTCTCGCTACTTCGCCCAATCCCACAGGAATTGCTCTCGCGGACTTCACGCAGAACGGCACAGCGGGGATCGCCGTCACTTGTGCAGGGTCAAACACATTTCGAGTTTTTGTCGGCATCACTGCCGGCTTCTTCACCGTCGCATTCGAGCCGCCTGCTGGGCCCGCTGGGTCCTTTCCCACCGCGATCATAGCGCCATCGCTGGTCAGTGGCGGACTTCCGGATGTAGTTATGACCAACAATGTGCCCGGCGCCACAGGAGACGTCACCGTGGTCCTGAGCCCGGCGAATCTTTTTTCGACTTCAGGGCTGGCACAACAGCCCTATCCAGGCTCGGAATACGTAGACCTGGGGGTAAAAATAAAAGCTACGCCGGCCCTGCATCCCAACAATGAAGTAACGCTGCAACTCGAATTCGAAATCCGCGCTCTCTCAGGAAGCAATGTGAATGGCATTCCCATTATTTCCAATCGGACCCTGACGCAAACGGTGCGCGTAAAAGAAGACGAACCGACGCTAATCGGCGGAATCACGGATGTGGAAGAAACTCGATCGATTGCCGGATTGCCGGGATTTGCGGAAATCCCGGGGATTGGTTACGCCTTCGGGACGAAAAGCAATTCGTTGCAGGACACCGAGTTGCTGATCATGGTCACGCCGCGAAAGGTGCGGATCGCGGATCATCTCACCAGGACGATTCTCGCCGGCCATGGCGATCCTGGCGGTCGCGGAAGCATTGGCCCCGGAGCTCAGCCAACACCGACCGTGCCGCCTCCGCCAGCACCCGGTGGACAGCCTCCACCAGCTCCCGGAGGACAACCTCCGTCTTGAGACCACTCCAGCCAGGCCCTGGCGGCTCATTTGCTCGCGAAGGGAGATTCATACCCGCTGCAAGTTCACGTCACCGCGCGAAAGACTTACGGGAGTGGTTCGAATACCACGATGGGCTGGTAGGTTCGCGGCACAACGGCCTCGGCGATGGCAATCAGCTTCTCCTGCTGGTTGAAGACGCGAAGCCGCGGAGCCTTTGGCTCACCACCGTCGAGCTCGGTTGTCGCACCGGGAGGGAATTCAACACGTCCCGGCTGAAGATGTGCGACCGAAATGTTGAATTTCGAACCGTGCCTCACGCGCTTCTCAATGACTGGAAGAACATTCACCCGGGGAAAATTAGGCAGCAGGTTTTCCAGCTGTATCAGGCAGTCCGCGAATTTTCCGGCCTGCTTGGCTTCCGCAAGTTCCTCAAGAAGGACGGCTTGCTCCAGAGAGAATTCTCCGACCGCAGTACGCTCGATCTCCGCAAGATGCGCGCCGCACCCAAGCTTCTGTCCCATTTCATGCGCGAGCGAACGGATATACGTTCCAGACGAGCACTCGATGACGAACCGAGCGATGTTCCCGGAGATTTCCGTTAGCCTGAATTCGAAGAGTTCCACTTCCACGGCCTTGAGCTCCACCGCTTGCTTCTTGCGGGCCAGTTCGTAGGCCGGACGACCGTGCACTTTTTTTGCGGAAAATGACGGCGGCGTCTGCTCGAATCGCCCAATCCGTTCCGCCGCAAATTTTTCGAGAACTGTTGCATCCAAGAGCGGCGTTGCGTCCGGCCCCTGCGCTTCGCCGTCGGAATCATAGGTGTCTGTCGCGAAGCCGAAGCGAAAGCCCGCCGTGTACCGTTTGCGCCGCCCCACGTAGAACTGTACGAGCCGTGTGGCACGCCCAAGCAACAGAACGAGGACCCCTGTTGCCAGCGGATCCAGGGTCCCCAAATGACCGATCTGGCGAAAGCCTGCAAGGTGGCGCACCGCATCCACAACGTCGTGCGAGGTTTTCCCCGTGGGCTTGTTGATGACGAGCGCACCGTCGTACAGGGCCGGTTGTGGTTGGCGTGGCATTTTAAGAGTGAGGAGCCCTCAATCGTCAGTTCTCAGTGCAGAATTCAGAAAAAGATTGCTATCAACTCCAGATCGCACGTGCGATTGAACCGCTGAAACTTGCGGTCGGGCCACAAATCGCGAAGCACCAGCCAGAGGCAACCCGATCGAGATCCTTTTTCTCGCGTAGGTTTCTACTGATCGTTGAAAACTGAGAACCTTTTACTCCTGGGGCGCGGACGGTTTTTCCTTCTTCATGTCCTTCAGAAGCTGTTCGATCCGCTCGACGTGAGCCTGCGAAAGATCCAACGCAAAGTGCAACTCCGGGACTCGCCGCAGTTGTAACCGTTCGACGAGTTCGCGCCGGATGTAGCCGGAAGCGTGCTCGAGGGCTTTGATCGCGTCGGATTGCTCCTTGTTGGTACCATGAACGCTGACAAAAACGCGGGCGTGCTTCATGTCCGCCTGCACGCGGACTTCGCTGGCGACGACGCTGCCCTCAAGCCGTGGGTCTTTGAGTTCACCGGCCAGCATGGCGTTGATTTCGTGGGCAATCTCCTCACCCACGCGTTCATGACGGTGATTGGCTGGACTCATCGGGATTCCTGCAAAACGTTCCTAAATTATCTCCACTGCCTGGTTGATCAAGAACGATCCGAGGATGCCATCGGCTTCGTCCAAAACTTTCTGCAGCACTTCATTGACGTGTTTCTCTTCGTTCGAAATCGTCACCACGCCGACCACCGACCGTTGCCAGGTATCTTGATGCTCCAGCTCCGCCACTGCAACATTGAAATCGCGCCGCAGCCTGTCTTTCAAGCTGCGCAAAACTTGCCTCTTGTCCTTCAGCGATTGCGCGTCCGGGATGTGCAGTTCAAGGGTGAGCAGACCGACCGGCATGTGGACTCCGGAGAACAGCCTGGCGCTTATTTCTTGCCGGAGGACCCGCCGCCCTGCCCGGCAGCTTCGGCGGCACTTATTTTCGTGACGCTGAAGCATTCGAGGATGTCGCCGACTTTAACGTCGTTGAAATTGGCCACGCCTGCGCCACATTCGAATCCGGTACGCACCTCGCTGGCGTCATCCTTAAAGCGCTTCAGCGAGCTAAGTTTCGACGTGTATATCACAGCGCCTTCGCGCAGCACGCGGACTTGCGCGTCGCGTTTCAGGATGCCATCGACCACGTAGCAGCCCGCAATCGTGCCCGCACCCTTGACGCGGAACGTGTTGCGCACTTCCGCGCGGCCCAGGTAGATTTCCGTGACCACTGGCTCCAACAAGCCTTCCATGGCCTTTTTTAACTCGTCGGATACTTCATAGATGATCGTGTGTGTGCGGATGTCTACATGCTCCTGCTGCGCCAGATCCAGAGCCTTGCGGTCCGGCCGCACGCCGAACGCGATCACGATCGCGCCGGATGCGGAAGCGAGGAGTACGTCATTTTCCGTCACCGCGCCGACGCCAGAACCGATGATCTTCAGCTTCACCTGGTCGGTTGAAAGCTTGGGCAGCATCTCGCTGAGCACTTCGACGGAGCCTTGCACGTCGCCCTTGATCACGATTCCCAATTCCTTGACGTCGCCGGCCTTGAGCTGCTCGTGAAGCTGGTCGAGCGTGATACGTGAGCCGCTAATGCGCGCCATGGCTGCGTCGCGTTGTTTGCCCTGGCGGTACTCCACGATGTGCCGTGCCTTGGCTTCGTCAGTCACCTGGAAGAGGTCGCCCGCATCGGGCACTCCCTGCAATCCGAGCACTTCGACCGGTGTGGAAGGGGGCGCATCCTTCACGACCCGGCCGCGATCGTCAAACATCGCACGGACTTTGCCGAATACTGAGCCGCAGATGAAAAAGTCGCCGGCGTTGAGCGTGCCGTTCTGTACGAGGATGGTGGCTACCGGTCCGCGGCCCTTGTCCACACGCGATTCGAGAACGGTACCAGTCGCCGGAGCATCAGGATTGGCTCGCAGCTCACGCAAATCTGCCACCAGCAAAATCGTTTCCAGAAGCTTATCAATGCCCTTCTTTTGTTTCGCGGAGACTTCGACGAATTCCGTGTCGCCGCCCCAATCCGCGGACATCAGACCAACATCGGCAAGCTGGCGCTTGACGCGCTCGATTTGTGCTTCGGGTTTGTCGATTTTGTTGATCGCAACAATGATTGGAACCTTTGCGGCTTTGGCGTGATCGATCGCTTCTTTCGTTTGTGGCATGACGCCGTCGTCAGCCGCCACGACGAGAACAACGATGTCCGTGACTTTGGCTCCACGGGCACGCATGCGTGTAAATGCTTCGTGGCCTGGAGTATCGACGAACACCACGCTTCGATCGTTCACCACAACTTTGTAAGCGCCGATGTGCTGCGTAATCCCGCCCGCCTCGCCGCCGGCCACATCCGCCTCGCGGATAGCGTCGAGCAGGCTCGTCTTCCCATGGTCAACGTGCCCCATGACGGTCACTACGGGTGGCCGCGATTTCAAACTTTCCTTGGTCTCTTCCTTGGCGACCTCCAGCACCATCTCCTCTTCGAGGGAGACGACGCTGACCACGCCGCTGAATGCTTCCGCGAGTGTCGTGGCTGTGGGCACGTCGAGTGCCTGGTTGATGCTGGCGAAAACACCGCGATCGAGCAAGTTCTTCAAGAGTTCTTTGGCGCGCACATCCAATTTCTCCGCCAGCTCGCGAATCGTGATTCCCTCTGTGATGGTGACTTCGCGCGGTGCACGCGGTTCCGGCGGAGCGATGACTGCGGCAACTCCGCCTCGGCCCGCTCCTGGACGTTGACGCGTCGGGTGCAGCTTGCGCTCGCCTTCCTGCTCGCGCTTGTCTGCCACAGGGCGCTGGCGCTGAGTTGGCTTGCGCGTATAAAGCGGCTTTCCAGGCTCCGCCTTCGGCGGCATTTTTTCTGGAAACGGCGGCAACATTCCCGGGCGCCCTGGCGCACGTGGACCGGGACGCGTGCCTGTCGGCATGGGACCACGGCGTTGCTCAAACGGCCTGCTAGGGGCGCCACCTGGACCGCTGGAGCGCGGCGCGTAAGGCCTTCCCTGGCCGGGTTGTTGCGGCCGCATGGGCTGGCCGGGACGCGGTCCACTTGTGCGCGAACCTGGTGTTGTGCCGGGGACAGGCCCACGATTGCCAGTTGGTAAGGGGCCGCGATTGCCGGTCGGTAAAGAACGGGCTGGCGCCGTTGCGGGACGTGCGCCCGGACGCGCGGGTGCGGCACCAGGAGCAGCAGCTGCGGGGCGAGTTGCCGTTGGACGTGTGGCGGCCGGACCGGCAGGTCGTGCCGCAGCGGGAGCTGATGGCTGCCCCGTGGGTGCGATGGGACGAATAGGTGTGGGGGAAGGCGCGGCGGGAGCGGCAGGTCTGGTCACTGGCGGCACAACCGCAGGAGCAGACGCGGCGGGAGGTGCAGCTGCCGGTAGGGCCGGCGGTGCCGCAACGGGAACTGTGGCAGCGGGCGCGGTCGGCTTTGCAACGGGGGCAGCAGGCGCTATCGGTCTCACTGCGGGGGGCGCGGCAATCACTGTTGCTGGTGCGGCCGGAGCAGCAGGCCTCATCCTCGCGGCCCTTGCAGCCGCGTCCTTGGCTTCTTTGTCCGCCTTTGCGGTCGCTTCCGCTTGGGCTTCGGCCTCCGCTTGGCCCAGTAGATTCTTGCGAACCTTTTCCGCGACATCTACGGGAATCGAGCTCGAGTGCGTCTTCTTTTCCGTGACGCCGTACCCCGGCAAGAGGTCAATAATCGCTTTGGCCTTGACCTCGAGTTCGCGGGCCAGCTCGTTGATTCGGACTTGGTTTGCGTCGGTCATGCTTCCTTTTATGACTTTGCCTCTTCTGCTTTCTCTTCATCATCATCGCCAGCGGGTGCGTCCCCTGTTGCCTTTTCTTCCGCGGCCGCATTCTCTTCCGGTGCCGGAGTTTCTACCGCCGATTCTGAGGGTTCGCTCGCTTCCGTGGCCTCGGAATTCTCGAGGGTCTCTGCTGTCTCCGCAGTCGCCACTTCGCCTTCTTCGCCGGGAACTTCCGCACTTGGGGCCGCCTCGGCAGCCGCAGCCGCTTCGGTGCCGCCTTCATAGAAACGGTTCACTGCCTGATAGATCTTGTCCACCATTTTTTCGCCGATGCCCGGAATCTCCATCAACTGCTCTGGTGTCATTCCCGCGAGTTTTTCGACAGAATTGATTCCCGCCGCTTCAATTTTCTCAATCGTCTTCGCGCCCACGCCTGCCAACGATGTAAGTGGCGTCGCGGGTGCAGTCAGCGCAGTCATCTGCTCTTCGATCTCCTGGCGCTTTTCTTCCTCGCTCTTGATGTCGATATCCCAGCCGATGAGCTTGCTCGCCAGCCGAACGTTTTGCCCCTTCTTGCCGATGGCCAGTGATAGCTGTGAATCTTCCACGATCACTTCCAGCTTTTTGTTTTCGGGATCGGTGATTTGTACCCGTGTCACCTTCGCGGGGCTGAGGGCTTTCTGTGCGAATGCAACCGTCTCTTCGCTGTACGGGATAATGTCGATTTTCTCGCCGCGCAATTCGCGGATGATGGACTGCACGCGCATGCCCTTCATGCCCACGCACGCGCCAACGGGATCGACGTCCTTGTCCCGGCTCGCCACGGCCACTTTCGTGCGTTCGCCAGCCTCGCGCGCCGCAAAACGAATCTGCACCGTGCCATCATAAATTTCCGGCACTTCCATTTCGAACAAGCGCTGCACCAGGCTGGCATCCGCGCGCGAAACGATCACTTGCGGCCCCTTCGCCGCGCGATCCACCATCTTAATCACTACGCGCAAGCGCTCGCCGATATTGTAAGTTTCCAGTTTTGATTGTTCGCGTTTCGGAAGCCGAGCTTCCGTGCGCCCCATGTCGACGATCAGATCCGGCCCTTCGGCGCGCTTCACGATTACTGTCACCAGCTCGCCCACGCGGGTGTGATACTCGTTGAAAATCGTGTCGCGCTCGGCTTCGCGCACCTTTTGCAGGATGACTTGCTTAGCCGTCTGCGCCGCGATGCGTCCCAGCACGTCCGTGGGCTTCGCCGCCACGATCTCCGAGCCAACTTCCGCAGCGGGATTCTTTTTCTTCGCATCCACCAGGCTGATCTCTTTTTTCGGGTCGGTTACTTCTTCGACGACCATATGCACGGAGTACACGTCCACCTGGCCGGTTTCCTGGTTGAACTTTGCGCGCAGGTCCTCTTCCGTCTTGTAATATTTCCGCGCGGCCACGACCATGGCGTCTTCGATTGCCGACACCACGACTTCCGGCTCGATGTGCTTCTCGCGGCTCAGCATTTCGATCTGTTGGTAGAGCAAATTCGCCATATCGCGTTCCTAAAAGTCTTCCTCGAACTCCCGGCCGCTAGAACTCTACGACCAGATTGGCCTTGCGAATCGCCTCGAGCGGAAGCTCGACCGTCCGCGCTTCCTTGCCCTTCAACTCCATGCGGACTTTCCCATCCGCAAATCCTGCCAGGCGCCCTTCAAAAAACTTTGCGTCGCCCACCGGCTCCGTGGTGGATATTTTCGCCAACCGGCCCTTGAATCGCTCGAACTCCGCCGGTTTCCTCAGCTCCCGGTCCATCCCCGGCGAACTGACTTCCAGGACATAGGCCGGACCCGGGATCAAATCCTCCACGTCCAGAATCACGCTCAACTGCTGGCTGACGCGCTGGCAATCGGCATGGCTGATCTTCGGGTACGGGTCGTTCACCTCGGCCCCTTCGGAGCCGTCAGGAAGCTTATCGATGTACACCCGCAAGAACCGCTGCTTGCCGATTTTCCATTCGACGTCAACGATTTCGAGGCCTTCCGAACGCGCCACGCGCTCGGCAGCGTCGCGGACTTTTGCCAAATCCACGTAGAGACTCCCCGACCTTAGCCGGTCCGCAGTGCACTCCAACCGGCCAACAAAAAAGTGGGCTTGCGCCCACCCATTCATTCGACCCGCTTCAGAGCGAAACAAGAGTATATTCCGGCTGCACGGTAAAAGCAAGATACGGGGCCTCTTAGGCCCGCAGCTTGAGGCTGAGTGAATGGCCTAGTGGGGCAGGCGGGTCGCGGAAACGCTCTCTTTGGCGGCATTCTCGTAGAGATGAAGGATCTGTGCGGCCCGCTTCAACAGGTCCGCGGGCAGGTCGCCGGCCTGGTAGTCCACCCATCCAGTGGTGTACTCCAAATTGATCTTCCTTCCGCCGCAATTCATTTCCAGCGAACCAAGCCGGTTCAAGACCAGCTTGACTTCGCCGAGTCCGCATTCCGGCAGCAGCAGCAGGAAATCATCGCTGGCCAGTCGCGCCGCGAAATCAGAACCCCGGCAAGCCCTCTTCAAGCGCCGGGCAAGCTCCTTCAAGGCCAGATCCATTGCCGATGCGCCATATCGCTCGCTGACCTCAGCGAACTCTTCAATATGAACCGTAGCGAGACTCAGCATGCTGTTTTGCCGCCGCGCTCGGGCTATTTCTCTGCCCAGCTGTTGTTCGACGAAACCGCGCGTATACAACCCCGTGCCGGGATCGATCCCCGACGGATCCGAGATCAGCCCGGTTTGCGGGGTTGCATCATCGCTCTGCCCCGCGAGAAGCCTCCGTTGCCGCCGAATACTCATTTCGCGGTAGAGCATCCAGCCATTGAATAAAAGCAGCAGGCACAGGATTGCCCAACGCGCCTGGTCAGATCGTAATTCGTAAAAATGTTCACTGTGCTTGAAGAAAGAAGGGATGGACGTTAACAGGAAGGCCGTCGCCGAGAGGGTGGTCACACAAAGCGCGGAGAACCACAGCCACCACTCGCTCCGCCCCAGCTGCCGCAGGCTGGTTTCCGCCAGCTGTGCGCGGAACATCCCGGATCCCTCGAGAGGCGAGGGACGGAGTTTGCTGCCGCGAACGCCCGTTAACGATTCCATTGTCAGTACGCAGGGACCACTACGCAAACACAATAGGTCGCTGCAGTGTAGCAGCGCAACGAAGAAATGGTACAGGCTCGTTCCTTCCAGGAACCTGACCGGATGGTCAGCAACAGGAAGGAAGCGATACAAATATTTACCTGCGGGAAATGGCTTTCTCAATAAAAGGAAAAGCACCTCCAGTCTTGTCGGAGGCGCTTTTCCAAAAAAAGAGACTTCGCCAGTTCGAAAACTTACTGCTGGGGCTTCGCTGCAGGTGGTTGCGTCCCCGCGGGTTTCGTCGCAGGCGGAGGAGTCGTCGACGCGGGCTTGGTGGCGGCCGGCTTGGCTTGCGCCGCTGCGCCGCCCTTGACCGGGTACGCCTGGTCGTACAGGCGCACGATGTCCTGCGTAACGTCAGCCTGGTTGGAGAAATTAACGATCGGGGTGTTCTGCGCCGAATAATCCAGAAGGACGACATAGCCATTCTCCCGCGCGTAGCGGTCCAGAACGTCGTTCATTTTGCGCCCGAGGCGTTCAAACACATCGGCCTGCGCTGCGTTGGCATCTTCCTGCATTTCATTTTGCTTGCGTTCGAGCTGTTGCGCGAACCTTTGCCCCTGGGTCGTCAGCCGGGCAATCTCTTCCTGGCTGCACTTGCCTTCGCACGCGGCAAGACGTTGCCGCATGTCATTAATCTGCTTATTCATATTCTCCAGCTCTGTCTGGCGCGGTGCGAATTGCGTCTGCAGCTCCGCCTGCGCAAGCTTCCCCTCCGACGTGCCCAGGATGGCTGCACGCACGTTCAGCACGCCGACCTTGCCGGTCGGCGGCGCCCCCGGTGTAGCGGTTGCTTGAGCCCAGGCGGCTCCTGCGCTCAATACGCACAAAAAAGCCAAGGCAGCCGTTCGAAACGATGTAATTCTAGAATTCACTTTTTTCTCCTTGTATTGGTCTGCCCCGGCCAAACCGGGACCGACCTGCGCCAAGCCTGCTTGGCTTCAAATTTTTCCGCTACCCTAACGGGTTCCGCGGGCGTGCTGCAAACCTCGAATTATAGCTGACGCCCTTTGCCTCCCGCAATCGCAAAGAGCACCTCTTCTCCACGGCCCCGTCTTCAACTCCATCCGGCTCCGCGGCAAAAACTCTCCGTGTCTCAGCCTACTTCGGAAGCGGCAGCAAGAGCACCCGGTTGTTCTTCTGATCCACAATGACCGCCAAATTCGTAAATGTTTGAATTGCAGCGGCAAATTGGGACGAGCCTCCGATTCCCAGCGTCTCCTTGGTTTGGAACGTCTGCGAATCCACAATCGAACTGGAATTGCTGAGCGCGTTAACCGTTAGAATCGTGCTGGTCTGGAAGTTATAGGCCACCGACGTCGGGTTAATCCCCACGCTGATCTGCGACGTCCCGTTGGTATCCGGGTTATAGGCGGTGATCTGATTGCCCTGGGTGGACACTGCGTAAAAGAGCGCCGGCGACACGGCTGGATCAAAAACGATGCCGGTTGGTGTTGCTTGCACACCCCTAATCGATGCCGAGAGCAGTTTGACTGGAGTGGTACCTCCGATATCCACGCCATCGAGAGCCCCGAAAGGTGCGGCAGCGCCATTGAGGAGCAAACAGGTGACCACGGCAAGGCCGCGGCCGTTGGTACCCCGGTCCGGATCAATGGCCACCGCGATGGGATTTTCGTCGACCGCGACAGTCAACGGGGCAAGCGTGCCAATCGGGCTGGCCGTCAGAGGCGTGAGATCGATTGTGCTGACCGTATTGGACCCACTGTTGGCAATCACCACGAGATTTGTTTCCTGATCGATGGCAACACCGCTGGGAGAGGTCCCGACCGCGACGTCTGCGACACCTGTCACCGGCGATAGACTCGCAAGATCCAGGATCGAAACGGTGTTTGCTGAGTTGTTGGTCACTACCGCGACGCCCGAACTGCCAGCTGGCTGGCCGGTGATGGCCAATCCCGGAATAACTGCGACTCCCGTGGGGCTTCCACCGGTCGGAATGGCCTTCACGATCGTCCCGAAATTATTCGAAGGATTCAAACTGATGACCGAAACCTGGTTGCATCCTGTGTTTGTGACCAACGCGAGATTATGAACGTTGTCAACGGCGACGCCGCCCGGAGCGGCCGGAGTTGGCGGAGGAGGCGGTGTCGTCGATGTCGCGCTCGTGCACGTGGGTATCTGAACTTCTTCCAGCACGGTGAAGTCCACAACATTGGAGCCCACACTTGCGGTGACAACGTCGAGTCCAAAATGATGCGGACCCGTGAGAATGTTCAGAGTGCCACCAGGAGCGGCAGGATCCGGGATCGACACGGGAATAATTACGTCGAGTTCCTGACTGCTCACGAAGGTTACGCCGCTGGGGAGTGGCACACCGTCCAGGCGAACCTGCGAAGCATTCGTGAATCCCGCGCCGAGAATCCTGACGGGGCCGACCGGTGTCGGCGCCACTCCGGAAATGATCTTCACGGCCGAGGACAGTTGCGCCGGGTTGGAATAGGTCGAGGGATCGATGGCGGGAGTCAAGACCTGCTCGATATGGACTGGTTTGATTATCCCCAGCCTGAAAACGGAAATATTGTTGCTTCCCGAATTCACCACCAGTGCAAGGTTATCGTTGGTATCGACACTGATGGCTCCCGGTATGGAAATATTTGTCGGGGCGGCGGAAGTGCAGCTCGAAACACAGACTGAGGCAATCCCCGTTTGCGCCGTCGGGACAATGGCCAGGCGCAGCAGAGTGGTGGGATTCAGCAGCGAAACTTGATTGAGCTGCGGATTGAACGAAAGGCCGGTGTTAGTGAATGGCTGGAAGGCCGTGTTCGTTGCCCCCAGTTCGGGAGCGCCAGCGGTCACCAGCCCGGTTGCGCCAAGGAAAAGTGTCGTCGACAAAACGGTCTGGCTCTTCGGATTTATGTAGGTGACCTGGCTCGAAGTGACATTCGGGTCCCCTAGAATCAACTGACCGGTTATCGGATTCACAGCAATGCCCTGGTCTGACGGCGAGATGGTATACGTCAGAAATGGAACTCCGGAGTTCTCGGTGCAAGAGGCGGGGCAAGTGGCAATCGAATCGTCATTCGCCGCCTGGGAATATTGAAAATTGTTAGCATCTAGCACTACTCCCACCGCGAACGATCCGTTGAAATTCGTGTTGTTCTTGCCCGGTGGCATCCCCTTGATGAGCACGGTTCCCGGGTTCGCCGGATTGAGATTGTGAGGGGTGGCCGTCGTAATGGTGACCACATTGGAGGCGCGCGTGGCGCTGGCGATCGCCGCGCTGCTCCCCGTTGGATTGGCCAGGTTCACCGCGGAGAGAACTCCGGCTCCGCCAGGCGTCACATAGGCCAGCCGCCCGTTGGGTTCAAAAGCAGCCTGCGGGTGCGCGCCTGTGTTCAGAGTAACGTAGGCGATGGGGCAGTATTTTGGAGCGGAAAAAATGCACTGCGGAGGAACCTTGGGATCGGAATTGAAGATGAAATTGGGATCCAGATTAATGATGAGTCCTATGTTTGTGGAAGCGAACGCCACCACCGCGCGATGCGTGTAGGGATCGATCCCCACGGAATACGGAAACGGTTCCACGAACGCGGAGTTGGCCGGAACGGGTGGTGGGATGACTTGGCTCAGATCCACTGTAGCTAGGAGCGTGCCTGCAGGAAGAGCAAGTACAGAAAGACTCCTGCTCCCGTAATTCACGACCGCAGCCACGTGCAAGCTTTCGTCGACCGCTACACCAGTAGCCACCAGCCCGGTCGAAGAAGCCTGCACCGGCGTCGGAGAAGTTCCGGCTGCCAAGTCCGAGAGCTTGATGAACTGCACGTTGTTCGCTGTGTTGACATTTGAGCCCGCGGCCTGGGGAATGTTCGCCCCAGCTAGTGTCACAACCGCGTACCCAAGCACGGAGTCAATGGCGATGGCGCTCGGCGCCGACGCCGCGGGAAACGTTACCGGCGTCGGAGGAACCCCTGCCGGCAATGCATTCCCCTTTACATCCGTAGGTGGATTGGTCGCGCCATAATCAGGGATCACAGCGACGTTGGTGAAGGCAGTGGTGGATGTAGGCGCGGGAAATGGGCCAGGTGAGGTGCTGTACGTTACGCTAAATGGATACAAACCAGCAACGTGGCTGCCCCCGCTCGGTGGGGGTAGACTCCCCCCAATGCGCCGCGCGGAGGGCGTGAATAGTCCAGACGTGTTGGTCAGTAACGCACTACCATTAAAATTAGTGGCCACTGTTGGACCATCTGGAGGGCCGTAGTACCCGCCATCGATTACGAAGGGTGTCCCTCCCGTATTGCCTAGAGTGGATTCCTGGAAATTGTCAGGAGAAGTTCCCACAATCGTGGGGCGTACCGGGACGATATCCAATGGGAACGGACCTCCGGTAACGGTGATCGAGGTATTGCTACTGCTCACCCCCAGCATGTAGTGCCCAGGGGTCTTCAGGTTGTCCGCGCTCAAGCGGACACGCGCACCGATGGCCGCGGAGGTAGCCGCGGCACTGAACACTACCTTGATTTGCGAGGGGTTCAAGGTTACGTTGCCGTTCGGGCCGCTGAGGGTCACGCCGAGTTGCGAGGTGGCATTCGTCGCGGAGAGAAAAATGTCCTGCTGCAAACCACCTTGCGGGGCAACGGATGGCGAAATCCCGCTAAATACGATGTTGCCGCCCTTAACGATGGTGATATTCGACTGCGCAATACGAGTTGAATCGGTCGTGGAGACAGCAAAGAGAGATGCCGTTGTTTGTGTGGGAATGGTGCTCGGCGCCGTGTAGGTTCCTGTGGTCCCGTCAACCGTTCCACAAGTGGGCGTGCAGGTTTTGCTGGCGGTAGTGGCCGTGGCGTCCGCAGTGACATCCCACTTCAGCATGCTGTTCGGAATGACAACATTGTTAAAATCTTCGGCGAGGAACTGCTTGGCTTCACCGGTTGCCAGCGTGGCCGTCGCCGGAACGATCTGAATGCGAATCCCGGAATCGATGGCAATCATTGCCGTACCGGTCTTGCTTGGGTTGGCCTTCGATGTAGCAGTGATGGTGATCACCAAGTTCGGGTATTTCGTGGCGTCCGGGAATACTGTTGGTGCGGTAAAAGTGGCCGTGGAGGCTACCGTGGTGTTGCTGTTATCGATGTTGGAAAGAACGCCGACGGCCCCGTTCGCGGTGGTGCATGCAGCTGCCGCGGAAGGTTTGGGGCTGGGAACGGCAGTAGTTGGGTTGGGAGTCGTAATAAACGTGCAAGCGAAATCCGCGGCCAAATTTGTCGAGCCGGTGACGACGGCCGTAAACGTGACTGACTGTGTTACCACCAGCGTTCCCGATGCTGGCGTCACGATGACCACCACTTGATTGGCATTGGAACTGCTGCATCCGTTGACCCACAAACAGGCGACGGCTGCCACCAGCAGGATGCTGTCCGAAATTCTTCTTAACTTCATACCCACTCGCTCCCCCACATTCGTGTTTCCTGCAATCTCTCTGCGCCCGTCATATCGCAGCATTCCTGGTTTTCTCCGCATCCTGCCGTATTCCTCATACGTTAAAAGGTCCGGCTGACGGTAAATCGAAACGTATGCTGCGGTTCAAAATAGTTAAGCCGCCCTGGATTGTTTACCAACTGCTGGATCGTGGGTCTGACCTGGTCGAGCCAGACGTCCGGCGGCAAGGTACTGGGCAACAGCCCCAGGTGCGGGCAATTCGGCCCGATCTGATCGCACACCTCGCTCGGATTAAAATAATCGGGCGGCGCAACAATCTGCGTGTGCAGGCGGTTGAGATTGTACGCGTAGTAGATCCGGAACGGCGCCTGAATGATCGGCAACTGCACCACAAACTCGATGCCCGTCGAATATCGCATGCGGAAATTTGTTCCTGGCGCAATGGACAGCTGTTGAGACAGGCCCACGTTCTGCTGCGCGTTCGGAAATTGCGTCATCAGGTTCTCGAACCCCGTTTGATCAAGCCGCAAAGAGTTTTTCCGGAGGATGCCATCTGTGCCGGCATCCACGAAAAGCGCCGCCGTAACCGGGCCCACAATGGGGATGCGATATTCGAAGTTTCCGTAACCCATCGTGTCCGCACCGGGGAACGAGATGGTGTAACCCAGGACCGGCACGTTGAACGTTCGCTGCGTCGGCTGGCCGAAACTGTTGAGGCAGGTCCCGCACAAATAGGTGAACTGCTGGGTCGAAGCCACAGGAATAAATGTGACGGGGGTGATGGAGCGGACATCGTAACCGCGGATGTCGTTCTCGCCGCCCAGGTAGAAGCGGCTGTACGGCGGCGGCTCTCCGCCTCCATATCCGGTTATGAAGCCCCCCGCCGCATGGAAGCTGAGGACGTTGCGATGCTTATTAACAGGATGATAATAGGTCCAATTCACGACATTGCTGATGCTCTTGACGTTGCCACCCAGCGGGCCGCCAGAGAAGGAAAAGGAGTCGGAGAAACTTTTCCCGCCCGTGGGATTCATCGGATTGTTGACCGTGTTATAACTGATCGACGGCGTGATCGTGCTGGAGATGATTCCGTTCAGGGCGCTCGGACCCGCGATACTGCGGAATTGTACCTGTGTAAACAATAGCTCGGAGGCCTGGTTATACGTCGTGATGTTCGTGCGCGTAAGACCGTAGGTGGCGGCAATTCGCGCGAATGACAGCTTACGAAGAGGATAGGACGCATAGACGGTGAAGCCCGTGCTGTTCTGCGTGTAATTCTGAATGAATTCCGGGTTGACGCTGACGGACTGCCCGGTGTAGAGCGCCGCCTGTTGAGCTTGGTCGAATTTGTATCGGCTGGTGAAAACCGTGAACCCTGTGGAGATCGGCCGGTCAAACAGATACGGCTCCGTAAATCCGAACATGACGCTGCTTGTCAGATTGCCGAACTGTGCGGAAAGCGTAAGCGTTTCGCCGAGACCCAAAAAGTTATTGGTCTGGTAAGTCAGTCCGATGAAAGCGCCGGCAAGCCCGCTCACGCCGCCCTGTAAGCCAATGGACTGCTTCCCTTTTTCCTTCAGTTTGAGCGTGATGTCGACGGTGCCGTCTTTCGTGTTTTTCTTGAGTTCCGCAGCCTTATCCGCTTCGATTCTGTCAAAGTAGTCCAGCTGGTTGAGACGCAAGATACTCAGTTCCCATAAGTGCTTGTTGAAGAGCTGGCCCTCATCAATGAGCAACTGGCGCCGAATGACCTTATCGCGAGTGGTGGTGTTTCCGCTGAAATCGATGCGCCGCACATAATATTGTTTCTGCTCGTCAAATCTCATCGTGAGATTGATCGTCTTTGTGGCTTCGTCGACTTCCGTGTCCGGCTCCGGGGTGAAATCTATAAATCCGTATTGACCGTAAATCTTGCCGTAGCTCTCTAGGGCCTTCCGTACTTTTTCCGTAGAGAAGATATCGCCCGGCTTAAGCGGAAACACCGCTTTGAGCGCGTCAACCTTCAGCGACAGCGCTTTGTCCGGATCGGCGCTAACGATTTTCAGCGTCCCCATGCGGTAGCGATCGCCTTCTTCGATGGCGATCGTGATGTTTACCGCCTTGCCGTGGCTCCGGCCGGTGACGACCGGAACGCCCCAGCGGAAGCCCTCGGTATCCACGCTTTCCAGAACGGGATCTCCGACCGAGACCTTGAAATATCCATTGTCGCGATAAAGCCCGCGAACACCGACTTCCAGATCTTCGTTCAATTTTTGGCGATCGTACGTTTTGGACATGACCGCGATATTCCAGAAGTAAAGCGGAATCGCGTACGGCCGGTCGTTCTTCATGGCACGGATCAATTTGCGGTCGCTGAATGCGTGGTTCCCGGTAAATTTAATCTGGCCGACTTTGACCTTGGGCCCTTCCTCAATCTTGAAAACAAGAATGACGGCGTTGCTCGAGGCAATGCGCTCGTACTCAGGCGTTACCGTTGCGAACTGCCGCCCGTGTTCGGCCAGCAACTCTTTCAAGACCACTTCCGCCTTCTTGATTTTTGTGGGATCGAACTGGCTCTCAACCGTCAACCCGACCTTGCGCTCTTTGAAGCGGTCGAGAATGTCCGACTCGGAAACGGAATGGATGCCGTCGTAGCGGATGCGGCGAATCTGCGGCCGCTCTTTCACATCGAAGATGATGATTTTGCCGTTCGGCCGGCTGGGTGAATCCTCGACTTTCAAGCTCACATCTTCAAAAAATTGCGTATTCCAGAGCGCCTGAAAATCGCGTCTCAGTGTCTCTTCGTTGTACACGTCGCCTTCGCGGCTGAAGATCCGCGCCTTGAGGGTGTCGGTGCGTACGCGGCGGTTCCCTGTGAATTCGATTCGATCGATAATGTATTGCTGCTGCGTGGCGGCGGTCTGTTGCTCCGGGGAAGGGGCTGAGGAGTGATCCTCTATGACGTCCTTGCCGGTCTTCCAGTCGATCGAAGCGGAGAAAAGAAGAGAACCGGAAGACGGAACCGCGTCCGCACGGAGTTCTTCTCGCGGCGCCGCAGCGGAGACGATCGCGAAAAGGAACACCACCGCGATCATTCGTGTCACGCTGGCCGCTAAAACGCCAAACGGCAAACAGACTCTTCTGTATGCGGCCGATGAGGTCGTCAAGGCCGCGCCCCCCAAACCCAAGTTGTTCTTCTCCCGCCGGACCCGGTATGGGCCGGCCGTGCGTCGACTCCGGCCCGGCCGGAGTCGCCCTTTGACGTTGTGTCAGATTCGTTAGTGGACGACCGGGGTTGCCTCACCCACGGGCCGGAACGATAGGCCTTCCCCAGCGACGTAAATCTGGAGTGTCGCCGGCCTTTGAATTCCACCCTGGATCAGCGCCTCGGAGAGCGGGTCTTCCACATACTTTTGCAAGGCCCGCCGCAGCGGACGTGCGCCGTAATTGCGGTCCGCACACGTTTTCTCGAGGATCCACTGTCGCGCTTCCGGCGATACCACGATCTGCACCTGCCGGTGGATCAGCGTGTCGTTCAGCTGGCCCACCAGCAAATCGATAATGCGGAGCAAATCTTCGTCGCCCAGCGGATTGAAAATAATCACTTCGTCCAACCGGTTAAGAAACTCCGGATTGAACACCCGCTTTACTTCGTTCATCACCATATCTTCCATGCTCTTCTGCCCGGCTTCGTCTGCGCCGGACTGGAAGCCCATCGAAGTGCGCTTCTGCAAATGCCGCGCCCCAAGATTCGACGTCATGATGATGATCGTGTTCCGGAAATCCACGGTATTGCCGAGCCCGTCCGTCAACTGCCCGTCTTCAAACACCTGCAAAAGAATGTTAAAGACGTCCGGATGCGCCTTCTCGATTTCATCCAGCAGGATGACCGAGTACGGCGTCCGGCGGACGCGCTCCGTCAACTGACCGCCTTCTTCGTAGCCCACGTACCCCGGAGGCGCGCCAATCAGCTTCGACACCGAGTGCTTTTCCATAAACTCGGACATGTCGAAACGCACCAGCGACTTCTCCGAACCAAAAAGGAATTCCGCCAATCGGCGCGCAACTTCCGTTTTGCCTACACCCGTCGGCCCCAGAAAAAAGAAGCAGCCAACGGGACGTAACGGCGACTTGAGGCCCGCACGGCTCCGCCGAATCGCCCGCGCCAGCGCCGTGATCGCCTTGTCCTGACTGATCACCCGTTTGTGCAATTCCGGCTCGATGCGCAAAAGTTTCTGTTGCTCATCTTCTTTAATGGAAGTTACGCCCACACCTGTCCAGCGTGAGACAACTTCTTCGATATCCTCGCGCGTGACGATGCCCGTTGACGCGTCATCCAACTTGTAACGCTCCCGCAACCCGCGCAAGTTTTCTTTTTCCTTGCGCTCCTCCTCCGAATAGAACCGCGCCTTTTCGAATTCGTGGTTGGCAATCGCCGTTTCCATGCGGTGCGTGATGAATTTCACGCGCTTTTGTACTTCGCCGACTTCCTCGGGAACAGTGGCCTGGCGCAGCTTCACGCGTGCACCAGCTTCGTCGATAAGATCGATGGCCTTGTCTGGGAGAAAACGGTCTGGAATGTAGCGATTCGAAAGATATACGGAATAACGCAATGCCTCGTCCGTGTAGCTGACGGCATGAAATTTCTCGTAACGTTCCCGCACACCCTGAATCACCAGCACGGCTTCTTCTTCGTTCGGAGCAGGAACCTTTACCGCTTGGAAGCGGCGCTCCAACGAGCGGTCTTTTTCCACCGATTTGCGATATTCACCCGGCGTCGTCGCGCCGATGCACTGAATCTCGCCTCTCGAAAGCGCCGGCTTCAAAATGTTGGCAGCGTCGAGGGAGCCTTCCGCCGATCCCGCACCCACTAGCGTGTGCAGCTCGTCAATGAAGATGATCGAGTTCTGGCTCTCCATCAATTCCTTCATGATGGTCTTGAGCCGCTCTTCGAATTGCCCCCGGTATTTCGTGCCCGCCACGATCAGGGATAGATCCAGCGAAAGAATGCGCTTGTCCGCAAGGAACGGCGGCACATCTCCATCGGAAATCCGCTGCGCCAGGCCCTCGACGATTGCCGTCTTACCGACGCCCGGCTCACCGATCAGAACGGGATTATTCTTCGTGCGCCGGCAAAGAATCTGGATGACGCGCTCCACTTCCCCTTCGCGTCCAACCAGCGGGTCCAGCGAACCTTCACCCGCCGCTTGCGTAAGGTCGCGGCTGAATTCCGCGAGCAGAGAAGTCTCTTTCGGACGCGCCGCCGTGGCTTTTTCACCTGAAGTGCGCGCCAGTTCCTCGCGCAGCGTGGAGAGCCGCAGCCCGCGCTCCATCAAAATTTCCGCGCCAAAACATTTTTCTTCACGCAGGATACCGAGCAGCAAATGTTCCGTGCCCACGTGCTTATGGCCCAGCCGCTCAGCTTCTTCCGCCGCCATGTTCAGGATGCGCTTGCACTCCGCGCTCAGCGGTACTTCCACAGAAGTAGAGATGCGCTCGCGGATGGTGATGCGCGCTTCAATCTCTTTTCGAATGGACTCGATCGATCCCTGCTGCCGCAGGAACCGGTTCGCCAGCGCCTTGTCTTCGCGCATCAAGCCGAGCAGCAAGTGCTCCGTCTCGATGTACGGGCTGCCATATTGGCTGGCTTCGTATCTCGCAAAAAATATGACGCGTCGTGCTTTTTCTGTATAACGTTCGAACACGTTAGCTCGCTTCTCCCCCCGGGACCCTGCTCGCAGCGGCCTCAACCTCGCGAGTCTGCAGAACGCCATGTTCCAATCCCAGAATTCGGTCACACCGCGCGGCGAGCGCAAGATTGTGCGTCGCGATCAGCGACGTCAACCTGTGCGTGCGGTGAAGCCGTTCCAGTAATTCGAACACTGCCCAAGCGTTCTGCTCGTCTAGATCTCCGGTGGGCTCGTCTGCCAGCAGCACCGACGGCCCGGTGACGAGCGCCCGGGCAATCGCGACACGCTGCTGTTCCCCTCCGGAGAGTTCCCCTGCCCGGTGATCGGCCCGATTCTCCAAGCCGACTTCCGCGAGCCACTTCCGCGCCATCCCCTGCGCGGCAGCAAAATTATCGCCGCGCAACAGCAGCGGCATGGCTACGTTTTCCGCAGCCGTAAAATCCGGCAGCAGCTGGTGGCGCTGCCACAAAAATCCCACGGCACGATTTCGGAACTCCGACAATGCCGCGTCATCATTTGTTTCGATGGCTTTCGTTGCAAAGTATACTGTACCGCTCGTCGGCGTGTCTAGCGCGGCAAGCAGATGCAACAGCGTGCTCTTCCCTGCTCCGGATGGCGCGACGATCGCTACCATCTCTCCCCGCCGCAAAATCAAGTTGGCATCCATCAAAACTGCGAGGCATTTTTCGCCACTTCCATAAACTTTCCTTAGCCCGCGCGTTTCCAGCACCACGCTGCCACCGCCGCGGTCGCTTTCCTCTGTCCCGTATCCCTCTTGTGCGTTCTGCATCATTTCTCTTCTAGGCCTGGCGTTCTCAATCCCTTCGCCCCTTACCTTATCCTTAGATGCTAAGTTTGCAATTTTCGTGCCGCTCTCCCGGGCAGAACCTGTGCACCAACTGGCCCAACTGTTTCCCATTTCCGGCAGTGCACTGGCTGCCAAAAAGAAGGCATTTTTCACCAAATTGAAAACTTCTTTAATCTTTTTCCCTTCAACATCTTACGGCGGGTACCCCCGATGTTCCAGGATGAGTAATGGGCCCAAGTCCTTCCGCCTTCTTCTTGCTTCTTCTGAGAGCAAATCACGCGCCAAATCCTCTCCAGAAACTGGTTATTCCTTCGCAATTCCGGCTCTTTACTCGTAGCGCAAAATCTCCACCGGCAGCAGCCGCGCTGCCGCCCGCGCCGGAATTATCGTGGCCACCACAGAAATTCCCATCGCTACCATCGTAATCCATACTCCATCTAGTACGCTCGGATGAAAAGGCACGTAAGGCACCGCGTACACTTGCGGATCGAGGGGAATGAGATGATAACTGCCGGCGATGATTGAGAATGCGTAGCCAATCGCCAAGCCGGCAAGGGTACCCGCCCCTCCGATGGTTACTCCCTGCCACAAAAAAATCGTGCGAATCTGTTCGCGCCGCGTGCCCATGGACATCAACACGGCAATGTCGCGCGCTTTGTCCGTCACCGTCATCGAGAGCACCACCAAAATATTGAGCCCCGCGACAAAGGTGATCAGCCCGATGAAGATTGCCGTCACCAGCTTTTCAAGGCGAAGAGCGCGGAACAACGCGCGGTTCTCTTCCATCCAGGTGGCTGTCGAATATCCTTGCCCCGCCGCCTCTCGGACTTTTCCGGCGATTTCACCCGCGCGTTCCGGCTGATCCAGCCGGAATTCCAGAACGTTGACCACATCTCCCGCGCCGGAAAGTCCCTGGGCCGCGGACAGCGTCATGAAGCACCAGTTCTCATCGTAATCATAGAAGCCCGAATCAAATACGCCCGCGACCCAGAATCTTCGCGTTCGCGGCATCAGTCCGAACGGCGTCAATCTCCCCTGAGGACTCGTCAGCGTGACGTAGTCGCCCGGGGTGAGCTTCCATTCTTCTGCAAGCTGCTTGCCGACTACGAGCGCTTCAATTCCATCAGCGTCCGGCGAAAAATCCAGCTTTCCCGCGACGATCCGTTGCAGTGCTTCATCACTTTTGCGCTCGCGTTCCGGATCAATGCCTTTCGTTACCACGCCCCGCGCTTGCCCGGCAAACGAAAGCAAAACGGTCTGATAAACCGCGGGTGTCACTGATCGCGCACCGGGCATGGTTGACAGCTTCTTCGCCATTTCCTCGTAATTCCTGATCCCGCCGGAACCGGGCCGCGTGAGTGAGACATGCGCGGTCACTCCGAGCAGCCGCGCTTGCAATGTCTCGCGGAATCCGGTGTTCATCGACAGCGCAATCACCAGCGTCGCCACACCGGCCGCCACGCCGATTACGGAGAACAACGTCACCAGCTGTAGTACCGCTGGGCGGTAAGGGGATCGCAGGTATCGCCGCGCCACGAACCATTCGAATCGCATTGTGCTTGGAAGAATACGTTACGCGCCGTGCGCTTCGGTAGTGGAAGATGATTCCCCGCCAGCTTCGTGACGAAGCAACGGAAACAAGATGACGTCGCGTATCGATGGCGAATCTGTGAGCAGCATGGTAAGCCGGTCGATACCAATACCTTCGCCTGCCGTGGGTGGCATTCCGTGACAGAGCGCGCGGATGTAATCCACGTCGAGTTGCTTGGGCATCTCCTCGCCTCCTTGCGCAATTTGCGCCAGGAACCGCCGCTCTTGCTCCGCTGGATCGTTCAACTCGGAAAAACCATTCGCCACTTCCATCCCCGCCACATAAATCTCGAATCGCTCCGTCAGCGATGGATCCTCGGGCTTCTGTTTCGAAAGCGGCGAGATGTCCGTCGGAAAATCATACAGAATGGTCGGCTGAATCAATTTGTCTTCCGCCATCGTTTCGAACAAAAGCCCGGTCCATTCGCCGTCTGAAAGGGACCCTTTGGCAGCCGCATACGGCGATCCGCTCTGCTTCGCCCAAAGGTTGTAGTGGCTGGTGGCAGCCTGCGCACCACCAGGAGAAGCCAGCTCCGTGAGGCTAGGGGGTGCGCCCGCTTCCCCAGGCCAATGCTTCTGGATGGCTTCACGCATGGAGAGCCTTTGCATTTTCGAAAAATCCAGTTCGATCTCGCCGAACTTTACAGCCGTAGAGCCGGTAATATTCTTCGCCAGAATCGCAAAGAGCTGTTCGTTCATGTCCATGAGGTCGCGGTAATTGCTGTACGCCTCGTAGAATTCCAGCATCGTGAATTCCGGATTGTGTTGCGTGGATATCCCTTCATTGCGGAAGTTCCGGTTAATTTCGTAGACCCGGTCGAACCCGCCGACCGTCAACCGCTTCAGATAGAGCTCCGGCGCAATGCGCAAATACAAATCAACGTCCAGCGTATTGTGATGCGTAATGAATGGCCGCGCCGTCGCGCCGCCGGCGATCGGGTGCATCATCGGCGTTTCCACTTCGATATAGCCGCGCTCATCTAAGAACCGCCGCAATTCCTGGATGATCCGCGCGCGCGTCGCAAACACCTCGCGCGATTTATCATTCGCCACCAGGTCCAGATACCTCTGCCGATAGCGGAGCTCCACATCCGTCAAACCATGCCATTTCTCCGGCAACGGCAGCAGCGCTTTCGAAAGGAAAAACAGTTCCTCAACCCAAATGGAGAGCTCATTGGTCTTTGTTCGAAACAGATGGCCGCGCACTCCAATAAAGTCGCCCAAATCCAGCAGGTGGAATAGCTCGAAGCCCTTTTCGCCCACAACATCTTTCTTTACGTAGATCTGAATTCGCTTGCCCGAGCCTTGCAAATGCGCAAAGCCCGCCTTCCCCATCAGCCGGAGCGAGACAATGCGCCCTGCCACACGAATTTCGCGCTTGTCGGCTTCCAGGTCCGGTCCTGGAGTCTGGCCGTAACTTTCGACTAGCGCTGCAGGCGTATCTGTCCAGCGAAACTCCCGTGGGTATGGATCCTGCCCCAGGGCCTCGATCTGGTGAAGCTTTTTCTGGCGCTGCTCAAACTGGTCGCGCGGCTCAAATTGCAACGGGAATTCCTTTCAAACTCGAATGCACGCGAGTATAGCGGCCTGCCTGTCCGCTGAGCAAGGAACACGCTGCTGCCCCCGGCTTTGCGTGGAGCGCAATCTAATCACTCTTCTTCCGCTCTGGAATCTCGCACACCGGATCGATCGTGTTCAAAAGTCCCGGACTCGGTCCAGAAAAGTACTTGAAAAAACACTGTTTCATGGAAAAGTTTTTGGTATACTTCGTTTCCTGTCCCTAACGGAGAACTCTTTTGAGAAGCTCCATCCGCCCCCCACTCGCCCGCGGATCGTCCGTTGAACAAGACTGGCGCGCGTGGCTACCCGAAGATCAGGCTGTGGTTTTCCGCAAAAACGTCCAGAAACTTGAATCCAATTATGCGATGTTGAGTGTCTCGCTGAATGAAGCGATCGAATTGCGTCAGGAAAGGCATCTGGGCAAATCCCTTCAGGCCGTCCAGGTTTCCGCAAGTCTTTGTCCTCTGCTCACAGATCTGCTGGGTGGTTTGCTTCGTGCCCTATACGAGCACGCTAAGCATTACGGCACCATCCCCAACGCCGCTCCTCTCAACCCTGCCAATTTTCAAGGGCAAAAAAGCCAGAAATATGCACGCATGAACAGCTTGCTCAACCACGTGCTGCTTTCCCATCGGCTTCAGTTTCTCCACAAACTGAGCACTTTGGGTGAGATGGTCGAGGATTTAGGCAAGGATTACCGCGTTTCCGCGGCTGAGCTTTCCGAAGGCACTTCCGCAGATCCCCGAAGAATGTGGGAAGCGGTGGACGCGGACCACTACGATCTGAATACCTGCCTCCGGGAGGCCATCGTCCTGTTGAAATCCTTCCTCCTCGTGCTTCCTGCAGACCAGCTGGCCCCCTTCCGGCAGACTATCCTGGAACAATCCCAGCTTCCACCAGCCGAAGCCCGCCACCGCGTGTTCCGTCATAGACGGATGGCCCCAATCGCGGGACAATAGTCTGGCCTGCTTGCCCGCAGTGCTGCAGTTCGTTGCCATGCAACAAGTGCCTGCTCCAGGTGTTTGTTGAGCAAATGCGGGCTCATGCAAGGACAACTCTAGGGGGTACCCGGCGCATCCGAGAAGGTGGATGCGCCGTTATTGGACCGTTGGCCCGAAATCAACCACGCGATCCGAACGCGCCGGCTTCGCCGCAGTCAGCTAAACCGTTGACTGAGGCCGATGCCATCCGCCTGGCCCAGGCCGGCAATGCCGCGGCTTTTGAGTTCTTGTACCACTTGCATGGCCGCCGCGTCTACGCTCTTTGCCTGCGGATGGTGAATAACCCGTCCGATGCGGAAGATCTTATGCAGGAAGCCTTTCTGCAGCTCTTCCGCAAGATTGGGACTTTTCGTGGTGAGTCGGCTTTTTCGACCTGGTTGCACCGGATGACGGTCAATGTGGTGCTTATGCGACTCCGGAAGAAGTCGCTCCCTGTGGCCTCTCTCGAAGAAACGACGGACCCCGACGAAGAAACCGGCGGCCCCAGGAAAGATATCGGAGCACCTGATTTGCGCCTCAGCGGTGCGGTGGACCGGGTCAATTTGGAACGATCCGTCGAGAAACTGCCGCCCGGCTATCGCACGGTTTTTGTGCTCCACGACGTCCAGGGATATGAGCACAATGAGATCGCGGACATCATGGGATGCTCCGTGGGAAATTCGAAGTCTCAATTGCATAAGGCGCGCACGCGTCTGCGCCAGCTGCTGCAGGAAGAGGTACGTGAGCAAGCGCGGCAGGAACGGCATGCCGCGAAAACGCAGACGGCGCACAACGATTGAGCTACAATGTGCGCAATCGGTGGGTGTGCATACGGCTTCACGGCGAAGCAGGAATTGTTTGCGGTGAAAAGTTTCGCAACAGTCGAGAGGACGGCCGTCCAGTGCCGGTCTTCTTCGGAGTGATGGGTCATGCAGTGTAGGGACGTGGAAACAGTAATCGAGCAGGAAGGTCTGGCGCCGCTTTCGCAGGCCGTGAACTCGCATCTGGCGGAGTGCCGCGAGTGCCGCAACTATATTGCGGATTTGACCAGCATTGTTGACGTCGCGCGCAAGATGCCTCGCGAAATTGCTCCCCCCGATCGTACTTGGACCGCACTCCGTGCGCAGCTTGAGCTCGAAGGAATAATCAAGGAACCTGTTCTTGTGCCCTCCATAGATGGTACCTCGTGGTGGCAGGGCTTCGGCGATCTGTTCCGCAGCCGCGCTATGGCTACCGCGACCGTCGGCTTGCTCATACTCTTCGCCGCTGTTCTTCAGCTCCGCAATGACAATGACGCCGCCGTGAATGCACCGCTCTCGATGCAACCTTCCATGATGGCATCAGAATCCTTCGCAGCGACTCGCTCCGTCCTCGATGATCAGGAGCCCGTCGCCAGAGGCATGATTTTGGCCAGCACCGCTCCCGTCGATGCCTCGCTCCGTGACAATCTGCAGCAGGTGGACGACTTTATTGCCGATTGCGAGCGCCGTGTAAAAGAAGAACCACAGGACGACCTGGCCCGTGAGTACCTGTCCGGCGCTTATCAACAAAAAGCGGAATTATTGGCTGCGATGATGGATCGCGGAGGGAGCATTCACTGACATGGACATTCGAATCAAGGATCTGACCCCAGGCCGGTCAAGTTCACTTCTTCTGCGCAATATCGTGCCCGTTTTGGGCGCCTGTCTGATCCTCTGGCCCATCGGCGCTTCTGCCGCCGGTCAACACCTCGAAAAACATTTTACTGTGCAGGGCCGCCCCGTCGTCTTGATCCAGAACGTTGCCAATGGCCGTATCGAAGTAAAATCCTGGAGGAACCCCGAAATTGTGGTCACTGGAACCCGAGCTTCCGATAAAATTACTGTTGAGTTCGAACAGGCGGGCGATCGCGTTGACGTAACTTCCAGCATTCTCGATTCCTCAGCCCAGCCGCAGGAGCTCGAGACTAATCTTCAGCTCACGGTTCCGGAAGAGACCGAGCTGCAGCTCAAAACCCAGACCGGACTCATCTATGTCGAGCAGGTCATGGGTGACATGAAGCTGGAAAGTGTCTCCGGCGATATTCACCTCAAGGAAGTTTCCGGCTACATCATCGTCAAGACCACCGGCGGTTCCCTGATCTGCACGCAATGTGCTGGAAAACTTGAATTCAGCTCCATCAGCGGCAGCGCCCAGATTCTCCAGCCGGGCCTGACGAACGTCAATCTTCTCACCACCACTGGCAACATTCTCTTCGACGGCGATTTCGTCCGCACCGGTCTCTACACCATGAAGAGCGGCAAAGGCCTCGTCGAGGTTCGCTTTTCCGGCAGCGATTCTTTTGACCTCAACGCCCAAACCACCATGGGCACCGTGGACAACCGCGCCGCCGCGTACCTCAAGCCCGATTCGCACGGCGTCAAGCACATGGCTTCCAAATTTACCAAGGGGCTCTTCGGCACCGTCGGCCTTGGACTCGCGAAGGTCGAACTCTCCTCCTACAGTGGTACAATTCGCATCCTGAAGCGCGATTAGTTTCTCGCGCAGCCATCGCGTGGCACCCATACCTCCTTTGCGCGTCCCGCTGGCGCGGGTTCCGATCCTCGGCCTCGCCGGATTCATGGGTTCCGGCAAGACCACCGTCGGCACGCTCCTTGCCCAGCATCTCGCCTGGCGTTTTGTCGATCTCGATGACCGCATCGAAGAAGCCGCCGGGCTCACCATTCCCGAAATCTTTGAACGCCTGGGAGAGCCCGCTTTTCGAAAGCTGGAAGCCGACCAACTCCGCGCCGCCCTCGGTCGCGCTTCCGAACATAAGGAGAGTACCGTTCTAGCACTCGGCGGCGGTACTTACGCCCAGCCCGGTTGCCCTGAATTTCTCCGCGCGGCTGGCGCCCCGGTCCTCTGGCTGGATGCCCCTCTCGAACTCTTGCTCTCTCGATGCATGACCATGACCGGCCGCCCGCTCTTCCGCGATGAAGCCAGCTTCCGCGCGCTTTACGCGCAACGCCTCCCTTCCTATCAGCTCGCCGACTCGCGCGTGGACAGTTCTGCCGAGCCGACTCAAGTGGTCGCCGAAATTCTGCGCCGCGGCATTGTTGCTTCCGGCGGAAATCAGCCGCATTTCCTCGTTGAGAAACCTCTTCCCTGAGAGAGAATGGACGCCGGGGTAAGAACCACCGTGAAATCCACAACACTAGCGATTGCCACCGCTCTCGGAATTCTCGCTTGTGCCGCGCTTTCTCTATCGGCTCAGAAAAAAAACGCCGCCGCATCGGGCCCCGCCGTCTTTGTTCAGGATAAGGGCAGATTTACTATCAATCTCGAGGGTCAGACCGTCGGTCACGAAGAATTTGAGATCGCTCCCTCGGGCGTCGGCTGGCGCTCCAAAGGCCTCTCGGAAATCAAGCCGCCCCAGGGCGCCGCAAGCAAAATCTCTGGCACGCTTACGCTACAGCCCGATGGCGCACCTATCAGTTACGAGTGGACAGCCCAGGCGGAAAAAACCAACGGCGCGCACATTGTCTTCGCCAACGGCACCGCCAAAATCACGCTGGAGATGCAAGGCGCACGGCCGTTCGAACAGACTCTTGCTTTCAACACTCCCCTCATCGCCGTCCTCGACAACAACCTCTACCACCAATACGCCGTTCTCGCCCGCGTCTATGACTGGTCCAAGCGCGGCGCACAAACCTTTCCCGTTCTCATCCCGCAGGAGTTAACGCCCGGAACCATCACCGTCGAAGCCACTGGCGCGGCCAACGTCGACGGAAAATCCTACGAAGGACTCAAGGTCACTACTTCCGATATTGAGATCCTCCTGGTTCTCGACGCTAATCACCGCCTCATGCGCCTCGAAGTTCCGTCAGCAAAAGTTTCCGTAGTCCGCGAGTAGTCGAGCCGATCAGCTCGCAAGATTCTTACCGACTCTATCTGCACCCCCGCCGTCACAACTAACTTTCCCTTTTGCGGATCACGGATCACCGACTACTGACAATTTTCTACCGCACGCTCCAAAAAAAAACGCGGCGCCCCGGTCCCCGGGACGCCGCGCCATTTTGTGCCCTGCTCCGAAGAAGAATTTACCGCGCAACCGGCCGTAGGAACGAAGGCTTGCTCTGAGTTCCGCCGAACGACCCGCCCGGTCTCCGCAGCTGGTAGCCCTGCGGTTGACCATGGGCGAGCGTGTGGGCAAGCCCATTCGAATGGACGGCGCCGATGTGTCCGTTGCCGTTGCCATTCGCCGACGCGGGCTGCGGCAGCCGCGCCGGATTACCGATAGGGCGGAGCGTGATTGGTGCTGCGTGAACGTGGTCGCTGATCGCTTGCAGGCGCTTCAGGATGGACTGCCATTGCTCCCAATCCAGTTGGCGCAGGAACGGACGCAGTCCTTGGATGAAGGGATCCTCGAGCAACGCTTCGCCATCCGATTCCGGGATGAAGAAGCGGTTCAGCCCGACGTTCAGCGCCTCGGAGATTTTCTCCAGGGTGCCGAGGCTCGGCGTCATCTGGCCGCTTTCGATGCGGGAGAGATAGGACCGCGAGACTTTCGAGCGCGATTGTAGCTGGCTCTGGGTCATCGCACGCGATTCGCGCAGTTGGCGAATACGCTGGCCGATGTTCTCGACCGTCTCTTGGTTGACGAACTTTTCTGACGCAGGCTCAGCGACTGCCTCCTCCGGAGGTGCCGGTGGAGGAATCAGGAACTCCAAGCGCTGAGGCAAGGCGCGCACACAACGGCGGCAATTCCCCGTGCGCGTCCGGTACTGGACAAGTCCACATGTCTTGCAGCGGATGACTTCCCGATCCAACTCTAGCGAGTTCATGGATTCATTTTCTAATTGTGCCGACACCGGTACTCCTCGTTGACGGTTTTTTTCCGGCGTGCGGATAGGCGAGAGACGCTGGAACGTTCTCAGGGAAGGCAGTGACTGGCGCAACGGGAGTATTGTGCGTAGGCCATTTTCTGTCAAGAGTATTTTTAAACTATTTTTAAGATTTGCAGCCGCGCTTCTCCGTGTTTACGCCCTGTTTTCGCCTGTCCTTCCGGGCAGTTGCGTTCTCCGAACGCCGCACTTTCCGCGACTCCTTGTATCTCTCACTCGTGCATGTCCTACAGCTTGTGGTGTATTCGCGTTGCCAGATTTTCCACAGCCCGCGTTATGAGCCCACCCCCTCCCATGGTTTTCTGGCATCCTGTTTTACGCGGGGCTGCCAAGAGGAGGCAGTGACCATCGCTGCTAGCCTCGGGTACGAATCGTTTTGGGACTCGACAACTCTCTCACCGCGTCCCCGATTCATAAATCAGCCCTGAAGTAAACTTAATGCCTTGCGAGGCGTTTAGTGATTTCCCTCCCGGATCCGTTCCCGGTTGTCCCTCGGCTGAGAACTGAAAAAACTCGCCCCTTGTCCGATGCAGATGCAAACAAACGTCCGGATCCCATAATTTCCTCTTACAAAGCTCAGTCCCACAGGCTCGGATGGCCGGACTTTTTGTCCTGCGCTACACTATCCGCTCCATTCGGGGAGAACGCATGCCGACACGCGATGACGCCTGGAAACTGCTCTGCGAATACACGGCTTCGGAGAGCCTGCGCAAACACATGCTTGCGGTCGAAGCGTGTGTCCGCGCCTATGCGCGCAAAGCCGGCGCCGATGAAGAAACCTGGGGGCTCGCCGCGCTGCTGCACGATTTCGATTACGAGCGCTGGCCCAATCACGAGCATTCGCCCGATCAGGGGCATCCCTCGGAAGGCGCAAAAATTCTTCGTGAGCGGGGCTACTCCGAAGAGATCATCCGCGCCGTCATCACGCACGCGGACTACTGCGGCGCGCCGCGCGAATCCGCTCTGGAGCACACGCTCTTCGCCTGCGACGAGCTGGCAGGCTTCCTCACCGCTTGCGCTTACGTCCGTCCATCGAAGAGCATTCTCGATCTCGAGGTGGATTCCGTGAAGCGCCGCATGAAAGACAAACTATTCGCCAAAGGCGTCTCTCGCGAAGACGTCCGCAAAGGCGCCGAAGAACTCGGCATTCCCCTCGAAGAACACATTACGTTTTGCATTGGCGCCCTGCGCGAACACGCCGACGCCCTCGGGCTTCGCGGTACACTATGAAAAATCACTTTCCCGTTTTTCGTGTCGCAACCGATGATGTCGTTCCCACCGCTACTCGTGCTGGCGTTCGCACCGAAGTTCCTGCCGGCGCGTTGCGCTGCGTCATACAATTTATTCGCGGATTGGGCACATCACGGCCGGAGATCGCCGTCGCTACTTCCAATTTGTGGTGACATAGAAAGAGGAGTATGTCTCCGCAGCGGCGAGGCAATTCTCCCGCGAGGACCACAGCCGCATCTAGAAAATGCCTCTCACCCGCGCCACGAAAATTCTTTTGACGCTTCCGCTGGTAGCGGCTTTCGCCTGGCTGGGCTGCAGCGCGCAGTTTTACAACGAAGCGCTGGTCTCCGCCTTCTTCGGTTTTGCACTCGCCAGCGTACTCATAATTCATTTTCGCATCCGCCCTTCCTGGCAGGACGCTCTTCTGGTTTTGGCCGGGATTTTTCTTCTCGCCGCTGTGGACTTTCGCCTGCTTCACTTCCAGCAAACGGTCATGGCGTGGTTCTCCTTCGCAGGACTCAGCAGCCTGTTTATCCTAGGCCTGCGCACAGTATGGGCGAAAGACGCCGGCCGCAAGTTGCTCCTCCTCGCTTTCGTTCCTTCCCTCCTCTTCGTGACCTCGGAATATTTCGCTGACAATCTCCTCCAATGGACTTCTGCCTTTCATCCCAAAGTCTATGACCTCTATCTCTTCAGCTTTGATTCCAGCCTCCACGTGCAGATTCCATTTCTCGTGGGCCAGGCTTTTTCATTGTGGCCCAACCTTCGCGCCGCCGCGCTCCTTTTCTATATCGGCCTGCCGATCCCCATTGCGTTGACCTACGCTGGCCGCGTTTTCCGCATGCGCGAGAAGGCCATTCCGTCTTTCGTGGCGTTCCTCGCCACCGGTCCCATCGGCATCCTCTTCTACAACATGCTCCCGGCTCTCGGCCCCGTGCATGTCTTTGGGCCGGCGTTCCCGTGGCACCCGCTCCCCCCGGCCCAAGCAGCCCGTCTCCTGGCAGAACCTATCGCGCTGAGCGGCGCGCCCAACGCGATCCCATCTCTGCACATGGCCTGGGTGCTGCTGGTGTGGTGGTACTCGCGCGGGCTTTCCTGGTGGGAGCGCGCCGTTGCTTTTGCATTTTTATTTTTTACAGTGCTAGCGACAGTGGGGACCGGCGAGCATTATTTCGTGGATCTGGTAGTCGCATTCCCCTTTGCGCTGCTTATGGAAGCGTTGTGCTCATTCGAATCGCCGTGGACGGAGCAGCCGCGCCTGGCAGCGCTGGGATTCGGGTTGTTCGCGACACTTACATGGCTTCTTGCGCTGCGCTACGCGGTGCGTTTTTTCTGGATTTCAGCGCTACTGCCCTGGACACTCTGCGTGGTAACTATCGCCCTGTCGCTCACATTCGAATGGCAACTCGACCGCGCCGCTAGACCGCGCGATAGGCGTATAGCATGAGCGCGGCACCAAACAACATGCCCGCCACTACGAGCGAAATCACGCCGGCCGTAAACCATTTGGAAGAGAGGGCCACAGGAGAAAACAAGCCTTTTACTCTCGACCCATCGTCCGGGGAAGGGGCCAGCGCAAGCCCTTCCAGCTGCTCCTTCGGCAACTGCTGCTCAGCGGGTTGATCCAGGTATTCGATTTTGGCAACGAAGCTGTAGCCTTTGCGCGGAATCGTATCGACGAAAATGGGCTGCTCGGGGGAATCACCCAGGACCTGACGCAGTTTGTTCACCGTGGTGTTTACATTGGCATCGTAATTCACGTGGGTGTCAGCGGGCCATAAGCGCAAGCGCAGCGTTTCGCGGGTCACAACCTCGCCCGGCCTTTCAATGAGCGCAAGGAGTGCCAGATAGACCTTACCCTGGAGCTTCACGCGAGTTCCATCCTTGAGCAGTTCTTCTCTGCGCAGGTCAAGATGAAACATCCCGAAACGGACATAGCGCGCTGCGGGAAGTGGAGTCCCGTTCGATCCTTTTACGAATTCCTGCGAGTATATCGTGTGTAGTTCCGCGTTCATGGAAATCATCCTTGGTCTCTGCGTTAGACCGATTTAACATTGGTCTTATTCCACTCGCGGAATGGCCGCCGACCTGGCCATCGTTGACGCCATTTGACAACTCGTTGGGATTAGTTATATCTTAACTTGTGTATACAAGTCAAGCGTGGAGCAGCAAGAATGCAATCTGGACTCTCCAAATTAGACCTTTCTGGAACCGGCCACTGCGCTTCGTTTAACTTTCGAAGGACAGCCCGCGCGGTTACTCGAATGTACGACGCGGCTCTGCAGGAATCGGGCATTCGCTCGACACAGTTCGCCATTCTCGTCGGCATCGCGAAAAACCAGCCGGTTTCCATCGGGACGCTGGGAGACATACTCATCATTGATCGCACGACGCTCACCAGGAGTCTGCGCCTCCTGAAAAATGAGGGGCTCATCGCGATCTCTGACCGTTCCACCATGCGCCAGCGTTTCTTGGCTCTTACTGCCAAGGGCGAGCGGACTCTGGCGCGCAGCTTGCCTGCGTGGCGGCAGGCTCACGCTCGTTTTGTCTCGACGGTGGGATCCGATTATTGGATCGACCTTCGGAATGAACTGGAACGGCTTGCGAATGTCGTTGTCGATCTCGAAAAACCGCAGGCAGACGGTCCTCCCATGGTAACTGCCAATCCTTGATTCGATTGTCCTGTAGCCATTCGCTGCCCGGAACTCTGCAGCCAAGAAGATGCACGGGTCGTACCCATTCCCGTCGTTGCTCCATCTCCCCAACGCAAACTAAGCTGGCAGCACATATTGGATCTCATTTCCGGCGTTCTTCGAGATTCATATACTTCGTCGCCATTCCCTGTTCGGGCAACAAACGTTTCCTTGGACTGGCCGGTTGACGGGCATGTGGTAGTTTTCGCCGCAGCGACCTGGTCTCAAACTCGGTCTGCAGGCACATACTTCATGATCCTCGGCATGTCGACACTCACTTTCGTGCACGTGGTGTTGAGCCTCATCGGGATCTTTTCTGGATTCGTGGTTGTCTATGGACTGTTCGCCGCGGATCGGCTCAACGGCTGGACCGCGCTTTTTCTCATCACTACAGTACTGACAAGCCTGACCGGGTTCCTTTTTCCATTCCACAAGTTTTTGCCGTCCCAATGAGTCGGCACGATATCGCTGATCGTCCTGGCGGTCGCGATTTTCGCGCGCTACATGCGCCAAATGGCTGGTGCATGGCGGAAAGCTTACGTGATAACGGCCATGATCGCGTTGTATCTCAAGGTCTTCGTCCTGGTTGCGCAGCTTTTCCTGAAGGTACCTGCACTGAAAGCAATGGCCCTGACGGGGTCCGAGCCTCCCTTCCTGGTTTCACAGCTCGTGGCGATAGCGGTGTTCATCATTCTGACGATTGTCGCCGTGAAGCGGTTCCGTATCAATCCGGTTTGAACAACTTCATCGAGTGAGTTCTTTCCTCAAGGCGTGCTCCAGCGAACCTCTGGTTTGTCCGGTGTAGAGAGAACGAGGCACAAAACTGTTCAAGATTGCAGTACAATTCGGACTCCGCGTATCTAACCGCGCAAGAAGCCTGAAGAGAAACCGCAAACGAGGAGGTTTTTATATGAGCACGATCACGATGAAAGATGGCACACAGATTTACTACAAGGATTGGGGAACAGGCCAGCCGATCGTCTTCTCGCATGGTTGGCCTCTCACCGCGGACGATTGGGACGGTCAGATGCTGTTCTTCGGGCAGCATGGCTATCGCGTCATTGCGCACGACCGGCGCGGTCATGGGCGGTCCTGCCAGACGTGGAACGGCAATGAGATGGACACCTATGCGGACGATCTGGCGGCGCTATTCGAAGCGCTCGATCTGAAAAACGCCATAATGGTTGGGCATTCCACCGGCGGTGGTGAGGTCGCCCGCTATCTCGGTCGTCACGGTTCCAAGCGTGTCGCCAAAGCGGTGCTAATCAGCGCCGTGCCACCGCTCATGCTGAAAACGGAAAAGAACCCTACCGGTCAGCCCCTTTCGGTCTTCGACGGCCTTCGGGCCGCATACACGGCCAACCGGCCACAGTTCTACAAGGACATCACGCTCCCGTTTTACGGTTACAACCGCCCCGGCGCAAAGATTTCAGAAGGCATCCGTGAGCATTGGTGGTTGCAGGGAATGCTGGGAGGCATGAAAGCCCATTATGACTGCATTAAGGCCTTCTCGGAGACTGACTTCACTGAAGACCTGAAGAAGATCGACATCCCTGTGTTGGTGATGCATGGTGACGACGATCAGATTGTGCCGATCGCCGCAGCCGGTCCGATGTCCGCGAAGCTACTGAAGAACGCAACGCTGAAGGTCTACCCGGGCTTTCCGCATGGCATGCCCACGACCAACGCGGACCAAATTAATGCCGACCTGCTGGCCTTCCTAAAAGGCGCGGCTTCGGCGTGGGCGTAACAGGGAACCAGCGGACTTACTCGCGTGGTAATGCGGCCGGCAGCTCGGCCGTCGCGGGGATTTTGTGTGCGAAGCTCGGGCCGTTCAGGTCGTGCGGAGATCCAAGTCGGAGTTCGCTAACCTGCTCTGGCCCAATGTTCTTTGATGATGATGTCGCCCGGCTGCCGCCCAAAGACGAACGGGGGCCATTCGAATTGCGTCGCTACTCGTGTGCACGCCCGATTTCGCAGAGGGGCCAAATCAAGTTAGAATTAAGAGGAATGCTTACACAGATTGAAGGCTTCGACGCTGCTGCCAGCCGCCATCCGCGCCGCAAGACTTATGGCGTGAAGGTCGGGCACGTCCGCGTGGGCGGCGGCGCGCCCATTGTCGTGCAGTCCATGACGAATACGGACACCGCGGACATCGAGACGACGCTGAAGCAAACTTTGGAGCTGGCCGAGGCTGGTTCGGAGATCGTGCGTTGGACGGTGAACGTGCCTGAAGCCGCGACCGCCGTGCCAGAGATCAAAAAGCGCATGCTGGATGCCGGATGCAATGCGCCGATTATCGGAGATTTTCACTACAACGGGCACGTCCTCCTGACCAAGTATCCCGAGTGTGCTACGTCGCTGGATAAGTACCGCATCAATCCGGGAAATGTGGGAGCCGGGCAGCGCCGCGACGAGCAGTTCTCCACGATCTGTAAAATCGCACGCGACAACGGCAAGCCCGTTCGCATCGGCGTCAATGGCGGCTCGCTCAATCAAGAGCTGGTCATGCTCAAGATGCAGGAGAACACCGACAAGAATCTGGGCAAAGAGTCCGAAGAGATCATCAACGACTGCATGGTGCTTTCTGCCCTGCAATCGACGGAACTCGCTCTTGAGTCCGGACTGCGGCACGACCAGATCATAATTTCCTGCAAGACTTCGCGGCCGCGCGACCTCATCACCGTTTACCGCGATCTTTCCGCGAAAACCGAGCAGCCCCTCCACTTGGGACTCACCGAGGCCGGCATGGGCATGAAGGGGCAAATCTGGTCGGCGGCATCGCTTGGCGTGCTGCTGTATGAAGGCATCGGCGACACCATTCGAATCTCCCTGACTCCCAAACCAGGCGGAGACCGGCGCGAAGAAGTCTACGCCGCGTGCGAACTGCTCCAGGCACTTGGGTTGCGCTCATTCGCACCCAGCGTAACGGCCTGCCCCGGCTGCGGGCGCACGACGAGTACCACGTTCCAGGAATTGGCCGAAGCGATCCAGGGCTACATCCGGGACATGATGCCCATCTGGAAAACGCAATACGAAGGCGTCGAAGAAATGACCCTCGCGGTGATGGGCTGCATCGTCAACGGCCCCGGAGAATCGAAGGCCGCAAACATCGGCATCAGCCTGCCTGGTACTGGTGAAGCGCCGCGGTGCCCGGTATACATCGACGGCCAGAAAGACGTCACGCTTGAAGGTACTTACGACGAACTGGCGGTGGCGTTCCAGGCGCTGGTGGACAATTACATTCGGAAGAAATACCCTCGCAAAACCGCAGAAGTTCCTCTATCCCGCTAGCAACTGAGGATTCTTTCAAGACTCGTCTTAGAAGTATTTTGTTCGCAGCTCAAATCCGGGCTCGAACCTGCGGCTAATTTGTTGAGGAGACAGGACAATCGCGCGCGGCTTAGGGGAGCCGCGGAGACTTCGGGGTGGCAACGCTGCGCAGGCGTTCGCGCATGGTGAAGCGGGCGCGCGCGTAGGCCATGCGGTCATCGAGGAGCTGGTGCGCCCAGTGCGCCCCGATGGCCATGGACTGAATTTCATGGGCGAGCAGGGTCGGGCTGGCTTTGGGGATAATGTGGCCGGCCCTTTGCGCCTCCCAAACGGCGCGATCGAGCACGGCCACCCATTCGCGCATGATGGCCGCGATGCGGTCACGCACGGGCCCGCGGCGGCCGTCAAATTCGAATGAAGCCGCAGTAAAGAAACAACCGCCGGCGAAAAGCTCCTTTTCGACGTGCATCAGCCAGCGGTCCAGCAGATTCCACAGGCGGAGCAAGCCTTTGGGCGCGGCAAGAGCGGGCCGGGTGATCTCGTCGATGAAAATCTGGCGAGCGGTTTCGATGGTGGCCAGCTGCAGCTCTTCTTTTGAACCGAAGTGAGCGAAGAGGCCGCTCTTGCTCATGCGCAGCTCCTCGGCAAGGCGGCCGACGGTGAGGCCCTCGAGGCCCTCGAGAGAGGCGATGTTTACGGCGCGGCGCAGGATGGCTTCGCGGGTGCGGAGACCGCGAGCCTGAGGACGGGCAGGAGGCTTGCGGAGAGTGCGTGGGGAGGCCGACATGAAGGGAAGTGTAACACGGAAGAATAAATAGCACGAACGTTCGTATTGTGTGTTAGGCTCGCCAGCATCGAGGTGGGCCATGGGACTTCGCTGCTGCTCCAGTTTCGCCGCGCTTCTCCTACTGTTCCCCGCAGCCGGCATGGTTTCTTCCCCGGTGCGTGGCCAGGAGATTCCGCTGGAGCGCTGCGACTCGCTGCCGGTCCTAGAAGTCATCGTAGGCGGCCAGCCGATGCGGTTTCTCGTGGATACCGCGGCGACCTCCTTTCTGAATCTCAAGTCCTTCTCCGAAGGGAAGGCGCGCGACGTTCGCGTTACCTCGTGGTCCGGAACCCTCGCCACCAGCGCGCGAGAGGTCACACTCGAAGAGGTGGAGGTCGGCAGCACGAAATTCGTTGGCCTGAAGCTGCCCGCTGTGGACCTTTCGGCAGTGGGAAGCGCTTGCGGAAAGAAAATCGACGGCATCCTTGGCGTTGATTTGCTCGCGAAGCTGGGCGCCACCATCGACTTGAAAAAGCAGACCGTACACGTAACAACGGTGAACGACGAACGTGGCTCACAGCTTGCGGCGGAGATGCACCGTGAAATGCATCACTGCCTGGAGGCATTCAACAATTCCGACGAGAAGTCGTTCGGCGATTGCCTGGACCCGAAGATCGTTCTGTTCAGCCTGGACACCGAACTTTACGGACGCGAGCAAGTGATCGGCTACTTTCGCGACCGCTACTTTCACCAGAAGCCGGCCGCACGGCTGGAAATTCGTGAGAGCGCCTTCCATCCCATCGGAGAGGCGGTGTGGTACGAATACGAGTTCACCATCAAATCTGCGCGCGGATTGCTTCGCGGGCGGGGCATGGCCATGTGCCGCAGGTCAGAAGGGTTCTGGCGAATGGTGAGTATGCACCAAAGCGTGATGGAAATGGAGCCTTTGCCGGCCGCGAAGTAGGGCCGCGGAGCGCCCGCGTTGATATGCTAGAATTTGTTGGAACGCGCATCGCGAATCGCCGAGGATATCCTTGAAAATCAGCCGGGAAGATGTGTTGCGGGTGGCGGAGCTGGCTTATCTCGATCTGAGCGAGGCTGAGCTGGAGAGCTACCGCCAACAAATCGACGAGATCCTCGAATACATCGGCAAACTTGATGAACTTGAGACCGCCAATGTCGAGCCCATGGCCCAGGTGCTGAGCGACGACCAGACGGCGGACGCTACGCTGCGGGAAGATTTGGTGGTGCCGTGCGCCGTCGCCGAAGACGTCTTGAAGCACGCGCCGGACCCGGAGCCGCCGTATTTCCGCGTGCCCAAGGTGATTGAGAGATCGTAGGACAGACATTCCTGTCTGTCCTCTCTATTGAATTTCGAAAGCGCCGGACAGGCAAGAAGGCCTGTTCCGGTAGAGAAAAATGGAAATGGCGCCGAACTGGACGATTGACGGAGTGAAAGACGCACTGGCGGCGAAGAAGATCTCGGCGCGCGAGCTAGCTGCGGATTTCTACAAGCGCATCGAAGCGCGGAATCCGGAGCTGAACGCTTTCCTTGCACTATCGCCGGAGCGGGCGCGGAGGCAAACGGACCGCATCGATGCGCTCGTGGCCGAAGGAAGGCCGCTGCCGCCGCTGGCCGGCGTCCCGGTAGCCATCAAAGATGTGATCAGCACTCGCGGCACGACGACAACCTGCGGCTCGAAGATTTTGGAAAACTACATTCCGCCGTTCGATGCAACGGCAGTGGAGCGGCTTGAAGCCGCAGGCGCGGTAATCCTGGGCAAGACCAACTGCGACGAGTTTGCCATGGGCAGTTCGAACGAGAACTCCGCCTACGGCCCGGTGAAAAATCCGGCTGCGACGGATCGCGTTCCTGGCGGCTCTAGCGGCGGCTCAGCAGCGGCAGTGGCGGCCGGGCTGGCCGTAGCAGCACTCGGAACAGACACCGGCGGTTCCATCCGGCAGCCGGGCTCATTCTGCGGAATTCCCGCGATGATGGGGAGTTATGGCCGCGTTTCGCGATATGGATTGATCGCCTTCGCGTCGTCTCTCGATCGCATCGGGCCGTTCGCCACCAACATTAAGGATGTTGCCGCAATTTTGCAGGTGATCGCGGGGCGGGACCCGCACGATTCGACTTCGACGACCGCTCTGGTCCCCGATTACCAGACTGAAATCGTGAAACCGGTGAAGGGCCTCCGGCTGGGCATTCCAAAAGAGTATTTCGCCGAGGGCATGGATGCGGGCGTTCGCAAGAAGATCGAGGCAGGCGTCGCAATCTACAAGAAGCTGGGTTGCGAACTAGTGGAAATACGCATGCCTCATACGGATTACGCGATTGCCGCCTACTACATCATTGCCACGGCGGAGGCGAGTTCCAACCTGGCAAGGTACGACGGGGTGCGGTATGGATTGCGCGTGGAAGACGATTCCCTGCTGGCGATGTACCGCAAGACGCGCGGCGCGGGATTTGGCCCGGAAGTAAAGCGCCGCATCGTGCTCGGCACATACGTGCTTTCAGCCGGCTACTATGATGCGTACTACCTGAAGGGGCAAAAAGTACGCTCGCTGATTGCGCAAGATTTCCGCGACGCATTTGAAAAGGTGGACGCAATCCTGACGCCGACATCACCGGTCACCGCATTCAAGCTGGGCGAGCGGACCGCCGACCCTCTCCAGATGTATCTTGCTGATATATATACAGTTACGGGATCATTGGCGGGAGTTCCCGGCATTTCCGTGCCATGCGGAAAGGTTGACGGCAAACTTCCGGTCGGGTTGCAAATTTTTGGCCCAGCATTCGGCGAAGCTCGAATCCTGCAACTGGCACACGCCTTCGAGCAAGCTGGCGGCGCGACCGTATGAGATTGCTGGAACGATTTCAGCGACAGCTTGCCCGCGCTTAAAACCATTATCGAGAATCTGGATCGCGCACAGCAATCATTCTTGCACGCAGCGGATGCTGTGCCCGCGGATCAATGGCAAACTCCTCCCGGCGCGGAGCGCTGGTCTGCGGGCCAGCTCGTAGGGCACTTGATTACTATCGAGCGGGCCATCCTCAGGAATTTGGATAAAGTTCTGCTAAAACCGCCCAGGGCGCTGCCGTTCTACAAACGGCTTCACCTCCCCATGGCCCTCGTGGAACTCCGGCTGATTCGGAGGAAGACCCCGCTTCAGACGGAAAGCCAATTGGTTCGAGAAAAGGAAGCGATGCTTGCGGAATTGCGCGAGGTTCGTGCGCGAACCTTGGCGTTCGTCGACGAGACTCAAGGCCGCGACCTGGGGCCCTACACCATGCCGCACGCATTTCTGGGCGTCTTGAATGTGTATGAATGGTTACAGATGATCGCCTCACATGAAATACGGCACATGAAGCAGATGCGAGAAATTGCCGCCGCTCTCCCAAAAGTCGTAGCAAATTTGTAAAAGTAGAACATTTTTACCACTCTGATTTCTCTCCTGAGCAGTCGGTACTATTCGCCAAGACTGTGGAAAAACGCAAGAAAAGGCTGAAATTACGGCCTTTTGGGGGGGGAAGTACTAGGAGGATCGTTTTTCTCCACCGGAACGGAACGACTATTGCTCAGTAAAAGATGCAGCTATTACGATACAGAAAGCATCAAACGCAATGTGGGACGAGCTGGGTCACAGTAAGAGGAGCCGGGCCATGGTTACCGTGAAAGCGAGCAAGAAAATCTTCACCGATTCCGAAATTGCCAGCCTGACGGGAATCTGTGTCGAGCACGTGCACAACTTCGCGAAGAGCCGGCACCTCGGCTTCATCGCGCGCGCAGCGGAAGCTGCCGGCAAAAGCGCGGACCAATGGCTGTTCACCCTTTCGGACTTGATGGTTCTGGTGACCCTCTTTCCGAAGTGCACGCACTGACGCGCTAGAGCTCTGAAAGAATTCCTATGGCTCCCTTGGCTTGTCCAGGGAGCCATTCGTGTTTCTGGCTCGTCCAAACGCCGGGTTGCGGGCCTTCAAGCGCCGGGCGTATGCTCGATGGGGAGGCAACCGGGCTGGTTCGATTGCATCGCATCTCTTAAGGCAAAGACCATGGGTTTATCCAGAATGGCGATCTTCTTGTCGTGGGCTGCTCTCCTTGCTTGGATGGTTTCAGCCGGATATAGCCAGTCCCCAAGCGGGCCCTCCCCCCGTCAAGCGCAATCGACAGCTCCCCCCCACGAGGGAGGCAAGGATCCCGCGCCGGCCGTGCCGGTCTTGCCGCGCGGAAAAAAGCTCATCTTGAAGGATGGCAGTTTCCAGCTGACCCGCGATTATCAGCGGACGGGAGACCGTGTCCGCTACCTCAGCGCAGAGCGCGGAGAATGGGAAGAGATCCCCGCCGCGATGGTCGATTGGGACGCCACGTCGAAGGCCGAAGCGGCGGCGAAGAGCGACGAGGAAGCTCTCGCCAAAAAAGTTCGAGTGCGCGAACAAGCCCAGAACCTCGAACCTGTCATGGATGTGGATGCAAGCCTCCAGGTAGGGCCAGGGCTGTTCCTGCCCTCCGGAGAGGGCATGTTCGTGGTCGATGGGAAATCCGTCAGGCTCCTCGCGCAAGCCGGGTCACAGGTCAAGACAGACAAGAAGCAGTATCTCAAGCAAGTCCTTTCGCCAATTCCGATCATACCGGGGAAGCACAACGTAGAACTTCCCGGAGCCAGAGCTAAGATTCGCGTGACCAATGGGCACGCAGAGTTTTACCTGCGGGAGGCGCCTCCGGATCCTGATCGCACCACGCCGATCATCAGGAGCAGCCGGCCAGGCGAATCGGGGCCTGAAGTGGAACTTGTGCGCGCAACGGTCAAGGGTGACAAGCGCCAGTTGGAGACCATTCGAACTCTCTTCGGGCAGGAAGAAGCAGCACGCGCAACGGTTTCGATAGAGCGTTGGGATGTTGCACCCACGGTCTTCCGATTTACGCTCGGCGAGCCTCTGCTTCCGGGTGAGTATGCGCTGGCGGAAATCCTGCCGGATGGCATGAATCTCTACGTGTGGGATTTCGGGGTAGACGAGCCGGCGCCAACCATGCCTGCATCCGCAAAACCGAAGAATTAACCCAGGGAAACCCTCTCACGGGCGCGGAAATTCCGCTGAAGCGGTTGAGAATGCGTCCCGCAGCATCGCAAGTACCTCGGAAATGCGGAAGGGTTTCTGCAGACAAAACGGCACTCCGTGCCTGGCGGCCTCGCCCTCGAGTTCAACCAAATCTCCCGTCATGTAAATCACGACAGGCTTTTGCGCTCCCGCAACGTCAAGGATACGGCTGGCAGCCTCGCGCCCATCCACTGCGAACCCTCCGGAAGAGAGATGCAAGTCGCAGAGAAGCGCGTCATAGCTCGACCGTTTCATGAGTGCGAGCCCTTCCTCGATAGTTCCGACACAATCCACTTGCAAGCCATGCGCGGACAGCCCTTCCTCAATCAGCAGGCGGATGCTTTCTTCGTCGTCGAGAACGAGCACCGCCCGATCCTTGAGCATCGCTGCCGCCGAACGAACCGATTCACTCGACGAGGCGAGCATTTCTGATGGAGCGGAAAGGGTTTCTGGAGCCTGCCCGACCGCGACAGGCAGATAAACTGTGAAGGCAGAACCGCCTGCCGGAAGCGATTCGGCTTCGATGTTCCCCCCATGTTCCCTAATGATAGACATGCAGATACTGAGTCCGAGCCCAGTCCCTCCTCCGGGCCGCTTTGTGGTGTAGAACGGATCGAAGATGCGTGGCAGCGCCTCCGGGCGGACACCGATGCCATCATCCTGAACCGTAACGGTAATGCGGATGGAGTTGCTGGCGAGGCGGATCTGGATCCGGCCCGCGTCGCGGACTTCCCGGATGGCTTGTTCCGCGTTGGTGACAAGATTCAAAAAAACCTGGATTAACTGGTTCGCGTCGCCGATGACTACTGGAAGTCCCGCCTGCGGGTGAAAATCCACCTCGATATTGTTGCGGCGGAGCGAATGCTCGTGCAGCTGCAGAGTGCGTTCGATGAGCCCACTGACGTCCAGAGTTTTTTTCTGCGGCGAGGCCGGGCGAGAAAATTCCAGAAGATTCTGCACAATCCGCGCAGCGCGGCGTGCCTGGCGGTGCGTGAGCTCGAGTTGCCGCCGGGTGGGTTCATCGGCTCCCTCACGTTCTCGGAGAAGCTCGGTCACGCCTAGAATGGCAGTAAGTGGATTATTCAGTTCATGGGCGACTCCGGCGAGCATCTGGCCCATGGCGGCAAGTTTTTCGGCCTGGATGAGCTGCTCTTCAAGGCGCTTCAGATCGGTAACATCGCGGCCGGAAAGCACCACTCCTTCGATCTGGCCCTTTTCGTCACCAAGCGGGCTGAAGTTAAAACGAATCCGGCGCCAGTCCCCGAGCTTGTGGCGCACGCGAACTTCCATCGACGCAAAGGTCTGCTTGCCGGCAAGGATGTCTGAGTACAACGAGATGATGGCGGGCAAATCTTCCGGATGCGTGCGTCCGCCAAACTCCATGTCTCTCGTTTCTTCCAGTTCGTATCCGAGAACATCCTTGCACCGCGGACTGACGAATGTGTAGTGAGAAGCGGCATCGAGCACGAGGATCAGATCGGGGAAGCTGTCGACGAGCCGGCGCGCAAATTCCTGCTGCTGGTGGAGGCGGCGCTCTATTTCCCGCCGCTCGGTAATGTCCATGACCGCGCCCTGATAACGTACGACTGCGTCGCTGTTGTCGCGCACGGCGGCGGCGGTGTTCAGGCAGACTATGGAGGTGCCGTCTTTGCGAACCAGCGTAATTTCACGGCCTTGAAGCATGGCCTGACGATCGACCTCATCCTTGAGGGATTTGCGCTCTGCGCGATCGACGAAAATCTCGGCCACTTGCCGTTTCAGCAAATCTTCTTTCGAATCGTAGCCCAGCATTCGAACCAGCGCGGGATTCGCGTCCAGGATCGCTCCGTCCGGAGTCGTGATGTAGATACCTTCCTGGAGCGATTCAAAGAGTTCGGTAAAGCGCGCTTCGTTTTTGTGAAGCGCGCTGACATCGCGCGCCAGCACGGTGATGCCCTGGACCTTGTCCGCTCGCATCATGGCGTGCGCGACGCAGTCGAAGTACATCGCCGAGGATTGATTCTTTAGCCGTACCTCAACTACACCCGCCCATTGCCGTCTCTCCATGAACCGCGGCATCGCGCGCTTTACGAGATCGCGTCCATCGCCACGGCCTTCTTGCACAAACTCAGCCAGTTGCTTGCCTATTATTTGTTGGAACGGTGTGCCCACGAGATCGGAAAAGCTCCGATTGACCGCGCGAATCTGGCCGTCCAGGGTGAGAGCCAGCAGAACATCGTCGAAAGAGTCAATCAGGTCGCGATAACCCTGCTGCGAACGGGCGATGATGTCGAAGAGCTGATCCAATTGTTCCCCGCTTGGCGGCGCAGCGTCGCGCTGTTCCAAGCCATGTAGCAGGCCGCGCAGCTCGGAGATCTCCCGCGTCTTGTTCCACATATACGCGGCGAATAGCACGACCAGGACGACCAGCCAGATCGGGAGTGATTCAAGGCCGTGCGCGAAGGAACGAATGGCGTCCTTGGAAGTCCACGCATAAGCCACCGCAAGACAAAAGAGAATGAAGAACGTGAGCCGCCAAAGCTCGTTCTGCCGCTTTTCAAACCTCTCAAAACGAGAAGCGACAGTGGAACGGCTGTCCGCACTCGGCAATGAGCCGCCTGCGGCGCGCGTGCGGCGTTGGTTTTCTTCAAGCATAAGAGAGGGCGCGATGCGTGAGTATCAGAAGCCTTTCGCTGATAGTTGACCCACTTTCATTTTAGAAACTTGGACGGTGTTTCAGCAATGAAAGCGGTGCCAGGAAGTTCCTGAATTACACCTGTACCAAGTTCAAGAAAGCAAAACGGCGTCCCGATTACCACCGGGACGCCGTTTGACGATCTGCCTGCGGGCCTGGTGCCCTGCAAGGTAAGGGATTAGCCTTCCGCAGCGGCGTCTGCTTCCGTGTCCTTCTGGAGGAAGTCCAGCGCCGCGGCTTCTTCAGCCGTAAGTTCGGCTGCTTCCGGAATCTCCTCGATGGGAGCGGGAGCGGGCATTTCCGTCAGCAACTGAATGCTGCGGTAGTGCTCGAGACCCGTGCCAGCAGGGATAAGCCGGCCCATGATGACGTTTTCCTTGAGGCCGCGGAGGTAGTCGACCTTCCCGGCGACCGCCGCTTCGGTAAGGACGCGGGTGGTCTCCTGGAAGCTCGCCGCCGAAATGAACGAATCGGTCGACAGCGACGCCTTGGTGATTCCCAGGAGCAGCGGACGGCCCGTTGCCGGGCGGCCGCCATCCTTGATCACCTGATCGTTCTCCTCGCGGAAGCGGAACTTGTCGACCTGCTCCTCGAGGAGGAACGAAGTGTCGCCAACGTCCTCGACCTTCACCCAGCGCATCATCTGACGCGAAATCGTCTCGATGTGCTTGTCGTTGATGTTCACGCCCTGGAGGCGGTAGACCTCCTGAATGGCGTTGACCAGGTACGATTGCGTGAACTTCTCGCCTAGGACGGCCAGCAAATCGTGCAGGTTGAGCGGGCCATCAATGAGTGCCTCGCCCGCCTTGACGTGGTCGCCTTCTTGCACGTTGATGTGCACGCCTCGCGGAATCGAATATTCCTTGGTGGTTTTGCCGTCTTCGGTCTCGACGTAAACCTTGCGCATGCCCTTAACGATATCGCCGTACTTCACGACGCCATCGATCTCGCTGATGACCGCGGGATCCTTGGGCTTGCGGGTCTCGAAGAGTTCCACCACGCGCGGCAGACCGCCCGTGATGTCCTTGGTCTTGGTGGTCTCGCGCGGAATCTTCGCCAGCACGTCGCCGGCCTGCACCTCGTCGCCGTCCTTTACCATTAAGTGGGCACGAGAAGGCATCAGGTACTTCTTGCGGACCTTACCCGAAGAATCGCGGACAAGGATCGCCGGCTGATGCTTCTCATCTCCCGGTGGCAGAGTGACAACGTCCTGCGAGAGGCCGGTCACTTCGTCCACCTGCTCTTCAATGGTTACACCGGGCCGCAGGTCGTCGAACTTAATGGACCCCGCGGTTTCCGTGAGGATCGAGAACGTGAACGGATCCCATTCGGCTAGAATCTGCCCGTGCACCACGTGTTCGCCGTCTTGGACGCGGAGGCGCGCGCCGTACACGACGTGGTAGCGCTCCTTCTCGCGGTTCTTTTCGTCCACGATGGCGATGAGTCCGGCGCGGTTCATGGCGATGGAAGTGCCGCCACGGCCCTGCACGAACTTCATATCCACGAATTTGATGACGCCGTTGTTGCGCGCTTCGAGTGTGGAGCGCTCTGACACCCGGGTGGCGGTTCCACCAATGTGGAAAGTACGCATCGTGAGCTGCGTGCCGGGTTCGCCGATGGACTGCGCGGCGATGACCCCGACGGCTTCGCCAAGCTCGACCATGCGGCCCGTGGCCAAGTTGCGGCCGTAACACAGCGCGCAAACGCCGCGGCGGGATTCACACGTGAGCACGGAACGGATGCGGACGCGCTCGATGCCTGCACCCTGCACCTGGTTCGCAAGCTCCTCGGTGATTTCCTGGTTCACGTCCACGATGACGCTGCCCTCGAAGTCCTTGATCTTGTCGAGGGAAACGCGGCCGACGATGCGGTCGCGCAGCGGTTCGACTTCGACGCCGGCTTCGACGATGGGCTCGACGAAAATACCGTCGCTGGTGCCGCAATCGCGCTCATTGATGATCACGTCTTGCGCGACGTCCACCAGGCGGCGCGTGAGGTAACCGGAGTCGGCGGTCTTGAGCGCCGTATCGGCCAAGCCCTTGCGTGCGCCGTGGGTGGAGATGAAGTACTGCAACACGGTAAGTCCTTCGCGGAAGTTGGAAGTGATGGGCGTCTCGATGACTTCACCCGAAGGCTTGGCCATCAATCCGCGCATACCGGAAAGCTGGCGGATCTGCTGTTTCGAACCGCGCGCGCCGGAGTCCGCCATAACGTAAACGGGGTTGATGTTTCCTTCCTTGTCCTGGTTCTCCAGGGCTTTGAACATTTCGTCGGCAACTTTTTCGGTGACGTCGCCCCAGATGGCGATGACTTTGTTGTAGCGCTCGCCATTGGTAATCGCGCCGTCGAGGTATTGCTGCTGCACCTTGACGACTTCCTTTTCGGCGTTTTCCACCAGCTTGTACTTGTCGCTCGGAATGAGCATGTCGTCGATGCCGATGGAGATGCCCGACTTCGTGGCGTACAGGAAGCCCAGCTCCTTGAGGTGGTCCAGCAGGACGACGGTGTCTTCCAGGCCGAAACGCAAGTAGGCGTAATAGACCAGCTGCTGAACACCCTTCTTTTTCAGGAGGCCGTTCACAAAGGGAAATTTTTCCGGCAAGTGCGAATTGAAAATGACGCGCCCAACGGTCGTCTGAATGAACTGACGCTCCATCTTCACCGGTACGGTATGCGGCACGTCCTGGTTGTCGTATGCGGTGGTAAGGTCGATAACCTCTCCCGTGTAGCGCAGACGAATGGGCGTGAGCAGCTCGACTTCGCCGGCTTCCAGCGCGAGGACGACTTCATCCGTAGCGCCAAAGACGCGGCCTTCGCCCTTGGCTCCGGGCTTGTTCTTGGTCAGATAGTAGATCCCGAGGACCATGTCCTGCGACGGCACGGCCAGCGGCAATCCGTGCGCGGGCGAAAGGATGTTGCGCGAACTCAACATCAGCACGGACGCTTCGACCTGCGATTCCGGCGAAAGCGGGATATGCACGGCCATCTGATCGCCGTCAAAGTCCGCGTTGAACGCGGTGCAAACCAGCGGATGAATTCGAATGGCCTTGCCTTCAACGAGCACCGGTTCGAACGCCTGGATGCCCAGACGGTGAAGCGTCGGGGCTCGGTTGAGCATCACGGGATGTTCGCGGATGACATCTTCGAGAATGTCCCAAACGACCGCTTCCTGCTGCTCGACCATTTCCTTGGCTTGCTTGATGGTGGTGCAGTGGCCCTGCGCTTCGAGTTTGTGATAGATGAACGGCTTGAAAAGCTCGAGCGCCATTTTCTTCGGCAATCCGCACTGATGCAGCTTCAATTCCGGCCCGACTACGATGACGGAGCGGCCGGAGTAGTCCACGCGCTTGCCGAGCAGGTTCTGGCGGAAACGGCCCTGCTTGCCCTTGAGCGTGTCGCTGAGCGACTTGAGCGGGCGGTTGTTCGTACCACGGAGAACGCGGCCACGGCGGCCGTTGTCAAACAAAGCGTCCACGGCTTCCTGGAGCATGCGCTTTTCGTTGCGCACGATGACGTCCGGTGCGCGCAGCTCCATAAGCTTTTTCAACCGGTTGTTGCGGTTGATCACGCGTCGATACAGATCGTTGAGGTCGGAGGTGGCGAAGCGGCCGCCATCGAGGGGCACAAGCGGGCGCAGCTCCGGCGGAAGCACCGGGATCACGTCGAGAATCATCCACTCCGGCTTGTTGCCGCTCTTGCGGAAAGCTTCGAGAACCTTTAGGCGCTTGGCAAACTTGATCCGCTTCTGGAGCGACGGATCGGTCTTCATCTTGTCGCGAAGCTCTTCGGAAAGTTTTTCTACTTCGACGCGGCGGAGAAGTTCCTTAATGGCTTCCGCGCCCATCTTAGCGTTGAACTGCCCGGGATATTCCTTCTGGAGTTCGCGGTACTTGTCTTCGAGCAGCACTTCCCGCTCGCGGAGCACGGCGACCTCGCCGGGATCCACGACAACAAAGGCTTCGAAGTAAAGAATGCGCTCGAGATCGCGCATGGAAATGTCCAGCAGGTAGCCGATGCGGCTCGGCAGGCCCTTGAAGAACCACACGTGCGAACACGGCGAAGCGAGCTCAATATGCCCGAGACGCTCGCGGCGAACTTTGCTGAGCGTGACTTCGACACCGCACTTGTCGCAGATTACGCCGCGGTGCTTCATCCGCTTGTATTTGCCGCACAGGCATTCCCAGTCGGTGACGGGGCCAAAAATCTTGGCGCAAAAAAGGCCGTCCCGCTCGGGCTTGAACGTGCGGTAGTTGATGGTCTCCGGCTTGGTCACTTCACCGTGGGACCACGAACGAATTTTTTCCGGACTCGCTAGGCTGATTCGAATGGAATCAAAATCGGCGATCAAACTGGCGCGATCATAAGGGCTGCTGCGATACAAGGTTGTTTCCTCCCTCCCCAGCTTTCACCGGGGCCGCGATCCAATGATTTCGCATCGGACCGGCTGAGAACCCAACTGCTGAAAACTTCTTCTGTCGGACAGGTATTCTTGCCTGTCCATTCTGAGGACAGACTAAGAGTCTGTCCTGCTAGTCCGCGGCTTTGTCCGCCGGCTTTTGCCTTTTCATCAACTCCACATCCAGGCACAGCGACTGCAACTCGCGGACCAGGACATTGAACGACTCCGGCACGCCCGGCTCGATCCCCGGCTCGCCCTTGACGATGGCCTCGTAGATTTTCGCGCGGCCGTATACATCGTCGGACTTCGCGGTGAGCAGCTCCTGCAGGATGTGCGCCGCTCCGTAAGCCTCGAGTGCCCAGACTTCCATTTCGCCGAAGCGCTGGCCGCCGAACTGCGCCTTGCCGCCAAGCGGCTGCTGCGTAATCAGCGAGTACGGCCCGATGGAGCGCGCGTGAATCTTGTCGTCGACGAGATGCGATAGCTTGAGCATGTAGATGTATCCGACAGTAATCGGCTGGTCGAACTGGTCGCCGGTCATGCCGTCGAAAAGGTTGATCTTGCCGGCGTGCGGGAGCCCCGCGACTTCCAGCAAGTGGCGGATTTCCGCTTCGCGCGCGCCGTCAAATACCGGCGTGGCAAATGGAATGCCTTCGCGGAAACCTTCAGCGACTTCCAGCAACGCATCGTCGTCCAGCTTCGAGAGCGTCTTCCAGATGGTGGTCTCCGAAAAGACTTCGCGGAACCAGCGGCGGAGTGCTTCGCCACGCGATTCCTTACTCAGCAGGCGCGCCAGGCTGTGGCCTAGCTCCTTGGAAGCCCAGCCCAGATGCGTCTCCAGAACCTGTCCGACGTTCATACGCGAAGGAACGCCGAGCGGGTTCAGAACGATCTCGACCGGAGTGCCATCCGGCATGTACGGCATGTCTTCCTGCGGCACGATGCGGGCGATGACGCCCTTGTTTCCGTGGCGGCCGGCCATTTTGTCGCCGATCGAGAGCTTGCGCTTCATGGCGATATAGACCTTGACCAGCTTGATGACGCCCGGAGGCAGCTCGTCGCCCTTCTTGAGCTTGTCCTTGCGCTCCTCGGTGATCTTGCGCAGCACGTCGATCTGCCGCGAGGTCATCTCCTCGACTTCCTCGATTTTCTCGATGAGCAGCGGATCCTTTTCGTTGAGCTTCAAGCGCTTGAGGTTGCGCGTGGTGATTTTTTCGATGATCTCGCGCGTCAGCTCAACACCCTTGGTCAACAGGCGCTTGTTGGTCTTCTCGTCGTGCAGGTCGGCCTGGAGAATCTTGCCGCCGAGCAGATCCGAGAGGCGCTTGAGGCGCTCATCCGTGAGGATGCGGATTTCATCGGCGAGGTTCTTCTCCAGCTTGAAGACCTGCGTGGCTTCGATGGCCTTGTGCCGTTCGTCCTTTTCTCCGCCCTTGCGGGTAAAGATCTTCACGTCGACGATCGTGCCCTCGATACCCGGCGGGCAGTAGAGAGAAGCGTCGCGAACGTCCCCGGCCTTTTCGCCAAAGATGGCGCGAAGCAGCTTTTCTTCCGGAGTGAGCGTGGTTTCGCCCTTGGGCGTAACCTTGCCGACCAGAATGTCGCCCGGCTTCACTACCGCGCCGATGCGGATCACGCCGCTTTCGTCGAGGTTGCGGAGAAACGACTCGCTGATGTTGGGAATGTCGCGAGTAACTTCCTCGGGGCCCAGCTTGGTGTCGCGCGCTTCGATTTCGTACTCCTCGATGTGAATCGAAGTGTAGTAATCGTCCTTCACCAGCTTTTCGCTGACCAGGATGGCGTCTTCGAAGTTGTATCCGCGCCACGGCAGGAACGCCACCAGGACGTTTCGTCCCAGAGCCAGTTCGCCGCGCTCGGTGCAAGGACCGTCGGCAAGAACCTGCGCCTTCTTGACGCGGTCGCCTACGCGAACCAGTGGCTTCTGGCTGATGCAGGTGTTCTGGTTCGAACGCTTGAACTTGATCAGCTGATAGATGTCCGCACCCACTTCGCGGCTGAGTACGCCGGAGTGGTCGGACTCCACGCGCACGATGATGCGCTCCGAGTCAACCTGGTCCACGATGCCTTCGCGTTTGCAAAGCACGACCGCGCCGGAATCGCGAGCAGTGACGCGCTCCATGCCGGTGCCGACGAGCGGCGCTTCGCCGCGAATCAACGGCACAGCCTGGCGCTGCATGTTGGAACCCATCAGCGCGCGGTTGGCGTCGTCGTTCTCGAGGAACGGAATCAAGCTGGCAGCGACGGAGACGAGCTGCTTCGGTGAAACGTCGACGTAATCCACTTCGTCTCGGCTCTTGAGCACGAAGTTGCCCGCCTGCCGGCAATTGACCAGCTCGGTCGTGATTTTTAGTCGGTCATCAAGCGAAACGTTGGCCTGCGCGACGACGTACTTGTCTTCTTCCCAAGCCGACAGGTAGAAGCAGTACGGCTCGTAAACCACCTTGCGGCGCTTCAGCTCTTCATTGAGATCCTCGACTTTGTCTTTCTCGACAATTTCGCCGGCCTTGAATTCGCTGTCCCCGGCGTTGACGATTTGCACGTAGTCGATGATGCGACCGCCCTTGACCTTGCGGTAGGGCGACTCTATGAAGCCGTAGTCGTTGATGCGGGCGAAGCAGCTCAATGAGCTGATTAGTCCGATGTTCGGGCCTTCCGGCGTTTCAATCGGGCAAATGCGGCCGTAGTGCGTGGGGTGAACGTCGCGGACTTCGAATCCCGCGCGCTCACGCGAAAGACCGCCGGGCCCGAGAGCCGATAGACGCCGCTTGTGCGTAATTTCGCTGAGCGGGTTGGTCTGGTCCATGAACTGGCTGAGCTGCGACGAGCCGAAGAACTCGCGAATCGCGGCCATAACCGGCTTGGCGTTGACCAGGTCGTGCGGCATGGCCGTCGACATTTCCTGGTACACGCTCATCTTTTCCTTGATGGCGCGCTCCATGCGTACGAGGCCGATGCGGAACTGATTTTCGAGCAGCTCGCCGACCGCGCGAACGCGGCGGTTGCCGAGATGATCGATGTCGTCCACCACGCCGATGTTCTTTCGCAGCTTGAAGAGATACTTGATCGCCGAAACGAAGTCCGGCGTCTCCAGCGTGCGATTGTCCAGCGGTGTGTCCAGCCCCATTTTGATGTTGAACTTCAGGCGGCCGACACGGCTGAAATCGTACTTGCGCGGATCGAAGAACATACCGCGGAAAAGATTCGTGGCCGTCTCCAGCGTCGGTGGATCGCCCGGGCGCAGCTTGCGGTAGATTTCGATCAGCGCTTCCTTCGAAGAGCGGATGGAATCCTTGTCCAGGGTGCGCGAGAGCACAAGGCCGATGTCGTCGCGTTCCGGAAAGAACACGTCGACTTCGGTGATACCGCCCTCGGCAAACGCCTGCCAGAGTTCCGCGGTCAGCGGCTTGTTGGCTTCCAGCAGCACTTCGCCGGTCTGCCGATTGACGACGTCGGCGACACTGTAAGCGCCCTCGAGGTCGCCCAGCGCGGCGCGAACCTGCGAAATCTTGGCCTTGATGAGTTCCTTGAAGAGATTCTCGGTGATGCGCTTGTGCGCGCCGACAATCGTTTCATCGGACTTCGGATTGCGGATCTCGTGCGTCAGCTTGCGGTCCACGATGCCGGGCGAAACGTTCCAATAGAGATCCTTTTCGCGCAGCGAAATCCGCTCCACCTGGTAGAAGGTGCGCAGAATCTCTTCGTTGGACTTCATCCCCAGCGCGCGCAGAAAAATCGAACCGAGGAATTTACGCTTGCGGTCGATTCGAACGTACAGAATATTCTTTGTGTCGTATTCGAATTCCACCCACGACCCGCGGTACGGAATAATCTTCCCGAGGAAGTAACTGCGGTTGTTCGCGCTCTCGAAGAAAACGCCCGGAGAGCGGTGCAACTGAGAAACGATTACGCGCTCGGTGCCGTTGATGATGAACGTGCCGTTCTCGGTCATCAGCGGAATGTCGCCGTAGAAAACTTCCTGCTCCTTGATGTCGCGAATGGTCTTCGCGCCGGAATCCGGATCCTTGTCGTAAATGGTCAGACGGATGGTGACCTTCAGCGGCGCGGAGTACGTCATTCCGCGCTCCTGGCACTCATTCACGTCATACTTCAGCTGCATGGCCACCGGATCGCCGCACTTGTTGCAGAACGTCGGCGTGTTCTTGTTGAACGTGCCGCACTTGTGGCAGATGACGTCCCCGGTTTGATACGGATTGGTCACGACCGACGCGCCGCAATTCCGGCACGTGGCGCGAAGATGGTGCAGGCCCTTCAGGTTGCCGCACTTGCACTCCCAGTTGCCGATCGCGTAGTCCACGAATTCCAGCTGCGACATCTCGCGGAAATCGCGGATCGGAAACACGGAGGTAAACACCGACTGAAGCCCGCCGTCATCGCGCTCGCTCGGCAAAAGGTCCATCTGCAGGAAGCGCTGATACGACTTCATCTGGACTTCAATCAGGTTGGGAATCTGAATCGAGCCCTGGATTTTCGCGAAATCCAGACGCTGGCGTTCCCGGACGTGCTGATTGCTGTTCGACATGCGTGATCTACCTCATCCCTTTCGGGCAAACGGCGGAAAAACGGAGAAAGGACACAACACCGTGTAACGAAGCGACCTGCCCGGGATCGATGCGCACACGAATGCGGGGGGCCCAAATAGGACCCGTGACGTTGTTACAAGTACCGGCCTCGACTTGCGTAAGAGAATTCCTTTGGCGCGGCTCGTCGCCCGAGGAGCCGCGCCCAATCTGAAACCGTACTGCAAATAGCTTTGCGGCTCCGGCCACGCCGGAGTCGGCAACTACTTGATCTCAACCTTGGCGCCGGCCTCTTCGAACTTCTTCTTGATGGTGGCCGCTTCGTCCTTGTTGACGCCTTCCTTGACGGTCTTCGGAGCGCCGTCGACGAGGTCCTTGGCTTCTTTTAGGCCGAGGCTCGTGACTTCGCGGACCGCCTTGATGACGTTGATCTTGTTGCCGCCAACGTCGGTAAGCACCACGGAGAATTCGGTCTTCTCTTCCGCCGGTGCCGCGCTGCCCGCTGCTGCTCCGCCGCCGGCCGCCACAACCGTGGCCGCAGCCGCGGAGACGCCGAAGGTTTCTTCCATCTTCTTCACCAGGTCGGACGCTTCGAGCAGCGTCAGCCCCTTGATTTCTTCCAGGATCGTTTCGACTTTCGACATGACTCTTTCTTCTCCTCTCAAATCTAGAAATTGAACTTACTGAGCCGCTTCGGGAGCCGGTTCTACACTGCGTGCTGGACTGGCCCCACCGGACCCAAACTTGTTGGCCTTGATGGCTTCGCTGACCGTCACCGCCAGGTTGCGCGGCAACGCGTTGAGCGCCATCGCGATGCGCTGCGCCGGTGCGTTCAGCAGGAACATGATCTTGCTGATGAGCTCTTCCTTCGACGGCAGATTCGCCAGTTGCTGAATCTCCGCGATGGAAATCACACGGCCTTCGACTACCCCGGACTTGAACTGAAACGCCGGAACGTCTTTCGCAATCTTGGTGAGCGCTTTAGCCAGTGCCACCGGATCGGTCGCTGTGTAAGCGATCGAATTCGTGCCGCTCAGGTTCTTGAGCACGTTCTCCGCGGGGGTGCCGGCTCCGGCGCGCTCCGCAAGCGTATTCTTCACCACCTGGTACTTGCCGCCCGCGGCTTGCACGGCGCGGCGGAGTTTGGTGTCGTTTTCAACCGTTATTCCCTGAAAAGTCGTCAGGATGACGGTCGATACTTTGGCAAGCTCTGTTTTCAGCTTGTCGAGGTCTTGTTGTTTTTCACTGCGCTTTTTCATGAATTCGCTCCGTTGGTTTCGCTCGCGCAATTATGCGGCGGTTGCCAACGCCTCCGACTCGGCCAGATCGATCGTGATTCCCGGCCCCATGGTCGAAGTCAGGGTAATTTTCTTGACGTACTTGCCCTTCGCTGCGGCCGGCTTGGCTTTCACCACCGCGTCAATCACTGCGTGCGCGTTTTCCGCGATCTTCGCGGCGTCAAACTGGATTTTGCCGATGGCGCAGTGCACGATTCCCGCTTTGTCCACGCGGAATTCCACTTTCCCGGCCTTTACTTCCTTGATGGCCTTGGCCACGTCGAATGTCACCGTACCCGTTTTCGGGTTGGGCATCAGGCCGCGTGGTCCGAGCACTTTGCCCAGTTTTCCGGCCGAACGCATCATGTCCGGCGTGGCGATCACGGCGTCGTAGTCCGTCCAGCCTTCCATGATTTTCTGCACGATTTCGTCGCCGCCCACGAAGTCCGCGCCAGCTTCCTGCGCTTCACGCACTTTATCGCCGCCAGCGATTACCAGCACGCGCACGGACTTACCAAGTCCATTCGGCAATCCCACCGTGCCGCGAACCACCTGGTCGGAATGCTTGGGGTCAACGCCCAGATTGATCGCCAGCTCTACGGTCTCGTTAAATTTCGTGTGATGCGCCTTCCTCAATAGCTCGGCTGCTTCGGCGAGCTTGTAAGGGCGCGCTTCCACCTGCTTGCGTGCTTTCTCCACGTTCTTCCCGGCCTTCTTTGTCATTGCTGCTACCCCTTCGATCCCCTAGCGCCTGAACCTCTAGGCTTCCACGACTTCCAGGCCCATGTTGCGCGCCGTACCCATCACAGTGCGCACCGCGGACTCCAGATTGGTGGTGTTGAGATCGACAAGCTTGATCTTCGCGATTTCCTCGACTTGCTTCTTCGTCACTTTGCCGACCTTATTGCGGTTCGGCTCGGCGGAACCCTTGGCAATATTTGCTGCGCGCTTCAATAAGACCGAAGCCGGCGGAGTCTTCAGGATGAAGGTGAACGTGCGGTCGGTGTAAACCGTCACCAGCACGGGGAAAATCATTCCGTCCGCTTCCTTCGCGGTTTTGGCGTTGAACTGCTTGCAGAAATCCATGATGTTCAGCCCGTGTGGGCCGAGCGCGGTTCCAACCGGCGGCGCCGGTGTGGCTTTGCCCGCGGGCAATTGCAGCTTGATCGTCGTCTGAATCTTCTTTGCCATGTTCCTGCCTCAAATCCTCTTCTTCGATTCTGTAGCTCAGCCCTTCAGGGCTGAGATTTATCTCTGCGTTATCCCAGCTTCTCGACGCTTGCGAAATCCAGCTCCACCGGCGTCGACCGCCCAAAAATCGTCACCGAAACTTTCAGCCGGCTGTGGTCGTTGTCGATCTCTTCCACGTTCCCGTTGAAATTCGCAAACGGCCCATCCACGATGCGCACCTGCTCGTTGCGCTCGAAGACCACTTTCGGCTTCGGGCGGTCCTGCGGCGTATGCACCCGATTGATGATTCCGTCCACTTCGGCTTCGGTCAGCGGCGAGGGCGACGTGGCCGACCCCACGAATCCGGTAACGCGCGGCGTCGACCGCACGATGTGCCAGGTGTTTTCATCGAGGTCCATCTCCACCAGCACGTAACCGGGATAGGACATGCGATTCGAAACCACTTTTTTGCCGCCGCGCACTTCCACCACTTCCTCCATGGGGATCAGCACGCGGCCGATCTTGTCCTGGAGCGTGAACGCTTCCACGCGGCTCTCGAGGCTCTCTTTAACCTTCTTTTCAAAGCCCGAGTAGGTATGGATGATGTACCACTGCATTCCCATCGATCTCTGGTCCTCTTCAGACGCCGAACTTTTTCAGAACGTACGCCACGCCGAGCTGCACGAGCTTGTCGACGATTTCTAGATACACTCCAAAAAATGCCACCGTGGCGATGACCACCCAGGTCGTCGAGATCACATCCTCGCGGCTGGGCCACGTCACCTGCTTCATCTCCACGCGAACGTCGTGCAGGAATTCGCGCGTATCTGCGATCGTGCCGCTGACTTTTTCGCCCACACCGGCTGCTGCCCCGGTGATGGCGTTGCCTTGCGATTCTTCGTTCTTCACTTTGACCGCCTGCGTCGCCATGAATCCTCAGTCCCGTGCGACAGACATTCCTGTCTGTCCTCTTTCTGCTTGCGTCCGCCGCTCGAACGCCGCAACTCTGGCAGGGGAGGAGGGATTCGAACCCCCATACCCGGTTTTGGAGACCGGAGTCCTAGCCGTTGGACGACTCCCCTAAATTCAAAACCGGTCTGTCCCCCACCCCTGCGAACAGGAAGCGTTACTTCACTTCCTTGTGCGCTGTTTGCTTCCGGCACGTGTTGCAGAACTTCTTCGTTTCCATCCGCTCAGTATGTTTCTTCTTGTTCTTCGTCGTTGTGTAGTTGCGGTTTTTGCAATCCCCGCACTGCAACGTAATGATCTCGCGCATAACCTGATTCCCTTTTCTTGCTGCGTCCGCCTTGCGGCGGAGAAAACCTACTCGATGATTTCCGTAACCGCTCCTGCTCCCACCGTGTGGCCGCCTTCGCGAATCGCGAACCGCAAACCCTTCTCCAAAGCCACCGGCGTGATCAGCGTCACTTCGCAGCTCACGTTATC